>Ga0224508_10000019_pt1 | contig 213542 bp, 189 predicted proteins | sample SF_Jan12_sed_USG_4_FD_170157 | JGI IMG/M metagenome (GOLD analysis project Ga0224508, IMG submission 170157) | Sediment microbial communities from San Francisco Bay, California, United States - SF_Jan12_sed_USGS_21 | ecosystem: Environmental > Aquatic > Marine > Sediment | place: USA... | reverse complement strand
ACGCGCTGTAGCTGTATGTACTACACGGATGCTCGACCTTGCCTTCAACGACATAGGGGCCCGATTCGCTGGAATCGCCACAGCCGAGCGCGACCGACGCGATCACGCCGCACAGCAACGCTATTTTGCGAATCGCGACCATGGCAGGGAGGATATTGTTCACGGTGACAGCTGACAAGCGACGGCAAAGAGTCGTCTTGCCGGCAAGATGAGCCCTGCAAGAGCGTATGGTAGCTCACAACCGCCCACTCGTTGAGCCGCACAGGCGCCGGTGATAGCTTGCAAGTTACCGTGAGATCCCCGCTCTACGCCTTCTGTTTGTGCTTGCTTCCTTTGCTTGCCCACTGTGGCGACACCGAGGCGAACGACCCTGCGAAATCCTCTACAGCTGCTTGCCAGGAGCTTGAGATCGCGGACTGCGAGGTAGAGCCGGGATGCAGACTTGACTACGGCGCGAAGCTGAACCTCGAGAAGCGATGCGTCGAGGAACCGACGCCCGTGGCTTGTCTGGGGCCGATCGCTACCTGCGATCTCTCGTTCACGATCGGCGAGACTGCGTTGGGCGAACTGTTCAGGTTTGCTGAGTGGTGCGGGCCGGCGGACCTTGCGGTGGTGGAAGTGCACCAGATCGACGATCCGCTTCATTCGCAGCTTTTCGACGAGGAGCCGAACGTTTGGAGCTGGCCGGCGTGCTCACCGTCGGCGTCATGCCGGACGGACACAGACTGCGCAGACGGAGAATACTGCAACGGAGAAGGCCCATGCGACAGTCCTGGGATCTGCCAGGAGATCATCAGCGTGCCATGCCCTTTGCCGCTCAACGAGGTCTGCGGGTGCGATGGGGTCACCTACCAAAGTGAATGTGTGGCCCGTTCGGCAGGCGCACGGATCGCTTTCGAAGGTGGCTGTCGGTAGGTGCTCCGGCGTGTCGTCCCATGATGAGGCGCGGGCGACCCCGCGGGCAGCATGAATTCCAAGAACGGCAGACATTCGAATCGGCCGCCTCCGAAAGGCAAGGACTCCGAGGTTCGCCCCGCTGCTCGAGAAAACGAGCGGCGTGGTGCGGACCGTTGGCATTCAGATGCCGAGGTACAGATCTTGTCGCCTATCCAGCAAGTGGCGTCGGCCGTCGATGTAAGCAAGACCGGCATACAGCTCTCGCTCGACCAGTGGCTCTCCGCTGGCACAGTGTGTGATCTGCGCATCACGACTCACTCGGGCCGTACGATGCACAAGCGCGTGCGGGTTATATGGACGCGGCGCGATGGAAAAAGCTGCGTCTCTGGATTGGAAGTAGTCGGGTCGATCGCGCCACACACCTCCGACCACGAGTGATCACGCTGCTCGATAGTGGGGCCCAAAGGACTCGGCGACTGTGAGGGTGAGCTTCAGCGTCCTCTAGCCGGCTGTTCACGGTTCAGCCGTGGGAGGGCCCGCCTACCCAATGTGGGTTTCGGCTCCTACAGACGCAACACCGACAGCTCCCTTTCCAAGAAACAGAAATCGTCGCGGCGAAGATCCATCGGGGTCAGGTGACGCCGGTGCTCAACGCCCGCCGCCTGATCTCCTTCCCAGCATGCGAACAACTCGAGGTCGCCGACGTGAGTCAGCGCGTCCTGCAGGTACTTGGAGAACGCGCCTAGGGAGTCGCGACTCCGCGCCTGTTCGGGGTCCCCTGGACCCCGGTCTTTGCCCAATTGAAAGCCACAGCCACATCCCTCATGCGAACCAGCGTAGTAGACGTGTGGCTTCGTGAACTGGTTTCGGACCGGCTCTTCGTCCTTCCCCAAAGTGGCTACATAAAAAGCTGGCTGGGACTCGTCCCAGTCAATGGCAGGAAGTGGCCGGTTGGCCGCTATATATACCGCGATACACACGTGGGTAAGCATATCGCACTGGGGACGACGGCGCGAATCTCGCGACTGAGCGTTCGCCACTGTCGTTGGAAGCGATGACCTCCAACCCGAGACTCGGTGACGCTCCATCCCCGTGACCGCACACGGTGAGAGCGGTTCACAGATCAGGATCTGGCTTCTCTTCGTGAGGCGTTTTCGCCCTACTCTCTGTGAGATGGCATCGGCTGCACAGAGCTCGCCCGTCATCTGCGACAATCTCCGCCACGCGTTCGCCGCACCCCTCGCAAATCACGACACTCGCAACGCTTTTCGCCATGGCCATGTGACTAGCACGCGATTCGCAGAGCAGCATTTGTGTCGCGCGCGGCGGTCGGGCGGATAGATGCTCGCCAACCAGGCGGGAACCCCTGGTCCCGGGAATGTTCCGCGGCTCAGAAGCGGTTAACGAGTTGCGCATGTCCTTCCTCAGAATTGCGATCGGCGTGCTGGTCTCGCTACTCGTGGCCGTTCCCGTACTCATCTGGGTGTTGATGGCTCCGGTCGTTAGCTCATTGCCGCGGCCGACCGACATTTCCGTCGACCCGGTTCGACTGCGGGAGCACGTCGAGTTTCTCTCGGGTGGCGAAGTGACCAGGAGTCACGACCACCCTGAAAGGCTCGACGCCGTTGCGACCTACATCGAGGCTGAGTTCCAAAAGGCTGGGCTACGACCGACTCGTCAGAGCTTCGAAATCAACGGACGCACCTATTCGAACTTCATCGCCAGGTATGGAAACGAGTCGGCCGCGCGTCTCGTCATTGGTGCCCACTATGACGTCTATGGACACCAGCCGGGCGCGGATGACAACGCGAGCGGCGTCGCCGGGCTGCTCGAGCTTGCCCACTTGCTCGGGGAGCAGAAGCCCCAGCGGGGTTCTGCGATCGAGCTCGTTGCGTACACTTTGGAGGAGCCTCCGTTCTTCATGTCCGAACGAATGGGAAGCGCAGTACACGCGCGCTCGCTCCGAGAGAGCGGTGCGGACATCATCGGGATGATATCGCTCGAAATGATCGGCTACTTCTCCGACGCGCCTCGGTCTCAGCGCTACCCAGCCCCGCTCCTGACGCTGCTGTATCCGTCACGGGGCGATTTCGTGGCGATCGTCAGCCGGCTGGGAGAGCACGCTTGGGTGCGTGGCATCAAGCGGGGAATGATCGCGGGCGGTGGTGTGCCGGTCTGGTCGATGAACGCGCCCGCGTGGTTTCCCGGAATCGATTTCTCAGACCACGCGAGCTACTGGGACGAGGGCTATCCCGCCGCGATGATCACCGACACGGCATTCCTGCGAAACCCGAACTACCATGAGGGTACCGACACACCCGCGACCCTCGACTACGAGCGCATGGCGGAGGTGGTCAAGCAAGTGTATTCGGCGTCGATTCACCTGCCAGTGCCGCGATGAGGTCCGGGGTGGTCTTTCGGCAATGAGCGTCGCTCTGCTCTTGCCCGCGCCCCTTCTTGCTGAAATTTTCGTTGGAAAGGTGCAGACTCTCGAAAGTGGCCTCCCAGAAGACTTGTCCCTACTGCCGTGAACCGATGCATGCCGAAGCGCGCAAGTGCCCTCACTGCAACCAGTGGGTCGGCAAGGCCATGGCGATGGTGTACGTCCCGCTCATCATCTTGTTTGGGTTCGCGGCCTACTTACTGATTTGGCCACTCTCGCTCTTCGGGGGCGGGGCGGACCCCGCGGCGGTGCTGAGCGAAATCGTCGTTGTGGATTCGTCGTTCCGGTTCAATACGCAGGGGGACCTTACGTACGTCTCGGCGGTCGGGACGATCCGGAACAACAGCGAGGAGATCGCGGCCGACGACGTCTACATCGAAGTCCAATACTTCGACGGAGAAGGCACCTTGATTGACACCGAAGGTGCCGAGCAATACGGGTTGACGCTGTTGCCTGGTTCAGAGGCCGCGTTTCGTCTGCACGCGCGGACCAGCAGCCCCGTGTCAGAGTACGCCACCCACAAGGTGTTCGTGCGCTCCGTCCGAGAGGCGCACGACCGCTTCTAGGGTGGAGCGATCGGCGACCCGCTCCGGGTTAGCGTCGGGTGAAGCGGGCTTAGCCGTTGGCTGGTCCTCTTGAAGCGCATAGACTCTCGTAAATGGGAAGAGCTCCACGAACGTTCACACGGAGAAGCCTTCCTGTGGATCATGACCGATCGCTTCGTCGGCGGTGGCCTCTATATCCTCGACGAGCCCGAGGCAGCGCTATCGCCCAAGCGTCAGCTCTCCATGCTGACGCGCATGGATGAGCTGGTCCGCGAGGGAAGTCAGCTCATCATCGCAACGCACTCCCCGATTCTCATGGCGTACCCGAACGCAACAATCTACGAGCTCGACCAAAGCGGGATTCACGAAGTCGACTACGAGGACACTGAGCACTACCAAATCACGCGGGATTTCCTTCAACAGCGCGGTAGCTTCCTAAGGCACTTGCTGAAGACCTAGGCTGCCGGCGGAACGTGGCGAAGCGTTGGCTGCTCTCGGGTGACTTTGCGGATCCGCATCGTCAACATGGTCCAGATATCGCAGGTTCATGCGCCTCCGGCGGCGCCTCGTATAGTGTATTGCGGAAGGTCGAGATGGCTGCAGCTGACGTCGAGAAACAGGGTACGGGTGACATAGCGGTCTGGCTGATTACGGCATGGTTCATTTGGACCGTTCTTTTCATTTCAACTGTCATCAGCGCCTTCGTCATGTTCCGCGTCGACCACGGCCCTTGGGAGGGTAGCAATCGCGCGGTTCTGAGCGTCGCAACAATCGCAATCATCGCGTCCGTGCTCGCCTGGATGAGCTACGAGGCGCCAGCGTTCTTCCGACGTCGAGCTCCGAGGCTCATCAAGAGGCCGAGTGCTCGCTATTTCGTGAACTTCCTACTGTCGATGTTTCTCGCCTGGAGCGTCTCTGTCCTCGGCCAGGTGTGCGCTTTCATCGGACTCCCCCTCGCGATCGTGGCGCCAGTCTTTTTCGGGGCGACCTGGCTCCTCTTCGTCTTTCACTTCCCTACAAAGACGAAGATCATTCGCTGGACCGGTGAGTCTGTTGCAACGCGCACGCTTGATTCGGTTGAGACGAAGAAGCTTGCCCCTGTGACAGTCACGGCTGCTGGCGCGCTGCGTAAGTTGGTGTCTGTCTTGAAGACACGTTGGGCGGTGATTCTCGCGACAGGGGGAGTATGCATGTTTCCGGCCACCATCATTGGTTTCTTTCTCATGAACCGACTTACGAATCTAGAAACGTTGGGTTATTTCGACAGTAACATCAGCTCGCTTGCATCCGTCCCGTTCTCCGCCATCGCGGCCGGCTCCGTTGTGCTGTTGGTCATGGGCGCGCTAGGGCGTCGTGAGGTCGGCATTGCGGCGTCCTTGGCGTCTTCTTTTCGCCGCCTCCCTTCGCTCATCGTCGCGGTCGCTTTGATCTGGATCGTGACGTCAATTGGTTTCCTACTGCTGGTTGTGCCCGGGATTATTCTGTCGGTCAGACTTCACGTGACTGTCCCCGCCCTGATGGTCGAGGAGATAGGTCCTCTGGAAGCGCTTCGGCGCGCTTGGACACTATCTCGCGCGCATCAGTTGGTGATATTCTTTTCCGGATTGGTCGTTTGGCTGATCGTGCTTCCATTGTTGGTCAGCGCCGTGCTTCCATTCATCGACCTCTCGGTGGGGCCGGAAGGCAACCCGTTTCGTGACCTTTCAACAGGCTCCATCGCACTCGCGAGCACGTGGTCCTGGTGCGCAGCTACCGTCGCGACCGTTCTACCCGCTGCTCTAGCAACGGTCCTCTACGTCCAGATCACCGAGGTGGGGTCGGCAGGTGAGACAGTATCCGCCGCGGGTCGTTGGCCCCGTGTGAACGATCTCATTCGCGTTCCAGAGGTACGAGTGATCGGACCGGATGGGACCATGCTCGGTGTCCTGAGAACCGACGAGGCCAGACGCATGGCCAGGAGTGCAGAGCTCGACCTCGTCGAGGTGGACCCCAAGGCGAATCCGCCAGTCTGCAAGATCATGGATCTTACTCGGTTCAAGTACGAAGAGGTCAAGAGGCGGGCCCAGACACGGAAGCATCAAACGCTGGATGACGAGGATCCGGGCACCAAAGGCTAACGACGCTTCCCCGTGGTGCTTGTCCAAAGCCCACGAAAGTGACGGGATACACAGACCATGATGGCCGAGGACCAAAAACAGTGAGGCCCTCACCAAACAGCTCCCCAGTTACGCAGACTTGGCTTGTGTTCTTGTGCACGTCGATTCCAATATGGTCCATCCCTCTGCTCCAATGTGGTTCGTGACCGCGTTTTTGTCTGTGGGGCATCTTGCCACCACGTCGTGGTGGCCAGCCGCTTCATCTCATCTATGGCCATCCCGTGATAAGTTTGATCGTTCGATTCTGGAGGTTTCTTGTGGCCCAGTTCTCAGTGAATACGCACCGGCGCGATCCGTACCGAATTTTCAAGTTTCGAGTCCATTGGGACGGTGCGGTGATTCCCGGTATCTGCAAAGTCAGCGCGCTCCGGCGCAAGGCGCCCGCCAACGAGGTCGTGCGAAACGGGCTGCGCCCGGCTACCGGTTTGACCCTGCAGCGACGACCTTGGGATAGTTCTCGGGCTCCCTCTTCAGAATTTGGAGCAGTGGTTCTACCGCAGAGGTGCCGTCCGCACGGGCCGTGTACCGCTTGGTATGCAGATATTCAGACTGAGGCGCAAAGCATGTGCCTGGAGCCCCCCGTGGGTGAAACGAGCGGGGCCGGTTTGCGGCAGGCGAACCTTTTCGTTGATTCATTTTTTTCATTCAAGTTGCCCTTGGTTCTCGCCACGTCGCCTCACTTCATGCAGGGTTCCGCTCGGTTCGCCTTGGTTGTTGCGCTCGTCGCGGCTAGCGGGTGCACGATGGTAGAGGGCACAGCTGATGCGGGCCCATGGACCAAATGTGCAAGCCTGACCTTCGACGAGACCGTAGACCGGTGGTTTGACGGCGAGCCCGCATACACAATTCATGGCACCGCGCGCAACGTCGAATACCGCGTGCTTTCCGAAGAACCTCTCATCATTGAGACGCGTGCGCCCGCAATCGAAGTCACCCCCGCGAAACCAGGTGTAGCGGAACAAAGGCGAAACAGGCTGCTCACGCGAAGAAGGAAGGGCCTAAGCAATATCCGGTGCTGGCCGCCGACGCCGAAGGATAGGAAGCGGTCGATCTCCAGCCCTGCGGCTACCGCGCCGAGTCTGCTCAACACCTCTATCACAGACTTCGCATACTGGTGCCAGAACATCGACGGCTTCGTAACGGGATCGGGGTCTCAGGTAGGGTGTCGCGCCAACGTGGCGGAGTTCAAGGACATCGCGACGGCCCGCGTCCGGGAGGGCAAGGTCGAGCGACTCTGGCTCTACAACTTCGCGCGTGAGGAGCTCCCCGAGGATGTCCCGGGCATCGTCTTCGAGTGGTTCGGAGACGAGCTGAGCATGCACCTTTGTGACCCAGAGAACCCGCGGGATATGAAACAGGACAACTGTGCCAATACGAGTCCCAAATCGATAGTGTCGCCTCCGAACCCCCCTTAGGCCTGGTGACACTGCCGTCGTTTCGGTCACCCGATGGTCCAATTGGCTGTTTGGCTAGGCTACCAGAGAGACCACCCCAGCCCCCGGATCGAGAACACTCGCCAACGCACAGGTTCAAGAACCCGAGCGCATCGTCTTACCCACTCGGACGCAATTCTTGCAAAATCCCTAGCGATGGGCACGCCGGCGGTTGCCGTGGCTTTTCGTCACGGGAAGCGTCAGTCGGAGGTCCACGAGTGCACCGTCACAAGAGAACCGGGAAAGGTCGTACAACGTTGGGCTTCAGAAAGATCGTGAAACGGTCACAGTGCCCCATCCGATACCGACGTTGACTTGGTTCGCTTGGTTGCTCTTCTTTTCAAGTCTTCTCGCGCGCCCGAGCATGCCCCCTCCGACCGCGCCTGCAACCAAGGCTCCCAGGACAAAAGACGTCCCTCTTGCGATACCTACCACGGAGTCATCGTCCCTCGTTTCCTGGGTTACCGTCGACCAAACGACCACTGGAATCGCCGCGCCCACCCCGACAAAGGTCCAGCCTGCTATTCGCAGCCGGCGAGCCCCGTCGTCCCCATTTGCCAACGCGATCTCAGGCACGGCCAAAACACAGAGGACGAGAAAGCCGCCTCCGAAGATAATGGTGAAGCTCGGCCGTCCTCTCTTTTCCGTTTCCACTGCTTGGTCCTTTGTTGAACGATCGGTTCAGCGGACCGCACCGACACACAATCGCACATCGATGTGCTTTGGAAAAAACCTGGCGGATGATGAGGGCGAGGCGGACACCATGTAAGTACTAGGAATTACGAGCAATACGGGGACAGAACCAGCGCTCGATTCGTGGGTAGTAGTCAGTCTCCAACTTGTTCGGATCGCAGGCATCTCGTCGGTCGTCTCTTGGGTCCGGCGACATCGTTTGTCTCTTCGAGTCAGCCGACCCTTCCAAGAAGCTTCCTGCGCTGCAACACCTTACCGCGCCAAACTGCGGCAAGAAGGTTACTATCCGCCGCATGTCTGGGCAGCCAAGAGACGACGGCGGCGCGCCCCCGCGAGTTTGGCCCACGCTGCTTGCACTCGCGACTGTGCCAGTTTTTGTGTTCGCGGCAATGGTCATCGCGTTCGTCCTGCGCGGCTTCGCGCTGGGCTTCGAGTCCGGCGACTCCACTCAGATGAATCCCGGCATGATCGGGCTCGCGGTTCTTGTAAGTTCAACCGCGTTCGCAGCGGGAGGATTGGCGCTCGCATGGCTTTCTCCGGAGCCGTTCCGGGCCCGGCTCCGCCTGCGATGGCCACCACCGCGATACGCAATTCTTTTCGTGTTGGCCACGCCGGTGATTGGGGCCTTGAGCGCCCTGGTCGATGGCGTCCTGTTTCCAGAGCCGACCGCCTATATGCAAGAGTTACTTGAACTGCTTCGAACCACCCATGGAGCTGACGCGGTCGTATTGTTCGTGGCGATGATCGTCGTCGCACCCATAGGCGAAGAGCTGTTCTTTCGCGGATACGTGCAAACCCGCTTGGAGCGTCGTCTTCCGATCGTGGTCGCCATTCTGGTTCCCGCCATGGTGTTCACGTTGATCCACTTGGAGGTGCAACACATGGTCGGAGTCATCCCGTTCGCTCTATGGGCGGGGTACGTGGTGTGGCACACCCAGTCCCTCCTCGTGGTCGTCCTCTCCCACGCATATAACAATGCGCTCAGCGTGGTCGGTGCCCGCTTTTCCCCACCCGACGCGGAGGTTGGCTTAGACGACCCAACCCTCATTCCCATGTTGATTCTGGCGGGCGTATCCCTGGTGCCATTCGTGCTCGCGCTGCGGTTGCCTAGGGTTGAATCTGCTATATCGGCCGATTCGGGCGACGTGTTCCGCCCGCTACCTCTGTGACAACCGGCCTTTGGCGGCAGGTGCGAAGAAGACTCGCGATGTGCAAGACGGCGACTAGCGAAATGGCAGATCCGATCGGGAATAAGGGCATCATGATCGACCAAGTCGCGGCAATTCCACCCACGCATGCGATCATCCCCAACCCGACGCTAATCCAAATCCATGGGGCCGCCGCAGCGTGGGACCCTAGCCCCTTGCGCATAAGGTGAATCGCCCGCAGATAACCCGGTGCAGCGACTAAGCCAATCCAGAAGGGCGTGAACAGCCAGATACGGAACGCCAGGCTGCTAGTATCCCCTTGGTCGCTTAGATACATCTGCGGTTGGACAGCGACCGGTGCCGCCAGCAACATTACAATGGCCGGAGGAAGCACATGTGCAATCCAAGAAGGGGTCGGAATGGTGTCGCTCATGGCCAGCCCTAAAAAGGATTTGAGCTTCCCGTGATCGAGTTCGTACAGAGAGAATAACACCAAACATGGCAACCGAGTGATTCGTTCGGCCGCGAGATCGGATCCCAAATATCCGGCCGATCGTCCGCATACTTTTCATTTGAACGGCCGCACTTCGTTTCATTTGATCGGCGCTTTGGTTGCCCTTCCCTACACGACCATGACGCACACCACTCATTTCCTGCTTGGCTGAGGGCCAGGCCCCCCCGAATAGAGGGGCATTTCAGCGGTGAACTCAATGGCTAGCGTCGTTGACAGTGGAACGCCTTATTCCTAAATCATCAAGGCAATCGCAACCACTCCGGAAAGCAGCCAGAGTATGAGTGCGACCACCGCGGCTGTGATTCGGCTCACTCGACGTTCTGCTCGGACTGCGAAGAACATTGCCGGCGCGCATACGAGTAAGCACGCAGCGTACCAAGACACCCAACCCCAACTATCAGACATCGTGCTGGAGAAGCGCGCGTGGCGCAGAAACGCCGTGGGCCCGCTCGCAACGAGTAAAGGCGTCATGTACGAGTCAGGGGGCAGCACAGGCGACAAGGGCCAAAACAGAGTGAGCGCTACAATGACCATGAGCACCAAGGCGGTCCGGTGTCGTCTAGGCATATCATACTATCTTAGTACGTTGTTGTGGGATCGGGGTCGATGTATGTGCCTTGCCCGCCTTACCAACTATACGGAGTCACATCATCGAAGGCGTGCCCGGGGCGATCATTATGGTTGCACCACTACCGCCAATCGAGCGTATTGCCAGATTCGCGTTCCACGCTTCGTAGCGGACAGGGTCAACCCGGGCCGGGTCGCCCCGAAGAGATAGTTACTTCTCGCGTCGCGTTCCGCAAAGCTCTTGTGTGGCATGCTTCGGTCGCAATCTCGAGAATCGGAAGCCTCTCGTCAATCTCGAAGCCAAGAGTGGCGTACCGCCAAACGGGCACCTTGGCCACTTGCCTTGCCCGCACCAGGCAGAATTGGGCGAACCCCCCGAAAAGCGAAACCGCGTCGTTTCGCGGGACCCCGTGCAACTCGTCGAACTTCTTGGTCACGTCTTGCTGTCCGGAGACTTCGCCGCCAACTGCCGTGAGCTCAATCCCCCTGTCCGTTCTCCGATAAGAGATCAAGCTCAGTGTCGTGAACACCTCTCTACCGGCTTCATCGAACACCGCGGTCGCCTGCGGACCTATTCTGAGGGTGAACTGTCGACCATGCTTTCTCCAACTCCTCGCGAGCGCCGCCGTGATCAGATAGGCTACGAGAGCGGCGCCGAGCGCGACAGTTATCCGCGTCACTGACACGGCAATGAACCATCGCCCGACGCTGGCGTTGCGTGCGTGAGGGCTGCGAAAAAGGCGCCGCCGGCACCGGCCAGCTTCGCGTTCGCGAAGCCTTCAAGCAGCCCAACTTCGAAGAGCGCTCTTTGTCCTCCGGCTAGCTTTGTGGATGAAGCAGCCAAAGGGCCGAGACCAGCCGCCAGCGCGCCGGTCAACCCGCCCACAGCCGCGCCGATGATCGCGCCCTTCGCTGCTGCGTTTGCGATATCCTCTGCACTGCCACCAGCCGATGCAACCGCGACCGCCTTCACGGCAGCTCCCCAGACCCCGCCCACCAGGGCTCCCGCAAGCGCACCACCGACGAAGTTCGCGAAGCGGCCCGTCTTGTCGGCATAGTTGACCGGGTCATGGAACGCATAAACGTAGAGATTCTCGTCACCCCCATTGAACAACACCGGATCCTTCGCCGTCCACCGCCCGCTGTACGCGTCATAATCCCGCGCCCCAAACCGCACGAGCCCCGTGTCATCATCATACACCCCACCCGCAAACCCAAACGTACCTCTCGCCTCAAGCGCGTCGAAGTCGTCGGAAGATCAGCGGCACGAGACCCCCGATGAGGCCGCCGATCAATGCCATCAGGCCCACTTGTCCCCAGTCGACCGCGCTCTCACTGCCAGGCTTCCAGTGGTAACCGTCGTCGATCCGGACTCCGTCAATCCACTGCTGAAACACGGGCATCATCGCACCGAACTCGGAAGCCCGTGCGTAGCAGTTGATTTGCACGAGCCCGTGGGAGCCGACCTGCGCGACCCCGATGCCACGAACCGGCCCCACGCCCGCAATCTCGGCGGACACCGGCATGAGAATGCGTCGTCGTGGCGCATCCCATTGGGCCCGCTCCAGACTCGCGTCGGTCATGAAGTCCGAAAGGACTTCCATTCGGTCCTCGACATCTGTCGTGAAGCTCTCTGCGCTGAACGACTGAACCAACTCCTCCTCCGAGGCCCGATTCATCGGGCCTTCGGTGATCTGGAAAAGCACGTAGGGATAGGTCATCTCCCCCGCCTCTGAGGTGGAGTAGCCGCTGAGATAGCGGAACTTCTTCTTGCTGAGGCGACGCTCGAGCTCCTGATCGGCTGCGTCCACCAATGACTGCTGTATTGGATACCAACCCGCGGGTACCTGCGCCTCAAAGTGATGCGCCGTGTCCACGTGCCGAGTCGACTGGGCGTTACCCGGCAGCGCCAGCAATAGCAGGACAACTCCAGCCGCACCGGCCATCGTAAGCGTTGCGTGCATGTTCTCGCGGCCTTCCTCGGCTCAGCGTACCGCACTTTCTGAGTGACGGGCTCGAACATTGGCTCCTTGCAGATGGAAAGAGCGCTGCTTCGTATGCGAGAGACTCGACTCGACACAAGAACCAGAGCCGCACTACGAAGCGCGGAAGGACGGGGAATACCACCACCCGCCGCAACGTTCGTTCAGTGCGATGGATCTTCTCGCATTCGCGACCTGGGTCGCGGTTAGCATCGTTGTGGTTGCTGGTGCACGATGGAGGTGGGTCCGGGTGCCGGGCGCTATTGTGGTGGCAACAGTCACGTTCGTGCTTCTACTCGCGATGCCCGACGCTTTGGGTCATTGGTCGGTGGTCTCGCTCGTAGCTGAGTCCTGTCCCGAGAATGCAACCGCCGTAACAGGTGCGCTGGCCGGTGGAATCCGTGAGAGCATGCGGACGATCATGGTGCCCATTCTGGTCCTTGGGATCTGGGCGGTCATCGGGGATCGGTGCTCGGCTGCGAAGCCGTCAACCTAATCGAGGCCACTACGCCAGACCAAGCTTCGCCAATACGCGCGCCCGGTACTCGTCTCCGCCAATCCGATTCAGCACGATCCGTCTGACCTTGCCGCGCTTCGTCTCAACGCGAGCGTATTCTGTTCCAAGCACTATCATGATCGTGCTCGTCTGCACGTCGTCCCACCGAAGCTCGCTTCGCTTCAAGGGCCACCGGATTCGCTCGGAATCGATGACGATGATGGCCTTCGACCACAACCACAAACCGCCCAAGGCCTGGAGAAGAAACAGCAGGGCAGCACCGATCGCCATGATCCAAGAATGGTAAACCCCTATGGCGACCGCGAACAGGAGCAGTGGTGTGTAGAAGAGCACTGTGTACCGGACGCGAAAGGATCGGGGAATTCGGTACGTGTACTCAGGCTCGGTCACGAGTGCGAGTCTACCAAACCCATCCCGGTACTGTCTGTCCGCCACTGTTTGGGCGCGATCTCTCTACACCCGGATGCATCCCCTGCTTCCATGCCGCCGCCTACCCACCGGACGCTCTTCCCATCCAGTTCGTTTCAGTCGCCCTTCGACTTATGACTCTCCGGACAGTCCTGTGTCGATGAGTTCCCTCAATTGTGAGGCCTCCTGCGCTGTCAATGTGATGGGCGTCATGTTCCATGCGAGCACCGCGGAGCGAGAGAATTCGATTCCGATGTCGCGCTCGTTCGGACGATCGGACGGTTTGATGAGATGAACTTTGATGTTCGTCCTTACCATGCCGCGCCTCTTCGAAATCGTCGGTAGAAGCGTTTCGACTATCTCCCCGCCGAACATTCGGCCCTTGCCCCGCTTTGTGAACAGGGAATAGACGATGTAGGCAGCGATGCCAACAAAGAAGACCCAGAAGAAGTAGTCGAATAATGCGTCCAAGTAGCCCCCATGAACGAGCCGTGTTCGAGCGAGCAAATGACACTCTATTTCCGGCTTCGTGACAAGTTCGACGACTCGAGTGCGTAAGCCAGGGCGAAAAGTTGGTAGGTGCTCGCGCATACGCGGCACGGTGTAGTTCGTGATGCTTCGCTGCGGCGCCGCTGATAGCCTACGGCTGTGTCCTCCGCGGACCTCAATCAAGCGCTCCACGTCGTTAGTGGCTATTCGGCGGCTGGCCTGCTGAGGCAGGCGTTCCGTCTCGACCGTGATCAACTGCTGGTTAGCGATGACCCCCTTTCTTACGGACCGGCACCCGCAACGGACGACCTCGACTCTTGGCGGTCGACGCGAGAGGAGTATCTTTTGCAGCTGTACAACTCGCCGGGCGAGTTGCCCGAAAACGACTACCACCCGAAGGGACTGGACACCGCGCGGTTGCTTGGGGGCAACCCGGTCGTGGTGTGGACCGGTGGCGTCCTTCCTGAGCAACTGATGCTAGCGAGAGTGGTCGTCCTGTTCGAGCAACTCGGCTTGAACGAGTCCGAGCTTAGTGTGGTGCAGGTCGAGGGGTCCGACGAGGCGGATTTCGTCCGGACCATCGGTGGCCTGCGCCCAGAGGAACTCCAGCAGCGCTGTCCTGAGCCTCGCGAGCTTCGTCCAGACGAGTTACGGGAACTCAAACGAGCCTGGCACGTCTATACGAGCAGCGAGCCTGCGGACCTGGTCTCGTATGTGGCTGAGGCCGGATGCCTGCCGATCCTCCACCACGCTATGTGTCACCTCGTCTACCGCTATCCTGATATCCGGTCTGGGACCAGCATCTGGGACGAGCGTCTCCTCCACTACACGCAAGAGCGAGGGCCGTCGGCTACTCGAGTGTTGGGCTTCACGATTGGGTACAACGACACCCCTGACTGGATCGGGGACGTCTACCTCTTTCGAAGACTCGCGGCCTTGGCGGAACCGAGTCTCGTAGTTCCCCTCGTGTCTGCCACAGGGAACACAGGGAAGCTCCGCGAATGTAGGGTGGAGGTTACACCCTTTGGTCAGAAGGTACTGGCCGGAGAAGCCAACCACGTTCGAGAGAACGGAATCGATGATTGGATCGGTGGTGTACACCTGACTTCCGAAGCGCCCATCACATTCCGTGAAGGAGACACGCTGGTTCTTCCCGCGTGATACGTTAGGCACCAGATTGGCTTCGTCTGACCCAGTGATATCAGAAGAGAGCATCTTGATGGTCGATACGGACGGCACTTACGTGTGCTCGGCCAATGATCCCGAACCGCCGAAGACGCGCCCGCAATTCCCAGAGGCGTACCCGATCTCGGCAACCCCTTGGCAGACCGGAACCGTGCTTCTGAGCGGTAACGCTGGGTTTACCGAGATCGACCGACGAGGTGAAGTCGTCGGACATCTGCCTGCGGAGCACCTCGATTGGCCCATAGAGGGGACCAACGCCATCGGTGGGGTTCGGCAGACGACCGGCTCCGATCGCTGGATTTGCTTCTCAGCAAGAGCTTTCGATCCTACACCCTCAGACGAACCTCCGGTGGCGACCCTCCGAACGAGGCAACCGGACGGAAGCCTCGTGACGGGCTCCCTCTACAAGTCTTCAGAAGCGTGTTCGGCAGTTTACTTGCTCGACAGGCGCTCTTTGGAGCTGAGCATGCTGATGCCGGGGATGCCCTTTGGGACTTTCGAGGCCTCAAAGGAGCGGTTCATCTGGCTTGAGCATGAGTCTTCCACCAGCTGCAAACTCCGAATCGAGCCCCTCGGGGGGAACGCCTCATCGATCTCCTTTAAAACCCATCTGCACCATGTGTGCCGGATCTCCGTCGATCCGAGCGGAACCAGAGCTCTCCTATCTGGGGGAGTGAGGTCACGCAGGCCAGTGGTTTTGGTCGACCTTGAGGGTTGCACTGCGACGAACTTGCCCACTCGTGGCGGAGGGGCCGTTTGGTGCTCTACGACCCAGTTTCTTTTCTACGCTGTCGAAGCGCGACTTGTTCTATTCGACTTGCTGGTCGAATCGGGGGAGATTGTGTTCACGAATCCGCAGTGGACTCCGCCGGGCGGGCGTTTCATCGAGGACCTCGGCTCGTGGACAGCGCAGCCACGCGTATCCCCTTCCGGAACCTGGGCAACCTGGTCATGTACCGACCGAGACGAAGAAGGTGCTCTTCAAGGCGCTCGAACAGCGGTGATCAATCTGAGGACGGGAAGCAACAGAATCATCCCTCACAAGCGGCTAGCGGTACCATTCTAGTTTCCTCTTCTTGTCCCTTCAGGACCCGGGCTTCAGAGGCCGTACGAAAAGGTTTCGTCAGGACCGCCCCAGCTCACGCCGCACGCGATCCAATTGCTCGTACACCTTGCTCAACACCGCAAGCTGCGGTTCTCAATCAGATGTGAGGCAAGTCGCACCCGCACCGATTCTCGATACCTTCTGTCGTTCCCGCGCCTTAGAAACGATCTTCCGCTCCCCCCAAGCAACTTTCGAGACCCAAAACCGATAACAGGGTCTCGGGAAGGAGATATCGGTGAACAGTCTTGGTTTCGGAAAAGAGCGCGTCTCGCTTGACGGGCGCGCGTGTGAGTCGACCGCGACAGGAATCATCGGTGATCCAGACCCACCTTCGACATCGCGCGCGAGTCGCACGCGTGCGACGGAACGCCATCTCGAGCGCGCTGTGTTTCAACCGATAGCGGACAGGTTCGAAGATGGCTGAGCCCGCCATCCGCTCCCCCCTTGTCACCCGCATCGAGGCGATGGAGTATGTGCGCCTGAGCCCGAGGGGATTCGACCGGCATGTGCGACCCCACGTGCCGGCGGTCGTGATTGGAAACCGAATCTTTTTCAGACTGGAGGAGCTCGATCAATGGCTCGAAAGGCAGAAGGTCCAACCCTTCAACGGGACCCTCGGACGGGTAAGCTCATTGCACAGTTCCGGATCGCGGGCCGTAAGTTCCGGCGATCGACAGGATGCACTGACAAGGCTGAGGCAAAAGTCGAAGCGCATCGCATCTATCAAGAAGAAGTCGCCCGGGCGACGAGGAAAGTAAGTGGGAATCCGATCCTCGCCGAGCTCTTCGATCAATGGCTCGACGACATCGACGGGACGGTGTCGGAGCGGTACTGGACGACGCAGGCAAGACGGGCCGCGGTCCTCGCGGAACGCTTTCACTCTCTGTCCGACGTGACGCCGAAGGCGGTCCGCGACTTCATCAAAGAACGACTGAAAGAAGTCACCGCGACCACGGTGCGGCGCGACCTCGTTCCGCTTCGGGAGTGCCTGCGCTGGGCCTTTGATGAAGGACGGATCGAGGAGCCGGTGTTCATTCCACTTCCGAAAAAGAGAGCGAGAGGAACGCGGGCGCTCGATACGCGACGGGTGGGGCTGACCGACACCCAGGTCGAATCGCTCCTGCGTCTGCTTCCGGAGCGGACCCGAAGCGGTCATCCGATCCGGGCCCTCTTCACCGTGGCTTGGGATACCGGGCTCCGACACGACGGGATCTTTCGCCTCGAGGCAGGCCGCCACTTCCGTACGGGCCGGCGCATCCTCCACGTCACCAAGGACATCGACAAGAACGGCTACGAGCGCGACCTCCCCCTCACGGATCGAGCCTACGAGGCGCTGGCTGCGCAGGGGGTGGAGGTCGGCCCCATCTTTCAGCGCTGGGACTACCGAAAGCCCCTCCGAACGGCCGCCAAGGCGCTTGGGCTTGACCCGGACGACCTCAAATCCTTAGATATGCGGGACTTCCGGCACGCCGCGACCGACGACGGCGCCCGAAAGAGTGGACATTTGAGCGGCTTGGCGTATATGGCCGGCCACACCGACAAGCACACCACGAGTCGGTACATTCACCCGCAAATCGATGACGCACGAGAGGTACTGAACAAACGATTCCCTTCTAATGGCACACCGAGTGGCACACGGACCGGTGGCAACGGGGGAGATCAATGAACATACTGACGGGATTTCGGGTACTTGGGCTGTTAGCTCAGTTGGTAGAGCAGCGGACTTTTAATCCGACGGTCCAGGGTTCGAATCCCTGACGGCCCACCAAAGAGGCACATGCCTCGTTAGCTTATCGTCCCCATCGTCTAGTGGCCCAGGACCCCGGCCTTTCACGCCGGTAACGGGGGTTCAAACCCCCCTGGGGACGCCAAAGAGCCCGGCGCGTTTGTGGCGGGCTCTAACATTTGGAAAACAGGACTGATCTTTGTGGTTCCAAACTTCTCGCCATCGAACGGGAGTCCGTTCGGAAAGAGCAGCGCCTGGAAGCGGATGCGCTGACGCACCTCGAAGCCCTGCCACAGCCTTGCCGCGTTCCTCAAAGCGTGCTCAGCGAAGTCCAGCACGCCCTCCACATCCAGCTCCTCTGCCTGCGCGTCTGCCAGCTTTAGTCGTGTGTCACCGATCAGCACGGTGAGACGGTCGAGTTGCTCCTGATAGGTGCCTTCAGGGACTCGATCGTCGAGGTAGCGGTCGGTGAGACGGTCCTTGCGGGTTTGCAGCGCGTCCAGACGGGCCTGCAACGTCGAACGCACCCGTCGAGACTCCTCATGCCTGTTCCTCCAAACATCGAGCACGACCTCACGGAAGAGCTTCATCAGTCCCTGCCTGGGCTGCATCCGCTCAAGGTGGGTGAGAAACCCGTTATGCACCTGCTCGTACCGAGCCTTCACGTGGTTCTTGGGGCAGCGGTAGTACCCATAGCGACCGCCGTTGCCCTTCGGGAAGGAACCCGTGATTGGCCTCTCGCACTCGATGCACCGAAGGACTGACTTGAGGGGAAACTCTTCCCGTACCCTGCGTCTAGAGGCCTTCCGATAGGCCCTCCCTCGAAGGACCGCCTGAACGTGCTCAAAGACGTCCTCGGATACGATTGGATCGAAATCCCCCTGAGCACGAAACCCGCCCGCCTTCGATTCGATGACCCCAATGTAGACAGGTTTTTGCAGCAAGGCACGCAAGCGCTTCTCTGTGACTGGCTTGCCGTTTCTCCCTCTGAGTCCCGCTGCGGTCACCAACTCGACGGTCTTTTGAACACCCACGCGCCCTGTCGCGATCTCCTTGAACGCCATTTGGATGAGCGGCCCTGTCTCAGGATCCACCTCCAAGCTTGGCGGGCCAAGATGACGCGGGGGTTTTGAATACCCAAGTGGCGGACGATGGACCCATCGACCCTCTCGCATCGCATCTCGCATTCCGACCCTGGTTCGGTCCGCTCTGATGTCGTTGTCGAGCTGCGCGAAGACCGAGAGCATCCCCTCCATTGCCTTGCCTGTGGGTGAATCGTCTATCGGTTCGGTCACTGATCGCAGCGATACACCGTACTTCGTCAACATGGCACGGATGGTGTGATGGTCGTACTGCTGGCGTGCGAATCGACTCACTGCGTATACGATGAACAACCCAATACGCCCCTTGTTCCTTCGACAGTACTCAAGTGCGCGGCGCAGCTCAGTCCTGTCAGCCGTTTTCGCTGACTCTCCACGGTCCACGAAGACTTCGTCCACTTCGTAACCTCGATCCTGGCAGTATCTTCGACATTCGCGTTCTTGCGTCGCCAGGCTCAGGTTCTCGACCTGTTCCTTGGTGGACACCCTGCAGTAGATCACGGCTCTCACTTGGGACCCCGACGCTCCAGGTGGTCAGTTACCGCAAGGCGCTCCGATACGTCCCGAGGCATCTCGGCCTCATACTCGTAGATTGCCGCCCGCTCTTCAATGGCCTCCCAATCCTCATTCGGAGCGAGACGCCTGGCCTTTTCAAGCATCAGAGATGCGGGGCGCTGAAGCTCGTCCAGGACCACGTCTGCGAGGCTGCGCAGTCCGTTCAACAGCTCGGCGACCTCCTGATCGGAGAGGTCAGGATGGTCCAGGAGGGAGCGACACCGCGCGATCGAGAGCGGTTCTGAGGTAGCTTTCGTCCCAATGCCTGAGTTGGCCACGCATGGCGAGATACAAGGCGAGCGCCGCGCGGACCCACGGAACGAATGTCACAACTGTTCCGTGTCACGATGAGCAACAGGTCGGAGAGGACATCGGGGAGGCTGTGGGACTTCATCTGCAGCGAGCGCTGGTGTTGCTGGTAGATTTTCAGGAGGGTGGAGTGGCTCTTGCCCGTCACGTGGTGAAGAACCTCGACCGCGAGCTCCTGACGCGCTTCCTCAAGCCGCTCCACGCGCTCTTGCTTGGAAGTCGCTCGATGATGATCCAGGAAGGCTTCCAGCTCTTCTGCTGATGATTGCCATGGATTGCTGGCCGCGTACTCGCCCCACGCGCTGTACATCTTGCTGAAGAAGTCGGTGCCTTCCGAAACTGCCTCGACCCGCCGCTCCAGCTTGGCTTTCGTCGCAAGGGCCCACTCCCAAAAAGAGCAAAGCTGCTCAAGGTCGTTTGGCGCTTCCAGATCCTTAGCCTCATCCGCCACGGTCGGAGGGTGGCGCCCCCTCGCATGTCACACAAGTTTTCGCAGCGGACGGCGACTCACTGGCAGGAATCAGGGATCGAAGGGAAGTTCCGCCGCCCCGAGAACCTCAAGCACCTTGATATAGCTCGTCCAATCGAGCTTCATGCTCAATCGCGCCAGCACCTCTTCGATGGCACGCTCCTCAAGCTTGAAGTCCACTCGACGTCCCCATCGTTCAGGGCTGCGACGCTCCAGCAACCATTTCGCGTCCTTCGCATTGCCCTGTTTGTCCACAGCTTTGCGTACCTGCTCCAACAGCTCAGCCTCGCACTCCGCTCGCGAGCGCGCGATCGCGTCCAAAAACTCCGAAAACTCGGTCTCCTTGCCCGCTGCCTGGTCTGCCCGCCCCTGCGATTGCCAAAGGTAGAATGTGCTCCTCGCGATCCCCTCACATTGGGCGGCGACTTCGGGATAGTTGCCTCCTCGAACCCGCTTGGCGATCGCTTCTCGAAGCTTCGCCGTTAGTTTAAGTGGTCGTCCCATCCCCCACAGGATAGGCACCAATGATTAGAAACTCCAAGGATCTTGGAGGCACAGGCGTATCGGTCGGGTACACTTGCGGTCGATGACGATCGTAGTTTTAGACACCTCAGTCGTGGCTCCTGATTTCAATCTGTCTCGGCCCGCGATGAAGGTTGCGCTGGCGCATGGTCGGGAAGCAGGATGGACGATCGTAGTTCCAGAAGTGGTCGTTCAGGAGCTGATACGAGGGTACCGACGAGCCTTGAAGGACAGCCTGTCCAAGCGGGCCGATGAAGCGACTAGGCTAAGCAGACGGCTCGGACTGCACGTACCATCCGACCAGATCGATCCTGACCGAGCTACCGATGATTACGCGATGCGCCTCCGCGAATCACTGGAGAGCCAAGCGGTGATCGCGCCTCTCCCTGCGGTCAGTCACGAAAACCTCCTGAGCAGAGACGTGGACGAACGGCGACCCTTCAAGAACGGGAAGGGATACAGGGACACTTTGATATGGCTGACGGTGTTGCACGAGGCGACGAAGCACGACCACGTGATATTTATGACGGCCAACAGGAAAGACTTCGGTGATGGGGATGAGCTTCATGAAGACCTGAAACTCGATATCGAAGGCATACCCCGCTGCGGCAAAGTGGAGATGCGCGCGTCGGTGCGTGAGTTGGTCTACGAAGTGCTGGTGCCGAAGTTGCCCTCGGCCACTCAGACCTTGGCTTTGTATCAGCGTAACAGTGGCGTGGCGCTCGCAGATGCCCTTGCCGAGTCGGCAACCGAGTTGGGCTGGCTCGACCAGCTCCGTTTCGACGTGCTTGAAGTCCACGGCGTCCCCATCGAGGATGTGTCTCTCGAATGCCTGGACACTGTGACCATTGATCGCACCGAGTCTGAAAAGGAGATCAGCGAGGATGAGAAGCTTCTTCGCCTTCAATGTCGCGCGTCGGGCCCCGCACTCGGGTTCGGTTTCAAGTCGGAGTTGGCGATGCTGGACGACATTACTGAGGTGACGCCAGATTGGAATTCACACGTGTCTCAGGTTGGATTGGAGATAGAGGTTTCAGCATCACTCGCTGTCGCGATCGACGTTGCAGATTCCTCATGGAAGATCTCCGACGTAGAGGTGATCGAGAGCGAGGTCGGCGGGTGGTGGCTCTAGCCGACCACTCTGGGTCACGCCTCTGATCCAGCGAAACGAATACCTCGTCGTCGGTCGCTTCAAATGTCACATTGACGCGCCGAGTAGTAGTAGTTGCAGATTGCCTCGCTGCATTCGAAACCCGCTGCCTGAGCGGCAAGGAAGTCGAGGATACAAGATAATCCAGCCGTTGCGCCGCACGCTGCGCCGCCGACAATAGACACAATGATCGTGCTGCCGCACCAAAATATGATAGAGATCCAACCGTCGATGAAGACGGAGATGTCGGAGAAGTCCCCCTCCTCGATGGTCTCTCCGGGTAGGCCGGTGACATCGAACACCGCAGTATGCGTCTGTTCATCGAAGCTGACGAGCTGATCGAGAGAAAACACGACGGTGTTTCGCGATCCATCAGAGCGATGCATCGTGAAAGCTGCGCTCGGCGAATGCAGGACCCAGTCTTCCGGTACGGTCTTGTTTTCGTGGCCGTCTTCCATCAGTTGCCAGCGCTCGAAGAGATCGGTGGACTTGACCCGCTCTACCTCACGCGCGACCTCGTCCGGCGCCACACCGTGGTGAGAGTCGGGAATATCGGAAAAGATAAGCGCATCTTCATCAATGCCAGAAAGGGTGACCGTGTAACGATCCTGCGAGGTCTGCAGTACGCTCAACCCGTCGGCCGAAATTGCCTGATACCAGATCGCTTCTTCTGGGTCCGCGGCGCCGCCGCACCCGACAATCGCGAGCGCACCACTCAGTACTAACATTGTCAAGAATCGCATACCCACCTCCCAGGTGACGGGCGTGATACTACTCCTCGGTCGTCTTTTCGGACAGACGTAATTGTTCACCTTCGCCGCGTATACCCGCCACTAGGCAAAGCAGACAGAATCTTCCGGGGGAAATTCGGGCCGGATAACCCCCGGGCGCATAGCGAATTCAAACGCTCTGTCCGCGCGGGACGCCAGACGACATAACATTTAGTTCTGCGCAATTGGGCTCTCAAAGTGGTCCCCATGGGCTAAGAGACCGGCAAACAAACATGGTCCGGGCATGTCTTTCGCACCGTGACTCTCTGTGACCCTTCGTGACGCCCTTCCCCATGGTTCACAGCCTACTTGGGGGAGTGTGGACGCGGGAAACACCGGCTGGCACGGGAAGGCGGTCATTCCGCTTATGCGGCCACACCACCCGCAATCTCCCGGATCCGCTGCACCTCCCTCAACCACTCCATGATTCGGTTCCAACTCGGAACGCTTTGGGACGCCGGCCCCGAGATCACAAATGGTCTCGGGGCCTTGCTGCATGTGGTGTGCCGCAAAACGACGAAAGCCCCCCACACCATTGCAAGGGTCGAATACGTATGGCGCTTGTGCACCTCAAGGGAGGGCCCTAGAGACCTACGCATGCTCGTAAAGACACTGATTCGCGCCCTCGCTCTCGTCGCCGTCTTCGCATTCACTGTGGTCGGAAGCGCTGAGGCATCTGCTTACTGCCCGGGTGACGGGGACCAACCCCCAGAGCCAAGCACCTACTGCCCGGGCGACGGGGACCAACCCCCAGAGCCAAGCACCTAAAATAGAACCCCCCCTAAGGGGCGCGGCGGGTGCGTGGCAGAGTCCTATTCAGTGCCAGTGCCAGTGTCTGCGAAGGGAAAGTAATCGAGCACGTCGTACTCCCAAACATTCGTGGGGAAGATGACGACCAGCTCGGCCACTTCGTCGCCTAGGTTCTTGAACGAGTGAGGCACCATCGGCGGAATGTTGACGATGTACGGGGCCTTCATCTCGAAGATCTCGTCGCCGAGCGCATCAAAATGGTTCCATCGAGAAGCACGTGCGCCTCTTCACCGACATGCGTATGCATGGGCGGCGCGCCCCCCGGTGCGGTGTACGTGATGCCGACCGTGAGGTTCTGATAACCGTGCCTCTGACCCTCCATCACATTGACGTACTCGCCAGGCCCCGGATTGATCACGACCAACCCGTCTTTTGAAAGGGCGAAATCGTCGACGGTGTCCATGCTGGGAGCCTTGAAGCCAGGCGGCAGCCTGCGTATCTCCAACACCCCGTGCGGATGGTGCTGTGCATGAAGCTTCCTTCGTTCCTCGGCCACGTCGACGATCAGCTCCCCGTGCTCGATTCTCGGACCTTGTTCGGCTGCCGAAGCTGAATAGGTCACAATCGGAGGAGGCGGCAGCTCGGCTGCGCTCTGCGGCTTCGCATTAGAAGCACAAGCCGCAAGACTCAGAAGCGCAAGAACACCCAGCGAGGGCTTGGACATAGGCTTCTCCTTTCGTCGCTAAGGCCGCAGTGTACGCCGGTTCGGCGGCGCGCGGTTGTCGACGTGTGTGGCAACTGCACCACAGTGAGCGTGCCTGTGGCGCACACTCGCCGAAGTCTGCAAAGGAACGAACGTGAAAGAGCTCGGCATGTCTCTTGCTTACTAGCCCCAACATGCGCCCAAATCGCCCAAGAAGAAGACGCTGGACTGCGGCGGTCCTCCGCGAGCGACTCTTGGTGTGGATGTGGAAGCACGGTTGGGTCTCCCGGCCGCTCTGACCCACGCCAGCCTGTATGACGGATTCCCGGAAGCGGAGTATCTTCTTGGACCGTCGACCACTTGAGCGACGGCGACGACGGGGTTGCGCTTCGGATTCATGCAAGCCGGGATGAAGAAACCAACACTCGATGATCTGTGGAAGCGTTGGTTGGAGGAAAACCTCGAACGCGAATGCGACCCCCATGAGCTGGTGTCGGTTCTCCTTCACAATCGGTTTTCGCTGGATTCGATCCGAGAGGCCATGGGGGAGAAGTTCCCCGCCGGCGCGGAATTATTGGATGTGGCCGAGCCTGACTACCGGGCAATTTCCGAAACCCGCCTCACGCGAAATGCGGCGGATCCGAAACTGCAGAAGGTGGACACCGACAAGCTGCAGATATACGTGCTGGATGACTTCATGTCGGGGGTGGAGTGCGATACGATGATCGAAATCATTGGTCGACGTTTGCGTCCATCCACCGTTACAAAAGAGAGCGAGGACGAGTACTTCCGAACCAGCAGGACCAGCGATCTGTCGTTGCTGAGCGATCCCATCATCGCCGGCATCGACCAACGGATCGCGAAGACGCTCGGGATCCGAGTCGCGTACTCCGAGGGCATTCAAGCCCAGCGCTATGAGGTGGGTCAGGAGTTCAAGGCACACACCGATTACTTCGAGCGCGGGACTGCGGAGTACGTCGAGCACACTGCCACCAAGGGCAACCGGACTTGGACTTTCATGGTCTACCTCAACGAGGACATGCAAGGTGGTGTCACCAGGTTTTCCGCGATCGACAGAGATTTTCGCCCTCGAAAGGGGCAGGCGATCATCTGGAACAGTCTTTACCCGGACGGCACGCCCAACCCAGACACGCTGCACAGCGGAACGCCCGTCACGCGAGGCCACAAGATCATAATTACGAAATGGTTTCGTGAGAGAGGCACCGGGCCAATGTTCTACGAGGACGAATGAGCGGCTCGTGATACCTTCCGCGCTTGCGAGAGGAACGAATGCGAGCCGCGTGGTACGAGAAACAAGGTCCTCCAAACGAGTCGCTCGTCATCGGCGACATGCCCGAGCCGATGCCGGCACCGAGTGAGATTCGCATCCGCATCGCTGCGTCTGGAGTGAATCCAGGAGATGTCAAAAAGCGGCAGGACACATTCGGGGTCGGAATGCCCTATCCCCGAGTCATACCGCATAGCGATGGCGCGGGAGTCGTCGACCACGTCGGCGATGGGGTAGATCCCAAGTGGATCGGCCAACGGGTCTGGTGTTTCGGCGCGCAGAGCTATCGACCGTTTGGAACTGCCGCCGAGCTCTGTGTCGTCCCCGAAACCCAGGTGTTCGAGCTGCCGGATGATGTGAGCTTCGAGCAAGGGGCTCTCCTCGGTATTCCGGGACTGACGGCGCATCGGGCGGTCCATGCGGGCGGCGCGGTCGAGGGGCGTACCGTTCTCGTTCAAGGTGGCGCGGGGGCGGTTGGAACCTGTGCGGTCCGACTCGCGCGGCTAGCTGGCGCCACGGTCATCGCAACGGTGCAGAGCCCGGCGCAGTCAGAGGTCGCGAAAGAAGCCGGGGCTCATCAAGTCGTCGAGTCGGGCGAGGGGACCGCAGCGCGAGTTGTAGCCATCGCGCCTGGCGGAATTGACCACATCGTCGAGGTCGCCTTCGCCGCCAACATCGCAAGCGACGAGCAGATGCTGAAGCTCGGCGGGTCGATCGCGACCTACGCGAGCAACGCCCCTGACGCGACGATTCCATTTTGGCCTCTGGTGTTCAAGAATGTGCGCGTGTTCTTCTTGGGCAGCGATGACTTCCCTCTCGAGGCGAAGCGCGAGGCTGCGCGGGACATGAACGACGCGATCCAGCAAGGGTGGGTGGGGCTGCCGGTGGGCGCGCGCTTTGCGCTCGAGCAGATCGCGGAGGCCCACGCATTCATCGAAGAACGAAAGGGAGCCGGCCGCGTGATCGTGACGATCTAGGACTTCTTCCGGTGAATCATTCGCTTTCCGGAATTCCCGGGCTAAGCTTGCCCGCATGCGCACCGATCCTCGGATGCTCGTCGCCCTTGTTGTGAGCCTTGCCCTGATGGCCGCTGTCGGCTGTTCCGACTCGGAACAAGAACCGCTCGGCGTAGACGGTTGGGTCCCTGTGGGCGCGAGAACCGTGGGCGTTTATGACTACGGGATCATTCCCGAGCCCAACGCCTTTCACACGATGCACGTCGGGCCCAACAACAGCGACAATGTATGGATTGCGGCAGCGCCGATGATGGAGCTCGCCTGGACGAAGGAAACGCGCTTTTACGTCCCCGAAGGGCCGACCTACGACAACGAGGGCAATCTCTACTTCAGTCCCTTGTTCCCGCCGGAAGATGACGACGTGTCTCTCGTGTCGCTCGACGCCGAAACCGGTGAACGCAACTGGGCGATCCCCAGCAACGGAAGCAACGCCGGTAGCGGAGCGATCCTGATCTTGAACGACCCGGATAACCCTGGAGCGCAGATCGTCTATCATGCGACCTACACCGAAGCGATGGCGCTGAGGCCCGACGGCAGCGAGATCTGGCGAGTGCCTACCGGACTCACGCTGCCAGATATCGTGCAGGGCGAACGCTCCACCACACACTCGTTTGGTTTCAACTATCATCCGCGGACCGATTCAGTCGTAGGCCTGACCATCGGCGGCGAAATCTTCGCCTTCGATCGAGCGACCGGCACCAAGAAGGCTCCCAACGGCCAAATCCCGGGCGCGCCCGCAGCCAGTGTGGAGATCGAGTTTCCCCCGTTCGTCATCGACGCCAGTAACGCACTGACAGACGAGGTGTTTGGCCAAACCCCGAGTGGGCTGAGCCTTTGGTCGGTGATCATCGATGTGATCTTCGGTGGTGGCTCGGTAGTGACCAACTACTTCGCGATCGACCCCAATACGAGCGTGATCTACGTCGCCGCGACCGCAGACGATGCAGCGGACGGGACCGCGGACGGTAAGTCCGAGCTCGGTGCCCTCTACTCGGTCGATTTGGCGGACGACGGAAACGGCGGCCTGGAGTTCCAAGTCCTTAACTCCACTACCTTCGAAGGTGGCACAGGCTCGACGCCATCGATCAGCGAAGACGGCGAGAGGGTCTTCGTCTCCGACAATCTCGGGAACGTCATTGCGCTCGATCGCGAGATGAATGAGCTTTGGCGCTTTGACGTAGGCGAGCCAATCGCCGCGTCGATCGCGGTTTCACCCGACAACGGCGAGCTCTTCGCGGTCACCCGCAAAGACGTCTTCAAGCTGACCGACAACGGTGACAGCGCGAGCCTCGATTGGACGGCCACCTTTGGCGCCTTCCCCGACGACCCACAGATCCTCCTCGAGTTTCAGGCGCTCACTCCGACGATCACAGCCAACGGAATCGCCGTCAGCGTCGGCGGCGGACAGACGATCCAGGGGCGAGAGATCATGCTGAAGGTAGGGGTCGGACTTCTCGATCGCGACACAGGTGAGTTGCTCTCGTTTACCCAGGGTCGGGAGGAATCGATCGCCGTGACGAGCGTGGCGCCCGACGGGGGCATCTACACTGCAAACTCCCCGGTGCGGCGCGTGGCGGGCAAAGCGATCTTGGGGGACCTCATCGAAGACATCATCGGCGGCATCTCGAGGTACAAGCCGATTCGGAACGACTTGCTCGTCCGTGACGCAAGCTGCGCCGCGGGAGCGCGCGCTCAAAACGCCGCGACGATTGCGAACTCCGCGCCCGCCTCGGCGAACCAAGACATTCGCCAAGTCCAAGTTTTGATCGACCAGAGCCGCGCTTCCCTAGCCCGCGCGCTCTCCGATGGTGACCTCGAGGCAGGTCCAGTCGACCGTCTCAACGCCGATCTCGATGCGGCCGAAGCCGACTTGTCGATCACAGGCCTCGAGCCGACAGCTGCCAGACTGCTAAGCGTGTGTAACGCGCTCTAGACGGCTTGATCGAGATCAAGGTCGTCGCACACGCCTAGTCGCGTGGGCTCAAACCCCGAGCGCCTTCCGCCATTCGTCTTCTTGGAAGCCCACGAGCGCGAACCCGTCCCCCAGGACCAACGGACGTTTGATCAGCTTTCCGTCCGCCGCCAGCGCGGTCAGCGCTTGGTCGTCGGTCATCTTTGGAAGCTTGTCTTTGAAGCCACCATCGCGATAGCTCTGACCCGACGTGTTGAAGAGTTTCTTGATGGGCAGGCCCGACAACCTGTAGGCCTTGGCGAGAAGCACCTTCGACGGCGGATTGGTGACGATGTCCTTCGACTTGAAGTCCACTCCCGCTTCTTCGAGAAACTGCCGCGCTTTCTTGCAGGTGCCGCACTTCGAATACTGATACACGACAATCGACATCGCCCGATGCGTAGCACACGGTTCGAAGCTGCGCCGCGCGTCGCTACAGGCGTTTTAACCGGGTCTGTTCGGCCATTTGTCGCTCGGTGAGCTTTCCGGTTTGGCCGTAGTCGAGGTAGTCGTTCCATTTCTGAACGGCGAGCTTGTTGAAGCGGTTGACGGACGGGTTGGGCTCGGGGATGGCTTTGTCGGCATATCGCAGATAGGCGACCTGCTCCTCTTCGACGGTGAAGCCGTCCTGACGAAAGACCTCTTTCACGTACGGTCGAAGCAAGGGCATCATGAGCTGCGCCATGGCGCGCGGGAAAAGACGGCCTTTGGTGAATGGGATCGTTGCGGGCTTCCACTGCTGAAGCGAGAACACCTTCGTCGTAGTGTCGTCCATCGGCAGCATGAAGTTGTTGGAACGCACCCGATTGTTGCTCAGCGCACTCTGGTACGGATAGTCGTAGACCATGAAAGTGTCGCTCTCGGCTCCCTGGTCTTTCCCGAAGAGCCGTCTCGTGAGCGGGTACTGATAGTCACGGCGGAGTTGGTGCCTCCATGTGAGCGTGATCTTGTCACCCTCGAGCGTGTGGTCGGCCAGGAACGTGTCGGCGTACGGGATCCATTTCCCGTGCACCCAGAGGTGGGTCAGGTTGCAGAGATTGTCGATCACCATCGAATGATGGGCCGCCCAGGTATAGGCGAACGAAAGCGAGGCCCAGGCCTCGGTGCCTTCGAAATTCGGAATCTCGACGAGCGGTGTGACCTTCGCAAGCTCTGGGTCCCCCGGAAAGAACCACACGATGCCGTAACGCTCGCGAGTCGGGTAGCTCTGCACGCGGGCAGAAGGGAGCTTTTTGCCAAAGTCGTCGTGCTTGGTGGCGACGAGCTCGCCGGACCGGTCGTACGTCCAGCCGTGGTAGAGGCAAACGAGGGTGCAGTTCTCGACACTGCCGTGGCTCAGCTTGATGTGTCGATGGGCGCAGCGGTTCTCGAGGACTTGCGCGACGCCGTCGTCTCCACGAAAGACGGCGAGATCCCCGCCGGAAAACCGGGTCTCGATCACCTGCTTGCGCTTCACGTCACGACTGAACGCTGCGGGATACCAGTGGTTGGGGTTCATCCCTACTTGGCGCGCCTTGTGTGCGAGGCCGGGACGCGTCGTCTTCTCGTTGGCCCGAAGGCGGACCAGGGTACTGCCCTGCATGGGTGGAGCTTTACCGGCTCTGATCGCGGCATGCAAAGTATCGGTGGCGCGATCGTGTGTAGGGATAACCGTGGGACACGAACGGTCTGGAACCAAGCTACCGCTCACCCCGATCGTGCGACAGCTCGGGCGGCGAGACGCACCGTTCAGGGTGGAGGACCATTCACGACGCAAAATTGGCGCGCTAGTCAGAGCCGCAGACGATCTCCGCGCTTCGGCGTCAGGACGCTCGGAAAGCCCCTCGCTTCGAGTAACTCCTTCAACGTGTTGCGCGGCTCGTCTTCTCCGTGCACCAAAGCGACGGTGCGAAGGCTGCCGGCTTCGCGGACGCGCTCCGCATAGTCGATGAGGTCGTCCTGCCCGGCGTGCGCGCTGAAACCGTTCAACACGGCCACCTCCGCGTGACGGTCACGTTCGACGCCGAAGATTCGAACCCGCGACCGCCGCTCCACCAGGCGTCGCCCTAGGGTGTGCTGCGCCTGAAAGCCTACGATCATGACGGTGTTCTTTCGGTTCTCGATGCTGGCGACCAGATGATGAACGACGCGACCAAACTCACACATGCCGCTCGCAGAAATGATCACCGCCGGATCGTCACTTCGGTCGATCGCCTTGGAATCCTCGACGGAAGAGACGTACTTGAGCCCCTCGAAGTCGAAGGGCGAGTCGCCACTCAGGACGAGCTCCCTTGCTCTGCGGTCGAAGCAGTTGGGATGCATCCGGAACACGTCGGTCACCTTCACCGTCAACGGAGAATCCACGTAGACCGGAACATCGGGCAGACGCCCTTGGTTCTTGAGATCTTTGAGGGCATAGATGACCTCCTGGGCGCGCTCAAGCGCGAAGGACGGGACGATCACTTTGCCGCCCCGGTCAACCGTTCGGCTGATCACGTCGTGCAGCTCGTCCTCCATCCGCTCGATCGGGTCATGGTTTCGATCGCCATACGTGCTCTCCATGAGCAGGTAGGTGGCCCGCGGCGGGATTTCGGGGTCTCGCAGGATCGGCATGTGGCGCCTCCCGATGTCGCCAGAAAAAACGAGGCGACGCTCCTCGCCCACCACATCGATGTCGAGCGCGACCATCGCGCTTCCGAGCACGTGCCCCGCGTCGCAATAGGTGAGTTTCACACCTTCTGCGATCACGATCTCTCGGTGATAGGGAACGTTCACCATCAGGCCGAGGGTGCCAACGACGTCATCCTGTGTGTAAAGCGGCTCGACCGGCTCCATGTCCGCGTGGTCTCGTTCGATCGCGCGGTTGATGTAGGCTGCGTCCTGCCGTTGAATCTCGGCCGAATCCTCGAGCATGACCGCACAAAGATCGCGTGTTGCAGGCGTGCAGTAGATCGGGCCGCGGAACCCCTGCCGATAGAGCCGTGGCAGGGCCCCCGAATGGTCGATGTGGGCGTGGGACAGCACCATGACGTCGACATCGGACGCCCGAAAGCCGAGGTCACGGTTTCGCTCGTAGGTATCCTTGCGTCGCCCCTGAAAAAGGCCGCAGTCGAGCAGGATCGTGGCGTGCTCGGTGTGTACCAGGTGTCGCGATCCGGTGACATTCCCACCGGCCGCACCGACGAACTCCACGTGCATGGGACCCTCTTACTATTCAAAGGACCTCGAGCAAAGGGCGTTTGCGGCTTCTTGCGGGCCTCGGATTTCGGGCTGGCGTCGTGGCAGCCCCTGCCCTATGCATCTGCCATGCCCAACCTCCCCCGTACCCGCAATCGGTCGCGCGACTTCGACATCGTCCTCTGGGGCGCAACCGGCTTCACCGGCAAGCTCGTCGCCGACTATCTCGTACGCAACTACCTGCACCGCGACGGCAACCCGGCGAAGCTTCGGCTCGCCCTCGCCGGCCGCAACCAAGAAAAGCTCGACGCGCTCGCCCGAGAGATCGGCGCCCCCGAGCTGCCGATCTTGATCGGTGACAGCTTCGATGGCGCGTCGCTCGATGCGATCGCGTCGCGCGCCGAGGTGGTCATCTCCGCCGTAGGTCCCTATGCCAAGTACGGGCATGAGCTGGTCGCTGCCTGCGTGCGAAACGCGACCGACTACTGCGACCTGACGGGCGAGTCCAACTTCATCCGAGACATGATTGACGCGCACCACGAAACGGCGCAGAACAACGGCGCGCGCATCGTCCATTGCTGCGGCTTCGATTCGGTTCCGTCCGACCTCGGCACATTGATGGTCCAAGAGGCCATGAAGAAGCTTCATGGCAAATACGCGTCAGAGGTGAAGATGGCGGCCGATTTGAGAGGCGGACCGAGCGGCGGAACGCTAGCTACCATGATGAACATGGTCGACGAGATCAAAGCAAACCCGAGTGTGAGAAAAGTTCTCGGAAACCCCTACGCACTGAACCCCAAGGGCGTGCGCGGGCCCGACAAGAGCGACCAAACGGGCGTACGCTTCGATCACGACTTCGATATGTGGACCGCGCCCTTCGTGATGGCAGGGATCAACACCCGTATCGTCCGTCGAAGCCACGCGCTCATGGGACTCCCTTGGGGCAAAGACTTTCGTTACTCCGAAGTGATGAGCGCGGGGAAAGGCCCCAAAGGCTTCACGCGGGCCGTGACGATCGCGGGCGGCATAATGGGTTTCTTAGGTCTGGTCGCCTTCCCCCTCACCCGACCGATAATCCAAAAGCGGCTACCCGTGCCTGGAGAGGGGCCGGACAAAGAAGCCCGCGAAAATGGATTCTTCAAGACCAGGCTCATCGCGCTCGGCGACGGCAACGAAGTCCGAGGGATCGTCGAGGGCTATCAAGACCCGGGTTACGGCGCTACGGCGATCATGTTGAGCGAGGCGGCGCTCTGCCTCGCGCTCGACGGGGCGAACTTGCAAAGCGAGGGCGGCATCACCACGCCGGCCGTCGCCATGGGGATGCGATTGATCGAACGTCTGCGGAATGCAGGCATGAAGTTCGAAATCCAGAGCCAAACTGATGCGGTCAGCGAGACTGTAGCGGGCGACGCGAGTGCCGAACGTCCTCAGCTAGTCCGATAGAGACGGCGCGGTGGCGTACCAATTGCCGAAAACCATGCACGCTTACTTATTCGACCTCGATGGGACCCTGCTCGATTCGATCGACCTGATTCTCACGTCGTTTCATCACACGTCCCGGGTGCACCTTGGTCGGGAGTTTTCGGACGCTCATTGGCTTTCGGGCGTTGGGACGCCTCTTCGCGATCAGCTGAACCGCGTAGCCCAGTCCAAAGAAGGGCTCGCTGCGATGCTCGATACCTATCGGACGTACAATCTCACGCACCATGATGCGATGGCCAAGCCCTACCCCGGTGTCGTCGATACGGTTCGAAGGCTCCACGATATGGGGGTCGCGCTCGGGCTGGTAACCAGCAAGCTCAGCACTGGAGCGAAGCGCGGGCTTCGCCTTCTCGGGCTCGAAGAAGAGTTTTCAGTCCGCGTATGCGCGGATGACGTGGTCAACGGCAAGCCTCACCCAGAGCCCGTTCTGATGGCGCTCGGCGCCTTGGGGGCTTCGGCCGAAGAGGCGTTATTCGTCGGCGACTCCCTTCACGATATCGAAGCTGGAAAGCGCGCCGGCGTGACCACGGTGGCGGTCACTTGGGGGCCTTTTGCTCGAGAGACTCTTGCGGCGGGGGAGCCAGACCATTGGCTCGAAGAGCCAGCGCGCCTATTTGATTTGTAACCGTCTCTCGATGGCCGTATGACTCGGGGCCTATGAAGAAGTGGATGAGGAAGCTCGGTGTGGCACTGGCGCTGGTGTTCACCGTGCTTTTCGCGTCTTCTCTATACTACTTCATGCCCCGCGCAACGAAGGTGACGATCTCCGGCACCGACGTGAAGCGCATGGATCGCAAGGGTGCGGAGCCCGGGCAGCCTCGGACACGCGACGTTCGTTTCGTATACGCGACGGAGCTCGAGGGCGGGAAGGCTCTGGCGCTCCGCAACGAGGACAACGGCTGGTACTTCAAGTGGGACTCGGGAGACATCGCGGCCCAAGCGATGAGCTTTGGCCAGGGTGAGGCAGGCGACACGGCGGAGGGGGCAGCAACGGAGAAAGCCATCGTGCTGGTGAAGTACTACGGCATCCGCGTTCCCGTACTCGACCTCTACCCCAACATCTTGTCACTCGAAAAGGTCCCCGAGGATTACGTCTACGTCCCGTACGGCAACATCGTTTTCCTGCTCGCATTGCTTGGCCTATTCATCTGGGGCGGCGTCAAGCTTCGGAAATTCCTGCGCGCCGCCGGGGCGAAAGCCAAAGAGATCACCGGACGCGAAAACGGGTGACACTGGCAATGACGCCGGCACTGGCGCTGACAAATTAGGCGCTGACGCTCTCCCTGGATTGCGGTACAAGAGGCGAGCGTGACTGGACTAAAGCTCGTTGCGCTGTGGGCGCTCGCCCTTGGCATGATCGCAATCGGTGTCTTGCACTTCGTCCAGCCGAAGCCCTTCGTCCGCATCGTGCCGAAGTACCTGCCTTCGCCCCTGGCCCTCGTATACATCAGCGGCTTCTTCGAGATCGCCGGTGGCGTCGGTCTCTTGGTTCCGGCTACACGGGTTGCTGCCGCTTGGGGGCTAATCGCTCTCTATGTCGCGGTGTTCCCCGCGAACATCTACATGCTGACTCACAACATTTCGCTCAACCCGAGAAAGCCGATTCCGAGGTGGGCGCTTTGGGCACGGCTGCCACTTCAGTTCGTCCTGATGGCCTGGGCCTACTGGTTCACCACCGGGTAGACTCGGGCGTCGGGACTACCGGAGCGGCGCTGGCTCGAACCGTTCGATTCGGCGGAGCGCCGCCTGCGCTGCGTGATAGCCGCACATGCCATGCACCCCACCACCCGGCGGCGTCGAAGCAGAGCAGATATAGATGCGGGGATTCGGCGTCGTGTAGGGGTTCCAACGCGCCACCGGCCGCGTGAAGAGCTGAAAGACGTCGGCAACCCCACCGGTTATCGCCCCCCCGACGTAGTTGAGGTTGTAGTGCTGAAAATCATCGGTGCGCATGACGTGCCGCGCGAGGATCAAATCCTTGAAGCCTGGCGCAAAACGCTCCACCTGGTTTTCGATGATCTCGGTCATGTCGAATGTCGAGCCTCCTGGCACGTGGCAGTACGCATAGCCCGTGTGCTTTCCTTCGGGCGCCCGCGTCGGGTCGAGCTGACTTTGCTGACAAAGGAGCACGAATGGCTTGTCGGGGTGCTCACCCCGGTACATCGCCGCTTCGCCGGCTGCGATCTCTTCGAGCGTGCCCCCCAAATGCACCGTCGATGCCCGCAGACAATTCGGATCTCGCCACGGAATCGGTCCGTCGAGCGCCCAATCGAGCTTGAAGGCGCCAGGACCGTAGCGATACCGCTGAAGGCGTCGGACGTAACCGCCAGGCAGGACGGGTTCGCCAATCGCTGCGAGCTGGTTGGGGCTGGTATCGAACAAGTACACGCGTGCGGGCGGAAGGTCTGCAAGCGAGTCGACACGCGCCCCCGTGCGGATCTGACCCCCAAGCTCCCGAAGCAACCCTCCGAGCGCTGTCGGAATCGCGAAGGAGCCTCCCGCTGCAATCGGCCAGGGCTCCACATGCCCGGCGATCGAGAAGATCACGCCGAGCGCTGCGGTGAACATGTTAGTCAGTGGCAGGATGCTGTGGGCCGCGCAGCCCGCAAACAAGGCCCTGGCACGGGCTTCGCGAAACCTCCAGCTCGCGAGCCAGGTCGCAGGCCACATCGCCTTGAGCCCGAACCGCATGAACAACCCGGGACGACTCGGCCACCCTAGCGGACCGAGCACGTCCTCGAAAAAGGGGTGCGGATCCTCGAGGAACGGCGCGACGAGCTTTTCGTAGCTGCACGCGTCTGCGCCGAGGCTTTCGGCGGTCTCGGTCAACGATGACCACATCATGACGGCAGGCTCATCGTCGAGCGGATGCGCGACCGACGCCGGTGGAACGATCCATCGAAGCCCGTGCTCTTCGAGCGGCAACGAACGAAAGAACGGCGAAAGGATCCCCGTGGTGTGCACGGCCGAGCAAACGTCGTGGCGAAATCCGTCGAGCGTGAGCTCAGCTGTCCGCGTCCCGCCGCCGACCTCGTTGGTGGCTTCGAGCACCAGCACCGACGCGCCGGCCTGAGCGAGCGCAACGGCGGCGCTCAGACCGTTCGGCCCGGCCCCAATCACGACAGCATCAAAAGACTCGCCCACGGCGGAAACATAGTGCCGACCGAGAAATTAACCCCAACAAAAAGGGGACTGTCCCCTAAAAGGCGGTGGGGCTGGGGTTAGACACCGAATCGGTCGCTGTATTCGGCCAAGACCTCGCGGACCTTTTCCTCAGTGAGCCCGAAGTCTTCGATGTCATAGTCGTGCTCGCCCTCTTGCGCGGTGGGCTTGTCCTCGATGCGAGTCTTGAACAGCGTTGCGAGCCCATCGGTGTATTCCAGGCCGAAATGGCGATAGAGATCTTCGAGGGTGTTCAACGGATCGGCCATCATGTCGCTGAGGCGGACATCGTAGAGCTGGGAATCTGGAATCTTGCGGTGTGCTTCCATGCCGCGCTCGAGCCCGATACGAGCGTACTCGAGCCAAAACGCACCCAGCTCTTTTATGTCGAGGCTTCGGCGCAACTTCGACGCCATCCGAGCGCTCAGGCTGCAGTGCGAGGCCAGAGCTTGGGCGATGTCACGGTGGGTGAAGATCACGCGCGCGTCTGGATACACGGCCATGAGCGCGTCCATGTTCCAGATGTGCCAAGGGCATTTCAGCACCCAGCGCTCCGCAGACCGCTGCGCCGTGAGGATTTTGAGCTGAAGCTTGTGGAACTCGTACGGCTCGCGCATGTCCCAGTCCAGCATGTCCATGGCGTACGAATAAGCCGCGAAGGCGATCCAGAACGTCAGCACGGCCATGTCGTTCTCGAGCAGGAAGAAACACTCCTCGTAGGAGTCGGGCGTGACATGATGAGCGACCCCTTGGTCGGGAATGGCGCTTTGGTTGAACCCGAAGCTGAACTTCGCCTGGGCCCGCCGGAAGGCCACGTCTCCCAGTGGGTCTCCAACCCTCCCGAGTGGATAAGAAAGCTCCCAGGCTTTGGCGACCCGATTCGCCGGATCGGCGGCGAGAACGTTGTGAAGGAACGTCGTACCGGTTCGAAAGAAGCCGGTGATGACGATCGGGCGCTCGATCTCGATCTCGTCGAGCTCCGGGTGGCGTTTGGCGAAGTCGATGATGCGGAGGCGATTGGTCAAATGCCAGTTCAGCACGTAACGGGCTCCGAGAAGCCCTGTCGTATTGAGTTCAGCCTCATTCAACCCGGCCACCGCCGAGTCGAGGCGTGACCTGAAGCCACCGTCTCCGAAGTCGCTCAACCCAGTCACGCGCTTCGCGAGCTTCATGGCCGGCTTTGCTTCGATCGGGATCAGCTGCATGCTCAGTCTGTCGAGCTTGTTCACTAGGGAAAAAGGGAACCCGGGCTTCAGGTCTTCGGGGGTCTCGCTCATCACACGCCGTAGTAGACCGCAAACGGTGATGCTGTCAAAGCCGGTTCCGTAGTGTTCCGCTAGAGGTCTGACCGAGCGCGTGGCATCAGTAGACGCAACGGCGCGGATGTCCCAACCCTCGCAACGCAACCTTACTGTCCGAACCGGCTTTGCGCTCTTCGTCACCGGTAATGCGCTTGCGCTCGTCGGGCTCGGAGTGGCTGCATTCGGCTTCACGCGTGGGGGTTACGTGGCGCTGGTCATTGGGCTCATGGGCATCGGGGAAGCGCTGATCCTCGGGAGCATCTTGTTTCTCGGCGACGATGGATACCGACGCATCGAGACTCGAACCTCCGTGGTTCTTTCTCGACGAAGGGCAGACGCGACAACGCTAGAGGTTAGCCAGCAGCGGCACCGACTTGGGATCGGTTTCCTCGTCGTGCATGTCCTCGGTTACTTCCTCGTCTGGGCCGCCGCGATCATCGCCTACACACGGGCTACCCTCGACGACCCATTCCCGACGATCGCAGGGCTCACCTTCGAACAACAAGGCCCCGCGTTCGTCTGGGCGGTAAACAGAGTCTTGGGCTAGAAGCTGACGTTGACACCCAGGTTGAGCGCGATCTCGTTGATCTTGCCGTCAGTCCCCTGCCTCGTGATCGACGACGGGTCATACTGCGCAGGGAACAGGAAGCCCAACGCCTGCCCACGTCCATGTGAGTAGCGAAGGCCGATCGCGATCGCGAAGCCGGCCCCATCCTTTGAATCGCTCTCGGCATCGGGCTGGCCAGGATGCATCTCGTGATTCGCAAATAGAAAGCCTACGTGCACGCCGTAGAAATTGACGTCAGTCGTCGCGGGCGGGGTGAGCCCGAGCCGGTCAACTGGGCTCAGATCGGTAAAGAACCCCAGACCAAGGTGCATGAATCTCGTCAGTCGAAAGGCGCTTCCGATCCGGCCGTTGAACGTCGCCTTGCGGTCGATCTGGAGGTCGGGCGTGCGGAGCCGCCACTGAACAAACAGATCCGCCTCGACCCAGCCCCAGTTCCCGACGTAGGCAATGCCGAAGCGCAAGTTCCCGGGCTCGACCCCCCACCAGCCTCCCCTCGCCCCTCGAGACTCGGAGCCGCCCGAGCTTTGGGCGTTGCAATCGGGTGGGTTCGGAGGGTCGCAGATTGGAGGTGGTTCGTTCGGGTTCACCGACGGGCTTTGTCCGAACGTGTTCGCGAAGCGCTCGAGGATCACGAACGCAAAAGTCGGCGACGCAACCGAGAGCCCGATCCGGACTTCCGGGATCGGGACCCATTGGATGCCTGCCTTGAGCTGCAAGCCAAAACCGGTCTGCGTGCCCACGTCGCCATCCGTGAAGAAACCTGACTCTCCACCGTTGTAGAAGATGGCCTGCGTTCCATCGACGCGGGCGGACGCGACGACGAAATCGAACGCGCCGCCAAGCAAAAGTTTTTGCTTGTTGCCGAACGTCCCCGCCAAGCCGGCGCTGACGTGAAAGAAGTCGATCTTGGAGTTCTGGCCGCCGATCGCCCTGGCCTCACGCGTTATGCCTGCCGCGGTCGTGACCTCCTCGGTGACGAACGCACGGCGAATCGAGCTGTTGAACAGACCCACGCCGAGCTTTAGGTTCTCCCGGAGCCCGATTGTGAAGGTGACCGCCTGGGGAACGACCGAGAAGTTCACCGTCTTGCCTTCGCTCTTGGCTTGAGGGTCGGTGTCGATGGTCAAGAGGCCGGGCACCTTCACGATCTGTACCTGTAGCGTCACGCCGGTGAGCTCGAGGGAGGCTTTGGTGGTTCGCGCGAGGCCCGCGGGGTTGTACCAAAGCGCCGCGCCGGTGTACGTGATGGCGACGACAGCGCCGCCCGTGAGGGTAATGTCAAGACCGGCGTTGACCTCGTCGCTGTTCCCTGCGCTTGCAGGCACCGGCGCCCATACCACACCGATGAGCAGGATCAGCGAGGCTCGGCGCATGCGCGGGATCCTAGATCAGAAATGCCTGCGCTGCGTTTCAAAAAACTGGTTGCCAGACCACCCTTTTCTTGAGTACCACTCCCCAAGGATCATGAATCATCGCTATCTGCGTGCGCTGCTCTTGGTCGGCCTCGGGCTGGTTCTGGTGAGTTGTTCCATCACTCGCGTCAAATGGCGCATCAAGTGGAACAAAGACATGGAAGCGAGCAAAGCTGCCTTCCTGGGGGCACCGCTTCCAGTCGAAAAGGAGCGTCCACCCAACATCATCGTCTTACTGGCCGACGATCTCGGCCCCTACGAAGTGAGCGCATACGGAGTCGAGCACATCTCCACGCCAAACATCGATCAGATCGGTGCTGAGGGCGTGGTCTTCGAAGAGGGGTACGCCACAGCGCCGACCTGCGCACCTGCGCGCGCGGGTCTCATGACGGGTCGCGTGCAGAATCGCTACGGCTTCGAGACGCAGGTGATGGAGTTTTACCCGAGCAACTACGTCGAGTACATCTCCGGTCGGTGGCTCGTCGACACGGGGGAGTTCAAAGTCAAGGCCAAACCCTCGTTCCCCGCAGCGTGGCAGGTCCACAAGCAAGGCGTGCCGCCTTCCGAGATCATGCTTTCGGAGATCCTCAAGAAGTATGATTACAGCACGGCGCTCATCGGCAAATGGCACCTCGGCGTGCACCGCGAGCAAGTGCCGATGGCCCGGGGCTTCGACTATCAATACGGGTTCTACGGCGCCTTCTCGCTCTATGCGCCCAAAAAGAACTGGTCCGGGATCATCAACCACGAGCACGAGGCGTTCAGCGCGCAGCATCAATGGAAGACAGGACGCAAAGACGAGGCTGCCATCATGCGCAACGGCAAGGTCATCGTGGAGGAGGAGTACCTGACCTTTGCGTTTCGCGACGAGATCATGAAGTACATGGAGGAGCACAAAGACGAGCCCTTCTTCATCTATAGCGCGTTCTCGGCGCCCCACGTGCCGTTCCAGGCGCCGGTCGAGTACTACTGCCAATACCCGCAGGTCGAAGACGAGAACAAGCGCGTCTACTACTCGATGATCTCGGCCCTCGACGACGCCGTCGGCGACATCCATCAGAAGATCAAGGACCTCGGCATCGAGGAGGACACCCTGATCTTCTTCCTGAGCGATAACGGGGGCGCCTCCTACACCCATGCCACCGACAATGGACCCCTCAAAGGCGGGAAGCTCACCCAGTTCGAAGGCGGCATCCGAGTGCCCTACATGATGAAGTGGAAGGGAAAGGTCCCGGCGGGGACGCGTTACAAGTATCCGGTTTCATCGACCGACATTTACGCGACTTCGGTTGCAGCGGCGGGCGGTGTGCTGCCTGACGATCGCGAATACGACGGCGTGAATTTGATTCCCTACGTGAAGGGCGAAAACAAAGAGCGCCCCCACGAGGTGCTCTTCTGGCGAGCCGATCACATCTGGGCGATTCGCGACGGGGACTACAAGCTCATCCTGAGCACCCGCGACGGCTGGGCCGAGCTCTACAACCTGGTCACCGACCAGTCGGAGAAGATCAACTTGAGGGAGCAGATGCCGGAGCTCTACGAGAAGCTCAAGACAGAGCACGAAGAGTGGCAGAAGACCAAGCTGAAGACCAAGCCGATGTGGCCTCGCATCATGGATAAGAAGTTCGTACTCGACGGCAAGGAGTATTTGTTCCCCGCCTGACGCCCTGTGTCCGCGCACCCCCATGAATTGGATCCGATGAAGAAACCACTCGCCACGCTTGCTCTTTTCGCCGTCTGCGCCTCCGTGTGGCTCGCGGCGAGCCCAGCGTCTGCCGTCCCGAAAATGGATGTCAAAATCGCAGTCGGGATCGGCAGCACGACATTCGTCTCTCGGGTTCCCGACATCAACCTCTATGCCGGCGACGACCCTGAAAATCCGGGGGAGTTCTTGGGTACTGTCGGCGGCCGCAACCCTGCTAGCTTTTTCAACTGGGGTATGCAACTGAGCGCGCGTGTCACCGCCGGGAAAGTCTTTGGCGAGATCGGCATCGGCTTCAGCCGCTTCTACTTTGAAGTCTTTGAGGAATTTAGAACCATCGCCCTAGCGGATCCTGAGACCACACCCGAGCAACTCGAGCTACTCGACGCGCTAGTTGGCGAGACCGCCAGGATGAACTCCCTCGAGATTCCATTGACGGCGGGCTACGTCCCCTACGCGAATCCCTACTTCAAGCTCTTTCTCTACGGAGGGTGGGTCAGCACGTTCAACCTCCGCGGCTTCGTCGACCTCAACGGCAACCGGAAGGCGTTCCAGTTCAAACCGAAAGGCATCCCCGGCTACCCCCTGTCGATCTACATCGCAGGCGCGCGCTTTGGCGTTCAGTTCGACCTCGGCCCGCTCAACTTTGATTTCAACTACACCATCAGCATGAACAGCGCGACGAAGACCGACTTCCGCACCAACACCCACGTCTTCAAAATCTTCCTAGGCTGGCTGTTCTAGTCGGCCTGCGGCCTCGGTCGGTCCCGCCCCACCGCCCCCACGCTATCGCCTAAGAGTCGGCCATGCCGAGGAAGCGCTTCACCTTGTCGTGAAGCTCGTGAAGGTGCCTGCTCGCGTGGTCCTTTTGTCTCGTGTTCATCGAGTCGTACACGTAGAGAATCGTCTGTCGGCTCTGCGCGCGCCGCTCGGCGGGAGTACGTGCCTCGGGACCCCAATCCCCCCGCTCTTTCCAGGCTTTCCAGAGGGCCTCCCGTATCGCAGGGGCACCTGGGCGCTGACGCAGGACGCTTTCGATCTCCGCGACCCGCCCCTCATCGGCTGCTAGCTGCAAAGCTGCGTCGTCCGGAAAGCGGGCTACATAGGCTCGGAACGCCTTCTCTTGCTCGAAGCTGAGGTCGCCGGTCCATTCTTCAATCGCCGCGACGAACGCTTCCTGACGTTTTTCGAGCCTCTCTTCGGGCGGCTCCGCAAGCTTTTCCCGCACTTCCTCGAAGCGCTTGTCGAAGCGTGCATGCGCATGATCGATCTGATCATCGCTCAAGGTCGCCAAAATTGGCGCTGCCTCTTCGATGATGTGTGCGACCACTTCATCGAGGAGCTCGTCGGCTCGACGCCACACACCGATCAGCTCTCGGTCGGTGAAGCCCTTGGCGATGCCGCGATCGAGGATGGCGACGATGAAATCGACGGGAGGCCCGATCACACTCGGCGCTTTGGCGATCAGTCGGTCGACCGACGCTCGGGTCGCCTCGGTCTGCTGATCATCGAGGTCGAATTCTTCGGCGAGTTGCCGGGTGACCCACCGCGCCCCGATGTTCTGCATGAGGCCGGTACACCCCACCGCCAGCAGGATGAACACGACCAGGACCGGACGACGCATCTTCGTAGTCTGGGCGGGAGAGGGGCTCGTAGCAATCAGTTGGCGAGGAGCTCCGCCAGTACGCCGGGGAAGCCGGTGATAATGCCGGTCGTGCCCTTGTCGAGGTTAGCTTCCATGTCCACTTCGCTATTCACCGTCCACACGTTGACCTGCAGGCCGGAGTCGAGCGCGTCTTCAACCGTCGCGGCGGCGATCGAGAAAAACGGGTGGATCGCGTCTTGCCCAAGGAGCAACGCTTGGTCGACATCGTCGGAATCGGCCTGTCCGAGAAGCAGGGCCGAATAGTATTCAGGTTGCTCTAGCTTGACGAGCTCGGCGGCCTCCAGATCGAAAGACGAAAACAATGTTCGGCCCTCCCCGCCGAGGCGCGTCACTTCCTCGAGGGCGCGGGGGACGAGAGCATCGGCACCGGTGGTGTCGGTCGAGCAATCCGGCCCAAAGACTTTGAGCTCGACGTTGATCAAAGCCGGGCTTGGAATGGCGTCGTACACCTCTTCGAGAGTCGGCGGACGTTCGTCGGTGGGTTGCCCTTCGCCGTCCAACAAGCGACATGCGCGAATCTCGTCGAACGTCATCTCGCTGACGCACCCCGTGCAGTTGGTCGTGCGAACGAGGTCGTCGTCGTGCATCACGATGAGCTGGCCATCTTGGGTGATCTCCACGTCGAGCTCGATACCGTCGGCACCTGCGGCCATTGCCGCCACAAACGAAACGATCGAGTTCTCGGGCAACGCGTGTCCCGGGCGGGTCAGCCCCGTGCCTCGGTGCCCAATGTTCGCCGATGGCGCCAGGCTTACGATTCGCTGGCGCACCTGCTCGTTGGCGGGTGCAACGGGGGTGTCGTCCCCGCAAGCTGCGCACAAGAAGAGGAAGCACGTCGCTATGCACGACGACCTTACGCGCTGGCTGGCACGAGGAAAGCCCATCAAGCCGGACGGAGGTTCGCCGGATCTTCGTTCGAATGCAAGCGGATCTTACTCGCGACAGACGCGCCCTCGTGCTCGCTCCCACACCGTTGCGCTTGGGAGCGTTTCGGACGACTCTCGCTGCGATGGTCGCCCCGACATGCTGAACCCCAAGCTTCCTCCGTACGACATCGGCGAATGGCAGAAAAAACCGTTCCCCGAGCGGGTCAAGATGGTCTGTCAGTCGTGGGCCCTCCAGGGCTATGGGACTCCGGCGGCGATCTACATCGTGTACGTGCTCAAGGTCGTTTTCTATGTCTGGGCATGGAGCTTTTTTTGCTCGTTCACGACCGGGCTCGGCGACCTCAGTGCGTTCGGTTCTTGGTACTTCGAGCCGATCGCGTTTCAAAAAGCGGTGCTTTGGAGCATGGCCTTCGAGGCCATCGGGCTCGGCTGTGGGAGCGGTCCACTCACGGGACGGTACAATCCTCCTCTCGGCGGCGCCCTCTACTTCTTGCGGCCCGGAACGATGAAGATGTCGTTCCATCCGCGGCTGCCACTGCTAGGAGGCTCGAGACGCGCAGTGCTCGATGTCGCGCTCTACATCCTGTATCTGGCCGTCCTGTTCCGCGCCCTCTTCGCACAGGAGCTCAGCCTCGAGTTGCTGCTGCCGCCGGTCATCATCCTCCCCGTGCTGGGGTTAGCGGACAAGACGATCTTCTTGGCTTCCCGCGGGGAGCACTACTACACGGCGCTGGTCGTCTTCCTCTTTGCCGCCGATTGGATCGCCGGAACGAAGATCGTCTGGGTGGCGATCTGGCTCTGGGCAGCAACTTCGAAGCTCAATTACCACTTCCCATCGGTCGTGGCCGTGATGCAGAGCAACAGCCCGCTCACGAACTTCGGGTCGATTCGCAAGCGTTTATTTCGCAGTTACCCTGACGATCTCCGGCCGTCGACCCTCGCGCGCGTGATGGCGCATGCGGGGACAGTCGTCGAGCTCAGCTTCCCACTCGTTCTCTTGTTCAGCGATGGAGGAACGACGACGACGATCGCGCTGGCGACGATGGTCTTGTTCCACACCTTCATCACCAGCAGCATTCCGATGGGTGTTCCGATCGAATGGAACGTGATCATGGTGTACGGCGCATTCGTTCTGTTCGGGCACTACGCCGATGTGAGTGCGTTCTCGATCAGTTCTCCGTTCTTGATCGCATTCCTCGTGTTTTCCGTCATCTTGGTGCCCTTGATCGGAAACCTGGTGCCTTCGCGGGTATCGTTTCTCTGCTCGATGCGGTATTACGCCGGCAACTGGCCATACGGCGTATGGCTGTTCAAAGGTGACAGCTCGAAGAAGCTCGACGAGCACCTCATCAAGGCTTCGCCCCGGATTCAGGACCAGCTCGGAAAGCTGTACGACGACGCCACGATTACCGCGATTACCTCGAAGGTTCTGGCGTTTCGCGCGATGCACTTACAAGGACGCGCTCTACACCAAATCTTGCCGAAAGCCGTCGACAACATCGACGAATACGAATACCTCGACGGCGAGCTGGTGGCTGGAATTGTCATCGGCTGGAACTTTGGGGACGGGCATCTTCATGACATGCAGCTGCTGCAAGCTGTGCAGGAGCAGTGCGGATTCGAAGAAGGCGAGCTGCGGTGCATCTTCGTCGAGTCTCAGCCGATGGGAAGACCCACCATGGCCTGGACGATCGCAGACGCAGCGACAGGCGTGATCGCAACCGGCAAGGTCGACGTGAATGACCTTCGGGATCTCCAACCTTGGCCCGACGCAGCGAGTTGGCCTAACTCTGGGGCGGGAGCTTCAAGTCGAGCTTGATGACGACCTTGTCGCGGATCAAGTCGTCCGGCATCCCCGGGTACGCGATCCCAAAGTCCTGACGATCGATCGCGAACTCGGCAGTGCTCGCAATGCCACCGTCGGCGCCCTTACTGATCGTCGCGGGAAACGTGATCGACTTGGTTACGCCGTGAAGCGTGAGGTCACCCGTGATCGCGTGCCCAGTGTCGGTTTTCGTGATCTTGGTCGAATGAAATTTCGCCGAGGGGTACTTCGCCACATCGAAGAAATCCGGCGACTTGAGGTGCTTCGTGAGCTTGTCCTCATCGGAGTAGAGGGAAGACGTGTCGATCGTGACCTCGATGATGCTCTCTTCGATCGGCTCGCGAACGTCAACGGTCCCCGCGAACTTCGTGAACCCGCCGTCGTGACTCCGCGTCACCTTGGCTCCGACGAACGCGATCTTGGTGTTCCCGGGCATGATCGAGAGCAGCGGGCCGGCTTTCGCGGGCGGCGTCTCGGTTGGTTCTGCGGCGTGGGCCTGCTCGGAGGGCGCCTCTACGGTGGCGCTCTCGACCTTTGCTCCCGGATCCTCGCATCCGACGACTAAGCCCACGGCGACGACACAGACGATAGCTCTCATAGATCCCTCCTCCTGGCGGCTTATGGTGGCTCAACCCGTCAGGTCAAGGGCTTTGAACCTGCTCTGATGCATCAATGATACTTCTCGAGAGCGCGATTCTGGTACGACCCCCTGCGAGTGATTTATTCACTAGCGAGACGTCCGATTGTCGCCTAGTCTCGGCCCACCTTTGGGGAAGGAGCAGCTGGAAATGAGAGCTATAGGTGTATTCATCTTGGTGCTTGCAATGGCGAGCCCTGCGCTCGCCGGGCCGGCAAACTCGACGATCGGCGGCAAGAAGCTCGAACAGGACATGGTCCACAGCGGTGGCGTCGGTTATCCGAGCATGCTGTACGAGTGGTGGAACAAGGGTAAGAACAAGCTCGACTGGGGGCTGGGAGGCGATCTGGTTTATGGCGGCAGCTGGGGAGCAGCAACCACCAGTCGAACCGGCTTTGGGAGCGTTGGGGTTCGCGTCATCCGGATTGGCCTCGGCATCAACGGCATCCTCCGCTGGCACCTCGCTGAAAAGGAGCGCCCCAAGGTCACCAATGACGTTGGTATTCTCTTCAAGCCGGGCATCCTCATCGCGAAAGGTTCCGCTTTTGTAGCCGGAGAAAACTTTACCTTCGGCATCAAAACCGAGGTGGGCGCACCGGTCTCAATCGACGTCCATGAGCGGGTCAGCGTGGTGACAGGCGGGTACATCCCGTTTACCTACTTCTTCCGGGATGGGCCCGATAACGGGCTCATTCCGCTGCTCGTGCGTCTTGGTGTGGAGATCAAGGCCAATGACAACGTCGCACCTTGGTTCTTTTTTGACCTCGGCCCCGGCATCAACGTGGGCCAAGGGGTCTCGGGCGCCTCGTTTGCGTGGCGCATCGGCGCAGGCACCGCGTTTTGGGGTGTTCTCGGCAAGAACAAGGATAAGAGCGACTCAGCCTCTGGCGGCGGCGAGGAGGTTATCGTGGTCGAGGAGATCGAAGTCGAATAAACCGCGGGTGAGCACTCAACTTTAGGGGACTGTTTCTCATGAAAGGGGACAGTCCCCTTTTCTCATTAGGGGGAGAGATCGATGAAGAAGGCAGTTGGGGTAGTTGCGTTGGTGCTTGCGATGGCGAGCCCGGCGCTGGCGGGGCCCACCAACTCGACGATTGGTGGCAAGCGTTTACGAAACGATAACGTACACAACATCGGTGTGGGATACCCGAGCTTGTTTTACGAATGGTGGAACCAGGGCCCACGAAGGCTCGACTGGGCTTTGAAGGGGGCGCTCGTGTACGGGGACTGGGCGGCGGCGTACGGCAGCGGGCGCTTCATCCGGATCGGCTTGGGACTGAGCGCACCGTTGCGTTGGCACTTGTCGACCAAAAACCGACGAAGGGTTACCAACGATGTGGCGTTTCGATTCACACCCGGGATCCTGCTCGCGGGAAACCGCGCCGATTCGTTCACCTTTGGAATCAAAGCCGAGGCGGCAGCGCCAGTGTCGATCGACGTCCATCAGCGGGTGAGCGTCATCACCGGCGGAACGATCCCCTTCGCGGTGTACATCAGCAACAAGGACGTCGGCACTTTCGGTGTGATCCCGCTTCTCTTCCGGATGGGAGTCGAGATCAAGGCGAGCGACCGAGTTTCGCCCTTCGTGTTGTTCGAGCTCGGACCCGGCATATCGGTCGGCAACGGAAACGCAGATGTTTCGTTCGCTTGGCGAATCTGGGTCGGCACGTCGTTCTGGGGCGTGATGAAATAGGCTGCCTAAGCGCATGGACGCGGGCGGAGCCAGCGTGCATGATAGGTCACTCGAAAAGGAGCGACCCGTGCCCGACAAAGAAACCACCAGCTTCATGCGCTCGCTTTGCATGGGGCGCATCGAACAGGACGTCATCTGCCCCTTTCCCACCATGTCGGACGCACAGCGGGAAACGCTCACCGACATTTCGGGTGCCCTTCAAGGGTTGCTTGGGACGCGCGCCGAGGACTTTCGCAAGTGGGATGTCGCCGGAGAGCTGCCCCAAGAGTTCATCGACGAGCTCAAAGAGTTCGGGATGTTCGGCTTGGTCATCCCGGAAGACCATGGCGGTATGGGGCTCGGCAACATGGCCTACTCACGCACGCTACAAGAGGTTGCGAAGTACGACGCATCGGTGGCGGTGACGATCGGAGCGCACAGCTCGATCGGAATGCGCGGGCTGCTGCTCTTCGGCACCGAGGACCAAAACAAACGCTACATGCCGAAACTCGCTTCCGGCGAAATGATTGCGGCCTATTGTCTCACTGAGCCCGGCGCTGGTTCCGACGCCGCAGCCATCAAAACGACGGCGGTCAAAGAGGGAGACCACTGGGTTCTCACCGGCAACAAGCTGTGGATCACCAATGGCGGCTTCGCCGATTTCTTCACCGTGTTTGCCAAGACCCCTGAGGAAGGCGGCCGAGGCAAGATGACCGCGTTCATCGTCACCAAGGACATGGAAGGCGTCAGCATCGGGCCGCACGAGGACAAGATGGGTCTGCGATCGAACCCCACGACGACGGTTCTCTTCGACGGCGTCAGAGTGCCCGACGCGAACGTCCTCGGTGAGGTTGGCCACGGGTTCAAAGTGGCGATGATGATCTTGAACAGCGGGCGCACGGGCCTCGGCGGGGGCTCCGTTGGCGCCATGAAGCGCCTGATCGAGCTCTCCACCAAGCAAGCCAACGAGCGCAAGACGTTTGGCGAGCCCATTTCGAGCTACGGCCTGATCAAGAAGAAGGTCGGGCAGATGGTGATCGACTGCTACACCTCCGAAGCGGTCGTCACGATGGTGGGCGGGCTGATCGACGCGGGCTATAAGGAGTATCAGGTCGAAGCTGCCATCTCCAAGGTGTACGCCACCGAGTGTCTGTGGAAGACCGCCGATGAGGCGCTTCAAATTGCCGGCGGCAACGGGTACATGCGGGAGTATCCGTACGAGCGCGTCGTGCGGGACTGCCGAATCAACCGCATCTTCGAGGGCACGAACGAGATCTTGAGGCTGCTCATCGCATTGACCGCGATGAACGACGTCGCGAGCCAACTCCAAGAGCTGTCCTCGACCATGAAAGACATCTTGAACCACCCGATCAAGGGGTTCGGGGTCTTGTCGGATTACGCGAGGAAGCACGCCTCGCTCCGGACCGGAGTCGGCGGCGAGCCGGGCTTCCAGAAGATCCACGAAGCGATCCAAGAGCAAGCCAAAATCTTCGAAGAAGAAACTCGCTACCTCGCCCAAGCCACGGACAGCATCCTCCGCAAGCACGGCAAGGCCATCATCGGCAAGCAGTTCGCGAGCGAACGCTTGGCGGAAATCATGATCGACCTCTTCGTAATGGCGTGCACCATCAGTCGCGTTCAATCGTCGATCGAGGCTAATGGCGTCGAAGCCGCGGCGCTAGAGATCGACCTTCTGAAAACGTTTGCCCGTGAGGCCAAGGTCCGGATCAAGCGCAACTTCCGGCGGATCGACACCAATGACGACGAGATCGTCAAGGCCCTCGCCGATGACGCGTTCGAAACCGAGCGCTTCCGCTGGGATACCATTTAGGCGCTAGTGTGGGGGTGGTGGGGGCGGGACCCACCGCCTGCCGTAGGCGGTCGAGCTCTTAGTCGAAGTCGAAGGATCGTTGGGAGACCGGTACGATGCAGTCGGGGTCGTCGTGCTCGATGCGGTTGACTCGGGGTGATACGCGGGCTTTCTTGAGCGCTGGGCCTTTCCCCACGTCTCCCTGCTTCAGCCAGCGGTGGGCCTCTTCCGGTTCGAGAAGAACGGGCATGCGGTCGTGGATGTCGACTACCTCGCCTTCGGCGTCGCGCGTGAGGATCACGTAGCGCCCGCCCTCGCAAAGGCCCGCCATCAAGAACAGACCCTCGTCTTTTCGTCGAAAGAGGTAGGGCTGGTTGACTCGACCTTCTCGCCTCCATTCGAAAAATCCGTCGGCGGGCACGACGCATCGACCATCGCGAAATGCGTCACGAAACATCTGTGTGCGGTCGGCTGTCTCGGCACGGGCGTTGATCACGATGCCACCGCCGCGTCGCTCCAGACCCCAGAGTGCGTCGGCCAAGACAGGCCCAGCGTCGGAAAGGTAGACTACCGGATTGCGTTGCCCCGGCGCCACGTTGTACCGCGGCCGAAACTGAATCCGGGTCTCGCTAAACTCGTTGAACGGGAGGCCGCGGAGGAGTGCTTCCTCGTCGGGACACGCTAGCGTGTATCGACCGCACATATCGGCTCACGACTGGACAGCCTGCACGCCGACGCCCTCATACTCGAAGCCTTGCTCGGCGAGCCGGTAGGTCACCCAAATGTTTCGGCCGTCCAAGAGCACCGGCGTGCGCATCAGCTCCTTGATGCGATCGAACTCCGGGTACTGATACTCCCGCCACTCGGTCAGGAGCACCAGGGCGTCGGCGCTCTTCAGCGCGTCGTATGCTTCGTCGACGAGCTCGACCTTGTCGCCGAACATTTCTCTCGTGTTTTCCATGGCTTCCGGGTCGTGGGCGACGACCTTGCAGCCCTCGTTGAGCAGAAACTCGATCGTCGTGAGCGACGGCGACTCCCGAATGTCGTCTGTGCCCGGCTTGAACGCCAGACCCCAGATCGCGATTCGCTTACCTGCGAGCTCGCTTCCTAAGCGTCGCTTCAGCTTGCGCGCCACGAAGCTCCGATGCCGCACATTGACGCGGTTGGTGGCGTCCGCGAGCTCGAGCTCGATGCCATGACGGCGCGCGGTCGCTACGAGAGCCTTGACGTCTTTCGGAAAACACGACCCGCCGTAGCCGGGGCCTGCGTGAAGGAACTGCGGCCCGATCCGCGGATCGCTTCCGATTCCGCGACGAATGCTCTGCACGTCTGCGCCCACCTGTTCGCAGAGAACTGCGAGCTCGTTCATGAACGAGATCCTCAACGCCAGCATCGTATTCGCGGCGTACTTGGTCAACTCGGCGCTTTCCGGATTCATCCAAACGATCTTGGTATTCGAGAGGTTCAGTGGATGATAGACGCGATTGATGAGAAGCCGCGCGCGGTCGTGGACGGGACGAACTCCTGCGACGATGCGGTCGGGATACATGAAGTCGTCGATCGCCCCACCCTCCTTCAGGAACTCGGGGTTGGAAACGACCTGGGTCTCGTGTTTGGCATCGGCGACGAGGCGCTGGACCTGGGCGTTGGTACCGACGGGCACGGTGCTCTTCAAAACGATGACCAGATCATGGTTCGCGTGCTCGACGAGCTGTTGCGCTACTCCAAACACCGCGCTCAGATCGGCTTCGCCATCGAAGGTCGGAGGTGTACCCACGGCGATGAAAGCCAGATCCACATCGCGCACCGCTGACGCAAGGTCGGTCGAGAAGGCCAGACGACCTGCCTTGGCGTTTTCCACGACCAATTCCTCGAGCCCGGGCTCGCAGATGGGGACCTCGGACCTTCGGAGCCTCTCGATCTTGGACTCGTCTTTGTCCACGCAGATGACGCGCTGACCGGTCGCGGCGAAGCACGCGCCGGTGACCAGACCCACATACCCAGTGCCGACGACGCACAGTCTCACGGTCGACTTCTAGCACCGATCGGCACATCTCGAAAGATGTCAAGACGACGCCGAAGCTGGTACAAGTACCATCAAGAGGCGCCGTGATTCTCACCAACATCGACAACGTTCCGGACCGGCGCATCCTCAAGCACTTCGGGCTCGTGCAAGGAAGCACCATCCGCGCAAAACATTTCGGCCGTGATTTCGCTGCGGGACTGAAAAACATCGTCGGTGGAGAGCTCAAGGGCTACACCGAGCTACTGCAGGAAAGCCGTGCGGAGGCTACGAGCCGGATGGTAGCCCAAGCGCAAGAGCTCGGTGCGAATGCGGTAATCAACGTTCGGTTTACGACTTCGTCGGTGGCCCAAGGCGCATCCGAAATTCTCGCCTATGGAACCGCCGTCTTGGTGGAGTGAACATGAGCCGCTGGATCGAGTTGGTCATCGCGCTGGGCATCCCAGTCCTGCTCATCGTGCTGGGCAAGTTCGTCGGGGCGAGCCTCGAGCGGCGTCACTACCAGAGCATCGAGGACCGCGAAGTGCGCTTTCGATCGAAGCCAGCGTTCTCCACCAAACAATCGAACAGCCTTGCCTCGGTCCGCCGCGCCGAGCTGGCGATAGGGTCCGTGGTGGTTTCCGTCGATTACTTCAAACGCTTCCTGAGTGGGTTTCGAATGATCTTTGGCGGTGAGATTCGCTCATACTCTTCTCTGATCGACCGCGCGCGGCGCGAAGCGGTCTTGCGAATGAAGGAATCCCAGCCGGACGCTGACGCCTACATCAACACCCGCCTCGAGACCTCGACGATTTCGAGCAGCTCTGGTGATGAAGGCCTTGGGACCATCGAGGTGCTGGCCTATGGCACCGCGATCGTCTTCGAAAACGTCGAACGAACCCGGTTGCGGTAACGGCGAAAGTCGGCAACGATCGCCGGTCATGACCGACTCACCCCGCATCGTCACCGAGCGCGACGGCCACGTGATGCACATCGTACTCGACCGCGCCGACAAAATGAACGCTTTCGACCTCCAAATGCTGAGAGAGCTCGGCGACACCATCACCGCATACGAAGCCGAACCGGAGCTGCGGTGCGCCGTGCTCTACGCGAACGGAGACAACTTCACCGCGGGGCTCGACCTTGCGGAAGTCGGACCTTCGGTGCGGCGGGGCGAAGCGTTGTTTCCGCGGGGGTCTGTCGACCCCTTGAGCCTGCGCGAACCGAGGCGGACGAAACCGTTGGTGATGGCGGCGCAAGGTTGGTGTCTCACCATCGGCATCGAGTTGCTCCTGGCTGCCGACATTCGACTCGCGGCCGAGGGAACACGTTTCGGGCAGATCGAGATCAACCGCGGCATCTTCCCTTTCGGTGGTGCGACTGTACGCCTGCCGGAAGTGGCTGGCTGGGGCAACGCCATGCGCTGGCTCCTGACCGGCGATCGGTTCGATGCCAGCGAAGCACTGCGCATTGGGCTGGTGCAGGAAATCGTCGCAGCCGACCAACTGCACGACCGTGCCGTCGAGATCGCCCAGACAGTCGCGAAGCGGGCACCGCTCGGGGTCTATGCAACGATTCGATCTGCGCGTACCTCCCAGCTGAAAGGTACCCAAGCCGCGATCGATGAGCTCTTGCCGATCGCTCGTGAGCTGATGGAAACCGAGGACGCAGAAGAAGGGGTGCGCTCCTTCGTCGAGCGCCGCGAAGGCAACTTCAAGGGCCGTTAGACAACTGGCTACGGACACTCTCGGCGTTCAAGAGCGTCGCTTCGGCTTCGGTATCGCCTTCTCAATGCGGATCGTGCAGTCGTTCCCAACGATCTTTCGAAGCGCAGGTTCGATCACTCCGGTGCATACATACTCGGCGCCGACTCCAAATGCCGCTCGCCCGGTCACCCGGACGACGACCTGGTTCTGGTCTACCGTCACGAGCTCGATCGTGCTTGCATCACTCTCAAGGAGCGGGCTGAGAACGTCATCGACTACACGCTGCACGGCTTCACGCACCCGCGCAGCATGTGAAATTGCAGGCGGAAACGCAAATGTCTGGGGTGCTATACTGCGCCGCACCATGCAGCCTGCCCGAACACGTCTCCAGGTGGATATTCGCCGCCAGCAACTCCTCGAGTTAGGGCTCGAGCTGTTCGCCAGACAGACCTACGACGGCCTTTCCATCGACGAGATTGCAAAAAGGGCCGGCGTCTCGAAGGGCTTGCTGTATCACTACTTTCCAAGCAAGCGGGCTTTCTACATAGCCGCCGTCAGGGCCGCCGCAGACCAGCTCCTCGAAGAAACCGACATCGACAAACACGGTGCCGGTCCCGAGCCTGACCCCGAAGGGGTGCGAGAGGTGCTCCGTGCCCTTCTCAGCTACGTCTCTCGCCGTCGTGCCGAGTACGTGTTTCTCGTGAGCGGCGTGGGATCCGATCCCGAAGTGGGGGAGATCCTGGAAGACACGAGGGGGGCGCTGATACAACGAATGTTCATGCGTCTAGCCCGGTTCGGGGTCGTCGACGATCCTCCGACGCGCCTCCGATTGCGCGGCTGGATCGGCTTTCTCGAAGGCTCGACGCTCGATTGGTTGCGAACGCAACAGCTCGAGCCCGATGCTTTCCTCGAGCTGCTCGTCCAAATGGCCGGGCACGTTTTCGCTTCGGTCATTCATCCGCCCGCTCGCAGATGAAGCTCCGGTTACTCGCCTCGGTAGCGCTTCTTTGTTTGGCACCCTTCTCGGGCTGCCGGGAGACGAGGCCGACTCCGCCTCCTGCGACCAACACCGACGAACCGACTGACACAGCGGAGATCGACTGGGACTCCCTTTCCTCGACCTCGCTACGAAACCCAAACGACGGCTCGTTGGTCGGCGGAGTGCCGTTGCCCCTCTCCGCTCGAGGGCTGCGGTTCAATCCGAAACGCGACCCGGCGGCCCGGTATGGCACCGTGGAAGTGGTTCGCGCCCTGGTGAGCGCAGGTCGAACCGTCGATGAGGAGCTCGGCGGTCTGCCGGTTACCATCAACGACTTGAGCTACGAACAAGGGGGGCCGATACCCCATCACGGCTCCCACCAGAATGGACGGGACGTCGATGTTTTCTTCTATCAGCTTGGTCCTGATGGAGAACCGATCGAGAGCGTCGGGGCATTCTTCGATCCGAGCGGTGTGGGCATGGACTTCCGGGAGCTCGCGGACCCCTCGGACGATGTCCCGCTGAGTTTCGACTTGCCGCGAACCTGGAGATTCGTCCAGGCGCTCATCGAAGACGAAGCCGCCAATCTGCAGTCGATCTACTTGGCAGAGCATCTGCGGTCACTCTTGCTCCACCACGCACGCGAACGAGGCGTTCCCGAATCGACCGTTGCGCGGTTCGCGGAAATGACGTGCCAACCGGAGTATCCGCACGACGACCATTTCCATTTTCGCTTCTATTGCTCAGTGGATGACATCCGGGAGGGGTGCAGGGATTCGGCGCCCACGTATCCTTGGCGAAAAAGAGCGCTCGCGAAAAGCGGTGTGAAGCCGCTGCCCATGCTCCCAAAACGCGAAGAGGCCCGGACCAAGACCGTCGGGCATGAGGAAGCACGTCGAGCCGCCGGACCTTTGGATGCCGAGGTAGAGCGCTGGCTCGACCGACGCAAACAATGGCGCGCCCGACCGCATCCGGGTCGCAGATATTGCCCATGAGATCACAGCTCCCTCTCATCGAGCTAAGGTAGCGTCGTGCAGGGCTTCGAATGGATCGCACGACAAGCCGAGCTCGACCGACTCGTCGACGACCTCGTCGATGCAGGCGCGTACGCTTTGGACACGGAGTTTCACCGGGAACGTACCTACTTGCCGCGACTTGCACTGGTGCAGGTTGCGACCGAAGACCGCATCGCCTTGGTCGACCCTCTCGCCGTCGACATTGCAGAGCTGAAGCGCGCCTTCGAAAGCGACGCGACCTGCACCATGCACGCGGGCTCTCAAGACCTCGAGATCCTGCAGCTGACCTGCGGTGAGGTTCCCAAACGAATTTTCGACACGCAGGTAGCGGCGCTGTTTTCGGGATACCGCCCGACTTCTCTTGGAAAACTGGTCGAAGACTTGCTTGAAGTAAGGCTCGACAAGAGCGCACAGCTGACCGATTGGACCCGTCGCCCCTTACCGGACGCGGAACAGCGATACGCGGCGTCCGACGTCGCCCATTTGCTCGACCTACGAGACGTCCTGATCGCCAGGCTCGAAGAAGAGGGCCGCCTGTCGTGGGCTGAAGAAGAAATCGAACGCCTTCGCTCGCGGGATCGGTCTCGTCCTGATCCGGAAACACTCTGGTGGAAGCTCCGCGGGAAATCGAAGCTCAGCGGCAAAGCACGCGGCGTAGCACAGGAGCTTGCACGCTGGCGAGAGCAAGTGGCCCAGCGCCAGAACCGCCCGCCACGAACGGTTCTTTCGGACATGGCTTTGCTCTCACTGGCGCAGCGGCCCGCGCGTGATGCTGGAGGCTTGCGCGGTGTGAGAAATCTAGACCCGAAGCGGTTCAAGCACACCGACGATCTGCTCATCGCAATCCGGCGGGGCCTCGAGCTGCCCAAGTCTCAGCTACGCCTCCCACCCCGGAAACCGGCGAACCTTCCTCAAGTCGATGGTGTGATCACGCTGTGTCTTGCTTGGCTCTCTCAGCGAGCCCGCGAGGAGAGGCTCGACATGAGTGTCCTCGGTACCCGCGACGATGTCACCGAGCTCGTGCTGAACCAAGAGTCGCGCCTCACCGGAGGATGGCGCCAAACACTGGTCGGTCACGAGCTCCAATCGATCATCGATGGAACAGCCGCGCTTCGCGTGGATGGGACGCAGCTCGAGTTGGTGGATCGCGCTCCATAGCGATCCGCGCTAGGTTGAAAGAATGGCCACCCCCAAAGGAGGACGCGTAGTTCTGATCGTGGCCTCGATCATCGTGATCGGGGCGGGGATCAAGCTCTCCGCGCCTTTCCTCGTCCCGGTTTTGGTGGCCGGATTCATTGCGGTGGTTACTGCACCGATCGTTCTCTGGCTTTGCGACCGCGGGGTGTCGCGCACGCTGGCCGTCAGCGCTGCCTTGTTGTTGGATGTGGCGGCGGCATCGGCGTTCGGGTTCCCACTCGCCGGTGCGCTCGCGACCTTCACCGAACGAATCCCCTTCTACGCATCGACCCTCGGAGCTCGAATGGAGGCGTTCGAAGTCTGGCTCGCAACCCACGGGCTCTACCTGGAGTCGATCTACGACTTCTCCGAGCCCACGTGGATGGTGAATCTGGCAACGACCACGGCTCAGTACGCAGCTTCTCTGATTTCTCAGATCGTCCTGGTTCTCCTGATCGTAGCGTTCATGCTCTTCGAGGTGACGGGCATCCGCGAGAAGCTGGCGCGGATCGCATCGCCCAGTCGGATCAAAGACCTCTCGGACACCGTTCAAGAAGTCAACGCCTACCTGGTCGCGAAAACCGTAATGAGCGTGATAACCGGCGTCTTGGTGTTCGTGTGGTGTTGGTGGCAAGGGCTCGACGTGCCGCTTTTGTGGGGCCTTCTTGCCGCGCTCCTCAACTTCATTCCCACCGTCGGCCAGATCATCGCGGCGGTGCCCGCCATTCTGCTGGCGCTCATCCAACTCGGCCCTGGCCAGGCATTGGTGGTGGCGGTGGGGTTTGGAGGCATCAATCTCGTGATCGGCGCGATCGAGCCCAAGGTGATGGGGCAGGCGCTCGGCTTGTCCGCGTTGTCGGTCTTGCTCTCGATGGTGGTATGGGGTTGGCTCCTCGGTCCGATCGGCGCGCTTCTGTCGGCTCCATTGACGATGGTGATCAAACACTCGCTTGCGCAGAGCCCAGAGCTCGAGTGGATCGCGGAGCTTCTGGGGCCAATACCGAAACCCAGTCGTTCAAAGACGAAAGCCAAGGACAAGAAAGACTCGCCAGACGAGCTCAGTCGGGCTTGAGCGCTTTGTGGGCGCGTTCGGCGAACCGTCGTAGAACCTGGGTCGCCGCCGCACTCGGTGCCGCGGTTCCGGCTCCAACCGCCTTCTCGAGTTGCTCGACAAGCGCACGCAACTCGCGGTCGCCTCGAAGCGCACGCCGCAAGCCGTCCTCCACCATGTCCCACATCCAGCGAACCTGTTGCTCTTGACGCTTGCGTTGAAACGTTCCGTCGCCTTCGAGGCGTTTGCGCTGATCGACCGCGAGGGCCCAGAGCTCTTCGAGGCCGGTCTTCTCGAGTGCGCTGCACGTCACGACGGGCGGCTCGCTTCCCGGGCGCATGAGGCCGAGCGCGCTTTGGTACGAGGCTTGTGCGCTGGTCGCACGCGCCAGGTTGTCGCCATCGGCCTTATTGATCGCGAGCATGTCGGCGACCTCGAGAATCCCACGCTTGATCCCCTGCAACTCGTCACCCGCCCCCGCGATCATCAGCACCAGAAAGAAATCGACCATCTCTGCGACGATTGTCTCGGACTGGCCCACGCCGACCGTCTCGACCAGCACGACGTCGAACCTCGCAGCCTCGCAGGCCAGAATCGTCTCTCGTGTTTTCCTCGTGACTCCCCCCAACGTCCCGCTCGTGGGAGACGGCCGAATGAAGGCGTTTGGGTCGCTGCTTAGGGTCGGCATCCTGGTTTTGTCGCCCAGGATGCTCCCGCCACTCACGCTGCTGGTGGGGTCGACGGTCAGCACAGCGACCTGATGGCCTTCACTGGTGAGCATCGTCCCGAGCGCGTCTATGAAGGTACTCTTTCCAGCCCCAGGGACGCCGCTGATCCCAACTCGGTATGAGCCGCCGGTATCGGGCAACAGCGCTTCCAGAACTTCCTGAGCGAGCTCCGCATGCTCCGGTTTCTCGCTTTCGATCAAGGTGATGGTTCGCGCGAGGATGGCACGATCCTCCTCGCGCACGCCGGCGACATACGACTGCGCGTCGAGTAGCTTCACGACGCCCCGAGCTGCGCATCGAGTGTATCCAGCAACTCGATGGCGGCATCTGCGATCACGGTCCCCGGCCCAAAGATGGCTACTGCCCCGGCGTCACGAAGCGCGTCGTAGTCCTCCGGGGGAATCACGCCGCCCACCACCACGAGGATGTCATCGCGTCCGAGGTCGCGAAGCGCCTCCTTGAGTTTTGGCACCAGTGTCAAATGCCCTGCTGCCAAAGAGCTCGCGCCGACGATGTGCACGTCGTTTTCGATCGCCTGCTTGGCACTCTCCTCTGGTGTTTGAAAAAGTGGGCCTATGTCCACGTCAAACCCGAGGTCAGCAAAAGCGGTCGCGATCACTTTTTGACCGCGGTCATGGCCATCTTGGCCCATCTTGGCCACCAGAATGCGTGGGCGGCGCCCGTGCTTTTCGAGGAAAGCGTCGCTTCGCGACCGCACGCGATTGACGCTCTCCGCATCTTTTCCGGCTTCACTTCGGTACACGCCTTCGATACTCCGAATCGTCGCTTGGTAGCGCCCGTAAGTCTTTTCGAGCGCGTCGCTGATCTCTCCCACGGTAGCCCGATGCCTGGCGGCGTCGATCGCCAGCTCGAGCAGGTTACCATCCCCAGTTTCGGCGGACTTGGTCAGAGCCTCAAGTTTCGTCCGCAAAACCTCGCCGTCTCGCTCGCGCCTGAGCTCGTCGAGCCGTTTGATTTGGGCCTCGCGAACGGCCGTATTGTCGACTTTGAGGACCTCGATGGGATCTTCCTGGTCGAGTCGGTACTTGTTGACGCCGACGATCGTTTGTTGACCTGAATCGATGCGCGCTTGGGTCCGCGCGGCAGCCTCCTCGATGCGAAGCTTTGGGAGCCCGGCTTCGATCGCCTTCGTCATGCCGCCGAGCTCCTCGACTTCCTTGATGTGCTCCCAGGCCCTGAGGGCGAGCTCGTGGGTTAACCGCTCGACGTAGTAGCTGCCGCCCCAAGGATCGATGACGCTCGTGATCCCGCTTTCGAGCTGGAGGTAGAGCTGCGTATTTCGAGCGATGCGGGCGCTGAAATCAGTGGGAAGGGCAAACGCCTCGTCGAGGGAGTTCGTGTGCAGGCTCTGGGTGTGCCCTTGTGTTGCCGCCATGGCCTCGATGCACGTCCGCGCGACGTTGTTGTAGACGTCCTGCGCGGTCAGGCTCCATCCAGAGGTCTGGCAGTGGGTGCGCAGCGCCATGCTCTTCGGGTTCTGGGGCGCGAACTGCTCGATCAACTTCGACCAGAGGAGTCGCCCCGCACGAAGCTTCGCAATCTCCATGAAGAAGTTGGTGCCCACCGCCCAAAAGAAACTGACGCGGGGCGCGAACTGGTCGATCGTAAGCCCCGCGGCCAGACCCGCGCGCACGTACTCGAGACCGTCCGCCAGCGTGTACCCGAGCTCCAGGTCCTGCGTCGCTCCAGCTTCCTGCATGTGGTAGCCGCTGACGCTGATGCTGTTGAAGCGAGGCATCTCGCTCGCTGTGTATTTGAAGATGTCGGCGACGATCCGCATCGACGGGGTTGGCGGGTAGATGTACGTGTTACGGACCATGAACTCCTTGAGGATGTCGTTCTGAATGGTCCCGGTGAGTTGCTTCGGGGCAACTCCCTGCTCCTCCGCGGCGACGACGTACAAGGCAAGCACGGGAAGCACAGCGCCGTTCATCGTCATCGAGACGCTCATCTTGTCGAGCGGAATACCATCGAAGAGAATGCGCATGTCTTTGATGGAGTCGATGGCGACCCCTGCCATGCCGACATCGCCAACCACCCGAGGGTGATCGGAGTCGTACCCACGGTGGGTTGCCAAATCGAATGCGATCGACAGGCCTTTTTGGCCGGCCGCTAGGTTCCGGCGATAGAACGCATTGCTCTGCTCGGCAGTGGAGAATCCCGAGTATTGGCGAATCGTCCACGGTCGACGCACATACATCGTCGAATATGGGCCACGCACGAAAGGTGGAAGCCCAGGCATGGTGGCTAAGTGAGATACCTCCGCGAGATCGGTTTCCGAGTAGACGGGCTTCACCGCGATCCCTTCCGGAGTCTTCCACTCGCGCTCGGCTTGATCGCCGGCCAGCGCGGCCCAATCCTGCATCGACGGCGCCCCGGTCGGGGCGAGGGTATCGAGCGCAATCGTGGCAAAGTCGGGAAGCTTGCTCATCGCTCTACTCCCAAAGCCTCGAGCACCCTGCGCATCACTTGCAACACGTCGGCTCCTACGAAAACGAAGTCGCTAACGCCGGCTTCCCGAAGCGCGGGCTCTCGTTCGCCCGGACGGCCCGCGACCAAAAGTAACGGGCAACCCGACACCTTCAGGGAAGCGACCACGGGCGCTAAGAGCCGCTCGTAGTCTTGGTCGCTGCCGCAGACGACCGCCATGCCCGCCGAGGATTCTCCAAAGGCGGCCCCGACGGCGTCGGCGTCGTCGAATCCGTCGTTCGTGATCGCTTCGACACCGGCAGCCGCGAGAAGGTTGCTCGTCCAATTGGACCGAACCTTGTGCGCGGGAATCGGGCCGAGGTTCGCGAGGAAGGCAGTTGGTCGCGCCCCGGCCTCGACCGCGTGACGATCGGTACGGTCGCGAAGCCTCTCCCAGGCCTCGGACTGACGCCACTGCGATACGGGCTCGAGGTGAAAGTCCGGTTCGCCGCGGTGGAGCACGGTCGCGATGCTGTAGAGATCTGCGCCGGAAAGAGTCGCGCCGATGCAGACATCCGTGAGGTCCCCAGGTTTGCGACCGTCGGCTCTCACTGTGCGCGCAATCGCGATGAGCTTGCCGCGGTGCTCGCCCAAATCGAGCGAGTCGAGCGACTCCTTGAACAGACGCTTGATCTCTTCGACGCTGATCCGCTCCCGCTCCACGGCGTCTTCTTGGAGGTTCGGAAACTCGCTGACGCCGACTATCGGAGTCTTACGTGTGGCGATGCGCGCCCGGGCCTTGGCCGCGACCTCCCCGACCGAGTCCACCACACGCCCTGATCCCAAAGCCCGAACGATGCCACCCCCCGCCTCGATGCGCTGAAACTCCTCCCAGGCCGCACGCCCGAGGTCAAACGTGAGCTTCTCGACGAACCAGCTTCCGCCCGCCGGGTCGGCGACAGCGTCGAGGTGCGACTCTTCGCGCAAGACCACCTGGGTATTGCGCGCCACGCGTTGCGCGAGCTCGTCTGGGGGCCCGAGCATGACATCGAAAGGTAGTGTGGCCACACTTTGGGCGCCTCCGAAAACCGCGGCCGTACACTCGGCGGTGGCACGGAGCATGTTTACCCACGGATCGCGCTGGGTCTTGGTGAAACGGGACGTCCGAGCGTGGATCTCCATGGAACCAGCTCGACGCTCGCCCCCAGCTGCAACGACGATGTTGGCCCAGAGCCAACGCGCTGCGCGAAGCTTGGCGATCTGAGCGAAGAAGTCGCTCGAGATCGAATACGTGAAGAGGATCTGTCGTGCAGCCGCGTCTACACTCAAGCCCGCATCGGTGAGGTGGCGGAGGTACTCGACGCCTATGGCGATCGATGCAGCCAGCTCCTGCACCGTGCTGGCACCCCCATCGTGAAACGCCTCGCTCGACACGCAGACCGCGCGCATCGACGGCGCGTGCTCGGAGCACCAGGTGCCGAGGTCCTTGAGCTCGGCGAGACGCGCATGCATGCCACCTTCGAGCCGCCCTTTAACCGCCAGGAGACCGATCGGATCCAACCCGAAACATCCCTCGAGTCGATCCGCTCCAACCTTGCGACGCTCGGCCACTGCAACGAGCCCGGCTGCCAACACGAGCGCGTCCGACCCGGCCTCCAAGCACACCGAGGTGGTCCTCAAATCGACTGAGTCGAGCAACGCGTCGATGTCGTCGACGGTCAGCACACGACAACCGTGCCGGGGACCGAGGCGTAGCCACAATGCCTCGACGCCCCGCCCGAGGTCCCGCCGAATCATCGCACGGCACACGGTGGGTCGGGGGTCGTCGTACTCCTGCCGGATCTTCCAACCACCAAGAGGCGTCGCACCTCGAATGAATGGAAAGACTCCGGGGAAGCCTGTCGGCCCTTCACCGGCGATGTCTTCGGCCGTGTACACCGGCTCGACCCGGATACCACCCGCCGTCTCCGAGCCGAGGGAGTCGAACGAGGCTCCTTTGAGGTCCGCCTCGACCTTGGCGATCCAGTCCGCCTTGGTCACTGGGGAAAAGACGTTGGGTTGCTCTTGGGCGTCCGTCACCGCGCAAGCTAGATAGACTAGAGGACTTGGGGCCGCAAACATGCGCCTAAGAGGCGCGGGATTCCGGTCTGTCGCCCTGCTGAAGGGCACCCCAGAATGCCTCGACGTCCCCCACGCGGTCGTCGAGATCGACGTAGGCGTCCTTTAGATTGACCAGCACGTACCCCACCCCATCTTCGCGTCCGAGGCGAGTCGTCACACGCGTCAGCTCGATGACATTCATTCCGGACGAGACGACAACCAAAACGCGATGCGCAAGACGGGCTGCACGGCGAAGGATGGGACCACTGAGTGGACCATTCCAGGCAAGCGCGACGGCAGTGGTCTCGCCAACCGCGGGAACCGATGGGGGATCCGAGGGACGAAGGCCCGTCGCTTCATCGCTCCCGTTACCGAGCAAGCGCACGGCAGCACGCATGACCGCGTGGGATGCAGGCGCGTCGCGATGGCTTTCGGGCGGGATCGATGCGCCCGCCGTCGCAACGGGTCGCGTCAGCAGAAACGCTTCCTCGTCGGCGTTCCCGGCGTCGCGAGATTCGAAAGCACCGGTCGACCGGTCGAGATCGCTTGGCTGAATCACCATTCGAACTGTGGCTCGCGTAACGCCGCGTACGGACCGAGGCGTGGTCTGGCGTGCCGTAGCGGGGGGGGGTTGTGACGATCCTGAGCCTCGCACGGCGGGAAACCCGACGATCGTTTTCTTGCGGGGTGGGCGCGAAGACGAGGACTTCTCCTGCTCGGTGACATCCTTCGGAGCTCGGTCGGACTTGGCAGGGGGAGGAGGCGCGGAGCTCCATTTCGATTTCGAGGTGGGCGTCGATTCCGACGTGGGTGCTGAAAGACCCTGGATAGTGGGCCGGGCCGGGGGCTTCGGAGTCTTGATCGCACGCCCAGGCGGCACCCTCGGCGTGTTCTGCGATGAAAGCTGTCTCGGCACTGCCGTGGCTGATGGTGTGAGCCGCGGCGTACGGGCGAGCGGCGTCCTCAAGGACCGCGTGTCGACATCGGGCGGCCTTTCCTCCACGTCGAGAATCGCGGCCGCGAGCCACGGCGCCTTCGACAAGCGGATCGCGAAGGCACATGCGATATCGCGCTCGGTCTCCGTTGCAGGAACCACCAAGGTTCGACCTACTCCGTGGACACCATGGTCCTCGAGCTCATCGACGAAAAAGTCGAGCGCGTCGGGGTCGCGGGGCCAGACGCTCGTCCCGAGCACGGGGCCGTTCCCCCACCAAGCGACCTCCCGCGGGGCCTCCACGGCGAGTGCTTGGAGCCTCCTCGCCAATAAGACCAGCGCGACGATGAACACGACGAGGATCGGCAGGAGTAGGAGCAGCAACACGCTCGTCTTCGACCGCCTGGATTCCTCTGGTAGCGGCGGAGCTGAGAGAACACGAAACCCGGTCATCGATCCGACCGCCGCATCCTGCAGCCGAGTGGCGCGCTCGTCGAGGTACTGGAGCCGCTGCTCGGCGACCGCAAGCGCCTGCACAACCTGTCGCGCCTGCCCTTCGGCCGGTGCCAACGCGTCCGCCTCGGCCTTTACCGACTTGATCAGCACGCGCAACGCGGCCTCGCGTTCCTCAGCAGCCGCCAGGGCTGCTCGAGCGGTCGCCAGCTCTTTTTCGACTGCGTCACGAGCCGGGTTCGACACCATCGTCTGCTGGCCACGCTCGTTTGGCTGCGATTGACGCTGCCTCTGAAGGCTGTTGACGCGCTGTTGGAGCGCTTGTACGCGGGGGTGTTCTTCGCTCAGCGTCGCGCGCGCCGTCGCGAGCTCCGACCGGGCCGTGGCAAGCGGCGCATCGACCGGGGTGCCCACGGTTGCGCTTCCCATGACTTGACGAGGGAGCTCTTGCTGTGCCTTCTGTAGCTCCTCGATCTGCGCCCGTTGGGCAGCCGCCTCGACCGCTGCTTCATCGGCCTTTGAACGAAGCGTGGCAACCCGCTCGAGGAGGCGCGCCTGATCTTGAAGCAGATCCGGTTTCCCGCTCTCTTGTTGGAATGACTCGAACGCCTTGGCAGCTTCGGTGCGGCGCTCTTTTGCGTGCACGAGAGCGACCTCGGTTTCTGCGCGAAGTGTCTCGAGCCGGTTCGCATTGAAGCTCGCTTGTCGCGCGAGAAACACGTCGAGCACCGTTTGCGCGAGCGCTTGCGCGTCCTCGGCCGTGCCCGCTTTGGCAACGATTCGCATCGAGCTTTCGCTCTCCTGCGTCACCTTCAGTTGCGCCTCGAGTGCTTTCAAGGAGTGATCCCAGCCGAGCTGCTCGCGAACTTCACGAAGCCGACTCGACGAAAGCACCGTATCGAGGAAGGCGCTCAGCTCGCCCTTTTCGGGATCCGCATCGAGGAGCGGGGTCCCTTCGTAGAGTACGTGGGACGAAGACTCATAGGTGCGAGGTACGAAGAAAAAAGCGATCAGAGCGAGAACGGCCGTGCCGACGAAGGCCAGAACCAACTCCTTGCGATGCTCGGCGAGGATCCCGAGGATCCGCCTCGGCTCTACAGGGAGCCCTGGTCGTTTCGGCTTCGCAGCCTGTTGTTCCTCATCCAATCCGTAAGCGGTGTCGTCCAAAGAGTGCCTCAGTCAAAAGAGCATGGAGGTGTAGGCCTGCCCGAGGCAAGTCGACATCCCGAGCCGGGCTGCTACCGTCGCGCCGTCCATGCGCTCACCGCGGGAAAAGCTGGTCGCCGCTTGGGGGATCGCCTGGGTGTCGATTCTGCTCGGCCGCGCGATTTGGAGCTTGATCCCCTTGGCCCTCGAGCCCTGGACCGAGGGCCTCATGACCAGGGGGCAGCAAGCTCTCTACGTCGGCTGGCTGGTCGCCAACGCTTATCTCGAAGGCTACCGAGGCTTTCAGCTCCGTTTTTCGCCTCGGGTGGTGTCTCGCGCCGTGTATCTCGGCCAGAACCCGCGACCGCTTTGGGTCGTCCTGGCACTCCCCTTTTGCATGAGCCTCTTCCACTCGACCCGCCGCCAGATGACCGTGAGCTGGAGCTTCATCGTGGCACTGGTCGTGGTGATTTGGTGGGTGAGGAGCCTACCCCAGCCCTGGCGAGGGATTATCGACGGCGGGGTCGTTCTCGGCCTCGTTTGGGGTCTTGGGGTGATCTGGTGGCTTTTCGCACTCTATCTGGCGGGGGCACAGGCTCCCCCTCCGAGCGACCTGCCGCTGCAAGAAGCCGCTGAGGGTGAGCCCGCGCTCGGATGAGCCCTCGCTGAACGGGCTCTCAGTTCTGGATTTTCACTTTGTGAGCGGTCAAACTGGCATTTGAGGGGAATCGGGGCAAAACTCCGCCAACGCGAGACATGGGCAGCCGAGAAATGAAGAGGGGTAAGCAGTCTAGGCTCGTCCCGTTGATCTGTGCTCTGACTGCCATGTCGCTGGTATGGTTATCAGGCACCTTCGCGCTTGCGGAGCTACCGATGACCGGTGATCCAGCTCTTCGCGAAGCCTACCACGCTGAGACGCACGCCGAGCCAAGCGATGCGGACCTCGAACGCATCTCCCGAATGCCGCGCCGGATTGCGCCTTCCGATTTGGAACCCAATCCTAGCGTGTCCGTCGGATACCCGAACCGCGGGCTGCTGCGCTTCGGAGTGCGGATCAACGATGATAAGGACCTAACGGTCAAGGTCGGGTCCCTCAACACGAGGTACGGCACCGGTGAGTTGGTCCGATTGATCGAATACGCCGCGCACGAAGTCGCCTTCCGCTACCCGCGCTCGCGTCTGACCGTGGGCGACCTCTCTCGAGCTGGTGGCGGTCGATTCGTTCCTCACAAGTCGCATCAAAGCGGTCGCGACGTGGACCTTGGTTTCTACATGCTCGATCGCAAATCGACGCCGGTGAACAATCACGTGTTCGTTCCCTTCAATAGCAAGGGAATCGGTCGACAATGGGGCGCGATCTACAAGTTCGATGCCGCACGCAACTGGGCGCTGATGGAATCCTTGCTCAGCCATCCGACGACCGATATCCAGCACATCTTCGTGACGAACTCTACGAAGCGCAAGCTGCTTCAACAGGCCCTGAAGGAGCGCGCGAACCCCGAGCTCCTCATGCGCGCCAAGCGGGTGATCTCGCAGCCGCGTCGCGGAGCACCACACCGCAGTCACTTCCACGTGCGCGTCTACTGCTCGGACGACGATCGGCCGATCTGCAAGGATCGCCCGCCTTTTTATGCTTGGCACGACAGGCCGACCGAGGCGCCTGCCGTGAGCGCGCTGCTACCCAACGATTCATGAGCCTGCGGGGTCACTTCTGGACCCTCGCGCCGTTTCTTCGCCACACGCTGATCCCGCCGCGGGCGCCGCAATCGACGGAATGGGTGACGCGGCTCGAGGACGGGGTAGTCGGCACCTTGAGCCTCAACGGCCGGCTGTCGCAGAGTGGCGCGTCCAACACCCTCGTCGTGATCGTGCACGGGCTCGGCGGAAGCGCGACGAGCTACTACGCGGTACGGGCCGCACAAGCTGCAGCACGGGCAGGTCTCGACAGTTTGCGATTGAACCTCCGCGGAGCAGACCGCCGGGGCGAGGACTTCTACCACGCAGGACTGATAGCCGATCTCGAGGCCGCGCTTCGTAGCAAACCACTGCAGGCGTACGATCGCATTCTACTGCTTGGGTATTCGCTGGGCGGCAACATGGTGCTTCGATATCTCGCGGGCAACCCCGATCCGCGTGTGCGGGCCGCGGCGGCGGTTTGCTCCCCGATCGATCTCGAAAAGGGCGCGCGTGCGATCGACAGACCCCATCGCGCATTCTATCGACTTCACATGCTGCGCGGGCTCAAGGAGATCTACCAAAAGGTCGCTGCACGGCGAGGCGTACCCCTGCCCATCGACAAGGCCATGCGAATCGACACGCTTGAGCAATGGGATGAAGAGGTGATTTCGCCTCGTCACGGGTTTGCTGGGGCCGAGGACTACTGGGCGAAGACGAGCGCATGCAACATCCTCGGCGATATCGAGACCCCCACGCTTTTCGTAGCGGCCGAGCGGGACCCGATGGTGCTGATCGATACGGTGCGACCCTGGCTTGCCAGCGCGAAGAGGCTCCGACGTGTTATCACCGACCGGGGAGGACACGTCGGCTTTCCGCAGCAAGTGGACCTCGGTATAGGGACCAGCGGTACGGTCGACGACCAAATCATTCGATGGATGCTGGCGCCTACATGACGAGACTCGCGGCCCTCGGGGCCGTAGTGTGTCTCACGTGTCCGAGCTGCCGCGACGATTCCCCCGTCACTGAACGCCGCGACCCGAGTTGCCCCGAAGTCCGCCGGGTCGCGCCCCCTCTCGCGAACGTGGCACCAGAACACGAACAGCTCGAGTACTGGCTGACGCGTGCGGAGGCGTACGAGCCGGTCGACACGCCGCTTCTCGCCCCAGAAGAAGTGCAAAGGCATAACATCGCTCTTGGTGAGCTGATCGACGGGGAGCCACTTGGGCACGCCGACCTCGCGGCCCCCGTAGACGAAGCGGCGCTCTTGGCTCAGGTCGGCGAGCGGCTCGACTACCTGCGCGCGAAGCTCGGCGACGGTACGTTGGTCGATGCGAAGGGCAAAGCGATCGAGGCCGACGCTCTTTCACCATTCGACCAACCAGACGGGCTCGAGCTGCTGCAGCAATGGCGGCTCGCCGAGGCGCTCAAGCCCCTACGGTGCGGCCCGTATCCGGAGGGGCTCTACCACATACCAGTCGACTTGGACTTCGATCGCAACCGATGCAGCACCATTCGACCGGGCGAAGTCGTTCAGCTTCTGTCGCGCTGGCCAAACGGGCTTTTTCTGGCACGCACCCCGTACGCACTCGGCTGGGTCACGGGTAAGGACCTGTCCGGGCCGCTTTCACCCGAATCCTTGCAACGAGAGCTCGCTCGGTCTGAGCCGCCGCCGTTCACGCGTCGGGCCCTCTTGACCGAGGCGTTTTCGCTGCTCGGCGCGCCCTACGGCTGGGGCGGAAAAGACGGAGGCTACGATTGCTCTCGGTTTCTGCTCGAGGTCTTTGGTCGTTTCGGCATCGATCTGCCACGACACAGCGCACGCCAGGCCAAGGCCGGCACATTCTCGGTCGATGTTTCGGAAGTGCGAGACCTCAACGAGAAGCGACTCCTGCTCGAGGCAGCGGCGCGTCGCGGTATCGTGCTGCTGCGTTTCCCAGGGCACATCATGTTGTACCTCGGCACGACGGAGGAAGGGATTCCGATGGCGATGCACGCCTTCTCCGAATACCTGACACCGTGCGAAGGCACCGAGCTCGAAACGGTCAATCGAGTCGACCGGGTCGCGATCAGCGACCTTTCCCTCGGTGAGGGAAGCTCACGCACCGATTTCCTCAGTCGCATTACACACCTTACCGTGATCGGAAGAACACCTGGACCCGCCCTCGCGGCCAATGCGGTGCTGCGGCCGAGCGCGCCTATGGCCCGACCTGAGGGCGCGTGCCGTGACTCGCAGAGCAATGCGATCTTTGCGTCGCCGCGACGGCCACATGCGACGCAGCCCCTTCGCGTGATCGCGACGAGCGAGCGAGACCCCGGGATCGCCGCACTCGTGCTCTATGGCCCAAATGGTGAGCAGGTCGACGCCGAAGAGCGCATACTCGACGGGCCGCCATTCAGCCGCTTCGTCGAAGTCGCGCAACCCATGCCTGGAAAGTGGACCGCGGTGTTGGGTGAAGGCGATCGGACGCTCGCGTGTCATCGGTTCGTGGTCGCCTCCCGCGCTCCCCGAGGGCCGCGACGCCAACCCGCTGGCCCAGCCTGGGCAACGACACGGCAGTGGAGCCGGAGCACCGAAAATCTCTACTCGGCGTTCATCGAGCAGCTATTTCGCGATCCTGAGGACGAGGACGTGACCTGGACGAGGCTTCAAGAGGTCATCGGCGATCCGAAGCGAAACCTGCTTTACGACTACCGGCTCCAAGGCGAGGACGCGCGGCTTTCCCTCGAGCCGGACTGCGCCGACCTACCCTATTTCCTTCGCGCCTACTTCGCTTGGAAAGTCGGGCTTCCGTTCGCCTACCGAACATGCAGCCGCGGCCGGAGAGATCAGCCTCCGGTCTGCGACCCCGCCGTCTTCAGCAACCTCGACCTCCAAGAAGCCGCGACCGATGTCGGCGCCTTTCGGAGTTTCATGAGGCGCGTGGCGGGCACGGTCCATTCGTCGAGCCCACGCACGCGCCCGGACGAAGAGGAGACCGACTTCTATCCCTTGCGCCTGAGCCGCACGGCGATCCGCCCGGGAACGGTGTTTGCCGATCCGTACGGCCACGTATTGGTGGTCGCACGTTGGAAGCCGCAAGCAGTCGACGACTACGGCGTGTTGATCGGCGCGGACGCCCAACCGGACGGAACGGTGGGTCGTCGTCGCTTTTGGCGCGGTTCGTTCTTGTTCACGCCCAAGACGGACCTGGTGGGCGCAGGCTTCAAGGGATGGCGCCCCGTCGGATTCGATAGCGAGGCTCAGGCGCTGAAGATCGCAACGAACGCCGAGCTTCGTCGAGCCGGCCGTGTGAAGGCCTGGTCCGACGCGCAATACCGTGGAACAGCGGACGACTTCTACAGCGCCATGGAGGGCATGATCAATCCTCGCGCGCTCGACCCGGTTCGAATGCAAACGAGCCTGGTCGACGCCCTCGAGGAATCGGTCCAGCGGCGCCTGAGCTCGGTCCAAAACGGCGAAGACTTCATGCGATCGCAAGGCTACGCGACAATCGACATGCCCTCGGGCGCCGCCCTGTTCCTGACGTCGGGCCCTTGGGAGGACTACTCGACCCCTTCTCGAGACATGCGGCTGCTGATCAGCATCGACGCCGTCACTTCGTTCGCGAGCACCGTGGCCGCCCATCCCGACCGCTTCGGTATACGAGAGGCTGATCGGGACAACGTGGTTGCCGAGGTCCGGCAGGCCCTCGCAGAAGAGATCGGCAAGCGAACCTTCCAATACACGAGGTCCGATGGGAGCGCATGGAGTTTGACCCTAGCCGACCTCGTCGACCGGAGCTCGGCCATGGAGATGGCGTACAACCCCAACGACTGCGCCGAGATTCGCTGGGGCGCGCCGCAAGGGACGGAAGAGCACACGACATGCAAACGCCACGCACCCGAAGAGCAGCGAAGGCGAATGGAGAAATATAGAAGCTGGTTCGCTACGAGAGAAAGACCACACTGACAGCGTCAGCGGCAGTGCCAGCGTCAGTGTCAGCGCCAGCGTCAGTGTCTTAGTGAAGTAGGTATGCCAGGCTGCGGCGCGCGGCATGTCCTCGAACGCGAGTTCCGCAGGCGCCAACCCATATTGCCAACGCCACCACCTAGAGGGCTTCGACACCGTTTCCAAACATCCCCGCCGAGGATGTCTGAGTGGGCGAGGGCGTGCCGCGCACCGCAGCCCGGCATACCCGTGAACCTACCAGGGAAGACGCTCGCCGTTGGCGTGCCAGAAACCGCCGGAGCTCTCGAGTCTCAGCTCGTCGATGCGCGCGATCAAGCCCTTGGCAGCTTCCGCGGCAGGGATGCCTTGGCGCCCCGTCATGTTGGTGGCAACGAAACCAGGGTGCAGGATCGCAACCGACACCCCTTTGTCTCGAAAGTCGTGGGCGAGGTTCACTCCAGCCATGTTCAGAGCCGCTTTCGACATTCGGTATCCGTAGTAGCTACCTGATCCGTTGTCGCCTATCGAGCCCATCCGGCTGGTGATGAGAATGATCTTGGAGCCCTCTGCGAGGTGGCGTCGCATGATCTGGGTGACCAGCAATGCACCTAACGCGTTGACCTCGAACTGTTTGCGAATCCGATCGAAGTCGAGGTCATCGAAGGACTCCTGCTCGAAGATTCCGGCGTTGTTGATCAGGATATCGATGCGTGTGTCGCCGAGCTCCCGTGATACGGCTTGTAGCGCCTCTCGGCTCGTCACGTCGACTCCTTCGAACGATCGAACCCCAAGCGCCTGGAGCTCGGGACTAACGCTACGGCAAAGGGCGATCACCTCATCGCCGCGCGCACGGAGTTGCCGGCTGAGCTCGAGTCCGATTCCCTTGTTCGCGCCCGTGATCAAGACCGTTGCCATGACGCCCTCCCTCTTCGGAAGGCTATCACAGGCCAGCTAGCGTGTGGTGGATCGGAATAGGCTCATCGGATCGGAACGCACAGTCGATCCCCAGCGATGAACTCGCATCCGAAGCCCGCCGCCACGTCGCAATCGCCGTCGAACTCACAGCGCTCCACGCAGACTCGCGATGTGATCGGGCCTCCCAAGAAAGCGTGGTCCACACACGCGCCAGGCAACCCGTTGAATTCCGAAAAGGGGCAGTCGAGGTCGTCGTAGCAGTCAACCGTGCAGATCGCGTTGACGAAGTCGGTGTAGTGATCGACCGGCAACGCCAACTCCTCGCAGTACAAACCCCCAAGGCAGTCGATATCCTCGTAGCAGACGCCATAAATCGGCGATTGCAGAGGGGGCTCGTAGTAGTGGTCGTCGTACTCCCCGACGAAGATACAGCCCGAAAGAAACGAAGCGCAAAGCGCGATCCCCAACATTGTAAAGCGTGAATTAACCGTAAGTCCCATGGCGAGAACCCTCTTTTCTACCCACATAGACGTCCGGGGATGCGGTCGATTCAATGGAGCGAATCACTTGAATTTAGCCCGCCTCGATGCCCGTCCTGAACGGCGGGATGGATTGCACGCGGCCGCGTAGCTCTCCTCTAGAAATCGTAAGCTTCGTTGTCCGGATCGAAGTCCTTTGCCGTGAGACCGGGACTCAGATCCAGGACCGGATACTCGTACGATTCGTACACGCGGCCTTTGTGATCCCATGATGTTTCTTTGAGCGGCATGTATGTCTCTTTTCCGACCAGATACTCCAAGCGGCTCCCGTAGTGATGGGGGACGAACACCTCATCGCCTTCGTCGATGTCTTTCGGGGATTTGATGTTGTCGTTGTAGTGAAGGATGACATACATGGCTTGGCCAACCCGCTTGGCGAACGTCCATAGGTTCTCGTCGTCCTTGACCTTTACGATGTCGCCGGTGCTTGGAAAACGCGCCTCGATCTTCCAGACCGGCTCGCCGAAAAGAGCTCCGCCGTCGGATACCGTGTAGTTCGCCTCTCCTCGCGCCACTGCCTTGCGATAGATCTCGCCCATGATCTCGATTTGCCTTTGGAGGCCAAACGTCATGATCGGCGCATGGCTATCCTTCATCGCCTGGCGGCCGTATACACTGAGATTGACCGTGATGTCTGGAAACGACCCCTTGTGCGCCTTGATTTTGTTCTTGTTCTGGCCGCGGATGTACAGAGCCTCTTGGCCCGGATGCGGGTCGATGTACTTCATATACACCTTGAAGGGCCGAGCGAACTTGAAGACTATCTTTTCGGTCTTCAGGTTGTTACCGATGAGCTCGCGCTTCACGAACTCGCCCTGATAGTCATTCACCGCCTTGATAGCTTTGAGTGACCGCGCGAAAATCTCGCTGGCAGTTGGGCTAGCCGCACCTGAGTCTGGAGCCTCTGCCTGCGAAGCGGGTTCGCCGCAAAGCACGAAAACGAAGAGCAGCGCCAAGAAGAGCTTTCCAGACTCTGTCATCATGAACCCGCCTTTGTCGCGACTGCGTCTGGTGATGCAGTCCCATACAGCTATCACGCCTCGAACGTGCCGTCACTGACGCTGGCACTGTCAGCGACAGCGTCTACCGCGCGCCCCTCATGCCCGTGGCGTTCGGCGGGCTCTCCGCTAGGGTGCCCCGGAGCGTCGTGACGCAGGCGCCGCGGAGCTTTACGCGGTCGCCTGCAAGCTCGAGCTCGAACGTGGCGCCTCGTTCCGAGAGCTGGCGCGCCCGAAGTGCGGTCTTTTCGAGCTGGTCTGCCCAGAGCGGCGTCATACAGCAGTGCGCCGAGCCCGTCGCGGGGTCTTCGTCGATGCCAAAGCGAGGGGCGAAAAAGCGTGACACGAAGTCGAGGTCGTCGTCGGCAGACGGAGCGGTAATCATCACCCCGCGCGTCTCGACGGCTCGAAGCGCTTGGAAGTCGGGGCTGCAAGCTCGCACCGCTTCTTCGTCCTCGACGACGACGACGTAGTCGTCTTCATCACGGCCGATCCAAGTTGCCGGAACGTCGAGCGCTTCGAGCAACCCGGACGGCGCTTCGACCTCGGAAGGCGGACGCGCCGGGAAATCGAGCTCGATCTGCCGCCCGAGCGGCGTGGCCGTGAGCTCGCCACTCTGAGTAGAAAAGCGCGCCTTTTCGCGAAGGGGCAGCCTCCCCTCTTCCCACAGCACATGCGCGGTCGCGAGGGTGGCGTGTCCGCACAGGCGCACCTCGCCGCCAGGGGTGAACCACCGCAACTCGAAGCTGCCGTCTCTCAAAGGAACACAGAAGGCGGTCTCGGAGTGACGCATCTCACGAGCCACGGCCTGCATCCATGCCGCGGTCGTCGGATGGTCGAGGACACAGACGGCGGCAGGATTGCCCGCATAGGCCACATCGGTGAAAGCGTCGACCACGGTGATGCGTTGTCCCATGAGATCACATGCTCGGTCAGCAGATCAATCCCAGTCCTGCGCGTTCTCGTCCACTTCGTATCCGTCGATCGGGCGGGGCTTTGGGCCTCTTACCTTTCTCGGCTTCGGGCCATCGGGATGCTTCACGTTCCCACCTTCGAGCCAGCCTCGAAACGGATCGTCGATCGGTATTCCCGACGGTGCCAGCTCGGGAAGCTTTGGCATCGGCCCCTTCACGTTCTTCAGGTCGGGGTCGGGAGCCGGGGTGTCCGACTCGACGATCACCGGAGGCGTGTAATCGAACTCTAGAAAGGCCGAGACGGCTTCCGAGAAGGCTTTGTCGAGAGGTTGGAGCTTCACGAACGAGATCCGCTGCTCGATGCACTCGCGCTCTTTCGCCGAGAGACCGACGCCGCCGACCGTTGGCTCGATCACCATTCCGGTCGGCCGTACCGTCGCGCTTATCGGGATCTGAATTTTCGTCGGAGTGTCCGCCTCGAAGTCGGTCAGACAATAGGTCGGGGTTCCGATGGCGCTTTGAAGCTCGGCGGCCAGGTCACGCTTGTCTGATTTTTCGGGAGGTTGTTCTTCGAGTAGCTCGGGACTGCCGATGATTGCAGGGTCCGGTGTATCGATGACCGGGCGCAGGTTGCTCGGCACCTCGGGCTCGAAAACGGGCTTCGGGGTTTGGAAGGCACCTCGGGCCGACTCCTCTCGGCTCTTGCATCCCACCGCCAGCAAGACCACGAGCGGTAAGACCATCAAGCGACTCATGCGGTCAGCTTACCTGGCAGCGCATCACTCCGTCCAACGCTCGGCACCTTCATCGACCTGGTAACCTTCGATCGGCTTCGGTTTGGGGCCTTCCACGGGGATCCCTCTCGGGCCTTCGATGGGGTCGCCTCTCGGACCCTCGATGGGATCAGCAGCGGGCCCTTCGATCGGGACACCACTCGGTGCGATTGGAGCCTTTTTCGGAAGCGGCTCGACGACGTCCTTCAGCTCGGGCGCCGGACTCTCCACGTCGGCCTCCTCGATCTCGGGTGGCTGGTAACGGATTTCCACGTAGGTCGATATTGGCATCGAGGCCTCACCCGCCAGTGGGATCAACGTCACATCTCCGACTCGCTCTTCGATACATCGCCGATCGTTGACCGAAAGCCCAAGACCGCTTGCGCTAGGCTCGATGATCATTCCCGTCGGGCGGACAATCGCGCTGATGTTGACCCGAATCGTCTTTGGAGTGCTCGGTTGGTAATCTCGAAGACAATCCGCAGGGCTTCCAATCGCAGCGCGGAGCTCGTCGCCGAGGTCGCGCGGTGCGTCGGTGCGTGCTGTCTCCGCCGCCGCCGCTTTTCGCTCAGGCTCGGGTGTGACCTCGGGCGGGACCGCTTGGACCGCGTGCTCCGCAGAGTCAGAGGGCAGCGCTTCGACCGGGTTTGAAGGCTGCATCGGCGCCTCGCGGCCTTTACAGCCCAAGACGGACAAGACGAACAAGATGCTGGCGCACGATCCGAAGAGGCGAGTCATCCGCGCATCTTAGGCGGACATGGCTCGAGACGGAACCAAAAGCTCAAAGGCTCAGTAGCGCCAAGCAGCGCCGATCGAGAGGCCCCAGTACTGATCGAGGGCGCCTCCGGCGACGTAGGGCGGATCGGGCGGCAGCGGATTGAGGTCGAACCAGTAGCGGCGATACTCGAGCCCGAGCCGAACTTCGAAGCCTTTCGGCAGCCCATATCCGAACATCAGCAGCGCGTCCATCCCGTTCCCCTTTGCCTGCGGAAACCATTGCGCGCTTTCGATGCCGCCGGCAGAGAGCAGGTAACGGTACGCCCCATTGAAGACGATGATGAAGTTCTCGTCCTTTCCAGCGCCGACCCGAAACCCGGCGCCTGCACGAATGAACTTGTACTTCACGCCGGGGATACCCGTCGTCGTGATCGGAGGCCCACCCACACCGAACTGGAACTTGTGAAGACCGTAGTCGGCGATGATCGTCGGCTCCCATCGGCCAGCGGGATATCGCCAGCGAAGGCCCGCGAGAAATTGCTGTGCTTCGGTGGGAAAGCTCACACCGTCGTCGCGCGTGGAGTCGAAGTCGAAGAGCCGCTGCCACTCGAAGTCGATGCCGAATTGTGCTCCGATCCCGCTCGTGAAATGGGCGCCTGGAAAGTACTGGAACTTCGTTTGAATGCCCGGGCCGAACGCGAGTGTGTAGTCGCGCAGGTTTCCGATGAGGTCGTCTTTCCAGGAGAGATTGCGATGTACGAATACGAAATCAAACTCGATGTCGACCGCGGCGGGTCGATCCTTCTTGGGGGGCTTGGCCTTCTTGGGCTTGACCTTGGGCTTGTCCTCGGCCGTGGGCTCTTTCTCAACGGCCTCCCGGCTCGTGGGCGCGACCACCGCTACTGGGGCGGGAGCGACGGCAACCGCCCGCTTAGGCTCGAAGCGCTTGATGTCCCTCCGGAAATCGTCCCACAAGCCCGCTTGAACCGCGCGCGCGAGCGCGGTCGACGTCTTCCCTTCGTAGAAGTGCTGACTGATGACGTCGGCGCTCTTGCCGTCAACGAGTCGGACATAAGCCGACCAGACGCCATCCTCACGGAGCACATCGCCTTCCAAGAGCCCGTTGACCCCCATCGCCCGTGCAGGAAGGACGTGTCCCCGTTCGGACTTCAGGTCCGAGTTCAAGCTCTGGGCCGTCTGCACGAACCGCTTGTTGGAAACGAGGCTGATGGGTTTGCCCTGAAGGCCCTTCACCGCAGCTCCCCGAATCTTGCCCGCTTGCGCGCCCTTGAACCGGCGGACGACCAATCGCGGAACCTCCGGCTCTTCGACCTCCGGTTCGGGAATGGCGATCGCTGCATCCGGCGCGCCGAGCTTCGTCACCCCTTCTTCGGTGTCACCTGCAACGGGCATCATGCCGGTATCGAGGAGTTCGGCAACGATCCGCTTCGAAAGCCGCGTGATGCTGGAGGAGCTGGTGCGAAACTTCTGAACGCGCGCGCCCGCGGCGTTGCGCAAGCCGATATCGGCAATCCAGCGCTCGCCAGAGCGACGAACACGGCCACCAACCAGTACACTTGCCTCGAGCTTGGCCGCCTGCTTTGCGTAGCCTTTGGTCTTCTTGACGACGGCGGTGACTCTTTTCAGCGGAACGAGCTGAACGTCGGCGTTACTCAACCCGTTTTGCACGCGCTGCCGAATCTTGGCGGCTTGCGGCCCTTTGAGCGGCAGTATCGCAGCCGTGCCGTCCTCGGCATACGCGGTACCTCGCCCGAGACACAAACCGAGTAGCACTGTCAATGCGCCAACGCGCCACGCCCCCATCAACTTCTTCCCTTCTAAACCCCGCCGTCGAGTCCCTCGTTGATGATCGCAGGGACGCCGCCTAGATCGAGGATCCAATCTCGGATCACGTTGGTATCCTCAGCATCGAGAAGCGTTCCGATCGGCATCTGCCCACCACAGACGCCGGGCTCGTTGACGATCTTCTTGATCATGTAGCTCTCGTCTGGATCCCCCGCGATGACGATGACGTCGCTGCCGCAGTTGGGGTCGGTCGAGTTCATGCCGACTGTTCGACTCGCCACGTCCGGAGAGACGAGGTCGAGACCGGCGGCCGGCTGGTCCGAATCGTGGCAGACCGCGTTACCGCAGTTGACCTCAAACACGAGCTCGACGGTAGCGCCAGGCGACCCGCCGGCACCGCCGGGACAGGCGTTGAAGTCCTCGCAGTTGTTCAACCCGCCCGGGCAGCCCACGAGCAGAAGAGAGCCGATGATAGACAAAGCTAAGCGTCGCATCGCGTTGTGCTGATCCCCCAAATCATGAGTAGAAGCTTAGTAACGTATTGCACCGCTCGTCGAGTTCTGCAGTATTTTTGTGTAAGCCAATGTACTCAAAACTGGTTGAGACCCCAGTCATAGGGTTGAAAAACTACCTCGAAACCGGCCTCTCGGGCCTGCTCGAGCGACGCCGCCACGCTGGGCTCGGCAAAGGCGACGATGAAGTCCTCGACGGTGGGCGGCCGCCCTAGCCGACGCGCGTGTTCCTCGAAATCGGCGCGGTACCAATCGAAGATCGAGGACAGCCGAATCTCATGCGCCTCGCCATCGACGCGCACGTGGACAGGGCTCGAGCAGAAAGCGCGCGTGACGAGATCGAGCTGTCCTTCTAGGGCGACCGGGTCATACGCGTGAGGCGCCAAGGGCGGGCAGGAGATCGACGCGCAGTTGATCGCGGCGTGGATTCTGGCGTCGCGGAAGCCTCGGATGACGCCGTTCTCGAGATCGTAGAGATTGGTCTTGGCGCCATCCAGGAAGAATCGCAGGCCATAGAAGAATCCGAAACCTGCCCGAGGGTTCAACCAACCACGTACGTCTTGCACGCTGGAGATCGGCCAATTGTCGACGACGCCGAGCAGCGTGAGGGCATTGTAGGCATTGATGTAGTACGAGAGACGCTCTTGTTCGGTCTGAAACCGCGCAGGTGTGGCCGTCGGTCCTACCTCCGCGAGCGTTGCTGCGAACCGCTTCAGATCGGGCGCGTCGTTCAGGACCTCGGCGTAGTCGACCCGGTCTCCTTGGACCCACCTCCCAAGCGCGTCGTTCCACCATCGCGTGTCAAAGCCCTCTGGCGGTTGCGGGAGCGGCTTCGCATCGACCACCACCGAGCGGAGCCCGAGCGCCTTCACGGTAACGATGGCGGTCGCTCCAAGCACCAATCCGAGGACGATCAGAACCGCCCACCACCGCGCGTACCAACGCCCAGGTCTGTCGTGCACGCGCCGAGTATTGCACGACCGCACGAAAAAGTTACACGTCCTTCGAGATGGCGAGAGATCCGGTGATCGCATCGAGCACACTTGGGTCCTCGAGGTCAGCGACGACGTGGTTGGCGCCAGCGGCTTCGAGCGATGCACTGTCGTACCAGCCCGTGGACACGGCGATGCACTCGGCGCCAATCGCGTGCGCAGCAACGACGTCGTGGGGTGTGTCCCCGATGACGACCACTCTGTGTGCAGCCGCCGCACTAAGCCCTCGAGCACGCTCAAACCCGACGCGTAGCAACTCGGCACGGTCCAAATGATCGGACCCGAACCCGCCAAACGCGAAAAAGGAATCGATCTCGCCTCGGCGCAGCTTGGCGTAGGCGGCTGCTTCAGTATTGCCCGTGCCGAGACCGAGGCAGGTGTCGTCACGCGTGATCAGTATCTCTAGAAGCGCGCGGACGCCGGGGAGCACCTCGAAGGCAGATGCGCGCTCGAGCTCGTCTGGCAGATAGTCCACATAAAGCCGCAACACTTCCGCGATCAGCCCCTCGTCCGGTGCAACCCCATGGTGTATCAATGCCTGGCGCACGATCCACGGATCGGTCCGGCCGGCGAACTCGACGGCTTCGAGGCTCATCTTTCCTAGAGTCTCGCCAAGCAGATCTTCGAGTGCGCGTTCGACAGCACGGCGTCCAGCCCCACCTGCTCGGAGGAGCGTTCCGTCGATGTCGAACAAGGCGATCGTCGCCTGCATCCGGCAACTGTAGCAGCCGGCGGTTTTCATACTAGGATCGGGCGATGTCGTCGGATGACCGTCACCTGATCTGGCCCTTCGTGCGGGAAGAGCGGAGGATCGATTTCCGGATTTTTCGCGCGCGCATCAAGATCGCGACCCACCCGACCTCGAGCGAGGAGCATCGATTCACGGTGTTGGAAGGCGCGGATTGGACCAATGTCATCGCACTTACCGATCGTCGCGAAGTCGTCCTCATCCGACAGTTCCGCCATGGAACCGACGCGATCACCCTCGAAATCCCGGGCGGGGCCGTTGACCCAGGGGAGACGCACCGGGCTGCCGCCGCCCGCGAATTGCTTGAGGAAACGGGCTACGAGGCCACGCGATGGACCAAGCTGGGCGAGGTCCACCCAAACCCAGCACTTCAAAACAACGTCTGCACGACGTGGCTGGCCGAGGGGGCGCGCATCCTCTGCGAGCCAACGCTTGATGAAGGCGAGGCGATTGAAGTAAAGACGGTACCACTAGACGACATCAAAGCGCTCATCGCGCGAGGAGGGATTACCCACGCTTTGGTGGTGGCCGCGTTCTACTTCCTGTTCGAGACGCAGCGCCTCTGAACTGGCGACAACACGATGGACATGGATCTCCTCGCCAAGCTCCCCTTGTGGTTGGCTGCATTTCTGCTGTCTCTGACGTGCCACGAGGCCGCCCATGCGCTCGTCGGCAGGCTTGGAGGTGACGACACAGCTGCGGCGCAGGTGACCCTCGACCCGCTACCGCACATTCGACGGGAGCCCTTCGGCGCTCTTGTCGTTCCGATCGCGTCGTTCTTCTTGCAGGGCGGCGGGTGGATGATCGGCTGGGCGAGTGCGCCTTACGATCCTCACTGGGCGAGCCGCCATCCCAAACGCGCCGCGGCGATGGCAGCCGCCGGACCCGCTTCAAACTTCTTATTGGCCTTGTTGGCCGCGATCGGCATCCGCATCGGGATCGCTGCCGGTTACTTCGCGCTGCCGACGGATGGGCTCAGCTTGGAGACCCTCGCGGTCGCCCCTTCGGGGTTCGCGCAAGGGCTCGCCCTGTTTCTCAGCGTCCTTTTTTCGGTCAATCTCATCCTCGGGACTTTCAACCTCATCCCGCTTCCGCCTCTCGATGGGTACGCGATCGTGCCCTTGGTGCTGACCGATCGTCTGCGCGATAAATGGTTCGGGCTTTTCTCGGGCGGTGGTGCACTGATGGGACTGATCATCGCATGGATCCTCTTCGATAAGATGATGTCGCCCGTGTTCAACACCGCGATCGCGTGGCTCTACGGGGGAATGTGATAAGCTCGGGGCATGAGGTGGATGTGGGTGGGATTGGCGTGCGCCGCCTTGCTGGCCCCGGCATCGGTGCTGGCCGACGCGGCTGACGCGCATTATCGCCTTGCGAAGACCTTACGTGCCGAGGGTCGCTACGAAGACGCGCTGAAGGAGATCGACTTGGCTCTCGCGGCGCGACCCGCTTCGGCCGAGGGGCACCTCACACGCGGGACGATTCTCCGTCGACTCGAGCGCTACGAAGATGCCCTCGGAGCCTTCGAGCGGGCCATCGAGCTCGAGCCCGAGAGCGGACGAGCCCACGGTCTGGCAGGGGCGGTGCTGCTTCGATTGAATCGACCCAAGCGGGCGGTGAAGTGTCTTCGCAAGGCCGCCGAGCTCGAGCCCAAAGAAGCCAACCACTGGCTCAATCTCGGGGTGGCCTACCGAAGGCTAGACAACAACGATGCAGCGATCGCCGCCTACGAAAAAGGGCTCGCACAACTCCCAAACGACGCGCAACTGCTCAACAATCTCGGAGTCGCCCTCCGGCGGGCACGGCGCTACGACCGGTCGATCACGGTGCTCGAAAAGGCGAGTACGGCACATCCGTATGACGCGAACATCGCCCGCAACCTCGCCGTCGCCTATCGAGGCGCAGAACGCTACCAAGAGGCGATCCCCGCCTACATCCAGGCGATCGAGCTGGGCGACGGGCAGTCCGACCTTCTGTTCGATCTCGCCTCTTGCTACGAGAAGCTCGGCAAGACCGAGATGGCGATCGCCACCTACGAACGATACATCCGAGACATCAAGAAGAGCGACCCCGAGGCGGCCAAGCGCGCGCGGGGAACGATCGACCGCCTCAAGAAGAAATAGCCAGGTCCGTCAATACGACCTTGGCGGCGTTGTACCCTGCAGCCCCAATGACCGACCCCGCCGGATGACAGCCCGCACCACATGCGTATAGCCCCGCCACGCCGAGCGAGTATGGAAGCCTATCGGCGAACCCAAAGCTGTTGTCGACGTGATGAATGTGACCGGCCGTGAGCCCGAAGTGTGACTCGATCTTTGGAGGCGTGAGGACGAACGCATCGACCACCAGCTCGGAGGTGCCGGGCGCGAACCGATCACAGAGGGCAAGGAGCGACCGAACGTAACGATCCGTTTCGGTCTCCCAGGAGCCCTGCGCGAGCGCGTACGGCACCCACTGCACGAAGAGCGCGGCGCTATGACGGCCCTGCGCGTCCCGAAGGGAAGGGTCTAGCGTCGTATGGATGTACCACTCGATCGACGGTGTCTCGGGGAGCCGCCCTTCCCGGCAATCCGCGAAGGCGCGACGAAGCCGGGCGAGCGTGTCTTCCTCGGGAAGGAGATGGATGGTGGCGCCGTGTTGGCCGCGTGGCTCGGGGAGGCACGAGAACTTCGGCAAGTCGTGCAGGCATAGGTTGACCTTCATGGTGGTGCCCGGTCGTCGATAGGACTCGATCCTGTCGGAGAGCTCCGACGGACATGCGTCGTCCAGCATCACGCGCAAGCGAAATGGATCGGCGCCGACTACGACCACTGAAGCTCGATGCAAACCGCCGTCACCGGTCACTACGCCGTGCACCGTGCCACTCTCGACTTCGATCCTCGAAACCGGAGCGTCGAGCTCGATCTCCGCGCCCGCCCTTCGTGCGGCGTCGACGAGCGCCTCCGTGACCGATCCCATACCTCCGCGCACGATCATCCAGGTGCCGTCAGATCCGGGAAGCCGGCACATATTGTGTACGAGGAAGTTCATCCCGCTCCCGGGCGTGTCCCATGCGCCGCAAAGCCCGGTGAAACCGTCGGTGACGGCATACATCGCCTCGAGGATCTCGCTTTGAAAACCGAAGCGCCGAAGGTAGGTCCCGACCGACCCGCGGCACAGCTCGACAAAAACCTGACGCAGCGCGGGACGCACGTAACGTTCTGCCGTGTCCTCGATCGAGAGCGGAGCTCGTAGCCACGTCGGTGCGATGTCCTCACGAAGCCTCGCGAGCTCCTCTCGCAGCGCGTCGTTGGCGCGCGCATCGGCCTTCGAAAACATCGCCGTGAGCTGATCCCGAGTGGCATCCGCATCCGAGCCAGAGAGCAAGTACCGATCGCCTGTGGTTGGCAGAAAGTAGTGCGGGTCGCGACGAACCAAGGGCAGCGAGATACAGAGCTCTTCCATGAGCTCTGGAGGCATGAGGCCGAGCAGGTAGGCCCCTGTCGACTGCCCGACGTTCGGGGCCTTCGAGAACGGGTACTCGGTCCGGCACGCTCCACCTGCAACCGCCGCGGCTTCGAGCACCTTCACGCTGAGCCCCGCCCTCGCCAGCACCACCGCCGCGACGAGCCCGTTGTGCCCCGCGCCGACGATCAGGACATCGCTCGAGGCCATGTCCTACTCGATGAAGATGGTGAAACCGCCCTCGATGCTCCAGGCGGAATCCGGCGTTCCCGCAGGCATGCGGAAGTAACGGGCCCAGCGCCCACGAAGCTCGATACCCAGGAAATCGATGAAACCATACCCGAGCCCGCCAAAAGCGGTAATCGTCCCCGACCCCTCGTGTCGATACGGATCGCCCGAAACCGAAGAAGGCACTGGGACTCCGAGATAGCCCCCGCCGAACGCGCCTGTAAAGCGCACCTTCTTGATGTTCCGACGAAGGGCGATCAGCGCGCCGCCTCCGAAGCCGGGGTTGTCGAGGGCGAACGTCTCCCCGAGCCAGTGAAAATATGCCCCGATGTGCAGGGGTCCAATCACGCCGTAGCTGCCGTCGAGCCACAAGGTCGGCTGCCACTTGGTGCCAAACGAGAACTTGGAGACCGTGCCGCCATAGACCATGTCGAAAACGAAGGTGTCGTGATCACTCGCCCTGGCCGTAGCGGGGAAGCTCAACCAAACCAGGACCAGCGCTGGGGCCAACCGCTTCACGCAGAAACTGTTATCACAGGTCCTGCCGGCGCCCTGCAAAACCTACGAGACGGTACGGCGGCTCAGCCCGCGGTCGCCTCGACGATCGTGTCCGCGACTTCGAACTTCTTGAGAAACTCCCGCCGGGCTTCCTTCATGTGGCCGACCCATTGCTCGTAGTCCGCGTGCCTACCACGGCTGTCGTAGAAGCGGCGCGGCTCGAGGATCTCGGCCGGCACTCTTTTGAGGAGTGCAGCATTCTCGGGCGCATCGACATCGACGATCTCGTAGCCGAAGTCGGGATCCTTCTTCCACTTGATCGACTCACTCAACAACGCTTCGAGCATTGCGCTCGAATGCGGGATCTTGATGTTGAGCGCTTTGTTCTCTTTGGCGTCGTTGGCCTCGCCGCCGATGTACCCGGTATTCATCAGCCACATGGTGACGCCGGGCATCGTTTCCGCGAGCTCAGCAAACCGCTTCGCCTGAAGCCCGTGCTTTGCTGGAAAGAACGGCTGCGTGAAGGGCGAACGCGTCTTGCCACGCTCCTTGCCGGCAGCGCTGGTCTTGGAGGTCTCGCCGAGCATGAAGTAGCCAGCGGCCTGTTCGGGCGAGGTGAAGCGGAGGATGCCGGGCATCGCCGCGTCGTAACCCTCGTCGCGGTTGAGGATACCCATCGACTTCACCTGCGGGATGTCGTGAAGATCGGCGGCTCCGGGAATCGAGCTCATCGGCACGATCGAACGGCCGTTCTGGGTCCAGACGACGAAGTCCCAGCCATCGGCAGGGATACCGTGACTGTCGACCACGTCGTCGATATCGACGCCGCCCGCGATATACTTGTCGACGTTCCGCTCGTTGGCACCGGTGGCGATCAGGATGTCGCGAAGCCGCTTCACATCTGCGATGGAGAGCGCGCCTTTGCTGAAGTTGAACGAACCGTCGGCCTCGAGGAAGACGTTCTCGATCCATGCGTCGGGCCCAGAGGTCGAGGTGAATAGAACGGGCTCGGTCTCGAGCGACAAGCCGTCGGTCTTGGCGAAACAGCCGTTCTCCGTGATCGAGAGAACGCCATGCGGCCAGAGCACCACCATGTCGTCCTGAATCGGCTCGGTGAGGTCACCTTGCTTGGAGAATGTTGTAGTCGTCTTGCCGGTGCCTGATAGGCCCATGATCGTCATGGTGAGCTTGCCGCCATTTTGGGCGGTGACCGCCTTGGCGCCCGCGTGCAGAACCAGTCCTCCCTCTTGATACACGTAGTGGTTCAGCATCCGAAGAATGCCCTTCTTCGACTCACCGAAGTAATCCGCACCCATCACGTAGGTGGTCCAGTTCTCAATGTCGACGATGATCGCCTGCCGGCCGGGCATGTCCTCGAGCATGAGGTCCGGCGTGTAGAAGAGGCGGAACGTCGGCTTGAAGGGCTCCGTGAGTTGCCCCTTGCTCTCGACATCCGAGCGCGGAAAGGCGAGGATCTGTTGCATCCCGGCGATGTTGGCGCCCTCGGGGGTGTAGAGCCAGGTTGCGCCGAATGCGCGCTCGCCGAGACCGACGTAGCCATCGATGGCGATGAGCTTCCCGCGCTTGGCGATGTACTCGGCCTGCCGATCGATCAGCTCTCGCGCCTTGGCGGGCTCGATGATCTGGTGGCTCCAACGATCCTCGGTGTCGATGATGTACGTATACTTGGCCATCCGAGCTTTGTTGCGGGAGACCTTGTTGATACTGCCAACCGCGGAGCGTTGAACGCACGGGGTGTGCTTGACAGCTAGCTCGCGGAGCTCCGACTGCGAGGGGTTCTCGATGTACTCGACGTCAAAGGGGCGCGGATCTGCTGGGGTGACCATAACCTCTTTTCCTTGTTGGCTTCGTTTGGACAATGGGGCCAAAACCGGGATCCGACCAGCTCAGAGTTCTGGATATGACAATGTTTCCGCGGCATGTCCAGGGGCAAGAGGAGTTGCCGCCTGATGGACAACAACTAAGCTCCGCGCCGTGCGTCCGCTACCTGTCAATTTCCGCGAAGCCTCGCTTCTCGACCAAGCCCATTGGAAAGATTGGCGCTGGCAAGCACAGCACGCGGTAACCGACTTGGACGGCCTGGAACGGGCACTTCAGCTCACGCAGGTGGAGCGGCTCGGGGCCACCCGGGCCATGGCTGCGGGGCTTCCGATTTCTGTCACTCCTTACTATCTCAGCTTGTGCGATCCGGGAGATCGCGACTGCCCGATCCGAATGCAATGTATCCCGCAAGCGGATGAAGCCATCGTCGTCAAAGGCGATCTTGCCGATCCCCTCGGCGAGGAGGCTCACGAGGTGGCCCCACACCTGATTCAGCGTTACCCCGACCGCGTTCTGCTGATCGCCACCGACCGTTGCGGGGTGTACTGTCGCTTTTGCACGAGATCGCGAATCGTCGGGGACGGAGGCGGCACACGTTCGATGGGAGCTCTCGAGCCTGCCTTCGAGTGGCTTGCGACCCACCGCGAGGTCCACGACGTCATCCTCTCGGGCGGAGACCCATGCATGATGTCGACCGAGCGGATCACGCGTTTGCTCTCTCGCTTGCGCGAGATCGAGCATGTCGACTACGTGCGTTTGGCGACACGCGCCCCGGTCACCCTCCCCCAACGCATCACCGATGAGCTCTGCCGAGCCCTACGTCGGAGCCATCCCTGTATTTGGGTCATGACGCACTTCAACCACCCCAAGGAGCTCACGACCGAGGCGCAGGAAGCATGCGGGCGACTGACCGATGCGGGGCTACCAGTCATGAACCAATCGGTCCTGCTGCGGGGCATCAATGACGATGCGGACACGCTCGAACGCCTGTTTCGCGGGCTTGTCCGAGCACGCGTGCGACCCTATTACTTGCTGCAAATGGATCCCGTACGCGGAACAGGGCATCTGCGGACCCCCCTCCAGCGCGGCGTCGAGTTGATGAAGGCACTCCAAGGCCGCGTCAGTGGCATCGCCCTACCCAAGCTCATCGTCGACACCCCTGGCGGACTCGGGAAAGTGCCCGTGGGACCGAATTACGTGGTCAGTCATGACGAGGGTGTCACGGTGCTGGAGACCTTCCGGGGCGACTTGGTGCAATATCACGATCCGCCCGAGCCCTGATTGCGCTTTTCCTGCATCCGCACGGAAGGTTAGTGAGAAGAACTCATGCAACGAGCCCTAACGCTCTACCAAACCACGATCGGGAAGAAGGTGGTGATGGCCCTGTCAGGCGGCATCATCGTCGGTTTCGTGATCGGCCACTTCCTCGGCAACCTGAACCTTTACCTCGGACCCGAGGCGCTCAACGGCTATGCCGCAAAGCTGCACAGCATGCCGGCGCTCGTGTGGGGGACGAGGATCTTGCTGCTGTTCGCATTTGGCGCGCACATCGGGTCTGCTTACCAACTTTGGCGCCGCAACGTCACCGCGCGCGGTTCGCACTACAAACGACGCAAAGACCAGGCTACCGACTATGCGGCGCGGACGATGTACTGGACGGGGCCGATCCTGTTGCTGTACTTGATTTACCACTTGCTCGAATTCACCATCCTTCCGACGCATCCCGGTGACGTGTATCGCAACGTCGTCGAGGCCTTCCAAAACCCTTGGATCTCGACGTTCTACATCGCGGGTAACCTCGCGCTTGGTTTGCACATCTTCCACGGCATCTTCAGCGCTTTTCAATCCATCGGCGCAAACCATCCTCGCTACAACTCGTATCGTCGCGATCTGGCGATCGCGATTTCTGCGGTGGTCACGCTTGGCAACCTTTCGTTTCCGATCTCGGTTCTCACCGGCATCGTCACCTTGTAAGGACCATCATGGAGCTTCGATCACACGAGCCGACTGGTCCCATCGAAGAACGATGGGCAAAACACAAGGAGGCGAGCAAGCTCGTCGCGCCTGCCAACCGTCGCAAGCACAACATCATCGTGGTCGGCAGCGGCCTGGCGGGGGGAGCTGCCTCGGCATCGCTCGGCGAGATGGGATACAACGTCAAGTGCTTTTGCTACCAAGACAGCCCGCGACGCGCGCACAGCATCGCCGCGCAAGGCGGCATCAACGCGGCGAAGAACTACCAAAACGACGGGGACAGCGTGTACCGACTGTTCTACGACACGGTGAAGGGGGGTGACTTCCGCTCCCGTGAGTCGAACGTCTATCGCTTGGCGGAGCTCAGCCTGCACATCATCGATCAAGCGGTCGCCCAGGGTGTGCCCTTCGCACGTGAGTACGGGGGGCTGTTGGCCAATCGCTCCTTCGGCGGCGCTCAGGTGTCGAGGACCTTCTACGCTCGGGGACAGACCGGCCAGCAGCTCTTGCTCGGAGCGTATCAGGCGCTCAGCAGGCAGATAGACGCCGGCACAGTAGAAATGTTCGCACGCCACGAGATGCTCGAGCTGATCGTGCACGACGGCCGCGCCCGGGGGATCGTCACGCGATGCCTCAATACCGGCAAGGTGACCCCGCACATCGCGGATATGGTCGTCCTGTGCACCGGTGGCTACAGCAACGTTTTTTATCTGTCGACGAACGCCAAAGGCTGCAACTGCACGGCCACTTGGCGTGCACATCGCAAGGGCGCGGCATTCGCAAACCCCTGCTACACGCAAATCCACCCCACCTGTATCCCGCAAGCGGGCAGCTATCAGTCGAAGCTGACCCTGATGAGCGAATCGCTCCGTAACGACGGGCGTGTATGGGTTCCGCGCAAGAAAGAAGACGTCACCAAGCAACCTCGGGACATTCCAGAAGCAGACCGATTCTACTACCTCGAGGAGCGGTACCCCGCGTTCGGCAACCTGGTTCCCCGCGACGTCGCGTCACGAAACGCCTTGTACGTGACGAACGATGGCTTAGGCGTTGGGCCAGCGGTGAACGGCGAGCGACGCGGCGTCTACCTTGACTTCGCCGATGCGATCGGCCGCCTCGGCGAACAGACGATCCGCGAGCGCTACGGCAACCTGTTCGAGATGTACGAACGGATCACCGGCGACAACCCCTACGAGACGCCGATGCGGATCTACCCGGCGACGCACTATACGATGGGCGGCCTTTGGGTAGACTACAATCTCGAGGCGACGATCCCAGGTCTGTTCGTGGGCGGAGAAGCCAATTTCTCAGACCATGGTTCCAACCGACTCGGCGCCTCAGCGCTCATGCAGGGGCTCGCGGACGGGTACTTCGTCCTGCCTTTCACGGTGGGCAATTATCTCGGGCACATACGGACGCTGCCTCCGCTCTCAGAGGATCACCCGGATGTGCAGGCCGCGATCCAAGCCGTCGACGACCGTGTTCGCAAGCTCATGAACGCGCCTGACCCCAAGCATGCTCCCGAGCACTTCCACCGCCAGCTTGGCAAGGTAATTTGGGAGAAGTGTGGCATGTCGCGAAATGCCGAGGCGCTCGAGGAGGCTCTCGAGAAGATTCCCGAGCTTCGAGAGCAGTTCTGGCGCGAGGTGAAGATCACCGGAAGCGGGAAGGACCTCAACCAAACGCTCGAACGAGCCGGGCGAGTCGCAGACTTTTTCGAGCTCGGTGAGCTCATGTGCATCGATGCGCTTAACCGAAAGGAGAGCTGCGGAGGTCACTTTCGCGAGGAGTACCAAGAGAAGGGCGAAGCGCTTCGGGACGACACGAACTTCAGCTATGTCGCAGCCTGGGAGTGGACTGGAAACCCGGCAGAGCCGCGACTCCACAAAGAACCGCTCACGTTCGAATACGTGAAGCCCACCAAGCGAAGCTACAAGTAAAGGACGCCATGACCGACGAGTTGATCAATCTAACGCTCCACGTATGGCGCCAACGAGGCCCGAACGGGCCGGGTAGCTTTGAGACGCACCACGCCAAGGACATTACGACGCACATGTCGTTCCTCGAGATGCTCGATGTCGTCAACGAAGACCTGATCGAGAAAGGCGAGGAACCGATCGCGTTCGATTATGACTGTCGCGAAGGCATTTGTGGGACGTGTGGAATGGTCGTCAATGGCGTTGCGCATGGCCCGCAGAAACTGACGACCGTGTGCCAGCTCCACATGCGACAGTTCGAGGATGGCCAGGAGATCTGGCTCGAGCCCTGGCGTGCGCAGGGATTTCCAATCGTGAAGGACCTGGTCGTCGACCGCAGCGGGTTCGACCGCATCATTCAAGCGGGCGGTTACATTTCGATCCGAACCGGCAGTGCATCTGAGGCCAATGAAATGCCGATCGCCAAAGACGTCGCAGACCGCGCAATGGACGCGGCTGCATGCATCGGGTGCGGTGCGTGCGTGGCGGCCTGCCCGAACGCGTCGGCGAGCCTCTTCACCGCTGCCAAGATTTCACACCTGTCGCTCATGCCGCAGGGGCAAGTTGAACGCGCGGATCGCGCACGTAAGATGGTAGCGCAGATGGATGCGGAAGGATTCGGCGCTTGCACGAATCACGGCGAATGCGAAGCCGTTTGTCCGAAGGGCGTGAGCCTGGAGTGGATCGCGCGCATGAATCGCGAGCTCGTTCGCGCGATGGTCAAGTCCAAGACGCCAGCGTGAAGAGCCAGCGCTAGGCTCGCCGGCCCTCCCACACGAAGCGTGCGACTATCGCGACGACCCCAACGATGATGACGACAAGCGTAGCCATGGTATATCGTTCCATCAGGTCGCGCAGCGCGTCCCAGTTGTGACCTACGGCGTATCCTGCCCCGAGAAGCAAGGCGTTCCACAGCGCTGCCGAGAGTCCGCCGAAAAGAATCACCGGCCATGCACCCATGCGAGACAAGCCTGCGCCGATGAAGAAAAACGCGCGAAGCGCTGGCAGGAATCGGTTGACTGCCAGATACATGGGACCGTGACGCGCATAACCACGACGCACTGCGTCGAGAGCTCGCGTGGCCCCTGGGCGCTTGAGAAACCGGGGCCACTGATCCTCGTGATTGGCGAGCCACGAGCCGAAGGCCCACGCCATCAATCCGCCTCCCGTTGCGCCAAGCGTCATCAGCGCGTAAACCAAAGCCCAGTTGAGTTGAGCGCGAGCCGCCAACACGACTGCGAATAACACGACGGTATCCCCGGGAAGCGGCGGGAAAACGTATTCGACCGCCGACGCCGCTGCGATGAGCGCGTAAGCCCAGTGCCGAGGCCCGTGTTCCAACGTGTGCAGAAATTCGTCAAGCACGGGAACGACACCCTAAGCTTGTCATCGAGTCGGTGTAGCACACCGCTCGGCTCGACATCAGCACACGATGAGTCAATCTAGGGCAACGCAAGGTTAGTATCGTGGCGAGTGGAGATCCCTTGGTGTCGGTGCTGCAACGCCCCCACGTGAAAGTGGAGGACGTGGCCATCCTGATTGCACGCGAGGCGAATCCCATGTTGGACGAACACGCATTGCTGCGTGCCCTCGACGGTCTCGGCGCCGAAGCACTGATCCGGCGCGGTCTTCGGTCGACTCCCGAACGCGACGGTCGGATCCTAGCCGACCTGTTGTTCGTCGAGCTCGGTTTCGAAGGGGAGCGGGACGAGTACTACAACCCACAGAACAGTTATCTCGACAAAGTCATGATTCGTCGGAAGGGCATCCCGATCTCGTTGTCGGTGCTGACCATGGCCGTCGGTGAACGCGCAGGCATGGATGTCGAGGGTGTTGGCTTTCCAGGTCACTTCCTGGTGCGCGTCGGAGGACCGGAAGGCGTCTATCAAGATCCCTTCAATCGGGGCGAGCTTCTCGACGGTGCCGGGCTCAGAAGATTAGCGGCTAGGTCCCTCGGCGCCGAGATGGCGATTCACCCGAGCTACCTCGAACCGGTCGACTGCCTGACCATCACGATCCGCATGCTGGCGAATCTCAAGAACGCCCATCGGCGCCAGGGCGACTACGCGCGCGCCATGCTCGCCTGCGATCACCTGGTCGAGCTCACCCAGGCACCGGAGCATCGCCGGGATCGAGGCCTTCTGGCGCACGCTCTACGGACCTATGGGGCTGCTTCGGAAGACCTCGCGGCCTATCTCGAGGCGCGACCAAACGCCAAGGATGCCCGGGTCATCAGCCTCGCCCTCGAAGAAGCCCGCGACGAGGCCAATCTAGTCCTTCACTGACCCTGGGCCTCGACAGCAGCGCGTGGCGTGCCAAGACTGCGCCCCGATCCGCCAATCCCATGTCCGTAAAGTCCCTCAAAGCCCTATTCCGCCCCGAGCTCGGCGAGATTTCCGCATACCGCGTTCCCTCCGCTGCGCCCGAGGTGAAGCTCGACGCCAACGAGAGCCCCTGGTCGCTCCCGGGCGAGGCGTGGGAGTCGATTCTCTCGGCAGTTCGCCGAACTGCGCTCCACCGGTATCCAGACGGACGAGCGACTCGACTCCGAGAAGCCCTGGCGAAGCAGCTCGGTGGTGCTCCGGACGAATACGTGCTCGGTTCAGGATCTGATGAAGTGATCGCCCTGCTCGCCACTGCCATGTCGAAGCCGCGCCCGGGCAAAGAGTGCCCCGCCGTGTTGTTCCCTGAGCCGACGTTCGTGATGTATGGGATTACGAGTCGCGCGCACGGATGGCGAGCCGTCGCCGTACCGCTCGACGACCGGTGGGACCTCGATGTCGATGCGATGGCCGACGCATTCGAACGCAAGCAGCCGAATGTCGCGTACTACGCAAGCCCGAACAACCCCACCGGCAACTGCTTTTCACCGGAAAGGCTCGAGAGGCTGATTTTGGGGTTTCCTGACACGCTGCACGTCATCGACGAAGCCTATGGCGGCTTTGCGCGCGAACGCTTTGCGAACCGTTGCGCGGAACATCCCCAATGTGCAGTCCTCGGCACACTCTCGAAGGTCGGGCTCGCCGCAATTCGGGTCGGCTGGGTGCGTCTCGACCGAGCGCTCGCACACGAGGTCGAGAAAGTCAGACAGCCATTCAATCTCAACGCGCTGTCTCAAGAGATCGCTACGCTTGCTCTCACCGACCTGGCTCCCACTTTTCGGACGCACGTTGCGGCAGTCGTGACCGAGCGCGAGCTGCTGATCGAAAAGCTTGCGCGCCACTCGTCGTTGCACTGCTTCCCGAGCGACGCCAATTTCCTCCTGTTGCGCTACGAGGGCGACGTCACGAAATTGTGCGAGGACCTCTTGTCGCGACAGATTGCGATTCGACGGTTCTCGAAGGGAGATGCTCGGTTGCAGAACTGCATTCGAATCACGGTAGGCACTCCCGAAGAGAACCGGCGCCTGGTCACGGCGCTCGACGAGATTCTATGTCCGTAGTAAGAACACGAGACGTGAGCCCAACAAGGGCGGTCGAGGCGTTGAGTTGGGCGGCCGATGTCGCCAAGGAACCTTCGCTGCTCGAGCAAGTGCCGGAGCGGCCGAGCCCCGCCGAGTGGCGCGCTGTTTCGGTGTCCGAGCTTCGCCGTCACATGGATCGCCTCCTGGTATCGAAGTACCCAGAGCCCGGGCTCGACGCCCTCCAGGCCGTGGGGTGCCTCGATCCTTGGTTGCCCGAAGTCGCGGCTATGGTCGGCTTCGGCGACAACGAGTGGCGACACAAGGATGTCTGGAAGCACACGAAGCAGGTCGTGAAGCAATCGGTGCCCCGGCTCGAGGTGCGTTGGGGAGCGTTGCTCCATGACATCGGCAAACCAAAGACTCGCCGCATCGATGATCGAGGCACTGTCACGTTCCACGGCCACAGCGAGATGGGCGCTGCGATGTTCCGCAAACGCGTGGGCGATCGCCTCGGCTTTGAGGGCCCGCTCAGAGAGCGCATCCACTTCCTCATCCTCCATCACTTGAGGGCTAGTCAGTACGAGGAAACTTGGACCGATGCAGCGGTGCGGCGGTTCTACAAACAGATGGGCGACGGCCTACGCGACCTCCTGGACTTGAGCCGTGCGGACATCACCACCAAGCGTCCCGAAAAGCGCCGGCGGGGCGTCCGTCAGATCAGCCTGCTCGCGAAGCGAATCGCCGACCTCCAAGAGCAGGACAAGAAAGTCGCTCCTCTGCCCAAGGGCCTCGGGACCGACATCATGAATGCCTTCGGTGTTCCGCCGTCGAAACGCCTCGGTGATCTCATGCGACGGCTCAGTGCAGCGGTCGAAGCGGGCGAGCTCGAAGCGCAACAGTCAGCGGACTACTATCTCGAGCACCTCGCCGCGAACAAAGCGGACTACGGCCTCGACGACTGACGCCGGCACCACTGGCCCTGCCACCGATCTCAACGTGAGGTAGCGCACAGGTGCGCTCTTTTCGTCCCTGAGGAGAATTGAAAGAGGTTTGACATCCGCGTTTAGGGCATTCATTTTAACCCTTATGGCCCGATGTACGTGGTTGGTGCTGCTCGGGATAGCAGCGCTGTTGGGTTGCGACGGCGTGATCGGCTCGGGCGGCCCAGGCGGGGACGACCCGTTTTCCGGACCGGGAGGCGACGTAGGTGCCATCGGCGCTCAGGTCATGCATCGGCTCAACCGTACGGAGTATCGGAACACCGTACGCGACCTGCTCGGAACCCAACTGGACCCTGCCGCGAGCTTTCCTGCGGACGATGTCAGCCTCGGCTTCGACAACATTGCCCAAGTGCTCACCCTCTCCCCGCTTCAGTTCGAGCTCTACGAGCAGGCTGCGGAGGATCTGACGCTCGAAGCGCTGACGACCGGCATCCGCGACACCATCGTCTTCTGTGATCCGAATGTCGCCTCGTGCCGCGACGACATCTTTCGGGAGCTGGCAAGCCGCGCCTGGCGGCGTCCTACTACGGATGCCGAAATCGCCCGCCTGCAGCAGCTCGTCGATGTGGCGCTGAACGAGGGCGAAGACGTGGAGCGAGGGCTCGAGCTCGCGATTCGCGGAATCCTGCTCTCGCCGCATTTCATTTATAGGCCGGAGCTCGACGACGACCCTTTGTCTACGGAGCCCCACTTGCTGAACGACTACGAGCTCGCGTCACGGCTCTCGTACTTCCTGTGGAGCAGCATGCCGGACGATGCGCTCTTCGACGCCGCAGCGAACGGACGTCTCCGAGACGACGCGGGGCTTCGAGCCGAGGTCGACCGCATGCTGAATGACCCGAAGGCACAGTCCTTGGTGGACAATTTCGCGGGACAGTGGCTACGGATCCGATCGCTGGACGATCACGTTCCGGACTATGCGACCTTCCCACAATGGGACGAATCACTTCGGAGCTCGATGAGCCAGGAGACGAAGCTGTTCTTCGGAGACTTCCTCCGGGGCGATGTCCCGATGACCGAGCTCTTGCTGACAGACTTCACGTATCTCAACGACCGCCTTGCAGCCCACTACGGGCTACCCTTCGACCTCGGGCCCGAGCTCCAACGCGTCAGTCTCGAACCGACGGATCCCAGGTTCGGGCTGCTCACCCTCGGCTCGCTGCTCACGGTCACCTCCACGCCCACGCGCACCTCGCCAGTGAAGCGAGGTGTGTGGATCCTGGAGCAGCTTCTTTGTAGCGAACCGCCCCCGCCGCCACCGGGCGTCGAGGGCCTCCCGCAAGACGGCACGTCGAGCGGAACGCTCCGCGATCAACTCGAGCAGCACCGTGCGGACCCGACCTGTGCGTCCTGCCATAATCTGATGGACCCGCTCGGTCTCGGGCTCGAGCACTACGACGCGATCGGCGCCTACCGCACGCAAGATCAAGGCTTCCCGGTCGATGCCAGTGGGGAGCTGGTAGGCGGGCAAACGTTCGCCGATGGTCGCGAGATGGCGGCCCTGATCCAGGAAGACGCACGGTTCGACCTCTGCGTCGTCGAAAAGCTCTTCCTCTACGCGCTGGGTCGGCCCGCTGGCTCGTCCGAACATCCCTTTCTCGAAGGGATCGCACAAAGCTTTGCGCAAAGCGGCGCCGAGCTCCCAGAGCTCATCAAGTTGATCGCAACGAGCGAGCCATTCCGGACGCGCCGCGGAACTCTGGAGGAATCACAGTGAAAGGCCCGAAGTTTTCAAGACGCTTGCTGTTGGGCGGTGCCGGAGCCGTGGTCGGCCTGCCCTTGTTCGAGTCGCTCATTGGCGATGCTGCATACGCCGACGATTCCTTTCCGGCGCGGCTGATTTGCTACTACGTCCCAAACGGGATGCACATGGCGGCATGGACGCCTTCGCAAACCGGTAGCAACTATCAACTCTCGCCGATTTTGCAGCCGCTTGCCCCGGTGCAAGATCAGATCCTGGTGCTCGGTGGCCTTTCGAACACGCCGGCTCAACCCGACGGCCCCGGAGATCACGCCGGCGGGACATCTGGATTTCTGACGTCGGCCCATGCGAACAAGAGCGAAACCCAAATCCAGCTCGGAATCTCGATGGACCAGGTCATCGCGAACCAGATCGGCGACGCCACTCGAATTCGCTCGATGCAGATCGGGACCGATGGCGGCGGTAACAGCGGTGGATGCGACTCCGGCTACAGCTGCGCCTACACGAGAAATATCTCGTGGGCATCGGATACCCAACCCCTCTCGAAGACCACCAACCCTGGCGTGGTGTTCAATCAGATTTTCGACGGCACCGACCCGACCGCGAGCATTGAGGAGCAAGAGCGCCGTAAGCTCTACAAGACGAGCGTTCTCGATTACGTGCAGGAGCAAACCCAGGCCCTCGAGCAAAAGCTCGGATACTATGACCGTGTCAAGCTCGACGAATACACGACCGGTGTCTTCGAGCTCGAGCAACGACTCGAGAAGGCGGGATTGGTATGCGGCGCAAGCGAAGAGCCCTCTGATACCGGCGACATCGTCGAGAAGGTCCGAATCATGAACGACCTGATGGTGCTCGCTCTCCAATGCGATGCGACCCGGGTAATCACGTTCATGCTCGGAAACGCCGGCAGCAATCGGAGCTACGCTTTCCTCGGCGCGAACGACGGGCACCACAACTACTCCCACCACCAGGGCAACCCAGCGAATCATGCAGCGCTGCAGGCCATCGACACCTGGGAGGTCGAGCAGCTTTCATACCTGCTCCAACGAATGAACGAAGTTCCCGAAGGTACCGGTACGTTGCTCCAGCATTCCCAGGTGTTCTTTTCAAGCGAAATCGAGGACGGTGACGCCCACAGGCATCGAAACCTCCCGGTGATCCTCGCCGGCTCATGTCACGGTGCGTACAACACCGGTCGTCACATCGACTACGAGCCCAACAAGAGCACCAACGGCCCACCGATCGCAAATCTGTTTCTGAGCATGATGGCCGCCATGGGCGTGAACCAGGGCAGCTTCGGCAACAGCACGGGCTCCCTGGGCCAGCTGGGGTAGCTGCGTCAACCGGTGACTCGGGCCGCGGCGCGGGATGGGCGTGCTCGCAATGGGGCCCCGGTCGCCCTTGGCGATAAGTACGGATCCTTACGCGGGCTCCTCCCCACCGCTGTGCTGCCCATCCCGCGCCGCGGCCCGAGTCACCTGCTCCTCGAGAACAGTGCCAGCGTCAGTGCCGGCGCGAGTGTCAGCGACCGCGAGCACCTGGTATACAGGTTCCGATGCACGAAGCCTCCCGCAACTTCCCCGCGCGTCTTCCATCCGGGTGGTTCCAGATCGCCTACTCGGACGAAATCGCACCGGGCGATGTGAAGCCGCTCAAGTATTTCGGTAAAGACCTCGTCATCTTTCGTACCGAGGACGGCGAGCTCTCCGTGCTCGACGCGTTCTGCCCGCACCTCGGGGCACATCTCGGTCACGGCGGCACCGTCAAGGGAAGCGAGATCGAATGCCCGTTTCATGCCTGGCGATTCGGGCCCGACGGCCTGTGCAAGGGAGTTCCCTACGCAAAGCGCCAACCTCGAAAGGCAAAGCTAGACCGATGGCATACCAAAGAGGTCGCCAACCTCGTCATGTGCTGGCACCACTCCGGCGGCGAACCACCACAATGGGACATACCTGACGAGATCCCCGAGTGGGGTGCCAAAGACGGCACCCGAAACGAAGAATGGACCGATTGGGAGACGGCCGATTGGATCGTACGCTCGTGCAACGAGGAAATGGGAGAGAACGCCGTCGACTCGGCGCATTTCAGGTATCTGCACGGCACCCGAAATCTTCCTCTGTCCGAAGCGACGTTCGATGGCCCAGTACTTCGCGTGTTTTCTGCCACGGGGATGGAAACCCCGCGCGGGCCCGTCGATGGATCGGTCGAGAGTCTCGGCTATGGATTCGGAATGGGAATCGTGCGCTTCAAAGGGCTCGCCGAGACCCTCAACATCGGCTGCACGACCCCAATCGACCAGGAACATTGCCATCTTCGTTTCAACTTCAGCGTCAAGAAGCTGGGCGGCGCGGACATTACGCGCGGAGTCGGCAAGGCGTTCGTGAATGAGGTCAAACGTCAGGTCGAGCAGGACATCCCAATCTGGGAACACAAAGTCCACCTCGACAAGCCACTACTCTGCGACGGGGACGGACCGATCGCGTCGTACCGCGGCTGGGCGAAGCAGTTCTACGCGTGAACAAGAGTGCCGTTCAGTGACGGTAACAGATCTGGAGAAGCCCGCCGAAGTCATGGGATTGGAAGCGAAGTTGGAGCTTCTGCGTTTGAGGCGTGCGCTGGTTGAGGTCCAACCCATAGCGGGCGAGGTTATCTACCCGCTTTGCCAGGCTGCGGATGTCCTTTGAGAGCAAGAACCGCTGCGCCTTGGGTGTGGGCAGCGCTGCACGGACGAGGTACGGGTTCGTAACGCCGAGCACCGCCGCCGGAACTACCAATGGTGTCCCCTTGATCGCGGTCGGGGGAGAATCGGCAGACGCCTCGCTGGCGGTGACGACGCTCACAACGAATGCCACGAGGAAGCACAAGATCCCGATGCACGGGCATGGCTTCGACCCCAGCTGCAACCTCTTCCTCGTCTTCACTTGTTCAGTATGCATCATTCAGCGAGCTTAAGCCAGAGGGGTGAACTTAGGCCACCCCCTGCACAACAGGCTTGGCTGAGGCTAGCGGGTTTGGTCCGTCCTGGGAAGCGATTTGCTCGCACGGTTACAGAACGTTTACCAAGGGCCGGTCCTCTGGGTTTTCCGGCGGGCAGCCCCGATGGAAAAGAAAAGCCCGACCAGCGCCGGGCTTGAAGCTAAGTATCTGAAATGGTTGCGTTCTCACTCAGGACCACGGCTGCCTCGTCGAAGATACGCCGGGATGTCCAGGACCGCCTCGTCATGCAGCGCCGACGCCCCAAACGCCCGGGTTCCGGCGGTCTGAGGCACCGCGGCGGGCACGCCCTCGAGTGTCGACGTCAGATCCTCGGCTTTCTGGGCTGAGCCGCGAATAACCCGAGAGGATGAGGTATTGTGAGATTGATAACCGTGAGCGGCCTGGTGCATCCCGAGAGGAATCGGCGCATGGACCATGCTCTCGAAGCCCGTCGCGATTACGGTAACTTTGACGGTATCGGCGAGCTCGGCGTCGGTGACGACACCGAAGATGATCTCGGCCTCTTCGTGTGCGGCCTGCTGAATGAGCCCGGCTGCTTCGTTGATTTCGCGAAGCTTGATGTCTGGCCCAGCCGTGAAGTTGATGAGAATGCCGGTGGCACCCTGGACCGAAACCTCGTCGAGCAACGGTGAATTGACCGCCATCTCGGCAGCTTCGAGTGCGCGACGGTCGCCCTTGGCAAGCCCCGTGCCCATTAGCGCGCGCCCATTGCTGCTCATGATGGTTTTCACGTCGGCGAAGTCGACGTTGATCATGCCAGCATTGATGATGAGATCGCTGATGCCCTGCACGGCCTGCAGCAACACGTCGTCGGCACGAGCGAACGCGTCCAGCATCGTGATCTCGTCGTCACCGAGTGACAGTAGCTTCTGGTTCGGAATCGTGATGATACTGTCGATCGAGTCGATCAATTCAGAGATCCCGCGGTCCGCGTTCTTGGAGCGCTTGCGCCCCTCGAACCCGAAGGGCTTGGTGACGACGCCGACGGTGAGTGCCCCTTGGTCCTGCGCCACCTGCGAGATGATCGGACCTGCGCCTGTGCCGGTGCCGCCACCCATTCCCGCGGTGACGAAAACCATGTCGGCTCCTTCCAGCACTTCCGACAGACGCTGTACGTCTTCGAGGGCCGCCTTGCGGCCGACATCCGGGTTGCCACCCGCGCCCAGGCCGCGCGTGAGCTGCGGACCGAGCTGGATCTTGACTGGCGCGAGGCTGCGGTCGAGCGCTTGTGCATCTGTATTGGCCGCTATGAACTCGACTCCTTCGAGCCCTCTGCGAATCATTGTGTTGAGTGCATTGCCGCCGCTTCCGCCGACGCCAACGACTTTGATTCGCGCCTGAAGCTCTGCGTCGTCCGCGAACTCGATCGAGATAGCCATCGATTCCTCCTCAGAAAACCTCTCTGAACCACGCACCGAGCTTCCGGCCGAGACCGCGACTTGCAGCCACCTCTACCGTTCGCTCGGACGAAGTCGTCCCCGTTACCTGCTCCGCACCGTGCTTCACCAACCCCACGCCGGTGGCGTAGGAGGGGCTCTTCACGACGTCGATCAATCCGCCGATACCCGTGGGTGCGCCACGACGTACTGGTAGGCCGAGCACTTCCTCGGCAAGCTCAGGTAAGCCATCAAGGAGCGTGGTGCCGCCGGTGACGATCGCTCCAGAAGCCAACATGTCCGTGTAGCCGGTCTCGGCGATCACGTGACGGCACGCCGCGAAGATCTCTTCCACACGCGGTTCGATGATGTCGCAAAGAACGCGACGCGGAAGGGACCGGGGCGCACGCCCACCGACTGAGGGCACTTCGATGGTCTCCTCGTCATCAACCATTCGCGAGGCCGCACACCCGTACTTGATCTTGATGCGCTCCGCTTCGGCCATCGGCGTGCGAAGACCCGTCGCAACGTCGCTCGTGAGGTTGATGCCCCCAATTGGAATCGAGCTCGTGTGAACCACGGCTCCGTCGACGTAGATGATGATGTCCGAGGTACCGCCGCCGATGTCGATCAAGACTCCGCCGATCTCTCGCTCGTCGCCACTGAGCACCGCATGCGCACTCGCAAGCGGCTGCAGGACGACTTCCTCGACGAATAGCCCGCAACGCTCTGCACACTTCGTGACGTTGGCGACACTCGTCGACGCGGCAGTCACCATGTGCACTCGCGCTTCGAGTCGAACACCAGCCATGCCCACCGGCTCTTTGATCCCGTCTTGCTCGTCGACGATGTACTCTTGCGGGAGCACGTGAAGCACTTGACGATCCCCCGGAAGGGGAACGGCCTTCGCCTGTTCGAGAACGCGGGACACGTCTTCGGCAGCGACCTCGCGGTTGGCGATGGCAGCAACGCCGTCTTGGTTCATGCCGCGCACGTGGCTGCCAGCAATGCCCGCGTACACGGTGTTGATCTCGACGCCAGCCATTGTCTCGGCTTGTTCGACCGCTGCGCGGATCGCCTGCACCGTCGACTCGATGTTGACGACCACGCCCTTCTTCAAACCCTTTGAAGGAACGGAGCCTATCCCGATGATGTCTAGGCCTTCTTCCGTTTGCTCGGCGACGATGGCGCAGACCTTCGTCGATCCCAGATCCAACCCTGCAATGATCTCGTTTTCCGCCATCCCTCGCCTCTGTCTGAGCCATACACAAGGGTGATTTGCCAGGACAAGTTTCGTGCAGAAAAAAAAGGGGTAGAACGCGGTTTTCGAATCGCCGAAATCGAGGGATAGTGTGCGGTCGGATCAGTGCAGCCTTACGGTCACCCGCTCAGGACTTCGAACGTTGTCGAGGTATACGTACGCAGGCCTCGCTTTTTCCCGCGTGAGACGCTCCAGGACCTGTCGCAGGCGGCGCAGCTTGTTCCTGTGCTGTCCGTTCCCCACCCGCACGTGCATGCCGTCGTCACCGACGAACAGCTCGATGCCTGTCGAGCCCTCGAAGTGAATTTCCGAAACCGGCTCGAGCTCCGCCAGGCCTGCACCTTCATAGTCCTGGAGCAAAGCCATGGAGCGCAAAAGGACCGCTTTGCGGTAGTCGAAGTCGTCGTAAAACCGCTCCGAGGCGATGCCCGTGACCACGGGTAGATCGGCCGGATCATCGACCCCGAGGCGTTTGAAAACGACCCCCTCCTCGCTGACCAAATAGAGCTGATCGAGGGCGACGAGGGCCACCGGTGTTCGCTCGACCAGCTCGACGCGAACGCGGTTCGGGAGCTTGCGAAACACGGTCGCTTCCTTCACCCATGGATGTTGAAGCAAGCGATCTCGGGCATCTTCCATTGAAACTTCGAAAATGTTTGAACCTGCTTGCAGGCCGGCCGCCCGTCGGACGTCGATCGCTTCGACGCGATGGTTGCCTTCGATCACCACTTCCCGGATCGCGAAAGCATCTGCGGTGCGCGCGTAGCCAACCGTCTGATCGGCGACCCAGACCACGGCGGCCACCGCAAGGCCGAGAAGGGCGGCCTGGCCAGCGCGCTCGAGCAACCCCCGACGGCGGTTGATCCAGGCTCCCACTTGCTCGCGAGCACCCGCCATCCGCTCACCCCAGCTCCGCTCGGCTTTGGCGGGCTTGGCCTTCTTAGGAGCAAGGCGGCGGCGGTTCTGGGCACGCGGTTTGGGGGATGCCGCCTTACGGGGAGCCTTCTTGGCCGGGCTCTTGTTGGCGGGGCGCTTTGAGGCGGACCGCTTCGCGGTGGGACGCTTCTTGGGAGGTGCCTTCTTCTTTTTCGGCGCGAGACGCTTTCGCCCCGTCCCTGAAGTGCGGCGCCGATTCATGAGCTGAGCACCTCGAGCAGCTCGGGGCCGGTCCGGGTGATGTCGCCGGCCCCGAGGGTGATCACGATGTCTCCGGACTGCACCCGGGTCCGTATCGCCTCCGCCAATTCGGTCCGGTTCTCTATTAAGGTCACGTCTCGATGGCCGTGCGCACGAATCGCTTCGACAAGCCGGCGCGCATCGGCCCCTTCGATCGGGTCTTCGCCCGCCGCGTAGACGTCGGTCAAGAATAGGACATCGGCTCGGTTGAAGGCTCGGGTGAGCTCATCGAAGAGGTCGCGCGTGCGGGTGTATCGGTGGGGCTGGAAGGCGACGACCAACCTCTGGCCGTAGGCGCGTTGCGCGGCCTCGAGGGTGACTTCGACTTCCGCGGGGTGATGCCCGTAATCGTCGACCACGGTGACGCCGGCAACCTCGCCCACGATCGAAAAGCGCCGCTGCACTCCCTCGAATGTTCGAAGCGCCGTCCGCACTTGGTCACGATCGACGCGAAGCTCGTCGGCAACTACGATGGTCGCGAGCGCATTCAAGACGTTGTGCGCGCCGGGCATGCGGACTTCGAATTGCCCGAGACTCTGGCCGCGGTGCTCGACATCGAAGCCCACCGATAACCCGGAGAACACCGGATTGCGTGCGCGGTAGTCGGCTTGCGCCGAAAAGCCGTATGTGACGATGCGCTTGTCGATCCGCGGAAGAATGTCTTGAACGTTCGGGTGATCGAGGCAGGCGATCACGACACCGTAGAAAGGAACTCGGTTAGCAAAACCGACAAAGGCGTCTTTGACTCCATCGAGGCTTCCGTAGTGATCGAGGTGCTCGGGGTCGATGTTGGTGATCACGGCGACGGCTGGAATGAGGTGGAGAAACGAACCGTCCGACTCGTCGGCCTCGGCAACGAGCAAGTCGCCCGCACCCATCGCCGCGCCCGAGCCTAGGGCGTTGAGCTTGCCACCGATGACGACCGTGGGATCGAGACCTGCACCCCGTAGTACTGTCGCCACCAAAGATGTAGTCGTTGTCTTTCCGTGGGAGCCAGCGATCGCGATGCCGTCTTTTAGCCGCATCAGCTCACCGAGCATCTCGGCACGGGGGATCACCGGAACGCCTCGGCGTCGCGCCGCCACCAGCTCGGGATTCGTTGCAGGCACGGCCGATGAAAACACGACGACATCAGCCTCAGCGACCTGCTCGGCGCCGTGGCCGACGAAGATCTTCGCGCCCTTGTCGGTGAGGCGTCGAGTGTAATCATTCTCGAGAAGATCCGAGCCGGTCACGTCGAACCCCGAGTCGAGCAGAACTTCTGCGATTCCACTCATCCCAACGCCGCCGACGCCGACGAAATGGATAGACCGAATTCGACCGCGAAACATCCCCGCTTACTCCCACACGGCCCCGTCGACGACAACTGGGCGCCGCGACCGAGGAATAGCTCGTGGTAGCGCAGCACGGCCATGTTCGAGACGGAGCATCGGCGCCGGCGCAAGCCCGCCTCGGTCCGTTCCAACGGGGGGCTGGCCCGGGGATGGGATCGGACCCTCCCCTCGTGGCTGCGCACCACCGAGCCATCCGATCAGGTCGTCGACGATCATGGCCGCAGCGTCAGGTCGCCCATGCTTCCGAGCGGCGAGCGACATGGCTTGACGCCTCGCCGGGTCGTCGAGGAGCGCAGCGACCAAGGTGCCGAGAGCGTTCGCCTCCAGCTCGGATTCGCGAATGCATATCGAGGCTCCTTGGTCCTCAAGGGCGCTAGCGTTTTTCGCCTGATGATCGTCGGCCGCAAATGGGAAAGGCACGAGAATCGACGGACGCCCGATCGCGCAAAGCTCCGCCAGTGTCGTCGCGCCCGCGCGCGCCACCACCAACGCCGCACCGGAATAGGCTTTCGCCATTTCATCAATGAACGTGACTACTTGAGCATCGATTCCCAAGGTCTCATAGGTTTCTTCGACCTCGTCGCGCATCGATTCGCCAGTCTGGTGCACGACACGGAGGCCGCGGTCGGCGAGGTCCGCCTTGGCGAGCGCTCTTGGAACGTCCTCGTTGAGCTTGCGTGCGCCCTGCGAGCCGCCGAGAACCAGAATCGAGCGCGCCCGCGACTCGAAGCCTTCAGGGTCGGCAAGTGCGCGACGTGCGTGCTCGACGAATTCACGCCGCACCGGGTTCCCGGTCAACCGGGACTTCGTTCGTCCGAACACCTCCGCGGTGTGGTCGAAAGTGATGTAGGCGCGATCGACGAACCGGGAAAGGAGACGATTGGTCATGCCGACGTGGGCATTTTGCTCGAGCACCGCGGTAGAAAGGCCGCTCAATGAAGCCGCAAGCAACACCGGGCCCGACGCGTACCCGCCGACACCCAGGACGAGGTCAGGTTGGAAGCTTCGAACCAAGGACGAGGCCTGCATCATGGCGCCGGGGATTCGGGCGAGGCTGGTGAATCGCGCCCCGAGGCCTTGTCCTTTCAAAGGGGTGACCTCGAGAAGATCGAGCGACTCACCGCGCCCGGGCAATATCCGGGCTTCGATCCCGCGCGCCGTGCCTACGAACCTGACTTCGAGGCTCGGAATCCTTCTTCGTAGCTCCTCAATGACGGCTAGGCCCGGGAAGAGGTGTCCCCCCGTGCCGCCGCCCGCAACCATGATGCGTTCGATCATCGTGCACCTCCCTCGGCCGTTCGCATCCGCGGCTTCACTCTCTTTCGCTTGACGCTCTTCACCGCCACTTCTGCCGGTTCGACGGCAAAGCGCGAGACGTTCAGAATGAGGCCAGCGGCTGCTGCGTTGACGAGCAGGGATGAACCCCCATAGCTGACGAAGGGAAGCGCCAAACCCTTGGTGGGCAAGAGCCCCATCGCCACAGCGAGATTCGTGAAGGCCTGAAGCCCGATGAACAGGGTCATGCCAGCCGCGAGGTAGCTCGCGTACTCGTCAGGGCTGCGCCAGGCGGCGCGAAGCCCGCGGAACACCAGCCACGCGAACGCCAGACAGAGCGCGGTCACCCCGAGAAAACCAAGCTCCTCACCGACGATCGCGCTCACGAAGTCGGTGTGCGCCTCTGGGAGGAAAAGGAGCTTCTGACGACCGTCGCCGAGCCCCACCCCGGCCCAACCGCCCGAACCGAAGCTCATCAACGACTCGGTGATTTGGTAGCCGGCCCCTTGCCGGTGCTTGAATGGCTCGAGAAACGCCTGAATGCGCCGCATTCGATAGGGAGACGACGCGATCGCTGCATAACCGATCGGAAGCGCCACGAGCACGCCGCCCAGCAGGTATCCCGCTTTCGCCCCCGCAGCGAACAGCACGACGAAGGTCAGAAGAGCGATCATGACGGCGCTCCCGAAGTCGGGCTGCGCTAGGCACAACAACATCAGGAGGGCCATGACGAGCACGTGTGGCAGAAAACCGATAGAGAAGGTTCGAACGCGATGGGCCTTCTTGGTGAGCGAGTGCACCAACCAGAGGACCATCGCGAGCTTGGCGAGCTCCGCAGGCTGAACATTGAGGGACCCGATGCGAATCCACCTCGTGGCTCCTCCAGCGCTTCGGCCTAGACCCAAGGCCACCGCCACCATGAGCACTACCGCGATGAGCAGGATCGGATACGTGAGTCGCCGCAGAAGAGAAAGGTCGATGCGGCTCGAGACGGCTAGCACCAAGAGCGCGACCGAAGCGAAAATCGTCTGCCGTACCAAAAAGTGCATTCCGTCGCCATACATGCGATTCGCGTAGACCGCGCTCGCGCTGTAGACCATCACGACGCCAAACGCGATCAAACCCACGAACGTGGCGGCGAGAGACACGTCGATCGACCCGGGTCTCATGGGCGGTGGCTTTGAAGACGGACTCATCGTGTTCCTCCAAGGCTTGCGACGGCTTGCTGGAAAACGTCGCCTCGTTCGGCGTACGAGCGAAACATGTCGAAGCTCGAGCACGCCGGCGCAAGAAGGACGGTGTCTCCGGGCTCAGCCAGCAAAGCCGCTTGGGCCACGGCATCGCCCATGGTGCTCGCGCGGCGGAACCCAACCTCGGAGCCGGCAAACGCTTCTTCGATCAACTGTGAAGCATCACCGAGAACGACGACGGCTCTTCCCAAATGCTCCATCCTTTGCCGCAGGGGCTGGTAACTGCCGCCCTTATCCACACCACCCGCGATCAGGACCACTTTGCCTCCCGTACTGCCGAGACCATCAATCGAAGCTACCGCTGCGCCGACGTTCGTCGCCTTCGAGTCGTCGATGTATTCAACCCCGTCGATCACGCGGACGTACTGCATGCGATGGGGAAGGCCCTCGAAATCGCGGAGTACCGAGGCAATGTCATCATCGGCAACCCCGAGAAGCCGCGCCGCCAGGCTCGCCGCACAAGCATTCGACAGGTTGTGGGAGCCCCGTATGCGCAGATCGCCCACCGGAACGCGGAGCGAAGTCTGCACGTCGCGCAGCACGCCCTCTTCGACGCGAACGTCCCCCGCGCGGCCTCCGAACAGAACGACCGTCCCGTCGCCCCGAACGAGGTCGCGAAGCGCCGGAGCGTCGGCTGGAACAACCGCGTAGTCATCGACCTCTTGTCGTTCGAAAATTCGGGCCTTTGCCGCTGCATAGGCCTCGAAAGAGGGATACCGATCCAGGTGGTCCGCCGTGACGTTGAGGAGCACCGCAACGTGCACCTTGAGGCGCGATACCCGCTCCAATTGAAAGCTCGAGAGCTCGACGATGACCATGCCTCTCGGCGACGTCGCATCCGAGTCGATCGCCTCGATCATCGGACGACCTAGGTTTCCACCGACGAAGATCGGACGATCGAGTCGCTGGCACATCTCGCCGATCAAGGTCGTGACGGTACTCTTCCCGTTCGTTCCAGTAACCGCGACGATCGGGGCCTCGATGTATCTGGCCGCAAGCTCGATCTCGCTGATGACCAAAGCACCGCGCGCTTCGGCCTGCTCGAGCGGCTCGAGGCGCGGCACACCCGGTGATACGACGATGAGATCGAGGCCCTCGAAGGCGTCGTCGGGATGGCCACCGAGCACGAGCTCTGCGCCCAAGGCTTCGGCTTCGCGGGCTGCCTGGCCCAAAGCTCGGGCGTCGCGCTGGTCGTTGACGCGAACGTTGGCACCGCGGGCTCGAAGGAAGCGAACGACCGCAAGCCCGGTCTCTCCGAGACCGACGACCATGGTGTTCTTCCTAGAGAGCTCCACGTTCATCTCAACTTCAATGTGGCGAGGCTCGCGACAGCGAGCATGATGGCGATAATCCAGAAGCGAACGATGACCCGCGGCTCGGGCCAGCCCATCTTCTCGAAGTGGTGATGAATCGGCGCCATCAGAAAGATGCGCCGGCCGGTCAGGCGGAAGAACGCGACTTGCACGATGACGCTGACCGCCTCGACCACGAAGATCCCGCAAAGGATCAACGACAGGAGCTCGTTCTTGGTCAGAACAGCCAGCGCGCCGAGCCCTCCTCCGAGGGCCAGCGAACCGACGTCCCCCATGAAGACCTGAGCAGGATAGGTGTTGTACCAGAGGAAGCCGAAGCCCACGCCCACCACGGAAGCGGCGAAGATACTGAGCTCACCGGCACTCTCGATGTGCGGGATGTCGAGGTAATCCGCGACGACATTGCCGAACAGTGTAAGGCCCGCCAGATACGCGAGGATCGCATAGGTGCCCGCCGAGATCATCACTGGCCCGATTGCCAGCCCGTCGAGACCATCGGTCAGGTTGACCGCGTTCGAGGTTCCAACGATCACGATGGAGGCGAATACGACGTAGAGCCAGGGCGGTAGCTCGAACGGGTACTTGGAGAATGCAAAGAACGGCGCGGCGAGGCGGTATCGGATCTCGAGCCAGTCGTTTGGAAGGCCCGCCTCACCGTAGAAGAGCCACCCACATATCACGATGGCAGTCGCGAACTGCAGAAACAACTTGTGTCGGCCGGCCAGCCCTCCGGTAGAACGAGTCCGGATCTTCGAAGCGTCGTCGATATAGCCGACGACTCCGTACCCCACCGTGACCAAAGTGACGACCCACACCATCGAGTTGGCTGGATCCGCCCACAACACGGTGGACAAGACCAACGCAAGCAACATGAGCGCGCCGCCCATCGTTGGCGTTCCCGCCTTGGACAAGTGGGTTTCAGGGCCGTCCGTGCGAACTACTTGGCCGATCTGTCTTCGCTGCAGACGGCGGATGAACCACGGATAGAGGCCAAACGTGAGCAATAGGGCCGTCATCGTTGCGGCAAGGAAGCGAACCGGCAGATAGCGGAGCACGTTCAGGAACGAAAGCGCATCATGGGTATGCAGTGGATAGAGGAGGTAGTAGATCATCGCCCGCCCTCCTCCTCGAGCATCGAAGCGATTGTGCGCTCCATTTCCATGGAGCGTGAGCCCTTCACCAAGACGACCGCGTTGAGCGGTAAACGCTCCGAGAACTGCCAACAATCGGCTGCATTCTCGAACCAGAGCGTGTCGGTCCCGCGGGCATTCGCGACGTCGACGCCTTCGTGCATCGCATCGCCACACCCGATGAAGAGGAACACGTCAGCGTCTGCCACCAGCTCTCCGACCTTCCGATGGGCCGTTGTGCTCTGCGCGCCGAGCTCTTTCATGTCCCCGAGGACGACGACCAAGGGAGCGCTGCGCTGGTCTGCTATCGCTCGCGCTGTCGCAACCGCAACTTCGACCGAAGCCGGATTTGCGTTGTAGGTGTCGTCGATGATCAATCGCGTGCCAGGTCCCTGCCGCGGATACAGGCGCCCCGGTGACGGCTCGAGGGTAGCCATTCCACGAACTGCATCTTCGAGGGAGAGCTCGAGACCAAACACGATAGCCAGCGCCGCGGCGGCGTTGAGGACGGCGCCCTCCCCCAACAACTGAAGGGTGACCTCGGTTTCTTCGCCGCGCACCTGCAAGCTTGCCTGCGTCCGGTTTCGATCCATTTTCCAATCGAGAACACGAACGTCGTTTTCGGCAGCGCGCCCGTAAAAGAGCTTACGACGGGCCGCGACCACCGCCGCCCGTTTCTTGAGCGCCCCATCGTCCCCGTAGGTGACGGCGATCCCGTCTGGCCCAAGCGCCCGAATGAGCGCCATCTTTTCGTCGGCGACCGCTTCCACGGAGCCGAGGCCTTCGGTGTGGGCGAGCGTGGCTCTCGTCACCACGCCGACATCGGGTGCCACAATTTCAGTGAGCCGCGCAATTTCGCCGGGCTCGCTCGATCCCATCTCGATGACGGCGGTGTCGAAGCTCGGGTCGAGTTGAAGGATCGTCATCGGGACACCGATGCGATTGTTGAGGTTGCCTGCGGTCTTAAGCACCTTGCGTCCAGTCGCATCGAGGGCAGATGCCGCCAGGTCTTTTGTCGTCGTCTTGCCGACCGAGCCCGTGATGCCGATCACAGTCCCGCTCCAAGCGCTCCGGTGGGCGTGTGCAAGATCTCCGAGCGCTCGAAGGGTATCATCGACGTGGATGGCACTGATGTGATCGGGCAGTTGCATTCCTCGCTCGACCATCACGACGGTTGCCCCGGCGCCTGCCGCTCTCTCCACGAAGTCGTGGGCATCGAAGTGCTCGCCACGTAGCGCGACGAACAGATTTCCACTCGCGACTGCACGCGAGTCGGTCACGATGCCGGTCACGCTCTCCCAAGACGGTCCACTCAGGTTGCCGCCCGTCACCGCCTCGATCTCTGCGCTTTGGAACCTGGCCTGGTTGGTGGGAATCGTGGTTGCCATCACGCCCCACCTCGAAGATCGGCAATGGCTGCCTGAGCTTCCTCACGGTCGTCGAAGCGGATGCGTTCGGTCCCGACTATCTGATAGGTCTCATGGCCCTTGCCGGCGAGAAGCACGGTATCGCCCTGGCGCGCCGATCGAATCGCGGCCTTGATCGCTTCGCGCCGGTCGAGCACACAGCAATACCCTCGAACGGTGGTAGCCAGCTCTTCGGGCTCGCAGCGCGGTATGCCGGCGCTCCGGGCTCCGGCTTCGATCTCGTCGAGGATGTCTTGCGGGCTTTCGCTGCGCGGATTGTCGCTGGTGATCACGCACAGGTCTGCTGTTTCCGCAGCCACCTGTCCCATCTGCGGACGCTTACCGCGGTCACGGTCACCCCCGGCCCCGAAAACGACGATCAATCTGCCCGGCGTGATCGACCTCATGGCTTCGAGAACACGTTGAAGCGCGTCTGGGGTGTGCGCGTAGTCGACCAACACGGCAACGTCGCGAGGATGTGCGATCCGCTCGAGTCGACCAGGGCTTCCTGATGCGTTGCGCCACGCCTCGACCGCCCGGTCGATGTCCAAACCGAGCGCATGAGCGCACCCCAGCGCGATCAGAAGGTTCTCGAGGTTGTGCTCCCCGAGCATCGGGCTTCGAAGTCGCACCGATCCCTTCGGCGTTCGGACGGTTGCGTCGATCCCCGCACGTGTGACCGACCAGTCGGTCGCGGCGATTTCGGCGCCGCTCTTAGGACGACGGGAACACCGGACGACGGGCATCGTAGCGCGGCTCGCGATCACTTCGCCGAACGGATCGTCGACGTTCACGACCGCCTGCTTCGGGAGAAGCTCGGTGAAGAGGCGAGCCTTCGCGTCGCCATACTCTTCGAGAGTGTCGTGAAAATCCAGGTGATCTCGGGAGAGGTTGGTAAATGCAGCGACCTCTAGATCGACGGCGTCTACCCGGCGCATCGCCAAGCCATGACTCGACACCTCGAGAACGAGATGGGTAGCGCCCGCTCTGAGAGCGTGTCGCGCGAATCGCGAGATGTCGTCGCCCTCCGGGGTCGTATGCGCGGCGGCGACCTCGGTTCTGCCCACGAAGAGACCCGTCGTTCCGATCAGAGCAGCCATACCTGAGGTTCTCTCGATGGCCTGCTTGAGAAGATACGCGGTCGTGGTCTTCCCGTTGGTCCCGGTGATCCCGATCGTGTGCAGACGACTGGTCGGACTGCCGTAAACCAACTCCGCGGCGAGGCCAAGACCTAGACGTGCATCGTTTACGATCAGCTGCGGGACATCGCGCTCGATCGCTCGCTCCGCCATTACCGCGACGGCGCCGTGAGCCAACGCATCGTCCACAAAACGCGCCCCGTCGTGGCTCTGCCCTGAGACCGCCACGAACAGATCCCCGTCGACTACGCTACGGGAATCGTGCTGTACGCCACGCACCAATTGCTCGGCTGAGCCCACCAACCGCCCCCCGACTCCGCTTTTTTGGAGCTCCGCGAGCGTCATCGTTGCCTCCGGTTCATGGCTCATGCGGCCTCCGGGGCACCGCGGCAGCCAAAGAAGGGCTGCCTTTGGGGGAGACGGTGGCTTTCTGGTCGAGGCTACGGCGATCGAGCTGGAGCCGCACGGTAGCGCCATGAGACACGACGCTGCCGGGCAGCGGATCCTGGCGAACGACGAGACCCGAGCCACTGACTTCGGGAACCAGAGACTCGGCGTGGAGCGTGAGCACGGCGCGTCGAAGCGGAAGGCGGCGAACATCAGGAACGGAGCTTTGACCATCCTCGATCGCCCCGGTTGGAGCGGCTTTGGCAGCCGGTTCGGCCTCTGGCTTCTCTTTCATCTCCGCCAGAACGGCACGGCCGCGGTCCGGCGCCACACCCATGTGGCGGAGCGTGACCTCGGCGATGCGCCGGAAGACCGGGCCAGCGACGGTGCCCCCGTAGTGTGCGATGATCGGCTCGTCGATCACCACCGAGATCGCCACCGACGGCTTGTCGGCAGGTGCAAAACCGATGAACGACGCAAGCCACTTGTCTTTGGCATACCCGCCGTGAATGTAGTCTGCCTTCTGCGCCGTGCCGGTCTTACCCGCCACCAGATAGCCATCCACGGCAGCTTCCATTGCTGTGCCCCCCGGCTCGGTGACTGCCGTGAGCATCTCTCCAACCAGCTTCGCCACACGGCGCGGAACGACCTGACGCCTGACCTGCGGCTTGGTTTCTTCTAGAGTCGCCCCCCGGGCATCGGTGATACGGCGCACCAGGGTCGGTCGCATCAGCCGGCCGCCGTTGGCGATGGCGCTCATCGCGGTTGCGAGCTGTACATTGGTGACGCTCATCCCTTGGCCAAAGGACACTGCAGCCACGTCGATCTCGTACCAGCTGCGATAGTGACGAAGGATGCCGGCCGCCTCCCCAGGAACACCAAGTCGAGTCGAATCCCCAAATCCGAATCTTCGAAAAGAGCGGTAGAGATCGCGCTTGCCCAACTCGAGCGCGATCTTCGCCGTGCCGATATTGCTCGAGTACGCGAGGATCTGGGTCGGTGTGAGCCACTCGTAGGGGTGGGCATCGTGAAGCCGGCGACCTCCGATTCGTGTGACCCCGTTTTCACAGTTGATCGACTGGTCGGGTCGCACTGCACCGGCCGTGAGAGCCGCGGCCATCGTGAACGGCTTGACCGTCGACCCGGGCTCGAACCGGTCGACGACGGCGCGGTTCCTTCTGTGCGCAGTGGGATGTTTGGAAGGTTCGTTGGGATTGAACGGTGGATAGTTGGCGAGCGCCAGGATCTCTCCTGTCGACGGGTCCATCACGACCACGCTTCCACCGCGTGCCTCGAAAGTCCGCACACCGAGAGCAAGCTCGCGCTCTGCGATGTGTTGGATCGCTTTGTCGATCGTGAGTACGACGTTCTGTCCCTCCTTCGATAGATCGTCGATCGTCTCGTCCGCGAAGACGACCTGACCGCGTCGATCACGAATCGCTTCCACCCTCCGGTCAGAGCCACGCAGCTCGTTCTCGAAAGCCAGCTCGATACCCTCGATGCCGCGGCCGTCGATGTCGGCGAAACCCAAGAGGTGCGCCGCCAGATGGCGGTTCGGATAGTACCGGCGCGCCTCGGTCGTCAGCCCAATGCCGGGAATGTCGAGCTCCGCGATGCGGGTCGCCTCATGCGGTGTGACACGCCGAGCAATCCATACGAAATAACGATCGGTCGCAAGTCGGCTCGCGAGCTGTTTCGCGTCCACGTCGAGCACCGCCGCCAGCCGTCGGGCCGTCCTTGCGGGGTCTTGGTCCATCGCTCGCAAGCGGCGCGGATTGGCATAGACACTGTCGACATCGACGCTAACCGCCAACTCGGCACCGTGTCGGTCGTAGATCGCGCCACGCCGCGGAGATACGCGGAGCAATCGGAGGTGCTGTCCTTCGGCCATCTCACGCAGTCGATCCCCACCCACGACCTGGAGTTGAAACGCGCGCACCAAGACCAGGGCGGCAACACACAGGAGCCCGACGCCTAGGATCGCGATCCGCGCGCGAAACCATCGATGACGTCGATTGGAGCGCCCTTTCACCGAACTCTCCCCGAAGCGACGGGCTGGCGCTTCTGGCTCATCGTCACGATGCGTGTCGGCTTTGGGACCTCCATGCCGAGCGTCCCACGCGCAATCGTCTCGATCCGGCCGCTCTGTCGAAGCGTGGCGGCCTCGATCGAGAGGAGGCGGCGGTCCTGGAGGAGCTCGCGCTGCCGGGAACGCTCGTCACTCACCTCGTAGCCAAGCCGCACGGTCTCGAATCGGATCGCAAGATGCACCACGAACGCTGCCGCGGTTGCCAAGACCGCAACGCACCACAATGGCAAGAAGCGCTGCTTCACGCCGCCACCTCCAACCTGCGCGCCGCCCGGAGCTTGGCGCTTCGGGACCTTGGGTTGTTCTGTCGTTCCTCGCCCGATGCAATTACGGGACGCTTGGTGAGCGGCGTCAGGTGAGAGCTGTCGCGAAACGAATGCTTCACCATTCGGTCCTCGAGGGAATGAAAGCTGATGATCGCTGCGACCCCACCTTCGCGAAGTACACGCGGCAACTGCTCGAGCAGCGACTCGAGCTCAGAAAGCTCCTCGTTGACCGCGATACGAAGTGCCTGAAACGTTTTCGTCGCGGGATCGATGCGGCCGCGGCGCGGGCCAGTCGCGCGATGGACAGCCCGACGCAGGTCAGCCGTGGTTTCGAGCCCGCCTTCTTCGTACGCGTGCCGCAATGAGCGCGCGATGCGACGTGAGCGCCCCTCTTCTCCGTATTGATAGATCACGTTCGCGAGCTCTTCAGCGTCGGTTCTCGCGATCAGCTCGAGGGCCGTTTCTCCTTCCGTCGGGTCCATGCGCATGTCGATCGGACCGTCCTTCAGAAGCGAAAAACCTCGATCCTGTTGGTCGAGCTGCGCCGAGCTGACACCAAGATCGGCGACGATTCCGTCGACCTGCGCGATCCCTACCGAGCGCAACACATCGGAAAGATCACGCATGCGAGCCTTACGCAAAGTAACTCGATCGCGATACTCATGAAGGGCTGCGTGTGCGGCGTCGATTGCCTGTGGGTCCCGATCGGTGCCCACCAGCCGACCGTCGGGGGCGCTTCGGTCGAGGATAGCCCGAGCGTGGCCTCCGCCACCGACGGTAACGTCGGCATACACGCCACCCGAGATCGGGCGTAGACACTCGAGCACTTCTTCGAGCAACACGGGCGTGTGGTCGAAGCTCATCACAGCCCGAGCTCCGCCAACCGCTTGGAGATGGCCAGACGACGGCCATCGTCAGACAGGGCGTCCTTGCGAAGGCCTTCGAATGTTTCTTTCGACCAGAGCTCGATAAAAGCGCCCATGCCTGCCCAAAGCGCATCCCGCTTGAGCCGAGCGTGCTTTCGCAGCGCGGCTGGGATCAGCAAGCGGCCTACTTTATCGACATCGCACTCGACCGCCCCGGACACGTAGATGCGCTTCAAGGTCACTACGTCGGCGTCGAACTGAGGAAGCAGCGACAAGCGGTCCTCGAAGGCAATCCACTCGGCCATGGGATAGGCGACCAGGCAAGCGTCCAAGCCGGTGGTCAGCACCAGCTTCGAGTCGCCTTGAGCAGTCATCACCTCGCGGAAGCGCGAGGGTACCGACGTGCGGCCTTTGGCATCGATGCTGTGCTCGTAGCGTCCTCGGAACAACTTATCCTCGCGTCCCTAGTTGGGGGCCAGTTGAGGATGGATTGGCACTTGATCCCACTGGTTCCCACTAAGGTCGGAAGCTAAGGGGCGAGCGCCACCCATGTCAACTTCTTTCTGTTGTGCAAGTTATCGAATCCAATACGTTTTTTCCAATGATGTAGGGGGGTATCGGTCGCGGAATCCACGGTGGGAAACCGATCTGTCATTTCGATCAACGCTTGCGCGGTGCGCGCCGCTTCCACAGCCGAGCAGCTTCAGCAGAATTGGCATTTCTATTGGCAATTTTGAGCCAGTTTTGTCCGCAGCGGCTCGTGCTATCCTCGGTAGTCGGTGGATCCGATCGACGAAGCGTGGGCGCGGGTCGAGGCCGAGTGGGGGAACGCAGAAGCGCACCGGCGATTCGTCGCGGTTTGCGTCTCCCTCGATCGACTGTCCGAAGCGGGCAAACGCTACCGGCAGGTTCGCGAATACGACCCCTCACGCCGTGAGGAAGCCTCCAAGCAGATCGACAGGTTGATCGCGCTGGCCACCCAGCAACTAGAGGACACCCGAGTCACGCCCGCGACGGTAGAGCACAAAAGAACGCTTCAGTGGGTCGCGTTCGCTATGATGTTGGGCCTAATGGGGGTGGGCGCGTGGCTCATGATGCGGGGATAGGCTCGCGGTCAGAGCGCATGTTCAACACGGCATGCAAGTAGATTTCGGGGCGAAAGAGCTGACTGTGAAGCTCGTGTATTACGGGCCGGCGCTGAGTGGCAAAACGACGAATCTGCGGGCAATCCATTGGCTCGCTGCGTCGAATACGCGTGGAGAGCTGATGACTCTCGAAACCCAAAATGATCGAACCCTGTTCTTTGACATGCTCCCCATCACCGTGAGCTCGGAGAGTGGGCTCAAGGTGCGCTTGAAGCTCTTCACCGTTCCAGGACAGGTGATGCACAACACGACGCGCCGGCTCGTTCTTCAAGCAGCTGATGGGGTCGCGTTCGTAGCCGACTCGCAGCGCAGCGAGGACGATGCAAACCGGGAATCGTTCGCCAACCTCAAAGAGAACCTCGCCGAGATCGGGATCGATCCCGAACAAATTCCGATCGTCATTCAGTTCAACAAACGGGACCTCGAAGGGATTCGAACAGACGAAGAGCTGGAGGCGATATCCGCCCAAAGCCGGGCCACGATCTACAAAGCAATCGCCACTCGAGGCTACGGGGTCGTTCAAACGTTGTTGGGCCTGGTTCGAGAAACCTGGAACAACCTCGAGAAGGAACACGAGCTCGAAGAGAAATTCGGAATCAACCCGACTCGCCTCATCACAGAGGTCGAGTCCACGCTCAAACACGACCCGAGGCAACGCGGGCGATGATGCACGACGACACCAATGCTGCAGACCTCTTGATGGGAGACGTCATCCGTCTCGAGGACGTGCTGGGCAGGGACGCCGTCACCACGGTGTGCAAATCCTTTTTTGCCTTGTTTGGGCTTCCAGTGCGCGTGGTTTCGCATGAGGGCGACTTGCTTGCCGACGCACATCAGGATCGACCGCTTTGTCGCTACCTCAATACACTTGCTGGCGGGGAGAAGGCATGCGCCAACACCGTCAGCGCGGTCCGCGACGTGGAGCCGACCGATCGGGCGATAGTTCACCCGTGTTTCACCGGTGCCGTCTACCGCGTGGCTCCCCTCTTCTATCAGGGTCGCTTGATCGGACGATTCATCTTGGGGCCCTACGTGCCGGCCGGCACGAAAGCTGCTCCAGCGTCGCTGTTGTCGGTGGATTCGGCGATCGACGCAAAGATAGCGCTCGCGCATTTTACCGCGATGCCCCGGGTTCGCGATGATGTTGCGGAAAAGCTTTCAGCGCATCTGCAGGCCGTGCTCGAGCTTTTGGTGTTTTCCGGGCATCGTGCTCAGCTGGCCTCGACGATGCAGGTCGCCAACGTGCGAGAAAACTATAGAGAGCTCGCCGAAAAGAACGAGCGTCTCAAAGCTTCCTTCGAGGAGCTCAAAGAGCTCGACAAGCTCAAGTCGAGCTTTCTGGCGACCGTCAGTCACGAGCTTCGCACTCCCCTGACATCGATCATCGGCTATGCCGAGATGCTCGAAAGCGGTGCAGCGGGCGCGCTCAGCGACGGCCAGTCCGAGTTTCTTCGAACGATCCGCGGCAAGGCCGACCAGTTGTTGGGGTTGATCAGCAGCTTGCTCGACCTCGGGCAACTCGAGGCCGACTCGCTGAGGCTGAAAAAGAAAGCGGTCGACGCGAAGGCCCTCCTGTCAGATGTGGGATCGACCGTCGTACCTGCAGCGAATCGCGGCAACGTCAGTCTGCAAATCGACGTCGATGAAGACACACCCAAGGTTTACGGAGACCCGGTGCGCCTTCGGCAAATCATCGTGAACCTCGCGGAAAACGCGGTGAAGTTCACACCGGAGGGAGGCGAGGTAGAGCTTTCGGCCGAGCCCGGATCACTCGATTCAGGCGTTACCGAGGGACTTGGGGCCGCATTGTTCCGGAGCACTCGGCCCGCCGTCGTGCTGACGGTGCGCGACACCGGGCGCGGCATCCCGGAAGACAAACTTGCTCGAATTTTCGACGCTTTCTATCAGATCGATGGAGGCACGACGCGCGAGCACGGGGGGGCCGGCCTCGGACTCTCCATCGTCAAGCAACTGGTCGACGGGCACGACGGAAAAATCGAAGTGACCAGCGAGGTGGACGCAGGCACAGTGTTCGTCATCAAGCTTCCAGCTGCTGACGACGATGCATGACGAATTCGCCAAAATCGACTGGATAAAAAGGCGCTTCGAAAAGGGGACAGTCCCCTTTTCTGAGGGGTTAACCGGCGAGAAAAAGGGGACAGTCCCCTTTTCTGAGGTGATCGTGGGGATTGGCGACGATGCGGCCGTCGTCGATTTTGGAGATCGGCCGACCATCGTGACCGTCGATGTACAAGTCGAAGACGTCCACTTTCGTCGTGACCTGATCTCCTGTCGCGAGTTGGGACTGCGCGCCGTGATCACTGCGGCGAGCGATGTCTGGGCGATGGCATCAAACCCGACCGCAGCAGTGATCGCTCTGACCCTGCCGGACGCTTTTACCGATGTGGATTTTCGCGAGCTCATCGAGGGCATTGCGGAGGCGTCAGAGCTTACGGGTGCGCGGATCATCGGGGGGAACCTCAGTCACGGCCGTTCGCTCTCCATCACAACCACCGTCTTTGGCCTGCCAGAAGCGAAACCGTTGACCCGAAGCGGCGCGCGCCCCGGCGATCAGGTTTACGTCACTGGCGAGCTCGGAGCGGCGGCCCTCGGTCTGGAGATTCTGAAAGCAGGGGCGTCCGACCTCGAGAACGCAGAGAGCTTCGTCGCGCGATGGCGTCGCCCGCCAGTGCATGGCGCCATCGTGCAGGAGCTGACCCGCTACGCGACGGCCATGATCGATATCTCGGATGGTTGTCTCCAGGACTTACAACACCTCTGTGCAGCTTCGGGCGTGGGCGCGATGATCCACGCAAGCGATGTTCCGACGGCGCCAGGTTACGGAGAGCTCTGCACCGCCCTCGACCTCGATCCAATCGAGCTCGCGCTCACCGGTGGCGAGGATTATGAGCTCTTGTTCACGGCACCCCCTGACACCGCCGGGATACCAGCCACTTCGATCGGCGAAATCGTCGGAGTGCGCGAAGTTCGAATCCTCGATCACGAGGGTCGGCCCGTCGAATTCGACCGGCCTGGCTACCGTCACTTCTCATAAAGCCACGATGCGCGTCGATCATCATCGAATTGCGCGGCGCCCCGCGCTTCGAGGGCGAGCCCATCATCGAGCGACGCACCCTGATCGATCGCAGTTCGGAATTCCGGACCGCCTGTGAGAAGATCGATCGCAGGCCGATCGGAAACGAATTCGTAGGTCTCCGTCCGCCATCTCGCCTTAGTCGGCACCGACTGGAGCACTGCCGCCAACATTCGCTGATACGCTTCGTACGGGCGAAACACCCAAGGGTCGTTCACGTGCACCTGCACCCCCTTGCAGGACTGTCCGGCGTGCTTGTGAAAAGTCGGGGTAAACTCGACCGGGCGAAGGGTCGCGCCGTGGAGATCCAGAGCCAGCAGGTTAGCCACGTCCAAGTCCGGCCCGCCCCAGATCTCGAAGGGGCGAGTGGTGCCCCGACCTTCGGACAGCTTCGTGCCCTCGACGAGGCAGCCGCCCGGGTAAACGAGGGCGGTATCCCAGGTCGGCATGTTGGGAGATGGCATCACCCACGGAAGACCGGTTTGACTCCAAGTCATCGAACGCTGCCAGCCGCGCATCGGGATGACGCGTAGGGCGTCACGCGGGATGTTCTCGCGGTTTGCAACCCTTGATAAGAGCTCGGCGATCGTCAGGCCATGACGGACAGGCACGGGATAGAGGCCTACAAAGGAAAGATAGCCATCCCTCTGAGGCGCGCCCTCCACGCGGACCCCCCCAAGTGGGTTTGGCCGGTCGAGTACCACCACCTCAATTCCGACGGACGCCGCCGCTTTGAGCATCAACGCGGCGGTCCACACATAAGTGTAGTAGCGAGAGCCAACGTCTTGAAGATCGATGACGACGACATCGAGGCCGTCGAGCCACTCGGGCCGCGGGCTGAGATCCTCTGGGCCGCCTCCGTAGAGCGAGTACATCGGAATCTGGGAGATGGAGCTCCCGACACCAACCATGTCTTGCGCGGCGCCGGCGAAGCCGTGCTCGGGGCCGAAAAGCGCCGAGACCTTCGCACCGACATCAGCCAAGACAACGCTCGCGGCCCGAAGCTTGCAATCGACACTCGCAGCGTGCCCGAGAAGCCCCACCTTACGCCCGCGGATCAAACGAACCGCGTCCGAATCATCGCTCGCAATACGGTCGAGCCCTGTCTGAACCGCCGTCAACCCACTTCACCGATTGCGGGCGACTCCGTAGCCTCGCCCGCCAGGAGGTAGAGCAAAGCCATCCGGACGGCAACGCCGGACTCGACCTGAGACAACACGACGCTGCGGTCGCTGTCCGCGACTTCGCTTTCGATTTCGACGCCGCGATTCATCGGGCCGGGATGCATCACGATCGCGTCCGGCTTGGCGAGAGCCATCGCCTTTGCTCCGATACCAAACGTCCTGGCGTACTCCCGAAGGCTAGGCAGAAGAGCCCCTTCGAGGCGTTCGCTCTGAATACGGAGAACCATGACCACGTCCGCACCCTCGAGCGCCTCATCGAGTCGGTCGTAGACCCGCACCCCGAGCGAATCGACCGCCGCTGGAAGTAGCGTCCGGGGCCCAACTACGCGCACCTCGCATCCAAAGAGCTTCAACAGGTTGGCGTTGGAGCGCGCCACCCGAGAATGCGCGACATCGCCGCAGATGGTGACGACTAGATTCTCGAGGGTTCCCCGGTGTCTGCGAATCGTGAATGCGTCGAGCAACGCCTGGGTCGGATGCGCGTGCATTCCGTCGCCCGCATTAATGACGCTGCAATCGATTCTGGAGGCCACGTAGTTCGGTGCGCCGGCGGCCCAGTGACGAATGACGACGACATCCGGGTGCATGGCTGCGAGCGTTCGGCACGTATCTTGGAGCGTTTCGCCTTTGCTCACGCTCGACGCGGAGATATTCATGTTGATGACATCAGCGCTCAACCGCTTGCCGGCGAGCTCGAATGAGGTCCGGGTGCGGGTCGACGACTCGTAAAACAAGTTGATGACCGTCTTCCCGCGCAGGGTTGGGACCTTGCGAACCGGCCTGCGGGACACCTCGAAAAAGGCTTTAGCCGTGTCTAGGATGCGTTCGACCTCGGAACGCGTGAGGCCCTCTATGTCGAGGAGGTGACGATGAGCGAATGTCTCCATCACCCGCCCTCGGTGAGAACGACACGGTCAGGGCCTGCGGCATCTATCCAGACGTCGACGCGGCCGCGTTCATCCACCTCGATGGTCCTGCCGACGAAATCCGGCGCGATCGGAAGCTCACGGCCGCCCCGATCACAGAGCACTGCAAGCCACACGCGTGCCGGGCGCCCGTAGTCTTGAAGGCATTCGATCGCAGCGCGAACCGTCCTGCCGGACTGAAGAACATCATCGACCAGCACGACGTGCCTTCCGCTCACGTCGAACGGTATGTCGGTCGGACCGATCTTGGGATTCGGGAGCGCGGTCGCGGCGTCGTCTCGATAGAGGGAGATGTCTACGGTGCCAATCGGCGGTGCTTTCCCCTCCGCTTCTGCGATCTCCTCGGCGATTCGTGCCGCAATGGCGACTCCACCGCGTCGGATGCCCACGAGCGTGAGATCCTCGATACCCGAGGTCGCCTCCAGAATCGCCACTGCTACACGTCGCACGCTACGTCGAATAGCGTCCGCGTCGAGGACGACTTTCTGGGTTTGAGCCACGGCCGCCCGGAGTCTGTGAGAAAAAGCGAGGGTCTTCAACCCTACGCAATCGAAAGACCCCCGTCGATCGTGACGAGGCTTCCTGTTTGCCACGGATGATCGAGCAATCCCACGATCACCGTCGCCACGTCTTCAGGCCGTCCCAGCCGGCCGATCGGGTGCCGCGACCGCAGGGCCTCGAGCTGAGCCGCAATACGTGCTTCGAGCTCCTTACCAAGCGGGGGCGTTTCTCCTGCGCGGAGCCGTGGCGCGCGAATCATATCGGTGTCGACGACCCCGGGAAGAACGGCGTTGACGCGAACGCCGGGTGCGAGCTCGAGCGCAAGCGCCTTGGTGATCGCGTTGAGCGCGGCCTTGCTTGCGGCATAGGCTGCGGTCCCGGACGCGACTCGCTCGGAAAGTGTGCTCGACACGTTGACGATCGCCCCACCCCGGCTGCCGAAGTGCTCAGCGACGAGCTGCGACAACAAGAGGGGCGCCATGAGGTTGAGCCGAAGTTGCGCTTCGAGTGACTCGAGCTGGATCGTCCCGACGCGCTCGTGCCGCGCCATCCCTGCATTGTTGACCAGGCCATCCACGCCTTCGAACGCAGCGAAGGCCTCTTCGGCGACGGACGGCAGGTTTTCCAGATCTGTGAGGTCTGCCGCCACGATCCGGACGCGCTCCTCGTCTTCACGGCGCAACTCATCGAGGAGGCCGGCGTCACGACCGATCGCGATCACCTGGCCACCCCGTTCGAGAATCGCGTGCGCCGTGGCACGACCGATTCCCCTGGTCGCGCCGGTGACGACCACCCTGCCCTCGGAAACGCTCACGTCACCCGAGCCCCGCGATTGGACCCCACGGCGCTTCGGCCGGGACGTCGGCCGGCTCGCCCTCCACCTCGATTTCGTCTTCTTCTATGAAACGCGGCGAATCGACGCAGAGGATCGTCTGATAGCGGTCGGTGGGGTTGTGATACATGTGCGCGGCGTCCCGGGGCCAGCGATGCACGGTGCCGGAAGCGCACGGCTGCCCCTGACAGAGCAATCCATCGCTCAGCACCATCTCCGATTCGCGCATTTGGCGATGCACGTGCAGTGGAATCCCTTTGCCAGGAGCGACATTGAGCCGATAGATGCCTGCGCCTGCGGTCTCGTGAATCACGTCGACGATGCCGAAGGGCTTCGTTTCGACGTCGATCGTGCACCACGAAGCCGGACGCTCGATCTCTAGCGACGGCACTGCGAACCCACGCAGGGCACCGGGCTTCGTCAGCCGGACGACGACCGAGTTGACTTGGGCTCGGCGCTCTCCGCGTGCTGGAGGAGCCAAGAGGTATCGGGCCAAGACGTGGGCGGCAGTCTCGAGCAGGCGAAAGCGACAGCTGCGGAGCAGAAAGACGAGCTGCGATGCCGTGGCTGCGTAATCGACGGTCGACGAGAAGCTCTCCTTGACCCCGGAGGTCTCGGTGTCGAGGCGCATTTCGACGTCGACGCGGAGCGGTTGAGAGGCGTTGCGCTCGTGCGGGTACACCCCGACCACGCAGTCGACCAGGAGCCCCTCGATTCGCAGCACGTCCATTGACCAAGGCTATCGCATTTCCGGACTTCTGCTAGAGTTCGCCAGCGCATGGACGACGAGAGCTCCAATCCCATGAACGACGTGGCCGAGCTTGCCGCGTTTCGTGCTGTTCCGCGCACCGGTGTGATCTACGTGACGGTCGAGGCGCAAAAGCATGGGTTTAAGACAGACGCGCCAGGGTGGTGCAATCTCGGCCAAGGTCAGCCCGATACCGGACCACTCGCTGGTGCCCCGGCACGAGTCAACCGAATCGATGTGCACAGTCACGATCTCGATTACGCACCCGTGCCTGGTGTTTGGGAGCTGCGCGAAGCGGTGGCCGGTCTCTACAACAAGCTGTTTCGCCGAGGCATGAAGTCCCAATACTCCGCGGACAACGTCGCAATCGCGGGCGGTGGACGTGTCGCGGTCATGCGAGCATGCGCGGCGATCGCGCCTATTCATCTGGGGCACTTCCTGCCCGACTATACGGCGTACGAAGAGCTCCTCGACGTGTTTCGGCGTTTCCTGCCGATCCCGATTCTCCTCGACCCCAAGTCCGGATATGAATTCAGCGCGAGAGAGCTCGAAGAGGAGATTCTCGGTCTCGGCCTCAGCGCCATCTTACTGAGCAACCCATGCAACCCGACCGGCAAAGTCATCGGGGGCAATGTCCTTGCGGGCTGGGTAGAGAAGTCGCGAAGCCTAGGTTGCGCCCTTTTGCTCGATGAATTCTATTCGCACTACGTATGGACGGGTGACCAATCGATCGTGAGCGCGGCACAGTACGTAGAGGACGTCGACGAAGATCCGATCGTCGTCTTCGATGGGCTCACCAAGAACTGGCGGTACCCAGGCTTTCGGGTGAGTTGGATCGTCGGGCCGAAGCGCGTCATCGAATCAGCAGCGAGCGCCGGTTCGTTCTTGGACGGCGGTGGTGTTGCCCCCATGCAGCGGGCTGCGATCGACCTCGTCCAGGAAGCCCCCACCTTGGCCGAGACGAAAGCGATTCAAACCGAGTTTCGCGACAAGCGCGACTTTCTCGTGACGGGCCTGAAGGACATCGGGGTGCGTTTTGACCTCGAGCCGGAGGGAACCTTCTACGCATGGGGTGATTTGAGCGGGCTCCCGGCGTCGATCCGAAGTAGCGACGACTTCTTCAGGGCAGCGCTCGAGCAGCAAGTGATCTGCGTGCCCGGCCACTTCTTCGATGTAAACCCGGGCAAGCGCCGCAGCGGCCGACCTTCCCGGTTCTTGAACCACATGCGGTTCTCCTTCGGCCCTCCCATGCCCGTGCTCGAAGAAGCGATCGAACGCCTGCGCGATATGGTGGCCAGGGCCAAGTAGCCGCGAAATTCGATCGAAACTGGTGGGGACCGCGCCGGTTTTTTCGGTTTGTCGCTGATGTAGGCAACCATACTACACATGACGACATCCGCAGCGGTCGCGGCGAGGACTCAGCAACAGCCGAGGGAGGCAGCCCCCTTCGTGAAGTGGGCCGGGGGCAAGGGCCGGTTGCTGAGTCAGTTGCGACCGCTGCTTCCCCCCGGAATCGCCCGGATGCGCCATGTCGAGCCCTTCGTCGGCGGCGGCGCTCTCTTCTTCGCGCGTTTGCCCGAGCGTGCTCTCCTGACCGACATCAACCCCGCCTTGGTGGCGACCTACACGGCGATTCGCGACGACGTGCAGAGCGTGATCGACGACTTGCGAGGGCTTGCAAGCCGTCACTCGAGGGAGAGCTACTACGTGGTGCGTGAGCACTACAACGAAGGCCGCCGCCTCTCCACCTCCAAACGTGCGGCGATGTTCATCTACCTGAACAAGACCTGCTTCAACGGCCTTCATCGCGTCAATCGCAAGGGCGAATTCAATGTCCCCGTCGGCTCATACAAGAGCCCGCGGATCCTAAACGAAAGCGGCCTTCACGCGGCGAGCGATGCTTTGCAAGCCGCCAAGATCGAGTGCACCGGCTTCGAGAGCCTACTCGAAAAGGCGAAGCCCGGGGACTTCGTCTACTTCGATCCGCCTTATGAACCGGTCTCGGAGACAGCAAGCTTCACCTCCTACGCACGAGACGGCTTTTCGCGAGAACATCAAGTCCGCCTCCGCGATGTCTATCGCGCCCTAGACCGTCGGGGCTGCAAGCTAATGCTGTCAAACAGCGACGTTCCCGTCATCCGAAAGCTGTATCGAGCCTTCCGCATCGAAACCGTCGCAGCCCCACGCGCGATCAACTGCAACGCAAAAAAGCGAGGCAAAGTCAGCGAAGTAGTCGTAAGAAACTACTGATCACTGGCACTGTTGCTGAATTGGTCGCTGTCACGTCTGACGGGGCTGCTGCCGCGCGAGCTCTCCTCGCCGCGCGTGTCTTCGAAGCCATGCGCGCGCGATCACGAAAGGAATGATCAACATGACATGACGGAGTCGGATCCCGCTCTGCTCCGATCCGTAGACCGGGCGCACAGGGACCTCTCGCACGCGCAAACCACAAACTGTTACCCAACTCAGCAGATCGTTCGGGTAACCGTAGCCCTTCCACAGGCGTTCCCAATCGAATGCCTGTAGCGTGCGCCGATTCATCGCCGCGTAACCGCACTGCGAATCCTGGACGTCTAGCCCAATCGCTTGTCGCGTCAGCAGGGAGAACACGTGGTTTCCGAGCCATCGGTGCCACGGCATCACCTCGCTCGCCGCAGGCCAGTCCAGGCGATTGCCCTTGACGTAATCGGCCTCCCCCGAGATTAGGGGCGCCAGCAAGGCCGGTAGGTCCACCGGGTCCATCTGTCCGTCCGCCGCCATCACCGCCGTCAAATCCGCGCCGAGCAAGAGGGCCTGCCTACAACCGGTCGCGATCGCAGCACCGACGCCCTGGTTGGTTTCGTGCTGGATAAGCTCTACGGGCCCACCGAACACGCGCACCGTGTCACTCGTAGCGTCGGTGCTCGCGTCATCGACCACGATGATGTGGTCCACCAAGCTCGGAATGGCTTCGAGCGCCCGTCGAACCAGCTTCGCTTCGTTGTAGGCCGGCATCACGACGGCGATTCGTCTACCTGCGAGCACCTGACCTCGCTCGAAGCAAATGGACGTCGCGCATGGGATGACTGGCTAACGCCTACTGAGTCGTGGGTCAAGCACTTGAAATGCACCCGAGTGAAGCGTAACCGTTGCCAATGGCGGAAGTCCTCTTCGTGTCGAAGCCGGTCGCCCCTCCTTGGAACGACAGCAGCAAGAATCTGGTTCGCGATATCGCGGGGCATCTTCAGCGGCACTCTCCGGTGTTGATGGGACGCTCCGGCCAAGCGAGCCCGATCGACCGGGGACGCGTCGAGCTAGTGTACGGTGCCGCGTCCGCAGGAGGCTTTGCGCCCAGCGTGCGAGCGAATCTCGGCGTCTTGCGCCATCTGCTGTTCGAAAGCTCTGCAGATCTTTGGCACTTTTTCTTCGCACCTAACCCGAAGAGCTCAGCAGCCGGTCGCATTGCGACTGCGATTCGCAGAGTACCGAGTGTCCACACCGTATGCAGCGTGCCCGGGGAAGGAGTGGCCGCGAGGAGGCTGTTGTTCGCAGACGCGACCGTCACGCTCTCTCGGTTCGCGTACGAGCGCTTTCGCCAAGAGGGTGTCAGCGAGAGCGAGCTGCGACTGATTCCGCCGTGCGTGCCGCCCCTCGCGCCGCCTACCGCGCTCGAGCGGATCAGCTTGCGCGACAAGCACCAGCTCCCCGATACCGCGCCCATCTGGATCTACCCGGGTGACCTCGAGTTCGGTGGCGGCGCTGAAACGGCTTTGCAAGGCTTTGCGGCATGGAACCGCTCGGACGCAATCCTGTTGATGGCCTGCCGCCGGAAGACGCCCAAAGCAGACGAAGCGCTGTCCCGACTTCGTGGGCAAGCAAGGCGATGGGGCATCGAGGCGCAAGTGCGATGGGTTGGAGAAACCCGACACATCCACGAGCTCCTCGGGCTCAGCGACTTCGTCGTCATGGTCAACCGGACAGCCTACGCGAAGATGGACTATCCGCTCGTGGCGCTCGAATCGATGTGCCTCGCTCGCCCGGTGCTCGTCGGAAAGGGGACCCCGTCCGAGGAGCTCGCCGAGATTGGGGGGGCGGTCGCCGTGGAGACGAATGCCGAAGCGTTGGCCGCGGCGATCGAGAGCTTGAGCGCCGACCAAGCCTTATGCGCGAAGATCGGGCAGAAGGCGCATGCACTTGCGACATCGAAGTTCTCACCGCAAGAAGTCGCAGCAGCGTACGAACTGCTCTATGAAGAAATCCATGCGTGAAGGATCCGAGCACAAAGCGCGGCGATACTACGACGACTTCAGCGACTCATACGAACGAGGGCGCGGCTACGGCTACCACCAAATGATCGACGACCTCGAGGTTCAGGTCACGGCGCCTTATGCCCGAGGTGCGCGTGTGCTCGAGCTTGGCTGCGGCACGGGTTTGATTCTGGCGCGGATCGCGGAGATCGCGGAGAAGGCCGTGGGGATCGACCTGTCGGAAGGAATGGCGCAGCGAGCCAGGGACCGCGGCCTCGACGTGCGCATTGGAAGCGTCTGCGACCTCCCCTTCGAGGATGACCAATTCGATCTCACCTACAGTTTCAAAGTACTCGCCCACATCCCCGACATCGAAGGGGCAGTTCGGGAGGCAGCGCGCGTCACGCGGCCGGGCGGTCATCTACTGCTGGAATTCTACAACCCGTGGAGCCTTCGCTATCTCGCGAAGAGGGTCGCTGGCCCTCAGCCGATCAGCGACGACCGAACCGAGGCGGATATCTTCACTCGGTGGGATTCACCTCTCGCAATTCCGAAACTGTTGCCGCCCGAGCTCGAGCTGGTCGACTATCGTGGGGTTCGCGTGCTCACGCCTTTCGCAGCCGTCCATCGAATTCCCTGGGTCGGACGCGGCCTTAGCCGGGCCGAGCTCTTGGCAGGCCATTCCCCGCTTCGATACCTCGGTGGCTTCCTGATCGCGGTGCTGCGCAAGTCCTGACCCACGTAACGTCACATCGGGCGACCCGCAGCCCGCTGCTCCTCTTCCGAGTAAGGACAATGGCGGCACCCCGAACCGCAGCATTCCGCCCGCGCGCGCAGAAACTCCGCGGTCATCACGAAGAAGCCGGTTTCGGGGTCGATGTAACCATCCTCTCCACGCGCGGTGGCCTCTCGATGGGCGCGGAGGATCGACTCGGCGAGCTCTGACACCGGAACACTCTGGCGCCTCTGGCGATGGTCGCAAGCGATTAACCCTGGGGAAAAGGGGACTGTCCCCTTTATTCGAGGGTGATGCGGGAGGCTCGGATGAATTCGGCGGTGGCGGGGTGGTCGGTTTGTAGGAGCTGCTGCGGCGTTCCGCTGGCTGCGATCTGGCCGTCGTGGAGGAAGTTCAGGTAGTCGGCGATGCGAACGACGGAAGCCATGTCGTGACTGATGACCACCGACGTGACGCCAAACATGTCTTCGGCTTCAGTGATGAGGTCGTCGACCATCTCGGTTGTGATCGGATCGAGGCCCGTCGTCGGCTCATCGTAGATGAGGATCTCACTTTCGAGGATCATCGCGCGCGCCACTGCAACCCGCTTTTGCATCCCGCCGGAAAGCTCAGCGGGCATTTTGTGTGAAGCCTCGGCAATGCCTAACCCTTGCAGTCGCTCCATGACGCGGGTCCGAATCTCTTTGCGTGGGAAATTGGTATGCTCACGAAGGGGAAAGGCGACGTTGTCGAACACGGTCATCGAATCGAACAAGGCAGACATCTGAAACACCATGCCGAAGGTGCGGCGCCTGGCGGCAAGATCCAGGCCTTCTAGACGGGCGAAGTCGACACCGTTTACCCAGATCTCCCCGGAGTCGGGTTTCTCGAGGCGGATCAATTGGCGCATGAGCACGCTCTTGCCGGAACCCGATGGACCGATGACCAGATTGGTCTTGCCGCGATAGATGTCGAGCGACACACCCCGCAACACGTGGTGATCGCCGTACGACTTGTGAACATCCCGGATCTGCACGTGGATGGGGTTGGTCTTGATTTCCTCCGCCAATGGGGGATGTGTGACGCCTATCAAGTTGCGTCGAAAGACCTTCATCAGAAAAACCCCTCGCCGAGGACCATGCTCGTAACCAGGTAGTCGAGCATCAGGATGGCGATCGCGCTGTGCACGACGGCCCGATTGGTGGCGCGCCCTACTCCTGCCGCGCCACCTTTCGCGAAAAAGCCTTGTCGACATGCGATCAACGTGACGGCAACACCAAATACCATCGCCTTGATGAGCCCCTGCGATACGTCGTCCCAATCGACCAGCCACTGCAAGCGGTCCATGAAAACCCCAGGATCGAGCCCTAACAAAAACACCGCCACGGAGAAAGCTCCGAAGACGCCAACGACGCTGAAGAGCATCGTCAACACGGGCACCATCACGAAGCCCGCCACCAGCCGAGGCACGACGAGATACTGCACGGGGTTGACCGCCATCGTGACCAAAGCGTCGATTTGGTTCGTGACCCGCATCGAGCCGAGCTCGGTCGTCATTGCGCTCCCAGCACGGCTGGTCACCATGAGGGCTGCAAACACAGGGCCCACCTCGCGCGCAAGCGCAAGTCCGATGACGGCGCCGGTCTGGTTCTCGGCGCCGAAATCGCGGAAGCCGTCCACCAGCTGTAGAGCGAGGACGGCGCCAACGAAAAGTGCGGTCAATGACACGAGGAAAACCGAGCCGATGCCGACGAACTCCATCGCTTCGACAAACAGGCGCACCCGGTACGGCGGCCGAATCCCCCAAAAAATCGACTCTGCAAGAAGCCTGCTGAGGGCACCGATCTCGACGAAGGGTGCCAACAGCAACTTGGCCAACCACTGGCCCACATCACGCGCGACGCTGCGCACTTTACCGGGTTCTTCGGGGGCCGATGACGCCGTGGGGGCTGCGCCGCTCACGGGGTTTCATACCACGTTTTCAACCAGGCAAGTCACCCATTCAAGTAGACGCGAGGCACACGACGGGACACGTTCGTGAGGATTTCGTAAGGGATCGTTCCCGTGGCACGTGCCAGATCGCGCGCATCGAGCGATTCGCCGTTTTGTTCGCCGAGGAGTAGGACTTCGTCGCCGAGTGCTACATCAGGCACGGTCGAGACGTCAACGGTGGTGAGATCCATCGACACGTTGCCCACGACCGGACAACGGCGGCCACCGATCAAGACCTCGGCGCGGTTGGACGCCGAGCGAAGAAGTCCGTCTCCGTAGCCAAGTGGAATCGTCGCGAGTCGCATCTGTCGAGTCGCCCGAAACGTTCGACCGTACCCAGCGGATTCGCCGGGCTCGAGCATTCGGATTCGAATGAGCTCGGTGCGCCAACGCATGGCCGGTCGAAGTGGTGCGTCGATCGAATCGGCACCTGGATAGCCATAGAGAGCGATCCCGGGACGTACCCAGTCGAAGTGCGCTTCGGGATGACGGAAAAGCGCCGCACTATTCGCAGCATGTCGGACGACGGGATCATGGCCGTACCTTCGAACCAGGCCGTCAGCATGGGCGAAGCTAGCCAGTTGAACGGCTACGAAGTCTGGGTCCGCGTCGGCGGTGGAGAGGTGCGTCATGAGTCCCGCGATCCGGATCGAGGGAAAGCTCCGAAGGTCGGTCAGAAACTCTGCTAGGTTAGCGACCGGGACGCCGAGGCGCCCCATCCCCGTGTCGACCTTCAGATGGACGTCGATCGGCCGGCCGCCGGCAACCGCATGGAACGCAGCGGCTTCGGATATCTCGTAAAGCACCGGTGTGAGGCCCGAAGCGATCACATCGCGATGTGCTCCCCCATGAATTCCGTTGAGGACGAGAATCGCGCGATCGATTCCAGCCCCTCGAAGCTCGAGCCCTTCCTCGGCCAGGGCGACGCCAAACCCGTCGACACCCTCGGTCTGGAGCTTTAGAGAAATCGGCACGATCCCGTGGCCGTAGCCATCGGCTTTCACGACGGCAAGGACCTTGCAGCCTTGGGCGACGCCCTTGACGACACGCAAGTTGTGGGCGATCGCATCCAGCATGATTTCCGCGCGGGTAGGCCGAAGCGAGGCGTCCGCGCTTTGGAGTCGCGGACGCAGCGGCGTTGGGGAGTCGGGATGCACGGGTTCTGGCTAACGGGTGCCGCCGCTGGCGTCAAGCATTGGCGTCGCTACCCGAGAAGACTAGGCTCGGCCCTGCATGGCCCGGGCCCAACGACGGCATACCGAAGCGGTGAAGCGCGCCGAGCAGCGATCCGCTCGCGTAATGTGGGCCGGCATGCTCGTTGGCGGGGCTGTCGCCGTTGCGGTTTTCCTCGTGCCGAAGTTCCGAGAACCATCCGAAGAAACGGTGGCACCAGTCGAGATCGAGCCTTCGGATTCGCAGGCTGACGCGGCGACGATCGAAATCGAAGCGCTCCGCACCCGGGTGCTAAGACGCTATCCCCACGACCGCAACGCCTTCACCCAAGGGCTGATTTGGCACGACGGGTTCCTCTATGAAAGCACCGGCGGATACGGAAAGTCCTCGCTTCGAAGAGTAAGGCTCGGCGATGGGAAAGTGCTGGCGGAGCGAAAGCTCGACCAAAGGCTTTTCGGTGAAGGGCTGGCGCGCGTCGACGACAGACTGATCGCGCTCACCTGGCGTTCCGGGCAGGCGATCGTCTCCGACCTCGATACGCTCGAAAAACGAGGGACCTTTCGGTACGACGGCGAAGGGTGGGGACTCTGTTTCGACGGCACCTCGTTGATCATGAGCGACGGGTCGTCGACTCTCGCGATCCGCGATCCCGAAACGATGCAAGTTCTTCGTCGGGTGATGGTGCACAAAAACGGCATCCCAGTCCGTATGCTCAATGAGCTCGAATGTGTGGGTCCACACGTCTACGCGAATATCTGGCGGCGACAAGAGATCGTGCGCATCGATCTGACCAACGGCGACGTGACCGCCTCGATCGACGCCAGGGGTCTGCTCTCCCGTGACGAGGCAGCGCGGGCCGACGTGCTCAATGGAATCGCCTACAAGCCGGATACGCAGACCTTCTTGTTGACCGGAAAGCTCTGGCCTGCGGTGTTCGAGGTGGAATTCATTCCGCGCTAGCCTGCTTCGAAGAGGCGACGACCTCGGGACCCCAACGGGCGAGCCTCTTCGACATGATTGCGATGGCTTCCGGGTTCTCATCGATCAGCACGAACCCCCGGTCGTGACGCGCGGCCGCTTCACCTGCCGTCCCGCTCCCCGCAAAGAAATCGAGGATGGTGTCGCCCCGCTCGCTGTGCACTTTGATGATTCGCTCGAGCACGCCGAGGGGCTTCTGGGTCGGGTAGCCGGTCTTCTCCTTGCCGCCGGTGGGGACGATCGTGTGCCACCAGACGTCGGTCGGTGTCTTGCCTCGAGCTGCTTTCTCTTTTCCGACGAGGCCGGGCGCCATGTACGGAATGCGATCCATTTCGTCGAATTGGAACACGTACCGCTTCGGGTCGAGGACGTACCAAAGGATGGTGTCGTGCTTGGCTGGCCACCATCGTTTCGGGCGTCCTCCGAAATCGTAGGCCCAGATGATCTCGTTTCGAAAGCGATCCCGGCCCAAGAGTCGATCGAGCGCGACCTTGGCGTAGTGTGCCTCGCGGTAGTCGAGGTGCACGAAGAGCGAGCCATCCGGTGTCAGGCAGGGCAGTGACGCCTCGATACGCTCGATGAGAAACGCAATGTAGTCGTCGAAATCGTCCTCGAACGTGGGGCTCTCGACATGCTCTACCTCGTATCGACGGCCCCCGAAGCCTACGCGCTTTCCGTGGTCGGCGGCTTTCACGCGCATGCGCTCCCGCGCCTGCCTCTGCCCCGTGTTGAAAGGGGGATCGATGTAGACAAGCCGAGCGAACGCCCTCGGAAGCTTCTGCAGCAGGGAAAGATTGTCGCCCTCGAAGATCTTCTTCACGACAGCGAGCCTATCATCCGGCGTCCGCCGCGCCCATTGATCGGACCTGCTTGCGGCGCCTCGGGGCCCGCTTTACGCTCCGCAGATGCGTCTCGTCGTCAACGGTGAAGAACGACAGGTGGAAACCAACACAACCATCGGGGAGTTGCTGGTCACGTTGGGGCTTGCAGACACCTTGGTTGCCGTCGAGCGCAATGAAGAGGTCGTGCCGCGAGCGCAGCATGCACACACCCGGCTCGCCGACGGCGATCGCGTCGAGGTGGTTCATTTCGTGGGAGGCGGTTGAGTGTCGCAAGCGTCACAAGACCTCCTCAAGATCGGCCGGTTCGAGTTTCGGTCGAGGCTGTTCACGGGCACGGGCAAGTATCCCGATCTCGATACGGCAAAGTTGGCTCTCGAGGCTTCAGGGTGTGAGGTCGTCACAGTGGCAGTGCGCCGCGTCGACTTGAAGGCAACCGGTAGCAAGTCGATCATGTCGGTGCTTCGCGAGGGCGGCTACACCGTGCTCCCCAACACCGCTGGCTGCTACACTGCCGAGGATGCGGTTCGGACGGCGCGCTTGGCGCGCGAGCTCCTCGATACCCCGCTGGTGAAGCTCGAGGTCATTGGCGACGAAAAGACCCTCTTCCCGGATGTGCCCGCGACGATCGAGGCAGCCAAAGCCCTGGTCGATGATCAATTCACCGTGCTGCCATACTTCAACGACGATCCGGTCGCGGCGCGGCGTCTCGAAGACATCGGGTGCGCCGCAGTCATGCCGCTCGCCGCACCGATCGGAAGCGGCCTCGGCGTTCGCAATCCATTCAACATCGAGATCATAGTCAAGCACGCCGGCGTGCCGGTGATCGTCGATGCCGGTGTCGGCACCGCGTCCGACGCAGCGGTCGCCATGGAGCTCGGGATCGACGGCGTCCTGATGAATACCGCGATCGCCGGCGCGAGGGACCCGGTTAGAATGGCGCGCGCGATGAAGCTCGCCGTACAGGCCGGCCGCGACGCATTTCTCGCGGGTCGAATTCAGCGAAAGCTCTACGCTACTGCCTCGAGCCCCATCGAGGGCGTGATCGGCTCCGACCAAGACGGCCGATCGTAAACGCAAAGAAACGATGCCGAGGGAGCTTCCGCGGATCTGGATCATCACAAACCCAGAGCACGGGGCCGGGCCGATCGCTCCGCTTCGACGAGCGCTCGACGGCCATGATGGTCACCAGATCGGTATTCAGCTCCGCGCCAAACACGTCTCGGACCGAAAGCTGATCGACTGGGGACACGAGCTTCGGGCGATCACGGCGTCGGCGGGTAGCCTCTTACTCGTGAGCCAACGGCCCGACGTGGCGCAGATCGTCGGCGCCGATGGGATTCACCTCCCGGAGGCCGGGTTGCCTATCTTGCGCGTGCGACAGCGGTGGCCGCGCCTCGAGATCATCGGTGTATCGCGGCACGATCGCGCTGGTCTCGTCGTGGCGCAAGACGCTGGCGCCACCTATGCGTTCCTCAGCCCTGTGTTCGAAGTCCCCGGCAAGAACCCCGCGATCGGAGTGGAAGGGTTTCAGCAAGGGATCGCCGGCCTCGAGATCCCGGTGTTCGCGCTGGGTGGCGTCGGGCCGGACGATATGGAGCGGTTGCTCGAAGCCGGCGCGCATGGAATCGGCATTCGACGCGCGGTCTATGATGCGGAGGATCCGAGGATCGTCCTCGACCGATTCCTCCGGAGACTTGACAAAAACCATCCAAACGTTGAATAGGCGAATTCGTGGGGTGGATGCGAAGCGGACTCGGATGTTTATCGTGGATCGGCGCGGCGGTCATCGTCCTGTTGCTTCTGCTGAAGGTGCTTCTGTTCGACATGGCTACGATGGGACACAACGGAATGGCCCCCACTCTCGTGCGAGGGGAGCGGGTCCTGATCAATAAGCGTGGCGAGCCAGTGCTTGACGCGATCGCCGTCTGCAAGCACCCGACCGAGGAGGGCTGGGTGGTCGGCCGGGTCGCAGCAACCGAAGGTAGCGTCATCGAGTCTTTTGGCGACGTCCTCCGCCTCGACGGCTCGTCGCTACAATTCGAGGAGCGCGGCACCACCGAGTTCTACAACGACGACAACGGTCTGACTCGCCCGGTCATATGGGGCAACGAGCGCAGCGGCAGCGACAAACACCTCATCTTCTTCGGTCAGAGTCGCCAGCACCTAGTCCGCAAAACGACCGTCGATCCCGGCAAGGTCTACCTCTTGGGCGACTATCGCGGCTACATGGGCCAGGACAGCCGTGCGTATGGGCAGGTCGACGCAGCCAGCTGTCGGGGCACGATCGTGTTTCGGTTGACCCCTGCCGAGGGGCTCGCGCCCGAGATCTCGCACGGGTATTTCGAGCTCGTTCAATAGTGACCCTTCCGCATTGCCTCGGGGACGGTCCATCCGTATGCTCCGCGCGCCTAGACGCCGAAATCGCTCCCGATGAGAGTCGCTGTCGTACAATTTCCGGGTTCCAATGCGGACTGGGATGCCCTTCACGCCGTGAGGGATGTTCTCGGTGCCGACGCCTGGTATGCCTTCCACAAAGAGATCTCTCTCGGGGGTGCCGACGCTGTGGTGATCCCTGGCGGTTTCTCGTACGGCGACTACCTCCGAGCCGGCGCGATCGCACGCTTTAGCCCGATCGTCAGCGCGGTTCGAGGGTTTGCCGAACGCGGAGGCCCAATCCTCGGGATCTGCAACGGCTTTCAAGTGCTCACCGAGATGGGCCTCCTGCCCGGTGCCCTGACCCGCAACGCTCATCTACGGTTCGAGTGCCGAGACATCTTCGTCCGCGTCGAAAACGACGGTCCTTTCACCGACATGGGGCAGGGACAGGTACTGCAGCTTCCGGTCGCCCACGCCGATGGGCGGTATCAATGCAGCCCGGAAACACTGCGGCAGCTCCACGCCAACAACCAGGTCGCCTTTCGTTACTGCACCCGCCATGGCGATGCGCCCGAAGGCAGCCCGGCCAATCCCAATGGGGCGGTCGATGACATTGCGGGCGTCTACAACCGCGACAAGAACGTGCTTGGAATGATGCCGCACCCAGAACGGGCCAGTGAAGCCATTCTCGGGAACGACGATGGGCTGAGTCTTTTTCAATCGCTGCGACGCCACTTAGGGGCACAATGACGACGCCCGAGAACTTCCCCGGCGAACCGGACGCTTCGGCGGAGCTCGCGCGTAAGTTCGGCCTCGCCGACGACGAGTGGGAGCGGGTTCTCAGCACTCTTTCACGCAAGCCGAGCTATGCCGAGCTCGGAGTGATCAGCGTAATGTGGTCCGAACACTGTTCTTACAAGTCGTCTCGTGTGCACCTCTCCCGATTGCCCACCGAAGGTCCTCAGGTCGTGCAGGGACCTGGCGAGAATGCCGGTGCGGTCGATATCGGCGACGGATTCTGCGCGGTGTTCAAGATGGAGTCGCACAACCACCCCTCGTACATCGAGCCCTATCAAGGCGCTGCGACTGGTGTCGGCGGAATCCTCCGGGACGTCTTCACCATGGGCGCCCGCCCGGTGGCGTCACTCAACTCGCTCCGGTTTGGGCGGCCTGACCATCCAAAGACGCCGCACTTGCTGAAAGGAGTCGTCGCTGGGATTGGTGGCTACGGCAACTGCATCGGCGTGCCCACCGTGGGTGGCGAAGTGCAGTTCGATGCCAGCTACGACGGCAACATTTTGGTCAACGCCTTCACGGTCGGGATTGCCAAGACGGACGAGCTCTTCTTTGGCAGGGCCGAAGGTATCGGGAATCCGATCATCTATGTTGGCGCGAAGACCGGACGCGACGGCATTCACGGCGCGACGATGGCAAGTGCCGAGTTCGGCGAGGAAACCGACAGCAAACTTCCTACGGTGCAAGTCGGCGATCCCTTCATGGAGAAGCTTCTCCTCGAGGCCTGCCTCGAGATCTTCGCGACCGGCTGTTTGTCCGGCGTACAAGACATGGGCGCCGCCGGGCTGACTTCTTCGTCGGTCGAGATGGCCGCACGCGCAGGCAACGGCATCGAGCTCGACCTCGACGCGATCCCGCGGCGGACCCGCGCGCTCAGTCCTTACGAAATGCTCCTAAGCGAGTCCCAGGAACGCATGCTGATGGTGGCAAAGCGCGGCCGCGAGCACGAGGTCTTCGACATCTGCGCCAAGTGGGACCTCGACGTCTCGATCGTCGGCCGCGTTACGTCGTCCGGTCGCTTCGTCTGCAAAGCGACCCCTGGTCACGATCCATTCGACGACGCTCCGACCGAGCCTGACCCCGTCGTCGTCGTCGATCTACCTGTCGACCTGTTGACCGACTGTGCGCCTAAGTACGACCGCCCGCAGGAAGCGAGGCCCGATGCCGCAACCCTGGTCACCCTGACCGACGATGCGCCGGGTAACCTCGGAGCCGAGATGCTGCGTCTGATCGGCTCCCCCAACATCGGAAGCAGGTCATGGATTTGGAGGCAGTACGACCACATCGTCGGAGACGGCACAGTCGTTCGCCCGGGAGACGGGGACGCAGCCGTCATTCGCGTCTTCTGCCAGGACACCGATGGCACTCAGGAGAAGTTTCTCGCGATCTCCGCCGACTGCAACGCTCGACACGTGGAGCTCGATCCATTTCTCGGCGCGGCGATGGCGGTCGCGGAGTGCACGCGCAATGTCGTGTGCGTAGGAGCTAAGCCACTAGGCCTTACCGACTGCCTGAACTTCGGAAATCCCGAAGTGCCTGAGCAGATGTGGCGCTTTGCGCGAGCGATCGATGGATTGGCGACGGCCTGCACAGCACTCGGGGCTCCCGTCGTATCGGGAAACGTGAGCTTCTACAACGAGACTGACGGGAAATCGATCCTTCCGACACCAACTGTAGCGGTCGTCGGTCAGCTCGAGGACCCAGCTCACCGATTGGGCTTGGGATTCCTCAACGAAGGCGATGTCATCGCGCACCTCGGACGGCCTTCGCGTGGCGTCTTGGGAGGGTCGGAGTGGCTCGTGCAGACGATGGGGTCGATTACAGGCGCGCCGGTTGGCATCGATCTCGATGCCGAGGCGGCATTGCAGCAGGCCATGCTCGAGCTCGCACAACGGCAACTTGTTAGGAGCGCCCATGATATCAGTGACGGCGGCATTGCGATGTGTGTGGCTGAGGCCTGCATCGCGAACGGTCACGGAGCGCGCATCTCACTTCCTGCCGGCGGAGACGCGCCCGCTCATGCCCTGCTCTTCAGCGAGGAGCCTTCGCGGATCGTCGTGAGCCTCCCGTCGGGCAACGTCGACGAGGCGCTCTTGCTGTGCGAGCGCCTCGGGGTGCCGTTCGAGACGCTTGGTGAAGTCGCGGCTGACACCCTGGCGATCGAGGGTGTGTGCGACGTTGCCGTGGAAGAGCTTGCCCATGCGCATGCCGGTGCGCTCGACGCCATCGTCCGCGACTAGAGTGGGGAGTCGTCTTGGGTACGTGCACGGCGCCACTCCGTGAGGAGGTAGCCCCCGAGGCCGGCTACCGCGACCACGGCTAGCCACGGCAATAAGCCGGTTCGAGTCTTGAAAGCACTGTAGAGCATCCACACGGACGAGCTCGCATAGACGATCGCGGCAAACAAAGCCTGCGGCCTCGGGGAAGCCAGGTGCGGTCGGCGGCGGTTCACGAAGAACAGACCGATCGCTACGAGCGCCGAAAACAGGACCAGCACGCCAGCGACATTGCTAAGTAGCTCCCCGATCGAATGCAGATGTAACAGGATGATCGCCAGCGTGCTCTGTAAGAGAACCGACGTGCGGGGCGGGACGCCGTGCTGACCACGCAGGACGGACGGAAGAAACCCATCGCGCGCCATTTCGGCATACACACGGGGGCCAACGAGGAGCATGGCGCTCGTGCTCGACAACATGGCGATCGCGATCGCCACAGACATGATGCTTGAACCGACCTCGCCGAGGAGCTCTTGCGCCACGATATGACCCAACGTCACCCGCGCCTCCTCGTACTGAAAGACCACCTTGGCCTGCTCGGGGGTGAGGTTGGCGACCAGCACCCAGTTCACAAACAGGTAGAGGATCCCCACCAGACCGCAGCCGATCAACATCGCGCGTGGCACGTCGCGCGCGGGATTGTGGAACTCCTCGGCAGCGTACACTGCCGCATTCCACCCGGAGAACGCATACGCCACGAAGAAGAGGCTCCTTGCAAACGGAAGCGCCGAGAAGTGCTCGGTCCTGTCGGGAGCCACCCACGTCGGCCAATCATGACTTCCAAGCGACATTCCAACAGCGATGAATGCGACGATCAGCATTCCGTTGACGATGATTAGGCTGTTCTGGGTCCACTTCGAAAGCCGAAGCCCCCCGGCGTGAAAAAAGGTCAGCGCCAAGATCAACGCGGTGGCTCCCCATCGCGCGTTCCCCGCACCCACGACCGTTTGCGCAAACGCCGATGCTCCGTAGGCGCTAATCGCCGTTGGTGCGGCAAAACCGACGAGAAGCGATGCCCACCCTGCCAGATAGCCCACCGCGGGATGAATCAGCTCGGACAGATACCGGTACTCACCCCCTGAGCGTGGGATGAGCACGCTCGCCTCTGCATAGGTGCGCGCACCGGCCATGGCGAGAACGGCGCCGACGGCCCAAGCCACCAGAATCAGACCTGCGCTGAGCTCTTGCGCCATGAAACCTGCGCTCAGAAATACGCCGGCGCCGACCATGCTCGCGACGACGAGCCCAATTCCCGATCCGAGGTCGAGCCATCGTCCATCTTTCACGCAACGAGGGTACGCGATGGTCGATCAAGCGGCACTGCGGAACCTACTCGGCGGCTTCAACCGCCGCAGGAACCGGTCTTTTCTCGCCGCGAAGCTCGACCGACACCAACTTCGAGATGCCGGGCTGCTCCATGGTAACGCCGTACAGCACGTCCGCGTACTCCATCGTTTTCTTCGAGTGCGTGATGAGGATGAACTGCGAGCGATCGGTCATCTGTTGAATCGTTTCGGCAAAACGGCCGATGTTGGCTTCGTCGAGCGGAGCATCGACCTCGTCCAACAGGCAAAAAGGGCTCGGCTTGTACTGGAAAATGGCGAAGATCAAAGCGACCGCCGTGAGCGCCTTCTCACCACCGCTCATGAGCTCGAGCGAACCGAGGCGCTTACCAGGCGGCTGCGCAACGATCTCCACGCCGGTTTCGAGCAAGTCCTGCGGGCTGCTCAGCTTCAGCTCCGCCTTACCACCACGGAAAAGTATCGGGAAGATGCGCTTGAAGCGCTCGTTGATGCCCGTGAACGCTTCGCGGAAGAGCGCGCGGCTCTCACGGTTCATTTGGCGGATGGCCCGGTCGAGCTTTGTCAGCGCCTCCTCGAGGTCGTTCTTCTGGGAGGTCAGATACTCGTAGCGCGCGGCGTTCTCCTCGTACTCCTCTATGGCGGTGAGGTTGATTTCGCCCATCCTGTCGATCAGCCGCTGAAGCTCATCGGCGCGGGACCTCACCTCTGCGTCTGGAACGGGACGCGCGTGGTAGTCACCGATCACGGAGTGAAGCTCGACTCGATACTTGTCGCGAACCTGCTCCTCCAAATGCTCCATCGCCAAAATCTGCTCGCGCTCTCGAAGCGTGAGCGCGTTGAGCTCGGTCGACTGCTCATCGATCGCGCCCCGAAGCTCTTTGAGCGACGCTTCGGAGCGCCCGAGCTCCATTTGGGCCTCATCGAAGCGCGCTCGGAGGCTCGAGAGATCATCGCGTGCCACGGATGCCTGATGCGCGGTCTCCGCGAGACGCCCGTGGTGAAGGAGAATACGGCCCGCGGCCTGGCTCTTATCCCGGAGGGCTGCCGCGACGTCTTCCCGCAGGCGGTCCTCTCGCACGTCGAGCTCGGCAATCGAACGCTCGATCTGAACGAGGATCGATCGCTCTCGATCGGCCCGCTCGTGGGCTTGGGTCGCGCGGACCTTAACCTCGGTGAAGCGTTCGGCTTGCTCTTCGACGACTCTGCGCCGCTCGCCCAACACGCTCTCGGCGACTCGGATCGCGTCGTCGGCGTCAGCTCCGCTGCTCCGTGCTTGGGTCAGCTCGCGCTTGGCGTTGCTTTCATTCGTGCCGATCAGGGACAACGCGGCCTGGGACTCGGTCTCCGTCTTGGCGAGCTGACTGCGACGCTCGGCAATCCTTTTGAGCTCCATCTCGACTGCCTTGAGGTCGCGCTCGGCGCCGAGAATCTCTAACTCGGCATCGTGCGCCTCGGTGCGCGCCGCATCGATCCCCGCTCGGCGCTCGGCGATCATGGCGCGCAGACGCCCTTGCTCAGACGTCGCTCGCTCGAGCTCCGCTTCCTGCTGCGTCGCCAGTTCTCTGAGCTCGCGGATCTCACGCTTCATTCGAAGCAAGTGCGAAGCGGATTCGTCGTTGGCGCCACCCACGACCGCACCGTCGGCCAGAAGCGCCTGCCCGTCGAGTGTGACGAGCTTGCCTTCGAAGCCCTCCTTGTGAAGGCGAGCGGCGATGCTGAGGGATTCGACCACGAGAGTGTCGAACAGGAGGTGCCTTACCCATCCCTCGTCTTCGCGGGCGAAGTGCACCAAGCTCGAAAGCGGCCCCACCACGCCCGCGCCGGCCGGAAACACTGGCACGACGCGAGCGCGGCCGCTCGGAACACGCGGAAGGAAGGTTGCGCGACCCTTTTCTTCTCGTGCGAGGTAGTCTGCGGCACACAAGGCCGCGTCGGTATCTCGAACGAGCAAACACTCGAGCGCGCCACCGAGCGCAGCTCCTAAAGCACGCGTGTACTCGGGCGCGCATTCCAATTGATCAGCGACCAAGCCAATCAAGCCAGAACGCGAAGAATCGGCCGCGGCGTAATTCGCCATGACCGCCTGTGCGCCCGCGCCAACGCCCTCGAAGCGCTCGTGAATCTCGTCGAGTGAACGCAGTCGAGAGCGCGTGACGGCGAGCTGTTCGCGCAAACTGTCGACTTCCGAGTCGGCTGCATGGAGCGCTTCCTTGCTGGACGACAAATGGCCTTCGATTTCCCTTTGGCGTTCTGCAGTTTCGACTTTGCCGCTACGTAACCCCACCATCCGCGCATCGAGCTCACCGCGCTGCTGCGCGAACTCGACCTCGCGCATGGTTAACGCTTGTGCTTCATCTCGGACCCGTTCGTTTCGCGCTCGGATCTCGTCACGGCGCGCGCCAAAACCACCCAGCAATGCCTCGGCGCGGGCCGCTCGCGCTCGACCTTCGGCCAGCTGAGCCCTCGCTTTTTCGAGGGCTGATTCGGCCTCTTTTGCGGCGTTTTTGCGCGATTCGAGCTCGGCTTGGACCTCGGCAAGGAGCTCCTCGGCCTCGGACTCCAAAGACTCCAGCTCACCGAGCGAAAGCCGTATCGTCGCACTCTCTTGATGCAAGCGTTCTCTTTGTTCCTCGATTTTGCGGAGCTCCCGGACTGCAAGCTCTTCCCGGTCCACCAGCGCAGCTTGTCGATCCTGCTGCTGCAGGATGAGGCCTTCCAGTTGGCGGACCAAGTTGTCGAGCTCGTAGGCTCTGCCCTGCCCACGCTCGACGTTGGACCCCATTTGTTGCAGCGACACGCGTTCTGCTTCGACCGATGCCTCTTGAGCCACTAGCGCACGCCGAGTCGCTTGCACGTCCTCGCTGGCCTTGGACAACGCTGTCGTCACTGCGGTGATCTGCCCGCGGAGCTCAAGGAACCGATGCGACGAAACCCAGAGATCCAGATCGCGCATTTCTATTTTGTATCGCTTGTAGCGCTCGGCCTTCTGCGCTTGACGCTTGAGGGAGGCCAAGCTGCGCTCGAGCTCGCCTATGATGTCGGTGACGCGCAAGAGGTTCTGGCGCGTCTGATCCATCTTGCGCTCTGCGGCGCGTTTGCTCAGCCTGAACCTGCTGATGCCCGCCGCCTCTTCGATCATCGTGCGGCGGTCTTCGGGCTTGGAGGTGACGATGAACCCGATGCGTCCCTGCTCGATGATCGAATACGCCCGCTTGCCCACCCCGGTCCCGAGGAAGAGGTTGGTGATGTCGAGAAGGCGAACCGGGGTCTTGTTGATCAGGTAGTCGCTGTGTCCTTGACGATCCAGCCGCCGCGAGACTTGAATTTCCGCGTAGTCCCGATATTCGGGCGGCGCGAGTCCGTCGGTGTTGTCGAACGTGATCGTCACCTCGGCGAAGCCGTGCGGCCCTCGGCCCTCCGCACCGCTGAAGATCACGTCCTCCATGTGCTTACCGCGCAGGCGTGAGGGGGATTGCTCGCCCATCGCCCATTTGATGGCGTCCACGATATTGGACTTCCCACACCCATTGGGCCCCACCACGCAGGTGATATCATGGTCGAAGTGGACCATCGTCTGGTCCACGAAGGATTTGAAGCCGGCGATTTCGAGCTTCTTGATCTTCACGTCGCCCCCGGAAGGAGTAGTTGCACGTGGCTATCACTGAACATAAGACAATGCAACGATTTGCGCGACCAGAAGCGCCTGTCAGTGCGTGACCCCCACTATATATTGGGGTCACGGGACAAGCGCCGGCCTAGGGCTCCGCTCAGTTGGACCCGGTGTCTGCAGCTTCAGGGGGTGGTTCTGGCGCTTGTTCTGGGGGAGCGCTGGGTCGGGCGCTTGGGTTCGAACGTCGCTCCGTGAGGAACTCGAGGAAGGTGCGGGCCGTCTCGAGGTCTCGCGGGGCAACTGCGTCGACCAGGTCGTGGACGCGCCTTCGACTGGCGTCGGGAGTGGTCGTCACCTCGGAGCTCCGCCGTGGCGGGCGTGGTTCTGGCATAGCCTCAACCTCTGTATGAACCACCTCCTCGACGGTCGGGACGTGCCACTTGGGCCGTTCCACTGATTGAATCCCATGGGCGGTCAGCCAAGAATCCATGCAAGAGCGAAGTCGCTCGGAGCGAAAAACGAACCAACGCTCCCGGTCGACCGGATGGCTCATCAAGGCGTCTTTGAAGCGCCGAAACGCGCCCTTTCCGTCGATCGCGACGTTCAGACGCCGCCTGAGCTCCTCGTCTTCGACAGTCGCGATGAATCGCTCCATCCACCGGTATTGCTCTCGCGACGAGACGGGGTCGATCCGTAGATAGCGACTGTCGTTCAAGATGCGCGCATGCATCGCTGGGTCCGCGACGCCATCGACGATACGAATCACCTCGCCCGTATCGAAATGCAGGTAGCTGTGCACCTCCGGTGCATTGTTCTCAAATGCGTCTTCTAAAGCCTCCCAAGCTACCGGTACTTCTAGTTGTTCTTTCTCGTGTTTCTCTTGCCCGACATCCAGATCATTCTCGTTCATGTTATCCCCATATCACTTCGCGCTCGCCGTACCGCGTCGCGCCATCGCCCGAGATGCCCAACTCGTTCGTCCGAGGTCATCTTGGGCTCAAAGCTACGTTCGATACGGTAAGCATCTACGATAGACTGTAGGCCGTCGAACACACCGACGGCCATCCCAGCTAAGTAAGCAGCTCCAAGTGCAGTGGTCTCGACAGACTCAGGGCGATCGATCGTCACTCCGAGCATGTCAGCTTGAAATTGCATCAGTAAGTCATTGAGGGCCGCACCACCATCGACCCTCAAACGTTTTATAGGACGATTCGCATCCGCATGCATTGCGTCGACCAGGTCGACAACTTGGAACGCCATGCCCTCGAGAGTTGCGCGCGCGAGATGAGCGGCGGTCGAATCCCGTGTCAGCCCGTAAATGAGGCCCCGCGCACGGGGATCCCAATGCGGGGCCCCCAGCCCGGCCAGCGCCGGGACGAAGACCACATCACCCGTGGAATCCACTTGCTTTGCGAGGGATTCGACCTCTTCAGAAGAGGAAATCAGCCCCAAACCGTCGCGCAACCATTGAACCGCTGCGCCGGCGATGAAGGCGCTACCCTCGAGGGCGTAGACGGTTTGATCGCCGATGCGCCATGCAATGGTGGTGAGCAGCCCGTGCTTGGAATGCACGAAGTTCGTCCCGGTATTCATAAGGAGGAATGCGCCGGTGCCATAGGTGCATTTCGCATCACCGACGTCGAAGCAAGTCTGTCCGAAGAGCGCGGCCTGCTGGTCGCCCGCCATCCCGGCGATTGGGATCCCGTCGACGAGCCCGGGCACGCCCGACGTGTGCGCGTAGACTTCCGAGCAGCTTCGCACGTCTGGTAGAAGCGCCATCGGCACGTGCAGCTCGGCGCAGAGCTCCTCGTCCCAGCGCTCTTTTCCAATGTCGTAGAGCAAGGTCCGTGACGCGTTGCTCGCATCGGTGACGTGCACCTTGCCGCCCGACAGCCTATAGACGAGCCACGAATCGATCGTGCCAAATGCCAGTCTCCCGGCTTCGGCGCGTCCCTGCAGACCATCGACGTTCTGGAGCAACCATTCCAGCTTGGTGCCTGAGAGGTAGGGGTCCAAAACCAGACCTGTCCGTTCGCGGAACAGTTTTTCCTTGCCGGCACTCTTAAGCTCGCGACAGCGGTCTGCGGTTCGGCGGTCCTGCCAAACGATCGCGCGATGGACGGCCTCGCCGGACTCCCGGTCCCACAACACGGTCGTTTCTCGCTGGTTGGTGATGCCGATGCCGGCGCAGTCCGACGACTCGACGCCGGCTTGCCGCAGCGCCTGAACGATCGAACCGCAGATGCTCTTCCAGATTTCGTCTAGGTCGTGCTCGACCCATCCCGGCCTCGGAAAATGCTGCGGAAACTCTTGGGTCGCCCTCGCGAGAATCCGCCCCTCGAGAGACAAAACCAAGGCGGTGGAACCCGTGGTTCCCTGATCGATCGACAAAAGAAAGCCCGACATCCGAACGGGTACGGTACGAAGCTAAAGCGCCAAAGTAAAGCACCGGTTTACTCGGAAAAACGGTGTGTTCTGCAGCTCACCTAGTCGGAAGCGCCTCTGTCCATCCATGCCTCGAAGCGAGACCAGGCCTGCCCCAAGCGGGCACGTAGCTCGTCATCTGCCGCCCTCAAGACAGCCGCGGAGGCCCCCGCCGTGCGCGCGCGGTCGATACATACCTTCGCTGCTAGGTTTTGATCGCGGGCAGTCAGGGATTGGGCGAGAAGTGGGAACACCTCTGCTTCATTCGCGCCGAGCGTGATCGCCCGCCGCAGCAGCCCGATCGCTTCGCCGTGCTTGGCAGCGGACACGGACGCCCTGCCGAGCGCGAGGTACAGGTCCGCGGCCTTGGTCGAGTCTCCGGCCCACTGAATTCCCAAGCGAAGGACTTCGTTCGCCGCCTCGTATTCACCGAGCCCCGCATAAGCCGACCCTAGCAAATCGAGGCTCGTCGAAAGTTTGCCGTGAACCTCTTCGGCGAGCTCTCCCGCTTCGCCGGTCCGAAGCAACATCGAGATCGGCGTCAACCATGGGCTCAGCATGGCGATGGTGGCCCCGAAATTGCCGTCCGCGTTGGCTTCCTGCGCCCGTTCTACGATCGCCAGGTCGATGGCCATTTCGCCGCTCGGGCTTCCCATCCCGAGCTCGGTGCGGACGCGTTCGTCGATCACGTCCCGAAAATCTTCGAGGGCCAACACATGCTGAAGGTCGTTGAACTTGAGCGCGATCTCGGCGAGATCCATCTCGACGCGAAGCTCGAGCGGCTGGACATCGAAAAGCGCCGCTTCGAGGAGGTACCGACCACCGATGTAGGCTTGCAGCGCTTCGATGCCGGGCGACTCGGGGAGCGCTCGAGCCTGCAGAGGCGATAGCAATGCACCACCCACCACCTGCCGAAACTCGGACAGCGTAGCCTGTCGAATCACTTCTCCGGGACCCATCGCGAACTCCACCGTCGTGAGATCGGTCACCTGTGAATCGGGCGTGAGGCTGACGATTCTGACGCCGGCAACGAGCGCGAGCCCGAGAGTGTGCCGACCGATCAACTCCGAGGCGGCCTCGAAGTCCTTCGACTGCTTCATGACTTCATCAAGCCAACCGTCGGGCCGCGCAGCCGATAGATCAAAAACCTGCCGACCGTCGTCGTTCAACTCACACCTCACCGTTGAGCTTGCGCCGGTACCAATCGATCGTGTCCAGCAGCCCCGGCTCTAGCTCGATCTGTGCGCGGAAGCCGAGCAACTCCTCGGCCTTCTTGACGTCGGGGATGCGCAACTCCACGTCCGGAAAATCCCAATCGATGAATTCGATGGTCGATTTGCTCTCGGTGAGACGCAGTATGAGCTGGGCAAGCTGATAAATTGTCACCGTGCTGCGCGGATTTCCGATGTTGAAGCTCTCTCCAACCGCCTGTTCGCGCGTGAGGGCCAGAATGATCGCATCGACGATGTCGTCGATGTAGCACCACGAACGAATCTGGTCGCCCTCGTTGTGAATCTGAATTTTCTCACCCTGCAGTGCCCGGACGACAAAGGCATGGACTGCGCCCTCCCCCACCTGTCCGGGTCCGTAGATGTTGAAGGGTCGAATCGACACGGTCGGGAGCGAGAACTGCTTGAAGTAGTTGTGTGCCAAGTGCTCCGTGGCGAGCTTACTGACCGCGTACGTCCACCGGGCCTCCCCTACGGCGCCGAGGCTCGTGACATCGGCTTCGCGAACCCGAAACGCGTAAGTCCCGAACACCTCACTAGTCGAAAAATCGATGACACGCTTTATTCCGCTGCAGTCGTTGGCGGCGCGGAGCACGTTCATCGTTCCCTCGAGGGAGATCTCCATCGTCATCACCGGGTTCTTCAATACCGTGTCGACTCCGGCTATCGATGCCATGTGAACGACGTAATCGCACCCGGTGACCGCGCGGCGCACGGCCGTCATGTCGCGAACATCGCCAACGATCAGCTCGACGTTCGGATGATGGTCGAGCCCCGCCTTCGAAAGCGCGTTTCTACGCAAGATGTCCAACACGCGAATGTGGTTGTGTTCGGCAAGTCGTGCCGCGAGCGCAGTGCCTATGAAACCGGCGCCCCCGGTGATCAGAACGTGTGCCCCTTGCAACATCTTCCCCGACTCTCAGCTAGCACAACCGGTGCCCCTGCGTCGAGAAAGCCCTGTTAGCTTTACATGGAGCGTAGCGCGTGAGATCTTGACAGTGTCTGACGTAATCATGGAAAGCTTCGTCCTTTGGCATAGGATTTTGCCCCCCGCGTTCGAGGAGGAGGAGACCACAGCTGCCGCCGGACAGTGGGCCCGCTACGTCACCAACGAGGTCCAAGACGCGGGCGGTGAGGTGATCTCCTCACTCGCGGGGACCGTCGTTTCGAGCTTCACCCTTCACGAGCTACGAACCGCGATCAATCTCGCGCTCAGGCTTTTGGCTGAGGCTGACGCGCAACCGGTTCCTGCGGGTGGGCTTCCTATCGCGTTTGGAATCGCGACAGGCGACGTGCAGCGTGCCCAAGACGACGCAGGCCAACTCACCAACACCGGAAGCGCAATCGATCGCGCACAGCTGCTCGCGAACCAAGCGCGCGCAGGCGAGGTGGTGCTCGACATCGAGTCGCGCGAGGCTGCGTCAAGGACCTATTTGTTCGGTCGCAGCGTGAGCACGACCTCGTTCACGCTTCGTGGCGAGGCGATCGACCGGACTAGGCCACTCGTCGAGCAGTGTCGCCAAGCGGTCTCTTTGTTGAACCCCGCACCGGTACCTGCCAGCGTCCGACATGCGTTCGAGCCGCTCAAGAAGGCTGCTGCCGGATCGCGAACGTGCGCTCTGTATCTGGACGGCGCGCTCGGAGTTGGGGCGCGAGCTGCGATCTTCGCCTTCCGCGACGAGCTGCAGCCACCCGCCTTCCTGGAGATCGGCTCAGTGCCCGGGGGTCTCGAGCCTCTTGGCGGGCTTCGGCTGGCGCTCTTGAAGTCGTGGCGTGCGCTCGAGCCGACTCGGCGCGCTCTGAAAGCGAGCGAGCCTGGGGTCGCGGATGCGCTGAAGGCGATCGCGTGTGCAACTCCCCCGACGCGCGACGCCGCAGTTCATGCGATGAAGGTCACCCTGCGGGCTCTCAAGACCGACCGAGGGCTTCCGTGGATCTACATCGACCGGGTATTGGCAACGGATCCCGCCACGCTTTCGGTCCTCGGTGCGGCGCTCGAAGACGAGACAGTCGCTGCGCTGCTTTGCGTCCGAACGATCGAATCGAAGATCCCAGCCGCTTTCAAGATGGTGCGGCCGGCGTTGCAGATTTCGCTTTCCGAGCTCGAGCCGAATGAAGCACTGCTGGTTGCGGCAGCCATTCTCGGCCCCGAGACAGATTCGGAGATCGCAAAACAGGCCGTCGTCATGGGAGGTACCACCGTCCTCGGCTTGACGGAAGCCGTCCGAACCATGGTGGCCACCGGAGACGTCGTGTATGACACCAACCGTTTCCGATGGCGTGAAGACGCGCAGGAACAGCGCCAGTACTTGGGCCCGCGAGCCCTACTCGAAGAACGTTTCGCGACTCTCGACGCGTCATCGATGCGGTATCTCGAAATCGCCTGCGCTGCTCTTCCCGCATCGTCGCAACGGGTGGTCGACGCTGCAGTTGCGCTCGATGGCGTGCCAAAGGGAACGCGAGGCCGTGCGCTCAATGCACTCATCAACGATGGCCTGCTGAACGGGCGGGCCAAGCCCAGTTCGGAGCTTCTCCGTAGGGCTGTCGTGCAGCGAATGCCACCCGCCCGCCGGACCGAGGTGTATCGGTTCGTCGCGCAGGCGCTGCACGAATCGGAGCCTCTGGTCGGTCCTTCGATGGCCGCCACGGTAGGGGCGTATCTGTGTGAGGGGGGCGACCTCGAACGTGGTGCGCATGCAATTCTGGAGGCAGGCTCGCTGGCCGCCGATCAGGGATACACAGGAACCGCGGTACGTCTGGCCGCCGCCGCCGTTCAGTACCAGCCCGACAAAGAGACCCGATCGGCCGCCTCTGAGATCAGTCGCTCGGTCCGACTTCCATCTCGCCCACCGCATGAGGAAGAGGACGACGAGCGCCCAACGATGCCGGTGCCCGAGGCCGAGCTCGAAAACCCGGCCCAGGAGGTGATTCGCGCCCTCAAACAGCAAGATCACGAAGCCTTCGACGCCCTGGTCGACGCGTCTATTGCAGCTGGCGCGGATCTGTTCGCAACCCACTGTCTTCAAGTATTTTCGTTCGTGACCCGGGGGGATGTTTCGGCGGCACGCCATGCGCTCGAGCTCGCAAGAAAGAGCGCCGACCAAAACGCCACGGCCACCATCCGCCTTGGGATTGCGTCCGCGTGCCTGCACCTGGCACAGGGCCGCGCGCGCGACGCGATGCTCGACGCCCTAGAAGCACTGGCTGAAGCCCGCTCTCACGGAGATGGCCTCGGAGAGGTTGCCTCGCTCAAGATGATCTCGACGAGCTGTCTTGCTGCGGGGCTCGAAGGCGACGCCGAACGGCTCGCTCACGTTGCCGAAGCGGTTGCTAGCTAATGCCAGCTTTTCGGCTCGGATACGATCCAAGCACCGTGAGGAAGGTAGTCACGGTGCGAAGCTCCGCGAGCGCTTCTCGTGTCGTGCTGGCGTCGACGTTTCCCTCGAAGTCCATGTAGAAGATGTACTCGAACGGAGTGTCGGGTTTGGGGCGGGATTCGATCTTGGTCAGGTTCAAGCCCCTGTCGGCGAAGATCGAGATGCAGCGGGCGAGCGCACCCTGCTCGTGGATGGTCGAGAATACCAGCGAGGTCTTGCAAGAGACGTCTGGCCCGAAGTGCGCGGGCTCAGACGCGACGATCACCATCCGCGTGTAGTTTTCGGGGTGGTCGGCAATGTCCCGACGCAGGATTGGAAGACCGTGAAGGGCCGCCGCCTGCTCGCTGGCGATCGCGGCCTGCGATGGATCCGCGTCGGCCTTGACCTTCTCGACTGCCATCGCGGTGTCGACGAAAGCCTCGACGTGACAGTCCTCGAGCGTTTCGAGAAACGCACGGCACTGCGCGAGGGCGACGGGGTGAGAATAGACTCTTCGGACATCGGTCACCGGAACTCGAGCCGTGCCGATCAAGCAATGCGCGATCGGTTGGAACTCTTCTCCGACCAGCGAAAGACCCATGTGCGCCAGCAGATCGTAGCTTTCGTTGATCGAACCGGCGATCGAGTTCTCGATCGGCAGGACCGCATAGTCGATCTGTCCATCCTTGAGCGCTTGGAGCATCTCGCGAAAGCTGTGAAAGCCTTCGCATCGCACCGGCTTCGGCGCTTTTTCGAAGTGACGGGTCGCGGCGAGCTGGCTGTAGGCGCCCGAGGTCCCCTGGTACCCGATTACGAGCTCTTTTCGAGTGTCGGCCAATGCAGGTGACCTCAGTCGCGGAAGTTCGTGAATTGAAGTGGGAGGTCGAAGTCTTTCTCTTTCAAGAAAGCGATCGTGGCTTGCAGATCGTCGCGCTTCTTTCCGGACACGCGAACCGAGTCGCCTTGTATTGCCGCTTGTACCTTGATCTTGCTGTCTTTGATGGCTTTGGCGATCTCTTTCGCCTTTTCCTTGGAGACGCCCTCTTTGAGCTTGATCAGCTGACGCCACATCGAACCGCCTGCTTGTTGTGCCGGCTGGGCGTCGAGGGACTTCAATGAGACTTGGCGGCGCACCATCTTGCTCTCGAGAACGTCGCGCGCTGCGTCGATCCTGCCCTCGCTGTTCGAGCGGATCACTATCCCATCGTCGGTCTTTTCGATCGAGCTCTCGGTGCCTTTGAAGTCGTACCGCTGAGTGATCTCTTTGCGGGTCTGATTGCAAGCATTGTCGACTTCGTGCTGATCGATCTGTGAAACGACATCAAACGACGGCATTGCTACCTCCGAGGGCCGACCATATCACGCCATAGGCTTTCGGCGACCCGGCTTTCGGACATCGACGTTCTGGTCTCCGCGCACGAGGGGCGAAAAGAAGTTGTCCTTTTTGGTATACTCGTCGACGCGGAACGCGAACTTGTAGCTCGGAGCAGACCGCATGTTGCAGTCGGTCCGCTCACAGAAGCGACACGTGGTTCCCACCGGCACAGCCATCTTCGCGGGGTCTGCGAACGGCATCTCGTCGGCGTAGGCGAAGAACTTGGCATTATCCGCATGTGTTCCGAGGCCGATGCTGTAGGTCGTACCCTTCATGAGGGAGCCCTGTTTGGGCTCGCTGACGACCTTCGCGAAACAGAAATAGGTCGAGCCATCGGGAAACGCCGAATACTGCCTGGTGATCACATTGGGCGTCAGAAACGCGAGATGCACGGCCATCTTCGGACACGAACCGGCCTGGTGCGCAAACCGGATCCCATCGCCGGAGTACCTCTTCGAAATGTTTCCCGCGACATCGACTCTCAAAAAGTGCATCGGTACCCCGCGGCGGCGCGGGTCGGCGAGGTTGCACATGCGATGGGCGACTGTCTCGTAAGACGACTCGAAGAGTTGCGCCAGAACCTCGAGGTCGTAGCGGGTGCGCATCACTTCCCGATAGAACTCCGGATAAGGCAACAGGAGCGCGCCCGCGAAGTAATTAGCGAGGTGAATTTTGATCAGCCTCCTCGTTTCTGCGTGCTGGCTCGCGTAACCCTCCAAGATCGGTGTGTGCAGCTTCTCTTCGTCGAAAAGCCCGAGAGCGATCGTGTGCGCAAGCTGGAACTTCAATCGCTGCTCGAACAGCTCGCCCGACACCGTCAGCACTCTAGCCTCTGCGTTCCACCTGCGAATCACGGAGCTATCCGCGCGTTCCGAGGTTCGGTGGACGCGTACCCCGAGCTGTTCCCGGAGGCCCCGCTCGAGGTCGTCACTGGTTACTCTCCGCACAAAAGCAGAGTCCCGTCGAAACTGTTGGGCACGTTCTTCGAGCGACTCGAACCAGTTGTCGTTTTGTTCGAGGAAGTCGGTCACCTCGTCATAGGGGCTGTAGTCGAATCGAACGTCGTCCTCGCCGGCCTGGCGCTCCCGCTGCGCCATGCTCGTCATGACGTGGTCCAGCTGACTGCGGGTGTTTTTGTAGAGGTTGAACAGCGCAGTGATGGTCGCCACCATGCGGGGTTCTGCACTGATGCTGGCGAGATCCTCCTCGCTCAGATTGAGCGAACGAAGCAAGGGTTCATCGAGCAGTCGAGCCAACCCGTCGTCGACGTGGCGCTCGCCGAGGCTGCTCATGAAATCTTCGATCGCAACCCCGTAAAGCTCGAGTGCTTGGAAAAGCAGCGGGAGCTGGACGACGCGCCTTCCTTTTTCGATCAGGCTCAGGTAAGCGGGCGAGATCTTGAGCCGACGGGCAACCTCGCTTTGTTGGAGCCCGCGACGCAGCCGAAGCTCCCGCAATCGTTGCCCCATGCCGGCATTGGTCTCCGCCATGCTCAGCCTTTACCGCGAATTTACAGAAACTGCCAGGGCGTGCAAAACCCTAAAAGCTTCGGTATCTCGGCAGCTTGACCCGTGCAGCCGGTGTGATAACCGAACAACATCAGGGCTTGGCTGTGTGAAGCTGTAAAGAGGCACCGCAACGGCCGCATGGGCCCGAGACCAGAGGCGAGGCCAAAAACGAGGTAGGATTTCGCCTCGCGCGAAATCGCGAACGAAAGGAACCTGTGTATGGCTCCGAGCGGAAAGCATGAACGCGACAAACCGTGGATTATGCGGACCTACGCCGGCCACAGCACCGCGGCGGCGTCGAACGAGCTCTACCGAACCAACCTCGCTCAGGGCCAGACAGGCCTCAGCGTCGCTTTCGACCTTCCAACCCAGACCGGCTACGACCCGGACGATCCGCTTGCGCGAGGCGAAGTCGGCAAGGTGGGGGTTCCGATCTCCCATCTCGGTGACATGCGCGCCCTGTTCGAAGGCATCCCGCTCGACCAAATGAATACGTCGATGACGATCAACGCGACCGCCGCATGGCTGTTGTCGTTGTATATCGCGGTGGCCGAAGACCAGAACGCCGATCGCGCGGCGCTTCGCGGGACGACCCAGAACGACATCATCAAAGAGTATCTGTCGCGGGGAACGCACATTTTTCCACCCGCCGCTTCGATGAGGCTGACCACCGACTTGATCACCTACACCGTGACCGAGGTGCCGAAATGGAACCCGATCAACATCTGCAGCTACCACCTGCAAGAGGCGGGCGCGACGCCGACGCAAGAGCTGGCCTACGCCTTGGTCACCGCGATCGGCGTGCTGGACGCGGTCAAGGCTACCGGTCGGATCCCTGAGAGCGAGTTCGGCAATGTGGTCGGGCGCATGAGTTTTTTCGTCAATGCGGGGATTCGATTCGTCGAAGAACTGTGCAAGATGCGTGCGTTCGTCGAGCTTTGGGACCGAGTCGCCCGGGAACGTTATGGCGTCACCGATCCAAAGCAGCGCCGCTTCCGGTATGGGGTTCAGGTGAACTCTCTCGGGCTAACCGAGCAGCAGCCCGAGAACAACATCATCCGGATCGTGCTCGAGATGCTTGCGGTGACTCTCAGCAAAGACGCGCGTGCACGCGCCGTTCAGCTGCCCGCGTGGAACGAAGCGCTCGGCCTCCCACGCCCTTGGGATCAGCAATGGTCGCTCAGGGCGCAGCAGATCCTCGCCCTCGAGACCGACCTCTTGGAGTATGCGGACCTCTTCAAAGGAAGCAAAGTGGTCCACGCACAGACTCAGCATCTCGTCGAGTCTGCATGGGCGGAGGTCCAAGAAGTCCTCGGGCGGGGCGGCGCGGTCGAGGCGGTCGAGACCGGCTACATCAAGCAGAAGCTGGTCGAATCCAACGCGGCGCGTCTTCGTGCGATCGAAAGTGGTGAGCAGGTGGTGGTCGGGGTCAACGCGTACACCGAGGGCGCTCCGTCGCCTCTGATCGAGAATCTCGACGAAGCGATCCTGACGGTCGACCCCGACATCGAGAAAAAGGAGATCGAAGCGCTCGAGCAGTGGAGAGCCGACCGCGATGCCTCCGCAGTCGCAAATGCCATCGCGGAGCTCAAGCGCGTGGCCCGCTCGGACGAAAACATCATGCCGGCTTCGATCGCCGCGGCGCACGCTGGGGTTACTACGGGTGAATGGGCAAACACCCTTCGCGCCGTCTGGGGCGAGTATCGAGCACCGACAGGGGTCGCGGGCGCGACGGTTAAAGCCTCCCGGTCAGGAGCCGCTGCCGAAGTCGTCGATCGGCTTCGAAAGCGGCTCGGCGAGCTAGAGGTCCGCATGGGGCGTCGTCCCAAGTTGCTGGTTGGGAAACCCGGCCTCGACGGGCATTCGAACGGCGCCGAGCAGATCGCCATCAAAGCACGGGACGTCGGTTTCGATGTCGTCTACGAGGGTATCCGGGTTTCGCCCGAACAAATCGTCGCCTCCGCTCTCGAAGAAGGCGTGCATCTCATCGGGCTCAGTATTTTGAGTGGCTCTCATCTCGCGCTCGTCCCGGAAATCGTGGAGCGTCTCCGGGAGGCGGGCTTGTCGGACATCCCTGTCGTTGTCGGCGGCATCATTCCCGAAGCCGACACCGAACGTCTGCGTCGAGAGGGAGTGGCTGCAGTCTACACGCCCAAGGATTTCGAGCTCGATCACATCATGAGCGACTTGATCGATCTGGTGGACCGGCAGCATGCCGCCGAGTGATCCCGCAAATGACGCTGACCGGGTGCGCCGCGCTGACAAGGCAGCGGTGTCCCGTGCACTCAACCTCGTCGAGGACAAACGCGCCGACGCTCAGGATCGGGTCGCCGCGCTGCTCGCGTCGCTCAAGAGCGCCCCAAAGGCCATCGGGGGACATCGAGTCGGGCTCACCGGGCCGCCCGGGGTCGGCAAGAGCACTCTGACCTCGGCGGTCGCACGTGCCGTCCGGGCACGGGGCCGGACGATGGGTGTCGTGGCAGTCGACCCTTCGAGCATCGTTTCCGGGGGCTCGTTGCTCGGAGATCGCGCTCGCATGAGCTTCGACCCTTCGGACGCGGGGCTTTTCGTCCGTTCGCTGGCTACCGCCGGGGAAGTCGGTGGCCTCGCGTATGCGGCGAACTCGGCGGTCAGGGTTCTTGCAGCCGCCTACGACGTGGTATTGATCGAGACCACCGGTGTCGGCCAATCGGAGATCGACATCGTGCACGTCGCGGACACGGTGGTGCTGGTCATTCAGCCGGGAAGCGGAGATGTGCTTCAGTTTCTAAAGGCTGGAATCATGGAAATCCCAGACGTACTCGTCGTGAACAAAGCCGACCAAGAGGAGCTCGCCCGGCGCGCGGTCGCCGACCTCAGAGGGGCCCTTCACACTGCACAGGCGGTCGGGGTCAGCGGCCGGGAGGACGGCGACTGGGAAACCCCCATCCTCGCGACGAGCGCCACCGAAGGGACCGGAATTGAAGAGCTCATCGATGCGGTCGATGCCCATCGGAAACACCTCGAGCCCACCCTCAAGGCGCGCCGGCACCGAGGCGAAGTGCAGTGGATGCTAGACCTTTTCATGCGCAAGCATGGCGAACATGGGGTCTCGACCCTACACGGATTGACGGAGATCAAGGCCCGCGCCGAGCGAGAGCTCGATGACGGCGAAACCCCGTTGAGCCTTTGCGAACGTCTGAGCCGAGAGTATGTAGCAAAGCTCTGCCAGACGTCATGAGGAAGACATGAGTGAACGCCCTAAAATCGTACCCATCGGTCAGCTCCCGGAAGTAGGCGTCGTGCCCGAAATGATGCACGCCTACCTAATCCGGCCAGAGCGCTTCGGAGAACCCAAGCAATCCTTTCAAGAGGAAACGGTCCCCGTGTGGAGCCTCGGCCCCGACGAAGTGCTCGTCCAGGTCATGGCCGCAGGCGTGAACTTCAATGGCATTTGGGCGGGCCTTGGAAAGCCCGTCAACGTCTTAAAGGGTCACGGTCTCGACTTTCACATTGCGGGCTCGGACGCGGCAGGCGTCGTGTGGGCGGTCGGCTCGGCGGTAAACGATCACAAGGTCGGCGACGAAGTCGTTCTTCACTGCAACCACCTGGTGAACCCCGGAGCCAACGACTTACAGACGATATATGGCTACGAAACTCCAGATGGCTCGTTCGCCCAGTTCACCAAAGTACAGGGCCAGCAGGTGCTTCCCAAACCGCCGCACCTGAGTTGGGAGGAGGCCGCAAGCTACGGGCTCGTTTACTATACGGCACACCGAATGCTGATCGACAGGGCCGAGATCGAGCCCGGCGAAGACGTCTTGGTTTGGGGCGCTGGTGGCGGCCTCGGCGTGTTCGGAGTTCAGCTGTGCAAAGTGGCGGGCGCTCGCGCGATCGGAGTGGTTTCGAGTGACGACAAGGCCGAGCTGGTGATGCAGCTCGGTGCGCACGGCGTCATCAATCGAAAAGAGTTCCCTGCTCTCCAGTACCGCGACGGTATGACCGCCGAAGAGCAGAAGGCGCACACGGCCGATATCAAGGCCTTCGGGAAGCGCATCTGGGACATCCTCGGAGAACGCAAAGGGCCCGATGTCGTGTTCGAGCACGTCGGCAAGGCGACTTTTCCAGCAAGTGTCTTTCTCGCCACGAAGTTTGGACGAATCGTGATCTGCGGCGCCACGACCGGCTACAACCTGAACTTCGACGTACGACACCTGTGGATGCGCCAAAAGCGGATCATTGGCTCTCACTTCGCGGACGCGGATTCTGCGAGTCGCGCAAACCGACTGGTGATTCAAGAGAAGATCAAGCCGGTCATGACGCGATTGTTCAACTGGGACGAAATCCCTGAAGCCCATCAACTGATGTACGAGAACAAGCTTCATGGGACGGTCTCGTGCTTGGTCGGCGCCCCACGTCCCGGCCTCCGGAATCTCGAGGAAACCCGCGCCGCGATGGCGAACGGGTAGGAGGACGCATGCAGGCAGTCATCCAGTCGATCGAGGCTTTCTACCAGCGCGCGCACGACAACATCAAAGCTAGGGTCTCCGACGGAGACCGTATCAACGGCAGCAAGCTCAACGAGAACCAGCTAGGCGCCCACGCCCTCGCCTACTTGGCCACCGAGCTAGAGGCTTGCCGCCAGCTGGCACTTTGGGCAGAGCGTGTAGGCGGTGAATATGAGAACCAGATCGCCCGTGCTTATGTCGGCGAGGTGGCACGAACTCTGGTCGGTGGAGTCGACCTCGGCGCTTGCGAAAACATCGGCCTCGACGAGCTCGGCCTCACCGAAGCAGACCTGATGGAAACACTGCTTCGCCGGGAGGTCGTTGCGTTTGCCGATCAGCATGCCACCGGGGCGGTGTACCTCGAGCTTGCAGCCCGGGCCCGCGACGATGGTTTTGCAAACCCAGGCTTCGGCGACGAGATGCTGGGCGAAATTCGTTCACAGTTTGCCAAATTCGTCGACGGCGAAGTCATTCCGCAGGCACAAGACATCCACCGCAATGACGTGCTGATCCCAATGGACATCGTCGACCACATGAGCGAGCTAGGCGTGTTTGGGCTCACGATTCCAGAGGAGTATGGCGGCCTCGGTATGAGCAAGGTCGCGATGTGCGTCGTCACCGAGGAGCTCTCGCGCGGCTACATCGGCGTCGGCTCTTTGGGCACTCGGGCGGAAATCGCGGCCGAGCTGATCATGGGCGGCGGCACCGAGGAACAAAAAAGGAAGTGGCTCCCGAAGATCGCAGCTGGCGAGGTTCTTCCGACTGCCGTTTTCACCGAGCCCAACATCGGTTCGGACCTCGCGCACCTGGGTACTCGGGCGGTCAAGCAGGACGACGGAAGCTATGTCGTCAACGGAGCCAAGACGTGGATCACGCACGCGGTCCGTGCTGATTTGATGACTCTGCTGGCGCGCACGAACGCAGACCAGCCTGGCTACCGGGGGCTTTCGATGTTCCTCGCGGAAAAGACACGACTCACCGGCGAGGAAGGGGAGCCTGAGTTCGTCGATGAGGGGCTGACCGGAACCGAGATCAAAGTGCTCGGCTACCGTGGCATGAAGGAGTACGAGCTCAGCTTCGACAACTTCAAGCTGCCCCCCGAGTCGCTTCTTGGCGGCGAGGAAGGCGCGGGGTTCAAACAGCTGATGCGGACCTTCGAAAGCGCGCGCATCCAAACCGCCGCTCGTGGCGTTGGGTTGGCGCAAGCTGCGCTCGAAGATGCCCTTCTTTATGCCAACGAGCGCGAGCAATTCGGGGGTCCGATCTTTCGGTTCCCGCGGGTGGCTCGCAAGATCGGGCGAATGGTCGCTCGCATCGAAGCGGCCCGCCAGCTGACTTACTTCAGTGCCCGTGAAAAAGACGAGGGGAAGCGTTGCGATCTCGAAGCGGGGATGGCCAAGCTATTGGCGACTCGGGCGGCCTGGGAGTCGGCGGACGCCAACGTGCAAATCCACGGCGGCAACGGATATGCCGAGGAGTACACCGCTTCTCGGCTTCTCGTGGACTCGCGGGTGCTCAGCATCTTCGAAGGCGCAAACGAGATCCAGGCTCACGTGGTCGCGCGACGGCTTCTCGAAAGCTGACGCCCTCGGCTCAAGCGGCCATACTCGCGACGGATGGGGCCTGATCGCGTCGGTGGCAGGCGAGCGCTCGTCTATGCGGCTTTTGCCGTCTTGCTCGCGTTACAGGTTTTCCTCGGACTGTGGGGCGTGGCCGACCAGTGGACGCGTGGCCACAACGGCTGGAACGGGGCCGCGTACCACAACGGCGCACGCAACACCTTGCGATGGGGCGAGCTCTTTCCACTTCAATACGACACCGCCAACGTCCCCCCGAAGAAGGAACGGCTCTACACGCACGCGCCGTTGGGGCTTCACCTTCACAACGTGGCGAGCGTTCGCGTCTTCGGTGACCATGAGTCTTCGATCCGACTCGTCGCCGCATTCTGGAGCGTCGCGGCATTCTGCATGCTGTTTGCAGTGGTGCGGCGGCTATGGAGCGATGGTCATGGGCTCTTGGCGGCAGCCGTGTACGTCGCCCTGCCGATCAATGCGATCTACACCAACATGGCCAGCCACTCGGCGGGCTTCATCTTCTGGAGCCTGCTGACCCTTTATCTCTACCTGCGCTCGAGGGACGCCGCACCAGGGCGATGGCTTCCCTTCATTCTCTTCCTGGCTGCCTTCACCATGGCGGCCACTTGGGACTGGCCCGCCTATTACGTCGCCCTCTGCATCGCCATCCACTGGGCCGCCACACTAAAACGGGACAGTCCCCTTTTACCAAGGGTTGAGCAGCGTTCGATTAACCCCTCGAAAAAGGGGACTGTCCCCTATTTGCAGCTTGGGGGGTTTTGTGGGTGGGTGTTGTTGCTGTTCGTCGGGCATTTGGCGCTGGTAGAGTTGTTGACGGGGAATCTCGACGAGCTGACCGGCACATTTAACGCACGGCGGGCACTTTCGTGGCAGCGGTTTCGAACCCACCTGCTCGTGGTCCCCGAGCTCATGTTCACCGGCACCATTCTAGCGCTTTGTGGAGCCTGGCTCGTGGCATGGGGAGCTCGGCTTGCGCGCTCTACCGCAGAAGCGCGCGACCTCGTGCCCATCGCGTTTCTGGTCGCTGGGCTAGCTCATTATCTCACCTTCCGGTGGAGCGCGATCGTACACTCATACTGGGCCTGGCCGATGCTTCCGTTCGTTTCGATCGCCGTGGCCACGTCTCTACTCGCGATCGGCCGCGCAATCAAAACTCGGGTCGACCAAGCGCTCGAAGGCCGCATGTCGATCCGCGCACGGAACAAGCTCGCAACAGCGGCCGCGCTCGGTGTTGCGATCTTTCTCTTACCCTTGGCCATACGCGACGCAAAAATCGTTCCGAAGGGGCGTTACGTCGGAGGCTCGATGTGGTTTTTCACGCCGGTGCGGGGCGCAATCGACACTTACGACTCGGGGCGAGCGGAACTCCGTTTCGCCGAACGTGTCAAGGCGTGGACGACTCGTAGCACCGGCGTGCAACTGCACCCGAGCCTCCAGTCACGCCGGCTCGAACCGCGGTTTGACATCACCCTCGATAGGGCGACCTACCGCTGGTCACCAAGGCCTAGACCACATATCACGAACGACCAGGGCATCGATGGTTGGGTCTTCATCGCTCCGGTCGGGGAGCTTCCCGAAAACGAACGCATCGAGCTCGCGGCCCGATACCCGTACCGACAGTTCGACGGATACTTCATGGTAGACCTCCGCACCGAAGGAACCGACATCGAGGTGTGGAATGTGACCCCGCAAGCGACGACCCCACGCTGGTGGCTATTTCACAGCGCATTCGAGCCGCCGGTCACTGCGTCTCGGTCGACGGCCAAGGAGGCGTTTCTCCGTAGAAAGGTCGACCAGTACCATGTCGAGTGACCTTCCGAAACGCGCGCTGACGCTGTGGGCGGCATCGTATCTGGGTTGCGCCGGGTTCTTGTTCGGTGAGCTTGCAATCCGCGGCGAATCGATCTCGATGGCGCTGCTCACCCAGCTTCTTTGGCTCGCGCTGCTCGCTTCGGTTCCCGTGTTCTGTGTGCTAGCGGCCGCGTGGTCGGTGGCGTCTGCAAGTGGCGCGGTGAAGTGGACATCGACCGCATTGATCGCCTCACTCGCCGCGATTGCTGGTTGGAGTCAGAGCGACTTCTTGTTGTCCGGTCCCCATTGGGCCACCCATCCGCAACGGGCTTGGTGGCGGTTGATTTTGATGGCGTTCGTGGGGCTTGTCGGAGGGGCCGGATGGGCGTGGCTCTGGTGGGGTTATCGGCGCCCGCAGAGCAGCTGGGGGCGCACCATCTGGTTTCTCTTCTGTGCCCTCGCGGTTACTGCCTGCGCGTTCGCCATCATCCGGTACCGCGCCTACGACTTCTCGATCGCACAGCTCGTCCTTCCCGCATTCGTCCTTTGCTCTGCCATGGTGCACGGCTTGGTTCGGGACTGGCGGCACTGGCCCGTCGTGGTGGGCTGCGCGACCGCGTGCTTGCTCGTCGCCCTGGGCTCGCAGTTCGATCCCAATCTCAACGCGACGGGTGAGCGCGAAACGATTGCAAAGAGCCGTGCAGGCGCTCTCGCAAGACTATACATCATTCCACGTCTCCGCGACGGCGACCCGCTTTCATCGGGCGAGCTCAAGTGCCCGGACAGACGGCCGATCCTCGCAGAGCCGTTGACGTGGGCCGCCCCCGAGGCGCGCCGTAACGTGATCATCATCACGGTGGACGCGCTCCGCAAGGACGTCGTCGGAATGGTCGCAAGCCACCGTTCGGTCACCCCCGAGCTCGATCGTTGGGCGAAGTCCGGGGTCTCGTTCGCGAATGCCACGAGCACTTACCCAGCGACGCTCTTTGCCGTCGGCAGTGCATTCACCGGTCTGAGCCCGGCGGAACTCTATCTCTTTCCCGGTCTTCCCGAAACGATCTTCACCCGTTCGATCGGCCACGTCGATCGACAGATCGCGGTGTTGCCCGATGTCAGCTGGTTCAGGCTCCCGATCGTTGCGGAGCTATTGGCCCGCGGCACGAAGATCGATTTCGTGCCTACGGACGACGCTGCGACCGACACCTTGATCGGGCGCCTCCGTGCCGCACGCGATGAAGATCAAACAGTGGTGGCCTGGGTTCATTACTACGCGCCCCACGATCCATACCGCACACACCAGAGTGCCCGAATGGGCCAGGGCAAGAAGAACGCCTACCTCAGCGAAGTCGCGTACTTCGACCGAGAGCTCGGCCAGTTGATGCGCTACCTCGAGGACGACCTTTGGCTGAACGATAGCTTGGTTGTCTTCTTTTCGGACCACGGAGAAGCACTGGGAGAACAATCCTATTGGGGCCACCACGTGTACTTAAATGGGTGGATGACCGACATTCCGCTCCTGCTTTGGCATGCGGATCTGGCACCCGGCACGCGAAGCGTCGGAGTCGGGCTCGCCGACCTCGCTCCCACGGTGCTGCACTTCTTGGCCCTCCCGATCCCGCAGGGCATTGCGGCCCAGAGCCTCTTCACGCTCGATCCCGACGATGCCGAGCGGCCCTCATTTGCCGAAGCCTTTCCAATTCGAGGGCGTGAGCTGTTCGACAGCTTTCGCTTCGACGCACTCGACGATGAGTCGATCGAAGAACGGCTCCGCCAGATCCGGGTCATGAACAAGGGCTACGAGCCGAAGATCGCGATCACGCAGGGCCGTCATCGACTGATTCAGCACCGCGCTGCAAATGCATCGCTCTTTTTCGACCGCAAAACCGACCCCGAAGAAGAACGGGATATCTCTGCTAGCGAGTCGGAACGCGCCAGGCTTCTACGAGCGAACCTCGCGACTTGGCAAGAGGACCAGCTCCGAAGAATTCGTTGTCGCCTGAACCTCAGCCCCGCCGACCACCGCTGAGCCCTCGGTCATTTGAACACGACGCGCAAAGACCATCCAAGCACGTCGACATGGGTCTTATACGTGCCCGAGTTGGTGAATGTGGTCACGCCGTCCACGGGGCCGTCCAAACCAATGACTATCTGAGGATGCTGACCATTGGGTTCGTTGTAGGTCGACGTGAAGAAATGGGCGTACCCGAGTGTCAGCTCGGTTCTGCCAAAGCGACCACTCAGGCCTACATGAACGCCAAAGCGTTGGAGCGGCAGATAGTCGATGAATGCGAACCCGTCCCGAAAGCCCAACGTCTCGTACGACCCGCCCAACCGAAGCGCGAGCTGGCCCGGAATCACGTTCCAATCTCCTCCCACTCGCACGGAAACCTGATCTTTCCAGTGATGGGGAACCCGTATGGGATTTTCGAACGCCGGAATGACGGTGCTCGGCTCGGGATCGTCGGGGTTTGTGAAAATGCTTATATCGCCGGATAGAAATAGCGCGTCGGTGACGACCGAGTTGCGCTCGTAGATCACATTGGCCTCGATATCGAACGTCTCGTTCTTCATGGGGTCGTCCGTGGCGTCACCGTCGTCGAGGCTACTGCGAGGTGCAGTGCGGTGGGCGTATCGGATGCCAAAGTTGAACCACATTGGCCGCTGCGCCGTATACGAGACACTGCTCCGGCCCTCGCCTAACGGCGTTTGGGCGACGGTATTGCCGCTCGCCTTTACATCGTCATCCCATCGGACGCCGAACACGATGTCGACCCGATCGTGAGGAATGAAATGAATGGATCCGATCACTCGCGGGACGAACCAGTCTGTGACTGTCGCTGTCGTTGGCTGATCCCCGGCCGGGTCCTCGCCCTCCTGGAGAAATCGCGTGTAGTTGGTGAACCTGACTTTCGAAAAACCCCATCCAAAGCCCGCACCGATCTGCAACCAGTCGGTCAACTTCACCCCGATCCCGTACGTTACGTGGAGCAGGATCACGTCGTCCTTGACGAGCAAGTACCGGAGCGGCGAGGGCACGAGGCCGTCCGGAGTCGTCACCCCATCCGGCGCAGGATAGAAACCAGGTTGTTCGCGGCCGTCCTCATCGATCCGCGGTCCTTCCTCCCATAGCATCCGGCGAGTCGCATAGGGCGCATCGAGGCCGAGGAGCATGGCTACGCGTTTGCCGAATCGCACCGAAAAAGCGATCAGCGGCAAGAGCGTCATGCGATCGGGGATGTCCTTGCCGGTACATACCTCGGGATGCTCGACGTTGGTTTGGCCGCCCACATACCCTGGGTCGTAGGTGCCGGTCCGATCCACGCATGATTTCTGGAAAATCAGATCGTTGCCCAAGACGAGCTGGTTGGGCATCGAACCCAGCGCGGCAGGGTTGAGGAACGCCATGATCGGATCGTCGGCACGGGCAAAGCCTGTGGAGCCACGGCCGAGCGCACGCGCATCACCCCCCGGGAACTCATAACCACCGGCGCTCGCCACAACGGGGAGACCGGACCACGAAACGAGGACGGTGAAGACGCCAATCGTGATGAAGCGGCTACGCATCGTCCTAGAACCTGACCTTCAGAGTTAGGCTGGTGCCACTGAACCCGAGGTCGAGCTCGGGCCCCCGCTCGCTTGTGTCGTAGTACTTGCTGCTGCACGCAATCCCTCGGTACTGCTCCCAGTACTCGTACGAATGCTTGGGGTGGCTCACTGCCTGTCCGATGCTCAACACCGGCGGTATCAAATAGAGCCCCGCCGCACGAAAGCGCGCCATCCTCCGATCGAATGCCGTGGGCAGATCGCCGTTCTCGTCGTGGTAGAGGCCGACATAAACGCTGCCCATCACCAGGCCGTAGACCACGCCGCCTCCACCATAATTGGGGCCTCCCAGATACTCTTGGACCTTTGCGGACTTCTCCAGAGTCTGTGTCGCATACCGAAGCTTGGCGCGCTTCTCTTCTATCGTCTTGCCAGGTTTGCGCCGGATGCGCTTGGCGCCCCAGACGCCGGGCATCGGAATGACAGCAAGCTGCAAGACAGCCGCAATACCTCCTCCGATGATCGCCCACTCGAAGAAACGCTCGGCGCGCGGGCTCTCCTGAGTGACCAAGTTGTAAGTCGGCTGCATCAGGCTGCCCGCTAACGCGAACATCCATCCAAAGCGCCAAGCCGCCGCTTTTTCTTGGCCGTCTTCGAAGTTGCTTTGGATCTTCTGGATACGGTAATCGAGCTGGTCTTCCGAAAGCTCTTCGATGCAATGATACGCGTCTTGCGCGCGCGCTGTGGAAGCAGCGAGCGCGATACCGACAGCAAGGGCTGCTCCGAAAAGGAAGGTGATGCGGGAGGCCCCGCGGTGCTGTCCAGGTGTCGTCATCGATGCAGCTCTCGTAACGAGAGCGGATGCTACACAATTCTGGCCCGTTATGGGGTACAAGATTTCGCAGAAGCCAAACGCTGGAGAGCGCATGCATTTGGCGACCGCCCATCTCATGACGACGCGCACACCGATTCAGAAGCTTTTTTCGAGAGCCGGGACCAAGGCCCGAATCGCCTTGGGCTGGCTGAGCTTCGCCACAAGGCTCAGGCCCAAAACGGAGTTCGGTGACCGCACTCCCCCTCCGGCCCCGGACTATTCCGATCGATCACAGTGGGCAGTGCATCCGGAGGCACCCAACAAGTCTGACTTCAAGCCTCTTGGCCGGGATGCAAGGGACCGACCGACGGCATGCGGCGCGGATGTATTTTTCATTCATCCCACGAGCTATTTCGGAGCTCGATATTGGAACGCCCCCCTCGATCATGCGCATGCCAACGAGCTCGTCGATGAGCTGATCATCCCTGGACAGGCCTCTGTTTTCAACGACGGCTGTCGTATCGTTGCTCCTCGCTACCGTCAGGCCACTTTTTACTCTTTCCTGCGTGGCACCAAGAGCGGACGTGCCGCCTTGGAGCTCGCGTACACGGATGTGCTCGATGCCTTCGAACACTATCTACGGCATTGGAATCAGGGCCGGCCGTTTTTCATTGGATCGCACAGCCAGGGGACCGTTCACGCCATGCGATTGCTGAAAGAGCGCATCGACGGCACCGACTTGGCAGAGAGAACGGTCGCGGCGTATGCAATCGGCTTTCGGTTTCCACAAGACCAGTTTGAGAACGGATATTTCAAGAGCTTCCATCCTTCACGGAGCGCCATAGATACGCGTTGCATCGTCGCGTGGGATACGTATTCAGATGAGGGCGGACCGAGCCATTGGATCGATCGAGCTGAGGTCTGGTACGCCAACTCGAACGGAACGGGCACGTGGGTACGCCGAGCGCACAAGAGACCAGTTGCTACCAACCCTTTGAGCTGGACGAACGACACGCGTGCGGTAGCCGCTAGCGCGAACAAGGGGGCTGTTCATGTGGTCTTGTCCGACCCCCGCGGCGTGAGATGGAAGGGATTCGGCGGGGAGAACCCGATCGGATTGCGGGCGCACAGCTTGTCGGCCCCACACGTGGGGGAAGTCTCAGCGACGTTGAGGGAGGACGGGTTCCTGTATGTATCCTGGCCGATCACGAAGGCCTTCACGACTGCGATCATGCCGGGAGGAAATTTCCACAACTACGACTACGGTTTGTTCTACATGAATATGCGCGAGAATGTCCGGCAACGCTTGGACGTTTACTTGCAGCAGCAAGCGCGGTAGCGCGTGGGGCGGGCGTCAGTGCTCGGACCGCGTAGGACAGCAGTCAGCTTATCGGGACAAGAAGCCGAGGACGGCGCTTGCTACTTGATCCGGTTGCTCGGGCAGCATCGCGTGCCGGGCTGGGTCAGCTCGTCGGAGGAACCTTGATCGACGTGATGGGAATCGCGCGCGATGCTGGAGCGGACCGATCTTCCCGCTCAGCCTTCCCCATGATAGTAGATGCCGGTGGGCCGATACCTCTACGAACGAGAAGAACATACCGCGCTTCGTGAGCAGATTCGTCGTTTCGCAGCTGCTGAAATCGCGCCGCACGCGTTGGCATGGGAAGAGGCAAACGAGTTTCCGCGCGCGCTCTACAAGCGAGCGGCGGCCGTTGGCTATCTCGGGGTCAACTATCCAGTCGAGTGGGGGGGCAGCGGCGGGAATCTCGGCCATCTGCTGGTCCGCGCTGAAGAGATGGTCCTCGCAGGCAAATCGGTCGGGACCTGTGTGGGCCTCGGCAGCCACGACATCGCGATTCCGCCAATCTTGCGGTTTGGTAACGACGAACAGAAGGAGCGCTTTGTCCGACCGACCCTCGCTGGCGACAAGATCGCTGCCTTGGGCATTACCGAGGCCGGAGGCGGAAGCGATGTGGCTGCCGTGCGCACCAAAGCCGTTCGCGACGGCGACCACTACATCGTCAACGGCGCCAAGACATTCATTACCTCTGGATGCCGCGCAGACTTTCTCACGACGGCGGTGCGAACCGGGGGCGAAAAGCACGATGGCATCTCGTTACTGATCATCGAGGCCGATACGCCCGGCTACAGCGTGGCCAACAAGCTCAAGAAAATGGGATGGTGGGCAAGCGACACGGGCGAGATCGTGTTCGAAGACTGCCGGGTGCCCGCGAAAAACCTGATTGGAAAGGAAAACGGCGGCTTCCCACTGATCATGAAGAACTTCGTTTCGGAGCGCCTCATGATCGCCGGCCAATGTAATGCGATCGCAGAGCTCGCCTATGATGAATCGGTCACCTATGCCAAAGACCGCCACGCCTTTGGCAAGTCGCTGAGCGGCTTTCAAGTCATACGTCACAAGCTCGCCGATATGGCGACCCGGCTGGCGGCCTCGCGTGCCCTGACGTCCGAGTGCGTGACTCGGTACTTGACGGGTGAAGAGACGCCCTCGATTGCAGCCATGGCAAAGAACACGGCTACGGACATGTGTATGTTCGTCTGCGACCAAGCGGTGCAGATTCACGGAGGCTATGGGTACATGCGGGAGTACGTCGTCGAACGACTGCTTCGCGACGCGAGGCTCTACCCCATCGGTGGTGGTACTCGCGAGATCATGAACGAAATCATCAGCAAAGTAGAAGGTTACTCTTCTTGAGGAAGTGGCCGATCAGGGGCATAAGTCGACGCTCATCCCTTGGCTCTGCGTCAACCGGTGACTCGGGCCGCGGCGCCGGACGGGCGTGCTCGCAATGGGGCCCCGGTCGCCCTTCGCGATAAGTATGGATCTTGACGCGGGCTCCTCCCCATCGCTGTGCTGCCCATCCCGCACCGCGGCCCGAGTCACCTACTCCTCGAAAAACAGTGTCATTGACCATGTGGGTGAGCTTTGCAGGGTCCAGTCGCCGCGACTCCATTGTCCACGGTAGTGGGCTCAATAGGGCGGTGTGGGGTGCGGTCATGGGGCGGCGTGGCGAGTGCCAACCCGTCAGACAGCAACCAGCTCGGGTTGGTCGCGAGCTACGAGGCGAGGCTTGCGTGGGCACTAGCCCGCAAGTGAACCGGCCCACCTATGCAAGCCGAGCCGTCCGACACATGGCCGTGTCCCACACCGCCCGATCGATCCGAGTTGATCCGGTTTCGTCGATGCGACTCCGCTCCATTTCGAGGAAAGGTATGCTAGGAGCCGTTCAACACGCCGGTCAAGGCCCTTCGATGACGTCTCGAATGATGGTCGGCTCTTTGGAGCGCACGGTCTCCCGCGTCATCGACAGACTCGACTGGTGGAATCGGAGCTCGGTCGCCTGGCCGGCGATGGTCCGCGCGTATAGTTGAACCACGAGGTGATCCGACGCGGCCGGCGCACCAAAGGAGTAACTCAACCGCCAACGGTCGCCGCCATCGAGCCGAATACCCTTACGCTCGAAGACCAGGTACCCGTCCATGAAGACGTCTTGGTGCAGGTCGACGGTTGCAGTTGGGTCGCCGAGCACCTCGAGGTCGAAGTCGACTCGAACCACGGTACCGGCAGGGACCCGTAGGTACTGCCCTCCCAAGATCAGCTTTTTACCGTCCTCGGCGGGAACACGGACTCTTTCCTCACTCAAGAGAGCCATCCTCGGCGAGCCCGTCATGTCCGGGCGCCCCGATCGCGTGAGTCGAGCGACCTCCTCGACCAGCATGCGCGTTCTCGCAGACGGGGTCTCCACGTCGGTCACCGGGCCGAAGGGGCCTTTGGAGACCGCACGGGTGCAAGCGCGAAAGCCCTCATCGCAATAGACCGCGCCTCCAGTCGGTTCCCACATGATCACTTTGCGGGCATACGTGTTGCCGCCAAACAATCTGCGAGGCGTGTCGTATCGACGAAACATGCTTCGCCCGATGAAGGTCTTCGCGTGAGCTTCCATCCCAAGCAGATCCGCCACGGAAAGCGCTAGATCGACGTGCCCGTGCAGCGCATCGATCCGCTTCACCTCTACCTCAGGAAGCATGACGAGGGCGAACGACCAACTCTGCGACAGGAGTCGCTCTGACGGGTTCGACGCCTGGCTCGTACCGGCCGATTCGTCCGAGGTGACGATCACCACCGTATCCCGAAGCACCCCATCCTGTTTGAGCTGCGCGAGGAACTCGTCAACCGCTTCGTCGGCCCACGAAAAGGCCCTCGCCTCTCTGCTACTGACGCCCCCGCGCGCCACCGACTCGGGAAAGGTGTACGGGTGGTGCGTGCCCACCGTGAGCAACGTCGCGAAGAACGGCTGTTCCGCGCGGTGGAGCTCGAGGATCCGCGGGAGTGCCTGTTCGAAGAACGCCTTGTCGTCGACGCCCCAGTCGGTCCGGGCATAGCTCTTTCGAAACCATGGATCCCCGATCAGCTCGTCGAAGCCCGCCTTTTGCATGAACTGGTCCTTCAGCATGAAGCCAAGCGGGGCCGACTGGATGTATGCCGTGACGTATCCTGCATCCTTGAACAGCGATGGCAGGCAACGGCGCGCGTTCCCGTAGACCTGCTCGGTCATCTTGGACTGATCGGTGACCAGCTTTGGATAGTCTCCACACAGGACCGCGTATTCGCCACGATTGGTCTGCCGTTGATGCGCGACGACGTGGGTGAACAGGATGTGATCCTTGGCGAGCGCATCGAGCTTCCGCATGGTCGTGTCGCTCTGAACGCTTGCGGCGGCAGCGATCGATGGAAGGTACACACCCGAGGCGGCTTCGATCATCACCAGGATCACGTTGGGACGCCCATCGAGCGGGCCGACCCACCGCTCGCCGTCGAGATCCGAACGAAATACCTCGCGCACGTCCCCGCTGAGCGTGCGGGCGGTGCTCGAGGCGGTGGAGACGCGGAGGACCGACAGATTGGCTTGAAGAGCGTGTCGCTGCCGCCATTCGTCGTGCTCGTGCGAAATGGGGAGCACCACTTGCCCGAGGACCGACGCCGCGAATACCACGCCAAGGCCACTCCACCATCCCCGTCCCGCCGGCGTCTGGGCCAGCGCCACCGCGATCACGGCCCCTACGATCATGACAACGAAGAGAATCGGATGCTGCAGATGACGAACCGAGCCTCCGAGGAACGTGGAATCGGCGAGATATCCCGAGTGGCTGAGCGCGTACAAGGAATCAAACAGCGAAACGAACTCGAACATCGCAAAACTGACGATCACCAAAGCCAGCAGGACCACCAATGCTGCGATGCGCGCCCAGAATCGACGAACCGACACGAGTCCCCCGACGAGCGCGAGGCTCAGGGCGGCAACCGAAACGTCGGCGAGTACGCCGCGAACGTCGACGAGCCGCAACCCGACATCCTTGTCCACCATCAGGATCAGGCGACCGATCAAAGGTGCGGTCGCGCACACTAGCACCACGAGCGCCCAGCCCACCCTTCCACCTAGATCCCGGCCCTTCGTTTCGATGTGGGTAGTTATGGGCTATGAACCGCGCAGACAGCAAGCTCACGGGCCATCAATGACCAAAGCTTTCGCACCTGCCGCAGAGCGTAACCAGCGACCGATTCTCGACGTGCTTCGACGCACCCTGCCCTCTGACGGCTTGGTGCTCGAGATAGCGAGCGGAACTGGCCAGCATGCGAGCTTCTTCTCCGAACATCTAAGCAGGATTCGATGGCAGCCGAGCGACGCTTCTCGAGAGGCCCTCGAAAGCATCAGGGCTCGTGTTCGCGAGGCCCGGCGAGACAACCTTCTGCCGCCGGTCGAATTGGACGTGAGAACAAACCCATGGCCGCGCGTCGAAGCCGACGCGATCTTGTGCATCAACATGATTCACATCGCCCCGTGGGAAGCGACCGCGGCTCTCTTTGGCGGCGCTTCGAAAATCTTAGAGGAAGCTCAGCCGCTGATCACGTACGGTCCATATCGTCTTCATGGAACACACACGTCGCAGAGCAACGCAGCGTTCGACCAGACCCTACGCGCACGCAACCCCGAATGGGGCGTGCGTGATGTCGACGACTTGCGGGAGCTGGGCAAACAAACGGGATTCGAGCTCGTGGAGCGGGTCGCGATGCCCGCGAACAACATGACTTTGATATGGACGAGAAGCCCGCGCCCGGCAGCTACGACGGCTGAATGAAGAGCATCACGAAGTAGACCACGAAGAGACTCACCAGCACGAAACCTGTCCTTCGGCCGATGTGGTTATTTTTTTTCACGATCGCCGTCGCGATCAGTAGCAAAGTCACGCCGACCATGATCGGGAAATCCCGAGTCACGAGGGCGTGATCGACGACGGCGCCCGGCGCGATGACGCCAGGCAGACCGAGAACGCCGAGCAGATTGAACATGTTCGAGCCCACGACATTGCCGACCGCGATGTCTTGTTCATCCCGCCTTGCAGCAGCGATCGATGCGGCGAGCTCCGGAAGGCTCGTTCCGAGCGCCACTAGGGTCAGCCCGATCACAAGCTCGCTCACGCCGACGCCCCGCGCGATCTCTACGGCCCCCCATACCAGCACGCGAGAACCGACGAGGAGCACTACGAGCCCCAAGATAAACCAAAGCGCGGCTTTCAAGGCCGGAGCAGGCTCGGGTATCTCGCCATCAAACAAGGCGGCGAGAGGGTCGGGGTCTTGGTTCTCACGACGCCCCTGAATCCCGATCCAGATCAGGAGCACGATCATGCCAACCAGCAGGATGATGCCCTCGATGCGGCTCAAGCTGTCGTCCGAGAGAAAGATCCAGGCGACGATCATGATCCCTAAAAGCACGGGGAGCTCACGGATCAGCAACCGCGAGTGAACTCGAAGGGGGCACACCAAAGAGGCCGCTCCTAACGCCAACGTGACGTTGACGATGTTGGATCCGATCGCGTTCCCGATCCCCATCTGCGGACTTCCGGCCCAGGCGGCTATTCCTGAAACGAGCATCTCCGGTGCAGAGGTCCCGAAGGCGACGACCGTGAGGCCTATGACGAGCCGACTGACGCCCAGGTCCGTCGCCAAGCTGGCCGCCCCGTCGACGAAGCGATCCGCACCCCAGACGACCGCGATGAAGCCGAGGAGGAGGCCAGCGGTTGCGTAAAGCAGCGTCAGAACGACCTCGCGATGCAGTCGGTCAAGGCGAGAGTCTTACGCAGGACACACTGCGCGCAAGTCCCGTGAAGATCGCACTGGTAATACCACCCCACGGAGCGCTATACCCCTGACACACGGAAACGGGAGACATCATGGGCAAGCGACTCGAGGGCAAGGTTGCAATCATCACGGGATCGAGCCGTGGCATCGGCGAGGCTATCGCTGGCAAAATGGCCGAAGAAGGGGCGAAGGTGGTCCTCGTCTCGCGCAAGATCGAAGGCTTGCAGGCCGTCGCCGACAAGATTCGGGCGGGCGGCGGCGAGGCCACCCCGATCGCTTGCCACGTGGGTCACCAGGACAAACGCCAAGCGATGCTGGAACAGGCGATCGACACCTACGGCAAGGTCGACATTCTCGTGAACAACGCAGCCACCAATCCGCACTTTGGCCCGATGCTCACGATCGACTGGGGCGCTTGGGACAAGACCTTCGAAGTGAATGTCAAAGGCTACTTCGGGATGACGCGGCTCGTGGTCGATCATCTCCAACAGCGCAAAGCGAAGGGCTCGATCATCAACGTCGCCAGCGTCGCGGGACAGATGGCCGCCCCCATGCAGGGCGTCTACGGAATGACCAAAGCCGCCGTGATCTCCATGACTCGGACACTTGCCATGGAGCTCGGGCCGGCAGGGATACGCATCAACGCCATCGCGCCCGGGCTGATCGAGACGAAGTTTGCGCAAGTCCTCGTCGAAAACGACACCTTTCGGTCGATGGTCGTCGATCGCACTGCCTTAAAACGCGTCGGCCAGCCGGAAGACATCGCTGGAGGTGCGGTATACTTGGCTTCGGACGAATCGGACTATCTGACGGGAGACGTCATGGTCATAGACGGTGGTTGGACGCTCGGATAGCCGGAGCGGCGGATGATCGAACAGCCGCCATCCAGCCCGCCCGGGGCCGCAGGAAAGCGGGACTCGATCGAGTTGCGGGTGGCAAATCTACGTCGCGAGCTCGAGGCGGAGACCGATCCCGCGACCGAGGCTGCGATCCTCTATGAAGTTGGGGTCCTCCACGAGCACGCGCTCGAAGAGCCGGAGAAGGCGTCGGAACTCTATGAGCGAGCCGCAGCCGTCGACCCCCTTTTTCACCCGGCTCTCATGGCGAGGCTGCGAATTGCCGAGCGCGAGTCGAACGGACACTCGGTTCCGGCGCTGTGTGAGGCGCAGGTTGCGGCAACAGAGGAGGGCTCGCTCAAGGCGGCTGCACTCGTCGACTTAGCCCTCCACACCGAACAGTGGGCTTCGTTGCTTCGAGAGGCGATCGAAGAGTCGCCGGAGCCCGCGCTTGCGGCGCTGATCCTCGAGTGGCTCGCCCAGGCCCGCGGCGACCAAGCCTCCCTCCGCGAAGCACTGCGTGCTCAGGCCCGACACGCAACCGACGGCGATTTGCGTGCGGGGCTTTGGCTAGACTTGGCGCTTGCAGAGCTCGACGCAGGCGAGATCGATGCGTCTCTCGAAGCGCTCGAGCGCGTTTGCGAATCGGACGCATTGAGTTGGCAGGCCCGCATGCTCATGATCCGCGTGGCACGAGAACACGAGCGATGGGATGTGTTCGATCGCGCTGCCAGCGCGTTGGGCGAGCAACTCGAAGGGGCAGCGGCGTCCGACGTCCCCATGGATCCACTCCAAGTCCCGATTCCTAAGGGGCGTCGGCGGCCCACGGCTGCCCTCATTTGGGAAGAAGCCGCAGAACATCGTCTCGAGTCGCTGAACGATCCGGCCGGGGCAAGTGCGCTTATCGAGTCCGCGCTTCGCTTACGACCCGACGACGCGGGCCTCCGTCTCCGAGCACTTTCTATGGCAGAGCGAATCGGCGACGAAGGCCGGATTCGGGCGGCGTCTGAGTGGTTCCGTGCATCGGCACCGAGCCACCCAGGTTTCGTTGCGCGCGAAATTCGCCGCGCTCTTGCAGACGATGATCTGGGAAACGCCATCGAGACGCTGACAGCCATCGCGGAACGGTACCCGGAGTCGGTCTATGCACACGCAGCGCTCGACGTAGCATTGATCCGCGCAGGTGCGGACGAGGCTCGCATCGATGCCCTTTGCCGACACGCAGACCGTCTGCCCGGGGAAGACCGCGCGTGCACGCTTTGGCACGCGGCTCAGCTCGCCGCCTCCCAACCCTCCGGCGCAGAGCGCGCCCAAAGCCTCTACGAGGAGGCGGCCAGCGTTGCACAGGAGTCGGGCGATGCGATCCTTCGCGAAGCGATGGGCGCGGCGCTGATCTCGCAGCGCTTCGAACCATTCCGAGATTGGTGCGATGCGTTGTTGTCGCGCGGGCTAAGCGCTGACGAGCGAGCGACTCTCACATTCTCGAAATACGACGTCTTGCAGCGCAGTCTCGGCGCAAGCGATGAAGCACACGCGTTGTTGCATGCAAAAGTCGATGACCCCGCACACCAGCGCTGGGCACCTCACATCGCGCGCGTGCGGGCAGCTTGGACTGGCGATTTAGACCTTCTGATCCAAGCGCACGAAACCCTCGCTTCCCTCACGGGAAACGAGGTCCGCGTCGGGCATCTGTGCGCAGCCGCGCAAGCATACGCGCGTGCGGGCCGATGGGAGTCCTCCGAAGACACGCTTCGACGGGCACTCGAGGAAGCGCCGGACGATGACTATGTGCTTTCATTGCTCCAAAGCGTATTGCGCGAAAGCGGACGACCCGAGGCCGCAGTATCTCTGGCACGCGAACGCTCTGAGAGTGACCCGGCACATCGGTTGGACGAGTTATCTTTGCTACTCGCAGGTGCGACTGCCGAACGCGACGGGGACCTCGCGACCGCGAGGCACGCATACGAAGTCGCACTCAAAGCCTTTCCGTCCTCGCCTTCCGCGGCGCTCGCGCTTCTCGACATCGCAAGGCGGCAAGGCGATGCGGGTGCGACGATCCGCGCGTACGAAGCGTTGGCGCAATGCGAGCTCGATGGGGGTGTATCGGACCTCTACTCAGTCCTGCTCGGAGATGCTCTCGGTGACGCGGGCCGCGAGTCGGAGGCCGCTGAAGCGTATGGAGCTGCCCTAGACGACCCTGCAACTTCGATCGCGGCGGCGATCGGCCTCCTGTCCGTCCCAGGTCGGCTCACCACCGATTCCCAGCGGGGGGTCGCTGAGCGCGTCCTCGAGCGCGCGGTTCCCTCGACCGACGATCCACTCCCTGGCTTTGCGGAGGCCCTCGGGGCTTGGCGCGCCGATCTCGCACGCAGCACGCCAACCGGAGACGCCTGGCTTCGCCTCTCCGAGCTAGCGCCTCTCGATCATCTCCGAGCGGGCGCGCTTCTGCAAAGTCTTCGAGCGACGAGCATTGCGCGGGCTGCCGATGCCGCGGACGAGCTGTTTCTGCTGGCACAGGGCACGGCCGAGCTCGCAAAGGACGAGCTCGACGCGACCATCGCTGTCGACGAAGCCTCGAGTCCGGCCGACGATCCCGAGTTCCGCGCAGCGGCCCTCGAGCATAGGCTTCATCATAGCGACGTACTGGGGCGCGCCGCGCTCGAGGCGGCATACTGCCGCGCATTGGTCGACACAGGTCGAGGCGCCGAAGCGGTGGCGCTCCTGAGCCGCGAGGTCGACAAGCGGCCAGACGATCTAGCGCTTTGGGAAACGCTCAGAGGTGCAGCTCGTCAGAGTCAGGACTGGTCGCTTGCGGCGCTTGCGTGCGAGCGTCTCGCCCGATCCGTCGATGGTGCGCTGCGCGCCGACCTATTGGAAGAGGCCGGCGTCGTGCGCTTGGACTACCTCGACCAAGACCAGCAGGCGGAGGATTTGTTCCGGGCCGCGTTGGCAGCGGACCCGAGCAGAGACGTTGCGTTCCGACGCCTGCACGATCTCCTCGCCGACAAGGAAGATGCGGACGCGCTTCAAGATCTCGTCGCGTCGCGCCTCGAGCAAGGTGGCCCCCGTGAACGTGAGGACCTTCTCTACGAGCGCGCGCGACTCCTTCGCGGATTCAGCGAACGGACCGAAGCGTTGGAGGTGCTCGACGAGCTCTTTACCGAAGCGCCGGACCATCCTGGCGCACTGGCGTTGGCGGCCGAAGTTCATGTCTCGCTAGAGCATTGGGACGAAGCCGTGGGGAGTCTTCGGCGACTCGCGGAGGCAGAGATCCCCCCAGCGCAGAAACGCGTCGCGCACCTCGGTGCCGCAGACTTCCTCGAAAGCAGGCTCGGGCGGAGCGAAGATGCGCTCGCCCAGTTGCGGGCGGTGGACGAGCTCGGATTGGCGGACGCGTCAGTGCTCACCCGAATCGGGAAGCTCGAGTCGACCCTTGAGCACGATGACCGGGCCGTGGACGCTTACCGGCGCGCGCTGAGCCTAGAGCCAACGCATCGCACGGCGATTTCGGGCCTAATCGAGCTCCTCGAGGACGCGCCTCTCCTCACCGCGATCGAGGGCTATGAGCGCGCGATTTGGGAGCGTATCGATCGCGGCGAGCTCGACGCCTCGCTGCTTGAAGGCTTGCGAGACGCCGCCACCTGGCTGTCACAGCCGGAGCGGGCGAAAGCGGTGAACGCCTGCCTTGCTGCGTTCAGCCTCGACCCTTCCGCGGAGGACACACACGGGTCGGGGCCGACGTTCGATCATGTGCCTCTCGAAGCTCTCGGAGACGTAGATGCCGACGAGACCCTCGAGCAAGTGGTGCGACGAGCCGGGCCGAGTCTGGGGAAGGGCCGGCTGCCATCGCGACCAAGAGCCGGCCCTGAGGATCGGGTTTACGAACAGCTCGATCTTCTGTGCCAGCGCTTTGGCGCACCGCTCGGTACGATCGCGGTAGCCGATGCTCCCACGGGCCCGCGAGCGCGAATGAATCGACGCGGTGAGGTCGATTGGTTGGTACCGCCAGAGAGCAAGCCAGGGCTCGAAGACGCCGACCTTTTCCACGCGGGCCGTCTTGCTTGGGCCGCTCCGCGCGGAACGATGGAGCTGATCGATGGCTCGACCGAGGACATCGCGGTCAAGCTCGCCGGCATTCTTCGAGCCGCACGCTGTAAGGTCGAGAGCGACTCCAACGCTTTGGCCGAGGTCCAGGTGAAGCTGCCACGGTCGGTCAAACGCGCAGTGCACGACCTGATCTCCGAGGCTCACATCACTGCGACAGGGCTGCGGCAAGTCGCTCGCAGGCTTCAGCAAAGCGCCGATCGAGCGGGGCTCATGACTGTGGGTGACATCGGCGTCGCGCTTCGGGAAACCCTCCCATCCCGCAGCGCGGATCTCGAAGGGCTCCGTGCGTCGGCGCGGGCTCTCGATCTTTTGCGTTTTTGGGCCGGGCCTGAGTCCCCACGGTGGAGGTCACGTGGCTGAGGACGAGCACGACGTGCCCACCGGCGAACGGGATTCAGTCCCTACCTCGTTTGACTTCGACGAGGAAAGCATTGCGACCCTGCTGGACACGTTCCTTGCCACTCAGACAGGGCGCCAGGGCAAGCGAATCTCCCACCCTCCCGATCCCAGCGACAGCGGCGCTCAAGCCGCCCAACGAACGGTATTTCAGCACGCGTCTCGCAAGGAGAAGCTTCCGCTAGTCGGCGAAGATCAGGGGGCGAAGAGGCGCCGAATCGCCCTTTTGAATGCGCTCGCTGAACGCGCCGCCGCCTCGGCAAGGGCAAGGCTTCTTACGGCGGCTGCCGAGCTCCACGAGCAGCTCGGGGACGAGGACTCGGCAATCGTTGCCTATCGCCAGGCGCTAGACTCCGACGCGCGAGACGTCGTTGCTCTGCGCGCCCTTAGACGCCACGCGATGCGGCGAGGCGACTGGGATGCGGCGGCACGAGCCTTAGGCAAGGAAGCCGCCCTCGATCTCTCTGCACCGGAGCGGGCGTCAGCGCTCAAGCTTCTTGCCCACGTCCATCTTCACCGAACCGGCGATTCGGCCGCCGCCGAGCGTGCTGCCGAACAGGCCTGCAGCATGGGACCAGACGATTTCGTGGCGCAGATGTCGTTGGCCTCCGCACGCATTGCCCGCGGCGACTTCGCGCGCGCCGGAGAAGCGATCGCGAGCGCCGCTTCGGCCTGGTCGGAACCGAAAGCACAGTCCGTTCTCATCCAACATGCCGGTACGCTCATGGAGCAGGGAGAGAAATTGGAGTCGGCAAGCGCACTTTACCAGCGCGCGACTGATCTCGACCCGACCTCTCTTCCGGCGCGGCTCGGCCTGATCCGCGCCACGCGTGAGCTTGGCGACGCCCAAACCTGCGTGACCTCCCTTTTGAATGCAGCCACGCAAGCCGAAGCCCCGGCCCTTTCCAATGCCCTTCGTCGCGCTGCGGCGACCATCCTCGACCGGACGCTCGGGCAACATGAAGAAGCGATGAGTCAGCTCGACGGCCACGACGATGTCGTATCGCTTTGGACCTTCGGGGACATTGCCTCTCGCGCGGACGATTCGCTCGCGGCGAGCAAAGCCTTCAATACGGATGTGGCGGACCAGAGCCCGGAAGCGCGTGTCATGGGGCGCGCCAGAGCGGCGAGGCTACGCGCAGAGCTTGGCGCCAAACTGGAGCTCGGAGCGAAGGACATCACCGAATCGGATGAGCATGGATTGGGGCACTATGTTCGAGCGTGGGAACGGTTGACGGGGGCGGACCAAGACGAAACCGAGCTGAAGCTCGTGTTGGATGCGATGTCGGTCGCCCCGCAAAGCGTCGCGGCCGACATGATGCTTGCCGACAAGGCCGCGAGTCTCGGCGATGGCGCCGCTTTCGTGGCGGCACTCGAGCGGGAGCTCGACCGCGCGTCCGATCGACTGGGTGCCGTGCTTGCCCTTGCCGAGGTCGCGGACGAGACCGGGGTCACGAGCCGACGGGAAGCATTGGCGCGCGCCAAGGAGCGTGGCGGACGTGAGCCGATCATTTGCCGAGCGCTTGCGCTGCTCGATCACGAACATCCCCGAGCCGCGGCAGAGCACTGGCTCGAAGAGGGTGCAGCCACCGCAGACGGACAGGGAGCGTTTGCTCTGACGACGGCTGCACGACTGCTCCGCCGTGCCGGCGCCGACCCCACACGCGCTCTCGAAGCGGCGCTCGACGAGCAACCCGACTATTGGCCGGCCCTATGGGAGCTCGAAGACGGCCCGAGGGAATCGGCGGAGCGCGCGCGCGCAGCATCGGCGCAAGCGGCTCGACCAGGGTCCAGCGCAGCCACGGCGGCGCTCCGCGCGTCGATCTGGGTCGGCACCGATTCCGAGGGGTTGGCGCATGCCGAAGCAGCGCTCGATAGGCGCGCCCCCGATCCCTTGCTCCTCGAGTACCTGGTCGAAGCCAAGGGAAGACGCTCGGAGAGCGCAGGCGAGCTCCTCGCTCTGGGGGCGGACCATTTCGAGGCGGTGCCCTATCTCGAGAGGGCGGCGGTCGCCTTTGGACGTGCGGGCCTTCCGGCGCGGGCAGCCAAAGCGCTCCGAGAGGCTCTTTCCCACGCGCCGGATGATGAAACGCTCTTGGTCTCATGCGAGGAGGCGGAGCTAAGGGCTGGCGAGTTTGCGAGGTTCGCGGACTCGGCCATGCGACGTGCCCGCGAGGCCCAAGACGAAGACGATAAGCTCGGCGCCCTGTGGGCCATGGCTGCGGTCGATCGCCTATTGCGAGGTGACATGCAGGGAGCACGCCTGTCGCTGCAGTCGATCGCCGAATCCCGCCCCGATCACTTGCCGACCGCTCGCATCCTCGAGTGGGACTCGCTCCGCGAGCAAGACGGGGAGCGCATCTTGTCGAGCACGAGGCGCGTTCTTGGCTGCCTTTCGGAAGAAGCCCCCGAGCGGGCTGCGAGGCATCGATTGATGGTGGAGGTGCTTCGAACCGACCCCGACATCCTGCCGTCGGAGGTCGACCGGTTGCTCCGGGGGATCGACGACGACATCGATCCGGACCCGGGTTTGGCACGACAGGTTCTTGGCACTGCATACGCACGTGGGGACTCCGAGACGGCGTCGCGAGCGCTCGCTGCGATCCAGGCACACCTCGCAAGCGACCTCCAACGCGGCGCACTGGTGCTGGAGCGCGCACACGTCCTAGAGCAACGGGGCGAGCCCGAACGAGCGCTCGCGGTCCTCGATGAGGCCGCGGACCACCCCTTGGCGCTCGAGCTACAAGCATGGCTCCTGCATTCTGCTCGAAGATGGGACGAAGCCGCGGCGCGCTACCAGGAGGCCGCGACACGGGCGAAGGACGGTCGCCGCGCGGCATCGCTCTGGAGAGCCGCTGCCGGCATCTTCGAGGAGAAGCTCGAAGACCCGGAGCGAGCGGTGGAGGCCTATGTGGCCGCAACCGAAAAGGACATCACCTACCTCGACGTGTATCGCCGCCTGGTGTCGCTCTATCGGAGTGAAGGCCGTCTTGCGGAAGCAGAGGCGCTCACCGAATCGCGAATCGAGGCGCAAGCTGACACGCCTACGCTTGTCGCGCTCTTGCTGGATCAGGCGGGTCAACGACGCGAAAAGGGGGACATCGCAGGTGTCATCGAATCCCTTCGCGAGTGTCTTGAGCTCGACCCTAACCACTTCGGAGCGCTTGCCGAGTTGACCGAAACGCACCGAGGCCAACGAGATTGGCAAGGCGCAGCCGAGGCGCTAATTCGGATCGCACGGTTGAAGCGGTCGGTCGATGAACAGGTTTGGGCTTTCTCCCAGCTGGCCGAGATCTACGATGCCCACCTTCGAGATCTGCCTCGTGCCGAAGCGGCACTCCGGCAGGTGCTCAAGCTGGCGCCGGCGCACCTCGAGACGCTAGACCGCTTGGCCTCGGTCTTGAGCTTGCAGGGAAAGGCTCAGGAGGCCGCTCGGGTTCTCGAGGAATTGGTGCGGCGAGCGAGCAACGATGATCAAGATCGGGATTATCGAATACGGCTTGCGGCCGCGATCGAATCGGCGGGGCAGCCCCGACACGCGGAGCTTTTCTTGGAGCAACTACGGAGCGAGCAGCCGACCGAAGTCGACGTAATTCTGGCTCTGGCCGATCAGTACGACCGGCAGGGCGCGGGCCAGGCTGCTTCGATGCACTTAAACCGCGCGGTCGCGGATCTGCGAGAAGCGATCGACGAGCATCCCGAGGACGAGGCTTTGTGGACCACGTTGGTTCGAGTGCTCAATCGGCGTCACGGCGCGGGGCCCGCATCGTGCGCCGCAAGCGCCGCGATTGCGCTTGGCTATCCGGCGTCTCTTTTTATCGGCGCCGTGACCGAGAACGAGGAGGCGCTTGGCGAACCGCAGCTTCCACTATCGACGGCGGTGGATCGCATCGTCGCACCCAAGGCGCTGCCGCCGACCGCGCTTCGGCTGTTCGCCTTGTGTGAGCCGGCGTTCGACAAGGTCCTTCCGTTCGACGCAGCAGCATGGAAGCTTCGGAAGGCTTCGGGAAAGCAGCGCGCGCTGGTCGAGGGAGCGGGACTGGTCGCCGAAGGCCTCGGGATCAGCGAGCCCAAGATTCGGCTGACCGACGCATCACCGACGGCCTGCATGCCGATCTCGGGAGACCCCCCTACCCTGGTCCTCGGGGCTACCTTGGGAGAGCACACGACACGACGGGAGCGGGTCTTCTTGTTTGCCAGGGCTCTGAAAGTCGCCGGCAGCCATCTGGCGCCGGGGCTCCGCGTGAGCGCGGAAGAGCTCGATGCGGTGCTGCTGACCCTTCTCGGCACCCACGAGGCAAGCCGCGTCACCAGGCTCGCCCTGCCCGACGCCCAGGAGCTTCGGCGCAAGCTGGTGCGAGCAGTGCCACGCCGTTATCGAGACGAAGTCGAGAGCCTCGTGCTCGATATCCGCGGCGACCCCGATTTTTCGTCCCGGTCGGTTCCGATGGCGATCGCGGAGCTTGGGAGCCGCGTCGCGTTGACTCTGACCGGTGATGTCCCATCCGCCATCAGCGCACTGCTCAAGGTCGCAGGGCGGGAAATGCCAAGCGCTCTGGGGCCCCGTCTCGCGGCAGCCCGGGCGACCCCGGAGGTCTGGAGCCTCATCCGGTTCGCCCTGAGCGACGCACATTTTGAAGCCCGGACCCAAGCTGGTGTAGATCGATAACTCATGAGATTTGGCTTCGTCGGCCCCGCAGAATCGAGCTCGCCTCTCTTGGAGCAGGCAGTGGGTCAGCTCGTCACCGGGCTCGAGGTCGACACCATCGTCTACCTCGGCGCCGACGAGGCGATTCACGATTTCATCACCGCCCAACGGCGCGGGCAAAGCGAGCTCACCTTCGAGCAGCGTGTCGCCGAGGTGGCGGCCACCGGGGCCCCGGCCGAGATCACCGAAGTGGTGCGTTCGCTTCGCGGCGCGATGTACCTGGAAAGGCTGCGCGTGCTTCCTCAGCCACCAGCAAACGCGATCGAGATGCTCGACGATCGCATCATTCTGCTCGTTCGAGAGAAGTCGAGCATCGGCGAGGAAGACGTCGTCAATTCGAACGTAGTCGTCTACGGCGACGCCAAGGAGCTCGCCTTCAAGCGCTACGGGCCCCGATGCTTCTTCAGCCCGGGACCGCTCGAGGGCGGCTACTTGGGAATTCTCGACGACGAAGCAGAAGGCGGCGGCATCACTCTCCGCGCGATCGATCTGACCGGAGAGGTTTCTTGGACCGAGCCGATTCAGGGACGCGGCGCGAGGATGAAGGTGGCGCCGTGAGCGTCCAGCACGTGGCACTCTACGGCGGTAGCTTCGATCCGCCTCACTTGGGGCATGTGCTTTCCGTCGCTTGGGCGCTGTCTGCGACGGACGTCGATCAGGTCTGGATCATCCCAACCTGGAACCACGCTTTCGATAAGGAACATCAGGCCTCGTTCGAGGAACGCTTCGCGATGTGTGAGCTGGCTTTTGCGCCTTTTCGCGCCGTCGAGGTTTTGTCGATCGAGCAGCGCCTCGGCGGCGTCAGCCGGACGCTACGAACGATCGATGCACTCGAATCGGAACACCCTGATGCCTCGTTTCGGCTTCTGATTGGGGCAGATGTGCTCCCCGCAACAGACCGTTGGCACCGTTGGGACGAAGTCGCACGAGCCGCTCCTCCGCTCGTCATCGGACGCCAAGGATATCCCGTCCCCGAGGGGTGTCCGATTTCGATCCCCGACATCAATTCGACCGATATCCGCACCCAGCTCTCGAACGCCGGTGATGTCTTCGGACTAGTGCCCGCGTCGGTCATCGCCTACATCCGCGAGCGAGGGCTCTACCAGGACGCTCTATGAAGGTCGCGATTCTCGGGCGAGGCCGCGTGGGAAGCGCCTTGAGGCGATCCTTGAAAGACGATGGAACACACGACGTCACGGCGATGGGGCGCAAGCCCAATCTTTCTGCACTCCGTGATGCGAACGTAGTGATTCTGGCCGTCTCTGATGATGCGATCGAACCGGTGGCTGAACGGATCGCAACCGAGCTGAAACCCCGAACGACGGTGCTTCATTGCGCGGGTGCACGGAATGTCGATGAGCTCGACGCGTGTGCGGCCCAGGGAGCGAACGTCGGGGTCATGCATCCGTTGGTTTCGTTTCCGAGCAAGCGGCGCTACCCGAGTCTCAAGGGGAAGACCTTCGTCGCGCATGGCTCTTCACAAGCCGTCGCGGTGAGCCGTCGCATCGGCAAGGCCTGTGGGGCCCGGGTCATCACCGCCCAAACCGCAAATCCAGTCTACCATGCCGCCGCCGCGCTGGTGGCCAACGGGGCAGCTGCCTTGGCGTTCGTCGCGGTGCATCTCCTCGAAGGGCTCGGGGTAGCAAAACGCGACGCGGAGCGGTCGATCGGCGGTCTGCTGGAGAGCGTCGGAGAGAACGTCCAGAGCGTTGGCGTCCCCGATTCCCTCACGGGTCCCGTCGCACGTGGCGATTCGTCCACGGTCGACCGCCACCGCAAAGCTCTTCGCCGCGTCGGCCGCGGCGCGCTATCTGCCTACGACGCCGTGCTCCCGGTCATATTGCAGAACGCCGAAGCTCTGGGGCTGCCCCGCCAACGAGCCGACGAAATCCGGCGCATTGCCAAGCGGCGCTGAGCAAGTCACTCGGCGGCTTCGACGGACCCCTCTGCGGGCTCGAAGCGAATCGTGTTGGCGTCGCCGACCGCCACGATGCGATCACCTGGTTCGAAGTCACCCGCAAGAATCGCGGCTGCAAGCGGCGCCTCGACGAAGCGCCCGATCGCACGCCGCATGGGTCGCGCCCCGAGGTCGGCGTCGTAACCGCCCAAAGCAAGCAAGGCGTCGATCGCCGTCGCATCGACGCGCAGATGAACGCGTTGTCGTTCGCTGAGCTGACGCGTCACCCCGGCGACCAGTCGCCGAGCGATCTCGGCGACCTCATCTCGGCTGAGAGGACCGAAGAACAGAGGCTCGTCGATTCGGTTCCAAAGCTCGGGTGGAAGCGCGCGCCGCGCTGCCTCGAGCGCGGCTGAAGCCCCGTCATCCGTCTGCGTCGAAGCGGCTCGGAAACCGATCGAGCCTGCATTGCCGGCCGCGGCTTTCGCTCCGAGGTTCGAGGTCATGACGATGATCGTGTGCGTGCAATCGACGGTTCTACCCTTGCCGTCAGTCAATCGTCCGTCCTCGAGCAGCGGCAACAGCGCCTGGAGCACGTCCATGTGGGCTTTTTCGATCTCGTCGAGCAAGACGAGTTGGTACGGTCGGTGCCGGATGGCTTCCGTCAGCTGACCGCCGGCATCGTGCCCAACATATCCAGGGGGAGCGCCCACGAGCTTGGCGACCGCATGCGATTCGCTGAGCTCGCTCATGTCGACCCGGGTCATTGGACAGCCGGTGAAGAACAGCTCGTTGAGGGCACGGGCCGTTTCGGTCTTTCCGACGCCTGTTTGGCCCATGAACAGAAAGGTCGCCAACGGACGGTCACCGTGAAATCCTGCTGCGCCTTTGCGGAGCGCGTCTGCGACGCGGGTCATGACGCCCGGGTGTCCCACGACATGTTCCGCCAGATGTCGTTCGAGCTCGAGCAGCTTTTGCGCGTCGGTCACGAGAAGTCGCTCGACCGGAACGCGAATCTTTTCCGCAACCACTTGAGCGACGGCTTCCCGATCGACGATGGCCCCACCGCGTCGACGGATCCGGGCGCCAGCGAGGTCGAGTAGTCCGATCGCCTTGTCCGGCAAGCTCTGCTCCGGGACGTAACGCACAGAAAGCTCAACGGCGGAATCGACGGCGTCAGGTGCGTAGGCGATCTCGTGATGAACCTCATAGCGCGGAGCGATCCCCCGAAGAATCTCGATCGCATCGTCGGCCGAAGGCTCGGCCACGTGAATCGGCGAGAAGCGGCGAGCAAGCGCTGCATCCCGTTCGACATACTTGCGATACTCGACATCGGTCGTCGCGCCGATGCAGGGGAGCTCGCCGCGTGCAAGCGATGCCTTGAGCTCGTGCGCCAAGTCGTCTGGGGCGTCGCCACCGGTGAAAAGTGCATGGACTTCATCGATGAACAACACGATTCGACCTTTGGCACGCTTCACTTCGAATTGCAGTCGACGCATTCGCTCGGAAAGTGCCCCCCGGACACCCGTTCCAGAAACCAGTGCACCGGCTGAGAGCTCTACGAGGATCGTCTTTTCGAGTCCCCGGACACCTTCGCCGCCACGAGCGACCTTGCGTGCGAGCCCTTCGACGATGGCGGTCTTCCCAACGCCGGGCGGCCCGACCAATAGGGGGTTGTTCGAACGACGTCTGGCCAAAACATCGAGCAATCGTTCGATCTCGGCGTCCCTACCGATGACCTCGTCGATCTCGCCGAGCGAGGCCATCTCTGTCAGATTACGACCGAGCTTGCAGAGCATCGGGTACGCTCCGGCATCTAGTGCAAAGGGAGATGAAGACGGAACGATGAGGTCTTCCTCGGGGGCGATCTCCTCGGCCGTTGGGGACTCGATCGGTGGCTCGGATTTCTCGACGCGAAGCTCGATCAATGGAGCCGCTTCGGCGTTGCGGCGTGCGGAAGGGCGCGCAGGCCGGTCGGCCCCATCTGCGGGCGGGGCCGCCGGGCGGATGTAGGTCGATGCTCGTTCGGCGCGTGCATCATCGGGCGCAAGCAGGCCTCTCACCGCTTCTTGAACCTGCTTTGGGCTAGCTCCGATCTGTTCGAGGCTCCGATGGGCGGCACTGCGCGTATCTCGAACGATTGCGTACAGAAGGTGCGCGGGCAAGACCCGCTCTGCGCCCATAGCCTTGGCAATTCGATACGCGCGCTCGACCGCGCGCTCGAGCACACTGATCGGCTCCGAGTCGACGGTCCGGATCGTGCTCAACAGGTCGCCCTCCCGAACACCCAGCCCTGAGAGGAGCGTACCCACAGATCCCCCGGCCCGAAGCATCACTAAAAGGAGGTATGCCGTCGACGGGCTTTGCGCGCGTCGCTGCGCCTCCCGCTGTGCTCGCGCGACCAGCCCTCTGACTCCCCCGCCGACTGTCGTCATCGAACGCCGTGCCCCCTGCTTACTTGCTCGGAGTTAGCGGGCCGCGCCTCCCTCGACAACTTTTCGACCTTGATTTTTGGGGCGGATCGTCGACCGCCCTACATCATCTCACCCCGTCACCCTGTCACTGCATAATTCCAGTTGTTAGCCTGATCCTGGGACTCATCCAGGAGCAAGCCTTGAATCTACGGACCGCCTTTCTTGCTGCTTCGACGGCAGCGATCATCTGCGTATTAGCCCCATGGGACGGAGCCGATGCGGCACCAGGGCTGAAGGCGAAGATCTATCTCACCCAAAAGGGAATTCCGCGATCGCTTTCCGAAGCGGGCGTCCTTCGATTTGCGCGTCAGCACAAGGCTACGCGACTGCGCGAGACCGCGGACATGGAGATCGAGGACCGGCAGTGGAGGGCGAGCCTGGTCGCATCTTTCAACGCCCCGGTTCGGGACTCGGAGTTCGAGGTGCTGTTCTACGACATCCAAACCGCCGAGCGGAAGTTCATCGCCCCGGCGATGACGGTTTTCGTCAGCGACAGCAATCAACGGACCATCGTCCACAAGCTACGTCTCAAGCGACCCCAGTTCGAGCCGAACCGCCGCCTGGAAATGGTCGTCACGGTCCGCCGGCAAGAGGTGGGGCGTTATCGCTTTCAAATTCTCGGGGACGCGGTACAACACAGCGGCGAAGTCACCTTTACGGACGACGAAACCCGCTAGCACGTGCCGAGCATCCATGAAGTCACCAAGAGGGCCGCGAAGGGCTCTCTCGAGCCCATCTATCTCCTCGTCGGGGCCGAACGCCTTCTCGTCGAGCGCGCGGTCGACGCGGTACGCCGGGCCGTCGATCAAACCGGCACTGCTGGCTTCAATGTTGACCTGTTTGACGGAAAGGGCCTCGAGGCGGCGACCGTGATCTCGGCGGCGCGGACGCTGCCCATGATGGCGGACAAGCGATTCGTGCTCGTGCGTCACGTCGATGCGATGACGCCTACCGAACAGTCGAGCCTCGCCGAGTATCTGGGCGACCCCAATGATCTGACGACCCTCGTCCTGACGGCGGACAAGCTCGACGGCCGGGGCAAGCTCGCGAAAATTGCTAAGAAGGGAGGCTGGCTGATCGACGCTAAGCCGCTCCGTGGGCGTGAGCTTCGCGCATTCGTTCGTGGGGAAGCCACCACGCGCGGTCACAACATCGCTCCCCAGGCGATCGAGACGCTTCTCGACGCAGTTGGCAATGATCTCGCTGCAATCGACGATGCAACTGAAAGACTGTCGTTGTTCGTAGGACCTGGTCAACGCATCGATGCAGATGCCGTGATGACCTGCGTGACGCGGATTCGCGTCGAGTCGATATGGAGCTTGGTCGATGCGATTGGGCTCAAAGACCGACGCAAAGGCATGGCGGCCGCTCAGTCGTTGCTCGCCGATCGGGAACCACCCTTACGTCTTCTCGCGATGGTCGCTCGGCAGCTTCGCATCGTAGCACGCATGCGGGAGGCCCTATCCGAAGGCTTGCGCCCCGAGGAAGCTGCCAGGCGGGCCGGCGCCCCGCCCTTCAAGGCGGCCGATCTGACCGCCTCCGCCCGGCAGTTCACCGCGCACACCTTGGGCCAAGCATTCGCTATCATCTCTCAGACCGACATGGCCCTCAAAAGCAGCAAACGCCCACCGGACGTAGTCCTGCATCAGGCGGTGCTGGAGCTCTGTGCGAGTCGCAGATAGCGCGCCCGGCTGATCAGGGGAGCGTGTTGACTTGATGAGTCAGCCGCGAGATGTGTCGCGAGCCGGTCTTGCGATGATAGATGCCCTTGGAGACCGCCGCGTCGATCTTGCTGACGGCTTCGACTAGGGCCTTTTTCGCTTCGGCGGCATCGCCCACTGCGACGGCGGCACGCACACGCTTCACGCAGGTCCGCACTCCAGTGCGGAGGTCGCGATTGCGGGCAGTTCGCTTGACGGTCTGGCGGGCTCGCTTTTTGGCTGAGGCGTGGTTAGCCACTTTGATATCTCCTCTTGAGGAGGCGCGTGGTAGCCCTGCCGGATGAGGCTGTCAAGCAGGTAAACCCGGCCGGCCTTGCAACCTGCGCCCGAGCCAGGCATAGACGCTCGTGTCCAAACGGCAGAAAGCGTTGGATTGGCTCGCAAAGCTCGTCACCGAGCGCCGAAAGCTGGTCGTCAGCGTCACCGTTCTGATCACGCTCGCGTTCGTCTCGCAGATCCCCAAGCTGACTGCGGATCCGGCCCCCGAGAGTCTCTTGTCTTCCTTCGAGGGCGAGGAGTACGCGGCTATCCAGCGGCGCTTCGAAGAGTGGTTCGGTGAACGCCGAACGGCCGTTCTTCTCCTCGTCGAGGCGGACGACGTCTTGTCCCGTGAGTCGCTCCAGAGGATCCAAGATCTCTCGCTGTACTTCGCGGACAAGCCGTGGGTCGACAAGGTGGCGAGCATCACGACGCTCAACATTCCGCGGCGTATGAAAACTGCGGAGGACGAGACCGACGGACCTGATCTCGAAGCCATCGACGACGAAGGCGGCGGCGACCTCGATGACCTGGACGATCTAGATGACTTAGACGCGCTCGATGAGAGCACAGCGGACAGTCAGGGGGACCTCGAGGACGATGCCTTCAACGCGCTCCTCGACATCATCGAAAGCGACCCGGATCGGTTCCCGGGCGGTATCGCCAAAGTCGGTCCTGCACTCTCGGCCGAGCTCAAGACCGATCCGATCGTCGTCGGCACCAAAGTGACCGATGAGGAAGCCGCCGAGCTCGCGACCACGGTCGAGGGCAACCCATTGCTCCTCGGACGCTTGATCGACGAGGATCACACGCTCGCTGGGATCGCCCTCCAGCTTCCCGAGCTGGGCCCGCGCGAAATGCGCCAAGCGATGAACGAGCTTCGAGAGGACCTCGGGCGCCCCGAATTCGCCAACATCACCGTTCACGTCGGGGGTCTACCCTACCTCCGTACCGTCATCGTCGACAAGATGCGGACGGACAACCTGCGGCTGATCCCCCTCACCGTGCTCGTGTGTTTGGTACTGCTCCTGTTGTCTTTCCGTTGGTTGCCCGGGGTGTTGATGCCGCTCGCGGCCGTTGGGGTGACCGCACTGATCGTCGTCGGCGGGATGGGTCTCGTCGGCGAGCCGATGAACATCCTCAACAACGTGATCGTTCCGCTCCTGATCATCATCGGCATCAGCGACGCTACACATCTGGTGCAGCGCTATCGCGACGAGGTGCTCGGAGATGCCGACCCACGAGGGGCCGGTCGGCGCACGGTGCGCGCGATGGCCGTCGCGGTCATGTTGACATCCGCCACGACAGCCGTCGGTTTGGCGTCACTCGTCGTCTCGAAGACCGTGATGCTCCGCCACTTTGGACTGACCGCTGGCCTCGGCGTGATGATTTCGTACCTTGTCATCATCACTTTCGTGCCTGCCGTGCTCACGTGGGCAAAGCCTCCAAAGGCTCCTCCTCGTCGTGACCGCAACAGCATGTTCACGAACGTGACCACCAGCATGGTTGCCAAGCTCTTGCGTTGGCGATGGCTCGTGCTCGCGCTAACCGCCGTGTTTACGCTCGGCGCGGGCTACGTGGCCAGCCAAATCACGGTGGACCACGCCTTGCTCGACCAATTCGACGAAGCCGATCCGGTCTACACGACGACGCTTTTGATCGAAGAGAAGCTCGACGGCGTCCGGCCGCTCGAGCTCGTTCTCGTAAGCACCAAAGAAGACCACTTCATGGATCCCGAGATGGTTGCGACCATCCAGCGGATTCGGAACTGGGCGGCTCTTCGGCCCGAGATCATCCGCACGTTGAGCTACGGAGACATGCTTCGCGAGTCGTACGCGCTCCTCGCCGACGATCCGGGAGTCCGCTCCGAGGAGTTTAAGAGCGCGAAACAGATCAAGGGCCTCGTCACGATGATGAGCCAACGTAAGCCTGCCCCGCTCGACGCCTGGCTGACCGAGGACGGAACAAAGGCTCGCGTGCAGTTCAAGCTTCGCGACGTCGGGGCGCAAGCCACGATGACTTTCCTCGACGACCTCGAAAGAGAGGTCGATGCGGAGCTCGGTGACGACGAAACGGTCTCGTTCTCGTTCACCGGCGAGGCATACACCGGCTCCCGAGGTCAGAGCGCCGTGGTTCGCGACCTCTTGGGCAGCTTGTTGATCGCAGTGGTGGTTATCTTTCTGCTGCTGGCGTTCTTCTTCCGGAGCATTCGGCTCGGCCTCCTAAGCATCCCGCCGAACCTGATCCCGCTAGTCGCGACGATGGCTTACATGGTCTGGCGCGAGATCCCGCTCAATGTCTCGACGGTGATCATTTTCTCGATCAGCCTCGGACTGGCAGTGAACGGCACGATTCACGTTCTCGCTCGGTTCAGAGAGGAGATGCATTCGGGGCTTGGTCGAGAGGCAGCGCTGGTTCGCGCGGCCCGCGGTACCGGGCGCGCGATAGTCATCTCGTGTGTCACCTTGATGGCCGGCTTCTCCGTCCTTCTCTTGAGCTCGTTCATTCCGGTTAGAAACTTCGGCGAGTTGATCGCAGTCACGATCGGCGGCTGCCTGGTCGCCACCCTCCTGGTTCTTCCGCCGCTGCTGCGGGTCGCGGGGGGGCACGGCCCGATCCCAGCGGACGATTAGGGGAACAGCGGGGCAGGGTCAGTGCCAGCGTCAGTGTCAGTGCCAGCGTCAGTGCCAGCGTCAGTGCCCGCGCCAGTCTGAGCGCCAGTGTCGGCTACGCGCCGAGCCGATCGATCACCGCTGAGGCGAAGTCTTCTGTGCCGAGGTCGCCACCGAGATCGCGGGTCTTCTGACCGTCGGAGAGCGCTTGATTGTAGGCGCGCTTGATGCGTTGCCCGACTTCCCGGCAACGCGTGTCGCCTCGCGTGTCCGCCAGATGGTTCAGCATCATCACGGCCGACATGAGGAGCGCCAGCGGATTGGCGACCCCTTTTCCGGCGATATCGGGCGCGGATCCATGAACCGCCTCGAAAACCGCGGAGTCGTTACCGATGTTGGCGCCTGGAACGACTCCGAGCCCACCAACGAAGCCGGCACACAAATCGCTCAGCACGTCCCCGTAGAGGTTCTCGAGAAGTAATACGTCGAACCGCGTGGGGTCCTGAACCAATTTCATACAGCCCGCATCGATGATCATTTCCTCGTATTCGATGTCGTCGTAGCCGAACTCCTCACGCACCGCCCTTGCGCATCGCAAGAACATGCCGTCGCTCAGTTTCATGATGTTGGCTTTGTGCATGACCGTGATCTTCTTTCGACCCCTGTCGCGTGCGTACTGGAAGCCCCAGCGTGCGATGCGTCTCGAAGCGTGCTCCGTCGCGACCTTCAGGCTGGTCACCACCCCGGCGGTTATCTCGTTTTCGATACCGCTGTAGAGGCCCTCCGTGTTTTCGCGGAGAACCACCAGGTCGACGCCCTCGTACCGCGTAGAAACGTTTGGCAGGTTGCGAATCGGTCGCACTGCGACGTAGAGCTCGAGCCGCTTTCGAAGCTGAACGTTGACCGAGGTGAATCCTTCCCCTACAGGCGTCGTGCAGGGTCCTTTGAGCGCGATTCCGCGTCGTCTCACTGCGTCGAGCGTTTGCTGAGGCAATACCTCCCCAACCGCTTCGAGGGCTGCGACTCCCGCGAGCTCTTCCTCCCAGGCTACGGGTGCCTCGGCAGAACCCAGTACCCGGGCCGTCGCGGCCGCCACTTCCGGGCCAATCCCGTCGCCAGAGATCAAAACGATTCGATGGATTGTCATTTGTTGCTCCCTGCCCAATGGTAGCGCTTGCCAACGCATCGCCAATGGGCTTCAGAAAAAACATGCCAGAAACCGACGCCGTCCTTCGGGCGATGACCAACGACGGAGCCTTTCGTGTCGTCGCCGCTCGGACGACCGATACCGCCCGCGAGATAGTGGCCGCGCAAAAGCTCTCAGGGAGCATCGCCAGCGACCTTGCCGACCTCGTCACCGCGGCCGTTCTCTACCGAGAGACGATGGCCCCTTCGCTGAGGGTTCAGTGCATCGTGCGGTTCGAGGAGGAGGCCGGGCAACTCATCGCGGATTCGCACCCGGATGGATGGACCCGCGGGTTATTGCAATCGGGCTCGGGAGACGCCCCGCCCGACATTCGAAAAACCAGGGCGACGCTCCAAATGATGCGAACTCTTCCTAACGCCGACCTGCATCGCGGCGTAGTCGAAGTCCCGGAAAGCGGGAATCTTTCGGAGGCCTTCATGCGTTACATGCAGCTATCAGAGCAAATCGTCTCCATGATCTCACTCGGGTCTGCCCTCGAGGGAAACCGACCCGCCTGTGGGGGCTTCGTCGTTCAGCTCCTGCCCGAAGCGAGCGAGGCCGAGGCAGCGATGGAGACGATGACCAAGCGGCTCGAAGACTTCGTAGAAATCAAACAGCGCCTTCAAGACGCGGACGGCTCACCCGCGGTTCTGGTCGAACAGATATTCGAAGACATGCCATTCACCTGGCTCCAGAACAGCGACATCCGATTTGGCTGTCAATGCAGCCAACTTCGCGTCATGACCACGCTCAGCGTGCTCGACCGGAGCGACATACAGGAGCTCGTCGAGGACGGCGAACCTTTGAGCATGAGCTGCGACTATTGCGGGGCGACATACACCGTGGAAATCGCGCAACTGCAAGGCCTCTTGAGCACGAGTTGAGCGCCCGGCTTTCTTGCCGGGATCGTCTCCCCGTGGGCATCCTTCCGCCGATGGCCGACACGCCGCCTAGTACGTCGAGCGGAGAGATCGTGCGCCGCGCAGGTCTCGTCGCCACGGGGACTTTGACCTCGCGAATGTTGGGGGCAGTACGAGACGCGGTCGTCGCTGCGGTTTTCGCCATCGGCGCGACCGATGCCTTTTGGCTGGCCTTTACGATTCCAAACGCGCTCCGCGCGCTCCTCGGCGAGGGAGCGGTATCGGCGGCCTTTGTCCCGGTGTTCACGGAAGTTCGTGAACGCGAGGGCAAGGAGCCCGCCAAGACGTTCTATCGACACCTGATCGGCACGATGTCGATCGTGCTCCTCGTGGTTAGCGTGCTCGGTGTCCTGCTCGCACCGTGGATAGTCAAGCTCTACGCCTGGGGGTTTCAGCGCGACCCCGCGCTCTTCGACATGACGGTCGCGCTCGCGCGGCTACTGTTCCCGTACATCTTTCTGATGGGCGTCTCCGCGCTCTTGATGGCAGCGCTTTACGCGAGCAAGCGTTTCGCAGCACCCGCATTTGCTCCCGCGCTCCTGAACGTCGCTTTGATCGCAGCTGCTTTTCTCTTGGTGCCCACGGTAGAACGGTTCGGGTGGCCGGGGATCTTTGCATTGGCGTTGGGTGCGCTGATCGGTGGCGGCCTTCAAGTGCTCTTTCAGCTGCCGGCGCTCGCCAAGGAAGACTTGGTGGTAACCCCGCGATTCGATTTCGACGATCCCTACGTTCGAAAGTGCGGCCGACTGATGGTGCCACTGCTCGCGGGTCTTGGTGTCTATCAGCTCAATCTGCTGCTCTCTCGACTGTTCGCGTCGTTCCTCCCGACAGGAAGTGTGAGCTATCTCTACTACGGCGCACGTCTGGCCGAAATCCCACAAGGCATGTTCGCGCTGGCCATCGCCTCGGCCGCCTTGCCCTCCTTGAGCGACGCGGTCGCTCATCGCGACGAGGATGAAGCCAAGCGTCTTTTCCGCTATGCGCTGCGCCTTTCCCTATTTGTCGCGGTCCCGGCGTGTGTCGCGCTCACCGTCCTTGCCGAACCGACGATCACGGTGTTTTTCGGCCGGGGTCGCTACGAGGCAACTGAAATCCAAGAGACCGTACGCTCCTTCGTGTGGCAGGCTGGAGGAATTTGGGCTGTCGCGTCGGTGCGCACCATCATTCCGATGTTTCATGCGCATAACGACACCCGGACACCCGTGATCGCCAGCGCATTGAATTTGGTGACCTTCGTCGCCCTGAGCTTTGCGCTCATGGGCCCAATGCAACACGCCGGTCTGGCCGCCGCAACAACTGCCGCCGCGGTCGTTCAGCTCATAGCGCTCCTATGGCTTCTGCGTCGTCGATCAGGGCGACTCGGCCTGCGAGAAGTCGGAAGAAGCCTCGCCAGGGTCGCGACGGCGAGCCTCGTGATGGGGGTGGTCGTCGCGTCGATGGCACGATTGGGCGAGTGGCACCTCGGCGGCAACCACCCTCGCAATCTGGGGGTCTACGCCGCTACGGTAGTCGTCGGCGCCCTCGCCTACCTCGGTGTGGCAAGGGCCCTGAGCGCACCCGAGCTCGGCGATCTGCGGGCTGCGCTGCGCCGACGCGTGCGTGCGTGATCCGCCAACGGCGCTAAAGAGCCCGCATGGACGTCCTCGACGCCGAGTTCATCGCAGGCGCTACTTCCCTCGAGCAACTGCCACCGCCGATCTTCGCGGAGGTCGCGTTTGCAGGCCGCTCGAACGTCGGTAAGTCGAGCCTGATCAACAGCTTGGTGCAACGCAAGAACCTCGTCCGAACCAGCGGTGCGCCCGGCTGCACTCGGGCGATCAACATCTTTCGTGTGAGGCTCCGAAACGACGAGACGGAGGCGCACCTCGACCTCGTCGATCTGCCCGGCTACGGCTATGCCCAACGCAGCAAGGCGGAGCGCAAGTCTTGGGGGCCGTTGATCGAAGGCTTCCTCGAGCAGCGACCCGGGCTTCGTGGGGCCGTCGTAATCATCGACATTCGGCGTGGGTTCGAGCCCGATGACGCACAGCTCGTCGAGTTTCTCGAAAGCATTGACGTCACACCGATCCTCGTGGCGACCAAGATCGACAAGCTCCCTGCAAGCAAACGAAAGCCTGCGTTGGCCGCCCTCCGACGTCAGCTCGGTCGCCCGGTAACGTCTTACAGCTCGGTCTCCGGAGAAGGGCGCGACCTGCTCTGGAAGCGACTTGTCAAGGTGTGCAGCATCGAAAAACAAGCCGCGAGCAGCTGAGCCGTCAATCGCCGAGGTCGAGCTCGAGGTCTTGATCGGGATCCCGCAACCGCAACCTCGACGGATCGCCCACCATCAGTGCCGGATCGCCGTCGGTGGGCGTCGCAGCAGCGGGCGACCCCCCAACACTCGGCTCGGGAAGAACGAGCGCGCCGGACGCCGAGCCGGAAGGCGATTCGTCGCCAAGCGCCCCCGGACCGAGCGTGCGCGAAAGATACTGTTTGAGCTCGTCTCGCTTCTCTGTGGAAACCTGATCGAGCGCGGCCTGCACGTGCGTCTGCGCGCCTTTTTCGTCGCCGGCTTCGATCAAAGCGCGTGCGGCCTGCAGACGGAGTTGCCAGTTCTCGGGATCGAGCGCGACTGCCCGGTTCACCCGCGCCGCAGCAGACACATAGTCCTCTTGCGACAAGTCGTACTGTCCCCAAAGAGCCCACAGGGACGCGCTCGTCGGGTCGAGGTCTTCTGCAATTTCGAGCTCGGCCCGTGCACGCTGCGGCTCGTCGGTCCCGAAGTGAAGCATGGCGAGCACGAGATGTGCGCGAGAATACCTGGGCCATCGAGTGATCACGGTGCCGATCCTCTGACTAGCCGCGTCGAGCTCGGCGTCCGCTGCGGCGCCTTCCCCTGCCATCTGCAGCATGGCGGCCTGCGCCAGCGAAAGCTGGACGAGATTGAGTTGCCGAGGCCCATCGGGTCGAAGCTCCAGCGCAGCTTCGAGCTCCTTGACGCCGATGGTGACACCACCGGTCTCGAGCAGCACCATGCCGTGGACACTGCGTAGCGAAGGCGAAACCGGATCGAGCGACAGCGCCGTTTCGACCAAGGGAAGCGCCTTGCCAGCGTCTCCGGACTTCGCGATGATACGCGCGGCATTGGTTCCAAGCCCTGCAGCGATCGCTTCGGTATCACGGAGCACCCGAACGGAAGATGGCATCAGGTCGCGCCGTCCACCCCAAGGATCAAACAAACCCGCTGGCTCTTCCGCATCCGTGTCATAGAGAGCCACGAGAAAATACCCGAACAGGCCGGATGGATCGGGCGGCGCCTGTTCCCCGAGATCCCACGTCTCGGCAACCATCGCACGCAAACCTCGTCGTCTAAGGACGGCCGTCATCGCCGCTGCAGCCTCGAGCGGATAGAGGTGCACCCGCTCCTCCCCGGCATCCAAGGCGGCCAGGGTCTCATCGGCGGTGAAGACCTCGCGGGTCAAGGGGTGATCGAGGGACCATGATGCCGACTTGCGACGGATCGACGAGGCCAATGCCTGAGCCTCGGTCGACCAATCGCCCGAAGTCGGCAGCACGAACATGCCTTCGAGCTTCCCGACGCTGAGTTGATCACGCTCGAGATACGCGGCCAGCTCTCGCGCCTCCAACGGCCGGAGGGGCGGTGTTTCTTCTAGAGTGAACCCGGTGGCGCGATACGCGGTGTACCCGATGCCGGCGGCAACGAGAACTAAGGCGAGGAGGAGGAGCGACTTCCGACCGGCACCCGACTTGCTGGTAACGGTCTGAACCGGTTGAATGCCACCGCGTCGCATGCAGACCGGGCAACGAGGCTTGTCTTCGGTCGTTTCGGGAACGAACTCCCGGTCGCAATGTGCGCAAAAGTATTTCTTGGGCATCGCGCGCGAGCATACCCAACTCCGGGATCGACGCTAGGCGGCTATCGCGCGGGATCGGCGGCGGGCGGGTCTGGCAGGAAGCCACCACCGTGAACTTGCGCCACCGCGAAGCCGCACTCACGGGCGCGTCCCAAGCGCCACTCGCTGTCCCATAGCGCGATTTGGCACTCGACGTCCCCGAAGTTGATCGCGAGCTCGGGTTGAGACTCGAGCGGGCTCGGCGCAGTTTTCGATCGTGACTCTAGCGAGCAGCAGTCGAGCTTGCGGAGCTGGTCGATCAGGTCGGCGTATTGGTCCTTGCTGAGCTCACGCTGCACTTGAACCATGTTCCCGTTGGGCCGCTTGGTGGTGATCGCCATTCGGCGGTCGCCTAGGAGCTCCATGTACATGGTATCTCTCGACCCGTCGCGACCCACCATCCCCCAAGAAACGACGACCTCGCTCGGTTCTACGTCGGGAAGCACGACTCGCGCTTCTTGACGACCCTCGCATCCTGCAAGGAGCAGCGCGCCAAGGAGCCACCATCTGCACATGGACGAAACTAGATCACGGTTGCCAGCGAAAGTCCACCGGCGTGCACATGGCGTCTTCGGCGCCATACTCGCTCGATGGCCGAAGAGATCGATTGCCTGACGTGCGGCGCATGTTGCCGAACCGGAACCGATGGCAGGCTCCTGATCCCCCCCGAAGACCTGGTTCGATGGCGGCAAATCGGCAGAAGCGACCTCGCTGAGGCAATCCAACCTGGCCACTTCGGGATGGTGGCCTTCGCTACCCTCGAGGACGGCGCTTGTGTGCACCTCGGCACCGACGGGAGCCCCAACGCGTGTCAGATCTACGAGATCCGCGGAACGACCTGTCGGGACTTCGAAAAAGGCAGCCCTCAGTGCCTCGAGTTTCGAAGAGACGCGGGGCTGTAAGCGACCGGGGGACTGAAAAAGGGGACTGTCCCCTTTTATTCGCTGAAGAGGTTCTCGACGTCGGCCTTGGTGAGGCCCTTCAAGGGGCTTCCTTCGGTCGAGAGGACGTTCGAAACCAGCTCGCGCTTCTTTGCGGACAACTCGAGGATCTTTTCCTCCACGGTGCCCTCGGCGATCAGCTTGTAGACGTTGACGTTCTTCTTTTGCCCAATGCGGTGCGCGCGGTCGGTGGCTTGGTCTTCAACGGCAGGGTTCCACCACGGATCGAAGTGCACGACGGTGTCCGCGCCGGTGAGATTCAGGCCCGTGCCGCCCGCTTTGAGGGAGATCAGGAACACCGGAACGGTTTCGTCTTCGTTGAACCGGTCTACCCGCTCTATGCGATCCCTCGTCGAACCGTCCAGGTACTCGTATTCGACGTCGTCTTCGTCGAGGGCCGCCCGGATGTGGTTGAGCATCTCGACGAACTGACTGAAGACCAAGACGCGGTGGCCGCCGTCGACCGCCTCACTGACGATCTCGCGAAGCGCAGCAAGCTTGCCGCTCTCGGCAGCGGTGAAGTCGGTGTCGGGTAGCTTCATCAATCGCGGATCGCATGCGACCTGCCGAAGCCTGGTCAGAGCAGCGAGAATCTGAATCTGAGCACGGCTGACGCCCTGCTTCTCGACCTCGCTGAGAACGCTCTTTCGAACCTGACGGAGGATCTGTTTGTAGAGTTTGGCTTGCTCTTCGGCGAGTGGGACGATCATCTCCTGCTCGATTTTCTCGGGAAGATCCGCTGCGACGTCCTGCTTCACGCGGCGCATCACGAACGGCTTGATCGTCGCACGAAGCCGTTGGGCCGTCTCCATGTCGCCCCGGTCGATCGGGCGCGCAATCCGCTCTTCGAAGGTCCGCAGTTGGCCGAGCAGCCCTGGGGAGACGAAGTCGAAGATACTCCAAAGCTCACTCAGGCGGTTTTCGATCGGCGTGCCCGTCAGCGCCAGTCGCCGCTCGCTCTTGATCTTCTTGGCCGCGCGCGCCGTGTGGCTCATTGGGTTCTTGATGTGCTGCGCCTCGTCGAGGATGACGTAGCGAAGATCGAGCTCGTGAAGCAGCTCTTCGTCGCGTCGTAGAAGGGCGTAGCTCGTGATCATCACGTCGGCCTTCTCGAGCTCTTCCGTTCGCTGTTGGCGATTCGGCCCTTGCCACACCACGGTCGTCAGGCCCGGCGCGAACTTGTGGATCTCCCGCTCCCAGTTTGGAACGACCGAGGTTGGCGCCACCACCAAGTTGAGCTTGCGCTTGTACTTGCCCTTCGCCCAGGTCAACAGAGCGATCGCCTGAACCGTCTTTCCCAGACCCATGTCGTCGGCAAGGATGCCGCCGCTGTTGATCTCGTGGAGAAAGACGAGCCAGTTGAAACCGTCCTTTTGGTAGGGGCGGAGAGTCGCTTTGAGGGTTCGTGGCTTTGGGATGCCCGGAATCTCATCGATGTCTTCGATCTTCGAGAACAGGGTCTTGGCCGACGAAGACACCCTGGCGTTTTGGACCAGCTTGAGCAGGTCCTGAACGCGCCCCGCCTGCGAAAGCGGGAGCTTGTCGGTCACGCCGCCAGTCGCATAGATCTCCGCCATGCGCGTGAGCACGTCCCCGACCTTGTCGGGGTCGACCGGGGCAAATGTCCCGTCCTCGAGGCGTACGAGCCGGCGGCCATGCTCGAGGCAGGCACGAAGCTCCTCTTCTCGCACGACAGCACCGCCGGACTCGAACGTCATATCGAGGTTGAGCCAATCGACACCGCTCGAGACCCGCATCTGCGGTGTCACCGATTCGTCGCGTATGGTCACGTCGACCAAGTCGTCTGGGATGAAACGGTCCCACTCTTCGGGGAGCTCGCCGATCCCGACCGTCCAGAAATTGAGCGCGTCATCGCCCTGGGCCACCAACTCCTCGCCGGACTCCGAAACCTCGAAGCCCTGACTCATCAACGCCTGAACGCCCGCCATCTCGGCGCCCACATCGCGTCGGACGACACGCGGCCGAGAGTTGCCGTTCTTGGGTGGCAGGAAGGCGAGCGGAGACGGGAAGTCGTCCGGCGGAACGTCGAACTCTTGGTCTTCGTAGCTAACCAAGAGCCGAACACGTGCGTCGATGATGTCGCCGTTGGCCTTCAGCTCGAAGTGCGGCTTGGCGTCGACCAGGTCGGCTACGGAGCTGAGATCCGGAAGCTCGGCCCCGAGGGACGCTGCGATCCGGGGAATGTACTCGCCCAAGAGCGCCGGCAACGCGTCGAGGGACTCGACCATCGCTGGCGACCTGTAGAGCCGCTGAAGCCATGCTGGGGTGACGAGCTCGCTCACGGGGCGCGCGACGCCCTCGGTCGTGTCGATTTGCCAGCCTGGGGTCCCTTCGAACCAGGCGCCATTCGAAAGTGCGAAGCGGCGCCCGTTGCTCTCGAGCCCAAACACCACCCGCACGCGAAGGCTGTTGCCATTGGCGGGGTCCAGCTCGATCTTGGGCTTCAGCGCTTCATTCGCGAAGCGAAGCTCCATCGACGCCGGCTCGAGCAGCACGCGGCGATCGCTGAGCATCTCCAACACCTCGGCGGCATCCTCGCCACGAAGCTCGGCCGTCGTCGCTTGACCCCGGTTGGCGTTCCGCGCCAACGCTCGAAACAGCGGTCGCTCGTCGATCGACACCATGTTGAACGCGCTAAGCGCATCGTTGATCGGCACTGCGCTTCGCGAGCCGGCCAACACCGGGGTCACCGTGATCGACGCGGGCCGAACCGTCATTCGGTATTCGAAATCGAGTGGCCGCGCCAAGGCCTCGGGCGGAAGCCATGCATCCATCGGTCCGCGCGACTCACCTCGCCCCGCCTGAAGTTCGCGAGGCGACAAGACCTCGAGAGTGCCAGCGTCTCCGCCGCCTCCACGCCGTCGACGGCGCGAGCGACGACGCTTGCCGCCCACCGAGACCGTGCCGGGAACGTGGATTGGCTCGCTCTTCTTCTTCTTCTTTTTTTGTTGCTGTTGCGGTTGCTTCGCGCGAGGCGGCCGGACCTCGTCCCGCAGAGCGACCATCACGGCGGCGACGTGTTTGCAGTGACCGGTCGGACCACGCCAACCAGGGCACGTGCAGCTCGATTCCCAAGTATCGGCCTCTTCGTCGTAGGTCATCGAAGTTCGGTAGGGCTCATCAGCCGTACGGACCGAAATCTCTCCGCTTACCGAGGTCTCTTTTTCTTCGAGATTGTCGACCGCCTTGCGCCGCGCATACAGACGCCCGCGTAAGAACGCATTACCCCCCGTGACGCGTTGAATCGCCCGGTCGCTCATCGACGCGAGCTTCTTCGCGACGGCGGTCGTCGGCTCCCGCCACGTGGGCGCGTCCTGCTCGACCGGTTGGGTCTGCAGGGCTTCAGCTTCCGTTTCTTGAAACGCAGATTCGGCCATCTACTGAAATGGTGGTTAGTGGCGGCTCGTGGGACCTACACGGGTGTCGAGTCTTTCCCCAGAAAGAAACCCTCGACCGGCGCCGTTGCTCATTCCACCGTGGAACCCCGGGTGTAGGCCGCAACCGCCGCTACGTTCTTGATCTTACACACCCGGCAGAAGACTGCAACTCTACGGACCGAGGGCAAAATCGGGCCCTAGTCCGCGCCCCTGACGAGGGACTCCGGAATGAGAACTGAGGGCGTACCAGTCGAGAAGACCCACAGCTGGTGGGCCGCGCGGGTTGCCGCGATGTGCAGCAAGTGCCGGGTTTCGTCGTCGGCCGGGAAAGTAGAGCGGTTGCACTCCACGATGACCACGTAGTCGAACTCGAGGCCCTTGACCTGACGCACATCCGTCACGTCAACGCCCGGACGGAACGGGAAGTCCTGGTCGGCTATCCGGCGAAGGTTTGGGACCTCTCCGTGCCGAAGGCCCTTGTAGTATAGGTCGGCCTGCTCCGGGTAGCGAGCAATGACCGCCACGGACGACAGTGGCTCCGAGCTGACGAGGGTCCGGAGCGCCTCCGACAGAAAGCCCACCGCCTCGCCGCTCCCGCCGAACCGAAAGAGCTCGACCGGAGCTCCGTATCTCGTCGCATGACCGGACACCTCGTTTCGGAGGGGGCCGAGCACGTCGGTGGCGAACTCGAGAATCTCGTGCGTGGATCGATAGCTCAACTTGAGCGGCTCAATCTCGATGTGGTCGAGCTTCAGCTGCTCGAGAACGTGACGCCAATCGGAAAATCCGTTGTCGAGGTGGAGCTTTTGCGCGATGTCGCCAGCGAGCGTGACGCTTTGTTGCTCGGTCGAGGTGTCGAGCACCACCGCGAGCTCGACAGGGCTCATGTCCTGTGCTTCGTCGACGAAGATATGCTCGTAGGCCAGCGGTGCACGACGACCAAAGAGAGGACCACGCAACGTCTGGTAGAGCCTAAGAAGAAGCGCATCGTCTTCGCGGTCGAGCATGGCGACCTCGTCGTCCTGCTCCCCGTCGATGCCGATACTTCGCTCCCTACGCTCGTAGTCGTCGTCCTCGAGGGCGTCGTCGTAGGCCATCAGCGCGCGCGTCGAATTCCGGCTGCACCAAGAATGCGCCCACTCGATTTCCCGCGCGGTGAGGGCCTCGGGCGCCCACTTCGAAAAGGCGCTGACGAGCCGGTCGCGGTCGGTGAGCAGGTCCGCCCACGCGGTCACGACGTCTCGCGCGCGCGAGGACCAGTGCTGGCAGATGCGTTCGATCGCGTGCCGCATGCCGAGCGGAACCTCATCTGCACCATTGTCGCGGCTTTGAATCCATTGAGATAAGAGGTCGAGACGTACGCCAAGCGGTTCGCCGGCCGTCCCGTGCCACATCCGCGCCACGCGCGCACCGCCCCCGACCTGCTTCGCCTCGCCAAGAATGTTGGTTTCGGCGCTCGCTGTGAGTTCGGCGACATACTGATCGATCGCGCGAAGCATTGCGGGATGCTTCTTCATTCGCATTACGTGGGTCGGGGTATCTTCGACATACCGGGTTGTCAGCTTTGGGAGATGACGACGGCGTTGCTGCTCGGCCCATCGCTGGAAGGTCTCGACCGGTACCTCTTCGACTCCGAGCGCGGGCAGAACCCTCGAGATGTATCGAACTAGCGCGTCGTTGAACACGATGACGAGCATCTGATCGGCTCGAAACCGAGCGGTGTCTTGAAAGGCGAGGTACGCAAGTCGGTGCAAGCCGATGGTGGTCTTGCCGCTGCCCGCGCCACCTTGGATGACGACCAACCCGGAGGTCGGCTGACTGATCAGCTCGAACTGCCTCGGGTCGATGAGTGCGGTGATCTCGGAGAGATGCTTGTCCTCGCGGAGGTCATCGTCACCGATGCCAAGCTCGCCAGGACGATGATGCGACTCGGGACGCATCGCTGCGCCCTGCCCTCCCGAGAGCCGTGTGGCCTGATCCGCCACACGGCTCCAAGTCCCCTCACGCGAACGACGAAAAGTTCCCTGGGGAGAGCCGATGCGGCGGAGCTTCCCTGACGTGATCGAGAGGTTGCGCCGCATGAGCACCTCTCCTTCGACCTCGCGGTCGCCGAAGATCTCGTCGTAGTCGTCGCCCTCTTCATACCGGTAATACACGCGACTGACGGGTGCATCGCGCCAATCGACGATTCGAACGCCGGTCTTGGCATCCAGGAAGGTGCTTCGCCCGATCAGGATTTCGCGCTTGCGGTCCTCTTCCTCGAGCACCATCCGGCCAAAGTACGGGGACTGCGGGTCGACTGAGCCCTCGACGACCTTGGCCCGACGCTGCGCGACTTGCTGAAGGCGCTCCATCTCTTCGACGAGCGGCGGGATGTCTTCGAGCCGCGCCTCCCGGATCTGATCTCGAAGCGCGATCAGCTCTGCATCGTAGTCGATGAGCTGGCCACGGTGCGTCGGACGGCGCGCAGCGATCGTTCGCTGCACCCGAGCGAGGACCTTCTCCTCTTCCGCCACGATTTGGTCCATCTCCGCATCGGTGGGCGGCGTATCCGCTTCAAGGCGCCGATTGAGCTCAACCTGCTTCATTTCGGTGTATCAAGAACGCAGCAACGTCCAAATTCGCGAATTCGGGGACGAGTAGCACGATTCGAACGGGCATCCAAGCCTCATTCAAAAACCGTGTTCTTTGGCGCAGATGCGTCAGTCGAGTGTCTTGAAAAGAATCTTCGAACGCCGTCCGAGATCGTACGCCGAACGTCGAGCCGCGGGAACATCATCGACGTTGCAGCTTTCGAATCCATGCTCGCGAAACCAGTGGGAAGTCTGCGTAGTGAGCACGAAGATTCTTCGAAGGCCCTGCGCCGCACATTGGCGCTCGAAGTAATGAAGAAGCTGCTTGCCCCGGCCGCTGGTCCGGTAGTCCGGATGCACGACCAGACACGCAAGCTCGGCGATCGCGTCTTCGGGAAACGGGTAGAAAGCGGTACATCCGACCACCATCCCGTCGCGCTCGAGCACCGTGAATCGCTCGATGTCGTTCTCGAGCATCTCCCGAGGCCGCCGAACTAGGATCCCCTGCTCTTCGAGCGGCTCAATCAAGGCCAGGATGCCGCCGACATCACCGCGCTCGGCAGGCCGGATGCCCTCGAACGCCTCGGAGGTCACCATGGTGCCAATGCCGTCTCGCGTGAAGAGCTCACGCAAGAGCGCTCCATCGCTCTTGCGTGCGACCAGGTGGGCACGTGGCACGCCCGCCCGGCAAGCCTCGATGGCGGCGGCCAAATGCCGCTTCACATCGTGGCCGAGCTCCCGCCCCGACTTAAGGATCGCCTCGGCCTCTCGCGGAGTCAGCTGCGAATGCGAATGGCCCTTCTCGTCGGGGATGCCATCCCCTTCCAGAAGACCGATCAGCTTGTCCGCGCGAAGGGCTGCCGCAGTGGCGGCCGCGACCTCGTGACTACTGATGTTGAACGCCTCGCCGGTCGAGGAGTACCCAATAGGCGTCAAGACGACGATCGCGCCGGCGTCGAGGCGTTGACGAATCGCTTCGGCGTCGACGCGCCTCGGCTTGCCAGTGTGTTGGTAGTCGACCCCGTCGAGCACGCCGATCGGTTGCGCCATCACGAAATTGCCCGTGGCCACGCGGAGCCGGGCACCGGCCATCGGAGAGTTGGGAAGACTCATCGACAAGAGCGCCTCGAGCTCGACGCGCGTTGCACCGACGGCTTCTTTCACGCACTCGATCGCGACGTCATCGGTGACGCGCAACCCATTGACATACTTAGGCGAACGCCCTCGGCGGTGAAGCGAGGCATCGATTTGCGGTCGAGCGCCAGCGACCAGCACGATCCGCACGCCGAGTGAGTGCAGCAACGCAACGTCGTAAAGCAGGGTCCGCAGATCTTTCGAAGCAACCGCCTCACCGCCAAACATGATCACGAACGTACGCCCGCGATGCGCGTGGATATAGGGCGCGCTCGCTCGGAAGTGTTGGACGAATGGGTCGATTTTGGGGCTCATGCGGCTTCGGTGCAGTAGCGGCGAATCAGGGAGACGTAAAGATCCGTCGCGCGTTCGATTCCCGCCATGGTGACATATTCGTCCGGTTGGTGCGCGACGCCGATGTCTCCCGCCCCGAGCACCAGCGTCTCGAGCCCCAATTGCGCGAGATAGGGCGCCTCGGTCGCGAAGAGCGCGGTCTTGGCTGAACATCCGCACAAGGTCTCGACGGTGCTGCGAAAGCCAGCATCGGCCGGACCCGAAAACGAGGCGTAGTTGCCGACGGGCTGAACGTCGAACGTCCACCGACCGCCATCGAGGGCGTTCGCAACCTGGTCGCTGAGCTCGACGAGAACCTCCTCCGCCGCCATCCCCGGCAAAAGCCGCATGTCGATATCGAGCGTGCACTCGTCACAGATTCGATTCGGGCTATCGCCTCCCGCGACGCGCCCGAAGTTGAGGGTTGGCGCCGTGACTTCGAAGTCGTCGTCGCAATATCGGCCCCCGAGCCCGTCACGCCAAGTCTCCAACGCGATCAGCACACGCTGAAGCCCTTCGATGGCGTTGATGCCGAGCGCAGGGTTACTGGCATGTCCGGCCTTCCCGCCAACGGTAACGCGTACGTAGAAAACGCCTTTGTGCTTTCGGATCGGGATGAGGTTCGTCGGTTCGCCGATGATGGCGTAACGGCCGAGGCTCTCGCCCTTTTCTGCGAGCGCGCGGGCGCCGGCCATGGTGCTCTCCTCATCGGCCGTGCCGAGCAGCGTGATGGGGCGACGAAGCACGTTTGGCTCGAAACGGGCGACCGCGTGAAGCGCTGCAGCAAAGAAGCCCTTCATGTCGGCGGTGCCGAGCCCGTAGAGGTTGCCGTTGCGTTCCGTCAGCTCGAACGGGTCGCTAGTCCAACGCTCGACGTTGTACGGCACCGTATCGGTGTGCCCCGAAAGGACCAATCCATCGATGCCCTCGCCGAGGCCCGCGATCAGATTCACCTTTCCGTCGGCGCCGGGCACCGCTTCGATCCGAGCTGCGAAGCCGAGTTCTGCTGCCCACTCGGCAACGAGCTCTACGACACCTCGGTTTGATTGGTCGAAGCGAGCATCGGGCGAGCTGACCGACGGCGTGGCGACCAGTCGGCGGAGCATCTCGAGCTGTGACGGGAGCATTCACGGAACATAGCGCCGAAGCCCGGTCCGCAAAATCCTCATTGCAGGCGAGGCCGGACAGACTAGGTTGAGCGCATGACCGAGGACACCGCCACACGCGCCATCACCATCATCGAAGAAACCCACAGGGGGGAGCGGGCCTGGGACATCTACAGTCGGCTCCTGAACGACCGGATCGTCTTTCTCGGGACGCCGATCGACGACTTCGTGGCGAACGCGATCATCGCCCAACTGCTTTATCTCGAGAGCGAGGACGCCGACAAAGAGATCACCATCTACATCAACAGCCCGGGCGGCATGGTCTCGTCGGGGCTCGCGATCTATGACACGATTCGGTACGTGCGGTGCCCCGTGGCGACAGTATGTCTCGGGCAGGCCGCCTCGATGGGGGCGTTCTTGCTCGCTGCAGGGACGAGGGGTCTGCGTCGTGCGCTTCCGCACAGCCGGATCATGATTCACCAGCCCCTTGGCGGTTACCAAGGGCAGGCGTCGGACATCGAGATTCACGCCAAAGAGATCCTCAACACCAAGAAGCGCCTCAACGAAATCCTTGCCAAGCATACCGGACAAGACGTCGAGAAAGTTCGGCACGACACCGAGCGCGACAAGTTCCTCTCGGCCCTCGAGGCCAAAGAGTACGGCATCGTCGACGACGTAATCACGCCCCGTAAGGCAGGAGTGGCGCCTGCGGCATGAGCACGCTCGAGGTCTGTCTCGTCCGCCACGCGGAGTCGGTCTCAAACGCCAAAGGTGTTTGGCAGGGCCACGGGGACGCGCCCTTGAGCGACCGAGGGCGAACGCAAACCGACGCGCTCGAGCGCGTGCTTGCCAAAGAGCTCTACGACCTCGTGATCAGCTCCGACCTGACACGAGCGGCCGACACGGCAAAATCCGCAGGTGGGCCTTTGGAGCTCGACCCGGCGTGGCGTGAGATCGATGTCGGCGATTGGGAGGGCATGACGATGGAAGAAGTCGTCGAGCAGTTCCCAGAGCAGATCGCAGCGCTCAGAGAACGACGGGTCTTTGCCGTGGGAGGCGGAGAGAGCTGGCCCGAGGTGTTTGCGAGGGCTGATGGCGCGTTGCGCGTCCTTCGCGACCGCATGCCTGACGGTGGGCGGGTCATCGTGTTCACCCATGGCGGTATCATCGCGGCGATTTTGGCCGGTCTCGTCGGCGCGCGGGACCGGTGGCCATGGCCTCTCGGCAGAATGCGGAACACGGGTCGCAGCACGCTCCGATTTTCGGGCAACCGGGTAGAGCTCGTGGGACACAATGATGACTCCCATGTTCCCGAGAACCATCGCAAAACCTATCAGCCCCGGTCTGATCAGATGGTTCTCAAGCTCATTTCCTCCGGCCCCGCCAATCAAAGCGGAAATCCAGCTGCGCTGGATTTCAACTCTGCAATCAAAGTTGCCCGAGTCAAGGGTGCAGGTGGGGTGATGTCAGTACTTGGCAGCGGTCGGGAGATCGCGGAGCTTGTACAGACCTCCGCCAACCTTTCTGCAAAGGATTTCCGGTTCCTAGACCCGGTTGCTGGCGCGTCGACCGACCTGCTGATCTCCGAGAGCCACCAAATGCTGCTCGACTACGGCGTGCTGCAGACGCAGATCTGAAATATCGATTTCAGATCTGAAAAGTAAGCTGCGTCACGCCTGTCCAGCTCGAATACATCTGTAATACATCTGTAAGGGTTAGAGGACTCATGTGTCGTTTGTGATCCACCCCACATTCGGGGGACCCCACTCGGGCGATCGGGTGCAATTTAGGGGTTAAGTACTCAGAACTTCAAAAAAATTTCAGATCTGAACTCTACTCAGGTTTTCGCGATCAGTCATCCATATGAGATCATTCGTGATTCCTCTTGCCGTTGACTTGGCACGAGAGTCGCATACATCAAGGATGACATAAACGTCGTGGCGAAGACGTACCCCCCACGTCCCCTGCGACGTTGTTAGACCGGCGATTTGGCTTGTTTCCCCCCACTTCATCCAAATCGCCATCTCTCTAACGGCTCGGAAGCCCCCCCTTCCGAGCCGTTACTTTTTAACAGTGCCAGTGACAGCGTCAGTGACGGTGCCAGTGCTTGTGCCAGCGTCAGCGTCAGTGCCAGTGCCAGTGCCAGTGCAGGCTACTTGATGACTTTGAGGTAGGGGGGGAGCTCGCCGCGTTTGGTGCTGACTTCCCGGGGCGTGGTGTCTTCGCGCTCCGCGTCCTCGACATTGGGCAAAACCCGCAACGACGGGCGCTCTTCGGGTAGATCCTTGGTGGGATCGGGTGGGGCTGCCCTACCCGCTTCCCGCTCGATTTCCTGAGAGATCTCCTCAGGCATTGAGTCCGGCCAGACCATGCCGCGGCCGTCATCGCCCGCAAGCGCAAACACCGCATCCCAGTCGACTCGACACGTAAAGGGAGAGCGATTGAAGGAGAGGGTGCCGTACACGCCCTCCTCGTCGACACGGAGGTCGGGAATCGGGACCGGCATGTCGAGGCCGATCTGCAGGACGAGCTGAGGCTCGGTGCGGTACCACTGCGGGACGACCACGCCGACATCCCTCGGGTCGAGGTGCACGAAGACACTGCCCTGGCTCAGGAGATACCGCGCAACATCGAGCTTGTCGGGGAGCTGCTCGTTTTCGGCCACCCTCCAGCATTAGCGTAGAAAAAGGGCCTTTGCCATACCTGACCGCCTATGTGAGGACGAGAAGCGCCGTGCCGGCCACCATTAGGCTTCCTGCTAGCAGTTTTCGATGGGTGATCGGCTCGGAAAAGAACAGGCGGCCGAAGGCGATGCTCCCAAGCACGCCAATGCCGCGCTTCAAGGTCTCGACCACGGCTATCCACAGCCAACCCAACGCAAACATCTGGAGCGCTAGGGCCGCAATCGCGAACCCAATGAGCGCCGCGAGCAAGGACTTCGGTGCCCGCCATGCGGCCTGAAGGTCGCCTAGCTCACCCCGAAAGCCGACCCACGCAACGAGCATCAGCCCACTGCCGGCAGTCAAGAGAAACGCGTGCGAGGCCGGTGAGGCGTGGGGCAGTGCGAGCTTGTCGAGCGCTACCGAGCCCGACCACAGAAACGCGACTGCAATCATGTGCGGTGCACCCTTCTCCTTGAAGACGGAACGCCACCATGACTCGGACAGGTCGCTGTTGAGCACCAACGCACCGAACACCACGAGCCCGATTCCACCGAGGTGAAGCAACCCCGGAACCTCACGAAGCAATGGAATCGCTACGAGGGCACCGAACACCGGCGACAACGCGAGAAACGGCACCGTACGACTCATCGGCGAAAGCTGAAGGGAGCGCATGAACAGAACGTTGGCGAGCGCATTCATGGCCATCGATGCGACGGCGGGCACCCAATAACCGATGCTGACCACCCAGGTCTGATCGAGCGCTGCCCAAAGGCCGAGGAACGGCACCTGTCCGATCAGTAATATGACCGCAAGCGCCGCTGGCGACGCCTTGTCGGAAAGCGCTTTTCGCACGACGTCGAGAGCAGCCCAGCAGAACGCGGCGGCGACACCGATTGTGAATCCCATCGTTTTCTTCCGCCGCCGTGAAGCCAGCTACCTTTGCCGGCTCAAGAAGGGCCTAGCGCTCACGTTGTGAGGCTGGTCTTCGCCCGGGGCCGGAGGATTGTGGGTCACCTCGTAGACCTGGAACGATACGATGCGATCGCTTTCATTGCCGGTCCGCTCGTGATGGCGGAACAGCCACTCCGTCAGTCCGCTGTGATATACGCGAAACCCTTTGATTCGTGCGGTGTAGTCGCAGAAATAGTAGTTCTGTCCGAGCCTTGGCGGGATGGTGCGGAGCGTCGGGTCCGAATAGCGGGCGCCAAGCTCATTGAACGGGTCGATGTGCCGCCCGTCTTCGGTGACGGCGTCGACGACGATCCACAGGTCGTCGCGTGGCGCGTTGGCCGCAAACATCTTCCAGCCCTGGTTGAGGCGAAAGGTCTGAACGGTCGCCTGGATCCAACGAGGCTGTTTGTGTTTCAAGAACCCGGGGACCGCGGGGTTTTCGACGAGGACTTGAGAGGTCGCCACGATGACCAGGTAGACGAGCACGGCGTTCGCCAACCACCGAATTGGTGAGCGGCGGGGCTCGGACGATGGGTCGACCGGACTCAGCGTGAGAGCACGCACCAGACGGCTCTGTTCGCCTCGCGTTGCGGCGAGCTTCGCGCGAAGCCACTCCCAATCCTCGCTGCTGACGAGAAGGGTCGAATACGCCAGCATCACGAAAGAGAACAACCCCACATTGGAGACGGCCGCAATCCCGAGGTGCAGCATCCAAATCAGAAAGATCGCCGCGCGGCGGGTCCAAGGGCGCCCCCAAGGAGACAAGATCACGATGAAGAGAAGGTACTCAGCCGCAAGCGAGGTGTACGTCATCACCTGAAACATCCAGAGCGGGAGATTCTCGCGCATCCAGTATCCGAGCCATGTGACGATGCGTTCTTGGTGAGCGAGCCAATACACCGTGGTCCCGTTGATCCAGGTCTCCCCACTCTTGTGGACCGCGTTGAAGAAGTAGATGATGAAGAGCTGGAAGATCGCGACGAACACCGCCCACGATACGACCGGGGACTGCACAGGAGGCTTTCCGGCCTTTTCTCGGCGCCAGGCATCGACCGAGAAGGTTGCTCCGAGCGGAAGGAATGCCGTCCACAACACCAGGTCACAGAACACGAAGTCCCCACCGTTGGCGAGGAGATCGACCCGGATGTGCAGCGAGACCAATGAGACGAAGCTAAGAACGTGCATGACCCGCGTGAAGATGCCGAGCAGGAAACAAAGGTACACCACCGCGATCAGCAGGAACGCGATCCGCACGCCCGTGTCGGAGCTCACGTAGAAGAGGAACGACGTCCCGTACGGCCGGAGCGGATGAGCGGCGAGCATCGCGTTCGGGATGAGCCCGGTCTCGAAGTACCAGATCGACATCTCGTTGGCGCGCTTCGCGAGGTCGAAAAGGAGCAGCAACGCGATCGCGATCCGCGCGAGACCCAGTGTACGGGTGTCGATCGAAAGGAACTTGTCTCGGAGGAAACTCTTGGTGATCCGCTGCATGGCCAAGGTTCGGTTGGGCCGTACCCTACACAGCGCCAGCGGTAATGACAAAACAAAGTCTTTCCGGGGGGTTGCGCAGAATCTGCATGGGACGCATAGTATCTAAGTCTTTGAAATTCTGGGGGCGACCGGTTTCGACGGGGATGAAGAAGGTTCGGTTGCGTGTCCGTCGGCCCAAGCACGACGCAAATTCGTTTGGGACGTACAACTGCCAACGATAACGCAGTTGCTCTCGCGGCCTAAGTAAAGCCAAAGGAGCCGTCGAAGTTAGAAGCCTGCCTGTGCTTCTAGCGGAGGCGTCATTTGAACAGGCTGGTCATCGCGACTCGGGTTCGGCGCAATGACGAGATGAAGAACCACTAGCGTTGGTGCGAGCCTGTTTGTGGGCGCAATCCAACGCGAATTTCAAAACACAAACTACGCACGTAGATGCCGTTCTGGAACATTTCCGGACGTGGGTTCGATTCCCACCGCCTCCACCAAACAAGCGCAATGATTGCCGCGGGTTAGCGTTCTGAGAAACGCATATGTCATAAGAAATGTCATAAATCCGCCCCGGCAACCGCTCCGGATCGACCTTCAAACAGCTCACGGCTTCGCAGAGCGCCGGCCATTCCCACGCCGTGTAGACGTCGATGATCGCGCCGCGGGCGTTGTGCGTGATCTGTTCGAGGACATCGCGTCGGGCACCGCTGC
>Ga0224508_10000018_pt1 | contig 227762 bp, 205 predicted proteins | sample SF_Jan12_sed_USG_4_FD_170157 | JGI IMG/M metagenome (GOLD analysis project Ga0224508, IMG submission 170157) | Sediment microbial communities from San Francisco Bay, California, United States - SF_Jan12_sed_USGS_21 | ecosystem: Environmental > Aquatic > Marine > Sediment | place: USA... | reverse complement strand
ATACAATACCCCTGGGATGCATTGAAACATCCTTGAAAATTGCCGGTGCACCCAGATCCTCAAGCGTCAGAATCTCAGAGGGAATGATTCTGAAAACAGCTGCCGAACCGCGGTTTTGATTGTATGCGTTGACACGGAAACGGGCGAGCTTCGGAATTTCAAACGAAAAATCGGTCTCGAGAAACTCTTCATAGTCCTTGCGCTGCTTGTCATTCATGATGTCGTACACCATGCTATTGACGTCCTTATGGGTCAGCGCAGGCATGTTTACACGCTTGATGTCGCCATCGACACGAATCATTGGCGGCACGCCGCCCGAAAGGTGCAGGTCGGATGCGTTGTTCTTCACCGTGAACGACAATAGCTGGGCAACGTCGACGGCCATATTTCTCCCTCTGGATAATGTCCCGGACTTACCATAACCCGGCACGGAATGAAGCCTAGTATAGCGAAGCACTGGGAGCAAAACGTGATTAGAGTCACGGAAAACTTGCGAAAAATCCGAGATTTGCTGGCGAAAGCTGCTGTGGAAGCGGGGCGCGACCCGGACACCGTTCAATTACTCGCCGTCAGCAAGAAACAGCCCGTCTCCAGCGTCGTAGAGGCAGCCTCCGCCGGGCAGCGTGATTTCGGTGAAAATCAACTGCAAGAGGGGCTCGAAAAGATCGCCGCCGTGGCCGACGATGAACTTGTCTGGCACTTCATCGGCCATCTGCAGACCAACAAGACGCGACCCGTTGCCGAACACTTTCACTGGGTACATTCCGTGGATCGTCTCAAGACGGCTGCAAGACTCAGCCGGCAGCGGCCGGACGAACTCGGGGACCTGAATATTTGTCTTCAGGTCAACGTCGACCTGGAAGAAAGTAAGTCGGGTGTGTGTGTAGACGCCGTCGCCGAACTCGCCGGCCAGGTCGCGGAGCTGCCCCGCCTGAAGCTTCGTGGGCTGATGTGCCTGCCGGCTGTCCGACATGGTTTTGCAGCACAGCGAGAGCCGTTCGCGCGCTTGAGCCGCCTTGCGGATCAACTTCGTGCCAATGGAATTCCTACCGATACTCTGAGCATGGGCATGAGCGATGATTACCGCGCTGCGATTTTCGAAGGCGCTACAATAGTGCGGGTGGGTACAGCAATCTTTGGTCCAAGAATCGAGTCATGAGTACATACACAGTAGGATTTATCGGTGGCGGCAACATGGCCCGGGCGCTCGTCGGTGGTCTGATCTCGAGCGGTTATCGCCCCGAGAACATTCTGATCGCCGAGCCGAACCTGAAGCGACGCAGTGTCTTGACGACGGAACTCCCGGGCGTCCGTATCAGCGACAGCAACGACAACGTTGCCGATAGCGCCGAGTGTCTCGTGCTGGCCGTCAAACCGCAGCTGATGCGTGATGTCTGCATCGGCCTTGCCGAGACTGCGCAAGCCAGGAGGCCCTTGATCATCTCTGTTGCAGCAGGCACTCACAGTCGGGATATCGACGCCTGGCTTGGCGGCAAACTTGCGGTCGTACGCGTGATGCCGAATCAGCCCGCATTGTTGTTAGAGGGCACTTCAGGGCTCTTTGCCAATGAACTAACGAACAATGACCAGCGTGCCAGGGCGACCGAGATCATGGCGGCAGTCGGTAGCGTCGTACACGTGCCGGACGAAGACAGCATTGATGCAGTGACCGCGATATCGGGAACCGGTCCCGCCTACTTTTATTTGCTCATCGATATGTTGATTCAGTCGGCGGAAGACCTTGGCCTCGACCCGCAGGCGGCACACAAGCTGGTCATGGATACGGCGAAAGGCTCTGCCGCACTCGCAGCCGTCAGCGGCGAGACCATGGAGGCGATGATCGCGCACGTGCGCTCGCCGGGCGGGACGACTGCCGCCGCGTTTGAAATATTCGACGATGAAAAGGTCCGTGATATCTTTGCCAGAGCTTTTGCTGCCGCGAGAGACCGGGCCGTCGAACTGGCCGGGGACTCCAGCCAATGAGACCCGCGCTCATTTTCATCATTGGCACCATCGCGCAGTTGTACCTGCTCGTCATGTTGTTGCGATTCTGGTTGCCCTGGTTGCAAGCGGACTTCCGCAATCCGATAGCGCAGGGCATCCTGCGCCTGACCTCACCACTGATCATTCCTGTCAGGCGAGTCGTTCCGCCTATCGGCCGCCTCGATACTGCAACCATAATTGTCGCCTTCGGGCTGCAGTACCTGACTGTTCTCGTCATCCTCACAATCAGCGGAATCGCACCAGATATCCTGCCGATCGCTATAACCTCTTTGATTGACCTGGTTCTGTTGTCGCTAAGACTGTTCACGTTCGCAATCTTCATTCACATCATTCTGAGCTGGATTGCGCCGGGAACCTATAACCCGGCAACCGCCTTCATTGCGATGCTCGTCGAGCCGGTTATGAGACCATTTCGCAGCCTGATCCGGCCCATCGGCGGGCTGGACATCTCACCGATATTCGCGATCATCGCGTTACAGGCGGTCGCTATATACATCGTCACCCTACGGCCGTATCCGATTTGAGCGCCGGCGATGATTGTGCTGCCCGCTGGGATGGCGGCAATCTCGTTCTGCAAGTCAGAGTCCAGCCGCGGGCAAGTCGCAACGAAATCCTTGGCGTTAGCGATGCACAACTGCGGGTTCGGACGACGGCCCCGCCGGTGGACGGGAAGGCGAACAAGGCTGTAATCCGCTTGCTCGCAGATTATCTTCAGGTGCCACCGTCGCGTATCAGGCTGACCCACGGCACGACGCATCGCAACAAGCGGTTCATCATCGATGGTCCCGTTCGGATACCGCACGGCCTGCCTGTCGCGAGTCGAGCGTCAAATGGTTTATAGTGGATGTAACGGTAGGGGGCCAAGTATGATGATTATCAGGAAGACAATAATCGCCTTGTCATTGCTCGGACTTATATCCGCGTGCGGTGGGTCTGGCGAGTCAGCTGATGTACCTGAAGCACAACCCGCTGGAGCGACCAGCGCTGATATTGGTGATCATGTCGTACACTTTAGCGCCCAATCCACTGACCAGTTACCGCCCGAGGTAGCTCGTGCGTACAACATTGTGCGCAGCAAGAATCGTGCAATGCTGAACGTCTCAGTGCTTCGTGAGGCGGATAATTCGCCTGTCACTGCGAGTGTTACTGTGAAGACTGTCAATCTGACCGGTCAGCTCAAGAACATCACGATGCGGGAAATTAACGAGCAGGAAGCAATTTACTATATCGGTGAAGTTGCTATCGCCAATCGTGAGACGCTGATTTTCGATATCAGCGTGACGCCTGAAGGTGTCGATTCAGCGTCGGACGTGCGCTTCAAACGCCAATTCTTCACTGACTAGGTCCTCGCGGGTCTGATCGCCCTAAAAACCCTGCAAAAAAGGGCGCTCAGGCAGTTACGCGGCCGCCTGACATATGCTATCGTCGCGCTGCTTTTGTCGCGGGCTTTGCCCGTTTTTTTTGGGCGCGGGGTCAACCCGCTTACTGTTTTTTTAGGAGTCAGTTTTTCATGGCAACGAACACCAAGAAGCCACCCACCAAATCAGAAATCTATGCAAAGATCGTCGACGATACCGGATTGACGCGCAAAGACGTCGCCGCCGTCTTCGAGTCATTGAATGGCCAGATTAAGAAGAACCTCGGCGGTCGTGGCGGGCCGGGTATCTTCACAATCCCCGGTCTTCTGAAAATGCGAGTCGTCAAGAAGCCCGCAAGGAAAGCGCGTAAGGGAGTCAATCCTTTCACGGGCGAAGAGATGATGTTCAAGGCGAAGCCGGCATCCAAGGGCGTCAAAGCCTTGGCGCTCAAGGGCCTGAAGGACATGGTCTGAATCGGCAGCGCGAACCGAATAGAATAGCCGGGGCATGCCCCGGCTTTTTTTGCTCAGGCAGATACTGCCTCGACAAACTCCATCACCGCTATGCGCAGGTCATTGAGTCTGCCGTGAAAAAAATGCTCCGCGCCGGGCATTACGATTAGCTCCGGTCCTGGCTCGAGACTGTTGACCCAGGTGATTGTTTCCTCGACATCGACGAGTTCATCCTCATCACCTTGTATGACGAGCCAGGGGCAGCGCGGTTGCCCTTCGAGATGGCCGCCGAATCGGTAAACGGCCGGTGCTACGCTGATCAGACCGGCCACTTCGGTAGCGACAGCCGCTCGCACTGCGATTGCGGCCCCGAAAGAAAAACCGCCAAGCCATAACGGCGCCGTCGCGTGCCGCTCGCGCATCCAGTCGAGGGCCGCGAGTGCATCATCAAGCTCACCGACGCCGTCATCGTACTGACCCTCACTGCCCTCGGTGCCACGAAAATTGAATCGCAGGGTAACGAGGCCAGAGCGCACGAACGAACGCGCAAGCGTGTGCGCAACCTTATTGTGCATCGTGCCACCATGCTGCGGATGCGGGTGGCAGACGACCGCCGCGCCGAGCGTATGGCCATCAGCAGGCGCATCGAGGATCGCTTCCAGCCTGCCGGTGGGGCCTTGAAACCACAGAGTTCGAGAATGCGCCAATCTGTTCACAATTTACACGATAAGGCCGAACGCACGGAATTTTGAGATGATCTGCTCATTACGCGTACTATTACTATTGGCTTAAGTGGATGTTATTGCTGTAAAATTTCGGCATGAGTAAGCGCATCGATCTTGAAGCACGTTATTGTGCATCCAATTACCACCCTTTGCCCGTGGTTTTGACCCGTGCCGAAGGTGCCCATGTCTGGGATGAATCCGGCAAAAAATACCTCGACATGATGAGTGCCTATTCGGCCGTTAGTCACGGCCATGCGCACGAACGCCTGGTCAAGCTCGTACAGGAACAGGTCGAACGTCTCTGCGTCGTGTCTCGGGCCTACTACACCGACAAGCTCGGCCCGTTTCTGGAGAGGGCCTGCACGCTGACCGGCCAGGACATGGCATTGCCGATGAACACCGGCGCCGAAGCGGTCGAAACGGCCATTAAGGCGGCACGCAAATGGGCGTATACAGTAAAGGGCGTCGAGACTGACAAGGCCGAAATTATCGCCTGTCGCGGTAATTTTCACGGCCGCACCATCGCGATTGTGGCGATGTCGAGCGAGCCGCAATACCAGTTCGGGTTCGGCCCGTTTCCACCCGGCTTTTGTCTCGTCGAGTACGGTAATATCGATGCGCTCGAAGCGGCGATAAACGAGAACACGGCCGCATTTCTCGTCGAGCCGATTCAGGGCGAGGGCGGAATCGTCGTTCCGCCCGACGGCTACCTCAAGGCCGCGGAAGAACTCTGCCGCAAGCACAATGTGCTGCTGATCGCTGATGAGGTTCAGACCGGGCTCGGCCGCACCGGAAAATTTCTTGCGATCGAACATGAGGACGTTCACCCGGATGGCCTGATCCTCGGCAAAGCGCTCGGCGGTGGAATTCTACCGGTGTCGATGTTTCTCGCTCGGCGCGAACTCATGGCTGTCTTTACACCGGGCGATCATGGCAGCACCTTCGGTGGCAATCCGCTTGCGGCGGCCGTCGGACTCGAGGCGCTCAACATTCTCATCGAAGATGAACTACCGGCGAAGAGTGCGGCGATGGGCGAGTATCTGATGACTGCGCTTCGTGAGATCGATAGCCCTTTGATTCGTGAAGTCAGAGGACGTGGCCTGTTTATCGGTATCGAAATAGATTCGGCACTCAGTACGGCGCGTGCGATCGTTGAAGCGCTGATGGAGCGTGGCCTGCTCAGCAAGGAAACCCATGCGACGGTCGTACGACTCGCGCCGCCACTGATCATCAGCCAGGCCGAGATCGACTGGGCCATACTGCAAATTCGCGAAGTCATCGATGAATTCGATCGGCTTCGTCTGGCTTCGTAGGGACAGACGTCCATGCCCGAGATCACTGTTGTTCAGATCGCTTTCCTGGTCATCGCGCTGCTTGTCGGCACGATACTGGGTTGGGTCGCTCGCGGTAGCAGATCGAGCAGCGAAAAGAGTGCCATCAATGCGGGCTGGCAGGAGCAACTGGAGGCGCAGCGCAACGAGCACGAGCGCTTGCTGCAGCAGAACAAGAGCCTGATGGAACAAAACAGCCAATATCAGGCCTCCAACAATGACGCCAAGATGCGCGCCAGTGAGTTATCGGACGCGCTCAAGGAGACGTTCGAGCGGCGCGATGAACTGCAACGGCAGATTAAGGACATTCGCGCCAATCTCGAGGTCGCTGTCACGGAGCGCGATCAGTTACAGAGCGACATGAAAAGTCAGGCCTCGAAGGTGGACAGCACGTCTGCCGAGTTGCAGCAAAAGGACGAACGAATCGACAAACTCAACCGCGAGCTCGAAAACTGGCAAAACCGTCTGCCGCCGCTTATCGAGCGATTCCGCACGCGCAACGCCGAGGCTGAAGAATTCGAACAGGAGCTTGCCTCAGCTCGCGAGCAAATTGACGCGCTGGAGGACATGCTTGGATCCGAACAAACACGCGTGGAGCCAGTCGATCCGGACGCGCTCACCGATGGTATGGATGCGTCGAATGACCCAATCGACGAGTCGCGTAACGACGGTGAGGAACACGAATCCGAAGTTGCGGGCATGGCGGTTTTTGCGTCCGAAGCAGCCGACGATGACGATGACGAAGCGGCACAAAACGACAACGTCGGGTTCGGCGCAGCAAACGACAATCTCAAGATGATCAAAGGTATTGGCCCTGCGATCGAGAAGACGCTGAACGAGATGGGCATTTTTCGCTTCAATCAGATTGCCGAGATGAGTGAGTACGACATCGACCGCGTGGCCCACAGGCTCAAGGGATTTCGCAGCCGAATTTACCGTGAAGACTGGATCGGTCAAGCAAGGGACTTGCAGGATCAGAAGGTAAGCGGTGCGCAGTAGCTCGTGCATCGGCGCAGCATCCAGGGCCTGGTCACGTTCCTTTTGCTCGCATGCGGGGTGCTGCTGTCCGCCACGATCGATCACGGTACGGCGGATCGCGATGCGTCGCTAGCCCGACATTCACCGCTGGAACTTCCTGTATTTTCAGTCGCCTCAGGCCGGGGCCGCCTGCTGCTTGATGGCACGACCGCATCGGCCGCGCACGAACTCGGGCTGTTACAGCTTGCTGCCGATCAATTCGGCGGCATTGAGACGCAGACGACGTTCAGACCCGGCGTGCTCGTGTCAGACAACTGGGTAGCGACCAGTACCCGACTCCTTTATGTCCTGGCCGCTGCCGAATCAGCCCGGGCCGTAATGCGAGACCACTCAATCGAAATTCGCGGCGTCACGACGAACGCCGAAACATTTGCCGCCCGGGTCGAGTTCCTGCGCGAAGAGCTGGTCACTGATACCGAGGTTTCTACGGACGTCATGACGATCAAGTCTGCAGCATCACCCGATGCGCTGTGCGAGCGTGCCTTTTCGCAACTGACCATCGAACCTGTTTCTTTCAAGACGTCGAGTTCCGAGATTCGCACAGCATCGTACGGCACCCTCGACAGAATTATTGACTTCGCTTACGACTGTCAGCGAGCGACGATTGCTGTTACAGGACACACTGACGCATCCGGAGACGAGTTCTGGAATCGGCGCTTGAGTCGCGCACGCGCGCAGGCAGTTGCCGATTACATCGCGCAAGGTGGCATCCCTCCGCAGCGGCTGCTTGTCACGGGTCTCGGTTCGTTGCAACCGATCGCCGACAACACGACGGCGCGCGGCCGTCGCTTTAACCGCCGTATCGAATTCGAGTTGCGATAGTCCTCAGCGAGCGTCGCTCGGACCTTCCAGCCCGAATAACTCGACTTCGAATACAAGCGTGGCACCTGGTGGAATTACGTTTCCCGCGCCGCGATCGCCATAGCCCATTTCGGGCGCCAGCGTCAGCTCGCGTTTTTCGCCGATCAGCATACCGGCAACGCCCTGATCCCAACCCTTGATAACCTGCCCCTCACCCAGCCTGAAGTGGAACCTCTCTCCCCGATCAACCGAGCTGTCAAACTTGTCGCCTCGATTGTCTTCTGCCTGGTCGTCGTACAGCCAGCCTGTGTAATGAACCTCGACGTAGTCGCCCGCCTCGGCGGCCCGACCATGGCCATTCTTGAGAATCATGCCGCTCAATCCTGGTGCGATCTCGACGACCTCACCTGCAACTGCTTCTTCCTGGGTCACTGTCTGCTCCTCCGCGGCTTCGCTTGTCTCTGCTTCACCACCCTGCTGATTGCAGGCAGTCATGCCGCTAGCGAAAATAAGTAAGACGATTGTATGGCTGATTTTCATGGTGTGCTGCCTTTAGATTGCTTTGAGAGTATGTTCAATCCGAGCCTTCAAAATCCAGCGAGGCTGAGTTGATGCAATATCGAAGTCCCGTGGGTTGCGGGCCGTCTTCGAAAACGTGACCTAAATGCGCGCCGCAGGCACTGCATACGACCTCTTCGCGGACCATGCCGTGGCTCGAATCGACAATCGTGCGCACCGCATCGCCCGCAAGCGGCAGCCAGAAACTCGGCCAGCCCGATCCCGAATCGTACTTGTTGGTCGAAGCAAACAACGCCGCGTCACAGCAAACGCATCGATACGTGCCATCCTGCTTGTGATCGACGTACTCGCCTGTAAAAGCGCGCTCCGTGCCCTTCTTTTGCGTCACTTCGTATTGTTCGTCGGTCAGCTTTTGCTTGAGGTCACTGTCCTGGGAGTTTGTGTCATTCATGGCCAATCGCGCCCTGATGTTGGCTGTGTGGAAAGGTGTTTTATCCCGAGCTTGCATCCGAATCAAGCTCCAGTAACAGCGAGTTCATGCGCCTGACGTAGTCGGCGGGATTATCGAGCTGTGAGCCCTCGGCTAACAACGCGTGATCGAGCACAATATTCGCGAGTGCGTCGAAGCGGTCATCATCCGTTTCAGCCGAGAGCCTGTCGACGAGCGGATGCCCGACATTGATCTCGAGAATCGGCTTCGAATCGGGCAGCGCCTGACCGCTTGCCTCGAGCATGCGTCGCAGCTGCGGATTGAGCTCGCTTTCACCGGCAACAACGCAGGCGGGCGACGAGACGAGGCGTTTGCTGACGTGCACTGCCTCGACGCGCTCCTTGAGCACTTTCTTGACCTTTTTGAGCAGCGGTTTGTGTTCGCCATCCATGATGTCCTGAGTCATCTGACCCTCGCCTGCAGGCAAGTCCAGGCCTTCACGAGCGACGTCGGCGAATGACTTGCCCTCGTACGGGGGCAGGCCGTCGACAAGCCATGGGTCGATTCGATCGGTCAGCAGCAATACCTCGATGCCCCTTTCGGCGAGACTCTCGATATGCGGGCTCGCCACGGCCGTCGCATGATTCTCGGCGAGAATGTAATAGATCTTGTCCTGATCCTTGCCCGCGCGACTGACATAGTCATCCAGGGACTGATCCTGCTCAGTATCGCCATTGTGCGTCGTCGCGAAGCGCAGCAGTTTTGCCAGCTTGTCTTTGTTCGCCTGGTCCTCGACAAAGCCCTCTTTGAGGACCTGGCCGAATTCGACCCAGAACTTGCTAAAGTCATCCGGCGTATTGGCAGCCATCTTGCTGAGCATATCGAGGACGCGACGCGTCAGCGCGCCGCGCATCGCAGTCAGCTCGGGATTCTGTTGCAGTAACTCTCGCGATATATTGAGCGGCAGATCCGAAGAATCGACGACACCTTTGACAAAGCGCAGATAAAGCGGCAGAAATTGCTCCGCCTCGTCCATGATAAAGACGCGCTGCACATACAGCTTCAGGCCACGCGGCGCTTCGCGATTCCACAGGTCGAACGGCGCGTTGGCTGGAATATACAACAAGCTCGTGTATTCCCGTTTGCCTTCGACGCGATTGTGGCTCCATGTCAGGGGGTCGGCGAAATCGTGTGACAGATGCTTGTAAAACTCCTTGTACTCATCATCCGGTATATCTGAGCGTGAGCGTGTCCACAGGGCCGTCGCAGCATTGACGATTTTCGGTTCCTTCTCGTCTTCTGCCGTGCCCGCGAGCATGACCGGGAACGCGATATGGTCCGAGTATTTGCGTATCAGGCTCTCGATGCGGAACAGTTCCGCAAAATCGGACTCTGTATCCTTGAGGTGCAGGGTAACGGCCGTGCCACGCGCGCTGCGCTCGATGTTCTCGATCGTGAATTCACCCTCACCATCTGACTCCCAACGCACGCCTTCGTCGACTGTAAGACCCGCGCGGCGAGTTTCAACGACGACTTTGTCAGCGACGATGAATGCCGAGTAGAAACCAACGCCGAACTGGCCAATCAGTTGCGCATCTTGCTGCTGATCACCCGTCATCTGCTGCAGGAACTCGGCTGTGCCGGAACGTGCAATCGTGCCGAGATGCTCGACCAGCTCATCGCGCGACATACCAATTCCGTTGTCGATGACCGTGATCGTGTTCTGGTCTTTGTCCGATTCGATCCGAATCGTCAGATCGGGGTCTTCGCTGACAAGATCCGGCGCCGCGAGCGCTTCAAAGCGCAGTTTGTCGGCCGCGTCCGAGGCGTTGGAAATCAGCTCCCGCAGGAAGATTTCCTTGTTGCTGTACAAGGAGTGAATCATCAGCTTCAAGAGCTGACGTACTTCGGTCTGAAAGCCGAGTGTCTCCCGGCCCGTTGCGGTACTCACGCATCAATCTCCCACATGTCGATTCCATGCTGCGGTCCGATCGAAATCGGCCGCATCCGGTCAGACACGATAGGGGCTTATCAGGCTATTTCAAGTCGCGGCGAGGTAACCGAGCGATAGAGCAATGCTACGAACAGCAGAATGGCCGTCGCGAGTGCGATTGGCGGGTGGATCAATGCCAGAAATATGCCACCGACCTGAACGGCCACAGCGACACAGGTAAAGAGCAGGGAGTAGAAGGCTTTGCGGATCCGCTCGCTGACGAGACCGACCATTGAGATCAGGTCATCGAGGTCATCAAGCAGTTGAATCAGCCGTTCCATGGATGCGATTCAGCGGATAACGGACAATTTTGGTCCGGCACTCTTCGTCTCACTCGAACCGGCATCCGCATCATCAAGAGCAGCATCGTTCGACTGTTTCGCATGAGCTATTGCCCGATGAAACAGTTCCCAGCGTTGTCGCGCGGATTCATCCTTGAGCGACACCAGTGGAGATTCAGCTTCCGTGCTTTTGTTTGACATACTGTATTGATCGCTAATGTAAGCTCTTGAGGTTAACTATAGATAGCCAGTCGTGATGCCTCCGTGAGGCAGATCACAGCTTGATTTAGAAGTTGTCGAATCGCCGCTCGAATTACAAGAAATCAGACGTAGTACCGTTCCAAAACGATGCTCAGGTAAGCTTCGAAAGGTGGTCACATTCACAAAGTGATGACGATCACACTACAGCGCCCAGAAACAAAAAAACGCCGACATTTTGTCGGCGTTTTTGCTACATAATATTGTAACTGTTCAGGACTACTCGGTGTCGTCCCCGGAGTCGGGTTGCCAGTTGCGCTTCACTTGCTCCGACCAGTTGCGATAGCCCTTCCACGTATAGAGTGCCGGATCGATCCCAACGCGTCGCCCTCGTGGCGCAGGCGCTTTGGAAATCCACTGACGATACTGTTGCCACCCATCCGCGTCGTTGGCGGCTGGTTCTCTTGGCGGAACGGATTTTTCTGAATCGGCGCTCGGCGACTCGGCATCCGTGCTGTAGTCGTTCACCCACTTGAGGTGTTTGCTATCCGGCATGATTATGCTCAGTGATTCCTTTGTACAAATGCTAAGTGTCCGGTAGCACAAATCACAGGAACTGCATCACAGTGCCGATCAGCATTTTTATGCTATTTTTCAATAGCTTATAAGGCGCTTTTACTTAATCAGGCGCGCCAGTGGGAGATCGATCGGCGTGATTTGACAATAAGCAGCCCTGGGTGAGTGGCGCTTGATCTGCCGCTATCCGCTCACGCGGTAACACGGCGCATAGTTATTGCCCGAGATTTTCATGCGTTTTTGTGTAACGAATGCCGCAAGCAGATCGTCGAGCAGACTCATGATGTTCGCCGACGCATTGATTTCGAATGGGCCGTGCTGCTCGATCGATGCCGCAGTATCTTCACGGACATTTCCGGAGACGATTCCCGAAAATGCGCGGCGCAGATTCGCCGCCAACTCGTGCGTCGGCAAATCCTCGTCAATATCGAGCGAACTCATCGCCTCATGGGTGGCACGGAACGGACGCTGGAATTCCGCATCGATCGCCAGACGCCAGTTGAAATAGTATGCATCTCCGTGCTGTGTCCGAAAATCCTGAACGTCGTCGAGTCCGGTTAGAATCGCGCGGGCCACCGCCCGTGGATCATCGATAATGATCGAGTATCGCTGTCGCGCTTCCTTACCAAGCGTTGCCCCCACGAACGCATCAATCTGCCTGAAATAGGGTTCTGCTGACGCGGGGCCCGTCATAATCATCGGCAATGGCTGACTCTGGTTGCTGGGATGCAAAAGGACACCGAGCAAGTAGAGAATCTCTTCGGCCGTACCTACCCCGCCAGGAAAAACGACAATGCCATGGCCGACACGAACAAACGCCTCGAGGCGCTTTTCCATATCGGGCATGATCACGAGCGAATTGACGATCGGGTTTGGCGACTCTGCCGCGATGATTCCGGGCTCCGTAATGCCAACGTAGCGGCCATCGCGAATTCGTTGTTTAGCATGGCCGATCGTCGCGCCCTTCATCGGACCTTTCATCGCACCGGGACCGCAGCCTGTACAGACATTAAGGCCGCGCAAACCAAGCTCATAGCCAACCAGTTTCGTGTAGTCGTATTCGGTCCGGCTGATCGCGTGGCCGCCCCAGCAGACGACGAGGTTGACGTTGGCGGGTAGCCTTAGCAGTCCCGCATTGCGCACAATATGAAACACCGCTTCGGTAATACCACCGCCCGACTCGAGATCGAATCGGCCGCTGTCTATGACCTCGTTGCGCGTATAGACAATGTCTCGCAGCACGGCGAACAACAGCTCGCGAGTGCCGCGAATCATCTTGCCGTCAACAAAAGCATCGCCTGGCGCATACTGCAGCGACATCTTGAGTCCGCGGTCCTGCTGGATAAATCCGAGGCTGAAGTCTTTGTAGCGCTCGAGCATTTCTCTCGCATCGTCGATCTGACCGCCCGAGTTCAGGACTGCGAGCATGCAGCGACGCAATAGCGTGTAAAGACCGCCCTCGCCGCTGGAGCGAAGCTGGTCGACTTCAAGCTGGGACAGAACTTCGAGGCTGCCTTCCGGCCGCACCTCGGCATCAACGGTCTCTGAAATGGCCAAGTGACGCTCGGTCAGGGCCGAATTTCGATGGGTGTGTTGTCGTCCGTCATGAGCCAGATATCGATCATGTCGGAATTCGACACAGCGATGCAGCCGTTGGTCCAATCCTGAGTCCGGTAATACGCTTCAGATCTGCTTGGCTCGTTTGGCTGACCGTGGATCATGATCGCGCCGCCGGGATCAACACCTTGCGCCCTGGCTTCGCGAACGTCGTGACTGTTTGGATACGACACATGTATCGACAGAAAGAACTCGCTGTTCGGGTTGCGCGTGTCCAGAAGATAGCGCCCTTCAGGTGTCTTAAAATCACCCTCCTGTTGCTTGTCGCCGGTCGGCCGCATCCCCAACGCGATGGTGAACGTCCGAAATGGCCTGCCATCCATTATCAGATGCAGTTTTCGGTCGGCCTTCTCGACCACGACCCGATCCACCACAGGAAATCCGCCTGCGTGCAGCGCTCCCTGCCATAACAGCAGAACTGAGGAAATCGTCAGAATCAGATATCGCATTCCCGGAGACTAGCAAACCTCTGGCCATTGGAAAATGGCACTGATCACACGTTTTTGCCTGCGATCCAGCCTATTGCGAAGCCGATTCCGCCCGCGACCAGCGTATAGACCGGCAAAAACCGAAACAGCTGGCCGGGATTCCCTGCATCTGCAAACAGATCATTAAGGTTCACCGCATACGCATAATGCAGATAGACCGAAAGGCCGAGAGCCGGGACGGCGAAGCCAAGCGTTCCTAATGGCAGCCGCCAACCTGACCCAGTCCACTTACCTGCGCCGCGTTGCAACGTTAATGCCGCCAACGCGAGTATCACGACCGGCGGCACAAGATTGCGCAGCACATACGGGCCGCCATCCTGCACATCATTGATCCACGCTCCGGCGGCAGCGACGAGCAGCGCGAGCGGCAGCATGCGTACGAGCATTAACCTTGCCATTAGATAGTCAGGTATTTTCGCCGCTTGCGAGGACCGGGAACCGAACAGTTGTACCCCGCCTGACATTGTGCAGATCGAGTTCCGGGTTGTACTGGCGGAATAACCACACTGGCACATCGTATTCGCGTAGCGCGAGAATCCAGATGGACTCGCCCCGTGCAATCACATGTTCGGTTACGCCCGTAATGATATTCTCGCGGAAGAACCCGTCCTGCTGCGCGCGGTGGTATGCGATGCGGCGATCCTCGAACGTCTTCGCATCCACTGTACCGAGATCCAGCCGAATCCGCTTCCCGACCTCGACCGGCGTGCGGAATGCCAGGCCGTTAAGATCGCGAAGTCGTTGCGTACGAATGCCTAGCCAGTCCGCGTAGTGGCCCAGCGTCTCAAGCGGATGCACCTCGATGGTCTCGTCAGCTGCAACGTTGTAGTCGCTTGGGTCTGACAGCAACGTCGTCTGAATCGTGCCAAGCAGGCTTGCGGCGAGATCGCCCGACATCGCCGCGGGCGTCTGTTCCGCAACGACAACTGCTTCCTCCACCGCTGGCGCATCAGCGCTGGCAACGACGGGCGCGGCAACTGCAGCGGCCTGAATCGGCGCAGTGATCGTTGCGGCTGGCGCCGGCCCGGCGGCGGGCAGGCGCAGTCGCTGTCCGGCTCGAATGCGATGCGAACTACCGAGGTTGTTCAATGCGACCAGCGTCGACACGCGCGTGTTATACGCCTCTGCGATTTGCGACAAGGTATCGCCACGGGCAATCGTGTGGAACATGTCCGGCAATTGTGACGACTGCCATTTATCCGCCGGAATGCCGGACACCAGGCTGCCAATGGATGCGTCGAGCAGACTGGAAGGCAGGCGAATGCCAAAGCCTTTGGGTAGATGCTTGCTGCCTTGCCAGACCGTTGCTTGCAGTGCGGGGTTGTGTGCGGCGAGTTGCGCAGGTGTTACGCCTAGCGCAGCGGTCAGGTCGCCAACCGGTATGTAGGCCTGCAAGTTGACTTGCGCGAAATCGGTGGGACCATCGATCCGAATACCCGGGAAATGCTGCTTCGCGTTTTGATCCACCTGTTTCGCGGCGAGAAACGCGACGTAGAAATTTCTTGACGCGAAGCCGAACGTCCTGCCCTTATATTTCCTGAGGATGTCAGCGTAAGCATTGTCACCGAACTGACGCATTGCACGACGCACGCCTGCAAGACCATGGTTGTAGGCCGTTATTGCCATCGGCCAGTTACCCGTTATCGAGTAGTTGTACGCAAGCAGCTTCCCGGCGGCACGCGTTGCCGCAAACGGATCATTGCGTTCGTCGATAACATGATCGATGCGCATGAAGCGTCGGCCTGTGCTGCGTGTGAACTGCCAGATTCCCGATGCTCCGACATGTGAACGTGCGTCAGGGTTGTAGGAAGATTCCACATGCGGCAGCGCGGCCAGTTCGATCGGCACAGCGAGATCACGAAACTCTTTCTCAATAAAGTCACGCCAGCGCCCGGCGCGGATCAGGCCCTGGCGAAACCGGTCCTTGAGTCCTTGCTGGTAGCGAATCCGTTTGCTGGCAGCAGCAAGTGTCTCGTTGCTGACACCGGGTGGCCATAACGCAAGTACTCGCGCTTCCTCGGCACCCAGGTTGTCGCGCTTGCCGCTTGCGAGGCTTTTGAGAATCGCCTGCAGCTGCTCGCGGCGTTTCGCGACACGGCGCTGTCGCTCGCGCCGCCCCATCTTGGCCGGCAGGTCGACACGCTCATAGACAACCGCGAGATTTCGATTGTCGTGCAACACCCCCTGATCGGTCGTATAGCGCGTGAAAATACTCACCCAGAAGTCGACATCACGCTGCAATTCAGCCGGCACGGGGAACGTGTCGTCAGCCTGTGCCACGGGCAGCACAAACAGTAACAAAAGCAACCAAATTGGACTTTTTCTTGTCATTTGGATCATTTCAAGTTTCAATCGTAAATTCTTGATTAGTTCACAGAAAAATGCAGGTATTTAGTCTATCTTTGGCCATGTTCCCGACTCGCGTATTCACCATAATATTACTCGCGCTCGCCAGCCCTTTGCTCGCCGGTGAGGTTGCGGTCGATCCGGGCGATAACGGCGCCGACATCCTCGAAGATACGACCGAAGATGCCGACTCGCGTTCCAGCGAAGTTGCGGCGGCAGTAGAGAACCTGCTTGACCCGGACATTACCACTGAGCCCGTCATACCGCTCGCCGATGCTGTAAACGCGGCAGCAGGACTCGCAGAACCGATTGCAGTACTGGGCACCGAGGTTATGCCAGGTACCGCACGGCGCTTGTCCTGGTCCGCGACCGAGCTGTTTGAGGGTGTACCGGTTTCGACGCCCGTCCTCGTGGTCAACGGCGCATTACCCGGGCCGACGCTCTGCCTGACGGCGGCCGTGCACGGCGACGAATTGAACGGCATCGAGATGGTCCGTCGTGTCATGCATGACCTTGCACCGTCGAAAGTCTCCGGCGCGATCATCGGCATACCCATTGTCAATGTACAGGGTTTCCGGCGCGGATCCCGGTATCTCCCTGACCGTCGCGACCTGAATCGGTATTTTCCAGGCAACCCGAATGGCAGCGCGGCTGCCCGGATTGCTTACTCGTTCTTCACGAATGTCGTCGCACAGTGTGATGCGCTCATCGATTTGCACACGGGTTCGTTCGAGCGGGCCAACCTGCCGCAAATTCGTGCGGACCTGCGTAACCCCGATGTCGTGACCTTGACGCAGGGGTTCGGCTCGATGGTCATTCTTCACAGCACTCCGGCGATCGGGACACTGCGGTATGCGGCAACGCGCGCTGGTATCCCGGCCGTCACGCTTGAAGCAGGCGGTCCGTCACAACTCGAACTCAATGAGGTGAAGCTCGGCGTCAAAGGTATCGAAACACTTGTGAATACTCTGGGCATGATTAAGCAGAGACGCCTGTGGGGCGAACCAGAACCAGTCTACTACCGCTCGTCATGGGTACGCGCCGACAACGGCGGCATTCTGCTTGCCGATGTGAGTCTCGGCAGTACCGTACGCAAAGGCGACCTGCTCGGGACGATCACCGATCCAATGAACAACGCGAGAACCGAGCTGCGATCTCCATACTCGGGCCGTATTATCGGCATGGCACGCAATCAAGTTGTAATGCCGGGGTTTGCCGCGTTTCACGTCGGTATTCAAACTGCCGAAGCGCCCGTCGATGATTCTGGCGACGCTGCTGCAGTCGGGAAAACAAGTGACAGCGACGATTACGTAGACGGAATGTCCGAGTAACTCAGGCAAATCGAAACGACAAAATCGCTGGACTCGGCCCGTTGCTGTTCATAAGCTGCAGCGGCGATGGTCGCAAATCGAAAACCCCTGCACCGTTATACCGCTCCGTCGACCTGGCCAACCTGGCTCGGGCTCGGCCTGCTGCGTATGGTTTGCTGGTTGCCACATCCACTGGCACTCGCCATTGGTCGTGGCCTCGGTCGTCTCGCTCACCTAGCTGGTGGTGAGCGCCTCGCAATCGTCCGTCGCAATATTCACTTGTGCTTTCCCGATTTGACGGCTGAGCAACGTGACGATCTGGCGCGGCGGCACTTTGCAGCGCTGGGCATATCGGTCATCGAGATGGGCCTCGGCCGCTGGGCATCTGACGAACGGCTGCTCGCACTGACGACGATTGAGGGAGTGGACCACGTGTTACACGCTGTCAACAGCGGCAAAGGCGTGATCCTCCTGAGCGCACACTTCACGACGCTTGAGGTCAGCGGTCGGGTCCTAAGCCTCAACATTCCACCCTTTGACGCCGTGTACCGCAAAAGCCGCAGTGTATTCGCGACCGAAGTGCTGCGTACGGGACGTGAGCGCTCAGCTGCGCGGACGATCGAAAAACGGGATATCAAGTCAATGGTACGAACCCTTCGCGCGGGCGGAATAGTCTGGTACGCCCCCGATCAAAGCTACAATCGCAAAGGAGCCGAGGTCATACCGTTTTTCGGCGTTCCTTCGATGCACACGACCGCCACGTCGACGCTCGCACGCCTCGGCAAGGCCGTCACGATTCCGTACTTCCCTGAGCGCACAGCCGATGGTCGCTACCACCTGACAATCCTGCCGCCTCTTGAGGACTTCCCGGGCGATGACTTGATCGAAGATACGAATAAGTATGTTCGCGTGCTCGAGGAGCAGGTGCGACGGTGTCCTGAGCAGTATCTCTGGGTGCATCGCAAGTTCAAAGACCTGCCCGACTCGTATCCCGACTACTACGCAGACCTCGATGCCTTGAAGTAGCCTTCAAGAAATTGCTCCCAGTTTTCTGGCCGAAAATGAATTCTCGGATCGAGCGTGACGACTTTCTGCAGCGACCGATGCAATCTGCTCAGTGTCTTTTGTTGCCAGGGCCCGGGCGGTAATAACCTCCCAAGATCAAAATCGAGCATCCACAGATCGCCGTTATCGTCGATCTGCAGGTTATACGCGTTCATGTCAGCATGGTAGACACCGTTCGCGTGAAACCTCTGCACGGCCCTGCCCAGCGATTCCCAAAAATCTGCGTGTAGCGCCTCGACCGCCATTCGCCCGGATAACGGCATGACGTCCGGTATGCGAACGGTAATGATGTCCGCCGTATAAAAAACACCATGTCGCCGGTAACGTGCTGCTGCCGGTCGCGGCACGCGCAGTCCCTTATCGGCCATTTTCGCCAGCATGCGCCACTCCGTAAATGCCCGGGTATTGTCTTCGCCTGTCCACAAATACGAATCGCGAACGAGCTTGCCGATCAGCCCGCCGCGAATGAAGTGCCGCAATACAAACTGCCGTGGCACATTGCCGACGTACATCGTGCGGCCACGGCCGGATGACCTGAGCGCGCCGGTTACCGGCTCGGCGTGCAACCAGCCGCCGGGGCTGAAGCGATCCTCGCTCATCTCGCTGATCACCTGTCTGTCGTACAGGATAGCGCCACTCGCGGTTCGTTCGACGGCCTCAGTCAAGCGCTGTGTCCCGTCGTTCTGCCGGACCGCGAAACTTCCATCATTTTACGCATATTTATAGACAAATCGCTACGCTTTTCTGGATTTTAAAGGACTTTCGCTGGTTTTTGCTACGAGATTTTAGTCCATTCTCGGACTCTTCAAACCAATCGATAATGTGGCCACATTTTCCGACTATCGCCACTTTTATCTTCATTTAGACCAATTATCGCTGCTATTTCGTGATTTTATTACGACTGCTGCCGAATTCCAGATGCCCTGGTACGCCAAACGACATCGAACTACCACGGTCGATCCTGTCTATTTCTGAAAAGTTACAGGATAATCGGCACTTTTCATTCATTTTATGAGCATTTTGTCGTTTTTTACGGGTTTTACGCAACACCATTATGCACGATAGCCAATATTAGATAAACAAGAAGATCGGTACCGTTAGAGACTTTTAGAACCAAATAAAGCGAGGATAGGATTATTTAGACCTCAATCGATGCCAAGCTGATAGTGAGCACCGCAATACGGGCACTTCGCCTCGCCGGTCTCCTCAATGGGCAGGAAAACCTTCGGGTGTGAATTCCACAAATACATGCCTGGCATTGGACACGACAGTGGCAGATCACGTTCGCACACCTGATAGCGATGCTGTGAATTTGCCGGAATAAGGTCCTCGTCAACGGTGCCTGCTTTACGTGCCACGAATTGTCCTGATCGTATTTGCGAGATTGCGAATTATAGGCCTTGCAAATTATAAACCCAGGGCTGCGTAACGGCTATGACGCGTTGGCAGCAAATGTCTGCTGCCACATCTCTGTGACGTAGGCTCGTTCTGCCTCGAAATCACGTCCCGACACCAGTGGTCTTCTGTCGTCGAGTATCAAATGGTGCAGGCGCAGGCGGTATGTCTTGTAAACATCTTGCAGTCGCGATGATGTTTCGTCATCAATGCAACCGGCGCTCTCCAACGTTTCAAGTTGCCGAATATTGTCTGAGTAATAAAATACCGCCGGGTGCTGGTCGGCGTTAGCGAGGACCAGGTATTGCACAATGAACTCAATATCGCCGATGCCGCCAACGCCCTGTTTCAGATCAAACTGCTCTGCGTCACTCTTGTCCAACTTCGCCCGCATGCGCTGGCGCATGCCGGTTACGTCCTCGCGCAGTTTGTCGCGGCGCACACGTCCGGACAAGGTATCGGCACGAATACGTTGAAACTCGGCTGCAATTGCCTTGCTGCCCGCAACCGGGCGAGCTCGCAGCAATGCCTGGTGCTCCCAGGTCCAGGCGTTTTCCTCCTGATACCTCTCAAAGGCCTCCACACTGCTGACGAGCAAGCCGGACTGACCGTCGGGACGCAAGCGCATGTCAACTTCATAGAGCATGCCCGAGCCTGTTTGTGTCGTCAGAAAATGCACGAGACGCCGCACGAGGCGCGTAAAGAATGTTGCGTTCTCGAGTGGTTTTTCACCGTTGGTCCGTTGCTCCGTTCCCTGCGAGTCATGCAAGTAAACGAGATCCAGATCCGAACCATAGGACAACTCGAGACCACCGAGTTTGCCATAGGCGATGATTGCGAAGCCGACATCCCGTTTCTCACCACCGACGACATACTGCGGCACACCATGCCGAGCGACCATGTCCTGCCAGGCGACGTGCAGCGCATGATTCAGAACGGTCTCCGCGAGTTCGGTCAAGCTGTCACTAACCTTCATGATCGGCAGGTTGCCGCTAAAGTCGGCGACCGCAATCCGAAACAGACTCGCGCGCTGGAACTGGCCGAGTAGCGCCATCTGCGCCTCGCTGTCGTCGTCCTGGCAGTAGGCGAGGCGCTCACGCAACTCGGTCTCGACGTCCTCGCGTGACACCTGCGCCGTGAATATTCGTGGATCGAGCAGTTCATCGAGCAACACCGGGTACCTGGCTATTTGCTCAGCGATAGTGACACTGCGCTCACACAGGCCGACGAGCCTCGCCATCACCTGGCTGTTTTCGTTCAAGAGCGCGAGATAAGCACTGCGCCGCAATATCTTCTCGACCACGGCGAGTATGCGGATCAGCGCTGTTACCGGCCGCTTGCTCTCTTTGATCAGAAGCAGCAAATCGGGCATGAACTGTTGCAGGCGTCGCCGCGCCGTCGAGTCGATCTGCCGCGTACCGGGCGCTTTGGCAAAACTGGCGAGCTGTTCAGCAATCTTTCCCGGATGCGTAAAATCCTGCTCCTCGAGCAGACTGGCCCACTCTGTCACTGCGCCACCCTGCTCCCACAGCGCCGCGATGTCCCGCTTTAGCTGATTCCCGGACGGGTCGTCCGCGCGGAAGGTAATCGCCTCGAACTGTCGCGTAACGTTGCTTCGATGTGCGTCCAGATCTGCAAGCAAGGCGGTCCATGACGAAAACTGCATCGCCAGGCACAGTCGCGCGCGATCGATCTTGTCCGTTGCCAGCTCGTGGGTCTGCTGGTCGCGCAGCGCCTGAATGAAGTTCTCCAGACGACGCAGGAATACGTACGCTTCGCGCAGTTCGTCGGCATCTGTCTGGCTCAATCCGTGGCGGCCGACCAGCCGGGGCAACACTCGCAGCAGTCCACGCTCCTGCAATTCGGGCCGGCTCCCGCCGCGTGCGAGTTGCAGCGATTGCACAATGAACTCGATCTCCCGAATGCCGCCCGGGCCCAACTTGATGTTGTCCGCCATTTCACGCTGCTTTACCTCGGTAGCGATGAGTCCCTGCATCTCCCGCAGCGACTCGAAAACACCGAAGTCGAGATAGCGCCGGTAGACGAACGGCGAAACGAGGTTCTTGTACAACTCGTCGCAAACGCCCTGTCGCGGTTGCGGCCCGACGATGCGCGCTTTCACATAGGCATATCGTTCCCAGCCACGACCGTGCTGCAGCAGATAAGACTCCAGCGCTGCAAAGCTGACAACCGGCGGCCCGCTGTCGCCGAAGGGCCGCAAGCGCGTGTCGATACGGAACGCGAAACCGTCGGCCGTAACCTCGTCGAGCAATGCGACGATATGTCGTGACAGGCGCGTGAAGTACTCCTGCGCACTCAGGGACTTCCCACCGTCGCTCTCTGCACCGGTTGGAAAGAGAAAAATCAGATCGATATCCGATGAAAAATTGAGCTCGCTACCTCCCAGTTTGCCCATACCGAGAATGACGATGGATACAGGTTCGCCATCCTCACCACGTACAACGCCGTACCGATTACGTAACAGGCGCTCGGCAAATCCGACTGCGGCGTCGAGCAGCCGGTCAGCGAGATCCGAAAGCGACGACAGGGTTTCATCGAGTGTCGCGATTCCCCTGACTTCTCGCCACAGAACCTGCAGCATGAAACGGTGACGAAACCGCCGCAGCTTTTCCTTTACAGCGTCGATGTCCTGTTCACTTTGTTTGATCTGTTCCACGAAGCGCTGCAACGAAGCAATGTCGGGAACGTCGTCGATCGAGCCCTGTGATTCGACAAACCACCGCCACTCTCGCAGCAGCGTGCCAGCCGCGAAATCGCTGCAGGCCACAAGTTTCGCGAGCGGTCCGATAGCGTCGTCAACAAGCCCTTTGCCCTGCCGTTCTGCGCCTAGCCGCTCGAACCATCGCATCGAGATATCTCGCAGCTCAGCCGGCAATACGCCGATGGCGGCCGCAATCTTCTTATTTTGCGAGACTTCCATAGCGCCGAGTCTATCAGCCCGGTCGCGCAATGCAGACCGCCGCGCGGTAAACTGGCAATCGCCAGATAGGCCTTGCAGACCATGTCGAAACACTTGCTCGTCGTATTTCACACGCAGTCCGGCACGACATCGAAGATGGCCGATGCCGTCATTCACGGCGCATCGAGTCCTGATGTCGACGGCGTTGAGGTGCGTGCAAAATCAGCACTTGAGGCAGAGGCTGGCGACCTGCTGTGGGCCGACGCCTTCATCCTCGGCAGTCCCGAGAACTTCGGTTACATGAGTGGAGCCATGAAGTATTTTCTAGATCGCGTCTATTACGAGTGCGTCGACAAAATCAACGGTCGGCCATTCGCGTTATTCGTGCGTGCCGGCAATGATGGCAGTGGTGCGATCAGTAGTATGCGGCGGATACTGAAGGGCCTCGCGGTAAGAGAGGTGCAGAAACCGGTTTTGATTGCGGGCGTTTTCGACGAATCGCGATTAACTGAGTGTGAAGAACTCGGGCTAACGATGGCTGCCGGACTTGAAGCCGGGGTGTTCTAGGCGGTTGACTTCTTCGCCCCGTCCGACAAGGTTTGCAGTGCCTCCACAAGCGGAATTGGCTTGCCCACCGCATGCCCCTGAGCGTAGTCGACGCCGAGCTTGGCGATCAGCTTGCGCGTTTTGTCGCTTTCGACATATTCGGCAACGGTCTCGAGTTCCATTACCTTGGCGACCTGCGTAATAGCCGCAACCATCGACTCCGAAATCCGATTGTCAGTGATGTCGCGGATGAAGCTGCCATCGATTTTCAGCGTGTCGACATTGAAGTTCTTCAGGTAAGCAAACGAACTCAGTCCTGCGCCGAAATCGTCAAGCGAAATCATGCAGCCTCGCTCACGCAACGCATCGATGAACGCCTGAGCTTTCTTGAGATTGGAGACAGCTGATGACTCGGTTACCTCGAAACACAATGCCTCCGCCGAGAGGCCACTCTCATTGATCTCTTCCTCGATGAATTCGAGGATGTCGTCGTCACTGAGCGACTGGCCCGAAAGATTGATTGAGAAAATCGCTTTCTGTGCTTCGACGAGATCCGAGTTCGCGGTGAGTTCTGCGATGGTCGTCGACGTGACCCAGCGATCAATCTGCGGCATTAGCTGATAGCGCTCCGCAGCCGAGAAGAATGCGTTCGTCGAGATGTTGTCGCCGTCGTTGTCTCTCATGCGCAGCAGTATTTCGAAGCGCGGCCGTGCAGGCCCCTTCTTGAGGCTTGTGATCGGCTGTGCCAGCAATTCAAATTCATCGCCGTCGAGTGCCTGCTGAATCTGCGACACCAGCTGCATGTCATCGTGGCGCCGAATAATGCTCAGATTCTGATCATCGTATACCTCGATTCGATCACGGCCATGAGCTTTCGCCGATTCGCAGGCCATTCGTGCGGTTGTCAAAACTCTGCCTACATCGCTGTTACCCGAACTGAATTCGGCAATACCGACGCTCATCGTTACTTGCAACGACTTATCACCTTCCAGATAGCGCAACGCCTGACCCCTGTCACGGACTTCCTGAGCCAACCGCACCGCGCTGTCGCCGTCGGAGCGTGTCAGCAAAATACAAAACTCGTCGCCGGTCAGTCGTGAAACGACAGCGTTACGCGACAGGTCCGCTTCGAGCATTCGTGCAAAGCGGACAAGGACCGCGTCGCCAGCGGTCCGACCAAACGTGTCGTTGACTAGCTGAAGATTGTCGAGATCGAAATAGACGAGCTGATGCGTATCATCTGAACCCTGCAACGTTTTGGACGATTCGAGCAGTTGCGCCTCGAATCCTGGCCGGTTCATAAGTCCGGTCATGGCATCGAACGATTGTTCGATGACGTATTCGACTTTGCGCACGATGTGCGCCATGAGTCGGCGCTCCAGCTTGGTAAATTCTGCGGCGCTGACCCGGCCAAGTTGCGCCAGCACACCTTCGAGATTGCCGTGTTTGTCGAGCAGCGGAGATAAGAGGGTCTGAAACCCCTGTTGCGGCGTATTGTCTGCCCCTTCAATACCGGGTATCTCGAACACGGTGGGCCAGCGTTTACCTTCGAGCTTTGGAAGCATGTGGTCGATCAGATAGCGATCGAGCACTTTGCGATCAACCTTTTTCCAGCTCGAGTGTGTGGCACTGACGCGAATACGCTTTCCGGGAATGAGCAAGACGCTGTAAGCAATGCCGAGAAAACGACCGCTTTGTCCGACGAGTTGTGCCAGTCCCGCGTGGCTTCGCGAGTTACCGTGGATTTTCTCATCAATTTCGTAGACCAGTGTCAGTTCGTTTTCGATCTCATCGTTACGCTGCACGATATCGTGCAACTGCTGGCTTACGACCAGTCCCTCGGCAACCAGCTCTAAGGCCGGGGACAAAATATTAGTGACTACTTTTGGATTGAAAGAGGAAGACTTTCCTGCATTTCGGGAGAAGACCACGACGAGCAAGCCCAGCCTGACCCCCTCTTCGGCGCTCACGGGGAGCATGAGCAAAGTACGACCAGATGTCAGAGTTCGTCTTATGCACTCAGCGTCGGACTCTGATCCGGCGATGATTTCCTCAGGAAGATCGATGACCAGGTTGTCGATTTCGTAATCGTCAGCACCATCGCTGCTCCAGACGCAGCGACGTTCGGGGTCGTAAAAACAGAAACACTGCGCTCGAGGCACGAGCGAGTGCAGCAAGCCCTTCGCCTTGCCAATGTTTTTTCTTGTTTGCAGGTTGTGCAGTTCCGCAGACAACGACGACTCCATGTCGATTGGCCAGTACCTGGATCGCCTACGATGCCAGTTGACAGCGGCCCCGGCTGTGACTCAGGTCTCAAGTGAAACCGTTTTCTGCCTACGATTCAGCGAATTACGTCTTTTCAAGCCAAATATCGGCGCGCGGGGTTATAGCAATGAGAACGCCCGCAATTAGCTGCGGGCGTGGTGTTCATGAACTGCGGGCAGAGATGCTTACAACGATTCGAGCCAGTCGTCGTCGGACCCCTCATTGACGCCCTCGAAAAGCGGTGTCGACAGGTAACGTTCTCCGGTGTCGGGCAACATTGCGAGGATGACGGTACCCTCGGATGCCTCCGCGGCTACGTCGAGGGCTGACGCGAGCGTCGCGCCCGACGAAATCCCCGTGAAGATTCCTTCCTTGTGCGACAACTCACGCGAAACCTCGATCGCACGGTCGTCAGTCACTGCCAGCAACTGATCGTAGACATCCCTGTCGAGCACCTCGGGAATGAAATCCGGGGTCCAGCCCTGAATCTTGTGGGGAGCCCACTCGGCACCGGCGAGCAGGGATGCGCCTGCCGGCTCCGTCGCAACAATCGTCAGATCTGGCCGCGCCGCCTTTAGCACCCGGCCTGCGCCCGTCATCGTGCCGCCCGTGCCGTAACCCGTTACCCAGTAGTCGAGTCGCTTGCCGGCAAAGTCCCGGATTATCTCGGGACCGGTCGTGTTGGCGTGGTACTCCGGGTTGGCGGGATTCTCGAACTGGCGCGCAAGGAACCAGCCGTGTTTGTCGGCAAGCTCTTCAGCTTTCCTGACCATGCCCGTGCCGCGTTCCGCCGCTGGCGTTAGAATGACCTTCGCGCCCAGTCCGCGCATAATCTTGCGGCGCTCAACCGAAAAAGAATCCGCCATCGTTGCGACGAATGGATGTCCCTTTGCCGCACAGACCATCGCCAACGCAATACCGGTATTGCCCGAGGTCGCCTCGACGACCGTCTGACCCGGCTCCAATGTGCCTTTCTGTTCGGCATCATTGATGATGGCAAATGCGAGTCGATCCTTGACCGACGCGAGCGGATTGAATGACTCAACCTTGACGTACAGGTCCACGTGGTCCGGACCCATGCGGTTAAGACGTACGATTGGCGTGTTACCGATCGTTTGCAGAATATTGTCGTAGATCATTGTTCTGTCCTTTTGTTTTTTTGTCCCCAATCTTCTGTGCGATGGGTTTGTTCCTGGCCGAAGCTTGCCACTTCGCCGATAATCAGCATCGCCGGCACCACAGCCTTATGTGCTTCGGCCAGCATTATCAGCTGCCCGAGGCTACCACGAATGACGCGCTGCGCGGCAGTCGTACCCCGCTCTATGATCACCACAGGTGTATCTGCGGCCCGTCCGCGTGCGATCAGTCTATTCATCAGGTCCGGAAAGCGACGCAGTTAAAGATTTTCTGCCCACATAACCATGTGTTATATGTAGACCCTGGTTTTGATGCCGGTGAAACGATCGCCCCCGGCAGCGGTCACATATGAAGACATAACGACGCAACAATCAGAATGAAACTGCAACAACTCAAATACTTGCTTGCAATCGTCGATAACGGGCTGAACATCACTGCGGCGGCAGAAAAGTTGTACACATCTCAGCCAGGGGTGAGCAAACAACTGAAGTTGCTCGAGGAGGAACTTGGACTGCAGCTTTTTGTGCGCAAGGGAAAGAGCCTCGGCGGCATCACTGCTGCAGGCCAGCAGGTGATCGATCGGGCACGCCTGATCCTGCAGGAAGTCGACAATATCCGCAGCCTCGCCTCAGATTACTATCGTGAGGAAGAAGGCGTGTTGTCGATAGCGACGACACACACGCAAGCGCGCTATGTGCTTCCCGATGTCATACGCGAGTTTCGTGATCGCTATCCGCAAGTCAGCCTGAACCTGCACCAGGGCACGTCCGAACAGATCGCCGACATGGTGACGGCAAACGAAGTCGACTTTGCTATCGCGACCGGATCACACGAATTATTCAGCGACTTGTTGCTGATACCGAGTTATCACTGGGATCGAAAAATTATTGTGCCGAAGGGGCATGAGCTCGCCGCACTTGATCGCAAGCTGACTCTCAAGGACCTCGCTGCACACCCGCTCGTAACTTATGTATTCAGTTTCGGTGGTCAGTCATCCCTAAAACGCGCGTTCGCGGATCAGGGCCTCGAGCCTGATGTCGTATTTACCGCAAGAGATGCTGACGTAATCAAGACGTACGTCCGCATGGGACTTGGCGTCGGAATTATCGCCAGCATGGCCGACGACTGCAACGATCAGAGAGATCTGGCCGCCGTCGATGCCGAAGGGCTGTTTCCTCGCAGCACAACCTGGATCGGCTTCCGCAGAGACATTGTGCTGCGTCGTTTCATGATGGATTTTGTGCAGTTGTTCGCACCGCACATCAGTAAGGATCAACTGGAGCAGACTCGCCATGTCCGCTCACAAGCCGATATCGATAAGCTGTTCAGGAATGCAAAGCTGCCGCTACGCGGCGGTTGTACAGACGACATCATCGAAGCCGCCTGAGCTGCACCCCCCTACGCCGTCTTACCAGAATCCATTTCGTGCATTCCGCATTCTCGCTTGAGTCCAAGGAGCCGTCATGCGGACTTGCACGACTTTGTTTTTAGCGGCTTATGACTGCCCGGAATATGCTAGTAGATGCGAATACCGCCATGGCGTTTGCGGCTGCGCTGATCAACCCACCACAAACCCAGCAAAAAACCACCGACCAGACACGCGCCGACCGCACCGACGACCCATTGCAGCGGCATGCTGTTCTTATACAGCGACTGGCGGTTTCGCAGGCTGGCGTTTTCTTCGCCAAGCTCGGTCGCCGACGCTTCACTGTCATCGAGCCGCGCCTGCAGGTCAGCCGCTTGTTGTTTCAGGGTGTCAATTGTTGCGGCGGGAGCTGCAAATGCCTCGCGCGCTTCCGCCAGCTCCCGGGCAAGCCGATCCACCTCGGCCTGAGTCTCGGCAACGATCAGCTTGGCTGGTTTGGAATCGACAAGGAATCCAGCCTTGACGTATCCCTGCGTGCCGTCGGGAAGCCGCACGTGCGCGTAGTAGCGAGTACGCGACAGCACTTCCATTTGCTGACCGCTGTCGAGACTGCGAAACGGACGGTCACTGGTATCCTGAGCCTGATGCATGCCAAGCTGCAATGTGTCCGTGACATAGGCTGTCTCTGCCGCCACCACTAGCGGCACGAGCGCCAAAACCCCAAAAACTAGTCGCATTCCGAAATCTCCCAAGTCAATCAACGCGAGTCTACTACAGCCGTCCACATGCTGGCCTGTTGCACGAGCTACTGCTCATAGAGCCACCGCAGTAGCGCCTCCTGAATTTCCTCGCCCGGGCCGCGATGGATATCGGTGTGGTTTTGCAGCACGACGACGGCTAAGCGCCTGCCTGATGCGGTTTGCAGGTAGCCGGCAATCGCCGACACGTGATCCAGCGATCCGGTCTTCAAATGGGCGTTGCCGACCAGGGGGCCATCATCGAGCCGATAGGTCAACGTGCCGTCGAGGCCTGGCAGTGACATCGATGCGACGTACTCCGGCATGTACGGCTGTTGCCAAGCGAATCGCAGCATGCTGCCAAAATCCTCCGCGGTCATGCGTGCCGCGCGCGACAGGCCTGCACCATTGTCGAATGCTAACTCCGAAAATTCGAGCCCGTTGCGCTGCAACCAGGCAGCGACCACCTTGCGACCACCGGCTTCGGTGCCGGGCACGCCGAGCGTTTCTGCTGATACGGTGTATAAGAGTTGTCGCGCCATGACATTATTGCTGTGCTTGTTGACGCGCGCAATAACATCGGCAAGTGGCATTGACCTGAACTCGATGACGGGCTCGACGTCTTCCGGCGCCAGCGCGGTTTTCCAGCCGCCCTCGAATACGCCGCCGGACTCCCGCCACAGGGACGTGAACAATCCGTAGGTAAACTCGTTGTGCCCAAGGGCCGAGCGGTCCATCGCGTAACGCTTGCAACCACTCGGGAACTTGCCACTGAATGTCACAGTGTCGTTCGTATCGTTAGCCGAGATCGCGATGCCTCGCTGATAGCCGCGACAGCTTCCCGGTACGAGCGTGAGGCGATTGTCAACGTTTAGATTGGGTAATGGCGGGTCCAGCCAGACCCGTACATTGCCCGCGTCGTAGTTTGGCTCGAACCAGTAACGGACGACCTTGAAATTCGTCAGCAGCGCATTGGGAGCGATGTTATAAGCGCGCAGCGGCCGCCGGTCGAAGGCGGCCGGATCATGCTCGGCAACGGCGAAGTAGCTGTCGTCCAGCAGCAGGTCGCCGCCTATTTCGCGTATGCCCGCCTGACGAATTCGACGCAGCAGCTGCCAGACACGCTCCGTAACGAGAAACGGATCACCGTAACCCTTAATCAGCAGGTCACCATCAAGCCGGCCATCATCGACAGGTCCGAGCGCAAAAACATCCGTCTGCCATGTATAGGCCGGTCCGAGAACGTCAAGCGCGACCAGTGTCGTCAGCAACTTGATCGTCGAGCCCGGATTACGCGGGACACCGTCCTGCCAGCGCACTATGACCTCGCCGTTTTCAAGATCTTCGACATAGATACTCAGGGTGTCGTGTGGAATCTGGCGATGATTCAACGCGCTTTGTACCGGCAGCGGCAGGTCATCTTCAGACGCTGCCGCATGCGGCGACGCGATTACGGCTAATGCCAGTATTAGCAATAGTCGCTGCATGACGATTGGGCTGTTCATCGAGCCGCGGGTTTTTCGATACCGAACGAGCGCACGCGATCGGCAAGTGTCGTCGGCTTGATCCCGAGAAGTTCTGCTGCGCCATTCGGGCCCGAAACGCGCCAGTTCGTTTGTTCAAGAGCGGCCACGAGATTCTTTTTTTGATACTCACGCATTTCTTTCTCCGTCAAGATGCGTTCACCGGGTTCCGGCCCTCGCGCCACTTCAACATTCTGCACGGTTGCAATATTGGGCATCGACAGATCAAGTCGCAACACATTTCCCGGAGACAGGATTACGGCCCGTTCGATAACGTTCTTGAGTTCGCGAATGTTTCCCGGCCATTTGTATTCACGAAGATTGTTCGCTTGCGCCCGCGTCAGCGTCATTGCCGAGCGCCCGAAATCATTGCAGACGCTCTCGAGAAAGTGTTGTGCCAGTTGAATAATATCCTCACCCCGCTCACGCAACGGTGGTACGTCGACCGGAAAGACGCTCAAACGGTAGAAAAGGTCTTCGCGGAATTCACCGTCGACGATGAGTTTCTCCAGGTTTCTGTTGGTTGCTGCGATGACTCGAGCATCGACCGATCTCGTGACATCGTCACCTACCCGTTCGAACTCGCTTTCCTGCAGCACGCGTAACAACTTGCCCTGCAACTCCAATGGAATTTCGCCGACTTCGTCGAGGAAGATTGTGCCGCCGTCGGCAAGCTGAAATCGCCCGACCCGGTCCCGGTGCGCACCAGTAAACGCTCCCTTGACGTGGCCAAAGAACTCACTTTCGAACAGTTCCTTTGGGATAGAGGCACAATTGACTTTGACAAGTGGGCCGTTGGCGCGAGAACTTTGAGCATGAATTGCGTGCGCGACCAGCTCCTTGCCAACACCCGATTCTCCCTGCAGCAATACGCTGGCCGGTGTTTCAGCGACCGCCTCGACGCGTTTTAGCATCTGTTTGAGCGCCTGACTCGTGCCGACGATGCGGCCGAAGTTCATCGCAACATTGACTTCCTCACGAAGGTAGTCGCGCTCGAGCTCGAGCTCTTCACGCAATCGCGCGTTTTCCGCAAGCGTTACGCGAAGATCGCGTTCCGCACGGTTCCGTTGGGTGACGTCTTTCGACGCAATGAGCATGCGATCTACCTTGCCAGCAGCATCACGATGTGAAATCGCCGACACGATCAAGTCCAGAACGCGGCCATCTTTCGTAATGACCTGGCGCTCTTCGTTATTGAAATCACCTTGAGAAATCAATTCCTGCAGTCGTCCGTCGACATACCGCTTGCGGTCCGACTCTGTAAAAAAATCGGTGGTTTGACAGCCGATAACCTCTTCACGCCGGTAGCCAAGCTTTTGCAACCAATGGTCTGTGACGGTCACGATATTGCCGTCACCGTCGACCGTGTGCAGCATGGCCGGCGTCGACCGATAAACCTCCCGGTACTTGAAGTTGGCCCGCGCCGCATCCCCGATCTCGGTGTACATCGCGACGGTCCGCACAAAGGCGCCATCCGGCTCGTACTCCACCAAAGAATTGGTCATGCAATCGACCAGTTCACCCGACCTGGCTACAAAGCCGATGGGTTTGTTCTCCAGTTTTCCGGTGCGCCTCAGGGCGGGCAGGAATTCCTTTTCGATTCGCCGCGCCGATTCCGGCGTGACGAATTCGCCTGGACGGCGGCCGACCATTGCGTCTCGCGCATAGCCCAAGCGCTCGAGAAACGCATCGCTTACATCGAGATAGGTGCCGTCTTCGCCAATCGAAGTCACCATCGCCGGTGACCTGCGAAACAGCCATTGGTAGTCGTCGCGTTGAGACATCGGGCGAGTTTATACGAAATTTCGTAAAAATTGTCACGGTTTTTCGTGATTTACGAGATTCCGTAACACCTGATTTTAACTCAACTCATTGTTCTTAAAGGCTTTTCGAAGTTGGCACGGCTTGTGCAATACGGGAAGTAACACGTAAAACTTTATCGCGCAGCAAATGCTGAACGCAACACCAAAGGAATGACGATGAACACGAAGCTTTTTGAGAATGGACTGGTACTGCTTGGCGCACTGATCGTGCTTTTCGGTGTGACCTCCGCACTGAACATGGCGCTCGCTTTCTAAGCGGGTGTAAGCAGCTCGACCTTGAATAATTCGGCATCGACCATAAATCGATGCTTGTCGTAGCCAGCCACCGGCAGGTTGCGACGAACCCCCTCCGGCGGCGCAGGGAATCAGGAATCTCTCCCCCGAATGACTGATTACCTCGCCCCGGAAATCGCCGGCAGGATTGCCGGCAAGGACGGGCCTGGATGGCCCGGCGGCACCCCCCTGCCGTTATGCCTTGGGTGCCGGAGACCGTTCCGTGTCGGATCGGCCCGCTGTATCGTCAATCGATTTCAGCTCTCCGGCGCCTTTCTTTTTCTGCCTGACTAGCGGGACACACGGTCGCGATGTTCGTCGGCTCGTCGCGCGCGCCCGTTGCCGATGTGCTTGCTGATCGTCCTGCGCAGGTGTCCTAACCACAGGCGAGCCCAGGCGAATTCAATACCGAGAATCGCGAGTCCGATCGGAATAACGATCAATGCAGGACCGGGTGCGATGATCATGACGACACCGATCGCCAACACGGTACTGCCCAACACTGCAATCACAATTCGACGTGCGGCCTTGTACGTCAGATGTATTGTCCTCTCAATCACGTCTTACTCCCCTGGTGGCGTCACGCAAATATTATGCTTTGTGACAACCTTGTCGTAGTCTTTGTTGCATGCGTGGCCTGTATATTTTGCTCGTTGTCGCGGCAGCCGGCGCTGCAGGCACCGCAAAACCCGATTCGATCGGCCGGGTAATCGTCGCAGCTCATCCGGCCATCGTCGAGATCAAGCCCTTATCCGATGATCGCCGGCTGATCTCACTGCCAGCACTCGAATTCGCGTTAACGATCGAGCCACAGTGTGCGACGGACATGCAGGCTGAATCAATTTCCATCGGTATCGCAGACACACAGAAAACGTATGGCGCCGTTGCTATCGACGGACGATCGATCGTCGAGGTCAGCCTTACGATACCTCGCCGCCAGATCGGTCCGCTCGCCGCCGAAGCGTTCTGCCGCGCAGGCAAAAGCGACGATATTGTGACTCGAACTTTACTCGTTCAGGACGCTTTTACAGCGCAGCTGTCTTTGCGCTGCATCAGCGAAGAGAAGCGCTCAATTATTTACGTATCTCAGCCGTTGGACGTGAAATTGCACTGCCAGAACGCGGACGACGACTCCAACCCGCCAACAGATCAGGAATCCTCGCCGACCTCGATACTGAGGTGACGGTCGAGGAATTCTAGCGTCCGCATCCAGGCGTCTTCGGCCACTTCCGCGTTGTATGCGTTGCCGCTCGGATTCGCAAACGCATGATCTGCGCCTGGATAGACGTGAATCTCGTAGTTCTTGCGTAGCCGCTCCAGCGCCGCTTCGAAGTTCCGGACAGATTCAACGGTGATGCCCCTGTCCTCGGCGCCGAACAGACCAAGTATGGGTGCATTGATATCGCGAAGCCTGTCCTCGTCGTCAGTTACCTGGCCGTAGTAGATGACGGTTGCATCGAGTTCGTCAGGAAACAGCATCGCCGTGTTTAATGACCAGCCGCCACCGAAGCACCAGCCGAGAGATCCTATTCGCGGCGCACCTGCTGTCGTTTTGACAAAGTCGTAGGCTTTGCGAATGTTCTCCGCGGCCGGTTCAGGATTCTCCACGACTGCCAGCATTTGTTGTCTGGCTTCCGCGGCGTTCGCCGCGACAGACCCGCCAAAGAGGTCGATCGCCAACACGATGTAGCCTTCGCCGGCAAGCCGATCCGCCATCGCACGAACATTGTCGTTCAGGCCCCACCACTCGTGAATCACGATGATCGCAGGCAGCGGCTCAATCATGTCGGACGGAAACACAAAGTGCCCATAGACGAGCTCATCATTCACTTCGGCATAGGGGAGTCGTTCGGATACGATCGCGCGTTGCGGCGCTACTTGCGCACCCTCACTCGGATCGGGCGTGTCGCCGGCATGTTCTCGTGACATTGCGTCGACATTGGCACGCCCGGCTTCTTTATCTGGCTCGGACGAACCCGAACCACCGAATTCGCAAGCCGCGACAAGAAGCGCCAGGCCTAGGAGCCCCGAAGTCAAACCGCGCCTCAGGTAGATATTCTTGAGCATAGGACGATCCTGCAATGTAGTGCGAACGGCGATAAACAGCCACCTCGTGGACGAGCTAGTTTAATCGAAAAACCCTCGGCAGGTCGAAGGATTGAGCTATTGCGTCTAGACTCGTGATCCAGAAAGAGCACGTGGTGACGGGGGTTCCCATGAGTCTGTTGCAGGAATCGATTATTTATCTGCTGGCCGCGATCATCATGGTATCGGTCAGTCGCCGGCTTGGCTTTGGATCAGTCCTTGGCTATCTCGCCGCGGGAATCATCATTGGACCCTTCGGCATCGCGTTGATTCGCGATCCCGAGCACATTCTGCACTTCGCCGAGTTGGGCGTTGTATTCCTGCTATTTATTGTCGGTCTCGAGCTACAACCGTCACGACTCTGGGTATTGCGCAAGATGGTTTTTGGACTTGGCTCTGCCCAGGTCGTAACCAGCGCGATAGTGATCGCCGCGCTGGCGTGGTTGTCCGGCCTCGATACGACAGCAGCCGTTATCGTCGGGCTGATACTGGCCCTGTCGTCAACCGCATTCGTGTTGCAGATGCTCGCTGAGAAGCACCAACTCACCACGTCACACGGTCGCGCCGCGTTTTCAATTCTATTGTTTCAGGATCTGGCGGCGATCCCACTCATCGCCATCGTACCGATGCTCGGGGCGACGAGTGACGCGGGGTTTGACCTCACTCAGGCCGGCATTATGGTCATGACGATTGCAGGCCTTATCGTCGGCGGTCGATTTCTACTGCGACCCGTCCTGCAGGTCGCTGCGGGCTCGAAAATCCCCGAGATATTTACGGCGACCGCATTACTCGTGGTTATCGGCGCTGCACTGCTGATGCAACTGGCCGGCATGTCGATGGTGTTAGGTGCGTTCATCGCCGGCATGTTGCTTGCGGATTCCGAATACCGCCATCAACTCGAAGCCGATATCGCACCGTTTAAGGGTCTGTTGCTCGGCTTGTTCTTCATCGCGGTCGGTATGTCCGTCAATATCGGTTTGTTGCTTGAGTCACCCGGACGAATTCTGCTGATCGTCGCGATGCTAATGATCGCAAAGGCGTTGGTGCTAATGCCGCTTGCGCGTCTGTTCGGTCTTTGCGACTCGCGCGGTGCGCTGAGCCTGGCCGCCGTCATGTCGCAAGGTGGCGAGTTCGCATTTGTGCTGTTCGGCATCGCGGCGCGAGAACGGCTCATCGCGGCCGAGCTGATTGACGAGTTGATTCTCGCTGTCGCCGTGTCGATGTTGCTGACACCGTTTATATATCTGCTTAATGAGGTTCTCGGACAAAAAATGGACGCTGCTGAAGAGCCCGAATACGACAAACCCGATAACCCGCACAACGACGTCATCGTTGCTGGTTTCGGGCGTGTTGGTCAGGTTGTCGCTCGCTTGCTCAATGTGTTTAACACAACGTTTACAGCACTCGAAATCGACTCGTCCCAGCTCGACGTAGTGCGCCGCTACGGCAATATTGTCCATTACGGTGACGCATCACGACTCGATGTCCTGCGAGCGGCAGGTGCGGAACATGCCAGGATATTTGTACTGGCGATCGACGATGTCACCGCATCGGTGCGCACCGCCGAGACAGTCATCCGTAATTTCCCACATCTTAAAATTATCGCCAGGGCACGTAACAGGCGCCATGCGCATGCGCTGATGGATCTGGGCGTAGAACACATCTTTCGCGAAACGTTCCGCTCGAGCCTGACGATGTCGAAACAAGTGTTGACAAATCTCGGTTTCGAGCAGGAAGAAGTCGAGTCGGTAGCGGCGACGTTTCGTGCCCGCGATACGCGCTTGCTCAAAGAACAACAGGCGATCCATCATTCGGAGGAACAGATGATCCAGTCGGCGAAGGATACGGCGGCTGAATTTGATTCCCTGCTAAAGGGAGACATAAAACGCTAGTCTTCAGGCCAGTCGTCATCTTCCCATTTACGCAGCTTGCTCTTGTCAACCTGTTGCCATTGTTGTTCGCTCCTGCGCATGTGCTGAATGACTTTTGCGATCGTATAGATGATAACGACTACGATCATGGCAATGACTGGCCAGAGTCCTTCGGGCATGATGTTCCACCGCTGCGACCTCGATCTCGTGAATTCTAGCATCCGGCGAAAATCGATCCGGCGTTGAATCACTGACTTTGTGTTCGAATCGCTGCTGACGGTCCTGAGCGTCATCATATTCAGGCGCGGCAACTGGCAACACAAACTCGCCTGACGTCAGGCTCTCATGTTCAGTACTATCTACAGCACGATGACCGAGCCGCCGCTCATTGATATATGCAATGCCACGATCTGGCGTGGCACGACGCGTGTCTTCAATAATCTGACCCTGTCCATCGCGCAGCATGAGCGAGTTGCCATCCTTGGCCCGAACGGCTCTGGCAAGACGACGCTGCTCAAGACGATTAATCGCGAGCTCTACCCGGTTGCGGCGGACGGGTCCTGGGTCAGGATCCTCGGGCGCGAGCACTGGAATGTCTGGGATTTGCGCAAGCAAATCGGCATTGTTTCGCACGATCTGCACAGCCGCTACATACCGACTACAACAGCGCTCGAGGTCGTCGTTTCAGGTTTTCATTCAAGTATCGGAGTGCATGGCATGCTTGCCGAACGCGTCAGTAAGGCGCAACTCGCCAAAGCGCGAGACACCTTGCGCCTGCTCGGTATTGATTCACTTCGCGGCACCCCGCTAAAGTCCATGTCCACCGGCCAGCAGCGGCGCTGCCTGCTCGGCCGAGCTCTCGTACATGAACCGCAGACCCTGATACTCGATGAACCCACTGCCGGGCTCGATTTTGCCGCCAGTTTCGATTACCTGAGTCGCATCCGCGATTTATCCGACAGCGGCCACAATATTGTGCTTGTCACACACCACCTCAATGAAATCCCCGCCGAAGTCGAGCGTGTCGTCGTATTGAAGGACGGCATCGTGGTCGGCGATGGAGACAAGGAATCGGTGCTGACCAGCGAGTTTCTAAGCTCCGTATATGAGACTGGCATTCGCGTCGCACAGCTTGATGGCTATTTTCTGGCTTACCCGGCTTAGGCGCTTCGAAAAACGTGACCTGATACGATAAATCCACCGCCAAAAGTCTTACCCTAGGAACATGATCGTGCTCATCCGACTTGTTGCAACCAGCCTGCCGCTCATCGCTCTTCCGGCGCTGGCCGCGGAGCCCAGGATGGCAACAGGCATTACAAATGTCGGACCCGCCGCTTTCATTTTCACGATCGCCGGTGCGCTGCTTTTGACGCTGGTATTTCGCTCAACGGCCAGGCATGTGATGCGCATCGTCACGGCCCGCATTGGTGCCCTGCGAATTCGCCGCGCCCTCGAGGCGCGCAGCCGTGACGTATTGCATGACTTCATCTTGCCGGGCGCCTACGGCGGTCTGACCAAAATCGATCACGCGATACTGACTGCCGGCGGAATTCTCTGCATACAGACCAAGCACTACAACGGCATCGTATTTGGGGATGCGGACGAGCCGCAGTGGTCCAACGTGGACGGCACGCTGCGCCGCCGGTTTCTGAATCCACTCATTCAGAACGAAGGCCGCAGACGCGCGCTGCAAAATGTAGTGCCCGACGTACCGGTTGCCAACGTCGTTGTTTTCACCGGTAGCGTCGAATTTCCCACACCGCCGCCGAAAAACGTCCTTCGTGTCGCAGATCTTGACAACTTCATCGCGAAATTCGTCTTCGGTCCCAGCAAGGTAAAAGATTGGGATGCAGCGTGGTTAACCGTCAGGTCGGCAGCACTGACCGACGAGGCAACACGCAAAGACCTGCAGGCACAGATAGCCTGACGCATCGCAGCGCGCCGTTCGCTGAGCATTGCATTATACTCGCGGCATCCTGAGCCCAAGAGTCAGCTGCGCATGGAAAATCCCGAGGCCCTGATATCGTCACCGATCGGTGTGCTCGCCGTACTATCATTCGTCGCAGCATTCTTCTTTATGCTCGAACAGACAACCCGTGCGAAGCTGTTTCAGTACATTCCGCCGCTTCTGTTCATCTATGCGACTCCCGTTTTTCTTAACAATTTCGGCGTAATTCCGAGTTCATCGCCCATATATTCCGGACTAAGTGCATACCTGTTGCCCGCCTTTATCGTGCTGATGCTGATTAAGGTCAACGTCCCTGCCGTTGTAAAGGTAATGGGCAAGGGCGTGCTCGTTATGTTGATGGGCACAGCCGGTGTCATGGTGGGCGCTGTTGTCGCTTACCTGCTCGTGCACTCCTGGCTCTCCGACGATGCCTGGAAGGGCTATGGCGCGCTTGCGGGGAGTTGGATCGGCGGCACCGCGAATATGGCGGCAACGGCAGAAATGCTTGGCACCTCTGAGGAGCAATTCGGACTCGCTGTGATCGCCGATAACGTGATTTATGTTTTCTGGCTGCCGTTACTCCTTATGTCACGCGACTTTGCAGATCGCTTCAACAAGTGGGCCCGCGTTCCCGCCGAACGGCTTGAATCGATGGACGCCGCGGCCGAAGTACATGTCGAAGACGATCATGCTCCAACGATGCCGCAGTACCTGTTTCTCATCGCTGTTGTGATCGGCGTGACCTGGGTCGGGACCGCAGCGGCACCTCATATAGCAGCGTGGCTTGCATCAGTCAGCCCCGGTCTTGGCACCGTTTTCGGCGTCACGACGACACGCATCCTGCTGGTCACGACGGCGGCCCTGCTGCTGTCCACAACCCGGGTATCGACATTGCCCAACTCGACGGCGATGGGTACGGCTCTGATCTATATCTTCGTGGCCGGCATGGGCGCGCGCGCATCGGTAGCGGGACTGGCTGAAGCACCAATGTTCGTCGCAGGTGCTTTCGTCTGGATCATCATTCACGGGCTGTTTTGTCTCGCCGGAGCATGGTTGTTCCGGGTCGACATTCACAGCGTAGCGATTGCCTCCGCAGCGAATATCGGCGCGGCGGCATCGGCACCGATCGTCGCTGCCCATCATCGGCCTAATCTCGTGCCGGCCTCGATCCTGATGGCGTTACTCGGATACGCGTTGGGCAACTACCTCGCGCCCTTGACCGGACATCTCGCAAGGATGGCCGCCGGACAGTAATGCCTATCATCACGGCAGACGAAGTCAGGAGTTGGGCCAAACGGACAGTTATTGCGGTCGCATCAGTCGTCGTAGTCGGCGCGGTCGCGGCGGTCTGGTTGTGGCGCGACCGGGCGTCACTCGACGTCATCGACTGGGCACCGTATCCGACCATAGCACCGACGCTCGATGCGGTTACGGTGACATGGCTGGGCGTTACGACGCTGCTATTCGACGACGGCGAAACACAGATTCTGATTGATGGTTTTTTCTCACGACCATCACTCGCCGACATAGTCTTGGGCAGGCCCGTGCAAAGCGACGCTGCCACGATTAATTACGTACTCGACGAATATCGCATGCGGCGCCTGGCGGCACTGGTACCGGTGCATTCCCACTTTGACCATGCGATGGACATCGGCGCGATTGCCAATCGGAGCAGCGCATCAATACTCGGCTCTGAATCCACTGCACAAATTGCGCGCGGTGCCGGTGTTCCTGAAGACCAGATCATCGTTGCAGCTGCCGGTGATGAGTATTCGTTTGGCCGCTTTACGGTAACAATGATCGATTCGAGCCACGCACCAATTGCCTGGGGGGGATCAATACCGTTTGCAGGCACAATCGACGAGCCGCTCGCAACACCGGCGCCGGTTTCTGCCTGGCGTGAGGGAAAAAGTTTCTCGATCGTCGTCGCCCACCCTCACGGCACAACGATCGTACAGGGCAGTGCGGGCTATCTGGAGGGTGCTCTGAACGGGGTCAAAGCGGATATTGTGATGCTCAGCGTTGGGTTACTCGAAGGACTGGGTCACGATTACGCAGAACTGTACTGGCAGGAGTTGGTCACCACCACGGGTGCCGCACATGTCTTCCCAATTCACTTCGACGACTTCTCGCAACCGTTCGGCGAGATTTTGCTATATCCCCGCGCACTCGATAACTTCATCGATACGGCCATCTGGCTCGAGGAATTCCGTGAGACCTGGGACTCGGATACCCGACTGCATCTTCCCGAGTTCGGCAGGCCAATCGTGATCTATCCGCAGGCCTCCCCCGAGGCCTGAACATCGTCGCCGCCGAAGTCCGGCAGCAGGTCAGCCAGCGAATACAGGCCGGCAATCAGTTCTTCTTTGCGTTCCCGGTCGAGTTGCTTGATGCGAAACTCGACTCGCGATGCAACGCTGCGATCGCCCAGACATTGTTCAAATTCGAGACATAGCGGCCCTTTGCCGCGCAAGTACTTTGCTCCGCGCGAGCCGTCTTCATGTTCCCGGATTCGTCTTCCGACGTCAGTCGCAATGCCCGTATACAAACTGCCATCGGCGCAGCGAACGATATAAAGGCTGTAATTGCCTGTACCCACGTAAATACGCTACGCGTTACCGCCTGACAGCGTGTCACCAAGGACGCGAAATGCTCCAGCCTCCATACTCGCCCCATTTTCCGGGGTATCGGCAAAGGTCAATACAATCTCCGATATTCCGCCGAGCTCTGTGGCGGGTTCGTGCAGGTGAAGAGTCAGCATGTTGCCCAATAGTTCTGCTTCGCGGATGAGGTTGTGTCCGCCGAATTGCTGTTCATTGATTTCTATGTACGTCGACGAATCGAAATCGTCTTCGACGGTCCGCATGAGTAATAAATAGTCATCGATGTCACCCCCGGTTGTCGTGTGCGCAAAAAACAACATTGTTGCGTTATCACGGACGTCGAAAGCGACAGTGTCATAGTAACGGCTGTCAGGCATCGTTACTCCCAAGCCGGTTGGCGATGACTGGCAGTCTACGCCATTCGCCAGTCTCGAGTCACATTATCCGGTGCTTGCTGACCTAATCACCATGGAGTACGGTGAAGACATAATGATCTCCCTGAACATCAATGGCGAAACCCACGCCATCGACGTCGATCCGGCGACGCCGCTGCTTTGGGTAATTCGTGATTATGTCGGGCTCACCGGCACCAAATTTGGCTGCGGAATTGCTCAATGTGGTGCCTGCACGGTGCATCTGAACGGCGCGGCAATTCGCTCCTGCGTGACACCGGCGCAGGTGGCTGTCGGTCAACAGATTACGACGATAGAGGGCGTCAGCAAGCAGCGCGGATTGCATCCGCTGCAGCAAGCATGGATCGACGAGCAGGTTCCGCAGTGTGGCTATTGCCAGTCCGGCCAAATCATGTCGGCGGCCGCCCTGCTGGAGGAATACCCGTCGCCGAGTGATGCGGAAATCGATCGTGTGATGGCCGGCAATATCTGCCGCTGTGGCACCTACCCACGCATCCGCAAAGGCATCAAACGCGCCGCCGTCGCGATTAACGCCCTGGACAAGGAGCCTGTGTCCGATGGGTAAATGGTCTCGCCGCGCATTCATCACGAGCGGCGTAGCTGCAGGCGGCGTGGTCGTTTTCGGCGTGGCGATCCGTCGCGGTGATCGAGCAGGCAAGGTCCGCGAGTTGATCGCCGGCCCGAACGACGCGATCTTCGATATCTGGCTCAAGATTTCACCCGACAATACCGTGACCGCAATCGTGCCGCACGCAGAGATGGGTCAGGGCGTACATACCACGCTGGCAATGATGTTGGCCGATGAGCTCGATGCAGACTGGTCGAAAGTCAGCATCCTCGAGGCTCCAAGCGACAAGGAATATGCGAACTACGCGCTGGCAAGAGGTTACGCCGCCGGTGACATTGATTTTCCGGCTTGGCTAATCGATTCGGTCGACGGCTTCTTATTCCGCGCGACACAGGCGATGGGCCTGCAGATAACCGGCGGTAGCACGTCGGTGAAAACGACCGGACAAATTGCGATGCGTGTGACCGGAGCCGCGACACGCGCCGTACTGCTGGAGGCAGCGGCGGACGAGTGGCAAGTGCCGGTCGATGAGCTCACCGCACAAGACAGCATGATCTTGCACACGGCGAGCGAGCGATCCGCGTCATACGCGAGCTTCGCAACAAGCGCGGCGAAGATGCGCTTGCCAAGCAAACCCGTTCTAAAGGGTAGCGACCAGTTCCGCATCATGGGCACGTCACCACAACGGCGCGACATACCCGCCAAAGTCGATGGCAGTGCGAAGTTCGGCATCGATGCTAACTTGCCGGGGATGAAATATGCGGCGGTCAAAGGCGCACCGGTATTTGGTGGCACGGTAAGGTCTTACGATGCCGAATCGATTCAGGATATGCCGGGCGTGCGCAAAGTTATCGACCTCGATGACGCCGTGGCGGTTGTCGCTGACGGATACTGGCAAGCGAAGCAGGCTTTGGATCGTCTGCAGGTCGAGTTTGACGATGCCGGTAACAGCGACTGGGAACAGGGGAATATTTTCAAGCAGTTCTCGCGCGATCTTGACGCGTCCGCCGGTGCGGGTGACGAGGATACCGATGTCGCGACCGGCGACACGGCTGCGGCACTTGCAGGGGCCAATCAGGTCATCAATGCTGAGTACCGCGTACCGTTCCTCGCGCACGCCACAATGGAGCCAATGAACTGCACGGCCTGGGTACACGATGGTGAATGCGAGCTCTGGTTGGGAACACAGAATCCGTTTGGATTTGCGAAGGATGCGGGCGACGCGATTGGTATCGACGCAGACAAGGTCACCGTACACAACCAGTACCTGGGCGGAGGTTTCGGCAGACGCGCGTTCTCGGATATCGCCGTACAGGCTGCCCGTGTCGCCGCTGAGGTCCACTATCCCGTCAAGCTTGTCTGGTCGCGGGAAGAGGACACGCGACACGACCACTATCGACAAGCGAGCATCAGCCGCTTTCAGGCCGGTCTCGATGCCGACGGTAACGCACTGACGTGGCATAACCACTACGTCAACAAGTACGATCCCGAAGAGGCGCCACACATTCCCTATGCGATCGACAATCAACGCATTGTATATACGAAGAGCGATACGCATGTACCCTGGGGTTTTTGGCGCAGTGTCGATCATTCACTGCATGCGTTTTTTACCGAATCTTTCATCGATGAAATAGCGGTCGCGGCCGGTCGCGATCCGTACCAGTATCGACGTGAATTATTGGCGAATGAGCCGCGCTTTCGCGCGGTACTCGATCTTGCCGCAAGCAAAGCGGGTTGGGGTGAAGCACTGCCGAATAATGTCGGACGCGGTATTTCGATTCACCGTTCCTTCGGCACGATCGTCGCCCAAGTCGTCGACGCACAGGTTGTCGACGGTGACGTGACGGTGCAGCGGGTCGTGTGTGCCGTAGACGCGGGATTTGCGATCCACCCGGACGGCATGGCCGCACAGATGGAAAGTGGTATTGCCTACGGGATGACTGCCGCACTTTACGGCGAAATCTCGATTCGCCACGGTGCCGTCGCACAGTCCAATTTCCACGACTACCCTATGCTGCGCATCGACAAGGCGCCGGTCGTTGAGACGCACATTATCAACAGCGGCGAATCATTAGGTGGTGCCGGCGAACCTGGCACGCCACCAATCGCCCCGGCGCTGACCAATGCAATATACGACGCGACGGGTATCCGCATCCGCGAGCTTCCCGTGCGCCTGTACGACCTCAGTAAGCCCGATCGCCGGGAGACGGATGTTGCCTGACAATAATGGACAAAAATCGTGAGTAAAGAAAAATTAGGTGAATTGTTGACCGAGTTGAACCGCGAATTGCATACGGCAGGCGAACTCGACGAAGAAACACGCGAACTTCTGAGCCAGCTAAATGACGATATCGAAAGGCTGACCGGAGAAGCACATTCGCCGACGTTTGATAGCGCCAAGCAACTCGAGTCACGATTTGCTGCAAACCATCCTGTCGCTGCGCGCATCGCCAGAGAACTCGCTGACGTCCTTGCGAAGATGGGCATCTGAGTAACGGCCCGCACAAACCGTTCGGCCTTTCCACTCGCGCTATCGCGCTGATTTTCGGTTCGCTCGCTGTGGTCACGGCCAGCTTCTTGCTGTCCTCGCCTGTTCCGCAAGATCCTGCTTATCATGAATTCGCCGATGCCCGGACTGTGCTCGGGATCAGCAACTTCTGGAATGTGGCATCTAATTTGGCCTTCCTCATTGTCGGTACATGGGGCCTTGCTTACATACGGCAGCACAGCAGATTCGTATGCGTGCCCGAATTACAAACCGCCTATGCTGTGTTCTTTGCGGGCATGGTCCTGACCGCCTTTGGCTCCGGCTATTATCATTTCGGACCCGCAAACGAGCCGCTCATCTGGGACCGTTTGCCGATGACGATCGGCTTCGCCGGTCTGTTTTCGATCATCATCGGCGAGTTCGTCTCAGTGCGCGCCGCACGCCGTATTCTCGTCCCGTTGCTCGCGATTGGCGTTGCTTCCGTGGTCTATTGGGCATATACCGAGGCACGGGGCGCCGGTGACCTACGCCCCTACGCGGTCGTTCAATTTCTGCCGATGTTACTGATTCCGGTCATCCTGCTGATCTATGAACCGTCGCTTGGCAAGGCGAAGTATTATTGGTTCATGATGCTTTTTTATGTGCTCGCGAAAGTGTTCGAATATTTTGACGCTGCGATCTTCGATGCGGGCCAAATTGTCAGCGGCCACACACTCAAGCATCTGTTCGCGTCGATGGCTCCGGCGACGCTGCTTTATGCGTTGACGTTGCGGCGCCAGCTGCACAAAGTCGATGCCGATGAGTGATTCCACTTACGACGGAGGCTGCCATTGCGGAGCCGTAGGGTTCCGTTATACGACCGTGATCAGCCCCGAAGACTGGTCCGTGCGAGCGTGCCAGTGTCGCTTTTGTCGAATGCACGACGCACTCAGCACATCCGACCCGGGCGGAAACCTGCAAATTTTCGCACCGGAACCCACGGCGTTGCGTCGCTACCGGTTCGCACTCAAGACCGCCGACTTTCTCATCTGCACCCGCTGTGGAATCTACATCGGTGCTGTCATCGATGCCACGGCAGCGAGATTCGGCATTATCAATACGCACGCGCTTAACGAAACACCGCCCGGAATCGCCGCGGTCGGGGCTATCAGTTACGACAATGAAGACGCGAGTGGCCGAATCAACCGCCGCGAAGAATGCTGGACACCGGTCAGTGCAGTTCCCTGGTAGAGCCTAGGACGAGCGCCATACCTTTTCCGTCAATTCGCTAAGCCCTGACTCGAGAAACTTCGGCGGCCCTTTTTCGATGTCGTCGCGTGACTCGATGCACACAAGCTCGGGCCAATAAGAAAGGACCTCGTCGTCAGAAACCGAGAAGGGTGGTCCGGTTGCGACGGTATCGTCGTACTCGAGCGTGATGACAAGCCGCTCGGCCACCTCTTCAAGCAAGGAATCTGTGTGTGCTGCGTACGCTTCGCGCGCATGGGCCGGCATCGCGATCAACGCACCGCGATCGTAATGCGCATCACAGCGCACAGAATGCAGCTCAGCGTAGTCGCCGCAGTAAATCGTTATTGAATCGTCGATTGCCTGATACGCGGGTAGCTCAGCCTCCCGGATCTTGTAGTCGAGCGCCTGCTCCGCAAAAAACGCCTTGACGGCAAGCTCGGAAAGCTCAACTCCGATGACCCGATTGCCCTGATCCGCCAGCCACTTCATGTCAGGCGTCTTGCCACACAAGGGAACCAGAACGCGGCGATTCTTCGCCCGCCAGTGTTTTTTCAGGCTCTTGTTCCCTTCGGTCTCATGCCAGCCAATGCGGCCTTCCTGCCAACGCTCGATCCATGGTTCGCCCACGAGGAGCCCTCCCCCACATTGTCAAAGCCAATCTGCCGTTCAGCCTGCAGTTTACCCGCCAGGCCCGCAGCGTTACTATGCGCCGCGCTTGTCGGATCTTCCGATAATCGTTCTATTAAGCATAGGAATGACACTGCATGACAACCGCAAAACGAATCGATGGCAAGGCGAAAGCCGCTGAAATGTCAGAGAAAATCGCTGCTGACACGGCCGCCTTACGAGAGCAACATGGCGTCACGCCCGGACTGGCTGTTGTCATCATTGGCGAAGATCCGGCGAGCCAGGTCTATGTTCGCAACAAGAAGAAGAGAGCCGAAGGATGCGGTTTTTACTCAGTACAGCACTCTGTAGCCGAGGACATATCGCAAGAAGATGTTCTGCAGTTGATTAATGACCTCAACAATGACGCGAGTATTCACGGCATACTCGTGCAACTACCATTGCCTGAACACCTCGATGAACAGGCCATTACGCAGTCGATTTCGCCGGGCAAGGACGTTGACGGCTTTCATTTTGTCAATATCGGCAAACTGACGTCGGGCAATACCGCGGATGCTTTCGTACCGTGCACGCCTGCAGGCTGCATGCTGATGATTGAGGATCAACTTGGCCGAGATCTATCGGGCCTCAGCGCTGTCGTTATGGGCCGCTCCAACATCGTTGGCAAGCCGATGGCAAGCCTGTTGATGCAAGCCAATGCCACCGTGACCATCACGCACAGCCGCACAAAAGACCTTGCCAGCGTGGTCAGACAAGCCGATATCGTCGTTGCCGCAATCGGCAGAGCCAACATGGTCAAAGGGGACTGGGTCAAGCCCGGCGCTGTCGTGATCGATGTCGGCATCAACCGCATCGAAACAACGGTGGACGGGGAGACTAAGTCACGGCTGACCGGTGACGTCGACTTCGAGTCGGTCTGCGAGGTGGCAAAAGCTGTCACCCCAGTACCCGGCGGCGTTGGCCCTATGACGATCGTCATGCTCATGGCGAACACATTACGGGCTGCGAGACTTTCGGTGGGACTGAATGCCTGACGAGGCTTTTCGCACGATCTGGCTGAAGCCGGACGATTCCTCGATCGTCCAGATCATCGATCAACGTCGGCTACCACACGAATACCACGTCCACGACCTCAAGACCTGGCGAGACGGCGTCGCCGCCATTCAAGACATGTACGTACGCGGGGCACCGCTGATTGGCGCAACGGCCGCCTGGAGTCTCTATCTGGCGGCACTACACGGCGAGTCGGCGATCGATGAAGTCCGGCGCGCCGCGGCTGAGTTGCTCGAGTCCCGTCCAACGGCCGTTAATCTGCACTGGGCCGTCGAACGAATCCTGCTGCACACCGACACTGCGAGCGACGACGCCAAGCTCGCGAACATCATTCGTGCCGACGCCGAGGCGATCTGTGATGAGGACATCGAGATCTGCCTTGGGATAGGGCGTCACGGACTGTTGCTACTGGAGGAAATCTCGCGCAGCAAGTGTGGCGATACAGTCAACATACTCACACACTGCAATGCAGGTGCTTTGGCAACGATCAATTGGGGCACGGCGACAGCCCCGGTATACCTTGCACATCGAGCCGGCATGAATGTTCACGTATGGGTCGATGAAACCCGACCGCGCAATCAGGGGTCGCAGTTGACGGCGTGGGAACTGGCTGAGAACGGCGTGCCACATACATTGATTGTCGACAATGCCGGCGGGCATCTGATGCAACACGGACAGGTGGATATTGTGATCACCGGCACTGACAGGACGACGCGATCCGGAGACGTTGCAAACAAGATCGGCACTTACCTCAAGGCACTCGCGGCGTTCGATAATGACGTGCCCTTCTACGTCGCGCTGCCATCGACAACAATCGACTGGAGTATTGCAGATGGCATCAAGGATATTCCGATTGAGGAACGCGATCCTCGGGAAGTAGTCGAAACATACGGCGTCGCCGACGGGACGCCGAGCATCGTAAGAACGGCGGCACAAACAACACCGGTGAGCAATTACGCATTTGATGTTACGCCCGCACGCCTTGTCACTGGCCTGATAACGGAACGCGGTATCTGTGCCGCCAGCGAGGATGGCCTTGCCACGTTGTTTCCGCGAGAGGCCGGAGTTTGACGATCGACGAAGGCTATATCAAGTACCTCAGCCACTGGACGCCAGGGCCTGCCACGCACATCGTGGCGGCACGTGAACTCGATACCTGGCGCAAGCCGTTGTACGAGGCCGGGCTGATCGGCCAGTACAAGGCTCTCGGCATCGGCTACGGCAACATAAGCGTGCGTCGCGGCTCGCGCGGCCTGTTCCTGATCAGCGGCACGCAAACCGGTCATTTGCCGGCCACCGATGAGCGACATTACTCGCTGGTCACGGATTGCGACATCCGCAGCAATATTGTCAGGTGCAGCGGGCCTGTCCAGGCCTCATCGGAAGCTATGACGCACGCAGCAATCTATGCACTGGGTGACGCGATCGGCGCAGTCGTACATGTGCACAGTGCAGAACTCTGGCAGCGCAGTCTCGGCAAGCTGCCTACCACCGATCCGAACGTTGCCTACGGCACGCCTGACATGGCCAGCGAACTCGATCGACTCTACCGGCTGGAGGGCTTCAGGGATGCCGGAATCGCCGTCCTCGCCGGCCATGATGAGGGACTGATCAGCTTCGGTACGACGCTCGAAGAAGCGGCCAATCGTGTGTTGCTTATCAGTGGAGCATGACTAGTTATCCGGCGTCTCGATTGCCACGGGCATCAGGTAAAAGCGAAACGTCCTGCAGGTCTTGATTCCGGACAGCTCCATAGCCTTCGGCAATGGCTTGTAGGTTGATTCGCGAACAGCGTCCCTTGATGGTTTTTCGAACACCCTGTTCGTGCTTCTACGCACTGCCACTCGCCTGGTCTTGCCGTCGCGATCAACGTTGAAGCAGATCTGGACCTCGCCTTCGACCCGCGCGCGTTTCGCGCGCTCAGGGTACTGCGGAACGACTGTATACAGTGGCACGCGTTCACCCGTATCCACAGGCGACTCCGTGACCTCGGGTTTGTCATCCGCAATGACCAGGGAGGCTACTAGTAGCAGCAACGCAAACGACATACAAAGGCCTCCGCTATTCATCATCGCTGTCATCCACTGATCGACGTCGATCATCGATGACGATGTGCGGCGCAACCGGATCCGTTGCATCAAGCAGCATCGAGCGTACGATCTTCACCGTACGTGCATTAGCGGCGAGCGCTTCAGCGTTTTGCAAATCCTGTTCAGCTTCTTCATAGCGTTCCAGCTTGATGTACGCTAACGCGCGATTGCTAAACGCCCGCCAGTGGCGATCGTTTTCTTGCAGGACCTGATCGCAATAGGACAAAGCGGTTTCGAGCTGTTCAAGCATGATGTAGCCCGCACACAGGTTCGACATCGCCGTCATCCGATCACGCTTACTCGACTCGCGCTGCAGCCCGAGCAACGTCAAGCGCACACCCTCTTCCGCGTCGCCGGCCAGCAGTGCATTGGCGCCGTGATAGAGATCAGGGTTGCTTGGCCCAATGACCGTCTTGCTTTCCTGGGCAGCGCTGTCGCAGATTGTCAGGCACAGACACGCAACGGCGAGAAGGCATGTGATTCGCTGCATTGACGATATGCTCATTGGCTTGCTCGTCGGCTGCTGTTTCCCTGTTATGCGTCTTGAATCAGGTGCCGCGAAAAGTGCTCAATCGTGCGCTGCCACGCAAGCGCGGCCGCATTTTCGTCGAAGCGCGGTGTCGTATCGTTGTGAAATCCATGATTCACATCGGCGTACAGGTTGTTAATGTAGTCAAGTTCGTTGTCCTGCAAGGCTTCTTCGAACGCGGGCCAGGTCGCATTCACCCGTTCGTCCAGCTCGGCATGATGCAACATCAACGGCGCGCGAATCTTCGCGGCGTCATCTGCGGACGGATGACGACCGTAAAACGCGACTGCGGCACCCAGATTCGCTATGCGAACGGCCAGTCGCAACGACATCTCGCCACCAAAACAGAAGCCGACCGAGCCGACTGTGCCTGTGCAGTCCGGATGCTCTTGCAGAAAGGCAACAGCGGCGACAAAGTCCTCGACCATCTCGCTGCTATCGCGATCGCGCTGCATCGCTCTGCCTTCATCATCATTGCCCGGATACCCACCCAAAGGCGTCAACGCATCGGGAGCAAATGCGATAAAGCCTGCAACAGCGAGGCGTCTGGCGACGTCTTCGATGTACGGATTCAGGCCGCGATTCTCATGAATAACGACGACGCCAGGTAGCTTATGATCCACGACTGCAGGGCGCGCGTAATAGCCCTGCATTACACCGGCGCCATTTGGAGATGCATATTTCTTGTAGCCTGTCGATATCGACGTATCACCCGGGTCCACTTGCTGCGCGAGCGAGTAGTCGGGACTCAGACTGGCAAGCAGCGTCGCTGCCGACACACCGGTTGCTGTAAAAGCGGCGGCTCGGTCCAGAAACTGGCGCCTTGTTACGTTGCCATGGACGTAGCCATCAAAAAGGTCGAGAACGCGGCGGTCATAGTCCGCCCTATTGGCCACTAATGTACTGCTCCAGTTGATGGATCTCTTCCTGTTGATCGGAAATGATGGCCTGTACCAGGTCGCCGATAGAAATCATGCCGATCACCTTGTTGTCTTCAACAACAGGCAGGTGCCGAAAGTGCTTTTCGGTCATCAACTCCATGCAGTCGTTAACGGTCTGCGCACTCGTCGTCGTAAACACGGTGGTGCTCATGATCTCCGACACCTGCGTGCTCTGGGACGAACGCCCTTTAATAATGACCTTACGCGCATAGTCACGTTCCGAGAGAATTCCGCATAATTCTTCGCCGTTCATGACAACCAGCGAACCAATCGACTTCTCCGCCATGAGCTTGATGGCGTCGAGAACGGACGTCTCGGGCGTAACCGAGATGACGTGCCGCCCCTTCGAATCGAGCAGGTGTTTCACGAGTTTCATGCTTCCTCCCTATCGTCATCTGCAGCGACATTTCATTGATTCTAGCAGCACGCGGCATGGGCAGGCACGACAACGGGTCGCGCATCAATAAATGCGCACAAAATCAGTTGCTTATCGAGCCGGGCGGCTTAGGTGTCTTGCTTGATCGTGCCGCGGATGTCCGTTGCATCAAGCGACCCGCTACCGTCGTCGACAATAGTCAGGTCATGTTCGACATCGTCGACATTGATGCCACCGGACCCATCGTCAATGATGACGCTGCCACCAACTTTACGCACCGTAATACTGCCCGAGCCGTCTTCGATCGAGACATCGCCCCGCACCCCGGTAACCTCGATTGACCCCGAGCCGTCATCGATGACAACGCTACCAACCTGCTCGACCTTAATCGAACCCGAACCGTCCTCAATGGTGACGTCGGCGTCAACGTTCATGACTTGCAACGAACCGGATGCGTCGTCGATAACAAGCGCCAGACTGTGCGGAACCCGTATCTCCAGGTCTACCGACGGTGGGTCATCCCAACCCCAGGACTTGTGGTCGAAATATGCCTCGAGTCTGGCCCGGTCCCTGACCTTCTCGAGCGACAAGGTCATATCGGAAGCGATGATCTCTTTGGCCTTTTCCGCACTTTCATCGGGAACGCTAATCGTCGCTTTCACTCGAATATTCCGGGTATCGGCATTGCCCCTGATCGCCAGGCTACCGGCGCCCGCATCAATCTCGAGCGTGTTGATTCCCTTGGTGTCGAGTTCCAGGTCACGGTCTTCGGTGTAATCATTCCACGCGGCGCTGGACAGACTCGCCGCAAACATCGCCATAATTACAAAACTGCGCATCGCCATCGCCTCTTTAGTATTTCGTTGGCCGGATTTACTACTTAGACGCACGGCAGCGCCGAATGGTTGCAAAGCAGATTAGTCGTCCTGAGCTTCGAATGTCGCAAGCCGCTGTTCCAGTGCGCTTGACGAATACCAGGTGCCACGCGCCATGACGCCATGAACACGGCGTGAATTGCCAATGTCCAGAAGCGGATTCTCATTGAGGAGCACGAGATCGGCCTCACGGCCGACAGCCACTACGCCGGTATTGGTACCCAGAAAGTCAGCCGCAGCGGTCGTGCCGGATTGCAACGCCTCGAAGGGTGTCAGCCCGGCAGCCACAAGAAAGCCGAGTTCATGGTGCAGCGAGAACCCCGGAACATTGAAAATCTGTGGGGCATCGGACCCGAGCAACAGGCCGGCGCCAGCCTTATGCAGTGCCAGGATCAATTTGCGCCGAATCTCTATCGCGCGGGCACCGATGGCGGCGTTGAAGCCGCGCTCATCGAGTTGTTGTTCCTTGGCCCGGACCCACTGTTGCACCTTCGCCTGTGGCATGTAGCGCATTTCCGGACGATTACGAAGGTCGGCGGCACTCACATCATTAACGAGATGTTCGATAAGCGACTCGGTTGGCACGTTCCACGTTCCTGCTGCCGCGGTTCGCGAAGCGATTGCAGCAATGTTCGCCTCGATGACCTGATCCGCGAGCAAGACGTCGAAGAAACCACCATAGCCCCCGGAGCGATCGGTATTCGGCGGCATCAGTGCGGCGATATAGCCATCGAGGTGATCAATCGTCGCCATGCCGGCCGATAACGCGCCCTCGACGCCGACGGCGGCGGGCACGTGGCCTGCGAACGGCATTTGGAGCTCGGCCGCCACGGTTGCGATCGCAGCATATTCTTCGGCACTAAGGCCCGGATGTATCTTGATGAAGTCATAGCCCGCCGCGTGCTGCGCGCGCACTTTGCGCGCTGCATCGCCCGGCCCACTGACCGAATTGCCGTTCATCGAGGGCCCGGACGTAATCAAACGAGGACCAAACTGCTCACCGTCGAGCAACTGCTGTCGCAAGGCCAGATGAGCCGGTCGCCCGAGCATGCCACGTACTGTCGTAACGCCATTTGCGACAAACAGAGAGAACACGCGATCGAGATTCGGTGTGCCCGAGTCTGGAATATGCGCGTGCATTTCCGCAAGACCCGGCATCAGATAACGATCCGTGCCATCGACGACCTTGGCATGCTCTGGTACCGGTACGCTGTCAACATCACCGATTGCCACTATCATGCCGTTGTCAACGACGACCGTTTGTCCTGCGATGACTGTTTCAGTTGTCATCGGAATGACATTGACATTGATAAACGCTGTCGGCGCTGCAGCGGCCGAATCAACGGCAAGCAAGGCAACGGCGAGCAAAATCAGGCGTTTCATGCTGGCAAGCGTAATCTCCTGATCTGCTACTGGCAAACAGTTCGGTGCCGCAGCATGATCGAGGGCATCGAGATCGTTCTACAACAGCAAATTGCGGGGTAACTATTTCAGAGTATGGACTTGAGACTTTCTTCGCTGATATTGCCGCCGCATATGATCACGACGATTTTCCTTCCCTTCACGGCGTCATGACGACTCAATAGCGCTGCGACTGCAACGCCTGCGGCACCCTCGATCGGGTGTTGCTCTGCATCGATGTATTGCCGCATGGCTGCGGCGATCTGTTGCTCGCTGACGAGGACGAATTCGTCGACGAGTTCGCGACAGAGTGCGAACGTAATCGAGCCAGACTCGATACCGCCGGCCGTCCCGTCCGATAACGTCGGATCACTCGGCAGGTCGAGTATGCGGCCTGCCTTGATCGACTTCGCCATCACCGCAGAGGCCTCAGGCTGACAGGCGAACAAGCGCACGTCGGGGTTGTGTGATTTGAGCACGCTGCCGACACCACTGATCAGGCCGCCGCCACCGACAGCAATGAACGCAGCGTCGACGTCCGACAACTGCCCGGCAATCTCGATGCCGCAGGTACCCTGGCCCGCTATGACTTCGGCATCGTTATAAGGAGAAAGATAGTACATGCCATTAGTGGCTGCGAACTCTCGTGCGTGTTGCTCCGTATCGAGGCCGTCGGTACCGAAGAACCGAACGTCGCCGCCGTAACCGCGAATCGCATCGACTTTCGCGGATGACGTTTGTTCGGGCACGAAAATTACGCCCTCCGTCTCGAGCTTGCGCATCGCGTAGGCGACGGCAGCGCCATGATTGCCACTGGACGCAGCAACACAGCCTTTGTCGCGTTGCTCCCGGGACAGCGTCATCAGGCAGTTAGCTGCGCCACGCAGTTTGAACGATCCAGTATGCTGCTGATTCTCGAGTTTCAGGTACACATCGGCGCCTGTCGCATCGCTGAACGTCGTTGATCGCACCAGCGGCGTCCTGCAAACGACTTCCTTGACACGCACGGCAGCACGGCTGGCGGCGTCTGAAATATTCCTGATCTGCTTGCTCATTCGCACCTGTCATTCTGACCTGAGGCATCTGCGGGCCGGACGCGGGGTGCCGGCCCGAATGTCTTTAAAGAGATGCGGCGGCGAAAGTGTCGCAGCTATCCGGGTTGCCGCTCGACAGCCCCGTCTTGAACCAGCGCTGGCGTTGTTCGGAGGTACCGTGGGTAAACGACTCTGGCACAACGGTGCCGCGTCCCTGTTTTTGCAGGCGATCGTCGCCAATTGCGCTGGCCGCATTGAGGGCCTCGTCGACGTCACCCGCCTCAAGAATATTCCTGACCTTGTCCGCCCGATTCGCCCATACGCCGGCAAGACAATCGGCCTGCAACTCGAGCTTGACTGACAGACGATTGCCGTCGGCTTTGCTGGTTCTTGACTGCATCCTGCGCACCTCGCTTGAAATGCCGAGCAGGTTCTGTACATGGTGACCAATCTCATGCGCTATAACGTAGGCCTGAGCAAAGTCGCCGGGCGCACGATAACGAGTACGCATATCGTCGTAGAAACTCAGATCGATATAGGCCTTGCGATCGGCGGGGCAGTAAAACGGACCCATCGCCGCTTGTCCTGTACCGCATGCAGAACGCGTTGCGCCGGTGAACAGGACCAGCGTCGGTTCCTCGTAGCGGCGCCCCATGTCAGCGAACAATGCATGCCATACCTCCTCGGTGTCGCCAATTACGACCGCCACCATATCGGCGAGCGGGTCGTTCTTGAGATCTTCCGCGCTGAGACTCGTGCCTGTCGAGGATGGCGATACGTTTGACGATTGCATGCCTTCGATCAGGAACGACGGATCGACACCGAAGTACAGCGCGGCGAGGATTATTACGATCGTGCCCAGCCCGCCACCGACGAGTCCGGATCGTGGTTTTACACCGCGACGATCTTCAATATTGCTGCTTCGTCTGCCGCCACGCCACTTCATAGTGCTCCCCTTTGTCCGAATATTAACCGCATTCGGCAAGCCAATTTAACAATATATTAATCGGCCAGCCTGGCGCGTTGACACCATTGGACATGCTATGCAACGATACCTTCTCGTATGACAAAGGCACATCTGTCGAAAGACAGGGTCGCAAAGCTTCCGGTCTAAGGGTAAATCCTATGGCAGCGGGGTTGCCAGCACGATCTTCTCATCGCAATTCCGGCGATGCGTGTTTCGCTCTTGTGTCTTTGGCGTTTTCTGGATTATTTTGCCGGAGACATGGATGTTAGCGACGAATCTGAAGAAGACGGGCAGTTACCGCCTCGAGCAAACAGGCACCTACCACGTCAGGAAGGTGGGCAATCGCCGCCTCAAAAAGCCCACGGGCCCGATCACACTGGAGCCGACTAACCTCAACGAGCTGCGTCGAATCGTAGAACCTGACGCCCGCACGCCGTTGCCAATACGACCTCAAGGCGCCGGCACCGCGTCTACCGACTGCAATACCTCGGACACGGGAACGACCTTAAAGACAACCGGTCTCGATCGAATCATCAACGTCGACACGTACAACCACACCGTTACCGCAGAAGCGGGCGTACGCCTCGAAAACCTTGTCAGGGAACTTGCGGAACATGGGCTCGAACTGGTTGGTGGTTACGACCTACAGGGGCGAACTGTTGGTGGCGCCATATCCGCGCCTTGCTTCGGTCCATGTATCGGCAGCGATGGCGGTTACTTTTCGAGCCACGTTGTCGCGATGAAATTCATTCGTCCCGATGGACAATTACTAAGGATCGTACCGGAGCAAAAAAATTTGCTGGGCGCATTTCGAACCAGCTTTGGCATGCTGGGCGTTCTCTATGAGGCGACCATGCGAGTGCGCCCAATCCGAACGTTTACCGCAAGTCACCGCCGCGTCAGTATCGACAAGTTCTCATCGGCCGTCGATGCACTTGCCAATGGCGACGTGGGTTTCAAGTTTTATCTGATGCCGTATCGCGACCGCGTATATCTTGACTTGCGGCGCTACGACACGGATCCCGGCAACGCCTACAAGGCAGCATGGAAAATCAAGGACTGGGGAGAGAGCACTGTCTTGCCGCACATATTCAAGTCTCTTAATCGAGTGGTACCCATTCAGTCGGTTCGTTACAAGCTCATCGATAGTATTTCTGAGGCAACCCAGGGGCTCGTGAACTCGCGCCTCGTCAACACCGGCACTAATGCGGCGTCACAGCCGAATCATCACAAATACGCCGGCGCGCGCGGTTGCTTTTACTCGACCTGGTGTTTTCCGGCCGCTAATTTTTCGATGATCGTCAAAGCATATCGCGACTTCTGTGAATCGACCTATGCGACATCACAGTATCGATGCGATATGCCTGCCGTCGGTTTTCGTCTTTGCCGGGACACGTCGTCGTTGTTGTCACCTTCTTTCGACGATTCAATGATCGCAATAACGACCGCGTCCACCCAGCCAGCCGGCTGGGATGACTTTGTTATTGATCTTGCCGAGTTCGCGGAAAAATGGGGCGGCACGCCGGTAATCAGCCAATCGCGTGCATTGCGCGCCGACCACGTCATCCAGACCTACAGCAAGAGGCTCGATTTCTTTCGGCGCATGCGGCGCCAGCTGGACCCCGAAAATCGTCTTTTGAGCCCTTACCTGGCTCAATTCTGCCAGTAGCGGCGTCCCGTCAGCTGTACTGGTCCCCAAAGCCGCTAGCTAAAAACTTTTTCAATCCAAATTGCCGCTTCGCGCATCTAATAGGTAGATCGCGCGCAGGGGCAATGAAATTACCGGTCATAAAACGGCCTTTGGCGGCAAGAACAGCGCTCCCTGGTGATGCGAAAAATGTAACTGATTGATTTATATAAAGAACATACCGCGACAACATATGCACTTAAGAGTTGCGTTATACCGAACTAGTGTTATACTTCACTACAACACTAAGCAACACCAAACATAGCGACTGACATGAAAGCAACCACAACAATTTTCGCAGTAGCAGCCTTGTCCGGTATCGCAGCTCTCCCCGGCTGCGGTATCGGTGAGGCCAGTGACGCAAGCACCGACGAAGTCCTTGCAGCCACACCGGTCCCGGTCGAAGTCACCTATCCGATCCGCGGGGATATTTATGCTACCTATCACGCAACGACAACTATCGCATCCGATGCTGACGCGCCGGTACTTGCACGCGTCCCTGGTGAAGTCGTGCAGCTGCTTGTTGAGGAAGGCGATCGGGTCAAACAGGGCCAGGTCCTGGCACGGCTCGACGGGGAAAGACTCCGCCTCGAGATGCTGGCAGCCAAGGCTAATCTCGAGCAGATTCGAAAAGAGTTTTCACGTTACAGCGATCTCGCCGAACGCGGGCTCGTTAGCGAGTCGATGTTCGATGGTCTTAAATATGATGTCGATTCGTTGCAGGCAAGCTACGAACTGACGAAACTGAACTACGACTACTCGGCAATCCGTGCAACAATCGACGGTATTGTCTCGTCGCGCGACATCAAACTGGGACAGAGTATCGACGCAAACAGCGTGACTTTTCGCATCACTGACACAAGCGAACTCGTCGCCTATCTGCAGATTCCACAAGCAGAGCTCGCCAAGTTCTCGGCGGGTCATAACGCAAGCCTGCAAGTCGACTCAATGCCAGGTACTGACTTTCACGCAACAATCGCGCGAATCAGTCCAACAATCGATACTCGCAACGGCACGTTTCGTGCGACCGCATTTGTAAACAACGACGCCGGCTACCTTGTTCCTGGCATGTTCGCGCGATTCACTATTGCGTACGAGAGACACGAGGGTGTTCTGCTCATTCCAGCTGATGCGGTTGTCGAGGAAGATGATGAAATAGCCGTCTACGTCGTCGCCGACGGCGCAGTGGCACGTCGTGTCATTGAGACAGGAATCGCGTCGGGTGGTCAGGTCGAAATCCTGGATGGCCTCGCGGAGAACGAGGAAATCGTTGTAGTTGGTCAGTCGGGCCTGCGCGATGGTAGTAAAGTGCTTGCAAGCAACAGAATTCCGGATAGCTTTACGGGCTGAGTGGGCCGCGCAGCGGCCGCAGAGCCGTGACCCTCGGGTGCGCAACTAATTGGGGAGAAACTGATGTCGCTGAATCGCCTTGGTCCGGCCGTGATCGCGTGCGCGGCTTTGCTAGTCGCTTGTGGACAAAATGGGGAAGAATCGGACGCCGCCGAGAACGACGAAGAAACGGTGGCTGTGCCGGTAGAGATCGGCACGCCGACACGAGGCGACATCGTTGCCGTCTATTCCGGAACCGCACCTATTGAGGCATTTGCCGAGGCCGATGTCATCGCGAAAGTCGCGGGCGAAGTTCGCGATATTCTTGTCGAAGAAGGCGATGACGTTAGCGAGGGACAGATAATGGCGCGGCTCGATGGCGACCGGCTGAGACTCGAACTGAACCAGTCTGAAGCCAACCTTCGCAAGCTTCAGCGTGACTACGAGAGAAACGTAGAGCTTGAGGACAAGGGCCTGATCAGCAGCGGCGATTTCGACAAGATCAAGTACGAAATGGAGGCGCTGGAAGCCTCGTTCAATCTCGCCAAGCTCGAACTCAACTACACTCAGATTCGTGCGCCGATCGACGGCGTCGTTTCCGAACGCTTCGTCAGGCTCGGCAACACGATTTCAAGCGGTGAAGCAGTATTCAGAGTGACGAGTTTTGACCCGCTCGTCGCGTACCTGCACGTTCCCGAGCGCGAATACCGTCATATAGCCAAGGACCAACTTGTAGGGATCGATATCGATGCATTGCAAGGGCAGCGTATCGTTGCTTCGGTGACGCGCGTGAGCCCGGTCGTCGACCCGCTAACCGGCACGTTCAAGATCACGATCGAGATCTCGGACGATAAAAGGCGCATCAAGCCCGGTATGTTTGGTCGCATCAGTATCGTCTATGACCAGCACGAAAATGTACTGCAAATACCGCGCAGCGCGATTCTCGAGGAAAGCGATCAGACAAGCGTGTTTGTTGTCCAGGATGGCAAAGCTATACGCAAGGTCGTACAAACAGGCTACAGCAACAGCGGTATGATCGAAATCACCGATGGTCTTGTAGACGATGATCAGGTTGTCACCGTTGGGCACATTGGCCTAAAAGACGATGCCATCGTCACGGTTATCAACGCACCGGACGATACTGCGGTGACTGCCGAGCAAAGTGACGAGCAGGTAAGCGAAAATGCGCCGACTGATTGAAATAGCAACAGAGCGGCGCGTAACGATCGTCATGCTGATGGTCGCAATCGCACTGTTTGGCATGGTTTCACTGTCGCGCCTGAAGCTGAATCTCCTGCCTGACATTTCCTACCCAACCGTAACGATTCGAACCGAACTGACCGGTGCCGCACCGGTAGAAGTCGAAAACCTGCTGACAAAACCGATTGAGGAATCGGTCGGAGTTATTCGCAACGTCCGCCTGGTGCGCTCTGTATCGCGTTCGGGTCAGTCTGACGTGACGCTGGAGTTCCTCTGGGGCACCGATATGGATATCGCCGGGGTCGATGTCAGAGAGAAACTGGACATTATTGCATTGCCCCTCGAGGCTAGCCGCCCCTTGTTATTGCGTTTTGATCCATCCTCGGAACCGATCATGCGCCTGGGCCTGTTGTATAAGGAAGGGGCTGACGCGGCCCACGATAGCGTGGAAGCACGCCTCAAGGCCTTACGGCGCCTCGCCGAGGATCGGATCAAGACCGACCTCGAAGCCGAGGAAGGAACCGCGGCGGTCAAAGTCAGCGGCGGGCTTGAGGATGAAATAGAGATACGGGTCGACCAACAGAAGCTGTCACAACTTGGCCTTAGTATCAATCAGATCGCAGCCCGAATCCGCGCGGAGAACGTCAATTTGTCGGGCGGCCGACTCGAGGAAGGCAACCAGCGGTTTCTTGTCCGAACGTTGAATGAATTTCAGACTGTGGACGAGATTCGTGACGCAATCGTTGCCTATGTGTCGGATCGTCCAGTCTACCTGCGGGATGTTGCGACGGTGGAGCGCGGCTATAAGGAACGCGAAGCGATAACGCGCGTTCGCGGTCGCGAATCAGTGGAGCTCGCAGTTTACAAAGAAGGCGATGCAAATACTGTGCAGGTCGCTGCAAGAATCGCGCAACGGCTTGATGGCATCAACGAATCGCTGCCGAGTGAAATCGAACTCATAACGGTATACGACCAATCACAATTTATTTCGTCATCCGTTGACGACGTCAAAAACGCGGCAATCCTGGGCGGCATCATCGCGATCATCGTCCTGTACGGATTTCTGCGTGACTCGCGCGCGACGACGATTACTGGAATCGCCATCCCGGTATCGGTGATCGGTACGTTCATGCTGATGTATTTGAACGACGTCTCGCTCAACATCATGTCACTCGGTGGTATCGCATTGGCGGTTGGAATGCTTGTCGACAATTCGATTGTCGTTCTCGAAAATATCGTCCGCAAGAAAGAACAAGGAGAGGGCATTCTCGAGGCCGCCCAAAACGGCACGTCCGAAGTTGCAGGCGCCGTAGTTGCAGCAACGCTCACGACAATCGCGGTTTTCTTCCCGATGGTCTTTATTTCCGGAATCGCGGGTCAGTTGTTCCGGGACCAGGCGTTGACGGTTACGTTCGCACTGTCATTTTCGCTTTTAGTCGCTTTGACCCTGATTCCGATGTTGGCGTCATTAGGTACTGGCAACCGCTATCAGAATGCGAGTGAATCGACTCCGCCGAGTTGGTTCACTCGGGGTGTGGCGTTCGTCGTTCGCATGTTTGGTTTTGTGTTTGCCGGTGCCAAGTGGCTATTCTGGATCATCCTGTGGGTTCCGAGCTGGCTCTTGCAACGCTTATATCGCGGCATTGCCGCCGTGTACCCCGGGCTGCTGCGCTGGTCGCTACAACACCGACTCGCCATCGTAGCCGGAGCTTTCCTGATATTCGCAGTCACAATGTCGCTTATCCCGCGACTCGGGACGGAGCTAATCCCGCAGTTATCGCAGGGAGAATTTGATGTCGACTTGCGACTGGCGCCAGGCGCCCCTCTGGCAGAGACAGACCGGGCCATTCAAGCTGCGCAAAGCGTGGCCGCTCGCATCGACGCTGTAGACCTCGATTACTCGGTGACCGGAACAGGCAATCGCCTCGATGCCAATCCCGTCGACGCCGGAGACAACACCGGCACACTGAGCATTGACCTGAAACCAGGGGCGGGACGGGTTGAAGAAAACGCCGCGATGGATGCCATGCGTGAAGAGCTTGCGCGCCTGCCAGGTGTGCAATACGAATTCAGCAGACCCGCGCTAATGACCTTCGCCAGCCCGTTACAGATCGAGATCGCCGGTTATGATCTCGATGGGTTGGCGCGCACTAGCGGACTGATCGTCCGGGCGATGTCTGAATCCGACCGATTCACTGATATTAAGACAACCGTTGAGCGCGGCAATCCTGAAATCCAGATCATTTTCGACCAGGAACGCGCAGCCAAGCTTGGTCTTGCGGTTCGCGACATCGCAGACCGCGTTGTTGCGAATGTCCGTGGTGAACTTGCGACACGATATACCTGGCGCGACAAGAAGATTGATGTGTTGGTTCGAAGCGTCGACACGCGTCAGTCCAGTATTGAGGAAATCCGCCGTTTGATTGTCAATCCGGCATCGGATCGGCCCGTTTCGCTTGACGCAGTTGCGGACATTAACGTCTCCCAGGGACCGGCCGAGATTCGACGTGTTGCGCAGGAGCGCGTTGCCGTCATTACGGCGAATATTGCGTACGGAGATCTTGGTGCGGCCGCTATCGAAGCCGGCACGATCATCGGCCGAACGCCGATGCCCAACGGCATTACGGCACTTGTATCGGGGCAAAGTGAGGAAATGCAGGAGTCATTCCAGTCGATGCAGTTTGCGTTGGCATTGGCGATCTTTCTTGTGTATCTCGTCATGGCGTCGCAATTCGAGTCATTGATCCATCCGTTTGTGATCCTGTTCACCATTCCGCTCGCTCTTGTCGGGGCGGTCCTTGCATTGTTTGTCACAGGCACAACGATAAATATTGTTGCGTTAATTGGCGTCATCATGCTCGCAGGTATCGTCGTCAATAACGCAATTGTACTGGTTGACCTGATCAATCAGCTGCGCGCTCAAGGCAAAGACCGGTTTGACGCTATCATGGAAGCAGGCACCGCCCGATTACGCCCCATTTTGATGACGTCGTTGACAACGGCGCTTGGACTGCTGCCCATGGCCGTGGGTTTCGGCGAGGGCGCGGAAGTGCGTGCGCCGATGGCCATTACTGTTATCGGCGGGCTGCTCGTGTCCACCTGCCTGACACTGGTCGTAATCCCGGTCGTGTATTCGCTGATGGACCGCAAACGCTGGCCAGCAGCCGCGAACGTAAACGCCACGGGCCAGCGCGCACAATGAAACACACCGAGTTTGCATTGCGGCGGCCCGTTACGACGGTTGTCACATTCGTCGCCCTGGCTTTGGTCGGGCTGATCGCCTCACGACTCTTGCCCCTTGAAAAATTTCCGGACATCGAATTCCCCGGGATCTTTATTCAGATTCCGTATGCCGGATCGACACCCGAAGAAGTAGAACGCTTGATTACGCGCCCGGTCGAGGAGGCACTGGCGACGCTTTCCGGCGTAGAGCAAATGTTCTCGAGTTCCGATGAAGGCCAGGCACAGATATTTTTGCAGTTCGGCTGGGACCAAAGCATGGGAGCGAAAGGCATAGAAGCCCGTGCGAAGGTTGACAGCATTCGTCATTTGCTGCCCGACGACGTTAGACGTATCTTCATCTTTACGGGCTCTCTGGGCGACCAGCCTGTGCTTCAGCTTCGCATCTCGAGTGAGCGCGACTTATCCGATAGTTATGACCTGCTCGACCGGCTTCTCAAACGGCGCCTGGAGAGAATTGAAGGCGTATCACGCGTTGAACTCCACGGCGTGGACCCGCGAGAAATTCGCATCCTGTTGCATCCAGACCGTCTCGCCGCGCACGGCGTGGACATCGCGTCACTCCGGGACTTGCTGCAACGAAGCAACTTTGCTGTCAGTGCAGGAAAGATCACGGCTGGTGAACAGCGCCTTAGCGTTCGTCCTCGCGGCGAATTCGCTTCCGTCGAGCAAATTCGAAACCTCTCGATCAACGACAGCGGCCTTCGGTTGCGCGATATTGCCGATGTGGAACTTCGCACGCCGGATCGCAACTACGGCAGGCACCTGGATCAGAAATACGCGATCGGTGTTGCTGTCAGCAAGACGACGGGCTCAAACCTTGTCGACGTTACGGATCGCGTCATTGCTGAGGTCGACAAAATCGGCAAACTGCCGCAGATGCAGGGCATCAATATCTTCTCGCTCGACAACCAGGGCGAGAGCGTAAGAGATTCGCTGTCTGACCTGCTCAGCGCGGGACTTGTCGGCGGCTTGCTCGCGATCATCGTGCTGTACCTGTTCCTGCGACAGATATCAACGACGTTGATCGTAACGGCATCCGTGCCCTTTTCAATATTGATTACGCTCGGCGCGCTGTATTTCTTCGGCCTTACTCTCAATATCCTGTCGATGATGGGCCTCATGCTCGCGGTCGGCATGCTTGTCGACAATGCTGTAGTCGTTACAGAAAGTATTTTTCGTGAACGCGCGGAGAGCAAGAACAGTCCGTTTGCTTCGACTATCAAGGGTGTAAAGGAAGTCGGCCTGGCGGTCATTGCCGGAACCGCAACAACAGTCATAGTTTTTGCGCCGATGATTTTCGGCGTTAAGACGGACATTATGGTGTTTTTGACCCATGTCGCAGTCACGATTATCGTCGCACTTCTTGCATCGTTGCTAATCGCGCAAACCCTTGTACCGATGTTAGCGGCGAGAATCGCTGTACCACCACAACCAAAACCCGGCGCCCTGATGTCTCGCTTGACACGTCGTTACGAGAACGGTCTCAGCTGGATTGTGTCGCATCCCTGGTGGACGGCGCTCGGTATTTTGCTGACCTGCGTGATTGGTGTTCTCCCGCTGGTTCTGAGCCTCGTCAAGTTTGATGCGTTTCCGCAGGACGTGGGTCGACGTCTGTTTATGCCGTACCACGTCGAAGGTCAGCACTCACTCGAGCGCATGGAAAGTGTCGTCGATACGGTCGAAGATTATCTGTATTCCCGTCAGGAAGAGTTCAACATCCGCTCGATCTACAGCTATTACGATCTCGAGCGCGCAGAGTCCACGATTCTTCTGACCGATGAGGATGATGCAATCCTGTCGACCAAAGAGATTATCGAACTAATAGAGGAAGACCTGCCTGAAATCGTGATTGGCAAGCCGAGTTTTCAATTTGACCAGCAGGGTGGCGGCGAAGGCTTCAGTATTCAAATCACAGGCGACTCAACGACTGTTTTGAACGAGCTTGGCGCCGACATAGCGCGGGCCTTATCGTCTGTCGAAGGCTTGAAAGATATTCGCAGCGACGCCGAGAGCGGTGATAAAGAGGTCAGGGTTATCATCGACCGTGCCAGAGCGGCCGCTGCGGGATTGACGGCAGCCGATATCGCGATGACAGTCAGCATTGCAATGCGTGGCGAGAATCTGCGTGAATTCCGCGGCGACTATGGCGAAGTAGATGTACGTCTTGCATTTCGCGACGATGAAAAGCAGAGCGTCGAACAGCTGGCAGACTTGCCACTGTACAAGCCAAACGGCGAACGCATCACACTGGGAAGTGTCGCCAACCTGCATATCGGACAGTCGCCCAACACGATACGGCGCACAGACCGGCAGACGTCGGTCATTCTTTCGGGCAACCTTGAAGACGAAAAGGGCCTCGAGGATGTACAACCCGGCGTCGAAAACCTGATGAAGCAGATCGAACTCCCGCCCGGCTATAGCTGGAAATTCGGCCGCGGATTCGAGCGCGAGGACGAGACGCAACAGATGATGGCGACCAATATCGTGCTCGGTATTGCGTGCATCTTCCTCGTAATGGCGGCTTTATTCGAGTCGATGTTGTTCCCGTTCTCGATCATTCTCGGATCGATCGTGTTCTCGATCTTTGGTGTTTTCCTGTTCTTTGCTGCAACCGGTACGACGTTTTCGTTTATGGCCTCGATCGGCATCATGATCTTGATCGGTGTCGTGGTGAACAACGGCATTGTGCTTGTCGATCATGTCAACAATCTCCGACTGCGAGGCTTGCCGCGCAATGAAGCAATTGTCACGGCCGGCAGAGACCGACTTCGGCCAATCCTGATGACCGTGGCAACAACAATTGTCGGGCTTTCGCCTCTGGCGATCGGTACGACGCAGGTTGGTGGCGACGGTCCACCGTACTATCCGATGGCGCGCGCAATTATCGGCGGGTTAGCCTTCTCGACGGTCGTATCCCTGCTCGTCGTGCCGGCCCTGTACATCTATTTCGACAATCTCTCCGCCTGGGGCCGCAAGGTTATGCGCACCGCTGGCGGCGACCGCGCGCCAGCGCTGTGAGGCCGAGCACCAGGATCAGAAACCACCCGAACGCGCCACCGCCACCATGGTTGACGACGATAACCTCCGGCACATCTGCCGCGTCCCTGTCGGCGTCCTCGAGCGGCAGAAAAGCGAGTTCCGACGTGTCGTCTGGCCCGAAATATGCGACGAACGAGTCGTCGTAGGCGTCGAATAACTCGATCAGTACGTCGTAACTGCCCGTCGGATAGCCAGCCAACAGTTCAGTGACTAATACGTAGTCGTCGTCGCTTGACGCACCGAAAATCGTGAAGTTCTCCGTCGCGGCGTACTCGTTCCATGGACCACCTTCGAAACTCAAATAGACGACTGCATAGACCTCGGCAACCGTGAAATAGGTGTCGGCGTCAAATAGCAGATCAATGCCGTGATAGTAACCGTCACGATCCTGGTCATTGAATAGCACTACGTCAGCCGTGTAGAACCAGAAATCAGTATTAGCTGCTTCTGAGCTACGCAGTGATGTCTTGGACTGAGCCGGTGAGCGTGTGCCCTTATTGCGCTCGCCAGCCACGACAAGCGCACCGAACTCATTTTCAGAGACGATACCAACTGCCCCGTTGTCGCGCTGCGCCTTCGTGTTCTGTGTCGTAACGGACAAGCGCTTCTCATTGCCGGCCTCATCTGCGAATACACTGTTCGCAAAGCAGATTAGTCCGGCAACAAGAAATACTGTAATCAATAGTTGCGATCGATTGACCGACTTGGCATAGGTTTCCATTTTTCCGTCCTCCATTCCCGCGTCCTGGCTACTATTTAAGCCCTGTCTTCATGAATCGTTGCTGAATTCATGGGCATCGAATGCACGGCATGCGATCATGTTCAGCTGTCGTTTAGTTTCGTCGCTTGGCGTTCACTCATGGTTCAGGAAAGTCGTCAGGATTCGACGGGGAAGGCTATCGCCTGCCTGTTGTTCGGGGTGGTCGGCGGACTCGGCCTCGACCTGTGCGCGAAAGGCCTGCTCGCAACTTATTCACTCGAGCAATTCGTTTTTCTTCGCAGTCTGATCGGGCTCGCAATATTCGTTTTGCTGGGCCGTCAATTTGGTGGGCTGAAGAGTCTGATTACGTCGAAATGGCCGTGGCATTTGCTCAGGACTCTCCTCGCAACTGGCGCGATGTTCGGGTTCTTTTATGGTCTGGCACGCATGCCGCTCGTCGACGCCCTGACGCTCGGATTTACAGCACCGCTCATGGTCACGGCGCTATCCGTGCCGATGCTTGGCGAACACGTCGGGTGGCGTCGCTGGACCGCGGTCGTCGTGGGGTTTGCGGGCGTATTGATCATCTTGCGGCCTGCCGGTGGCGACGTTTCATTCGCGGCAATCGCGGTATTGTTCGCGGCATTTTGTTACGCGTGCATGGCTATTACGGCCCGCAAATTGTCGACAACAGAAAGTAGCTATGCGCTTTCGGTGTATGTCATTGCCGGACCGATGCTGGTATCCATGACGATGCTCGGCCAGGGCGGATGGCAAACGCCCGACATGGACGGGTGGCTGTTGTTCACGCTCGCAGGCGCGTGCTCCGTCATAGCATGGATTGGAATTATCGGCGGCTACCGGCGCGCGTCGCCTGCGCTGCTGGCGCCGTTCGAATATACAGCACTGATTGGCGGTGCAATGGCCGGCTATCTGATTTGGGATGAGGTCCCGGATCGATGGGTCGCGCTCGGCGCCACGGTGATCATCGGCTCGGGCCTGTTTGTCGTGTACCGGGAAATCGGCGGTGTGATATCGAGCCGCTACCTGCGCGCTATCACCACAAGCAGCGCCTCGGCATTGAAGCGTCGGCTAAATCGAGAGACTCAGTCCTGACTGCTTGTGGTTACGAAGAGGGTTAAGCAACATCCCCGGCGGTGAGTCCGGCGACCTCGGCTGGCGTTACCTGAAGTGCTGCGGCCACACGGTTGAAGAAATCAACCTCCAGAACACTGACGGTCGCATCGCTGCGGAATACATCGGCAAGAGCATGCACGGTATCCACGCGATCTTTGTCGGCCATCTTGCCCCGCACACTTCCAAGATACTTGCGTAGCGTAGCTTCGGCATAGAGCTCGGAACGCGCAGCGATGCGAACATCGGCCGCACTGAAATCCTGGCCTGTACGCTCTTTGAGGATCTCGCGAATTCTGTCAACCTCGACTGTCTGGATATTAATGTCGGCATCCGCCGCCCTGGCGAGGGTCATCAGCAGTACTTCTTTATACAGCTCATTCTGCTCATCCTCACTGACGTCTGCGCCGCCGAAGATTTTTAGGACACTCTTAAGATCTGCGATTGCCATTTTGGTCTCTCTCTTGATTTTCGTTTTTTTTCAGTGCGGTTGCCGCGCCTGAGGCAAGTACCGGAGTATACACGCCAAGAACCACCAGGCTAGTTGTAGGATACCGCAGATAACGTACTCGGCCACCCGACTGCTCTTCCTGGTCTTGGCTTGCGCAGCGCCGGTAGCTGAGCTGGGTATCATATCGCATCAAATTATGTATTTATACCTTTGTTTTTAGGCGATATTCTTCTTGGCATCAGGAGGTTTTTTTTACATACTGGCGCCGGGCAAACAACACAGAAGGAGGTGATCCATGTCTAGTGAGATATCAAAGGTATTGCGAAAACCATTGGGTCTTGTGCGGATTATGGAGCAACCTTCAGACCGCAGCTGACCCGATTTCCAATACCGATACTCACGAAGGGCTGCCCAAGGGCAGCCCTTCTTCGTATTGGATCGACTGGTCTTCTTCGACTAGTCTTCTTCGACTAGTCTTCTTTTTCTACCGTCGTTTCGCGGTGTATTGACGCGTTATAGACGCGCCCAATGTCACAGTCCAGGATATCGTCAAATAATTCCGAAGACTTGCGCCAATGGCCCTCGCTCATCAGTTGGTAGTCGTTGCCGAATGCCGTGTGATCGTCGTTAGTACCGATTGCCTTGAAGTCGTAGGAATCATCGGTCTCTCCGAATATCGGAAACATCACCCAGGCACTATCGCTGAAGCCGTGCTCATCCTGATACGCGTTCCACTCCTCCTGAGCTGCCAAATAGTCATCAAATTTCTTGCCTTCCTTCATCGAGCAATTTGAGAAAGACATTACAAAAGATTTGTCTGACTCGTCGTCATCTTGCGGCCCCTGCTTCACGTTCATGGAGACGAAATTCGTGTGGCTCTTACAGGTCAGGACCTCCGCAAACTGCCCGCCCAATTCACCGCCCTCACTGAGCCACATGTCGGTTCCAGCACCCATCTTGCTGCCGTCTGTCCACGCACCAAGCCAGCCAATATCAAACGCGAGTTCGCCAAAGTAGTATGGCGTCAAGGTTGCCGCAAAGTAATAATCAACGCCCTTGTCATCCATAAAGTCATTCCACTCGTCGATGACTTTCTGCAGGTCGCCCGGTCCTTTGCCCTCATTGAAGTCACAGGTAAAAGTCTCTACGGGTATCAGATTCGGCTCTTCGGATTCTTCTTCTTGCGCCAGCGCAACGCCTGATCCTATGGGCAGCAACAGCAACGCGGAAATAACTACAGATACGATTTTTCTCATCTTTTGTTCCCCTGTTTCTTAGAATTTTTTGTCTTGCCGGCGTTACGCCGGATAGGCCAAGTATAGACCAGGAAAAATAAATCGCTGGCCCAAACGACCCGGTTATCTAGGCAAGAATAGCCTCAACAGCTTCGAGCACAGAGTCGATTTCGTCCACTGTATTGTAATGCACTGCACCAATCCTCACCGCACCGCCCGCATCGATAATGCCCAGGGCTTTTGCTACTTCGAGTGCGTAATTGTGGCCGCTCCAGGCGAATATATTGCGTTGGCCGAGCGCCTCTGCAATTGCCGCCGGTTCGTGTCGATCGTGAGTAAACGCTACAGTTGGCACCCTGCGATGCATCGCGTCAGGATCAGAAATGCCCTGAACCGTGACACCCGGGATGTTCTGTAGCCCTTCGATCAGCCTTGCTGCGAGTAGCTTCTCGTACTCGAACAACAGATCGAGCCCGGCACATATGTGCTGCCGCCTGCCATCCGATCCTGCCGCGTTGGTCATCGTGTTGCCGATCCAGCCGAAATAGTCGACTGCCGCGGCCGTTCCTGCCATGCCCTCATGACTTTGTGTGCCGGGCTCGAAACACCACGGCAGTTCGCTGGGGGCGGGACGGACCTTGTAAGGGTGAAGTTGTTCGAGCACATCGCTTCGGCCCCACAGTATTCCCTGATGCGGGCCGAAAAATTTATACGCCGAGCAGACAAAAAAATCGCAACCGAATCGTTGCACGTCCGTCGCGACGTGCGGCGCAGACTGCACGCCATCGATAAAAGACCACGCGCCTGCCTCACGGACCTTGTTGCAGATCGTCTCTACGTCGTTGATCGTTCCAGTCAGGTTGCTCGCCCCGCCAACGCAGACAAGTTTGGTCTTGTTCGTAAGCAGATCGTCGAGTTCCAACAGGTCGAACTCGAAAGTTTCGGTGTCAAATGGCAGCCAGCGAATCTCGAGTCCAAAGTCGCGAGCCATCAGCTTCCACGGCTCGACATTCGCATCATGCTCCATCTGCGACAGAATAATCTCGTCGCCTGCCTGCAAATGCCGGCCAATCGAACGCGATAAGTGAAACGTTATCGACGTCATATTCTGACCGAAAATTATTTCATTTGGTGATGGCGCATGCAGAAAGTCGGCCATCGCGGCTCTAGCCTCATCCGCTACCGCGCCAGCGAGATCTGAGGTGCGGAAGTACCCGCCGATATTGGCGTTCTTGTGCAGCAGACATTCCAATATTCGATCGGCGACCATCTGTGGCACCTGCGTGCCGGCGGGATTATCAAAATACAGCCGTGGTTTGCCATTGTCCGTTTCGGACAGCGCCGGATACTGCGCACGAATGGTCATGAGGTCGATCGTCATGGAATTGATCAGGAAGACTACTCCTGCGCTTTGCCGCCCCACTTTTCGCGATGAGCATCTTCAGCGCGCTGGCGAACTTTAGCATGGCGCCGCGTCAGCAACAGAGAATTAGGATCGCAGACTTCGGCCTTGATCAATCCGAGGTCATACGCTGCGTCGAACAAACTCGGATACCAGCGTTCCCAGTTCGGCAGCAATAATTCAACCTGATCGCGAAGATTCATGCACGCAATGTAACTGAGCGTTACAGTCGTGACAATGCGTTTGAGAAAACCCGACTATTCTATAAGCATGCGCGTGCCGAGTATCCCGGCAGCGAGCAACATTGCGCCAAGAACAACCGTTTGCATCAGCGTTGCTCCAAAAACGACTGTCTGCGCTTGAGGAATCCAGGTTGTCGGCACATCGAGCATTCCCTGTGGTACGACGGTCAACAACTTGGAAACTGCAATCGCGAGTTGCGTAGCCGGCTTGATAGCGAAAACACCCCCGATCAACATTGCAACAGGAAGTGCAAGTCGCCGCACCCAGAGCCGGCGACGAATTCGCGTCACGACGCGTGCACTAAATCCGTCGTCTGCAATTGGCTCCGATTGGAACATCGACTCCAGCAAGCGATCTTCAGCGTCTTTTAGTTTCTCAACCATGTTGATGATCTTTGATGTCAAAACTTGTCCTGATCTTTTCCTTACCGCGGAAGATTACAGATTTGACCGTGCCTACCGGCAGTCCGGTCGCCTCACCAATCTCGCGATGTGACAGTCCACATGCGTACGACATAACCATGATCGCACGCTCCTCCTGCGTGAGTACTGCGAGAAGCTTGTCCAGATCAGAAACTTCGTCCGTACTCTGAGTGTAGCTCCTCGATTCCAATTGTGCGACGTACCGTGCCTCATCAAGAACCTCTGCATATCGCTTGGACTTGCGTTTCGATTGCAGAAAGGTTGTGTAAGCGACCTTGAGCAACCAGCCGATAAACGACCCGCGCCCCGAGAATGTCTGCAGCTTGTCCCAGGCATGCAAGAAGCACTCCTGTGCCAGATCATCGGCCTCATCGAATGAGCCACCCGTGAGCTTGCGCAGGAAATTCCTGACCTGCGACTGGTGGCGGCGGATCAACTCGCCGAAGGCCGTCGTGTCCTGCGACGCGACGGCCAGCGCTACGAGGTACTGATCCTCGCCTTCCAGCCGTGTTGCTGCCTGAATTATTGCTCACGCTCCGTGTAGCGCCACATGATCAGGTAGGCGATACCGATACAAAACGGTAGCGCTGCACCTGCCAGCACACCGTAAAGCGCTTCTATCGCATAAAAGGACACTGAAAAGCCGATCAATACCATACCCGCGGCGATTGCCAGCCAGATCAGCGCGAGGCGCAGGTCCTTGTGTTCCACAGGCTTCGAACCGCCGAGGCGATCGATAAGCTCCGGCGTCAGTTCCTGTCCTTTGTCGAGCGCTGTGCGGATCGTCGTTTGCAGGTCGCCGCGCGCCCTGTAACGAAACCAGAAAAACAGGCTGACGATGACCGTCAGCCCTAAAAACATAACAATTGGTACCCATTCTCCAGCCACTTTTCTCACTCCATTTTGATAGTTTTCTGCTGTTTCAGCAGTTCTCATCAGGTAGATGCCTGCTGCGGCAGATTTGGATGCAAAATATCTATGCTATTGTTTTATATGGCCTTTATTATGTGGAATCGAGCCCGGATTCACTGCATTCGTGGTGCACGCGTCATATGGCCGGCGTGCCCGGTCAACCAATACTCGAGCGCAACATTTTTGGTACAACGGCCGCACTGGACAAGTAACGCCAGTTTAAACCCGTTTCTGGCCAGCTGACCAACACCGAGCAATTGTCTTGCGCACCTCTAACGGTACCGGTTCAGTATCTTCTTGAGTTCTTTTCTGCCGGGATGCAATTTGTCGAGTGGATACTCCGACAGGGGCGTATCGATATTTCCCATCAAGCCGTGCATTTCCTTACGCGACTCGTCAATGTACAACAGACCTGTTGTGATTTCGCCGGCGTTAAAATGATCACGCAGGAACTTGAATGAGACAGCGCGACTCGTTGGATCGTAATTCTTGTCAACCTTGCGCAGAACGATTTTGCTACCGTCATGTAATTCAATTGGCATCGCAGATCCATCATTGTAGGCCGCCTTTATCTCTTCCGCGGGAGGTACGTAGTCGGCGTCGACTACATGATGATAGAACTGCCGCGTGTGCGCATAGCTCTTGGTCGAACCCTCATGGTCGTTGAAGGTTACGCAGGGACTAATAACGTCGACCAGCGCAAAACCATCGTGCAATAACGCGCCCTGAATCAGCGGTATAAGCTGTTCCTTGTCACCCGAAAAACTCCTCGCGATGTAGGTGGCGCCGAGCGACAAAGCCGTACTGACAGGATCGATCGGCTCCTGTTGATTCGGTAATCCTTTTTTGGGTTTGCTGCCGATATCAGCGGATGCCGAAAACTGGCCCTTGGTCAGGCCATAGACACCATTGTTCTCAATGATGTAGCACATGTTCAAGTTGCGCCTGATCGCGTGAACGAACTGTCCCGCTCCGATCGACAAGGAATCCCCATCTCCCGATACGCCAATATAGGTCAGCGTACGATTGGCGGCGTTGGCTCCGGTCGTAACCGATGGCATACGGCCGTGCACCGCATTGAACCCGTGAGACTGGCTGACAAAGTAAGCTGGTGTCTTGGATGAACAACCAATGCCGCTCATCTTGGCCAACATGTGCGGCTCGATATTCAGTTGGAAAACGGCTTGAATAATTGCGGTCGTTACCGAATCATGCCCACAACCCGCGCATAACGTCGACACCGTGCCTTCATAGTCCCTGGCCGTCAGTCCGAGCTTATTCCGCGGCATGTTCGGGTGGGCAACCTCGGGTTTCGCAATGTAACTCATGCAGCCTGTCCTTTACTCCGCTCCTCGAGCACGTTTTCTACAACGAAGTCGGCATTGAGGGGCATGCCGTTATAGTGCAATAGCGATACCAGCTTCGATGGCTCAGATTCACAATCGAGGATCAGCAGAGTACGAAGCTGTGCGTCACGATTCTGTTCAACGACGTAGACAACCTCATGTTTGTCGATGAACTCTTTTATCTCGTCGCTGAATGGAAACGCCCTGACCCGACAATAATTCAGCGGCACGTTTTGTTCGGCGAGGCGATCAATCGCTTCCCTGCATGCACCGTCTCCGCTACCAACGGTGAGAATTGCCGCCTTGTTGAACTTCGAATACTGAATTTCGGCTTGCGGTACCATCGTCCGCGCCGTCTCCCACTTGACCAGCAGCCGGTCGAGAACGTCCTGATACTGTGCAGAATCTTCGGTATAAGCACCGTACCTGGTGTGCCCCGAACCGCGCGTGAAATACGAGCCTTTCGGGTGCGTGCCGGGAAGCGTTCGATACGGAATGCCGTCGCCATCGACGTCAAGGTAGCGATAAAACTGCTCCATATCCTCGAGTTCTTCCGCGGACAGCACCTTGCCGCGATCCGGAACGTAGCTCTCGTCGATCTCGAATTCCGGAACCATCCAGTCGTTCATGCCGATATCGAGGTCTGACAGGACCATGACGGGAGTCTGCAAGCCCTCGGCAAGATCAAATGACGCCAGCGCCATGTGGAAGCACTCGCTCGGATCAGCCGGGAACAGCAGGACGTGCTTCGTGTCCCCGTGTGATGCATAAGCACAGCTGAGAATGTCGGCTTGCTGCGTTCGGGTCGGCATACCCGTCGACGGGCCGACGCGTTGTACGTTAAACACGACCGCAGGTAATTCCGCATAGTAAGCGAAACCGAGAAACTCGCTCATTAGTGAGATTCCCGGGCCACTCGTGGGCGTAAACGATCGTGCGCCGTTCCAACTCGCACCAAGCACCATACCGATCGCCGCGAGCTCATCTTCGGCCTGGATGATGCAGTAGGTTCGTTTGCCCGTATCCGGGTCGACACGATATTGCGAACAAAATGAGCGAAACGCATCCATCAAAGACGTCGACGGCGTAATCGGATACCAGGCACCAACCGTTGCGCCGGCATACATGCATCCGAGTCCCGCGGCCGTATTGCCGTCAATGACGATATGCCCTTTCGTCCCGTCCATGGCCGCCACCTTCTTGGGCAACGGACAAACGAAATTCTCGTTCGCGTAGTCGAAGCCAAGTCGAATCGCTTCCATATTCGAACCAATTAGCTGCTGCTTGTCGGCGAAAGCTCGTTCAATCAAGCCTGTTATCGTTTCGAGGTCGATGTCGAGAAGTGCCGCGAGCGCGCCAACATAAGCAATATTCTTCATCAGAATGCGTGCCCGTGCGCCCTTGAAATGCTCGTTGCACATTCTCGACAAGGGAATACCGAGTACCGTGACATCATCACGATTCAGCAATTTGTTCCGCGGCCAGGTTGAGTCGTAGATCAACCAGCCGCCGGGTGATACTTCGGCCAGGTCGCGGGCATAGGTTTGCGCGTTCATCGCGACCATCACGTCGACCCGGCCGGAACGCGACTGGTAACCGTCCCCGGTTACGCGGATCTCATACCAGGTCGGCAATCCCTGAATATTGGACGGGAAATAATTCTTGCCAACGACAGGGATGCCCATCTGAAAGATCGACTTCATCAGCAAGCTGTTGGCACTCGCCGAGCCGGTACCGTTGACCGTGGCTATCTTGATGACGACGTCGTTGACTGTGGCCATTTTGGTATCGCTGCTACGCTGCCGGCGCTGCCGGTTGTATTTGACCGTCAGCTGCCTCGTCGGCCGCATACGGGAGCAGTACCGTCGATTTCTGCATATCCCATGCACCGGTCGGGCAACGCTCGGCGCACAATCCACAGTGCACGCAGAGATCCTCATCTTTGATCATCACGCGGCTTGTTTGTGGCAAGTCCTTTGACACGTAAAGCGCTTGCTCGTGGTTTTCGGCCGGCGCCGACAGGCGCATTCTGAGATCGGCTTCGTCACCGTTCTCGGTAATCGTCAGGCAGTTCACCGGGCAAATGTCGATGCAGGCGTCGCACTCAATGCACAGCTCCGCAGCAAACACAGTTTGGATATCACAATTCAGGCAGCGTTCGACCTCCTGAACAGTCTGCTCAGCTGTAAAGCCAAGTTCGACCTCGATGTCGATTTTCTTAAATCGTTCCCTGAGATCGACGTGTGGCATCAGGCGTCGCGCCGCAGGATCGTAGTCGTTTGAATAGCTCCATTCGTGCATGCCCATTTTTTGGCTGGCGAGGTTCATACCGACCGGCAGCCGATTCTGGAGATCTTCGCTGTGGCAATACTTATGAATTGAAATCGCCGCTTCGTGACCGTGTGCAACGGCCCAGATGATGTTTTTTGGCCCGAACGCCGAATCGCCGCCAAAAAATATGCCGTCTCGAGTGCACATCATCGTTGCCTCATCGACGACCGGGCATTCCCACTCATTGAACTCGATGCCGATATCCCGCTCGATCCATGGAAACGCGTTATCCTGCCCGATCGCGAGTATCACATCGTCACACGGAATGGTCTTCTCGCCAGTCACTGTGCCACGATCGATGCGACCGGCATCGTCGATGTTGTACTCCATTAATTCGAAGGTCATGCCGACAAGCTTGCCGTCCTCGATAACGAAGTCCTTGGGCGAATGATTAACGAGGATTTCCACGTTCTCTTCTTCGGCGTCCTCGAGTTCCCAGTCCGACGCCTTGAAAAAACCGCGCGGCTTGCGCGCCATCACCTTGACGTCGTTTGCCCCGAGTCTTAGAGACGTGCGGCAGCAATCCATCGCCGTATTACCGACGCCAATGATCAGTACGTTCTTGCCAATCGAATCGATGTGCTCGAAGGCGACAGATTCCAGCCAATCGATACCGATGTATATGTTCTCCGAATCATAGCGGCCTGGAATTTCGAGATTCTTGCCTCGTGGCGCGCCAGTGCCCACGAACACGGCATCGAAACCCTGATCGAGCAATTCCTTCATGCTATCGATGCTGTGATTGAGCTTGAGATCAACACCCATATCGAGGATATAAGCGATCTCTTCATCGAGTACTTTTGGCGGCAGCCGAAACTGCGGGATATTGGTACGCATCAAACCGCCGGTTGTATCCAGTGCCTCAAAGATAGTGACTTCATAGCCCAGCGGAGCGAGATCGTTCGCGACAGTTAATGACGCACATCCTGCTCCTACCAGCGCAACGCGTTTGCCGTTGGTTTTCGATGGCGCTCGCGGCAAGCGACCGCTGATATCATCACGATGATCCGCCGCGACCCGTTTCAGGCGGCATATCGCGACAGGCCTGTCTTCGACCCGGCCACGTCGGCAAGCGGGCTCACAGGGACGGTCGCAGACTCGGCCGAGGATGCCCGGAAACACGTTTGAATTGCGGTTTTCGATGTATGCGTCGCTGAATCGCCCCTGGGCAATCAAGCGAATGTACTCGGGAACATCAGTATGCGCAGGACATGCCCACTGGCAATCGACGACTTTGTGAAAGTACTCGGGGTGGGAGGTATCAGTCGGTTTCATTCCAAGCTCGCGCCGGACATATACGTCCACCCGGCATACAGTCCGATCCCGTATTTGGCGCTAGCATAGCGGGATCGACCGGAAAGTAAATACTTTTTGGGATTAACGCGGACGGGTGAATTCGAGCCGTTGTCCGGCTATCACACCGGTTAGCGCGCCGCCACGATACACGACCTCGCCGTTAACGATCGTCGTATCGATAGTTGACGAAAACTCGTGACCCTCGAATGGCGACCAACGACACTTGTAGAGCAGATTGGACTGCTCGACTTTATGCGACCGACTTGCATCGACAATGACGAGATCGGCGAAGCATCCTTCTCGGACGTAGCCGCGATCCGTGACGCCAAAAATATCTGCTGGTGCATGACTCGTTCGATCAACGAGAAGCTCGAGACTAATTTGTTGCGCGGCGGCCAGATCGAATAGCGTCAACAATGCGTGTTGCACCAGCGGCAATCCAGACGGCGCCTTGAAGTAGCTGCGCCTTTTCTCGCCAGCTGTGTGGGGCGCGTGATCGGTCGCGACAATATCGATGCGGCCTTCGTTGAGTGCCTTGATGAGGGCCTCTCGGTCAGCGGCTGACTTGATCGCGGGATTGCACTTGATTCGCGTACCCTGATCTTCGTAACGAGATTCGTCGAACCACAGATGATGCACACAGACTTCGGCGGTGATTCGTTTCTCGGAGCGGTGTGCTTTCGAGAACAAACCCATTTCAATCGCCGTCGTCAGATGCAGGATATGCAGCAAAGCGTCGTGCCGGCGCGCCAGTTCAACTGCCATGCTGGACGATTGCAGGCATGCGTTCGCGGAACGAATATTCGGATGTTCCGACATTGGCACATGCTCGCCATACTTTTTCTTCGCGTGGGCTTCATTTTCCCAGATCGTCGGCGAGTGTTCACAGTGTGTTACTACCATCATCGGCGCGTGCTCAAACACCTGCTCCAGAACAGCGGGGTCGTCTACCAGCATGTCACCGGTCGAAGCGCCCATGAATACCTTGATACCGCAAGCGTCGCCGACCCGGAGTTTTTTTATCTCCTCGATATTGTGATTCGTCCCGCCGAGATAGAAGCCGTAGTTGGCCGAGCAACGGGCCTGGGCGATTCGATACTTATCAGCCAATGCTTCACGGGTCGTCGTCTTCGGATTAACGTTGGGCATATCCATGAAGCTCGTGATGCCGCCGGCAGCAGCCGCTGCTGATTCGGTCGCGAGATCGCCCTTGTTGGTCAGGCCGGGCTCTCGAAAGTGCACCTGATCGTCAATCATGCCTGGAATCAGGTAGCAACCACGTGCGTCGATTACCTCGACTCCCTCGCCGGCCGCGATGTTGGCGGCGACCTTCTCTATTCGCTGTCCCCTGACTAACACATCAGCGTCGCGAATCATGCCCTCGTTGACGAGACGGGCATTCGTAATCAGCAGCTTGCTCATCGTGATGATTATGAAAGGCCCGCACGGCAAAAGCCATCGGGAGTTCTACCATCGAAGGATCGGAATTTTGCGGGCCGCGCCCGGGTGTGCGATAACCGCTCTGGCAAACGGGTTTCGAGCGATCAATGGGCGACACCGATTACCTGCAACGAATTCAAAATGCGTCAGTCTATGACGTAGCCGTCGTATCGCCTCTGGATTTCGCGCGTAATCTGTCAGCGCGCCAGAAGAACCGAATCTGGCTGAAACGTGAGGACCTGCAGCCGGTTTTCTCTTTCAAGCTGCGTGGCGCCTACAACAAACTCGCAGCGCTGTCGGACGGTGAGTTGGCCAATGGCGTTATCTGCAGTTCCGCTGGCAATCACGCACAAGGCGTTGCGTTGGCGGCGCAATGCCGCGGCATTCGCTCCGTCATCGTGATGCCTGTCACGACACCTTCAATCAAAGTAGATGCGGTGCTCGCCCTGGGCGGAGAGGTCATTCTATTTGGCGACACCTACGATGATGCCTACGCGCACGCTCGCGAACTGGAAAAGCAACGAGATCTTGTCTTTATCCACCCGTTCGATGACACCGATGTCATTGCCGGACAAGGCACGATTGCTGTGGAGATTCTGCAGCAGACGACTGAAGATATCGATGCGATATTCGTGCCGATAGGTGGCGGCGGGCTGATCGCCGGAATCGCTGCGTACATCAAGTCGGTGCAGCCCAATATCCGAATCATCGGTGTCGAGCCGGACGATTCCGCAGCGATGCGTGACTCGATTGCAGCCGGTGAACCGGTCGTCCTCGATCATGTCGGCATATTCGCGGACGGTGTCGCTGTGCGACGCGTGGGCGATGAGACGTTTCGTCTATGCCAACAATATGTCGACGAGATCATTACCGTCGACACCGATCAGATCTGCGCCGCGATCCGGGATATATTTGAAGATACGCGTTCAATTGTCGAGCCTGCCGGCGGTCTCAGTGTAGCCGGTGTCAAAAAGTACATCGCTGACAATCACATTGAGAACCAGACATTGATTACGATTAATTGCGGCGCCAATGTCAATTTCGATCGTCTCCGCCATATTGCCGAGCGCGCAGCAGTTGGCGAACAAACCGAGATGTTGCTCGCGATCGAGATTCCCGAAGAGCCAGGCAGCTTTCGGAGATTCTGCGAGTTGATCGGGCGGCGCGGCATCACCGAATTCAACTATCGCTACAGCGACAGGAAGAAAGCGCACATCTTTGTCGGTGTGCAACTGAGCCGCGGCGCACTTGAGCGGCAGGAACTCGTGACCGAACTAAACGATGCCGGTTATCCGGTGGAGGATCTGAGCGACAATGAGATGGCGAAGCTGCATGTGCGTCATATGGTCGGCGGACGCTCCGCGGGCATTGCCAACGAACGATTGTTTCGTTTCGAATTTCCCGAACGGCCCGGAGCCTTGCTCGAATTCCTGGACGCCATCGGCACCGACTGGAATATCAGCCTGTTTCATTATCGCAATCACGGTTCGGACTATGGCCGGATTCTCGCGGGAATTGACGTACCCGAGAACGAGACTGCAGAACTCGAAGCGCATCTCACCGATCTCGGCTACACGCACTGGGAAGAAAGCGATAATCCGGCGTACGCGATGTTCCTTTCCTGACGCCTGGTCGCGAAGTGACCGGTCAATACGATCCGGATTTCTGAGCAGCCCACGCCAGATCGGTTGTTTGTTTCATCAGGACTGGTGATGGCCTCGCGCAAACTGCTGTTTTCACCACATTTCGCGCAAGCGCGACGCCACATTTAGGCACCTGTCCGAACTGACTTCCTGCCGTCTTGTGGACGCCTCGGCACGGCCATGAAAACATTTTTGCATCGTTGCAAGCAGTGAGTCAGTCAAGAATCGGCTACGGGCGCCATAAACGTGTTTGTCACCGTCGCGACGTTGCTGAGTGACGTGGTACTTAAGCGGCGCAACAAGCGATAACGATTGCTTCGCGCGCGTCATCGCAACGTACAGCAGCCGGCGCTCTTCCTCGATCATCTCGGGCTTACCGGTCGCAAACTCCGACGGGAAGTTGCCATCCGCGACGTTAAGGATAAATACGGCCTCCCACTCCTGACCTTTTGCTGAATGCACGGTCGACAACACAAGATAATCCTCATCGAGCAAAGGGTCACCGGCGAGATCGCCGGCAGCATTTGGCGGATCGAGCGTCAGCTCAGTAAGAAAACGCTCTCGCGTCGGATAACGCCCTGAGATCTGCTCGAGTTGCTCGAGATCCGCTTCCCGCGTATCGAGTCCATCGTAGAGCCGTTCAAGATGCGGCTGATACCAGCGTCGAACCTGACTGAGTTGTGGCTGCCAGCCGGCGTCTTCAGCTTCGACGGCCGACAGGGTCTCCATCAAATCACAGAAAATGGCCCAGTCGTTTGCCGCCGCTGACGGCGGTCGAAAGTCACGCAGTGTCGAGAACAAGAAGTCGCCACCAGCCAGTTTTTCGAAGCACCGCGATGCATACGCGGGCCCCATACCTGGCAACAGCTTCAGAACGCGAAATGCAGCAACCTCGTTTTTTGGATTCTCGGCCCATTTGAGTACCGACAACAGGTCTTTGACATGCGCTGCCTCCAGAAACTTGAGACCGCCATATTTGACGTAGGGAATATTGCGCCGGACCAGTTCGAGTTCGAGCCTGTCGCTGTGATGGGCACCGCGAAACAGTACGGCCTGATCCATGAGTTGCATGCCCATTTCGCGGTTTTCCAGAATCCCGTCGATGACGTATTCGGTCTCGGCATCACCATCCTCGACAGTTACATACCGCGGCCTGCCGCCATTTTTGTTGTTCTTATTTGAAAACAGGTTCTTTCGATACTGCCTTTCGCTTTCCGCGATCAGACAGTTGGCCGCATCCAGAATTTGCTGCGTGGATCGGTAATTTTCCTCGAGTGGTATCACCTGCGCCGACGGCATGAACTGATCCGGAAAACCGAGAATATTCTCTACCTCTGCCGCACGAAACGAATAGATTGACTGCGCGTCATCGCCGACAACAGTGACGCCGTCTCCATCCGGCTTTAGCGCGCGCAGAATTTGCGCCTGCACGAGATTCGTATCCTGATACTCGTCGACCAGAACATGATCGAACCATGAGCCGATTTGCTGCGCAAATTCCCCGTCAGCAACGAGGTGGTTCCAATACAGCAAGAGATCGTCGTAATCGAGGACCTGGCTTTGTTGTTTGCGAGCTACGTAACATCTGAATAACTCGCGCAGCTCCGCTTCCCAATCAGCGCACCAGGGGTAGGATTCATTGAGAACGCCAATGAGCGGTTTCTGCGAGTTCACACAACGCGAGTAGATTGCGAGGCACGTGTCTTTTTTCGGAAAACGTCGCGACTTTCGCGACAGCGCCAGTTCATGTCTCGTGACATCGATGACATCGGCGGCATCGCCTCTGTCGAGCACCGAGAATCCCGGGTCCAGACCGAGATTGGCCGCAAATCGTCGCAACAGACGATTCGCGACAGAGTGAAACGTACCCGACCATGGCAGGACACCCGCCGCTATTGCGCCGGTATTGCCACCTGTCACAGATCGTCTGACGATGGCATCGACTCGCCGCGTCATTTCCTGTGCCGCGCGCCGGGTGAATGTCAGCAACAAGATACGTTCGGGACTGACGCCCTGGATAATCAGGTGCGCGACACGATGTGCCAGGGTCATCGTCTTGCCAGTGCCGGCCCCGGCGATAACCAGCAACGGTCCGGCCTGAAACACCTCGTCCGCCGGTCTGCACCCGTACTCAGCCGCCTGGCGCTGAGCCGGATTCAGCATCTCAAGATAGTCGTCAATACGCTCGACCGCCTGCACAGCTTCTCCCCGGTGGAAAAGTCTGTATTTTTATACAGTACTGTATGAATTTACAAGTTCAGGTGCTTGGTTTCGTGAGAAATTCTTCGATCAGGCGGGCGAGCAAGCCCGGTTGTTCGAAGTGCAGCATGTGGCCGGCGTCCTCTATCCACGCGACTTGCCGCCGCGGAAACGGCAGATCTATATGCGATCCAAAATCACTGCGGCGCCCCGCCACCAGCAGTACCTCGGCCGCTACGTTGCGCCAACAGGCCTCGGCCTCCGCGCGCCGATACAAAACTGGACCGGGAAGCTTGTGGGCGGGATCGGCGCGTAGCCGTATGCGGCCGTCAGTATTTTCTTCAGCCCATTCCCGTGCGACGAATTCTGCCTGCGCCGATGTCATACGCGGGCTCTTGCGACGAATCGTTTTCGCAAGTGTGCTGAAATTATCGCGTTCACTGTATTCCGGCCTCGTATGACTGCACTCAATCCAGTCCCGGTAGCGGTCCGGTGCCTCGGTCGGATCAGTATCAGGCAGTCCAACGCCCTCCAGGTTAATGACGCTGACGACACGTTCCGGAATTGCACCAGCATACAGGCCCGCGACGTTGCCGCCCATACTGTGGCCAACCAGCCGCACGGGCGCATCAGGGCTGTAGTGCCTGAGCAGATGATCAAGATCGGCGAGGTAGTCAGGAAACCAATAGGTCGGCGCGTCGACCGCTGTGCGTCCAAAACCGCGCCAGTCAGGTGCTATTACGAACCAGTCGCGGCGCAATTCATCGACGACGAACTGAAACGTCGATCCGGTATCCCCCCAACCGTGCAAATAGACGAGCAACGGGTCACTGGCGCTGCCCCATTCGCTCACTTCGTAGTCGACGCCACGAATACTGAGACGAGCCGATCGTCGTGCTCGCTTCGGCTCGTATGTGTGACTGCCGGGCATGACTGTGCATCATGCCCTATTCCGCGCGCCGTGTAGTCTGTATAAAAGGGATCACGCATCCCTCTGAGGCCCTCTAAGCTGTTGAAATGACCGAATGACGTTCGAGATCGCACTTGTCCTCGGCATACTTGGCATCTCGCTGATTCTCTTTATCAGCGAAGTCATTCGCATGGATCTCGTCGCCCTGCTGGTGCTCGGCGCACTGGCAATCGCGGGGCTCGTCACCTCGGAACAGGCGTTCGACGGATTCTCGAACGGTGCTGTCATTACGGTCTGGGCAATGTTCATCCTCAGCGAAGGTCTCACGCGCACCGGTATCGCCGACATTATTGGCCGCCAGGTCATGCGCCTGGGCGGACGCCGCGAGTTTGCGATGATCGTCGTCATCATGATTACCGGTGCGGTCCTGTCGGCCTTCATGAATAACATTGGTGTGGCGGCGCTGATGTTGCCGGTCGTTGTCGAGGTTGCGCGCCGCACTCGCATCCCGGCATCCCGATTGCTGATGCCACTCGCCTATTCGACGTTACTTGGCGGTCTGATGACGCTGATTGGTACACCGCCCAATCTGTTGATCAGCGCGTCACTGGCTCGTTTCGGCTACGAGCCGTTCAAATTGTTCGACTTCACGCCACTGGGCGGTGCCGTTATGGTTGTTGGCGTTTTGTTCGTGGCCTTGTTCGGCCGATTTCTGCTGCCAAAGCAACGTGCCGAACGCGGTAAGCATGTCAGCCAACGCAGCTTGCGTTCGCGCTACAAGCTACACGAACGGACTTTCTTGATGCGTGTACCGACGCATTCAATACTCGTCGGCAAAACGCTTGCTGAAAGCCGCATCGGCAGTTCGACCGGGCTGATTATTCTCGCGCTCGTCCGCCATGGGCGCAGCGAGACACTACCGAGCCGTCAGACAGTGCTGCGCGGTGGCGATGGCATACTGGTTCAGGGTCGTGTCGACCAATTCCGCGAGCTGCGCCGCTGGTCAGATCTCGTCATTGAACGTGAAGCGCCTGTACTGAAATCCATGGTCGCCGCCAAGATCGCTTATGCCGAAGTAACGATCGCAGAAACATCTCCACTCGTATCGGAACTCGTTCGTCACGCGGGATTCCGCACCCGATTCAACGTGGCTGTCATAGGTTTGCGGCGCAGAAACCAATACCGTTTGACAAATTTGGCCTACGTTCCCTTGCGCAAGGGCGAGCGCGTGCTTGTGCAAGGCGAAATCGAAGCGATTGAACAGCTCGAAAAGTTCTCCGACTTTGCGGAGGTCGAGGTTCTAAGCGATGAGGGCCTCGCGGAGCAATACCACACCGACGAACGTATGTTTGTCGTGAGACTACCCAAATCAAGCGATCTCGTTGGCGCGACACTGCGCAAGAGTCGCCTTGCCGATGTATTCGATTTTCGTGTCGTGTCAATTTTTCGCGACGGCTCACTAACGGTAATGCCGCGCGGCGATGAGGACCTGCTCGGCGGAGACCTGCTGTTGATCGAGGGCCAGCCCACCGATCTCGACGTACTGCGCGGCTTTCAGGAGCTCGAGATCGAGACCGCGGTGGCGGCGAATCTTGGTGCGTTCGAATCCGAGCGGCTTACCTTGATGGACGCGACGCTCGATCCTCGAAGTAGTCTCGCGGGCCGCACGGTCGGGGAACTCAATTTTCGCGAGCGCTACGGCATTGAGCTTGCGGGGATCTGGCGAGAAGGTGAAACGGTTGGCACCGAGCTGGCTGACGAACGCCTGCAGATCGGTGACGCATTGCTTCTTCTTGGGCCCCGCGATCGCCTGCAGCTGCTTACGTCGGACTCCGATTTCCTGATCCTCACGCCGTTGGGCCAGAAACCTCCAGACACACGCCGCGCGCCGCTCGCTGCCATCATCATGTCTGCCGTCGTCATCTCGGTGATGATGGGTATGGCGCCGATATCGGTCGCGGCCGTGGTCGGAGGGAGCATTATGGTGCTAACCGGTTGCCTGAATATGGAACAGGCGTACCGGGCTATCGACTGGCGCGCAATATTCCTGATCGCAGGCATGTTGCCACTCGGCACGGCAATGCAGGAGACAGGCGCTGCAACCTATCTCGCCGGGCAAGTCATGAATCTGCTTGGGGATGCGGGTCCATGGCCCGTCATCATGGGCCTTTACGTACTTACGGCCATGGCAACGATGATCATTCCAACGGCGGCCCTGGTCGTGTTGATGGCCCCCATCGTGCTTTCGGCGATGTCCGACATGGGGCTGCAGCCAGAGACCGCAATGATGGCGGTCGCGATGGCGGCCTCGGCGAGTTTTACAAGTCCGATATCGCATCCGGCAAACATCCTTGTTATGGGTCCGGGCGGTTACCGCTTTATCGACTACCTCAAAGTTGGTGTGCCACTGACTATCGTCGTGTTCATTACCGTTATGGTATTGCTGCCGATACTCTGGCCCCTGCAGGCTATATAGCGAGACAGGAAGAACAAAAATGACAACAACTGTCGTTATCGTTGGCGCTGGTCACGCGGCCGGCCAGGCCATCGCAACACTTAAGCAAAATGAGTTCGCGGGTCGAATCGTCCTTGTCGGCGACGAATCCTATCTCCCATATCAGCGGCCACCACTATCGAAAAAGTTCCTGGCTGGAGAGATGCCGGCAGAGCGACTGTATTTGAAACCCGCATCTTTTTATGCGGACGATCGCATTGACGTGTGCCTCGACACGCGCGTCGACAGCATTGATCGTGAGGCGCATACAATACGAACGGCCGAGCGCACAGAGCTCGTCTACGATAAGTTGATTCTTGCGGTGGGATCGCGCGTGCGGAAGGTGCCGGTACCCGGAAGCGAGCTTGCCGGCGTGCACTACCTTCGCAGCATTGCAGACGTTGAACGCATACGGGCGGGCATGTCCAAGGGCAAGCGCCTTGTGATTATCGGCGCCGGCTATATCGGCCTGGAAGTCGCTGCGGTTTGCCGGCAACTCGGTCTCGATGTGACGGTCATCGAGATGACAGACCGTGTGATGAGCCGCGTCGTATCACCCAACGTATCGGACTTCTATCAGCTCGAGCATACAAATCGTGGCGTCGAGTTGCTGCTGTCAACCGAGCTTACTGCTTTTCAGGGCAAGAAGCGTGTCAAATCGGTAGCGACCGACAATGCGCAGACGATTCCGGCGGACCTCGTCGTTGTCGGTATCGGGATTTTGCCTAACACAGAACTCGCCGAGGCCGCGGGACTTCGCGTGGATGACGGAATAGTGGTCAACGACCAGTGCCAAACGGCGGATCCGGACGTCTACGCAATTGGTGACTGCACGTCGCATCCGAACAGCATCTATGGCCGGCGGCTACGCCTCGAGTCCGTTCACAACGCCCTTGAACAGGCGAAGACCGCGGCCAGCAACATCTGCGGTATCGAAACGCATTACTCGGACGTGCCGTGGTTCTGGTCAGATCAATACGACCTCAAACTGCAGATTGCGGGGTTGTCGCAGGGATACGATGCGGTCGTACTTCGAGGTGATCCTGCCGGCAGGAGCTTCGCCTGCCTGTATTTGAAGGGCGGATCACTCATTGCAGTTGACGCCGTTAACGCGCCGCGAGACTTCATGCAATCCAAAGCACTGATTGCGGACCACGCTGTCTGTGACATGGAGCAACTTGCCGATGTGGGCATCGCGCTTAAGGATCTGGAGTAGTCGCTAGCTCAAGCCGCGGTATCTCGATCGCCAGATTGGCGCTGATTGCAACCGGACCTTGCTCGACTGAATAAGCTTTCGCAGCAAATGATTCTACGCCTTCCGTATTGAGTCCGCTGAATTCACCACTGCCGCCAACAACCCTGGCAGTGCCCAGCGCGCCCGGTCCGGAAGTAATATTGCCGTTCCAGATTCCGCGCCAGTTGTCGCCCGAACTCCAGTGCGCCGGAACGACGATCTCGCGCAGATAACTCCAGTAGTTTTCGCTCTGCTCTACGAACAGGCTGCCCCGCCCCGGCAGATAGATGTGCCAGACGCTGTCGACGAGCGCCTTGCCGTTGAGAATGTTCGTGCTTTCTGAATCGGACGAGAACTTTATTCCAATTCCGACGGCCTGATTGCGGCTATCGGCAAGGACGGTCGCCATCGCGACGGTTTTGCGAATGGGTGGCTCCCAGAGTTGCAGAACCTTCGCCGGATACGGCGCTACCTGTGACTCGCCGTCATTTGTAAAAATCAGTGCATCTGCGGCGACGGCCGAGTAGTTGAGGCTAATTAGTTCGTTGTCCGTCACCGACAATGGTGACAGGCTGTTTTGTGCTGTGAACGGGTTGAAGTACAGCAGCGCAGCCAAAGCTGCCGCGCCGACAACCATGCCGAGAAACAGGGATATCAGGTACTTCATTCGTCATTGACCCCTTCGTCGTCGAACTCCGCGGAGACTAATGCCGTTATAAGCTCGATACGTCCGGCCGGTGCATCTTCAAAGCCTGATGTATCGGCGACCCAGCGTTCAGTGACATGACCTTGCAGCACGGAGAATTCGCGTGTGCCGCGACGCAGCTCGCCGATTCGATAACCTGCCTCGGACGGCTCTGTCTGCATATTCAAGAAAACGGAGCCGCGGGCCGGCAAATGCAAGACCCATTCAACGATATCCCCGGATTCTGCGTGGCTGGCCGCGACCCGACTGGCAACACCTACAACAGCATCTTTGGCGTTGCGTATTTTGAATAGCTCGGCACGAGTATCGGCGAACTGCTCGTCGGCCGGCCACTCGAGGCCCGCGGGAAGCGGGTTCGGCTGTGCCGATGCGCCGATCATGATGCGATCCATCGGCACATTGATATGAAACGATTCAGTATTGCCCTGGTTAGGATGAACCACGATCAATGAGTTCTCGCGGGACTGATTGACGACCGGAAAGTAATACAACACGGCGCCCGCAGCTGCCAGACCGAGGAGAATTCCTACAATGAAAGTCCTAAACATGGCCCAAGTTTAGTTAAATTGGCGGTAGGGTAGTACTCCTCACCATCAATTTGTGACAGAACGCACATAAGTGCAGACTTGATCGTCATGACAATGCCGATTTGCCTATGGTCCGGGCCTCGAAATGTCTCGACGGCCCTAATGTACAGTTTCGCTCAGCGCGGCGATATCCGCGTTGTTGATGAGCCGCTTTATGGCCACTACTTGCGCGTCTCCGGCGCCGATCATCCGGGGCGGAACGAAGTACTCGCAGCGTTGAACTGCGATGGCGACGAGGTCATGCGCGGCCTGATCAGGGCGCAAGCAGAGCGGCCGGCGAAACGCCTTTTCATCAAACACATGGCACATCATCTCATCGACATCGACCTCGATTTCGTACTCCAAACCTGCAACGTTTTCTTGATTCGAGATCCGCACGAGATGCTGCCCTCGTTGACCATTCAGGTGCCTGATGCACGGCTTGCCGACACAGGTCTGGAACGCCAGTGGCGCTTATTCTCAGACCTGCTGGACTCCGGACAACAACCGGCCATACTCGATTCGCGTCAACTGTTACTCGATCCTCGTGGCGTTCTTCACAAACTGTGCGAGCACATCGATCTCGACTACAGCGACGCCATGTTGCATTGGCCCGCCGGGCCGCGCGCCGAAGACGGTGTATGGGCGCCACACTGGTATCACGCGGTTCATCAGAGCACGGGGTTTGCCGCCTACGAACCAAAAAGCGACTTTCCTGACCATCTCGAGCCTTTGCTGGCAGAGTGCAGCCCATGGTATGAGCGATTATTTGAACAATCGATTCGCGCCACAAACAACGGAGACTGAGCATGAACCTGCCTGATCCGCGAAACCTCGATATTGTTGTTTTCGTCAACGGCGAACTCGTGCCGCGTAACGACGCTAAAGTGTCGGTGTTCGACAGTGCGGTACAGGGTGGTGATGCCGTTTGGGAAGGACTGCGCGTATACCGGGGACGAATCGCCGCGCTCGACGGACACCTGCAACGACTTCAAGACTCAGCCAAGACCCTGGCTTTTGAAGCTGTGCCATCATCCGACGAGATTCGCGATGCTATTTTCCGCACGCTTGAGGCAAATGGCATGCGTGACGAATCGCATATTCGACTTACGTTGACTCGTGGCGAGAAGACAACCTCCGGAATGAACCCGCGACTCAATCAGTCAGGATGCACATTGATAGTACTTGCGGAGTGGAAGCCGCCCGTCTACTCCGACAAAGGCATTCGAGTCATTACGGCCTCGACACGTCGTAACACACCGCAGTGTCTGGACTCGAAAATTCATCACAACAACCTGCTCAACAACATCCTCGCATCTATCGAGGCAAATGTTGCCGGGGTTGATAGCGCAATAATGCTGGACGTGCAGGGTTTCGTGTCCGAAACAAACGATACGAACCTCTTCGTCGTCAGAAACGGAACAGTCTGCACACCGCATGCCGACAGCTGTTTGCCAGGATTGACCCGGAAGATGATTCTGGATATTTGCCGTGAACACAATATTGCCGCAGAAGAAAGAAACCTGTCTTTGACCGAGCTGTACACGGCGAGCGAGGTCTTTACGAGTGGTACGATGGGCGAGCTCACGCCCGTTCTCGAAGCTGACGGTCGCAAGATTGGTGACGGCACGGCGGGAGGGACTACGAAGAGACTGCAGCAGCTCCATCGTGAATTCGCGTTTGAAAACGGTACGCCGTTACCTTTCTAGATCAGTCCGAGCTGAAATAGTTTGCGAGATATTCCTCCAGACTTATTTCGTCGCCTGACTCGATTTCCTGCTGCTGCTCGATAGAGCGTGCAGCTTCCTGTTCAAACTCTTCTTGCCGCGCTTTCGATAGTGGCGTAATTGAAGCGAAATAGTCTCGATGGTTCTGCGCGACCGACAACGCATAGTCAAAAAAGCTGCACTTCGCAGACTTGAGTTCTTCGAGCAATTGCGCTGATGGGGTGGCCGCAGGCTCTTCGACCAAATCAAGCATCGAGCGCACCGCCTGCGAATAGCTCTCGCCGCCTTCGGCGCCATCGATCAGTTCGGCAACGGCGGACACTTTGTGCAGAATCTCACTCCCCCAACTGGCAAGCGTAACTTCGTTTCCATCACGCAGCAGGCGCAATTCCGGATTGCGTCCTTGCTTGGCTGTATAGGCTTGATTGCGCGTACATTCATCGCAAGACGCCTCGTCGAGGTGTGGGCTTTCTTCGAGCAGGCAGTAGATCAGAAACGCTTCTATGACGCGCATCGTATTCTGGTTCACTCCTGCAGGATCACTAATGTTGATATCGAGGGAGCGAATCTCCACATACTCGATGCCACCACGTCGTAACGCCGCTGTCGGTCGTTCACCGGATCTCGCCACTCGCTTGGGTCGAATCGGGCTGTAATACTCATTTTCAATCTGCAAGCGATTGGCCGACAACTGCCGGTAGTGGCCGTCGACTTTGACACCGATTTTCTCGTAATCGGGCTCCGGGGTTCTTATTGCGTTGCGCAGGTCACGAATATATCCGTCCAGACTGTTTAGGGAGATGTTTATTCGTGACTGATTCTTATTGCTGTAACCAAGATCGCTCATTCTGAGTGACGTTCCAAATGGCTCGTACCATGTCTCGGCATTCAGCGACGGCATATCGAGCTTTCCCGCACCGGCAAATGACTTGCACATGGCCGGCGATGCACCAAAGAGGTACAACACAAGCCAACCGAATCGCCGAAAATTGCGGACAAGCGCAAGGTACAGATCGGAGCGAAATTCATCTTCGTTCCGATCATCGCCCATGATCGCTTGATAGTGAGGCCAGAATGACTCGGGCAAAGAGTAGTTGAAATGCACTCCGGCGATAGTCTGCATCTGTCGGCCGTAGCGGAATCCCAGTCCTCGCCGATAGATCGTCTTCATCCGCCCGACATTGGAGGTGCCGTAGCGCGCAAGAGGTATCTCTGCGTCAGTGGGAATCCTGCACGGCATACTCGCGGTCCAGAGTAGTTCCTCGCCGAGGTGCTTATAGGCGAATTGGTGAATATCACAAAGAAATCGCAGCGCTTCCCAGGTGCTTGCGAAAGCAGGCGTCACGAATTCAAGCAAAGCCTCTGAAAAGTCTGTGGTGACAAAGTGGTTCGTTAACGCCGACCCCAGGCGATCAGGATGCGAGGTGCGCGACAAATAGCCATCCATGTCGAGGCGTAGTGACTCTTTCTCGATTCCCCTGAGACCACCACCCAGCACCCCTCGGGCGCCGGCGACGAGTGCGTTCAATCGCGTTTCAAATCCGCTGCTCAAATCGACCTTCTTGTTTCAGCACCCTTGTTACGTCTGGCGCGTTGTTCGGCATCTGGCCCGCTGTTTTACCATAAGCGCGCTGCTGGCGCGTGCAGGCTCGTAATGTGCTTGCTAGTCTCGGTGGCTATAGTGAACAGTCGTATCTGCAAATTGATCACCGGCTGCGCCGTCCTGGCGGCCGCATCGTTGCTCGCCGAGCCGGCCGAGGCGTTTCGCTGTGGCAGCAAGCTTGTCAAAGATGGCATGAATGAGCAGCAAGTGATTGCAGCATGCGGCGAGCCAACGACCAGGCGTCACCTGGGATTTACGCTACGCATCCTCGATCTGGGAACAAGACGCATATCGCCGGGCTGGACGGAGTCTCACTTCCCAGGGTATGGCGCGTTTAGCGAGGAAGTCATGGTCACGGAATATGTCTACGACTTCGGACCCCGCAAGCTGATGCGCCGCTTGCGGTTCGAAGGTGGCATTCTCGTGACTGTCGAAACGATCGGCTACGGCCACATCCAGAATGAGCACTGAAATCTGCATTTGCACCATGCTGAAGGTAATATGCGCCCTGGCGCCCGGAATCTACTCACAGGATTATTCTCTATGATTGACTCTCGATTGCGGCGATTGCGCGATCGCTCATCCGATGCTGCAACGCTCATTAATGAAGGCTGCAAGATTTCCGGCCTGTTGACGGGATCTGGCAGTTATCTGATAAACGGTGAAATCGATGGCGATTGCGATCTGGATGGCACGGTGACACTCGCCAGAAACGGCCTGTGGAAAGGCACGATCAAGGCGACCAATGTCATCGTAGCGGGGCAGGTCGACGGCGACATTGTCGCCGCTGGTAAAGTAGAGATTACGGATACTGCCCGCATCACGGGCACCGTCTCAGGCGAGGCGATCGCGGTCGCAGAAGGTGCCGTTGTCGAGGGCGTGATGAAGACGACAGGCCCAGGTGAGCCGCTGGAATTTGTTGAAAAGCGTCACGATGAGTAATCGCGCCAGGAATCCATATTTGCGTTATTCCGCCCAAATGTAGTCGCCAAGTCTCGGCGACGCCTCCTTAATTAGTCCGACCTGGAAATAAACGCTGTCGATCGTGCTCGATGCTACACTGACCGTCAGGAATACGCCTAAAAAATAAGAAAAAGGGCCTGCGAGCCGCCCGGCACTCCTCATCTCGCGCTGGGTGGCACGAGTCAGTACTGTAGGAAAATGATCCGTAGCAAAATTCCACGATACTTCTTCTCTATTTTGGCGCTCGGCGTTGCCTTCGCCGCGATCATGTTGTCGATGTTTTACGGCCAGGAGCGTTGGCTTGCTGAGGAAATCACAACAACGAGCACGAACAAAAACTATGAATTTCTGCGGGCCAGTTACGAAAGGCGAATGCGCGCCCAACTGCACGGCGTTGCTGACAGTCTCGCGTCGGCGATAGACATAACGAAAGCGGCGTCCGTCCAGGCGATTCTGAATGGCGCGATTGAAAACAACGAGACTATGACCGGGCTGCGATTCACTAGCAGCGATCTGACCGTGTGGCAGGCCGGCAGCCTTCCGGAGGCAGACGTTTCGGCCCCTGTAACCTGGTTGCCGGACAACCTGGTAATGACCTATGGGGTCGTGCGTGCGGACCAGGAACTCGGTGCTCTTGCAGGCTCGTTCGATCTTGGTCAGTTGCGTGCCGACTCACAAGCGTTTGCCGACGGATTGCTGCTCAAAGAATCGCAAAGCCGGCGCGAAAGCTTTTTATGGATTGGCGCCGGAACACTGGCAACGCTAATTCTGTGCGGTGGCATTGCCTGGCTCATCGTGCGCAAACAATCCGCAAAGATCCGGCAACTCAGAATTCAGGCCGAGAAACTTCGCGACTCCGACTTTGGAGAGCCGTTACTGCAAACGCGCGGTGATGCGCTGGGCGAGCTTGCGGCCGTGTTCAATGATATGCGTGACCGACTCCGGTCAACTACGATTTCACGAGATTACGTCGACAGGATCCTGTCCGGAATGAACGAGGCGATCGTCGTCACCGCGACCGACGGTACGATCAAGCGCATCAACAAGGCGACAACCCTGCTTTTAGGTTATGAAGAAGACGAACTCGTCGGTACTTCGATCGACTATGTCGTGAACAAGAAAAAAACCGGCTCGCTCCTGGACAATAGTTTTTCAGGTGTTCCGAAAGAGGCTTTTTTCGAAAGTAAATTTGGTGACTCAATACCGGTGTCATATACCTGCTCGGTCGTCGAAGGTGAAGGTGGCGAATCTGAGGATCGTGTCTATGCGGCGCAGAACATTACAGAGCGCCGGCGCGCGGAGCAGCGGATTCGTTACCTCGCGCGCATCGATGCGCTGACCAAGATCCCGAATCGCATGCAGTTTCAACACCTGTTGCAGCGCGCGATCGCACGCGCGCGCCGTGCAGGAAAGTCATTGTGTCTTTTCTATATCGACATCGATCACTTCAAGGATATTAATGACACATTTGGCCATCTCGCTGGGGACGCGACGCTGGAAACGGTCGCGGAGCGTTTAACAACCGCGCTGCCCGAAAATTCGGTAATAGGCCGGCTGGCCGGGGATGAGTTCGCCGTGATTGTCAATGGGCTCGGTCCCGACGGCAATAGCGACGAAACGGACAAGCTTGCCAGGAGCTTGCTGGACCGACTTGCGGATCCATTTTATGTGCAGGGTCACGAGGTCTTCATGACCGCCAGCATGGGGATCGCCTATTACCCGCAAGACGCGGCCAACGTCATCGACCTGATTCGCAACGCGGACGCCGCCCTTTACAACGCGAAGAAATCGGGTGGCAACGTCTTTTTTTACTTCGTACCGCAGATGAATGAGGCGGCCGTCGAACGCTTGATGACCAAGAGCAGGCTCAAACGCGCCTTTGAACGTGACGAGTTGCTCGTCCACTACCAGCCCAAGTACAACCTCGAAACTGGCGAGGTTTATGGGGCAGAGGCTCTGGTCAGGTGGGAACTACCTGACCGTGGCCTGATCCTGCCAGCGGACTTCATCCCGATAGCCGAGGAGACAAATCTGATCATTGAGCTCGGCGAATGGGTACTCGACAAAGTCTGTGAGGATTTCCGCTTGTGGCAGCGATCGACAATTTCACCGGAAAGGGTATCGGTGAATCTCTCGCTAAAACAGCTTCGGCAACCGAACTTTATTAATCGAATCGGTTCGATCCTGAGAGGTCACGAGGTCTCGCCAACATCGCTTGAACTCGAGATCACGGAAACAACGTTGATGGAGAACCCGGATCGCACGATCAAGCTTCTTGACCAGCTTTACGCTCTCGGCCTGCACCTGGCAATCGATGACTTTGGTACCGGCTATTCTTCTCTTAGCGCACTACAACAATTTCCGATCAGCACATTGAAGATTGACAAGTCATTTGTCCGCGACATCGCAACAAATCCCGATGACGCCACGATCGTTGGCACAATCGTGCAGATGGGGCGCAATCTCAATATGGACGTTGTTGCGGAAGGCGTAGAGAAAGAGGAACAACTTAACTTTCTGCAACGACTGGATTGCACATGTGTGCAGGGTTTGTTATTCGGCGACCCAATGAGCTCTGACAATTATCTGGAATTGCTCCTGGCTCAGGACGAGGGGACGAATACGTATCGAGCATTATTTGCGTAACGGCTTCACTCCGCACATGCAAAATGCTTAAATACTCTGAATTCCATTAATCTGGCTGTTTGTAATATGTCGCGTTGACCAGCCATAACCAAAGTTGAATTTATGAACAAATTCATCAAGCTCACATTTTTTACAGTATTTTTTCTTGCATCCTCTTTGGCGCTTGCCTGCGACTATCCGGAGCGCCCGCATATTCCTGATGGCTCCACGACGTCGAAAGACAAATTGCTCACCGCGAAATCTGACGTGCAGAACTACATCGCGGCAGTGGACGAGTACTTACAATGTGTCGAAGATAAAGAAAAGGCCGCGATAGCTGAATTGGCCGACCCTGCTCCTGAGGAACTGCAGCGGCGCAACGACCTACTGAACAAGAAGTTTGATGCGGCGAACGAGGAGAAGGCACTCGTCGGAGAGCAGTTCAATCAGCAAATTCGTGCCTATAACCAGGCGCTCAAGGAATCCAAAGAGTAGCTCGACTGCCCTTCTTAGCTGATCATGCTGATCGCGCAGCGCCAGAGCGCTGTGACGGCGTCAAAGGCTGCTGATCTCTTGCCGTAGATCGTGTTTGTCCTCGGTCACGATGCGTTCCAGCACTCGAATGCGATCCTCGAGCTGGTCGAGCCTTGCCATCTCAGCGTCGTTCTTCTCGTCACTCGCATTCTTTGCGTGACGCGTCGTGTAAATTTTCTGAATCGTGGTCGCAGTCATCACGATGGCAACAATACAAACGACGTAAAATAGCGTATTCATCATTGAACCCCTGATCCCTTAGTCATCATATCTCAAAGATTCCTGAATTCCTTATCAAGGTCGTAGCGCGATGAGGTTACATATTTCTCGATACGCGCCAAACGCTCGTCCAGCGACTGCGCACGCTGACGAACTGAATCGGCAGCCTGACGATGCGATTCTTCGGCGGCCTCTCGTCTCTCCCGGCGCGACATTCGGCGTCGTCTGCGCGGACCGCAACACGGCCCTGTAGTGTAACCGTGTCTGCTCGACTCCGCCGGCACGAGACAGACTATCGCGAAATACGTGATTAGTGTTATCGGCATCGCAACAAAGAAAGCAATGATAACAAGCAGTCGCGTAACGCACAGATTGAAGCCAAAATAGTCGGCAATGCCCGCGCAGACGCCAGCCAGCAACGCCTTGTCAGCGTTACGTACGAAGCGTTGTTGGGACATCGTTGCTTGAGCCGTCATGAGTGCCTCCAGTAATCGCGTTGGTGCCGCCGCCAGAACTCATATTCGCTGCGACTCCCCGAATAGATCAACGGCTTTTCCCGTATCAGCAAGGTTGCGCCAATGTACACTGCTGCCGTCAACCAGAAGAACAAGGCCAGACTGATGACGGCGATTATGCGTACCGTTGACAGCCGGAAATTGAATCGCTCGGCTACGCCTGCACATACACCGAATATCCAGGCGTTCTCCGGATCGCGGTACAAACCGCGTAGTGGACCGTCGTCAATATTCCAAGTGCGTCGATTCATTATTCCATCCTTTTGACAAACTCACACTCAGCCTTCTGCCGCATCTTTGTCCTCGTTGTGGTTTTCGGCTGCGACGCGCTTTTTCAATGCATCCAACTCATCCCTGACTGACTCTTCCGCCTCGAGACTTGCAAACTCATGCGTCAGGTCTTTTGGCAGTCCCAGATCATATGCCTCGACCCGGCCCTCAACATCGTCTATACGTCGCGTGTACTGCTCAAAACGAATCATCGCATCGTCGATCTTGTAGTCGTAGATCTTCTTTCTGACTGCCAGGCGACTGCTGGCTGTCTTGTGTCGCGCGAGCAGAGCTTTCTGCCGTGATTTCGCATCCTCGAGTTTTCCCTCGAGTCTTGCAATGTCCTCATTGAGTTTGCTCAACCCTTCATCGACCGCAAGATAGTCCTGCTTCAGGACTTCAGCCGCGCCGGCAACGCGAGACTTTTCGACGAGCGCTGCCCTGGCAAGATCTTCACGACCCTTGCGAACGGCCAGCTCGGCCTTTTGGTTCCAATCATCCAGGTCGCGATCAAGTGACTCAAGCTTGCGGTTCAGGTCTTTCTTGTCTGCGATGGATCGGGCTGCTGCCGATCGAACCTCGACAAGCGTGTCCTCCATCTCCTGAATCATTAGTCGCACGATTTTCTCGGGATCTTCGGCTTTGTCGAGAATCGCGTTGATATTCGAGTTCACGATGTCGCTAAATCTCGTGAATATGCCCATGAATCTATCCTCGTGTTTGGTGAACCTCATAGGGGTTACTGCAGTATCCGTGCCAGCTTGGTGAATATTCCATAAGTTTCTGTAATCTAACCAGTTTTAGGGTCAGGCAATACTCCAATGTTCCTCAATGAGATGGCGTATTCAGCTAATGATTGGCTATTTACACTGTTTTATAGTCAAATTAACCAATGGGGGCGCGCAGACCAACGCAACAGATTATTGGAGAGGCACCGGCCTTTCTCGAAATGCTCGAGCACGTGTCACGTGCCGCGCCGCTCGACAAGCCAGTTCTGGTAGTCGGCGAGCGTGGAACCGGCAAGGAGCTGATCGCCTCACGTCTTCACTATCTCTCTGACCGCTGGGAACAGGGCGTCGTCAAAGTCAATTGTGCGGCATTGACGGAGTCAATTCTCGAGTCGGAACTTTTTGGCCACGAGGCGGGCGCTTTTACCGGCGCCGCCCGGACTCATATCGGTCACTTTGAACGCGCCGATGGCGGAACCTTGATTCTCGATGAGCTCGCGACAATCACGCTGCGCATGCAAGAGAAGATCCTGCGCGTTATCGAGTATGGCGAGATTCAGCGGGTCGGTGGCAGCGATACCCTGCGCGTTGATGTGCGCATCGTCGGCTCCACAAATTCTGATCTGCAGGCGCTGGCGGCAAGAGGCCAGTTCCGCAAGGACCTGCTGGACAGGCTTGCCTTCGATGTCATCACAGTTCCACCGTTGCGGGAGCGCCTTGAGGACGTTATGACGCTGGCACATGCTTTCGCAGTCAACATGGTGAGCGAGCTCAAGCAGTCTTATTTTCCGGGTTTCAGTCCCCGTGCAGCGTCAGCATTGCTGCGACACAAGTGGCCGGGAAACGTAAGAGAATTGAAGAACACGGTGGAACGATCGGTGTATCGCTCCGACGATCCGGAACAGCCGATTACGAAAATCGCGTTTGATCCGTTCGACTCGCCCTATAAACTTACAGATCTCCATGAGGATGCGGTGCCGCCTGCGCGGCCACGCCAACCGCCGTTACTGCCTGCGGATTTGACTCAACGGCTCAGGGATATGGAGCGAGATTTGCTGATTGCGGCGTTGGACAGGGCACGCTTCAATCAGCGCATGGCCGCCGACCTGCTCCGGCTCAGTTACCACCAGTTTCGCGGCAAGTTGCGCAAGCACGATCTATCCGGTCGCCCGCCACAGGAATCCGCTTAGCGGTCGCTCCGGTAACGGCGCATGTAGATAGCTGCAGTCGCAAAGATTCCGCAGATCAATAGCCCCGCCCAGACTTCGATACTGCTAAGGAAACTTCCGTAATCCAGCCAGGATACCAGGCTGTGATTTTCTGTAAGCATCGAGTGCAAATCGTCGTCATCGAATCCCGCGGTCCTGATCTTGTCGAATATCGGCATCGCATCCCACCGAAGCCGGGTCAGGATAGCGCTGCCAAGAGTCCAGGATTTAAAAACAATGTATTCGAGAATGGGCAGGATCGCGATCGGCAAGATTGCCCTCAGCAGCGGGCCACGTTTTGCCCACGCCGAAACGAACAGGAACCAACCGAATAGCGGCGCCATCCAGATCGGCAACGCGAATAGCACTGTTGACACAGCGCCCCAGGTATCAAAAAGGGGTACAGCACCCCAGATAGCCCTTCCAGGATTCGCCCCTTCAGCAGCCATCCAGATACTGACGATGATCAGGTTCAGCAGATGCGAAACTACGACCGCGGCAAATGTAGCCAGAGGGATGACAAGAAGTACTGTCAATACCTTGGAAACGACTGTTTCCGCATCCGTAACAGGCAAAGAGCGCCAGAATAGAATGCTCTTATCCTTGCGTTCAGCATACAAGGCGTCTAGACAGTAGAAAATTGCGAGAAACCACATCGCAATCAGAAATACGCTCGTATTGCCTATCAAAGAAGCGGCGAGCGCCGCCCTTCGCACGGATTCCGGCGCCGTCATATCGGCTAGCATCGCAATATCTGCATTTAGCACTTCACCGAATGCGGCTACCGCCACAACCATTGCGATTGCCAGCAGAGTGACCACCGTCGCGACAGCGGCCGGCGTTATCCAGATTGAACGATGTTCCAAAATTTCTCGTCGAACCAATGCGATTTGAGTCGAAATCATGACACCGCTCCTTTGACCTTGGCGACGAACAGGTCGGCCACAGACGGTGTGTGTGCATCCCCAAGTCCTTTGAGCCGCTCTCGATCCACGCCTTCGAAAGTCATGACCTTTTTACCGAACACGTCACGTTCATAGAGCGGCCCGAGTTGGCGCGCTTTCTCAGCTTCCTCGCCTGAGGTCACGAGTTCGACATAGGCATCGGGCAGTGCCCCCATGCTCGAATCAAGAATTATTCTTCCGTCGTTGATAAACATGATGTCGGTCAACAGGTTTTCGATTTCTTCAACCTGATGTGTGGTTATCAGGATCGTCCGCTCACCGTCAAAATAGTCATTGAGCAGGTTGCCGTAGAACTCTTTGCGGAAGATGATATCGAGACCCAGTGTCGGCTCGTCGAGAACGAGCAGCCTCGCGTCGATAGCCGTAATGATCGACAGGTGCAACTGCGTCACCATGCCTTTGGACAACTCGCGGATCTTCGCGTCGTTACGCACCTTGGTGCGCGACAGTAATTCCTCGGCACGCGTTCTCGAGAAATTCGGATGCGTCGACGCCATAAAATCGAGTAGCTGAGTAACCTTGATCCAGCGAGGTAACACGGCAACGTCGGCGATGAAACAAATGTTCTGCATCAATTCCTTGCGTTGACGAAAAGGATCAAGCCCGAGGACTGATAGCTGACCTTCACAATCGGTCAGACCAAGGACAGCCTTGAGCAGCGTGGTCTTGCCAGCTCCGTTCGGACCAATCAGGCCCATGATCTTGCCTTTCTCGATTTCGAAACTGACGTTATCAACCGCGCGCACATCACCGTAGCGCTTCGATACATTGCTGGCAGTGACCAGGCTATTCATTCTCGTCTCCTGCATCGTCTGTCTGTTCCACCTGTTCAAGAAGCGTGGCAACGTCGAGTCCCAATCGCTCGATTGTCGCAATAACCTGCGGCCATTCCTTATCGATGAACCGCCGCCGTTCGTCCTTGAGTAATTGCTTGCGCGCACCTTCGTTGACGAACATGCCGCGACCACGTTTTTTCTCGACGAGGCCTTCGTCGACGAGTTCCTGATAACCCTTGAGGACGGTTAACGGATTGAGCCGATACTCCGCAGCGACATTGCGAACTGATGGCAGCGCGTCACCATCACCCAGGACACCCTCCAGAATCATCGCAACAACCCGGTCGCGCAGTTGCCGATATATCGGCAGGTCTTCATTCCATTTAGGGTCCATTCGCGCCGCCTGTTAAAAAAGCGCCGGCCACACTATGCGGCCGGCGCAAGAACTCCGTCGCTACTTTACTCGCCGTTGTGACGGAAACTGAAAAAACGATCATGCTCAGGGTCAAAGTCTTCTTAATCCTCAATGGTCAGTCGAATCTCGATCACGTCACGAGCCCCTTCAGCCATGCCTTCGCCAACATTTGCGTCTGCCTGCCCGGCGATGAGCGCCACGGTCATGAGGGCCATGATTGTCAGGCCGACAATTTCGTTGAGATATCGTACAAATAGGGCTTTCATCGCTGTGGCTCCGGGGTCCTGTCAGTGCTAGGTGAACTAGTGTTATAGTTGACTATAACACTAAGAATTCTGATTGCAAGCCTTTTTGTGGCTTTTTTCGAACCCGAATGCTGCCCCCTTGCGTTTACAGAAACATGGTTGCCAACCTGCAAACGATGAGCCAAGAGAACTTGCGGCTTTCCCGGGCGCCAGAGCTCGCCTATGCTCCGACAATGGACAACGCGCCTGAAGACAGCGCCTTGATGCTGCGTTATCGGAACGGCGATGTGGCGGCTTTCGAGACCTTGTATAAGCGGCACAACGACGCTTTGTATCGTTATCTGTTACGGCTTTGCCATCACCGCGATAGTGCCGAGGACATCTTCCAGGAGGTCTGGGGCAAGATTATCAAGGCGCGTGAGAGCTATCGGCCGACGGCAAAATTCACAACTTTCCTGTACCGCGTTGCACACAACTGCTTTATCGACCATATCCGCCGCAACAAGCGTCATATGCAGACGGTCGACATAGAGCCCGACACGCAGCCAGATGCCGGCGAACAGCCGGAAGTACAAACTGAGCGCGACCTTGCAAGACGCCGACTCGTTGCTGCACTGCGAGACCTCCCGGATGAGCAGCGCGACGTGTTCTTGCTGCACGAAGAGGCGAGCTTAAGCCTCGACCAGATTGCATCAATCACCGGCAGCAACCGGGAAACCACAAAAAGTCGACTGCGTTACGCGGTTAAGAAACTGCGCATCGCAATCGACGAGCCAGTGGGGACATCATGACCAGAGATCGAAATGCACCGCAACCTGCTGCGGAGACTGATGCGCTCGTCACGCGAACTTACCGCGAAACCGCAGACGAACGCGCTCCCGATCACCTTAACCGGACAGTGCTTAAGGAGGCCGCCAGTGCAGCTAGACCTCGTTACTCACGCCTAAGGTCGTGGACGCGGCCAATGGCTTGGGCAGCTACGGTTATGCTCACTGTTGCGCTCGTGCTCGAGGTGACGAAGGTGCCAACACCGCAGGGCATAACCTTCGACGAACCCGCTGTGAAGATCAAAGCAGACGCGCCCGAACCTGACTCGACTGATACTGCGCCAGCCAATCCATCAGAGGGCCGGATACTTGAGGACGAGGTGCTCGAGGAAGCGATACGTCCCGCGACACCGCCGGGTGGATCATCGAGCACGGCAGTTGTAACACGGCTACAGGCCGAGGCATTGAACGCTAACGCAGAACAAGCCGTGCCTGAATCTACGCTACAGAAGAGACAGCACGCTGCGGGTCGAGAGGGCCCCGTCGGGAAACAGGATTTGGCCGCACCAGCAATGCATGTGGACGAATTCAAGCTCAAGGATGCCGATATGCTGCGTCGTGCCGACGACATGGCGCGCATGCGGAGCGGCGAAAACAAGACATTGGCCCTGCCGAGCAGCGCGCCCGTTGCCGCAGACGGTGCCACTTTGGGCGCCGTAGCCGTTAGCACGGAGGCTCAAGCTTGTGACGAATCGGCGGTAGCGACACCCGAGACCTGGCTCGAATGTATAGAGCGTCTCGAAGCGGCAGGCCGTGCCGACGAAGCTGGCCAGCAGCGCGAGCTTTTGCAAGCAGCATTTCCGGAATTCAAGCCGTAGCAAGCTTCGTTCAACCGTCGCCAGGGTTCGGTATCTAACGAGTGCCGCGTTACGCGGGCGGTGCTAAAATCGCCGCGCGCTCAACGCTTATTTACCGTGCTTACCCAGGACAAAAACGATGAAATCACCAGTTCGCGTCACGATTACCGGCGCCGCCGGTCAGATCGGCTACCAGCTCGCCTTTCGCATTGCCTCAGGCCAGATGCTCGGCGCCGACCAGCCCGTCATTCTGCAACTCCTCGAGATTCCGCCAGCGCTTGCCGCCCTGAACGGCGTCGTCATGGAACTCGACGATTGCGCCTTCGCCACTCTGGCCGGCGTGGTTGCCACGGATGACCCGGATGTTGCCTTCAAGGACGCCGATTACGCGCTGCTCGTCGGAGCTCGGCCACGCGGTCCCGGAATGGAGCGCAAGGATCTGCTGGAAGCAAATGCCGCCATCTTTTCTGTGCAGGGCAAGGCGATCAATGATCACTCAAGTCGGGATATACGGGTGCTCGTAGTCGGTAACCCCGCTAACACCAACGCGCTGATCACGCAGAGCAATGCGCCGGACATCAATCCGCGAAACTTCACTGCGATGACGCGACTGGATCACAATCGTGCGATGGCTCAGCTGGCGGCGAAGACGAATAGTCACGTGACCGATATTCGGCGTATGACCATTTGGGGCAACCATTCAGCAACTCAATACCCGGATGTTCATCATGCACTGGTCGGTGACGGTGCCGCCCTGGAGCTCGTCGATCAGGCCTGGCTGGCGGACGAGTTCATTCCCGTCGTTCAACAGCGTGGCGCCGCAATCATCAAAGCCCGTGGTGCATCATCAGCAGCATCGGCAGCTTCAGCCGCCATCGATCACATGCGCGACTGGGCGCTCGGTACGCCGGACGACGACTGGGTCAGCATGGCGATCCCGGCTGATGGCAGCTATGGCATAGAACCCGGCGTCGTCTACTCCTACCCGGTGCGATGCAGCGGCGGCGACTACGAGATCGTCAAGGATTTGTCGATCGACGAATTCAGCCGCGAACGCATGGATGCAACCGAGGTCGAACTTCGCGAGGAACGGGTGGCGATCGCAGAATTGCTCTGATGTGAATCCGCGCATGGCACGCTTTGCACCCCGATGATAGGGTCTGCCATGGTGGCACCCCAACCTAGAGGTAACGTTCTTGTCCAGTTTGTTAGTTAGTCTGTTTTGGTTGCTGCTTATCTTCGGCGGCGCTATCTACCTTGCGTATCAGCGCATTGATCTGCGCACCTCCACATTTGCCTTCGGCCTGGCCGTGCTGGCCTATACGATCTATACGTTCATCGGCAATGGCTGGTGGCTGTGGATGATCTTGCTTTGGGTCGCGCTGGCTATTCTGATCCTGCCTAATCTCATCGATGTTCGGCGCGAGAAGCTAACCAAGCCGCTACTCGATGTCTACCGCAAGATGCTGCCATCGATGTCCGATACCGAGCGTGAAGCGCTCGAAGCCGGCAGCGTCTGGTGGGACGGCGAACTGTTCTCCGGAATGCCCGAGTGGGACCGGCTCATGGCGTTCCCGGCACCCGAATTGTCGGCAGAAGAACAGGCCTTTCTCGACGGGCCCTGCGAAGAGCTTTGCCGGATGCTCGATGACTGGGATATTTGTCATGAGCGAGCCGACATGCCGAAGGAAGTCTGGGACTTCATCATCGAGCAGCGCTTCTTCGCGATGATTATTCCGAAGCATTATGGCGGATTGGAGTTTTCGGCCTATGCCAATGCGATGGTCATCGCCAAGCTCGCCGGACGCAGCGCGACGGCTTCGTCGACGATTGGCGTGCCGAATTCGCTCGGGCCCGCGGAATTATTGCTGCACTACGGCACCGAAGAACAAAAGGACCATTACCTGCCAGGTTTGGCGGCTGGCACCGAAATACCGTGCTTCGCATTAACCTCACCTCAGGCAGGCTCCGATGCGGCTTCGCTGATTGATAGTGGCATTGTTTGCAAGGGCAAGTGGAATGGCAAACAGATCGTCGGGATTCGACTGAACTGGAACAAGCGCTATATCACGCTCGCGCCAGTCGCAACGGTGCTCGGGCTCGCGTTCAAACTCTACGACCCGGACCACCTGATCGGCGATAAGGAGGACTACGGCATCACGGCGGCGTTGGTCCCGACCGACCTGCCAGGGGTGACAGTCGGGAGGCGCCATCACCCGTTGAATATTGCGTTTCTGAATGGCCCGACAACGGGCGAAGATGTCTTTGTGCCGCTCGATTTCATCATCGGCGGTCAGGAAATGGCGGGCAAAGGCTGGAAGATGCTTGTCGAGCTGCTGTCGGTCGGTCGCGCGATTACACTGCCGTCGACGGCGGCGGGCGGCGGACAGGCGGCCAGCTACGCTTCCGGTGCCTATGCGACGATTCGCAAACAGTTCAATACGTCGATCGCAAACTTCGAGGGTGTCGGCGAGGCGCTGACACGTATCGCTGGTCGCACGTACATCATGAATGCGGCGGTTTCTGTAACGGCGGGCGCCATCGACCAGGGCGAGAAGCCAGCCGTGCCGTCCGCAATTCTCAAATATCACTGCACCGAACTTGGCCGCAAAGTTGCCAGCGACACGATGGACGTCCATGGCGGCAAAGCGATTTCAATGGGACCGAACAACTACATCGGCCGCGGCTACATGGCGTCACCGATAGCGATTACCGTGGAGGGAGCCAACATCCTGACACGCAGCCTGATCATTTTTGGCCAGGGCGCGGTTCGTTGCCACCCATTCGTATTGCCCGAGATGCATGCTGCCGCCGATGAGGATACCGATCGCGGTCTTATCGAGTTCGACAAGGCGCTGTTCGGCCATATCGGCTACGCCATCAGCAACCTGGCGCGTTCCTTCTTCCTCGCATTAACGCACGCCAAGTTCAGTCGCGTCCCTCTCAACACGCCGACGCGTCGTTATTACCAGAACATCAATCGTTACAGCGCAGCGTTTGCGTTGGCTTCCGACTTCGCGATGCTGACATTGGGCGGCGCACTGAAAAAACGCGAATTGTTGTCGGCGCGCCTCGGTGATGTGCTGAGCTCGATGTACCTTGCGTCCACAGTGCTCAAACACTTCGAAAACCAGGGGCGTCGTGCAACCGACTTGCCGCTGGTCGAGTGGTCGGTCCGGACCCTGATGTATCAGGCTCAGGAAGCGCTGCACGCGTTCTTGCGCAATTTTCCAAATCGTTGGGTCGCCGGCTTCCTGCGCGTGTTCATTTTTCCCCGCGGCAGGACTTACTCGGCCCCGTCAGATCAACTTAGCCACAAAGTCGTCGAATTGATGACGCGCTCGGGCGAGGCGCGTGAACGCCTGAGTCGTGAGGCCTACACGACGCTCGAGCCGGGCAACCCGCTCGGCCAGTTGCAAGAGGCTCTCGAGCTGGCAGAGAAATTCGCGCCAATGGAGCGTCGGCTCAAGCAGGCGCTTCGAGAGGGACTGATACACTCAGACTATCTCGGCAATCAGATTGGGGAAGCCGAGCAAGCAGGAGTAATCAGTAAGAAAGAGGCGCTGGAGTTGCTCGATTACCATGAGAAGGTATCCGCGCTGCTGGCCGTGGATGATTTCGCACCCGAGGAACTCAGTCGCCACGGTGCCACTACGGATGTCCCGCCGGCGCCGGCCACAAGTAATGCGACACCGGAAAAGGCACCGAATAAGGCTGCGGCGCGCGCAAAGACCACGCGCAAGAAGGCCAAGCGCAAGAAGGTATCGAAGAAAGCCACATAAACAATGACAAGCCAATCCGGACCAATCTATGAAGTTACTTTCTTCGTAGACCGGGACATTGCGGACGAATGTGATCGCTGGCTCGAAGAGCACGTTCGCAAGACGCTCCGCGAGCCCGGCGTTGTTGACTGCAATGTTTTTTCCATTGCTGACGACGATGCAGGACGTGTTCGACGCGTATGCCTGCACGTACTCGAGAGCGACGAGGCGCTCGATGCTTTCCTTGATGGCGCGGGCACCGACATCGACGGCGAACTCGAATCGCTTTTTTCTGCGCAGGCCTCGTTGCAAGGCCGCGTGCTGCGCGAAGACCAGGCACCTGACGTGGCACCCGGAGCATCACCAAACTGCCTGAATTGTGGCGCCCGACTTCGAGGACAGTACTGCGGTGGCTGCGGCCAGCGTTCACGCAGCCGTCTGATCAGCTTGTGGGAACTGATATCTGACGCATTCGGTGACTTGCTCGAGATCGATTCTCGTCTCTGGCAGACGTTGATTCCGCTGTTGATCCGGCCCGGGCGCCTGACGCACGACTATCTGCAGGGCCGTCGCGCCCGCTACATGCCGCCGTTTCGCATGTACCTCGTGCTTAGCTTGTTGTTCTTCGTTGTCGCATTTTTCGATCCCCGCGAAAGTCTGGGCCTGCTTTTCGAGCCTGAAGCCGACACCCCGAGTGAAACGGACATCAGCGAGGCGCAAGAAGAAAAACAGGAAATCCTCGACGACCTGGCTGAGAGCGGCATCATCATCGGCGACGAGCTGCCAGAAGATTCCCAAATTAGCGCAGGCTTCAACCTCGACTTCGGCGATGACGAATCCGAGGAGGGTGGTGATTGCGATATCGATGCCGCCGATCTTGAAGACATGCCTGACTGGCTGGCTCGTCGTCTGACGGTCGAGCGGATGCAGCGGGTCTGTGAACGCACACGACTCGATGACGGCCGCGCACTCATCGATAACCTGCTCGACAATATTCCGGCTGCGTTGATTGTTTTGCTGCCACTGATGGCCTTCGTCCTCAAGGCCCTGTACCCGTTATCGAAGCGCTATTACGTCGAACATCTGCTGTTCTTCGTCCACTTTCACGCGTTCTTCTTCCTGATACTGTCACTACAGATTCTGTTCGCGCGATTGTCCGCCATGCTGCGGGTCCCTGAGCCGATAATCATCCTGACGCTCGTCATCGCCGCATTCTATGTGCCGGTTTATCTGTTTGTCGCGATGCGCCGCGTATACGGGCAGGGTCGTTTCGTTACGTTTATCAAGTACATCGCTCTGATTACCGCCTATTTGCTGGGCTTTTTTGCGACGATGCTCGGCGCGCTGGTTATCGCAGCGTTTTCAATCTGACCGGCTATATGGGGTGTGAATCATGCCCTGAACACTTACTATTGGTGCCTCGAAGCGGCCAATCCAAAGACAAGAACATGAATGCAACCCGTCCATTCCTGATACTCGGCACCCTGTTCGGATTGCTGCTGACAAGCGCGTGCAGCCGCGAGCAGGCCGCGGAAACTGACCCAGCGGCCGCAGAGGACATGCCCACGGCAGATGCGCCAGCAGCATTGCCCCGAACCGCGTCCCCGCAAGGCGCCACGGTATTTTTCATCACGCCCGGTGACGGCGACACCGTGCCGAATCCCGTCAGCATCGAATTCGGTATCGACGGCATGAGCGTCGTGGCCGCCGGCGTCAATGCGGCGCATTCAGGCCATCACCATCTGCTGGTCGACACCGATCCACCCGCGATGGGCCTGCCAATCCCGGCAGATGCGAATCATATTCATTTCGGCGATGGCAGCACGTCGACCGAGCTGACGCTGGCACCGGGTGAGCACACCTTGCGATTATTGCTCGGCGACCACGCACATATTCCGCACAATCCGCCGGTAATGTCCGAACCGATCACGATTACGGTCAAATAGATAGTTGAGTGACCGCGCCCGGACCACTAGAATTCCGGGGCTACGGATTTTCCAGCCCATGAATCAAACCAGAGACAAAAAGAACATCGGAATCAGCGGCCTCGCCGCCTATATCCCGCCGTATCGGGTCTGGCTCGAGGACTGGTGTGACTGGACCGATAACCAGTGGCCGAAGATCCGCGAGGTTGTCGGCCGGAGTTTCCGGGTTCGCGGGCCCGATCAAAGCGTCTACACGATGGCAGCGACCGCCGTCATGCGGCTCATCGAGCAGTACGACGTCGATCCGACGCGCGTCAAGTTCCTCGGCCTCGGGACCGAATCGAGTACCGATAACTCAGCCGGGGCGATTATCGTTAAAGGCATGGTCGACCGCGCGCTTGAAGCTTGCGGCAAGCCACCGATTGCCAGGAGTTGTGAAGTCCCCGAGTTCAAACATGCCTGCCTTGGCGGCGTCTACGGCATGAAAGGCGCGATTCGCCACCTCGCACTTGATGGTGCCGGCGGTCAGGCCATCGTCGTCTGTGCGGATATCGCGGAATATGCGCGTGGCTCAAGCGGCGAGCCTACCCAGGGCGCCGGTGCAGTAGCGATGTTGCTCGAGGAAGATCCGACACTCGCAATCGTTGACTTGCCAGCTTCGGGTTCGGCATCTGACTACCGCATCATGGATTTCCGTAAGCCGATGTCGCGCTTTTGTGGACAAGACCGTTCACAAACACATCAGGTTCAGGATTTCCCCGTATTCAACGGCAAGTACTCAACGACCTGCTACATCGACGAGACACTGCATGCGTTGCACGACATGTATCAGAAGCGTGACCTGAATCCGGCCGACTACATGCATTCGCTCAAGACCGTGTTCATGCACCGGCCGTATCGCCGTATGCCCGAGACGGGTTGGGCCGTTTCCTACTTGTTTGCGATAAGCCAGGGGAACTCCGAGGATCGTGCCGAACTGGCGTCATATTGTTATGAAGCCGGCGTCGAGCCGAAAATGCTGCAGGCCGAAATGCTCAGCAAACCCGAGGTGGCTGAGCTGGCTGATCCCGAGCGGCTGCAGTATGAGGCTTATCCGTTAACAATGGCCGTACTTCGCGCATTCCGTGCGTCGCGCCACTTTCGACGGGAAATTCTCGACAAACTCGCGCTGGGCAGCGACACGATGCTCGACCTCGGCAACCTCTACACGGCAGCGCTCCCGGCCTGGATGGCCGCCGGCTTCGAGCAGGCGCTCGATGAAGGCTCCCTGTCCTCTGGCGAGGAAGTGCTGACGCTAGGCTATGGCAGCGGGGACGCCGCCGAAGTCATTCCGTTCTTCATGGCGAACGGTTGGCGCGACGCTACCGCCGCAATCGGATTCGGCGACGTGATGCAGTTTGCGGTCGACCTCAATTACGAACAGTACATCGCGCTGCACGATGGCCGTCGAGCCAGGGAACTGGACTACGTGCCGAGGAATGAGTTTGTGATTGATCATGTTGGCACGGCCGACGATCGACACTTCACCAACCTGGGCATCGAGTACTACCGTTTCGTGGGCTAGGAGCGGCAGTAGCCCGCTAACTTTTCTGCATGCTCGTCGCTGAGCGCCTGCCATTCCATCTTGAACCAAGGAGTGAAAATCGCCGGTGACGCGGCAAACTCCCTGGCCAGATCGTCTGGCCGCACAAACCGAATAGCAGAAATCTCGTGTTCGTTTGGCTTGACCGAGCCGTCGATTTTGCCGAGATAAACGTAACAAAGTTCATTCTCAGAACCCGAATCGCCGAATTTTGCCTCGTAGCGAAACTTGTAGACGAACTCGAGTGACGCCTCAATATTCAGTTCATCACGTAGTCGCCGCCGCGTCGCGACAAGCATGGATTCACCGCGTCGCGGATGACTGCAGATGCTGTTCGACCAAAAACCCGGCCAAAGTCGCTTTGCTGCACTGCGTTGCTGCAATAACAACTCGCCCGCTTCATCGAACAGGAATAATGAGAACGCGCGATGCAACACGCCGCTGCCGTCGTGGCATTCAGCCTTTGACGAGAACCCGGCCTCATTATCGTCGTCATCGACCAGGATCAACTCCTCCGCCTCTGACGACACTATCTGGTGTTCGCTATGCAATCTGCTTTCCCTCCGCTACGCCGGACTGATCGTTTTGAAGCCCGCAGTCTGAAGCGCAGCCTCTACCACGGCAAGCGATCCGGGGCACAAAGCCACAATTGAGCCACCACCGCCGGCCCCTGTTAATTTGGCACCGACGGCTCCGGCCGCGCGCGCAATAGCCACCATGCTCTCGAGCTCCGCAGTCGACACCTCGATCGCATTCAACAGGCCGTGGCACATATTCATGAGCCGACCCAGTTCCGCATAATCGGACCCCGCAAGCGCCGCTGCGCCAGACTGACTGAGCGCGTCGATCTCATCGAATATCGCGTTGTAGTGCGCAGGGCTTTGACCGCGTCGTGTCCGAACGCCCGCAACCTGCTCTTTCGTCAGCCCCGGCGCGTTGCTGCACGCGACAACGATTGGCGGTGACGCCGCCAGAGTTACCCGCCTGAACCCAGGTGATCCGGTATTGCGAAACAACATCGCTTCGCCGTACGTCGCAATCGTATTGTCGATGCCCGACGGCGTGCCATGTGCAAGCTTTTCACATTCGAAAGCAACTGCATTGATTCTTTCATCATCGAAGCCGAGCGCGAGTTCGCTATTAAACGCCCGCGCGATTGCCACGGCAAATGCCGCGGAAGAACCAAGACCCATTCCACGTGGCAACATCGAGTGCAGGTGAATCGTATAGTGCGAATCCGCGATCCCCAGTTCACGCTGTATCAGAGCTACCGCAGCACCGATCCCCGAGGCGTCGGTGGCGGCAATTTCCTCGCATACATCCCACTCGGGAACACTGATCGTCGATCGGGTGTCGCTGGCCGCAATTTCGGCACTCACAGCATCCGCAATCGGCAGCGCGAGCGCATGTCTGCCATAAACAACGGCGTGTTCGCCGAGCAGAATAACCTTGCCGGCGGCAGCACCCGCCGGGCTCTCACGTCGCGTGCGCGCACGCTGCGCGGCAAGAATCTCGGTCGCCTTCCAGGCCTTGATATCGCCACCAGCGACGAGTTCATCGACGACGGCGTCAAACAACTCGTCAGGGACGTTGGCGCTCGATGCGACGCTGCGCGCATGAAGCTTCATGTGACCCTTCTGAATTCCGCTCGTCGCAAGCGCCTTCAACGCCGCAAAATTCTGCGCCAGCCCGACGGCGGCCATCAATTCCGCAAGCTCGCGTGCTGACGCGACGCCTGTCACGCGCAGGCCGAACGCAGCACCCGGATTTGCAGCGAGGTTGGCGCCGACAATTCCGACCTTGAGCGGTATCGTGATTTCGCCGACGAGATCGCCGTTGTCGGCAACCGACCAGGTCGCAAGTGGCCGGTAGTGTCCGTCGGATGCGGCGTACGCGTGCGCACCGGCTTCAATCGCGCGCCAGTCATTACCTGTCGCAATGGCCAGCGCATCAACACCGTTCATGATGCCTTTGTTGTGCGTTGCCGCCCTGTGCGGGTCAACACGGGCGATATCGCTCGCCAATACAATTTGATCGCGAACCGTCGCAGCATCGAAATCCGCCATCGACAGGTCATCCTGTCTGTACCGCACACTGGCAGTAACCAACGCTCGGTCCGCGAGGTTGGACAGGATTCTAAGCGCAACCTTGCCCTCGCAAAGTTCGGCGATATCCTGCGCCACGGCCTCACAAATCGTATTGACGAGATTTGCACCCATCGCATCACGGGTATCGACGACGAGATGCACGGCAATCGTGTTCGTGCCGTTCGCAAGCTCGAGATGACGCGACTCGATTTCGCGGACGCCGCCACCCCGCTCCGTCAGGCGCGGATGCACAGAATTGGCAAGCGCGAGCAGCTTTTCCCTGGCTGCGTCAATTCGCTCGATCGCTGCATCGGCATCGTTGACGTCGGCTACATGAACCTGACCCACCAGCATCGATTCGGTGCATTGCGAAACAAACCCGCCGCTCGCTCGGGCCATCCGCGCGGCATCGCTTGTTGCAGCAACGATCGATGGCTCTTCAACAACCATCGGTACGATGTAATCGCGCCCATTCACCGTGAAATTTGGCGCGATGCCCAACGGCAGGCCGAATACCCCGACGACGTTCTCAATCATCCGGTCAGCAGTCACCGTCAATAATGTGTGTCTGCCCTGGCGCAGCAGTTCCGCGTCGGCGTCTGAAAACCAACCGAGTCGCTGCAGCTCGTCGATGCGCTCCGCGACGCTCAGCCGATACAGACCGGTGATTCGCGAATCGCTCAATGCTCTTCCCGGTCGACCTGTACACCGCAGCGGTCGATACTCATTTTCAAAGCCCGGAAATTTGGCGGTACAACATTGCTGACAAATGCTTCAACGGCAGCCTCATCGTCGGCGAAAACCACGCCGACGTCACCGCCGCCAGCTCCGCAGGGCTTGTAAATCACGCCAGCTGCAGCAGCAGCATCGGCCAGCTCTGCGTGGCCAGCATCGAATATGCCAAGTCCGTGGTCAATACTGAATTCGCGCAGCACGTGAGTGTAATCCCGGTATTCGTCGAGAATCGTTTGCACCGAGCCACCGCGCCATGCTGTTGCGATCCGTTGTGCCGAATCCACCAGCGCGCTACGCGACGGCCGCGGTTCCTGCCTGCCGAATCGCTCGAGTTTTCCGCCCGTGCTTGTGACTACGCCACTCCAGACCAATGCGTGTGCCAGTCCCTCGGGCCAGGCGATCTGCGGCCCTGCGCCGGCAGCCATGCTGTACGCAATCAGCCCCCCTGCAGTGCTGCAGGCGACATCGGCGCCGCTGCCAAGCCCATCCTGGAATTGCCGGTGCGCGGCAAAGGCAACCCTCGTTGCATCGGCATCTGCCTGAACCAGCTCGCAAATCGCCGCCGCCAGTGCCACGGCCAACGCGGCACTCGAACCAATACCGATTTTGGCGTTACTTTTTGCATCAAGGAATTCGCTCGTGTCCAGCACCATCGCCAGGCTTGTCGGCACAACCGGGTTTGCGGTGCGCCATACATCGTCGACAAGCCTGAAATCGCCGCCGCCAGCGAGCCATTCGACATCGCCGTTGTGGGTTTTGAAACTGCCCACTGTGCTGCAGAAACCCGGTGCCGCAACCGTGTGATGTTCGGCAGTGCTCGGCGAGATCGTCACACGTGCGCGCCGATCCACGGCCATGCAAATTGCCGGCGCACCGTCGAGTACCGCGTATTCGCCGGATAAAACAAGTTTGCCGGGCGCGCTCGCAGTAACCAGCATGTCCGGGAGTCCCTCACTCATCGGCGATCAGGCCTGCGCCAGCGCCCAGTCCGCTCACAAGGATGTCCTCGACACCAGCTGTCGCGGCGAGCGCCTCCCGGACACGAGGTTCAGCGGCTGGTTCACAAACGGCTTTGACCTGTGGCCCGGCATCGATCGTAAAGAAGACCGCAACACCCTGGGACTGCAACTCCCGCACTGTTTGCATACAGGCAAGCGTGGCGCTGTTCCAGTAGATTACCGGTGGTCGCGATCCCCACATAACCGAATGCATCTTCAGGCAATTGTGTTCGGCGACCGACGCCAGCTTTGCAAAGTCTCTTGCGCCAATCGCCGCCCTCGCGTCCGCAAGATCCTCTGCTTGCTGATCTATCCAGCGACCGAAAAAAGGTGAGGTCTTGCGGCTGATCTCCATCGCGTCGGTGGAGCCTACAGGCTTCGGCGCGGTCGCCGTGATTGCTACGACGACCTTGAGCGGCCACTCGTCCGCGGAGCGCAGACTTTGGACTGATATATCAGCGCCGCAATTCTGCAGTTCGACGTAACCGCCGCACAGCGATCGTGCGGCCGATCCGGATGCCATGCCCGCGAGACTTGCCAGTTCCGCCGTGTCCCGCCCCGGCCCGACTGCCCCGTCCGCAGCGACGACGAGTGCGGCAAAAGCGGACGCCGAGGATGCCAGCCCCGCGGCAATCGGAAAGTTGCAATGGCTGTCTACACGCGCCGATTGGCGCCCCTCGCCGAGTACGTTGTCGAGACAACGCTTGATGCGCGGCAACATGTCAATGTTGTCGCGATCGTTGACAATCAGAATATCGTCGCCCAAAGACGCATCGAATTCGACACTCATTGTCGTGCTGAGGTCGGCAAGCGTAATCGAAATCGAGCCGACCGCCGGAAGATTACGACGTGTGTCGCGTTTCCCCCAATACTTGATCAACGCAATGTTGGGCTGGGCTTTGGCGGTTACCCGCATTGGCTTCTTCGATGCGCAAAAGGGACGCGAATTATAGCCTAGCCCGGCGCACAGTCCTCGTCAGGAATCCTCGATCCTTGCCTGATATTACGACCGTGCTGCGCACGGGCCTCAATTCCGTGTACGCTACACGACCCTGGTAATCACGGTGCATAACCCTTTGTCAGCAGCGTTTGACAAGCGCATTGCGTACTACACGGAGCGCGTGGCGGTGAGGCTCGATGAGATCCTGCCACCGGCCACCCAGCCGCCGAGACGCCTGCACGATGCGATGCGCTACGCCGTCTTCAACGGTGGCAAGCGAGTCCGGCCTTTGCTTGTGTACGCGACCGGAGAATGCCTCGGCCTGGCGCAACAAGTCCTTGATGCTCCCGCCGCTGCGATCGAGTTGATTCACGCATTCTCGCTGGTTCACGATGACCTGCCGGCGATGGACGACGATGACTTGCGCCGCGGCAAACCTACGTTGCACCGTCAGTTCGATGAGGCCACTGCGATCCTTGCCGCCGACGCCCTGCAGCCACTTGCGTTCAGCGTACTCGCCAACATCAGTGACGTTACTCCGGTGATCCGCAACAAACTCGTGAAGCTCGTCGCCGACGCTTGTGGATCGATCGGCATGACTGGTGGACAATCGATGGACCTCGCAGCCGAAGGGCGCGCGCTCTCTGCCGAAGAGATCGAACACATGTACTCACTCAAGACCGGCGCGCTAATTCATGCGGCGGTCGTCTCAGCCGCCTATTTGAGCGACGACCTTGCAAACGATCGTGCGTCCGCGATTGACGCTTTCGGTCGCACTATCGGCATCGCATTTCAGATCAAGGACGACATACTCGACGTCGAGGGCAAGACAGAGGTCATCGGCAAAACGGCCGGCGCCGATCAGCGCCTTGGCAAGGCAACCTATCCTGACCTTGTCGGTATCGACGCTGCGCGTGCGCGCTGCGAGAGTCTGCTGAGCAACGCGCTGGAACAACTCGACGATTTGGGCAACGACGCCGAGCCTCTGCGCTGGCTTGCCCGTTATATCGTCGAGCGCGGCCATTAGCGTGACCGCGGCAGCTCGCACAATTCTGCATGTCGACATGGATGCGTTCTACGCGTCCGTCGAGCAAAGAGACAACCCGGAGTTGCGCGGCAAGCCCGTCGTTGTGGGTGGCGGCAGCAACCGCGGCGTCGTTGCAGCGGCCAGCTATGAAGTTCGCAAGTTCGGTGTGCGCTCGGCGATGCCGATGGCCGATGCAATACGTCGCTGTCCGGACCTGATTCGAGTTACACCACGAATGTCTCATTACCAGGCAGTGTCAAAGGAAATCTTTGCGATCTTTCGCGAGTTCACCCCGGTCGTCGAGGGACTTTCGCTCGACGAGGCGTTTCTCGATGTATCTGCAAGCCGCAATCTGCATGGGTCGGGAGTGGAGATAGCAAACCGCATCAAGAAAACCATTCGCGAGCAAACAAATCTGACCGCGTCGGTCGGCGTCGCGGAGAACAAACTCGTCGCGAAGATCGCGTCAGATCTGGACAAACCCGATGGACTTGTCGTCATCACACGGGACAATTGCCGCGAAAAGCTCGACCCGCTGTCCGTCGCAGTGATTCCGGGAATCGGCCGCCAAACTCTCACTCGCCTGAAACAGATCAACATCCGCAGCATCGCTGATCTTCGCCTCGCCCCGGATCGGGATCTCGAATCCGTGTTCGGCCGGTTCGCGCAACGCACCCGAGAGCGTGCGGCAGGTATCGACAACCGCCCGGTTGTCGCATCTCGCGACGAGAAATCGATCAGCGCAGAGGAAACCTATGACGTCGACCTCAGTGCTCGTGGTGACATGGAGCGAGAGTTGCTGCGCTTGTCAGAGACGACGGCGCGCCGACTGCGCAAATCGAAACTTCAGGCCGGGACTGTACAGATCAAGATCCGGCAGTCCGATTTTCAGACCTTTACACGACAAAAGAGCCTGCATCCCCCCATCAATAACACGGACCAGATCTATCAGGTCGCATGCAAGCTGCTCGGAAACTGGCTCGAAAAAAACCCCGGCACGCGCATTCGGCTGCTCGGCGTCGGCGGTAGCAAGCTTTCTCCGGCGGAGCAGCAGGATCTGTTCGCCGATGCAGCTGGCCCCGCGCCAGGCGCGGTCGATCAGACTGTCGATGACATCCGCGACCGCTTCGGCAATCTGTCGGTTGGCCGTGCAAGGACGCTGGACAGGCCCTGAGTCATGTAGAATTGAGGGCCCGGAACGATGGCCAGAGCTGCAGCGAAGAATAATGTACACAAGCTTTTTTGGTCTGAATGAGAAGCCGTTTTCCATAACGCCCGACCCGCGTTATCTGTTCATGAGTGAGCGCCATGGCGAGGCGCTCGCACACCTGGTTTACGGCGTTACAGAAAGTGGCGGCTTCATGCAGCTTACGGGCGAAGTGGGCACGGGCAAGACGACGCTTGTCCGCACTCTGCTCCTGAATCGCATGCCCGCCAACGCCGAGGTTGCCGTCGTCCTGAACCCGCAACTGTCGGCACGCGAATTCCTGGCCACGATCTGTGAAGAACTTGGCGTCACCGTGCCCGCGGAAAAAGGCAGCATCAAAGCGCTGATTGACTCGCTGAATCAGCACCTGCTCGACACCCATGCAGACGGCAGGCGTACGATCTTGGTAATGGACGAGGCGCAGAATCTTGCGCCCGATGTTCTCGAAGAAGTCAGATTGCTGACGAATCTCGAGACCGCGAAACAAAAACTCCTGCAAATCATTCTGATTGGCCAACCGGAACTGCGTGACGTGCTGGCCAGAAACGACTTGCGTCAGCTCGCGCAGAGAATCACGGGTCGCTATCACCTCGAACCGTTGTCACGCGACGAAACAGCGCAGTACATCGAACACCGGCTCAAAGTTGCCGGCGCGCTCGGAGAAGTATTCGATGCCGGGGCAAAGCGCGAAGTATTTCGCTTGTCCCAGGGTGTGCCGCGGCTCATCAATGTCATCTGTGACCGCGCTTTGCTTGGCGCCTACAGCAGCGAAAACCGGCGCGTCAATCGCCGCATGGTCAGGCGCGCAGCTGCAGAGATCAGGGGTAAACCAGATGCCGTGTCCTGGTTGCGGTGGGCCATACCGGTATTCGGTATTGCGGCAACTGCCGTCATCGCCGCAGGCTTTCTGTCGGCGCTGGACGAGCGCCGCGAGATTATCGACCACAACATCGATCCGCCGGTCGCGCTGGCGGCGCCGCAGCCAGACACGGAACCAGTGGTCGTTGCGCCCGAGCCGGAGCCGGAGGTGTCACTGGATGCGCAGCTACAAGTCGCCGGCGACCTCACCAACAAGGAAGCGGCGCTCATCACCTTGCTGCAGCGCTGGGGCCTCGAGTATCGCAGTGATGCAACGGGTTGCTCGCAAGCTGCAGCCGCCGGCTACGAGTGCCTTTTCCAGCGTGGATCCTGGAGCGGCCTCAGGCAATACGACCGTCCTGCGGTATTGACGCTAATCGACCACCAAGGCGCAACGCACAACGTTGTACTCACGGCTATCGAAGGGGAGATGGCCGAACTGTCCATCGGTGGCGTCACGGTCACGCACGAACTCGCCGATGTCTCGGATATGTGGTTCGGTCAATACATGCTGTTGTGGCGCCCGCCCAATGGCGCTTCGATGGCGCTGGGTCCCGGATCGCGCGGTGCGAACGTCGTATGGTTACGGCAAAGCCTGGCAGCGATTGACGATCGGTATCAGACGACGGCAGCGAATTCCAACATATTTGACGCAGAGTTGCAGGAACAGGTGCGCGCGTTCCAGCGCGACCATCGACTTAGCGTAGATGGACTGGCCGGGCATCAGACACAGATCATCATCAATACGCTTCTCGCGCCCGACAATACGCCGCGACTGACAGTCCCGCGATTGGCTCAGGAGTAGCGCATGTCTTTTATCCTCGATGCATTGAAAAAATCTGAAACGGAACGTCAGGAGCAGGCGGGCGCTGAATTCGCCAACGTGCCGTCCAGTTCGGGTAATCATCAGTCATTCAAATGGCTTTGGATTCTTGCTTTGCTGCTTGCCGTGAACATCGCCTTCTTGCTCGGCATTCTGCTGCGCCCCGACAAGTCCACAGAAGATGTCGCAGCTCTCGATGCGCCACCTGGCGACGAAGCGCAGGTCGGTGAACCGACTTTTCGAGAGCGCATCGCAGAAGCGAAGCAGAATCAGCCGGAACCTGCGGTGCCGACGGCGACCGAGCCAGCGCAGCAAACCGTGCCCAGGCCAAGGACCGTGTCGGCCAACGAGCGAGTGCTGTCGATCGATGAGGTTCGCGCCAACGGTACCCTGCAGATCACGGACCTGCACCTCGATATCCATGTCTACAGCGACAACCCGGCGGAGCGCTTCGTCTTCATCAATATGGTGAAGCATCGCGAACGGTCAGAGCTGGACGAGGGCCCTGTCGTGGTCGAGATCACGACCGAGGGCGTCATTCTCGAGCATCAGGGAACAACGTTTCTGCTGCCGCGCGAGTAGCGGCGCCCTTGCCTGACGTTGTTACAAATTATCTCGATGGCGACGCCCTCGCCAACGCGCTGGTGTCGGGCATACACCGCGTCATCGACGAACAGGACTACCTGAATCGCATCAACGTGTTCCCTGTCGCAGATGGCGATACGGGAACGAACCTGAGTTTGTCTCTTGGGGCAGCGCTTGCGGTACTGACCCGCCCGGGCGAAAAGCACCTCGGCACCCTGCTGGCCGCAATAGCAGATGCACTGCTCGATGGAGCGCGCGGTAACTCGGGAGCGATCGTCGCGCAATTCTTCCAGGGGGTCAGCGATTCGGCGGGTGAACTGACCCGGTTCACGACGTATACGTTCAGCAAAGCGATCAGTCAGGGCAATGAGTACGCTCACGATGCGCTATCGAAACCGCGCGAGGGTACGATCCTGTCGGTCATTGCGGCATTCGCGCAGACCATTGCAATACAAGTCGGCGATGCCCGAGACAGCCCTGGCAATAGCGAGTTTCCGGCACTTATGACGGCCGCATTGCGACGCGCCAGCGACGCTCTCGCTGCAACGACGGAGCAACTCGACGTGCTGCGCAAAGCCGGTGTTGTCGATGCCGGTGCCAGGGGGTTTGTCGCACTCATCGAGGGCATGCACGAATATATTCTGCACGGTCGAATAGCAGCAGAACCCGACCTTTCGGTGCTGCGAGGTGATGAGTCGCCTGTGCTGACTGTCGGCTCTGCTGACGACTCCGAATATCGCTACTGCACGGAGTGCATCGTGACCGGAACCGATATCGACCGCCGCAAACTACGTGAGGCATTGTCGGAACTCGGTGATTCGCTCGTACTGGCCGGCACAAAACGCAAAGCCAGGATTCACGTGCACGTCAATGATCCCGAAGACGTATTCGATACCGGTCGCCTGTACGGCGATGTGAGTTCTGAGAAAGCTGACGACATGCATCGACAAACTCACAGCAGTCACGATGCGACAAAGAAGTTCGCGGTCATTACCGACTCAGCTGCCGACATCGCCGATGAAGACATGGAGCGCCTCGACATTCACATGGTTCCCTGCCGCATTCAATTCGGTGATCGCGGTTATCTCGACAAGGTCAGCATCACAGCAGAAGAGTTTTTTTCAGAACTCGCCACGAATCCAAGCCATCCGACAACATCGCAGCCCGCCCCGGGTGATTTTCGGCGCCAGTTCCAGTTTTTGGCGAGTCATTTCGCCGATGTGATTTCGATCAATCTCACCGCCACCGCCAGCGGCACGTATGAGGCTGCGCGATCCGCGGCGGCACGGACGAATGCGCCGGGCCGTATTCATGTCATCAACTCATTCAACGCGTCACTGGGCCAGGGACAACTGGTCGTATTTGCCGCCGAATGCGCGTCAGCCGGACTCAGTGCCGAGGAGACTATTGCCGCGGTCGAAGCGTTAGTGCCGAAAACACATACCTTTGCACTGCTGAATGACCTGCACTATGCCGTTCGTGGCGGTCGCCTGCCTCGCTGGGTGAAGACGGTTGCGGAACTGCTGCGGCTGACGCCGATTGTTCGCACCACGACCGATGGCCGTATTGCCGCCGGCAGTTTTTTTCTTGGTAAGCAAAATCGCATTGCGAGATTCGCGCGCCACGTTGCGCGCCGCATCAGCAAATATCCAGCGCTGAACATCGCAATTGCTCACGCCGTTTGTCCTGATGACGCCGCCGAGTTCGAGCGTTCGCTGCGCGAACTCCTTCCTCAAATAGAACACTTGTCGACGACAAGCCTCGGTGCCGGGCTGGGCGTGCATGGCGGGCCCGGCACCTTACTCGTCGCCGCGCAGCCTTACGCCGCGCCGGCTGCTGGCTAGGACTCGAGTACTTCGCCGGCCGCATCGATAAGATCCTCGCCCTCGTTACGGGCGTTATTCACGCGCCGATCGACTGGCCAGGCCTTGAGCCTGGGACCATGGCTTATCGCGAATTCGATTACGTCATCGTCGCCCGCGAGCCAGCGATTTGCGGTTTCTGCTTCGAGAATGACGGGCATGCGATGGTGCAACGACGCCATGAAATCATTCGCGGCGGCGGTGATCAGTGTCGTACTCTGTATGGACTCGTCGCTTTCCTTGCTTTGCCAGTTTTCCCACAGCCCCGCGAAAGCGAACGGTACGTTGTCTGCCCGCGAAATAAAATACGGTGTCTTTCCCGCAGCGTCCTTGTGCCATTCGTAAAAGCCATCTGCCAGCACCAGGCAACGACGTCTGCGGTAGGCCGCACGAAATGACGGTTTCTCCGCCACAGTCTCAGCCCTCGCGTTGATCATCCGGTTACCGATTGATGGGTCCTTGGCCCAGAATGGTATCAACCCCCAACGTAGCGACGTCAGTTCACGAGCGCCTTCTTCGTCACTGCGAATTGCCGCGACGTCCTGGGTTGGTGCGATGTTGTAGCGTGGTTTCGCATCCAGCGATCCGGACGCACCGAATAGCGCAGCGGTTGCTTCAGCTGGTGAATAGAACGCGAAGCGACCGCACATGATTATTCCCGGATGCCGACGCCACGGTGCATCAGTTGCTGACAGGCGGTGAACAGCACGATGACGAAAATCAGCAGGATCGCATAAGCCGTGCCAATGTCGATGTCTGACGTACCGAGGATGCCGTAACGGAAGGCGTTCACCATGTACAGAATCGGGTTCGCAAGTGACACCTTTTGCCAGAAGTCTGGCAACAAGGATATCGAGTAAAACACACCGCCGAGATAGGTCAGCGGCGTCAGAACGAAGGTCGGAACAATCGAGATGTCGTCGAACTTCTTCGCGTACACAGCGTTAATAAATCCGGCGAGTGCGAAAACGACTGATGACAGCAGCACGATCGAGATCGTAATGAATGGGTGACGCACTTCGAGTTTCGTAAAGAACAGCGCAATGATCGTGACGAGCAGTCCGACAAGGACACCACGCAACACGCCACCCGCCACATGCCCGATGATGATCGTCGCATTCGACATGGGTGACACGAGCATCTCCTCGAGGTGGCGTCCGAACTTGGCGCCGAAAAATGACGACACGACGTTGCCATAGGAGTTCGTGATGACCGACATCATGATGAGGCCGGGCGCAATGTATTGCATGTAGTCGAAGCCATCCATGGTGCCGATTCGCCGGCCAATCAGATTGCCGAAAATTATGAAGTACAAGGTCATTGTGATCGCGGGTGGCACGATCGTCTGTACCCAGATGCGCAGCACGCGTACGATTTCCTTGCGCACGATGGTCTTCATCGCGACGAGATTCAGAGCGACATTCACTGACCCACCATCTCTTTGAATCCGTCCTGCTTTTTTTCGACGAGCCGCATGAACAGTTCCTCGAGACGATTGGCTTTGTTACGCAGGCTCACAACCTCGATGTTGCGTTTGTTCAGCTGCGCGAAGAGGTCGTTGAGGTTTACCGCCGGTCCCTTGTCGACTTCGAGTTCGCAATCATCACGCAGGACCGTCTCGAAACCATTGAGCTCGGGCGCTTCAGTTAACGGCTCAGCAAGACTCAGCACAAAAACCTCGCGTTGCAGCTTTCTGAGCACCGTACTCATCGGTGCGTCTTCAATGATCTTGCCTTCGTCGATGATCGCCACGTGCCGGCACAGCGACTCAGCCTCTTCAAGGTAATGCGTCGTCAGGATGATTGTCGTGCCGGCCGCATTGATAGCGCGCAGGAATTCCCACATGGAACGTCGAATCTCGATGTCGACTCCGGCGGTGGGCTCATCGAGAATCAACAGCTTGGGTTCGTGCACCAACGCTCGCGCGATCATCAGGCGACGTTTCATGCCGCCCGACAGGCTTCTCGCCTGGTCGTCGCGGCGGTCCCAGAGACGCAAGGCACGTAAATACTTTTCGGTCCGCGCACCTGCGAGTCGACGGGCGAGTCCGTAATAACCGGCCTGATTCAGAACGACGTTGTGCACACTCTCCCACAGATTCAGATTGATCTCCTGGGGAACAAGTCCGATGCAGGACTTTGCTGCCTCGAGATTCGTGTCGATATTGTGACCGAAGATCTCAACCTCGCCACCGGACTTGTTGACGAGTGAGCTAATGATGCCAATTGCCGTCGTCTTGCCCGCACCGTTCGGCCCGAGGAGCGCATAGAAGTCGCCGGCCTCAACCGAGAAGTTGATTCCCTTGAGCGCCTGGTTGCCGTTGGCATAGGTCTTGGTGAGGTTGCTTGTGGACAGGGCTTGCATAAGGCCGGGTATTGTAACCATGCCGTCGACGCAGCGTCACACTGGCTGCCAGGATCATGGTCGATCGCGTTTTTCGGCAACACGAAGTGACGGCACCGAAGCGTTGCACGCCGCTGCGCGTACTGCACGATAGCGTGTGACCGGGTCCTCCGTCAGGATTGATTGCAGAGCGGACAACTGCGCAGCCCTGCGCACCTCCTGCTCGGAACTCAGTCCGGGTCCGAGCAGTTTGTGCCAGAACTCAGCATCGTCAGGGCGACGCGGCCGCAACAAATCGCCGCGCCCGACCGTGCGCTGCAACAGTTGAAACAGCGTGCACTCAGCGAGTTGCTCACACCAGTTGAGCGTGGCGCCGGAGACGAGGCGCGCAGCGTACGGATTTCGCCGCGCAAGTTGCCACAAGAACGCGAGACTGGCTGCTGCCAGCTGGCTGGATTCGAAGCCCAGGTCAGGCGCAATGAGCAAATCACCGTTCGAGTCGTGATTTGTGAGGAAGCTCCAGTAGTCCTCGTCGCGCTCCCGCAGGGACAACAGCAGGAATGGCGTTGCTGACAGTCGTTTGATCTGCAAATCGGTGAGACCACGGATCATCGGAGCTGCCGTTCCCACCATCTGTTGCCGCAGTTCCCTGCCCGATGTCGAGCCACGCATGCGCTTCAGGAACGCCTGATTCATCGCTTGAACGTTGCAAAAGTCCGCTGTCTCCGGCCCTCTGAATTCCATACGACCTCCCTCATCCGCACATTTCTTGTGCACTTTACGAGTTACTGTATTTTTGATTTGTTGACCATGTATGGATAATATACCGCGTCTGAGACCTATATATGGTCTATTTCTATCATAAAGGGGAGGAAATGCGACTCACTGACGACCGCTATGCCGCCGAGCGCAGCCAGTTTGAGCTGGCGCTGCGAATGATCAGGCACGAGGCCCGCACGCGAACGATTCGCGAGTGTACCGGGCTTTCTGACGACCGAATTCGAAAACTCTACGCAACCTACTTTCGCAACACAGGCGCCACTCATGTGCGCCGCCGCCGTGGCAAGTCGCCGCGACAGGTCACGCGCTTTGTCAAGAATCCGCAAAACCAGCTGCAGGCAACGACGTTGGTCGCCCTGTTCTGCAGCGGGCTCCTGTTACGCGTCGATGCCGGCAACAGAGTCTCGCCCTGCTGGCCGCGACCTGACGTCGAGTTCGGGCACAGGGTCTGTCGCGCCTACGAAACCTATCTGCTGCTGCATGAGAATGCCGACCTGAGTTTCGAATGGGCCTGGAATCTGCTGCAGAATATTTCCTATAACGACGAGCTGTACCTCGCCGTCTGCAAGGGCTGCCTGTCACGTTACGTCCAGGATGCCTATGCGCTGGACCACAAGACCTGTCCCTCCTGTGAGATCGAGACCCACCGCCACCGCCGGCCCGGTGTACACAGTTTTGCCGCCAGCTAGGTTGCACAGGTAATCTATCTGCCGGATGGAGAACCACAACGTATTTGCCGGAGCATTTGTCGATCGAAGTGGCGAGCGACGCAAGGACCCCGACTGGCTCGCGAGCGCCGTCAGGAGCGAGGACAGTCGATTCGTGCCGGTGTGGGGCGATCAATGCCTCGTCGACGGCGAGCCGCTCGAAGCAGTATTGCTCCGGCGCCGGCAAGTCGAAAATATCGCCGCTGATCAGGATCTGATTTTTCTCGGCGTCTTCAGAGACCATCCGGCCTTTGCCGTGGCATTCAAAGGTGGCGGCGACGCACCGTTTCCCGAATTGGGCGAATTTCAGGATTTGCGTTATCTCGGCACCGTACTGCCACCGGATGAGGCCAATCTCGTTGCACATGCGCGTGCCCTGGTGCTCTGGCATGCATCGCAGGTTTTCTGTGGCATGTGCGGCTCATCGGCGCAGCCCAAGGCGGCCGGCAACTCGCGCATTTGCATGAATGAGGACTGCCGGCGCGAAATATTTCCTCGCGTCGATCCCGCCATAATCGTTCTGGTCACCGCTGCCGAATGCTGTTTGCTGGGCCGACAGCGCACCTGGCCCGAGGGCCGCTATTCGACGATCGCCGGGTTTGTCGAACCCGGCGAAAGCCTCGAAGACTCAGTGCGGCGCGAAGTCTATGAGGAAACCAACATCCGCGTCGGCAAGGTCTCGTACCACAGCTCGCAACCCTGGCCGTTTCCCTCTTCACTGATGCTTGGTTTCACGGCCACTGCAACATCGTCGGACATCCTGCTCAACGACGGTGAACTCGAGGACGCGCGGTGGTTCACTCGCAAAGAACTACGCTCCGGGTTCCCCAAGTTACCGTTCAGGATTTCGATCGCGCGGCGGCTCGTGGATCATTGGATCGACCTGGACAACGGCGACTAGGGTGTGCCTCGTCGTACTGGCGTTCGGCGCCAATGAAGATAATCCACTCGTCGTCGCCGCGAATCGCGACGAGTTTCACGCACGCCCGACGCAAAATGCAGACTGGTGGTCCGACGCGCCGAACATCATCGGCGGTCGCGATCTGCAGGCCGGCGGGACCTGGCTTGGCGTGCACCGCGACGGACGTGTGGCAACGGTTACGAACTACCGGGATGCGCAGCAGAAGCACGCCAAATTGCGCTCGCGTGGTCATCTTGTAACCGAATTTTTGCAGGGCGGCCAATCGCCAGTTGATTATCTGCAAACGATTCGATCCGACGACTACGCAGGATTCAATTTGCTCGCAGCTGACAACCAAAGTCTCGCGTATCTGTCCAATCGCGGTGGCGGACTGCAGGAACTACCGGCTGGAATTTATGGCTTGAGCAATGCGACGCTCGACACACCCTGGACAAAGGTCGAACGAAGCAAAGAGCGTCTTGCAAGTTTGTTCGCCCAAGGGCGCGTCAACGAAACCCATCTTTTGCGGTTACTCAGCGACCGCGAAAAAGGCCCTGTCGAAGAAGTAAAGAGCGATCGCCTGCCATTTACAACGGCACACGCCATCACGGCACCGTTTATCGTCACCGCAGAATATGGCACCCGTTGCTCGACGATCGTACGCGCAGAGCGCGGCGGCACGTGGCACTTCCATGAGCGGCGTTTCGATGCGTCCGGCAACAATGTCGGCGAATCGAAATTCTCATTCAAAGCCCGCGCAGACACGAATTAACCACGCCCGGATATCTTGAATCTCCTCGGCACAAACAGCATGTGCCATCGGATAGTCGTGCCATTCGACGTCGAAGCCTGACTCCAGCAGAGAGTCCGCCGAAGAGCGTCCCAACGTCATTGGCAACATCGGATCGAAACTCCCATGTGCCATGAATATGGGCAACTCCTGATTGCCGGCGCCCGGATTAGCGACGACCTCGGTTTGGAAGTAACTGGATAGTGGCAGGTACGTCGACAACGCCATCAATCCAGCCAGGCGCTCGGGGTGGCGCAATGCGACGTGCATCGCGATCGCACCGCCCTGGGAGAATCCGGCGACAACGATATTCCGTGCATCGATGCCACGTTCTTTTTCACGGGCAATCAAAGTCTCGAGTATCTCCGCACTACTGCGGATTCCGGCCTCGTCGACAGGGCCATCCCCATCAAGGCTCAGGATGTCGTACCAGGCACGCATGGTCATGCCGCCGTTGATCGTAACGGGTCGAAGCGGTGCATGCGGAAAGACGAATCGCAGCGCCGGCCTGTCGGGCAGACACAGCTCGGGCACGATCGGCTCGAAGTCGTGGCCATCGGCGCCCAGGCCGTGCAACCAGATCACGCTGCCTCCGGGATTCGCGCCTGTCTCGATTTCCACCGTATCTGCCATTGCCATTCGCTCTGCCGTTACTTGCGAAGCCGCGCAGTGTAACGAAAAAATAAGCGCAAAATGCGAAATACGGGCTTGACTGAATATGCGCATTTTGCTACAAATATGTGCATAATTATGCGAGATGGCCCATGCCCAACTCAACGGCAGAACAAATACTGCGCCGCGATACGATCCGGCAACTGCTTACACGTGCGCCGGCGGACACGCAGCAGGCGCTCGTGGACGAACTTACGGCGCGTGGCCTTGTGGCAACGCAGTCGAGCGTAAGCCGCGATCTCAAGGACCTCGGGGCAATAAAGACGCACCGGGGCTATGAGCTTCCCGGCCCCGAGTCAGCTGAAAATCATGAAATCGCGGACATCACCGGGTTTCTGCGCAGCATCACCCCCGCCGGCCCGAATCTGACGGTCATCAAGACAGCGATTGGTGCCGCACAACGCGTCGCACTTGCGCTCGATCGCAGCAACTGGCCTGAGATGGTTGGCAACATCGGTGGCGACGACACCGTATTTGTGGCGTCCGACTCTGCAGCCGGCCAGAAAATTCTTATCGCGAAGATCGAGCGCGCACGCGCGTAATCCGCGGACCTTAGGAAACTATTGTGAGTAACGACATTTCACCCATCATTCTTGCGTTCTCCGGCGGCCTCGACACGTCATTCTGCGTGCCGTGGCTCAGGGAAACGTACGGCCGCGATGTCATCACGGCAACGGTCGATACCGGCGGCATCGACGCGGAGGCGGCGGTTGCCCTGGAGCAGCGGGCGTTAGCACTTGGCGCCATCGAGCACGTGCTGATCGACTGCAAACAGGATTTCTTCGGCACAGTCATCACTCACCTGATCGCGGGCAACGTTTTGCGAGGACAGGCCTACCCGCTTTGCGTCGGCGCAGAACGTGGCCTGCAAGCTGCCCGCCTTGCGCAACTGGCCAGCGACCGCAACGCGACGACTGTCGCTCACGGGTGTACGGCTGCCGGCAATGATCAGGTGCGTTTTGAAGTCGCGCTGCGCACTCTGAATCCCGGACTCGAGATTCTTGCGCCGGTGCGCGACAACAACTGGGTACGTGAGGAGCAACTCAGGTATCTCGAGGATCACGGCCTGCCGCTGCCCACGCAGGGCTCTGCGTACTCCATCAATCGCGGCCTGTGGGGAATCACAATTGGCGGCCGGGAAACGCTGACCTCCGAGAACTCGATTCCCGAAGAGGCCTGGGTCCTGTCAGCGAACGCCTTCTCCGACCCACAGCCGCCTTCACAACATACGCTCGAGTTCGACACGGGTGTTCCCGTCGCATTAGACGGCAAGACAATGTCGCCCGTCGAACTGATCGAACGCCTCGAAGTGCTGGCTGGATCTTACGGCATCGGTCGCGGTATACACCTCGGCGATACGGTGCTCGGCACCAAGGGCCGGGTGGCTTTCGAGGCGCCAGCCGCCATTGCATTGATTACGGCGCATCGCGAGCTCGAAAAGCTCGTACTCAGTGCGCAGCAGGTACGCGTCAAAGACAGCATCGCGGCCATCTACGGCGACCTCGTCCATGAGGGCAAACAGCTCGATCTCGTGTGCAGCGATATCGAGACATTTTTGAGTTCATCGCAGCAGCGCGTTACCGGCACCGTCAAATTCTCGTTGCGGCCAGGCAACCTGTTCATCGAGGGCGTCACATCAAGGCACTCGTTGCTCGCCGCGACCAAGGGTGTCTATGGCGAGGCCGCCGGCGAATGGACGGCTTCCGACGCTCTCGGTTACGCACGCATCCTGTCGCTACCGGGTTCTTTGCAGACCCGGGCGGCTGGAGGCGAATCATGAAAAGCGTCGTTGTCGACAAAGTCGCATCCGTTGCACAGCACAGCGAACTCGGGCACGAGCTGCGTTTGTCGGCAGATATACCTTGCGAGGAGGGTGTGCTCGTCGCGGTGCGCGTGCTCAATAACAAGACGCGCTACAACCAACTCGAGCTGACGTCCGGACGCATGGCGACCGTCAATCAGGGTGACATCGTCGTCGGCGCGCTCGGCCACCGCAAGGCACTGCGCGGTTACTCGGGCCATCTGCCCACCGAACTCAGCGCCGGCGATACGATTCAGCTGCTGAATATCGGTGGCGTACTTGGCGTCTGTGACTCGGCAAATCCTGACGTCGGCGCGCCCTTCGATTGCAAGGTGCTTGGCACTGTATTGCACTTTCCTTTTCTCGGCGAACGCATTGGTGTACCCGCACGCGCCGGTGAGAAATCACTGGATAGTGAAGCGCCGCTCGATACCCGCGGTGTGCCCGTCGTCGCGCTGGCCGGAACCTGCATGGACTCTGGAAAGACTGCTGCCGCCTGTGCAATCGTTGGCCGTCTGCGGCATTTGGGTCTGCATGTTGCCGCGTGCAAGGCAACTGGTGTTTCACTACGGCGTGACATTCTGGCGATGGAAGACGCCGGCGCCTCGGAAACCATGATCTTTTCCGATCTCGGTATCGTAACAACGACCGCCGATAATGGTCCGGCTTTGACCCGAGCGCTGTTGACCGGGCTTGCGGAGCACAAACCTGACGTTATCGTGCTCGAGCTCGGTGACGGTTTGCTCGGCGCTTACGGCGTCGAGGCGATCCTGTCTGATGCGTCAATTCGCAGCGCACTAACGGCTGTCATCCTCTGCGCAAACGATCCGGTATCCGCCTGGGGGGGTAGCAGACTCCTGCGCGATCAGTTCGACATCGAGCCCACTGTGGTCACCGGACCGGCGACCGACAACGCAGTCGGTATTGACCAGATCGCCGAACGACTGTCATTGCCCGCGGTTAACGCGCTGTCGAACGGTGTCGCCCTTGGCGATCTCGTTGCCGAACTGCTGCAGGACAGGGAGACGGCATGAACACAAACGGTAATGGAATTCGCGCCGTCGTCCTTGGTGCAACCGGCTATGTCGGCGGCGAATTGCTGCGCCTGATTTCGGCACACCCCGAGCTGAACTTCAGCGGCGCCGTTTCCGCGAGCCGCAGCGGGGAGAAAATTGCGGTGACGTTCCCGAATCTTGCCGCTTCCTATGGTGATCAGTGTTTCGTCGGTCATGACACCTGGATCGACGAACTCGAGGCCGGTAGCAAACTTGCACTTTTTTCAGCCGCACCTCACGGCGCGTCCGCAGCGCTCATTGCAAATGCACTCCGCGCGGCGGCAAAGAAAGACATCACCGTGCACGTCGTTGATTCGTCCGCGGACTTTCGCTACGCCAATCAACTGGACTACGAAGTGGTTTATGGCACGGAACATGGCGCGCCCGACTTACTCGCCGAGTTTCAGTCGGGTGTGCCGGAGCACCTCGCTGCAGCAAAGACGGCACACATTGGCCATCCGGGTTGCTTTGCAACGGCTGTGCTACTCGCCGCGGTGCCGCTAATTCAGTCGCGGCTGACCGATAGCGAAGTCTTCGTCACAGGAATCACCGGCAGCACAGGCTCGGGGCGCAATCCGCAACCCGGCACACATCACCCGGAACGCCACAGCAATTTGTATGCGTACAAGCCGCTTGTGCACCGGCATGCACCCGAGATAACCGCACTGCTCGAGGCCGCGACCGATCGCGAAACACGCGTGCACTTTGTGCCGCACTCTGGCCCATTCGCCCGTGGCATCCACGTGACCGTGCAGGCCAAGGCAACGAAGCGTGTCTCCGACGAGCAAATCTACGATGTGTTTGCGAAGACGTACGCCAATTCGCCGTTTGTCGAAATTGTTGCTGGCACGCCGCGCCTCAAGAATGTCGTCGCCAGCAACTATTGCCAGCTTGGCGTTGCCACGGGCGAGGATACCGTCGTGGTCATGTGCGTAATCGACAATCTCGTCAAAGGAGCGGCCGGTGGTGCCGTGCAGTGGATGAATCGTTTGTGGGACCTGCCGGAGACAACCGGCCTGACCGTTGCCGCGCCGGGTTGGACCTGACCGATGTTCGGACAGGCAGAGAAAATACCCGCTTCCGATCCGCGTCCGCGCGAAGCACAAACGACGTTGCCAGTGTATGGCCAGCTGCCGTTCGTGCCGGAACGCGCCGCGGGTTGCAACATCATTACAGCGGATGGCCGCCGCATACTGGACCTTTATGGCGGACATGCTGTGGCCGCGCTCGGCCATGGGCATCCGCGCCTCGTCAAGGCGATCCGCGAACAAAGCGCCAAACTGCTTTTCCAGAGTAACGCCGTCGCGCTCGAGATTCGCGCTCAGGCTGCCGAGAAACTTGTCGCCGCGGCACCGAATGAACTCAGCCGCGTGTTTTTCGTCAACTCGGGCGCCGAAGCCAATGAGAATGCTTTGCGCATGGCCTGCGTCGTCACGAATCGCAGGAAGGTACTCGCGATTACGCAGGGTTTTCACGGCCGCACGGCTGCAGCAGGCGCAGTCACATGGAACTCCGACAAGTGGTACGGATTCCCGAACAAGCCGTTCGACGTCGATTTTATTCCACGCGACGACTGTGATGCGGCCATCGCGATGATCAGCAACGATATCGCTGCGGTTATCGTCGAGCCCGTGCAGGGAATAGCGGGAGCATATGCTCTCTCACATGAGTTTCTGACGACCCTGCGCGACTACGCAAGTCGTAACGGCGTGCTGCTGATTGTTGATGAAGTGCAGTCGGGCATGGGCCGTGCCGGTCAGTTCTTTGCCATTCAGCGGCACCAGATCGAACCCGATATCCTGACGAGCGCCAAAGCACTTGGCGGTGGCATTCCCTGCGGAGCCGTGCTCTGCCGCGAGGACATTGCGTCGCACTTCGGCCCGGGCGACCTGGGTACGACATTCGGTGGCGGGCCTGTGGCCGCCGCCGCGATTGTCGCGGTCATCGAAACTATCGAGACGGAAGGCCTGCTCAGGAACGTGCAGGAGCGTGAGGCACAGATTCGCGAGCAGTGCCTCGTGGGCCCCGTACAGAAGATTCAGGGCATGGGACTGCTGCTCGGCCTGGTCTGTGACCAGCCGGCCGTCGAGGTTCGCGATGCCCTGCTGCAACACGACATACTGACTGGCACGAGCAGTGATCCAAACATATTGCGCATACTCGCCCCGCTCGTCCTTGAAGCCGGTCATGTCGACCAACTCGCACACGCCCTCGAATCGATGGCACCGCGCACGAACCAAGAGAGAACCCGATGAAAGCATTTAATGACCTTGCCGACTTCTCGAACGAAGAGATCAGCGCGCTCCTCGAGCTGGCGGACCGTCTTGATTCGCAGCCGGAACCAGAGGCCCTGCGCGGCAAGGTCCTGTCACTGTTGTTCCTGAGCCCGTCGCTCAGGACGCTGGCATCGTTTCAGGCCGCGATGACCCGCCTCGGCGGCGGTTCGTTTGTGATTTCTCCCGACATGTCCATCCACGGTCTCGAAACGCGGCCTGGCATCGTCATGGATGGTGCGGCCGCCGAACACATCCGTGAAGCAGTGCCCGTTATCGCATCCTATGGCGACGCGATCGGCATTCGTGCATTCGCCGAACGCAAGAATCTCGAGACCGACCTGGCCGAAACCGAGTTCTCGGCGCTCATCGACCTGATTCACACGCCTTACATCAACATGGAATCCGCGATGAATCATCCCTGTCAGAATCTCGCTGACTGGAAGACGCTCGATGACCTCGGCGTGCCGGCCAACGGCGGCAAATTCGTCCTGAGCTGGGCCTATCATCCAAAGGCGCTGCCGCTCGCGGTGCCGTCATCGACTCTGCACATGGCTGCGAAGCGCGGTATGGACGTAACCGTGCTGCGGCCCGAGGGCTTCGCGCTTCCCGATGTATTGATGCAAAAGGCCAGCGAGGCTGCCGCGAAAAGCGGTGGCTCGATTCAGGAATCCGACAACAGAAAAGAAGCAATGGAGGACGCGCATATCATCTACGCCAAGTCGTGGTCGTCCACAAAGTACTATGGTGACAAACTCGGCGATCAGAAAGCGCGTGAGGAACTGATCGACTGGTGCGTCGATGATCCCTGGTTCGACAACGCGCAGGACGACTGTCGTTTCATGCACTGCCTGCCGGTGCGTCGCGGCGTCGTCGTCAGCGAGCCGGTCCTGGACGGTCCGCGCAGCGTCGTCATCCACGAGGCGCGCAATCGCATGCTCGCGCAGATGGCGATTCTGCATCAGATGCTCGGGGGAACGTCATGACCGCAAAAAAAGATCGCGCAATCGTCGTATCCGCGCTCAAGCACGCGGCGCCGTATATCCGCTTGTTCAAGGGTAAGGTGTTCGTGCTCAAAGCCGGCGGCGAGATCTTCGCCGATGCTGCGCAGACGAGCGCACTGATGGAGCAGGTTGGCATTCTGCATCAGGTCGGTATTCGCGTCGTTCTTGTTCACGGCGGCGGCCGGCAGTCGACCGAACTCGCGACGGCGCTCGGACTCGATACGACCTTTGTCGACGGACGCCGCGTCACCGATGGTGCCTCACTTGATGTCGCGATGATGGTGCTGAACGGCCAGATCAACACGCGTGTGCTGGCGTCCTGCCGTGATCTGCAGATTCCCGCCGTTGGCATCAGTGGTGTCGATGCCGGGCTCATTCGTGCCCATCGCCGGCCGCCCGTGGAGCGCGAAGGCGATACGTCCGTTGACTATGGATTTGTCGGCGACATCGATTCAGTCGAGGCCGACGTTCTGGTCAAGCAACTCGACAACGGCTTGATGCCTGTCATCAGCCCGCTGTCCTGCGATGAGGCCGGCACGCTGCTGAACATCAACGCGGACACGGTTGCCGCCGCAATTGCGGCGGAGCTCGATGCCGAGAAGTTGATTTTGCTGACCGGTACGCCGGGTATCCTCGAAGACGTCGATGACCCGCGCTCACTGATCAGTTACATCGATCGTGCCGAACTCGACAAGCTCAGGGACTACGGCAAGCTCGCCGATGGCATGCTGCCCAAAGCCGCTGCAATCGATGCCGCGCTCGCGAACGGGGTCAATCGCGTACATGTCATTTCGTACAAGGTTGCCGACAGTCTGTTGCTCGAAGTCTTCACCAATGAAGGCACCGGCACGCTCGTCGTCAACGACATCGCAGCTTTGACGCCAGCCGAGCAAGGCGACGAAGCATCATGACGCGGCTCTGGGAAAAAGGCCTGCCACTGGCCGAACGCGTGCTTCGCTACACGGCTGGCGAAGATCATTTACTCGATGCGCGCCTCGTGCCCTATGACGTCAAAGGCTCGATCGCGCATGCACAGATGCTCGCCGCAACCGGCCTGATCAGTAATGAAGACTGCAGCGCAATATGCGACGGGCTCAATGCGCTCGAGGCCGATTTCGATGCGGGAAAATGGAGCATCAGCCTCGAGGACGAGGACGTGCATACCGCGCTCGAATCACGGCTGACGAATACCATCGGCGATGCCGGTGCCCGCCTGCACCTGGGTCGTTCACGCAACGACCAGGTGTTGACGGCATTGCGCCTGTACCTGCGCGATGCGGCTGCTGACCTCGCCGCGCGCGTCGGCAAATTGCGCGGTTCAATCGCCGCGCTGAGCAAGCGCCAGGGAGACGTGCAACTACCCGGTTACACACACATGCAGCATGCGATGCCGTCGTCGGTCGAGCTGTGGTGCGGTGGCTTCGCCGAAGCCTTCGGTGACGCGATAGAAGGGCTCAGCGCGACGCGACGGCGCATCAACAAGAACCCGTTAGGCAGCGCCGCAGGATACGGCACGCCGGGTTTGCCGATCGATCGTGACCTCACAACACAGACGCTCGGTTTCGATGTGACACAGGCACCCGTAACGTCGGTGCAGCTTTCCCGCGGCAAGGCCGAAAGCACGCTGTTGTTTGAAGTGACGCTTTTGTTGCAGGACCTCGGACGCATGGCGACCGATCTGCTGCTGTTCTACACCCAGGAATTCGCCTATGTCAGCCTCGCGGCCGACGTTACGACGGGCTCATCGATCATGCCGCAGAAACGCAATCCCGATGTGCTCGAATTGCTGCGCGCAGCATCGGGCACGGCACACGCCTGTCTCGACGAATCGCTGATGATCACGGCGAAGCTGCAGTCAGGCTATCAGCGCGATCTGCAGCGTCTCAAAGCACCGCTGTTTCGTGGCATCGATCTGGCGACAGACAGCGTCGACATCATGGCCTATTTGCTCGACGGACTGCATTTCCTGCCAGAGAATATCGAACTCGATGCCGGTAGTTTCGCGACTGAAGAGGCGTATCGTCTGGTCACCGATGAGGATATTCCGTTTCGCGTCGCCTACAAGCGGATCGCTGAACGCTATTCAAAGTAAGCACAGGCCCTCTATAATCGGGCGATCTCCCGAACCGGTCGATACCCATGAAATCTATTATCTGCGCACTAGCCGCATTGCTGCTCACCCTGACGCTAACCGGCTGCGGCCAAAGCGGGCCGTTGTACGTACCAGGCGATCCGAGCTCGATCAAGGTGCCGCCTGAGGCAGCGCCAAGCGACGAAGAGAGCGACGAGAACGGCGACGACTCCGAGGACACCGACAGTCAATAAGCCGGAGCAGTCCTGATGTCTGGCGTTGACCTGGTACTCATCGACGGTTCGTCCTATTTGTACAGGGCGTTCCACGCGCTACCCAATCTCACCAATTCCGCGGGCGAACCCACCGGTGCGCTGCACGGCGTGCTGTCGATGATTAACAAACTCGTGCGTGAGCAACCCACGGCGCACGTCGGCGTCGTATTCGATGCGCCGGGCAAGACTTTCCGCGACGAACTGTACGCGGAGTACAAAGCCAATCGTCCGCCGATGCCGGATGAATTGCGCGAACAGGTCGGACCATTGCTCGACGCGGTGAAATCGATGGGGCTGCCGTTACTCCAGGTGCAGGGCGTCGAAGCCGACGACGTCATCGGCACCTTGTGCCATGACGCTGCCGCCAGCGGCCTTAGCGTACTCGTCTCAACGGGCGACAAGGACATGGCGCAACTTGTCAACGACAACGTCACGCTCGTCAATACGATGAGCGAAAGCCTTCTTGACCGTGACGGCGTCAAGGCGAAGTTCGACGTTTATCCCGAGCAAATCATCGACTACCTCGCGCTCGTCGGTGACAGTTCCGACAATATTCCGGGCGTACCAAAGGTCGGCGCCAAGACGGCGGCGAAATGGCTCAATCAATACGCAAGCGTCGTCGGCATCATCGACAACGCGGACGACATCACGGGCAAGGTCGGCGAGAGCCTGCGCGACAACATCGAACAACTGAAGTTGTCACAACAGCTGGCGACGATACGCCTTGACGTCGACTTGCCCGTCGCCGTGCACGATCTCAAGCCAGCTGCCGCCGAAACCGACAAACTGCGTGAGTTATACGGACGATTCGAGCTGCGCACGCTTCTGCGGCAACTTGACGAGCAGGCGGGTGCACCCGAGCCGGATATGCCAGCGACAAGCGATCGCAACTACGAGACGATTTTAAGTTGGTCAGCATTCGATACCTGGCTCGAGAGAATCAACAAAGCTGACCTCGTTGCCTTTGATACCGAGACCACCAGCCTCGACTACATGGTCGCGGAGGTCGTCGGCATGTCGTTGTCGGTCGCGGCAGGCGAGGCAGCGTATATCCCGGTTGCACACGATTATCCGGGCGCACCGGACCAGTTACCACGCGCGAAAGTATTTGAAAAACTTAAAGATTTTCTTGAAAGCCCGAAGCAAAAGAAAGTCGGTCATCACCTCAAGTACGACGCGCATGTGCTTGCCCGCCATGACATTCACCTGGGCGGCATGGCGTTCGATTCAATGCTCGAGTCGTACGTATTGAACAGTGTCGCCACGCGTCACGACATGGACTCGGTTGCGCGACACTATCTGGGGCGCGAAACAATTCACTACGAAGATGTTGCGGGCAAGGGCGCCAAACAACTGACGTTTAATCAGGTCGATCTGGAAACAGCGGCGCCCTATGCGGCCGAAGATGCCGACATCACACTGCAGCTGCATAACACATTGTGGTCGAAGCTCGGCGAGATCGAATCGCTGCGTAAGGTCTACGTCGACATCGAGCAACCGCTCGTGCCGGTTCTCCTCGACATGGAGGAGACCGGAGTTCTGATCGATCGCAAGATGCTCGCGACACAGAGCGGCGAGCTCGCAAAAAAGATGGTGCAACTCGAGAAAGACGCGCACGAGCTCGCCGGCGGTCCATTTAACCTCGGCTCTCCCAAACAATTGCAACAGATTTTATTTGAAAAACTCGAGCTGCCGGTGGTACGCAAAACTCCCAAGGGACAGCCATCGACCGCGGAAGACGTTCTGGTTGAGTTGGCGGAGGACTACGATTTACCGCGCGTCATTATCGACTACCGCAGCGTGAGTAAACTCAAGAGTACCTATACGGACAAGCTGCCGCTGCAGATCGCCGCGAGCACAGGACGCATTCATACCTCTTATCACCAGGCGGTTGCAGCCACGGGGCGATTGTCATCGACCGATCCGAATCTGCAAAACATTCCGATCCGGACTCCGGAAGGCCGGCGCATCCGGCAGGCATTTATTGCGCCCCGGGATCAGGTGTTGCTTGCCGCAGACTACTCGCAGATCGAGTTGCGCATCATGGCCCACCTGTCAGCCGACGCAGGGCTGCGGAAAGCGTTTGCTGATGAACTGGATGTGCATCGCGCGACCGCTGCCGAGGTGTTCGAGGTCGACCTCGATGCCGTGACGCTTGATCAGCGGCGCTCAGCGAAAGCGATCAACTTCGGCCTGATGTACGGCATGTCGTCTTTTGGTCTCGGCAAGCAACTCGGGATTCCGCGTAACGAGGCGCAAGAGTATGTCGACCTGTATTTCGACCGTTATCCCGGCGTCAAAGCCTACATGGACGGCACTCGTGAAAAAGCGCGCCAACAAGGCTACGTTGAAACGGTTTTCGGCCGGCGTCTGTATCTGCCCGAGATCAATGGGCGCAATGCGCAGCGCCGTCAGTATGCCGAACGCAGCGCGATTAATGCTCCAATGCAAGGTACGGCGGCCGACATCATCAAGCGGGCGATGATCAACGTGCACGACTGGCTGACAAATAACGACACCAGCGGCCGCATGATCATGCAGGTACATGACGAACTCGTCTTCGAAGTTGCCAAAGACAACGTGGATTCGTTCCGCGACAGAGTCACCGGCATCATGTGTTCGGCCGCGGATCTCTCAGTACCGTTAAAAGTCGACGTCGGCATCGGAAAGAACTGGGACGAAGCGCATTAGCAGGAGCCGGCGCGGCGGGCGGTCGTGGGCGGAAGCCTGCTCATCTTCATGGCTCGGTCCGATAGCCTACTAACGATCGGACTGAAACTTTGCACCTTGTTGAGTACGCTGCGCTTTACTTCCGATGAGCAGGCTTCCGCCCACGACCGCCCATCATCAAGACTCAGTCTAATGCTTTTTTCCTTATTTTTCCAAAGGTTACGGATTGTGTGGAACTATGGCGTGCAGGCAGACTCCAATCCCATGAGTGCAAGTCACTCGCCTGTTTACCTCCCTAAACAGGCGTGCAATCCGGTAACCCCAAGCCGGTTGCTTCTTGATTCCCCGGGGCACTTTGTGCACCGGGGTTTTTTTTATGGCTCGGACGTAAGCAAACGCTGCAGAACCTCACGTGCCTCATTCTCGCCCTGTCTGCTAAGGGCCGAGAATTGCTGCACGGTCGCACGGTCACCGACTTCCTTGCGGACTTCGAGAACTGCCCGCGACGCCTGGCCCTTTTTCAGTTTGTCGGCCTTGGTCAGCAAGATGTGTATCGGCACGTTGACGGCCTCGGCGAACGCCATCATTTGCCTGTCGTAGTCTTTCAGTTGCCGCCGGATATCGACGATCATTAGCAGACCCCTGAGGCTCTGCCGCGATTGGAAGTACTCGGCAAGCAGTTCCCCCCAGTGCTCGCGCATCGAATCCGCAACACGGGCAAAGCCATACCCGGGTAAATCGACGAGGCGCTGGTCGTCGCGCAGGCTGAAAAAATTGACCAGCCGGGTGCGCCCCGGCGTCTTGCTTGTCCTCGCAAACCGGCGCCGGTTGACGATGACATTGATCGCGCTCGACTTGCCGGCGTTCGAGCGGCCGGCGACGGCGACCTCGACGCCCGTGTCGGGAACGAACTGTTTCCGGGCATTCGCGCTCGTGATGAATCGGGCTTCGGGGTAGTGCGACATGGGGGTATGCCCCGGGGATTCTGTGTATAATTTGGGGTTCACAGTCTGACGGCTTCAGGGTCACGCAGCAAGGTAATCAAAACCCTTGCGGCCCGACGCCGGCTCATCAGATGGCGCGGAAAAGGCGCGAAAAATCGAATCTAAAACAGGCGATGGCTGCGACCACCGCGAGGAAGTAACGGTTACGAGAACATGAATACCAGGATAGCTACGATTTTGCTGCCGCTTGCTATTGTACTGGCAGCATTCCAGGCTCAGGCCGAGAGTCTTGCCGAAGGTTCGATCGAGGCCGGCAAGAGCAAGTCGATTACCTGCACAGCGTGTCACGGCGCCGAAGGCAACAGCGTTAACCCGCTGTGGCCGAACATAGCCGGCCAGAACGCGAATTACATTATCGGCCAACTCAGCGCGTTCAAGAACGGCTCGCGCATGGATCCGCTGATGACGTCCCAGGCGATGCTGCTGTCTGATGAGGACATGCATGACGTCGCGGTCTACTTCGAGAGCCTTCCTGCCCCGGCAATGGCTGTTGGCGACCCATCCAAAGTCGACAAGGGTGAAGCCCTTTATCGAGGTGGCAACGGCGACAACGGTGTCGCGGCTTGCCTCGCGTGCCATGGCCCAACCGGCCGCGGCAATCCGGCAGCTCTTTACCCGGCCCTCCAGGGACAGCACGCGACGTATACTGCAAAGCAGTTACGTGACTATGCAAATGAGGCGCGCACGTCGGACGGCAAGACGCGCATCATGCGAGACATCGCGGCTCGTCTGAGCGAAGACGATATCAACGCCGTCGCCTCCTACGTACAAGGTTTGCGGTAATGAAACACACACTTCTCTTGAGTTTGCTCTGCTTGTTCCTCGTTGCCTGTGGCACTGAAGAAGCCGCAGCGCCCGCGGCCGACGAACAACCGACCGTCGCAGAGCCGCTGGTCGATGAAGTCGACGCTGCGCAGGAAGCCACCGAGGCAGACACAGTAGACGAGACGATCGAAGTCGTTGAAGAGTCGGCTGCAGAGCCCGAGGCGGACGAACAGGCGATCCTGCTGGCACAGGCCGATGCGCCGACCGCAGCCCGCGAATGGCAATTCAAGGAAGGCCAGAATTACATACGTCTCGTACCGGCGCAGCCGACCGTCGGTGGCGCTGACAAGATCGAGGTCGCCGAATTTTTCTATTATATGTGCCCGCATTGCTACAACTTCGAGCCCGCGATCAAAGGCTGGGCCGAGAACAAGCCGGCTAATGTGCGCTTCGTCCAGGTGCCCGCGACGTGGAATGCCTTCCTCATTCTGCACGCGCGTATGTATTACACGAATGAAATCCTGGCCCGGAACGGCGTCATCGCGGATGGCGCAGCATTTCACGATGCCGTATACGAGGAGATTCACCGTCGTAACAACCGACTGAGCTCGGAGGGCGCAATCCAGAAACTATTTGAACGCTTCGGCGTCAGCGCTGAGGATTTCAGTCGCACCTGGAAATCGTTCGAAGTCGATCAGAAGCTCCGCGTCGCGCAAGACCTGGCGCGCCGCTACAGCATCGCGAGCACACCGATGATTGTGGTCAATGGCAAGTACCGCAGCGGTGCCAAGGAAGCCGGCAGCTATCCCAAGTTGATCGAGCTCATTGACGAACTCATCGTCAGAGAAAGCGCCCGCTAGCAGCCCGCCCTATACCGAAGCCGCATCTCGGAGCCACGTCATCTTCATGGCTCGGTCCGATAGCCTTCTAACGATCGGACTGAGACTTTGTACCTTGTTGAGTACGCTGCGCTTTACTTCTGCTGACGTGGCTCCGAACTGCGGCCTCAGCCATTGTCCTCCGCTACGATTTTCAGCTCGCCGTCATCGGTCCTGCGCCAATAGAGCCGTTTAATCATCGAGATCGTTCGCGCTTCCTCGATTATCGTCTGCCGAAACCGGCTGAGGTACAGACCGCTGTCCTCAGGATCGGCAAGTAGCAGCACGTCCTGCAATTCGAATCCTCTGACAGGCCTCTTGCTGAAGCTCTGCAGGCGGTAAGCCGCCCACTCGCCTTTATTCAAGCCCCGATATTCAAAGTCGTCGGCATACAGCGAAAGGTATCGGTGTAAATCGCCGGATCGATAACTCTCTGCCCACGTGTCCAGTACTGCATTGAGCTCGGCGCGCGTTGCGGCAATTTGTTCAGAACTCAACCACTGTATTTGGCGCGTAATGATGACGGGCGTGACCAGCGGCACGAACTGTTCTTTGAGCGCCAGCAACTCGTCATTAGGCAACGCGATGCAACCGTCAGTGTCCAGAGGCGGTCTGCGGCCACCGTTCGGCGCAACACCGTGTATCCAGATGCCGTCGCCGCTGCGATCGTTGATCCGGTCCCAGGTGTTCGGGTAATCGAGCGGAAAGGCTAGTGGCCCATAACGCTCGTGCAACCCTGTCGTGTCCAATTGCTCGTTGACGAAATAGATGCCGAGCGGCGTGCGCCGGTCCCAGGAGCGATGTTTGCCGACGCCATTCTGACCGACTGACATATAACGCTCGTCACGAGACGCAGCATCGCCCGGGCCGGCGGCAAAACGATGCAGCGTCGAGGCATCCGTCTCGGCGACGAAAACAGCGACAATCGAGGCAGGCACTTGCAGCAGGTAGGCCGGTTCTTGCGCGGCGAGAAATCCGGGCATCAGTAGCACGGCCAATAGCAGCGATCTGATCATGCATCGATATTACAGCTGCCCGAATGGCATCACCATGATATGTTTCCCTGCATCGAATTCAGTTCTCAGGTATTCATCGTGAAGAGATTCATCAACGTACTGGTCGTCGTAATGTTTGCCGGCAGCGCACTTGCTGCATCAAGTGCCGATGAGGCCTTCGAAATCCTTGCCGAGCGTTTAGTCAGTGACCTGCCCAATTTCTCACCCGTCCAGGCAACGCTGATCGGCGATCACAGCATGGATGACAAGCTCGATCAGGTTGACGCGAAGGCCCGTGCAAAATCGCATCAACTCTATTCGGATTATCTGGACGCCATCGCAACAATTGACCGTGACGCACTGTCGCGCGCCAATCAGATTGATGCCGAGCTGTTACGCGATGAGATCGAAGCGCGCCTGTGGCGGCTCGATACGCTGCAGGAGTGGGCCTGGAACCCGCTCATGTATGTGAACCTCGCTGGCAGCTCTATCTACGGGCTTGTGGCGCGGGATTTCGCGCCGCTCGAGGAAAGATTGCTCGCAGCGGCATCAAGACTCGAACAAATACCGAGATTCCTCGAGCAGGCGCGCGAGGTTATTGAACCGGTTCGGGTGCCGAAGATTCACGCCGAAACGGCCGTGCAACAAAACGTCGGACTCGTGTCGATCATCGACGCGATGATCGTTCCGGAAATGGGTTCGTTAACAGCTGCGACGCGCGAGCGACTCAAGGCCGCGATTGAGATGGCCAAAGACGCCATTGCCGAGCACCAGACCTGGCTCGAAGAAGAGCTGTTGCCGCGCGCCGCCGGCGACTTTCGTATCGGCGCTGAGTTGTATGACACCAAACTCGCCTATGCGCTGAATTCACCGCTTGGCCGCAAGGAAATCAAAGCGCGTGCCGAAGCGGAATACGAATCGGTGCGCAAACAGATGTACGACATCGCAAAGGAAGTGTATGCCGGGACGCACCCGTATACGGCATTTCCTGATGACCCCGACGAGGCCTACAAACAGGCGATTATTCGTGCGGCACTCGAGGAAGCCTATCAGGTCCTGCCACCACGCGATGGCATCGTCGACGTAGCAAAGCAACAGTTGCAGCAGGCAACCGACTTCGTCATCGAAAACAACATCGTTACTGTGCCCGATGATCCGGTAGAGATCATCATCATGCCCGAGTTTCAGCGCGGCGTGTCCGTTGCCTATCTTGATTCGCCCGGGCCTCTCGACAAAGGCCAGAAAGCATTTTATGCGGTTGCGCCTTTGCCTGCGGACTGGACCGAGGAGCAGGTCAATTCGTTCCTGCGCGAGTACAACATGCTGTCGATTCAGGACCTGACGATTCATGAGGGTGTGCCCGGACACTACCTGCAGCTGGCGCTCAGCAATCGTTATCCGTCAACGCTACGGGCGGTACTCGGTTCCGGACCGATGATCGAAGGCTGGGGTGTCTACGCCGAGCAAATGATGATCGCTGAGGGCTATCTCAACCACGACCCACTCATGAAACTGATAAACCTGAAGTGGTACCTGCGTGCCGTGACGAACGCGATTATCGATTCAGCGATTCATGTCGACGGCATGACGCGCGATGCAGCGATGAAACTCATGATCGAAGGTGGTTTCCAGGAGGAGCGTGAAGCGGCTGGCAAATGGGTCAGGGCACAGCTGACCTCGGCCCAGCTCTCCACCTATTTCGTCGGCTACCAGGAGCACATTGAGATGCGTCGCGCCGTCGAGGCCGAATGGGGCGACGAATTCACGTTGCGCCGCTACCACGACCAGGCGCTGTCCTATGGCTCGCCTCCCGTGAAATTCATCCGCGCCCTGATGCTGGGCGAGGACATCCCCGGCGGCGACGATTGACTTATATCTGTTTCTTATAAGGCAACGTTTTCAGCCCCTGCCGCATCTAAAGACTATCAATGCCGCAACGCTACGGCCCGGTCATCCGGGCCGTACGTGTAGAGCGGCGCTGTGAACTCGCGCTACCGCTCGTGGTCATAGTAAATCCTGAATTTGGGGAACTCGAAGAATAATGAATATCACCGAGTTGAGCACCAAACACTGGCCATCCGTGGCTGTCGCAGTCGCTCTCGTCGCGCTATTCGGCCTGACGTCGATCGCCGCACTGCCAATCCAGCTATTGCCGACGATCGAAGAGCCGCAGGTGTCGGTCGCCAATTTCTGGCGCGCCGCAGCACCCGAGGAGATGGAAGCCAACATCATCGAGCCGCAGGAGAACGTTCTGAAGAACACTCCGGGGCTGACCGATATCAATTCCTTCATCAGCCGCGGTGCAGGATTCGTCAACCTGAGCTTCGCGGTTGGCACCGACATCCAGGCTGCGAAGCTGGATGTGATCAACAACCTGTCACAGGTGCCGGCCGGACCAGCCGATGCGATCGAGCCCCAGGTCTTTGCCGGGGGCGGACAGCAGACTCCCGGAGCTGCATCACTGCTGGTCCGCGTACTGCCCGTGAACCCGGACAAGGAACTTTCGAACTACCAGGCGCTCATCGAGGAATTCGTCGAGCCGCGACTGGCGCGTATTCCGGGCGTATCCAGAGTCGATCTGCAGGGCGAGCAGCCGCGTGAAGTGCACATCACATTTGACTCTTACCGTGCGGCCGCGCTGGGCATTCAAATCAGCGACATCATCGCAACAGTGTCCCGCGCAACGGACACATCGGGCGGGTTCGCTGACGTCGGCCGGCGCCAGTACACCGTGCGCTTCGTCGGCCAGTTCGAACCTGCCGAGCTCAATGAGCTGATCGTCGGCTGGAGTAACGAACGCCCCATCAATCTGAGCGAGGTTGCCGATGTCGAAATCGTCGCGCGCAAGCAGGACGGCTTCACGCTGCGCAACGGCTTCCCGGCCTACTACATAACGGTACAGCGTGAATACGACGCCAATACTGTGTCGATCCTCGATGGCATCAACGAAGCCATTGTCGAACTCAATGCGGGACCACTGGCTGATGCTCAACTCGAAATCGATCTGAGTTTCGATGCGTCCGTGCATATTCGCCGCGCGATCGCGCTGGTCAAGAACAATCTTGGTCTTGGTCTGGTACTCGCGATCGGTGTACTTTACTTCCTGATGCGCAGCCGCCGTGCGACTTTCTTGGTCACAGCGACCGTACCGTTGTCGTTGCTCGTCGCATTTGTCGCACTACGACTTTTTGACAAGTCGCTCAACGTCATCTCGTTGGCGGGCCTCGCGTTTTCGGTCGGTCTCGTCATGGACGCTGCGATCGTCACGCTCGAAAACATAGTTCGGTGTCGTCAGAACGGGCTTGGAATGAAGGAGGCCGTTGCCAAAGGAACACGACAGATTACGGGGGCGCTCTTCGCATCGACAGTCACGAGTGTCGCTATTTTCGTTCCCGTGTTGTTCATGGAGGGAATGGAAGGACAGCTCTTCCAGGATCTTGCGCTTACGATCGCCGTAGCGGTGTCCGCATCGTTTTTCATCGCGATAACCGTGTTACCCGTCGCCGCATCGTTTCTGCTTAAGGAGGACAACGATCCGCTTGAATCATGGTGGACACGCATTACGGACCTCGTCATGCGACTGACGAGAGCGCCCGCAATATGCAGAGCCTGGATCGTGACCATCCTTGGTGGCTCAGTGCTCGTGATTTTGCTGCTGGTACCCAAGGCAAATCTCTTGCCGCAGGCACCATCCGATTCATTAAATGCGTTCTTTGCAATGCCGCCCGGCGGGACGGTAGAAATGGTCCAGAACGAGATCGCCGCGCCAATCGTCGCACGGCTGAAGCCCTATATGGATCATGAGCGGCAGCCGTATATCCGTGGCTATAACCTGTCAGCGTTCGGCACTTTTAATGCGCTCTTTCTTTATCCACAGGATCCAGGCCGTATCGAAGAGATGATAAACATCGTCCGCGATGAGGTGCTCGTCGACTTGCCGGATACGCAAGCTTTCGTGCAACGCTCTTCACTTCTGAATTTCGGTTTCGACGGCGGCCGCGCGATCAACGTCGATCTGTCCGGCAATGACATCAATGTCCTGTCCGACGTCGCCATGCAGGGCATGGAAATCATCAATGAGGTCCTGCCCGGCGCGCAGGTACGACCGGTTCCGAGCCTCGCCATCGCCGAGCCGGAGTTGCAACTCTTGCCGAACGACCGGCGCATCACGGCCGCCGGACTCGACCGCGCCGCACTTGCCAATATCGTGCGCGCCGTTACGAGTGGTGCGTATGTCGGTGAGTACTTCGACGGCAATGACCGCATGGACATGATTTTGCGCGGTCCGGTCTGGGACTCGCCGGAGGAACTCGCCTCGACACCTATTGCGACCCCTCTCGCCGGCATTCAGACGATTGGCGAACTGGCCGATATTCGCAGAACTGTTGGCCCGACACAGCTGCGCCGCGTCGACGGGCAGCGGACGATGACGCTGAGCGTCAGGCCGCCCGAAGAAATGACGGTTCAGGAAGCACTCGAACAACTCAGAGATGTCGCCGGTCCGAGAATCAAGGAGATTATGCCGGCAGGTATTAGCGTGCAGTACCGCGGTACCGCGGATCGACTCGAAGCCGCGTTGTCGACGATGGCCGTGAATCTCGCCGTCGCCTGTATCGTACTGTTTCTGATTCTCGCAGCCATGTTCCGCTCACTTTGGGACGCTCTGCTTGTGTTGCTCTCGATTCCTCTGGCTATTGCCGGCGGTATTCTGGCTTTGCGTGTCATGAATCTGTTCACGGTGCAGGCCATGGACCTGCTGACAACGATTGGTTTTGTGATCCTGCTCGGACTCGTCGTCAACAATGCCATTCTTCTCGTGATGCAAACACGCACAGGTCAGCGTAACGGCCTCGAGCGCAGTGCGGCGGTGGCGCAAGCTGTGCGAATACGGGCACGGCCAATCTACATGAGCACGCTCACGAGCATATTCGGCATGCTGCCGCTGATGCTCATTCCGGGCGTCGGTTCGCAAATTTACAGGGGGCTGGCTACCGTCATCGTTGGCGGCATGATCATCAGCGCCATCTTCACACTTATCCTGATGCCAAGCGTTCTCCGGTTGCCGGGCATTCGCCTGCCAGGTTTCGTTCGGCCCAGCAACGCTCGGGGAGTAACAGCCGATGCCTAAGTTTCGATTCATGCTCGCAAGCGCAGCCGCTTTGTTTACGACAGCAGCCGTCGCGCAACAGCCTCCGGCGCCGGTCGTGCAAATCGCCTATGTCGCACAGACCGAGATCACGCCGACGGTTGCAGTTCCCGGCACCATCTACAGCCGTAATGACGTGCAGCTCACAGCGGGAGTCGCTGGCCAGCTCATTATGGTCGCGGAGCCAGGCACCGTCGTACAGGCGGGAGAGGCCGTTGCGCGTATTGACCGGGAGACGTTACTTCTGCAGCGTGCCGAGCAGGAAGTGTTGCTTGAACGCGCCGAGATCAATATTCGACAGCTCAACAGCCAGCTAGGCCGGCAGCGTGAACTCGAGGGCTCCAGCCTCGTGTCGGAGTTCGAGCTCGAGCAGACTGAAGCAAACCGCGACCTCGCTGTGTCGGACGCCAAGCTCACCAAGGTACGCTTGCGTCAGATCGACGATCAGATTCGCCGCGCCGATGTCAGAGCGCCGTTTACGGGTATCGTCACGAGCCGCGCGCATCGCGCCGGAGAGGATGTCGCACGTGGTGAAGTTCTCGGGCAGATGACCGACATTCAAAATATGGAGGTGCGCGCGTTCGTGCCGCTCAAGCACCTGCCGCGTACCGTCGTCGGAGATGCCATCAACGTTTTTGCAACCGACACACAATTTCCTGGCAGCATTCGTGCGCTGGTGCCCACGGGCGATATCCGCTCACAGACATTCGAGGCGCGAATCGATCTGCCGCTCGAGGCCAGTGGTATCTGGACCGTCGGTCAACTTGTCAGCGTCGGCATTCCGATTCGGTCAGGCGAACAGACCCTGGCCATACCGCGCGATGCGCTGGTCCTGCGCCAGAATGGCTCATACGTATTTCGAATCAACAACGAGAACAAGGCTGAGCGAATCGAGGTCAGCATAGGCGACTCGTCCGGAAATCTGATTGGCGTCTCGGGATTGTTGCAGGAAGGCGACCGTGTCGCGGTTCGCGGCGCCGAGAACCTCAGGGAAGGCGCTGAGGTGAGGGTTATGGTGTCACAACGGGCGGTGTCGCAACAGGCGGTCTCGCAGACGTTGGAGGAAAACTAGCAGGCCGTACCTTCGTCTCGGCCAGACCCGGCGTCTGCCGCGACAGAGCAATACCTTCTATTTTTACCAACCGCTCCAATTACTGCGGAAGACCGGCAAAATGTAATAAATCATGCCGTATGCGGGTCATCTTTGGATAAGGGCCTGTCGTTCGGACGGCCGGACGAGTACAGGGAATTATTACAATGCCAACACGATATTTTGCCTCCAGGCCTGTAGCCCTGCAGGTCGTCGCACTCTTTCTTATCGCCGCCTGCGGCGGTGGTGGCGGTGGTGGCGGCGGCAATAACAACAATCCTGGCACGTCCGGTTGGCTGATTCCGGAAGCGCAGGTTGTCGACGCCGGGCCGGGTCAGGACGGCATCCCCGCCGTCGACAGGCCGATCATGCAATTGGCTTCGACAGTCCCCGTGGACGACATACTGCGGAACGAACTCGTCGTTGGCGTATTGCACGAAGGCACTATTCACGCCTATCCGCACAACATCATGAACTGGCATGAAGTCGTCAACGACTCGATCAATTTCAACGACTACGTGCTGAGCTACTGTCCGCTCACGGGATCCGCTGTCGCCTGGGACGTCGATGATAATCTCGTGGACACCGAGTTTGGAGTTTCCGGTTTGCTGTACAACTCCAACCTGATTCTCTACGACCGCGAGTCAGGCAGCAGATGGTCACAGATGCTCGAGCAGTCCGTGCAGGGTCCGCGCGCAGCCGACCGGCCGGAACGAATACAAGTCATTGAGACCACCTGGGCAACGTGGCAGGCGATGTATCCGGACTCTTTCGTGCTCACGCGAGACACCGGCTTCGATCGCGATTACACAGCTTACCCATACGGTGCCTACCGCTTCAGCGATGAACTGCTGTTTCCGGTCTCCAATACCGACAACCGTCTGCACCCCAAAGAACGCGTCATTGGCATACACAGCGGTGCCACGAGCAAGGTTTACCAGATCGGCAGCTTCGGCGCAGCAACGCAGACCGTTAACGACCAGTTCGGCGGGACTCCGATCGTCGTGGTCGGCGACTCGGGCGCGGATATCGCCGCGATCTACAGTCGCGAACTTGCCGACGGGACGATTCTGACCTTCAGCCCGCTCGACGATCAGTTGCCCAACATCATGGACGATACGGAGGGCAATGTATGGGATGTGTTTGGCAACGCCGTATCGGGGCCGCGAACCGGCGAGAGACTGGCGATGACCAACTCATACACCGCGATGTGGTTTGCCTGGGTGGCGTTTTATCCGGGCGCGGAAATACACTTCAACTAGATTGAATTGACCTATAATCCCGCCTTTCCGAATCAAGTGAGGCAGGGGCATAAACACGCAAGCTGACGACCTCGAGCAGTGGTCACGGTTCTGGGAGCAGGGCTTCATAACGACGTTCGGCGCCAGCAAACCCAATAATTACGATGGCGTCGTTCGCGAGTTCTGGCGCGAAAAGTTCCTTGAGCTACCGAACGGTGCCCGCATACTCGACATTGCTGCCGGCAACGGCGCGATAGCCACTATTGCCGCCGAAATTGGACAGGACAATCGCAAAGATTTCTTCGTCGCGGCGACTGACCTTGCTGACATACACGCCGACCTGATCGGCGATGAAGCGACGAAGCGGGCGCGCAAGACCGTCGAATTCCACAGTCGCATACCCTGCGAGAGTCAGCCCTTCGAGGCCGATTCGTTCGAGTTGGTGACGTCGCAGTTTGGTTTCGAGTACAGCACTATCGAGCAGACTTTGGCGGAGGTACGGCGCGTGCTCGTGCCCGGTGGCCGCTTCGTCGCCATTAGTCATCACACGAGATCGGTGCTTATCCAGGCCGCCAAAGTCGAGCTGGACATTTACGAACTTGCACTGGACGAACTCGATCTCGTCGCTGGCTCACGACGTTATTTCGAAGCGCTGGGCGAGCTGCCGGACGATCCGCAGCAGCTAAAAAACGCACAAGAAAAAGTGCAGCCGCTGGTGGAGGAATACAACCGGCGGATGCATCGCTTCCAGGACAAGTACGCGGAGCACGAATGCGGCAAGTTCATCATAGGAGCGATAGGCTACATCGCACGAACCGCCAGGCAAACCACACGGGCAGAGCGACTCGAGGCCCTGGACAAGGCCGGGTCGGATTTCCAACTTGCCAGGGCGAGACTCGACGATATGGTTGCCGCCTCCCTGGACAATGAACAGATCGAGACACTCACGCTGACGGCCCGCGAAGCCGGTTTCAATTCCGTGCATTGCCTGAAGCTATACGGCGACGACAACGGCCTCGCCGGCTGGCAGATTCACCTGAGCTAAACAAAAAAGGGCCCGCCGGCGGGGCGGTGACAACCGAGTTGGCTGTTTCGCTGGCGGCCGCAACCTGATCCAGCTCCTCGGTCGCGATAGACGACCCTTCGATGTCTTCGTTACGCGGGTGCTGGGGCAGGCCGTCACGCAACTCGATATCGATGGAAATCACCTTGCCGCGCCCCATCAGCTCAATCATGTGGGCGAAAAACAGTGTCGAGCCGCGTAGCAGGGTGCCCGTCTCAATCAACAGGTCCGTCTCCAGCTTATGCATCAGTTCCTGGTAGATCCACATACCCGTGGGAAACTCGATAGCCTTGTACCCCATCCATTCCGTGTGCTCGAATACGTGACTACGAAAGTAGAGTATATTCGCAAGGCGCAATACTTCAGCTGGTGGCGGCGGTTCGCGCGCGGCTTTCTTTCTCTTACAGCGCTTTTTTGCCTTTGCCGATATGACCATCATGTTTCGTTTCGGCATCGGCTAGCACACCTGTTTCGCGGCACTCCTCCGCAGAAAAATAACTGCGAAGATACGCAATTAGCGTAATGGTATCGTTCCGAACCAGAGGTTTGGCGTCAGGCAATTCACGAAAAGATTTCGTAGACATAGGTCAGGACAACGAATGGCTTTATCGGTGTATTTCGCGACGAACCATGGTGCAGCCGATGGTATCATTAGCTCACGAAAGTAGCTTCCGACGTTCTTGTCTCAGTCTCAGTCAGTTCGCCTGTGTCCATTCGAGAATCTTAACGTGAAGCTTAAATAAAGAGTATTCTGATTGGTGTGTGCCAACGATCCTGTGCGAGCCTGAGAGGCCATACCCTGATCTGCAATGCCCGACCATCAATACAGGTGTAGACGTATTCACACCACGGGTCAATGTGCAACTTGGGGGTAAGACGGTCGAACCGGTGGGGGCAAATTATAAAGAGCAGTGACGAAAAGGCGACCTGGCAAGCGCGGGAATTTGCAGAAAATCCTGACTGGCTGTTGCAGGGGCTGCAAGGAGATAGCATGCAATATCTTTTCGCGCATGTCAGCAGCAGCACTTACCGGGATTCCTCCTTCCTGGATCACCGCACTAGTCCCGCGCCAACCGAGGTGAAAGGCGCCGATATCAACATTATTAACCGATTATTGAATAGCAATAGCCGGCCTGCGAATTACATTTTTCACTCGGCATTTTGCTGTTCCACACTGTTTGCCAATTGCCTACAAACAGTCAGTGACAGTCTTGTACTCAAAGAACCCCTGATACTGCTGCACCTTGCGGACGCATTGGCGCATTCGAAAAATTCCGGAAACTTCATCCGCCGTCACTGGTGGGCATTGTTGAGGCCGAGTTTGCTATTGCTTGAAAAAAAGTATTCGGGCCAGCAGGGAGTCATCATTAAGCCCGCTAACTCGGCCAATAATATGCTGGAAGATATCTTGAGCCTGCGGCCGACAAAGACATTGTTTATGTATGGTTCGTTACGCGATTTCCTGTTGTCAAACTTGAAACGTCTCGAGGAAAGCCGCTATATGGTTCCTTTGTTCTTAAAAAGATTGTACCCAATTACGGATTATGCGGAGAAGTTAAATATCCCGGATGTTCAAAATCTAGAACATCTCAAGCAATGTGCTGTGCTGTGGCACACCCAGATTTATCATTTCTATTTGGTCGCTGCTGCATCCGGGAATGATTCTGTGCGCTGCCTCGCTGCCAGTGATTTCCTGGAGGAGCCCGAATCGATAGTCAGGCAGGCGCTTGATTATTTTGGTTTGGCGTGCGACACCGAGCGACTGAATCAGCTTGCCAAAAACGGTCCGTTGTCCCGGCATTCAAAATCAGGTGATGGTTACGACACCGACGAACGTTCGGATGAGAACGCCGCGCTGTCAGTGCAGCACGAAAGCGCCTTGCACAGCACGCTCGAATGGATGGACGGGTTGCTCAATAAATTGCCAGTCAACCCGCCGCTACAGCCACAACTGTGAAAGCTACACCGCTCGGGAATTATTGTAGCTGACTTATTTCCGAATGAGCGGTGCTCAATCGGGAACAATATCCAACGCGACCGTGAGTCTTGGGCTGTCACCGCCGAACGGAACGGTTCCGTGCCACATGTAAGACGGGAAAAGAACGATCGTGCCAGGACGCGGTTTAACCGTATGCTCAGGCAACAGTCTCGGAGATGTGACAATCCCCGGCTCACCGAACTTGATCCAGCCTTGTTGCGCTCCCTCGTCAAGCTGCTCGGGCAATTCAACATAGCAGGCCGATGAGAGCCACCCACTTGGATGTACGTGATCATGATGGAAGCCGTTCGGCTTGAGCCATACCGACCATATTCCGTTTATCTTCCAGTGTTCTGCATTCCGTGAGCGTAACGGGTCACTGCCGGTGCCAAGGCGCGCCATATGAGCGTCAATTGCCGGTGCGATCGCTTGTGGCAAAGCCCTTATCGCCGGTTCGTCCATTCCGAGCAAACCGGAAATCATGCTCCCCCCGTCGACGGAATTGGAGAACGGATGGGTCTTGAATGGGTGCCGAGCACGCAGGCCTTCGCCCAGATCGGCAAGATACTCCGAAAGCGAGGACCAGCCTCGCGGTGCCGTCAGCTCATAGGGTCGAACAAATTGATCATAGTCATAGAGTTCCGCATAGCGGTCGTCGCCGAGAATTCTGCAGGCTGTCGCAAGTAAGGCCAGGGAGTGCTGATCTTCAGGATTCTCCATGACTATTGCCTCGACGATCGGCAGCGCTTCATCGGCACGACCAGAGGCCAGCAGAGCAATAGCGTGGAGGCCCCTTGCAGATTGGGTATCAGGCTGTAAGGCGACCAGACGTTCGCTCATCGCCAAAGCGGCTTCCGGCTCTCCGGCATGCGTCGCCCAGTCGATTGCGGGACTCAATAGGCTGGCTTCATTTGGCCACCGCTCAAGCGACGTTATGATAAAACGGTAGGCGGCCGCTGGACTGACGGTAAACCGCAACACCTGAGCCTTGATCGTATGCAGCGCGACGACGTCCGGGAAAGAACGCATGGCCGATTCCAATGCTGAAAGTGCGGCAGCGCTGTCCCCGGTCATCATCCATGTTAGCTGCGCAAGCTCGCGGTGCGCGTCGAGCACGGCCGGATTAAGCTCCAGCGTTTTCACGAACGCATCATGGGCCTCGTCGAGTTTGCCCTGCATCGATAGTGCACGAGCAAACACGAGCCAACTTTCAGGTGCGCTCAGGCCTTTGGCGAAAGCGCGCTGTATGTGCGCCTCAGCTTCGCTCGCACGACCTGCGTCTCCGAAAGCGGCGGCCAGATTGTGCTCCGCAACCGCACTATTTGGGTATTCTTTAGTTGCTCTTGTGTAGAGTTCGATGGCCTCAGTGAGTTTTCCTCTACCCTTGAGTGCAACAGCGCGATCGAACAGGGATTGGAGCGAATTTGCCATTTGCCACTTGCGCCTTGCCATACAGCCGAGGTCACAGGATACCAGCTTGCGCTGGCCGCCAAATATGTTCACTGCTTGAGAAGGTCGGCTTACACTGTCTCAGATGCGACCACCGGAAAGATCGTTACTCCCGGGGCTGATATCCGCCTATTCGCCGAATACGTAGGAGAGGGAAAGGCTGAAAGCGTACTTGGTCGTAAACTGCAGTTGGTCGTTGAGATTTCGCGTTACAGGAATCTTGATGGACGCCCGTAATGCGAGGGATTCGTTAATTTGGTATTGCACCGCAGGAATGAAGTCAAGCCAACGGCCACCTGTATTCGGAATGTCGACTGACGCCCTCTGATCGCGTTCCGCGTGCCGGAACAGACGTTCTGCATTGAATCCCCACGGCGTCGCCGTCTGGTAGCTACCGCCAAGGCTAGCCGTGGTCGCATTGCCGAACTTATAGTCACGGTCATTTTCGCCGTTGTACGTATAGGTTAGCAGGCCGTATATGCGTGCACTTGTGGATTCGTTGAATGCGTGGGCTGCGTACGCCCAGTCGATACCACCGTAGGCGCCCGTCGAAAACTTCGGCGGCCGAAATTAGCCATACGAATGCATCATCCGGGTTGTTGTTGCCACCACCACCGCCCCCCACAGCCTGCAATTAGAAAAGCGGTCAAAACGAGGGCCATGGCGTGCCCAGGCGCTGCAATTCGGTAATTCATTGAGGCGATCTCTTCGAAACAGTCCGACGACTATTGAGTGGGCCGGTCATGTCGGCAAATTATTACAACGAATCTGAAGAAAAGAGCGTGTGCCCGGTAATTTCCTGCAGCCCTATTGAGTAATCGTTATCCGTCGACGTTGCCCGACGATAATGGCCTCGCCGGCTGGCAGATTCACCTGAGCTAGCCGCAAAAGCCAGGCAAAAAAAAGGCCCGCCGAAGCGGGCCTTTCCTCAGGTGTAACTCACACCTTAGTCAAACGTCTTTCTGTACTCAAGGTAATAGACACGACCGAGGGGGTCGTACAGATCGTAGTGATCACGAGCATACTTGCCCTCGAAGTCCATAACCGGATCTTCATCCGTGACGTTGTTGGCGCCAATCTTCACCTGACCCCACTCACCCGCATCGTAGCGGTACGACAAATTGGCCGTCGTCCAGGTGTCCAGATCCACGTTGCTGGTTGACAGAACGCCGGTCGTTTCGTCGACCATGTCCATTTCGGAATGTGCACCGATGTAGTTGACGACCAGGTCAACCGCATTGTTGCCCATCGACCAGGTCATAGATGCCTGAGCACGGTCCTGTGGCTGCATATTGTAGCCGGCCGTATCCTGGAAAGCACCCTTGAAGTACGCATTCTGCTTGTACTCCAACTGATGCGACCAGAACAGACGCGCATCCCAGAGTCCGGCACTCGTGTCGAAACTGCTTGCAAGCTGAAGATCGATACCGTTGACTTCGAGATCGCCACCATTTTCCGAGAACGAGTAGATCTCGTCCACATTGTTGTTAGGCAGGCGAACTACGCGTGAACCGTTCGGATCGAACGAGATACCAGCAGCATCCGCAAAGAGCAGGCTCTGCGCAGTCGGCGTCGAGATGACGTCGGTTATCTCGACCGCATAATACGCAATGTCGATCGAGTGGCCGTCCACATACTCCCAGTTCAGACCAACAGAATACGAGTCCGATTCCTCAGCGTCGAGATCCGGGTTGGTGTTGAAGTACGTAGTAAATTGACGACTCACACCCGTAATCGGATCAACAGCATCTTCAGCAGAGAACGTCTCCGGACCGAACAGGTCAGCCAACGACGGGGCCTTGAAGCCCTGACCCCAGCGTGCACGCAACGCCAGCGTATCAGTTACATTGATGTTGTAGCTGATCGTCGGCGAGGTTGCGGTACCAAAGTCGCTGTAATCGTCGTAACGGGCGGCAAAGTTCAGTTCCGAGTTTTCCGATACCGGCAATAACCACTCGAAGAATATCGACGTGAAATCACGAACACCAGTGCTCGAGTTACCGGCTGAACCACCGATCAGGCCCGCTTCAGACTGCGGATCGTAGAGGTTCTGATATTCGGTGTCCACGTACTCCGCGCCGAGCAGGGCGATCGCCTCGCCAGCACCGAACAGGTCACCCGTGCCAAACTGAACATGGCCATAAACCTTGTTCTGCTTGGTGAAGTTGTCCTGAATCGGCTGTGCACGCATGGCGAAAGCACCGGCATCACTGAACGGATCGATTCCGTTGTTCAGAACGTAGTCGAGACCCGTGAGCGAGAGGTAGTAGTTGCCGATGTCCTTGGAGTCGTAGCGGCCACCTTGCGCGTAGAAATCAAAGGAGACATTGTCTGTCACATCACCCTTGAAGCCCAGCGAGATGTCCCACTGCGTATCGCTTACGAAGTTGTTGCGCGGACCGATGTTCGTCCAACGGTAGTAGCCCCAGAGCTCAGCCGTTGTCTGATCAATCGTGCCTGCAGCATCCAGCGCCGCGAGGTCAAACGGATTGTGCGGATGACTCGCAGGCGGGTTCGGCCAGCTGGCTGCCGGCGGAGCGTAACGTCCAAACGATTCATTCTTCGCGAACAATGCGCGCGCATACATCTCTACGTCATCCGAAACTTCATATGTTCCGTACATGTACGTGTTGATTTTCTCGAGTTCGGCGCGGTTGGCCGAAATGCCAGCGTAAGCAAACGTGCACAGCGTGCCGTCAGGCTCACCCAATGCTTCGGCGCCCATAACACCCGTGAAACCACCCGTCGTCGGGCAGTCAGCAGCAGCGGCGAGCTCGTAGTAGCCGGTAGTGGGATCATAGAGTTCCCAGGTACGGCCGAAGTACGAGATACCATCTGTGTCGACATAGGCTTCAACGACACCGTCGCCATCGCCGCGGCCCGCATCGTCGATGTAAGGTGCCGTGAATTCGCGTTCAGCGTCGAACACCGGATCGCGCTTCGAATACTCGATAGCAAAGAGAACGCTGCCACGATCGCCTTCCGCACCAGCAATTAAGCCCATGCTTACGTCGCCGCCATCGTCCCTGTCGCGATCGCCGTAGCGCAGTGACAGTTCGACACCGTCGAAGCTCGTGTGCGGAACGAGGTTGACAACACCCGCTACCGCGTCTGAACCGTATACAGCAGAGGCGCCATCAGCGAGGATATCCATTCGCTTGATCGCTACCATCGGCAGCATGTTGAGGTTGACTGAGTCAGCATCGAGAGCCGGGCTTCCCGGGAGACGCATGCCGTCAAACAACACCAGCGTGCGCTGGCTGCCCAGACCACGAAGGTCGAAGGTTGCATTTGACTGAGCAGAGCTGCCGGAACGCTCGCTAAACGAGCCGTAAGCATTCAGCGGCGATGCGCGCAGAACGTCAGCGATGTTCAGTTCTGCAAGTGCGTCGATTTGCTGTTCGTCAACGTTAATGACATGACCGGCAGTGTCGAACTTGTCTGTCCGAACAATGCGGCTTCCTGTTGTGATGATTTCCTCGAGTACCTCGGAATCACCTTGTTCCTGCGCAACAGCCACCCCTTGTGGGGCCATTGCTGCGCCGAACAATATTCCGCTAATCGCCGCGGAGAGCGCAGTAGGTTTTCGCATAGCATTTACCAATAGTTGGTTTAGTACTTTCCAAGCCGAAAATCCGCGTTGACCAGAGTCGCGACAGATCTCGAACAAGGTCCCCTTATCCACGAACAAGGAAATGACTCCCCTGTGCTTTGAGCAAACTTCCTCGTAGATTCGTGGCATAAATGGTACACCGTGGCCAGAAAATCGCAAATTTAGGCTCGCAATCCGGCTGTAGTAGCCGAATTTATTTGCTTCTGCGGATTCGCCAGATTTGTTGCATTTTTACTACAGCAGGCGTCCAGCTATCTGTTTGCAAGGCTTTTGCCGGCACCATATTACATGGGAGCATATCCGCCAGGGCTCGTTCCCGCCGCCAGGCAATTAGCCTGGTAAGGAACTTTTTCTGCTGTTTTGCGCGATTCAGAGCTCGCGCAGCGCCTGGGCCACGGGCAGACGGGCGGCCCGGACAGCCGGCAGGAAGCCGCCGATGAGACCGATGATCAGTGCCGTGAAAATGCCCTGCATGAGCAGATCAGCGGTTACCGCAAAGTCGAACACGACCTGGCTGAAACTCGCATTGCTCAATGTCGACACCGTGAAGCCGTTGAACACGAGGTAAGCGATTGCGCCGCCGATCAGGCCACCGACTAAAGCCAGCAGGGTCGACTCGATCATCGTTGAGATCAGCACCGACATCGGACCAAAACCGAGCGCGCGTAATGTTGCGATTTCCTTGCCACGCGTCGATACCGATGAATACATCGAATTCAGTGCGCCGAACACGGCACCAATCGCCATCAGGAACGTGATCGGATAGCCGAGCACACGGATGAATGTACTCGTACCCTCGGCCTGGGATGAGTAAAACTGACGCTCGGTAAAAACGTCCACGTCGATACGCGGATCGGTCTTGAGCGCTGTCTCGAGCCCGCTAATGCTGTCCTTATCCGCGAGCCGGACGCGTACAGTCTGAAAACTGTTGCCCCGCCGATAGGCTCCCTGCAATACCTTGACGTCCGTCCAGATTTCGGATTCTGCAACACCACCGCCGGCCTCGAACACACCAACGACATCCCACTCGCTGCGCCCGAACCTGATCGTTGCACCAAGCTCGAGACCCTTGAACTCCGACTGCGCCGCCCGACCCACGATCAGCTCATTCCTGCCCGGCTCGAACATGCGACCCGCGATCAATCGGGTTGCATCGCGCACCTCGAACGCGCCGTTCCCGACGCCGCGAAAAGGAACATTGGCTTCGGAGTCATTTGATTTTTTACGAATGTCGACGAGAACGAACAATTCAGCCGAGACCACCGCCCGATCGCCGTCTCGCAGGACGCCGGGCGCCGTCGTAACGATTAGCACCTGATCATTGGACAAGCCGCTGGCGAGTTCCGATGTGGATCCGGAGCGAATGACGATAGCCGTGTCTTCGGCACCTGCCAGTGTCATCGTGCGCTCGAAGCCCTTCGCCATCGACAACACCGCGGCAAAGACGAGTACGACAGCGGCAACGCCGACGATCGCTACAGATGACGTCGCAACCCGACGCGGCAGGTTGAGAATGTTTAACCAGGTAACGGCGAGCACTTGATTAACTATATGCATCAATCTCTTCTAATTTGTGTAAGTAGTAAACACAGGTCGAACCTCTTTCAACCTCGTGCCAGCGCATCGACGATCGACAGGCGCATCGCTTTCAGTGCCGGGAATATGCCCGCGATGACCCCGGCACCGATCATCATCGCAATCGCAAGCAGAACGATATCGGTCGAGACCACTATGCCGCCGGGCACGAACATGGCCATAGCCGAACCGATAGCCTCTGCCGCCAACCAGCCGAATCCGAGTCCAAACAATCCGCCGATCGCCATGATCAGGATCGACTCGGTCAATACGATGCCGAGCACGGTGCCATCTTTGAAACCCAGTGTCTTCAGCACGGCGAGTTCGGCGATACGTTCGCGAACAGACTGCGACATCGTGTTCCCGGCAACAAGGAGCAGTGTGAAAAACACGGCACCGAGAATCATCGTGACGATCAGCGCAATGTTGCCAAACTGCTTGGCGAAAGACGCCGCGAACGCAGCTTCGGTGCTCGTCTCGGTTTCGTTCGGCGAGTTCGCAAATTGCTCGTCGATCGCGTTAGCCACTTCGACCGGATCGGCGCCTTCGGCAAGTCGCAACGTGTACCAGCCGACAAAGCCGTCGCCGAATGTGTTCGTCTCGGCGAAGTAGTCATGGCGGAACAGCAGCAACGCTGTGCCGCCTTTGGGGTCCGTGGTGTCGAAGATCCCCTCGATATCGAACTCCCACGTACGGCCGCCATCCTTCTTCGTGAAGATCGTGGACTGAATTGGAATGCGGTCGCCGACCTTCAGCCCGTGCAGCTCGGCCAGGTCCCTGCCGATAATTGCTCCCGTACGGTTTTTCTTCCAGGCCTGAAGCTGTTCGTCCGGCAGTACGAACTCCGGGTACAGGTCGAGATACTCCTCGGGCACAACCGGAAACTGCGGAAACTGGTTTTTCGGATCCTGGTAGAAGCCGCCAAACCAGGACTGGTGCGAAACCACCGCGACACCCGGCACCTGCGCAATCTTGTTCTGATAGCTGATAGGCAGGAAGTTAATCAGCGACACCTTATCGATGACCACGAGTCTCGCTGCGCCGGTCATCGCACCTCCCGAGCTCATTGCCTGGCCGACCGCATTGAGCAACGCGAACAACAGAAAAGCGACAAGTACGGACAGTATCGTCAGTGAAGTCCTGATCTTCTTGCGCCAGACATTCCTCCAGATCAGCCCGAAATATTTCACGCTACCGACCTCGACTCCAGTTTGCCTTTGTCAACGTGCAATATGCGCGTTGCGTACTCGGCAGCCTGTGGATCGTGCGTGACCATAACTATGGTTTTGCCATGCTCACGATTCAGTATCTGCAGAAGCTTGAGTATTTCCTCGGCCGTCTCGCGATCGAGGTCACCGGTTGGCTCGTCGCAAAGCAGGAGCGTCGGATCCGAGACGATGGCGCGTGCGATCGCGACACGCTGCTCCTCACCGCCGGACAATTCGCTGGGCAGGTGCTTCGCCCGCTCAGCAAGCCCGACGATGTCGAGTGCGATGCGGGCACGGTTCGCGCGCTCTTTGGCACTGAAATTCGTCAGCAACAATGGCAATTCAACGTTCCTGAGAGCTGTCAACACCGGTAGCAGATTGTAGAACTGGAACACGAAACCAACATGGGTCGAGCGCCATGTCGACAATTGACTATTTGACATCGATGACAACTCAGCACCGCCAACTGTTACTGCACCGCCGCTCGGCTTGTCGAGGCCACCCAACAAATTAAGCAGCGTGGTCTTGCCCGATCCCGACGGCCCCATGATGGCGAGGAAATCGCCGTTGGGAATCGTCAAATCGAGTTCGTGCAACACCTCGACGCGATCCTTACCCTTCTGATAAACGCGGCTTACACCTGTCAGGTTGGCCAGTGCTTCGCTCATGGTGTTGTCTCTTATTCTGTTGTTACTTTTTGGCCTGCGCTGAGCGCGGCCTCCGACGAACGTACGACTGTATCACCTGCCGCGAGCCCATTTGTAATGAGTACCCGGTCGCGATCTCGCGAGCCACCGAGCGTTACGCCGCGCCGCTCGACAAGCCCGTTTTTGACGCGCCAGACGAAATCGCCGTCCGCATCGTTTTGCAACGCTTCCTGCACGATCATGACGCCCTGTATTTCTTGCCGCGGTTCCGCCGGCGTGTCGGCGCCGAGAAAAGCGACTCTCGCTCCCATGTCGCGCAGCACCCGCTCATCGCGCTCGAGGAATCCTATGCGCACACGAACCGTCGCCTTCTGGCGGTCTGCCGTCGGCACGATTGCAATGACCTCGGCCGGAATCTGCCAGCTCGGGTACGCATCGAGAGTCGCGCTGACCTGCTGTCCTGCCGCGACCCTTTGTATATAGGCCTCGTTGACATCGACTTCGATCTCGAGCGAATCCATGTCAACGATCGTGCAAATGCCTGTGCGCGTGAAGCCGCCGCCCGCCGAGACCGGTGAGATCATCTCGCCGGGTTGCGCGTTCTTGGACACGACCATGCCGCCAAACGGTGCCCGAATCGTCATGTTGTCGAGGGCGTCCTGAGCAAGCGCCCGGCTACTTTGGGACACCTTGACGTTTTCCCGGCCGGTCTCAAGTCGCGCCGCAAGCGAATCGTAGTCTGCTTCCGCGGTATCGAGGCTCGATGCGCTGGTCAGTTGCCGTTTCGCGAGATCGCGTAAGCGATCACGTTCCAGGCGCGCAGCCCGAAGCTGCGCCTCGATTTCCGCGAGGGCGGCGCGTGCCGCAACGACCTGTGCGTTCGCCAAAGCAAGTTGCGCCTGCTGAGTCGCATCATCAAGACGGGCAACGACCTGGTCTTTCTCGACGCGCATGCCTTCCTCGACGAGAATTTCCTCGACCTTTCCTGTCAGCTTCGAAGAAACGGTCGCCTCGCGACGTGCGACCACGTAGCCCGACGCGTCGAGTACGCTGCTCGCCGCCGCTACGCTCGGCGGCCTTCGCGCCGTATCAATCTCGACCAGCACGCTGCCAGCAGACGGACGCAGCACAAACCACCACGCGACAAACAGCACGATGATCGCCGCGGGTACAAGCAACCAAAGCCGCCCGGCGCTGTTTGCTGTGGCGGCAACGCGATCAATCTTGAGCGCCTCAATGCGGTCTGATGTATCGTTCATCGCAGCATCGTACCAAACTTGCGCCAGGGGTCGGCGGCTGAGGCGGGCTCCTACAACCGGGGACATGCCATGCAAAAATTCACGCCAACGTTGATATTCTTGTTGCTCGCCGCCTGTCAGCCGACCGGATCACCGCCACCAGAGCTTGCTGATGCGGCCGCTCGGCCGAGCTTCAGCACGTCAACCAACGAAGCCTACGACTTCGACACGATCCCGAGCTATGCCGGGAATCACCAGGCAGTCTACGACTACATCGACGATCATCTCGACGAGCACTTCGCCGCAATGCAGCGCTGGCTGCGGCAACCTTCCATCTCGGCGCAGGACGTCGGCATAGACGAGATGGCGGCGCTCGTGCGACAGGACCTTGAAGACATCGGCTTTGCCGAAGCCGAGATCGTACCGACCGATGGTCATCCCGGAGTTTGGGGCTACTACGACGCCGGAGCGGCCAGGACTCTTGTCGTCTATCTGATGTACGACGTGCAGCCGGTCAACCCGGAAGATTGGGAGAGCCCGCCGTTTGCAGCCGAGTTGATCGATCATGAACTCGGCAAGGTCGTCATGGCGCGCGGCGCGACCAATCAAAAGGGACCGGAGCGCGCGTTTCTGAATGCCCTCGAATCGATCATCGCGGTCGATGGCAAGCTCCCCGTTAATATCATGGTTACGGCCGAAGGTGAGGAAGAACTCGGCTCTCCGCACTATCCGCAGATCGTCGATGCTTATGTCGATCGTCTGCAGACCGCGGACGCGGTCATGTTCCCGTTCAATTCGCAGCGGCCGGACGGTACGGTCAGCGTTATTCTCGGCGTCAAGGGCATTATTTATTTCGAGATGATCGCGAACGGTGGTGCATGGGGTGGCCCTGCCGTCGCCGAGATTCACGGCTCTTACAAAGCGATCGTCGGCTCTCCCGTATGGCAACTCGTGCAGGCGTTGTCGACACTGGTCTCTGCAGATGGCAATACGATACTCGTGCCGGGTTATTACGACGATATTCGTCCGCCGAACGATGAAGAATCGCGGCTTCTTAATGCCGGCATTGAGCAATGGAGCGATCAGCAACAACAAGAGATCCTCGGTGTCAGCCAATGGATCGACGGGATGACCGGTATCGATGCCGCTATCGAATACCTTTACACGACGACGATGAACATCGACGGCATCTGGGCTGGCTACACGGGCGAAGGGACCAAAACGATATTGCCGCACCGTGCGACCGCGAAAGTCGATTCACGTCTGCCGCCCGACATCGATCCCGATGAAGCGATAGCCAGGATTCGCGCCCATCTTGATAACAGTGGCTTCGAAGACATCGAGATCCGGCAACTGGGCGGCTATCCGGCATCGCAGACATCGGTCGATGCGCCGCCGGTGCAGGCCGCACTCTCGGTGTTCAAGAAATATGCGGATGACCTTGCCGTGCAACCGCGCGTCGCCGGTAGCGCTCCTTTTTATCAATTCACCGATCGACTCGGCCTGCCACTCGTGCCCGCCGGCCTTGGCTTTGGCACCGGAGCGCATGCACCGAACGAAGTCATGTTAATCAAACCTGCGGAGGGAACCGCCGCGGCCGGGCTTGCCGACATCGAGAAAGCCTATGTCGATTTCATCTACGCGCTGTCGGTGTCCGACGACTGATGATCGCGGCAGTGGTGCGGGCGGGACGTTTGTACCCCTAGGGCATGTAATCATCGGAAGTAAAGCGCAGCGCAGCGAGCCATGAAGATGATAAATGTCCCGGCCGCGCCGACAGCGTGTTCTGTCAGATCGGCAGCACGGTCGTATGTTTAATGTCCGAAAGGACGATACTGGAATTCACCTCCTGAATACCGGACAACTGAGAAAGTTTTTCGAAGAAAAACCGCTCGTAGGCTTTGATGTCCTCAGTAACGATGCGCAGCAGGAAGTCGACGTTGCCAAGTAAGACGTAACAGTCGAGCACTTCGGGATACTCACTTACAGCCTCCGAAAACTCGGCGAGATTGCCGCGCCCATGTGAAGTTAGCTTCACGTGGGCGAACACCATCGTGTTGAGTCCGACCTTTTCGCGATCGATCTTGACGGGCTGGTCCTTGATAACGCCTTCGTCACGCAGCCGCTGCATGCGCCGCCAGCAGGCTGACTGTGACAGGCTGATTTTCTCGCCCAGCTCGGCGGCGTTGATACCGGGTTCCTGTTGCAGCCACTCGAGAATTCGGCGGTCTGTCTGATCCAGGTCAACAGTTTGCATAGATCATGCCTTTTAGTCGCATAATTCGCATAAATTATGCTCTTTTTGCTCGACTGGCAAATGAAATTGCAATGCCTGTGCGGTTTCAGAGGTATATATTGTACCCCCCAACTATCGCGCGCGGAGCCACAATCATGGGCGTTTTCGACCATCCCGAATTCGATCAGCATGAATCGCTGCATTTCATTCAGGATCCGGGCAGCGGGCTCATGGCGATCATCGCGATTCACTCCACTGCCCTCGGCCCGGCAGCTGGCGGCTGCCGCCGCTGGCAATACGCTGACGACGCGATCGCATTGACCGATGCACTGCGCCTGTCGCGCGGCATGACCTATAAAAACGCGATCGCGGGATTAAAGTTCGGCGGTGGCAAGGCCGTCATACTGGCGGACGAATCGGCACCCAAGTCGACGGAGCTTTTCCGCGCATTTGGTCGCGCCGTAGAAGGCCTGGGCGGGCGTTACGTTACAGCAGAGGACGTCGGTTGCACGGTTGATGACATGCGCTACGTCAATCAGGAAACGGACTACGTCTCCGGATTACCGAAAAGCGGTGATAGCGCGGGCGGCGACCCGTCGCCAATAACAGCACTCGGCGTTTTCCTTGGTATCCAGTCGGCTGTCAAAGCCAGGCTGGGCGCGGAATCGCTGCATGGCATTCGGGTTGCCGTTCAGGGCGTCGGTCACGTCGGTCTGAATCTCTGCCGCCTGCTACACGAAGCGGGGGCCAAGCTCACTGTTGCCGATGTAAATCACAACCACTTACAGCAGGCCCGCGACGAGCTTCCGGTCATCGAGGTTGCGCCCGGTGAATTGATTTACAGTGATGTCGATGTACTCGCGCCATGCGCACTGGGCAATATCCTGACATCCGTGACGATTCCGAAATTGCGTGCCAGGATCATCGCAGGGGCGGCCAATAATCAGCTCGCCACCGAAGCAGACGGCGCACGATTGATTGAGCATGGCATTCTGTACGCGCCCGACTACGTCATCAATGCTGGCGGGATCATCAATGTCGCGCACGAATATTACGGCAATAGCTCGGAAGAACGAGTGCGTGACGAGGTGGCTCGCATTCCCGAGCGGCTCGATGCTATTTTTGCGAAGGCTGACGCGACGGGGCAGCCGACCAACGTCCTCGCCGACGAATGGGCCCGCCGAATCGTTGCCGCTGGCCGCAGTGAATCGACTGTCGCTGCGTGATCAGGAAAGGATACGGAATGGCAAAAAAATCAAGACTCCACATACCCAGACCGTCGGCAAGACCAGGCGATAAACCGGACTTCAGCTATCTGAATCTCTCCGCTGCTGGCGCTGTAGACAGGCCACCGATCGATTCCCGCACTCGCGACATTGAGTACCTGAGCAGCGACCTCGTGCGGGTGCTCAACGACGACCATACCGCGAAAGGTCCATGGGACCCGAATATCGATCCCGGTGAATTGCAGGTCGCACTACGCTGGATGCTGCTGAGTCGCGTGTTCGATAAACGCATGTGGCAAATCCAGCGCCAGGGACGTATCTCGTTTTATATTGAAGCGCTCGGCGAGGAAGCCGTGTCGGTTGGACAGGCGATGGCGCTGCGGCCTGGCGATATGTGTTTTCCATCCTATCGAAACCAGGGCCTGTACATGTACCGTGGCGTGAAGCTTGTCGACATGATGTGTCAGTGCCTGTCGAACACGGGCGATATGTGCAAGGGCAGGCAGCTGCCGATCATGTATCACAGCAACAAGGCCAACGTCTTCTCGATATCTGGCAACCTCGGCACGCAGTACCCGCACGCCGTCGGTTGGGCCATGGCATCGGCGATCAAGGGTGAGGATCACATCGCTGCGTCATGGGTCGGCGACGGCGCAACCGCAGAAGCCGACTTCCATCATGCGATTACCTTTGCAGCGATTTATCAGGCACCGGTCATCCTCAACATCGTCAACAATCAGTGGGCTATTTCGACGTTCCAGGGTTTCGCCGGCGGCGAGCGGCGGCCGTTCGCAGCACGCGGACTTGGCCTGGGCATTCCGGGCATTCGTGTCGACGGCAATGACCTGCTCGCGATCTATGCGACCACACAGTGGGCGGCAGATCGCGCCCGGCGCGGCGGCGGCCCAACCATGATCGAGCTCGTTACCTATCGTGGCGGTGCACACTCAACCAGCGATGATCCGTCGAAGTACCGTCCGAAGGACGAATGGGCGGCCTTCCCCCTTGGCGACCCCATTGAACGGCTTAAACAACATCTGATTACCGAGGGCCACTGGTCCGACGAGAAGCACGAAGAGCTCGAGGAAGAACTTACGGCCGAAGTGCTCGCCGCCTGGAAGGAAGCGCAACAGTACGGCACGATGACCGAAGGTCCGTTCCTCGATCCGGCCACGATGTTTGACGACATCTACGCCGAGACGCCTGCACATCTCGAGTCACAACGGCGGCGCATGATCGAAGTCGAAGGTAGCTAGAGTCATGCCGCAGATGAACATGATCGAGGCAATCCGTTCGGCTCTTGATGTCGTTATGGACAGGGACCCAAGCGTCGTCATCCTCGGCGAGGACGTCGGTTACTTTGGCGGCGTATTCCGCTGCACCGACGGGCTGCAGCGCAAGTACGGCGAACATCGCGTCATCGATGCACCTATTTCCGAAGGCGGTATCATCGGCGCAGCGATCGGCATGGGCGTCAACGGACTGCGCCCCGTACCCGAGATTCAGTTCGCCGACTACATCTATCCGGGTTTCGACCAGATAGTCAGCGAACTCGCCCGCCTGCGTTACCGATCCTGCGGCGACTTCTTTTCACCCGTGACGATACGCGCTCCTTGCGGCGGTGGCATTCGCGGTGGCCAGACGCACTCGCAGAGTCCCGAGGCGATATTTGCACATGTCAGCGGCATCAAGACGATCATGCCGTCGAACCCTTATGACGCCAAAGGCCTGTTGATCAGTTCGATCGAAAGCGACGATCCGATAATCTTTTTCGAACCCAAACGAATCTACAACGGACCCTTCGATGGCGATCCCGAAAAGCCCGCCGTGTCGTGGGCGTCACATTCCAAAGGCGAAGTGCCCGAAGGACACTACACCGTTCCGATTGGCCAGGCCGAAGTCGTGCAAAGCGGCGAGGAACTTACGATCGTCACGTATGGCACGCTCGTACATGTCGCTCAGGCCGCGGCAAATGCAGCCGGTGTCGACGCCGAGGTGATTGATGTTCGTTCCATTTCTCCACTCGACGTCGAAACGCTTACAACATCGGTGAACAAGACCGGACGCTGCATGATCGCGCACGAAGCGACACGCTTTGGGGGCTTTGGCGCGGAACTTGCGGCGCGGATTCAGAAGGATTGTTTTTATAACCTCGAAGCGCCAATCAGCCGCATCGCCGGTTGGGACACACCGTATCCGCACGCGTTCGAGTGGCAGTACTTTCCAGGCAAGAAGCGCATGATCGCCGGCATCAAGAGCATAATGGAGGTTGAATGAGCGAATACGTCTTCAAGCTCCCGGACCTTGGCGAGGGAACCGTCGAATCCGAAATTGCTGAATGGTTTATCAAAGTCGGTGACCAGGTTGCGGAAGAGGATATCGTCGGCACGATGATGACCGACAAAGCCGCGGTCGAACTTTCGTCCCCTGTTTCAGGCACGGTCATCAAGCTTGCTGGCGAACCCGGCGACATCGTCGCAGTCGGCGCGGCGCTTGTCGTTTATGAAACCGATGCAACCGCAACGGCGGATGCGGGAGCAGTTCCAGCCGCGACCCCGACAGCTGCCCCAGGCAGTAATGGCAGCGACGGCGCGCCAGCTGCCGCTGCAGCGGCAGCTCCGGCTGAAGAATCAGACACGAAGCGCACTCGCGTCATAACCTCGCCGGCAGTGCGCCGCAGGGCGAAAGAGGCGGGTATCGATCTTGCGGTAGTGCCGGGGACCGGTCCGGGCGGCCGCGTTACACGCAAGGACTTCGAGGCGTTCGTCGAACAGGCTGGCATGCCCGCGCCGGTAGTGGCCGAACCGGCATCGCGTGGCGAGACAAAGGAAATCAAGGTTATCGGCCTGCGTCGCATCATCGCCGAACGCCTGGCAACGGCAACTCGCGAGATTCCTCACTTCACCTACGTTGAAGAAATCGACGTAACCGAGCTCGAGTCACTTCGCAAGCATCTGAATGACAAGAATCCTGACAAATCCGAACGCCTGACACTGCTGCCGTTTTTGGGCCTCGCCCTGATTCACGCGCTGCGGGACTTTCCACAATGCAACACGACTTACGACAAGGATCGCAACATCCTGATCCAGCATGGACCCGTGCATCTCGGCATCGCCACGCAGACACCGGACGGTCTAAGGGTGCCTGTCGTCCACCACGCCGAGTCTCTGTCCCTGGATAAACTGGGTCACGAGATTCGCCGCATCTCCGAGGCAGCACGGAACAACCGCATCACGAAAAACGAATTGTCAGGCTCGACGATTACGATTACGAGCCTGGGCAGACTCGGTGGCATCGTGTCGACGCCGATCATCAACATGCCCGAGGTCGGCATAATCGGTGTCAATCGGGCTGTGGAGCGTCCTGTCGTGATGGATGGCCAGGTTACCGTGCGCTTGATGATGAATCTGTCATCATCGTTCGATCACAGGTTTGTCGATGGTTACGATGCGGCGGCGATGATTCAGCGCATCAAGGAAATGCTCGAGCACCCGGCGACTATCTTCCTGCCGTAACCGCATCGCCGTCCGATTCTCTTTCCAGGAACTTCTGTACCGGACACAGTGAATCGAGTCGCAGCTCGGACGCATCGTTCAAACCAAGGTGCGCGTAACGCGCCTTAAGGGCGTCTTCGTCGGCAATCATGTAGAGCTCGGGTGCCTCCCAGTATTGCGGGCACATGGCAACGAAAGCCGCGTGCATATGCTTGTACAGCGCGGCATCGAAATTGTTGATGTTGAGCGCCTCATCCCAGTATTCATTGACATGATCAGCCCAGTCGAACTTACGCTGGATAATCCAACGATCGTCTTGCCAGCTCAGGATCGCCGGCTTGCCGGCGATAATGTCGTCCTCGAACAGGCTGCGGTAGAAGCGATGACCCTCATAGTTCGCAACGAGATCGGCGTTCGAATACGCGCCTGTGGTCATGCGACCAAAGATCGCCCGCTCTGTATACGCTGATTGTTGTGCGGCTTTCTCCTCCGACCCGGAGCGCAGAAAACGCCGATAGAACTTGCGGCCCTGCGAAATAAAGTGGCCGATCTTGTCGGAGCCGATCAGTTGGTCGTTGACGCGTATCGTCTTGCCGACGCCAAATATCGAGATAACGCGAATAGCCCAGATTGGATGACCGGAGAAGACGCTGTCATAACGTTTTGTGTCGAGCTTGTCGACATCGGGCGACTTCATCGCCCAACGCTCGAGTCTGTCTACCCAATGCAGGCCACCGATCTTGCGATAGATCGCGTCGACAAATGCCATCTCGTCCTGGCCTTGGCGCCACTCACTAACGATTTCTTCGAGCGTCTCGTTAACTTTATGATTGAGTGCCTCGGTCGAGTCCTCGATCGGCTCGTTGCGGTTCGAGAACTGGTCCGTTTCGTAGCCTAGCGCAGCCGCCGGCGCGTTAGCCGCGAGTACGGCCACGGTCAATTGCAAATAGAATTTTCGCGCTGTCTCATTCAAACCGATAGGTAATATTAGCAAGTACCGTTCGTCGATCGCCGCCGCCAACTTCGACCGTCGCTTCCCATGATTCTGCCCACGTCATGTGCGTTCCGAAGCTCAGGTTGAAATCCTCTTCCTGTGACAGTTCGACGTCGAACGCGACATCCTGCCCGTCGATCGGTAGCGGCAGCATCGAACCAACGAGGCCCAGGTCAATATCGATCATACCGCTGTGTTTTTCTTCGGCTTCGAGGAGATAACCGCCGATCCAGAACTCGGTGTGATCGCCGAAACGCAGGCCGAACCGAGGCTGAATCGTCGTCGCGCTGACAGACGACTTGAAATCTCCGCTCAGGCTTGAGTCGGTTACCGTACCCGTCACCGATGCGAACCAGCGGTCGCCACCGACAGCGAGCGTGATGCCGCCGCCGTATACGTCACCGTCGTAATTGATGGTCAGGGCGTTGGTTTGAGGCGGCAACGGCAAGCCGAGTACGCCCAGGTTAATTCGCGTGTCCCCGTCGATCTGGCCGTAAATGGCGAAAACATTCAGGAAGGGTGTGAGCCAGACATCGAGCTTGATATCGGTGTGGCGAATCTCGTTGTCGATCGGCAGGATACTGGGATCCGGGAGCAGTAGCGCGCCCAGGTCCACGTCCACCACCCCCGTGTCAATGAGCTGCAGGCTTTCGAGCGCATACGGTTGGCTCATGTCGAAGTAGTCGATGCCGACGCCCCAGGTCCGGGGCAGCTTGCGATCACCCGCCAGATCGTTGCCCCAGAGGGCATCCGCCTGCGCCCAGAGTGGCACGGTCAACGTTGCCAATGCCAGCACGTATTTGTTTTTCATCCTATTATCCTCTGTCATCGGCTGTCATCGGCAAATATGGCCAGCGTGTAGCTGTGCCGAATATACCACCCGGACCAGACCAGGCGTGCACGGCGTTGCTAGCCGCGCATGTCTTCGAGCTCGATGCCGCGGGTTTCGTGAACCATCCTGATGACAAATACAATCGAGAGAATGGCGCAGATCGTATAGAACCCGTACGCGCCCCCGAGGCCGATGCTGGCGAGGAGAATAGGAAACGTCATCGTAATGGCAAAGTTCGAGCCCCATTGCGCCAGGCCACTGACGGCAAGACCCGTGCCGCGAATTTGATTGGGAAACATTTCTCCGAGCATCACCCACATGACCGGGCCCCAGGAAAAATTGAAAAACACGACGTAGACATTTGCCGCGACGAGCGCGAGCGGGCCATAGATGCCCTCGAGTGTCAGTGACCCATCAGCACCCGTCGTCGCATTTACAAAGGCGAAAACCAGTGTTGCAAGTGCGGCCGACATGCCGATGGATCCGGTTAACAATATTGGCCGCCGGCCGATGCGATCGATGAGGAGAACCGTAACCGTGACAGCGCCGATACTCAGTCCGCCACTGATGATGTTGATCAACAATGCGTCGCTCTCGGTGAAACCTACCGCTTGCCACAGCACCGCGCCGTAGTAGAACACGACATTGATACCGACAAGCTGCTGTAAAGTGGCCAGGCCGATGCCGACCCACACGAGGCGCCGAATGCGTTTGGTCTTCGGATCGATCAGGTCGCGCATGCGCGGCTTGTGATGATCGGCCGCGAGTGATGCATCGATCTCGTCGACTTTGCTTCGCGCTGCCTCGGCTCCGCCGAGTTTGGTCAGAACGTCGAGGGCTCTGTCACGCTGCCGGCTCAATACGAGATAACGCGGACTTTCCGGGATCAGCAACAGCGCAATGAAGAAAACTGTCGCCGGCAGCATCTCGATCCAGAACATCCAGCGCCAGGCCTCGAAGCCGAGCCAGAATTCTTCGGTCGACGACCCCGCAGCATTGGCGAGCAGGTAGTTACTGATGAACGCAATAAACAGCCCGGAGATAATTGCGATCTGCTGTACAGTCGCGAGCGAGCCGCGGTATCGCGCCGGCGCTACTTCGCTGATGTAGGCAGGCGCCAGCACGCTGGCGGCCCCAACGGCCAGGCCACCGAGCACCCTGTAAATAACAAACTCCAGCGATGCCTCCGCAACACCGGAACCCCAGGCGCTGATGATGAAGCACAACGCGGCGACCCGCATAATCCCGCGCCGACCGAAGCGATCTGCCAGGCGCCCGGCAAAGTACGCACCGATCGCACAGCCAAGCAACATCGAAGCAACATTGAAACCCGTGCCGACACTGTCGGAATTGAAAGCACTCTGCAATCCATCAACGGTGCCGTTGATGACGCCGCTATCAAAACCAAACAGGAAGCCACCAATCGTTGCGATACAACTGATAACGATGATGTACAGCGTATTCGATTGTGCTTCTTGTTCTAACATGCTGTTGCTCCGTGTAATCCGGCGATGGCCGGGCCCCCGGCAAACCCGATGACCATGCGAAATCGTTTCTTCATCGCAAGCCGCTGATCAAAATTCCGAAAATCGCCAGCGGTGCAACGACTCGTAGCATCCAGACCCAGGTCATGAGTAGCCACGGTTTGCCGAAGTTGAGCTCGGCCTCGAACACCTCGGGCTTCATGCGCCAGCCAACGAACAACGCAATCAGGATAGCCCCCAACGGCATCATGACATTGGCGGTGAAGTAGTCGATCAGATCGAAGACCGTCTTGCCCGCGAACACATCGAACATGCCAAGTGGTGTGATGTCTTTCCATACGTTGAACGACAACACGCTGCCAATGCCGATAAGCCACGCCAAAAAGCCGAACACGATGCAGCCGGTCTTGCGCTGTATGTGCCAGCGATCCTCGGCATAGGAGATGATCGGCTCGATGATGGCGATGATCGACGTGATTGCCGCGAACGCCAGCAACACAAAGAACAGGGCACCGAAAGCCGCGCCCCCGGGCATGCCCACAAACGCGGTTGGCAGGGTCATGAAGATCAGGCCGGGTCCTTCAGCCGGGTCGAGGCCGTTCGCGAATACGATCGGGAAGATCATGAGCCCGGCGAGCAGTGCAATCAGCGTATCGGCGCCGGCGATGATGACGGCTGAGCGTGTCAGGGAAACGTCCTTGGGCACGTACGCGCCGTACACCATCATCAGCCCCATTGCGACACTGATCGAAAAGAACGCCTGACCAATGGCAGCCAGTACGACTTCGCCCGACATCTTGCTGAAGTCCACACTGAACAGGAACTCCACTCCGGCTTTGAAATCGCCGGCGACCGCCGCATAGCCGATCATGACGAGTAGCATCATGAACAGCGCCGGCATCAGGACTTTAACGACCCGCTCAATGCCATCGCGCAGGCCGCGACCAACGATCATGAGCGCCAGGATGATAAAAACGGTGTGCCAGATCGCCATGGTGCCCGGGCTGGCCTTGATGTCTTCAAATTGCTGCGCAACATCCAGGGCAGTCGCACCGCCGAAACCGTTTGCGGCTTTGAATATGTAGATCAGCGTCCAGCCGGCAATCACGCTGTAATAGGTCGCGATCAGATAACCAACCATCATGCCCATGAAGCCAACGATCGACCAAGCTCCTGAGCGCCCCGCACTTTCCGCTACTCGTTTCATCGCAACTGGTGGACTGGCACTGCCGCAGCGGCCGATCAGCAGCTCGGCAATCAGAATTGGTATCGCAACAAAAACGACGCAGACGAGATAGACCAGCACGAAGGCCCCACCGCCACTAACGCCGGCAACGTAAGGAAACTTCCAGATATTACCGAGACCGACGGCTGCGCCGACAGCCGCCAGCATGAAAGTTACGCCCGAAGACCATGTTCTTTGTTCGAGTTGCACGAGCGCTTACCGTCGCAACGCTGGAACGATATTCTTTTTCACAATGAGACTCCCAGTACCCTGCCCGGGTTCAGCAGGTTTTTTGGATCGAGGCTTTGTTTCAACAGCCGCATCAGATCGATCTCGGCCTCGCTGCGGCTGTGTGATAACCACTTCATTTTGTCAGTACCAATGCCGTGCTCGGCCGATACCGAACCGCCCACTGCCGTGAGCGGCTCGTACACACATTTGTCACTTTCATTATGGAAATTGCCCTGCTCATTCGGCGCAACGAAGAAGTGCAGGTTGCCGTCCGCCATGTGGCCGAACGTGTAGCACTGACCGTCTGGCCAGCGTGCAGCCACATTTGCCTTGACCCTGGCCACATAGTCTTCCATCGCGCGCAGCGGCAGGCTCACGTCGTAGAGATAAACAGGTTCCGGCTCGAGTACGGCATCGAACTCCTCGCGAATATTCCAGATGTCCCTGCTTTCAGCTGCAGATTTCGGTATCACGGCATCGACGATCAGCTTGTCAGCCAGTGCTTGCTCGAGAACGCCCTCAAATCGTCTTGCGTCAGACCCCGAGTCTGACCCTTCGACCTCGAACACGACATAGAACGGATAGTCTCGCGATAGTGGTGCGCGGTGCCCGCCCTCTCCCGTGACGGCCTGATAATAATCGCCCCACATGATCTCGAACGCGCTCAGCGAGTCGGCCATTTGTTGCTGTAACCGCAACAGGAAATTCGTGACGCTATCGAAATTCTCTATCGCGACAAGCGCACAGTGCTGGCTCGCGGGTTGCGGGAACAGGCGAAGGACCGCCTGAGTGACGACCCCCAATGTTCCTTCGGTGCCGATAAACAACTGCTTCACATCGTAGCCTGCGTTGTTCTTCATCATCCGGTTCATCGACGAGATAACCGTGCCATCAGCAAGCACGGCCTCGAGCCCAAGTACGAGATTACGCATCATGCCGTAACGTAGTACGTTGATACCGCCGGCATTGGTCGCGATGTTGCCGCCGATCGTGCAGCTGCCCCGTGCGCCGAGGTCGAGCGGAAAACGCAGGCCCTCTGCTGCAACCGCTTCCTGCACATTTTGCAGAATGGCGCCCGCCTCGACGACGGCAGTGCTGCCAACGGCGTCAATCTCAACGATGCGATTCATCTTCTCGAGCGACAGCACGACATCGCTCGATCCAGGCTCGGCGGCAGCGACACAGTTGGTCAGACCACCCTGCGTGACGACTGTCTGATTTCGCGCATTGCAGCACCTGAGTATCGCTGCAACGTGTTCTGTTGTTTGCGGAAGAGCCAGCGCAATACCCTGCATCGGCGCATCATTCCAGAAACTCGTGACACGCTCGGCGACGGCGTTCCCGGTTAGCAGACGGGCTTCGCCAACAATGGCGGCGATTTCGGTGACGATGTCGCTCACGAGCTGCCTTGTCCGTACTCCGCAATAGGTCGTTAGGCAGTGTGCCATGCGCGGCGCTCGATTAGAATTGATGGCCTGATGGCTGATCCACCCAAACTGGCACGACTTGCGGTCGATATTGGCGGCACGTTTACCGACGTCGTACTCGAGCGCGCCGATGGCTCGCGGGTAACGACGAAACTGCTGACAACGCAGGCACACCCAGGCGAGGCGGTATTGCGCGGCATAGACGAGGTCATGCAGCGGGCCGGCCTGGCTGCCAATGACGTCGGCCTGATCATTCACGGCACGACGCTTGCGACCAATGCGCTAATCGAGCGGAGCGGCGCGACAACAGCATTGCTGACGACCGAGGGGCATCGCGATGCGCTCGAGATGGCGCACGAAGACCGCTTCGAGCAGTACGACATCGACATCGATCGGCCGCGACCACTAGTGCCACGCTATCTCAGACTGCCGATCCGCGAGCGCATGGATCGTGATGGCAACGTTTTGATTGCGCTCGACGAACTGTCGATCGAGGCCACGTTGCCAATTCTCGATGAGCACGAGGTCGAAAGCGTCGCGATTGGCTACCTGCACGCGTTCGTCAATGCCGACCACGAGGAGCGTACAGCCGAAATTTTGCTCGCGGCGCGTCCCGATCTGTCGCTCACGCTTGCTTCGGAGGTGTGCCCCGAGATTCGTGAGTTCGAGCGCATGTCGACGGCCTGCGCCAACGCTTACGTACGGCCGCTCATGGCGCGCTACCTTGAGCGTCTCGCGCGCGAGCTGGGCGAACGCGGCTACGCCTGCCCGTTCTTGCTCATGACATCCGGTGGTGGCCTGACCACTCTCGACACTGCAACGCGGTTTCCGATTCGACTGGTCGAGTCCGGGCCGGCGGGCGGCGCGATCCTGGCGCAGCAGGTGGCACGCGAGACGGAACTCGAGCGGCTGCTGTCCTTTGATATGGGTGGCACGACCGCGAAACTCTGCTTGCTCGACAACTACGAGCCACTGACATCGCGGAGCTTCGAAGTTGATCGCGTCTATCGCTTCAAGAAAGGCAGCGGCTTGCCGGTGCGCATTCCTGTGATTGAAATGGTCGAAATCGGTGCGGGTGGCGGGTCAGTCGCACATATCGACAAGCTGGGACGCATCCAGGTCGGCCCCGAGAGCGCAGGTTCCGAACCCGGCCCGGCAGCGTACGGTCGCGGCGGTACCCGGGCAACCGTAACCGATGCCGATGTGCATCTCGGCCGGGTTTACGCCGAGACATTTGCTGGCGGTGCGCTGCAGCTGGACAGCGACGCTTCGATCACGGCAATCGAAAATGACATCTGCAGGGGCATGAATCTTGATCTCGATCTCGGCGCTTTCGGCATCAGCGAAGTGGTTGACGAGAACATGACTGCCGCCGCTCGCGCACACGCAGCCGAATTCGGTATGGATCTCGGACAGCGGGATATGGTTGCGTTCGGTGGGGCGGCACCTCTGCATGCCGCACGACTCGGTCAAAAACTGGGCATCCGGCGCATCGTCGTACCAACCGAGGCTGGCGTCGGCTCGGCTATCGGGTTTTTGCTCGCACCGGTTGCCTACGAAGTCGTGCGCAGTCGCCGGCAGACATTGTCGTCCCTGCAACCCGATCTTATTAATGGGCTGATGCACGACATGTTTCAAGAGGCCCTTGCGGTCGTAAAACAGGGCAGCAGCGCGCCCGATCTGATCGAGACTCGGCAGGCCTACATGCGCTACGTCGGGCAGGGTCATGAGATCGCCGTCAACCTGCCCGTCGAAAAATACGATGCCGGCCACGCGGCCGTCTTCCAGCAGGCTTTCGAGGCGGCGTACACGCAACTTTATGGCCGTACGATTGACGGCATCGATGTCGAGGCGTTGAGTTGGACACTAACGATCAGCGCGCCGGCGCCCGCCGCGCCCGCGGCGCCACCCGCCGTGTCTGCGAGTCGCTCACCGGAACCGGTGGGACGGCAGTCGTGCTTCGATCCGGCCATGGCCGGGCGTACCGATGCGCACGTGTTCCTGCGCGATCAGCTGGCGCCCGGTGATCGCATATCGGGTCCCGCACTGATCACCGAAGATCAGACGACGACCGTCGTCACCTCGAGCTACGATGCAACGATCGACGCGCGTGGCTACATCGTTTTGACGCGGCGGGGAGATGACGATGAGTGACTTGGGTGCGCTCAACAAACTGCGCATGCAGATCATGTGGGACCGCTTGCTCGCCATCGTCGAGGAACAGGCACAGACGCTGATTCGCACGGCGTTTTCGACAACAGTGCGCGAGGCCGGCGATCTGTCGTCGGGCGTCTTCGACACCAAGGGTCGCATGCTTGCGCAAGCCGTAACCGGCACGCCGGGACACGTCAACGCGATGGCTGCGAGTGTTGGTTTCTTTCTCGGCAAATATCCGCTTGCGACACTCGAACCCGGCGATGTGCTGCTGACGAACGATCCCTGGCACGGCACGGGGCACCTCAACGACTTCACGGTTGTCACGCCGGTCTTTTACAACGAAAAAGCTGTCGCATTGTTTGCCGCAACTTCACACATCGCCGATGTTGGCGGTCTCGGTTTCGGGCCCGACGGCCGTCAGGTTTACGAAGAAGGCATCAATCTGCCGATCGCTTATCTGTTCCGCGCGGGCGAACTCAACAGGACTTTACTCGAGATACTGCGCGCCAACGTTCGCGACCCGATTGCTGCCGCAGGCGACCTCTATTCACTGACTGCGTGTAACAAAGCGGGAACTGACTCCCTGCTCGAAATGCTCGACGAATTCGGACTGGACAGCCTCGATGAAGTCGGCCGCATGATCATCAACAACTCGCGCGATGCGATGCTCGAGGAGATTCGCAAACTACCGCAGGGTCAATGGCGTTACACGATGCAGATCGACGGTTACGACGAGCCGGTCGACCTCGTCTGCGCGCTGACGATTGCTGATGACGGCATCGACATTGACTTCGACGGCACGTCGCAAACATCCGCTCACGGCATCAACGTGCCACTAACGTACACACAAGCCTACGCATCATTCGGTGCGCGTTGCGTCATCGGCAACGACATACCCAATAACGCCGGTTCGCTTGGCGTTGTCCGGGTCACAGCACCGGAAGGCTCGATACTCAATGCATCGCGGCCAGCGGCAGTGTCCGCGCGCCACGCGATCGGCCAGCTGCTGCCCGACGTCGTACTCGGCTGCCTCGAGGAGCCCCTCGACGGCAAAGTGCCTGTCGAAGGTGCGGCGTGCTTGTTTGGACCCGTGTTTCTCGGCGGGCGCGGCGTCATCCCCGGAAGCGACAGCGAAGCATTCGTCATGAATGCATTCTATGCGGGCGGCACCGGCGCGAGGCCAGGCAAAGACGGCTTATCCTGCACGGCGTTTCCCTCAGGCGTGCGCAGCACGCCGGTTGAGATCACCGAAAACGCTGCACCATTGATCATGTGGTGCAAGGAATATCGGCCGGGCTCCGGCGGCAACGGGGAGTACCGCGGTGGCCTCGGCCAGATCATGGAGTTCGCACACGCTAGCGGTGAAGCATTCGCTGTGTCGAAGATGTTCGATCGCATCGATCACCCGCCGCGCGGCCGGGACGGCGGCGGGCCGGGCGCGCCGGCGCGTGTTTATATAAAGAGTGGCGGGAAACTCAAGGGCATGGGCCGCGAGATCATACCGGCCGGCGAATCCATGATCCTCGAAACGGCTGGCGGCGGCGGAAGAGGCAGCCCATCGGATCGCGATTCCGAAGCAAACGCAAGCGACGAGAAGAACGGCCTGATTTTCTAGGACCTGTGTATAGTAACGTCCCTCGCGCAGGCGCAATTGACTGATCCGCACTACGCTGTCCCTGCACTAAGCAAAATAATAATTCAGGAGATCACCATGAAGAAGTTTATCCCCGGCGCCTTTGTCGCCATCGCTTGCCTTTGCCTGGGCGGTATTGCCGCAGCCGACCATATCGCCGAGACGTGGACTTGCGAGGTCAAAGAAGGCAAGAAAATTGAAGATGTACAGGCTACCAACAGCAAGTGGCTCGAATGGATCAATGCGCATGTCGAAGGCGGCGGAGTCACGAGCAGTGTTGGTACGGCCGTAGTCGGCAATACCGAGGTCTTCATTTTCGTTGACAGCTACCCCGACCTGGCGACCTGGGCAGCCGCAAAGGACGCACTGGACAGTGACGAAGGAAGCGAACTCGACGACCTGTTTAAAGACGTCTCCGAGTGCAGCGAAAACCGTCTGTGGAAAATAGAAGCCACCAAGTAACAGTACGAAAGATCGATCGCTAATCTGCGCAGCGGCCGCACCGGCCACCGGTGTGGCCGTTATTCCAGATCAGCAAATGTCGCGACGACAGGCGCTTGACGTGAGCTCACAGACGCACGCTTCATGCCTGCGGAGTTATACGTCATCACGATCTCGCCATCCTTCGTCACGACGATGACGCCGCCGTCGCCGCCGAGTTTCTTCACCTCGGCGAGCATTTGGTCGATTGCAGCAGCCGGCGTCGCACCAGCCTTGATCATGTAGGCAATCGTTACCACACCGCCGGCGCGAATAATGTCCTCGCCCATTCCGGTGCATGAAATCGCGATATCCTCGTCGGCCCAGGTGCCTGCGCCAATCAGTGGTGTGTCGCCAATACGGCCTTCAAGTTTGCCGAAAGTTCCACCTGTCGACGTGGCGGCGGCCATGCCGCCCGATTGATCGAGAGCGACCGCTCCGACCGTGCCGTGTTTCTGTTCGTAGATTTCATCTTCATACACGCCAACGGGCAGCACGTAGTACGAATCCGGATCAGCAACTTCCTCGCAGCCCTGTTCTCGCGCAAAGGCCAACGCACCTTTTCCCGCCAACAGGACGTGTGACGTTTCCTGCATCACGCGTCTGGCAACACTGACCGGATTGACGACTCCGGTGATTGCAGCGACGGCGCCTGCATTCCTGGTCGGCCCATCCATAATCGACGCGTCCAGTTCGACGTAACCGGCGGTGTTGGGTGCCGAACCGCGGCCGGCAACGTACAAACCGCTGCGCTCCATTTCCGCGACGGCGTGCTCGACGACGTCGAGTGCGTCAGCGCCGGCTTTGAGCCGGGACTCACATTCAGCGGTCAGCTCATGCAGTTGCTTTTCCACAACCGCATAGTCGCGGCCAGCGACGGCGCCTGCGCCGCCTTGTGCCGCGAATGCATAAAGTCTGGATTTAATGACCGATCTCCGGCATTGGAAAGGTGATCCAGTTTACCGCTTCGCTTGCGGGGCGGACAGGCTTTAGTACTGAATGCTGTCGGGCAGGCAATCGGTAGCACGTTGATAAATCGACGTCTCATGACTTCGCCTCGTTAGCGTCACGCGCATTGCGCTTCGGCCCTGGAAAGAATGCGTTGGTGCGTCTGATGTATTCAGCGTACTCGGGGCGCCTTTGAGTAATTGTTTTTTCGAGCATCACGACACCTGATATTCTTAGCAATAGGAATGACATCAGGATTGGTGAAGCGAGACTCCACCATCCCCCTGCCGATAGCGCGAACAGGTAGTACGCCCACCAGACACAGAAGTCTCCAAAATAATTTGGATGCCGTGTCAGACGCCAGAGACCTGTGTTCAGAACCTGGCCTCTGTTATCGGGATTCTTCCTGAATTGTAAGAGCTGGTAGTCGCCGCCTGCCTCAAAAATAAAGCCAACAGTCCATAACAATATCGCAATGGCATCGAAGAGCCCGAGGCCGGTCGCTTCTGTGACCGCCGGAAGCAGCGGCAGCGCTATTAGCCAGGCCAACAAGCCCTGCAGGCCGAACACTATATAAAGGCTCTTGAATGCAAAGCCGGGCTCGTTTTTCGTCCGGATGGCCTGGTATCGATAGTCTTCGGCTTCGCCCCAGTTTCGTGCGGTGATGTAGATCGACAAGCGCAGCGCCCAGCAGGTCACAAGTGTCACCACGAGCAGGCCTCGCGCGCCGAGCGGATGCGCGGAAAAAGCGAACACACCAGTCGCGATCAAGAAGAACAGCGACCAGAGGCTATCGACAAAACTGACGTTCCGTTTGACAACGCTGAGCAACCAGGCGAAGAAGCCGACGGCCAGGATTGCGTAGAGTGCGGTTAGATAAGTCTGCATCAATATTTGCGATAAGTGGTCGCTCTTAGTCTCTTCTTACAGGTGCTCGTCGCACCGGCCCAAACACGGCAACCCGGCCGACCAGCCAAAACCTGATCATCACGGATTGCTTACGCGGCACGCTCATACAAGGGCAATTCAAACTCGAATTTCGTGCCTGCATTTACCTTGCTTGTCACTGTGATGCGGCTGTCGTGCAAGTCGAGAATTCGCTTGACGATGGCAAGCCCCAGGCCCGATGAGTCGGAGCGCGCCTCTTCTCCCTCTACAGCACGATAGAAGCGGTCGAATATCCGCGGCAGATCTTCATCCGGAATTCCGGGGCCGGTATCCGATACAGCGACTGCGACAGACTCCACCCGCTCAGCGGTGGAGATTGTTACTTCACCACCATTGGGCGTGAAACGAATCGCGTTGCGAACCAGATTTTCAAGCACGCGCTGAATCAGACCGATGTCACCTATAGTGAACGCAGAATCAGCATCGAGATCGACTGCAAGTTTGATGCCCTTGGCCTCGGAATCGAACTGAAATTCCTGTGCGATATCCTGCACCAGTTCCTGCAACGAAAAAGCCTCCAGATTTGGCGTAACACTCGCTGCATCAAGTTTGGATAGCTCGAACAGGTCCCCAATCAAGGTGCCAAGACGTACGGTGTGCCGCCGCGCCACTTTGAGATACTGTGTGCGCTCGTCGTCTGACAGTGAATCACCCTTGATGATCAGTGTTTCCAGATACCCCAGCATTGCCGATAGCGGCGTACGCAAATCGTGTGAAATATTAGATACCAATTCGCGGCGCAAACGGTCGTTTTCCTGAAGTTGTTCAATCTGTTCCTTGATCCGGGCCGACATCGTGGCAAAGGAACGCGACAACTCATCAATTTCATCCCCCGCTACCGGCAAATCTCCAACGGCTGGTGCCAGTTCGAATCCAGAACCGCTGACGCGGCGCATTTCGTGACTCAGATTCTTGAGACGGCGTGTCAACAAGCCGAATACCAGTAGTCCGATGACTGCGGCTGCCAGGACAATCACAACTGCGGCAAGGGCGCTGACCTTGCCGATATAGGAACTGCCGATATCGTTGGCGAGCGCCTCATAGGTTTGCCCGCCCAGGATCACATAGAGGTAACCTTCGAGCTCACCGTCGGTTGTTACTTCGGCTGCGGAAAAAACCTTGCGGCTTGAGTCGCTGCGCGGATCATCGCCCTGCAGAGGAATTCGAGCTGAGCCGTCGATGAGCGCCCTGACCGGCGCGAGGTCAACACTCTGGTGCAGAACCGTCTCCTCGGGAAGACCATGGCCGAGAATATTGCCGTTAATATCGAGCAGGTAAATTTCGGCCGTGGGATTAATAACCATCGCGTGGGCAGCCAGGTCACGAAGGCTGTCGAGATCAGGCTTACCGCCGGTGATCAGATCCCGTTGACCTGTCACATACATCGCGATGGGTGCATTGAGGCTTTGTGTCAGTTCTTCGTAGTAAGCGCGCGTATTAATACGCTCGACAACAAAGAAAGCAGAACCCATCAGCCCAACAATTACGAGTAGCGCAAGCGAGAGTTTGGCGAACAATGTGTTCATTGCTGTGCCACCATCGGCGCCGCCTCATCACCGGCGGCGAACTTATAGCCTACGCCCCATACGGTTACGATCATCTCGGGTTTTGAAGGGTCCTCTTCGATCTTGGCGCGCAGCCGGTTGATATGCGAGTTCACGGTGTGTTCGTAACCTTCGTGACCGTATCCCCATACCTTGTCCAGAAGGTCGGCGCGGCGAAATACGCGCCCGGGATGACGTGCAAAATATTCCAACAAGTCAAACTCGCGCGCCGTCAATTCGACCGCCCGTCCGTCGAGCATAACTTCCCGCCGCGTTGGGTCAATTGTCATGTTGCCGCAACAGACTTTTTCCCGGTCACCTCGATCAGTCGACGAAATCTGCTGCATATTTTCGATGCGTCGAAATATTGCGCGAACACGCGCGACAAGCTCTAACACGCTAAAGGGTTTGGTCAGGTAATCATCGGCACCGGTCTCGAGCCCAAGAACACGATCAAGTTCGGATGACATCGAGGTGAGCATCAATACGGGCTGGTAGGGGCGGTTACGCCGAATCATTCGGCAAATCTCCAGGCCGTCGGGTCCCGGGAGCCGAATATCGAGAATAACCAGCGCCCAGGTCTCAGTGGAAGCAAGACGCATGCCCTCATGTCCATCACTGGCAACAACGACTTCGTCGCAAAGGTCGCTCAGATGCAGACTCACAAGTTGTGCGATGTCTTGTTCGTCCTCAACCAGCAGGATTCGGCGCTTGCTCATTGGAACTACCCTCAAATTGCTCATGCCCTTTTCATTTTTTCCAAGGGTCTGAGGATAGTAGACCGGAATCTTCACGGAATTATCACAAGAAAAGCAGCCCATGGCGCGTCCTTGCGCCAAACGCCGCATTGAGCCTAGTCGGTACGGCTGATGCTGATGCGCACAACGGGATTGTCGAAGCGATGTTGGCCGCTCAAATCCGATGTTGCAAGCCCGTCATCCTGGCTGACCACACCGCCGTGCATTGAGACCTGATCCGCCCGATCGTCGCGGGCAGCATTGAATCCTTCGCCACCACCTGCCGGGCCGGGGATGTGGATCGCTGCCTCGGTGTTCGCTTCAGTACCCGCATCGTAAGCCGTGCCATACACGCTTAGGGAGTCGCCGACGGCCATGTCCCCGACCGTGACACTGTTTGCGCCAGTTATTGCATCGTTGGTGTTGACCAGCATGCTGCTAACGCTGACACGCAGGTCTGGTAAGTCGCTTTCAAGCAACTCGATTGTCACCGTCTCGCTACCCGCAGGGCCCACAGGCGCCATGCCGGACCCGGAGGTTACGACCGCCCCATCGGCGTCAGCCGCTGCCAGCAATGCGCTGTTATCACCGCCTTCGGCAAGTTCCTCAAGGGCCGCAGAGGCCGGCGCCCCGATGGCGAATACCGCAAAGCCATCCTGGTGGGCAATAACCGCGACCGGGGACAGGGGTTGCGCATTGGTCAGGTTGGTCACCGATACATCAAAGCTCGCCATGGCCGGTGGTGGTGGTGGCGGCGGTGGGCGATCGTTGTCATTGTCGCAAGCGGCCAGGCCAAGCGCGGTCGTGATGCAGAATACCGCTGCCAATCGTTTTTCGATTTGGAGTGTCATGACGTACCCCCTAGCGAACTGTAACGACGACACGAACAACCGGGTTCAACCAACGATGTACTGTGCTATCGAGGTCGCTGATGCCGGCGTTGGCATCAGTATCTCCAAGCGTGTTGCGATGAATGTGCACATTCATGTTGGCATCGGCCGCTGCAGCACCCGTACCGCCGGTACCTGTCAGGCCGCCCGGATCGCCGGGTATGCCTGCCGCGCCGGGTGCTCCGCCGCCCGTGACCAGCTCGTCATTGGCCTCGGTACCCGCGTCGTAGGCAGGCACATCAAAGACATAAGTGCCTGGCTCTGTCGGAATATTGACCGAATTGAGGCCGGCAAATGCATCGTTAGTCGGCAATAGCATCGCGACAATGGATAGCAGTACATTGGTTGTACCGTCCGTATTGAGGTCGACGTCGGCACTCATCGCAGGCGGTAACATGCCATTGGCCGGGTTCTCTGCAATCGTCGCGCCAAGGCCCTGCAAATCGGCAACCAGACCGGAAATATCGCCGCCCTCGGCCATAGCCTGCAGATTAGCCGAAGCGGGCTGGCCTGCTTCGAACAAACTTGTCCCGTCAGGATGCGCGGCAACGAGGAACGGCGTGTACCAGATACCGTTGGTCAGGTTTGTGATCTTTACATTGAAGTCAGCCGCATTCGTTATCGACATCGCCGACAGCGATGTAACGAGCAGCGCAACTTTTAGAATTGTTTTCATCGGAATTTCCCCATCGTGTGATTAGAAATCATGCGAAGGAGAGTTTTCCCGCGAAATGTCACGTCAAGATCACACCGGGTTCACCATTTGGCCACGAATTGATGCAGTGGGCATGCGCCACAACAGGAACAGTGCCGGAATAACAATCAGTGTCAATATCGTTGCGCTGACCATGCCACCCACCATCGGCGCGGCAATGCGTCGCATGACTTCAGATCCGGTGCCGCCGCCCAACATGATGGGCAACAGGCCGGCGATAATCGCCGCTACCGTCATCATGATCGGCCGCACTCGTAGCACGGCACCCTCGATTACTGACTGTTGTACATCAGCCATTGAAAGCGCACGACCTTCGGCCTCGGCACTTGCGGTGCGCTCACGAATCGCCTGATTCAGGTACACGAGCATCACCACGCCGATTTCCACGGCGACACCGGCCAAAGCGATAAAGCCGACACCAACGGCAACCGACAGTTCGTAGCCAAGTAGGTATAAGAGCCAGAGCCCGCCGATAAGCGCCATCGGCAACGTGCCCATGATGATTGCCACCTCGGCAAAGCGGCGGAAGTTGAGGAAAAGAAGCAGAACGATGATCGCGAGCGTAACCGGGCCGACGACCAGCAAGCGCTCTTTGGCGCGTACCATATACTCGTATTGACCGGACCACGTAAGTGAATAACCGGACGGGAGATCAACTGAGCCTGCAACCGCCTGCTGCGCCGCCGCGACGTATGAACCGATGTCCCGGTCCGAGATGTCCACATACACCCAGCCGTTCAGGCGCGCGTTCTCACTTTTTATGACAGGTGGGCCATCGACGACCCTGATATCCGCGACGTCAGCGAGCGCTATGCGCGCGCCCTGTGGTGTAACGATCGGCAGTAACTTGAGTTGCTCGATCGAATCGCGGACGCGTTGCGGATAACGCACGTTTACTGGATAGCGCTCCAGTCCCTCTATGGTTTGGGTGACGTTCATGCCGCCGACGGCGGTTCGCACGACATCCTGTATATCGTCAATATTGAGGCCATAGCGTGACGCCTTCTTGCGATCGATATCAACATCGACGTAGCGGCCGCCCGCCACACGCTCTGAGTACACCGACGCCGTACCCCGCACTGCGGCTAGCACGATTTCGAGGTCCTTGCCGATTTGCTCGATCGTATCGAGATCGGGTCCGGATAACTTGATCCCCACGGGCGTCTTGATACCCGTCGCCAGCATGTCGATGCGTGTCTTGATCGGCATGACCCAGGCATTGGTGAGGCCCGGGTAATTGACGATACGGTCAAGCTCCGCCCGCAATTTCTCCGGTGTCATGCCCTCTCGCCATTCGGACTGTGGCTTGAACTGGATCACCGTTTCTATCATCGTCAGTGGCGCCGGGTCGGTGGCTGTCTCTGCGCGACCGATTTTGCCGAATACACTTTTAACTTCCGGCACGCTGCGGATTAGCTTGTCTGTCTGTTGCAATAACTCACGCGCTTTATCGATTGACACACCAGGATAGGTCGTTGGCATGTACATGAGGTCGCCTTCATCGAGCGGCGGCATGAACTCCGAGCCCAGGCGCGTAGCGGGCCATAAGCCAATGATGAGGACGACCGCCGCCAGTGCCAGCGTACCCTTCGGAAACCGGATTACCGCATGAATAACCGGCCGGTATACCGCGATCAGCATGCGGTTGATCGGGTTTCTGGCCTCGGGCAAAACGCGGCCTCTGATAAAATAGCCCATGAGTACCGGCACCAGCGTTATTGACAGGCCCGCAGCAGCAGCCATCGCGTACGTTTTTGTGTAGGCGAGCGGCGCGAAGAGGCGCCCTTCCTGCGCCTCGAGTGTAAAGACAGGCAGAAAACTCAGCGTAATGATAACCAGCGAGAAGAACAGCGGAGGGCCGACTTCGCTCGCTGCATCGGCCATGATTCGCCAGCGGTTTTCATCGGTGAGGGGTTCTCGTTCGATGTGTTTGTGAACATTCTCGATCATCACGATTGCCGCATCGACCATCGCGCCGATCGCGATCGCAATTCCGCCCAGCGACATGATGTTCGCGTTGATACCTTGCCAGCTCATAACGATGAACGCGACGAGAATTCCGACAGGCAAACTGAGGATGATGACGGCCGACGAACGAAGATGAAACAGGAATACGGCACACACGAGCGCGACGACGAGAAATTCCTCGACGAGTTTGCCTTGTAATGTATCAACAGCACGCTCAATCAGATCCGAGCGGTCGTAAGTTGTCACTATCTCGACGCCTTCGGGCACACTGCGCTGCAACTCCACGAGGCGATCCTTTACCGCAGCAATCGTTTTCGATGCGTTCTCTCCCCAGCGCATGACGATGACGCCACCGACCACTTCGCCCTCGCCGTCGAGGTCGGCTACACCACGCCGCATTTGCGGGCCCAGCCGAATCTCGGCAACGTCGGATAGTACGAGTGGCGTACCCTGATCGTTAACGCCCAACGGTATATCGGCCAGGTCTTCCAGGTTTTGTATATAGCCGGTGGCGCGGACCATGTACTCGGCTTCGCCCATCTCAATGACAGAACCACCGGTCTCCTGATTGCCCTGTTGGATGGCGGATCGCAGTTTCGCGAGCGGAATCCCGAACGCGCGCAGCTTGTCGGGATCGACTTCAACCTGATACTGCCGGACCATGCCACCAATGGTCGCGACCTCGGCGACGCCGGGTACCGTCTGCAGTTCATATTTCAGGAACCAGTCCTGCAGGCTGCGCAGCTCGGCGAGGTCGTGCTGCCCGCTGCGATCGACCAGCGCGTACTCGAATATCCAGCCCACACCCGTCGCGTCCGGACCCAGCGCCGGCTTGGCATTGTCAGGTAACTGTCCGGCAACCTGACTCAGGTATTCGAGAACCCGGGAACGCGCCCAGTAAAGATCGGTGCCATCTTCGAAGATAACGTAGACATACGAATCGCCAAAAAACGAATAGCCACGCACTGTGACGGCTTTCGGCACCGACAGCATGGCCGTCGTCAATGGATACGTCACCTGATCCTCGACGACTTGGGGCGCCTGCCCCGGAAACGGTGTCTTGATGATGACCTGTACGTCCGAGAGGTCCGGCAACGCATCGACCGGCGTCTGCCACAGCGAGTAGACTCCCCACGCCGTCACGAACACGGTCATGATCAGAACCAGTATCCGATTCGATATCGACCAACGAATCAGCCCTGTGATCATTGTGCTGACTCCGGCTGATGCTCATTTTGATCCGCCGGCTCGTCCATGCGCGACAGCGCAGCCTCGATGTTGGACTCGGAGTCGATAAGGAACTGCCCGGAGGTGACGATTCGATCTCCAGCTGACACACCTTCAAGAATGGCAACCCGGCTGCCGGATTCGATGCCGACTTCAACAGATTGGGCACGAAAACGGCCTTCGCCGAGCGCCAATACCACCCGGTTCACGCTACCGCCACGAATCAACGCTTCACGCGGCACGTGTACGACCGGCTCCGTCTCTGCGGCAAACAAGGTGACGCGGGCGAACATGTTCGGCCGCAACACTTCATCCTCATTGTCGAAGCGAATCCGAACCTTGAGTGTGCGCGTCTTTGCATCAAGCTCGGGATAGACGTAGTCGACCGTACCCTGCCAGCGTTTACCAGGCACGTAGTCGAGTTCGACCTCGGCGTGTTGCCCGGGCTCGACCCAGGCAGCCTGCCGTTCGAAAACCTCCGCGATCACCCAGACACGATCGAGCCGGGCAACCGACATGACTTCGGTTGCAGGCGTGACGAAAATGCCTTCGCGAACGCCAAGATGCGCGATGACACCGTCAGCCTCGGCGTATACGCGAACTCGTTGGCTCGCTGTGCGTTCTTTATCCAGGCGCGTAATTTCGCTCGTCGTCACCCCGAGTGCGACGAGACGGTCCCGCGACGCGCTTCGCAATACGGAGTTATTGCTACGGCGTGCCGCAAGATACTCCTGCTGTGCATTAACCAGCGTCGGGGAGTAGAGCTCGAACAATAGCTGGCCTTTCTTGACCGGGTCGCCCGTCGCTGTCGTGGCTAATTTCTCGATCCAGCCGTCGACACGCGTATGCACGTGTAGCAGGGTATCCTCGTCGTAGTTGATGTTGCCGACAGTCTCTATTCGGCGCGATAAAGGCCCGATCTCGGCAAGCGCCGTTCGCACGCCAAGATTGTTGACGATCGTCGGATCGATTTTCACTGTGCCCGGCACGGCATCGACCTCGTCTGCATACACCGGCACGAGATCCATGCCCATGGGTGACTTGCCCGCTTCGTCGCGGCGGTAGTTCGGATCCATCGGCGCGACCCAATACAAAATGTCGCGCCCTGTTGTGCCGGTGGCACCCATGTTCATTTCGCTATCCGATGACGTCCAACGGCCAATCGTGATCCCGGCCAGTAATGCGGCAATCAGCACTGCGGCAATTGTGATTTCTGTTCTCATCGGGATAGCCCTCCGAGGTTTGCAAGCGCGGCATAACTTTGCGCGCGCTCGACTTGTAAACGGACGTGATCGAGACGTGTATTGAGATCATCGATGTAGCCACGCATGACATCGGCGAAATCGCCAGCCTCACTTTGGTAAGCAAGCAGCGCTGCTTGCGCGTGGTCCGCGGATAACGAAAGAATTGACGTCTCGTAAAGTGCCACACGCCGGCTGATGTCCTTCCAGTGCGCGTACTCCGCATCCAGCTGACTCGTCAGCCGCCGCAGCAATTCGTTCTTGCTCAATTCCGCCGCACTGCGTTCACTGAGCGCCGCTGATAACGATCTGTCTTGCCGATTTTTTTGGAAAAACGGCAGGTCCATCGTTACTGACAAACTGACGAAGTCGGAGCGCGGATCGCCACTGGGCAATTCGCCGTCGCGATATCCATATCCCAGGTCGAGCGCCCAGCCGGGTTTCTTGCGCTCCTCTGCGATTGCAACGCTTGCGCGCCGTGCGGCGACTTGCGCATCCGCGGCAAGCACCACCGGATGCGATGACAGATTCTCGTGCAGCATCTCAAGGGCGGGCACCTGCTCCCATGCGGGTAGCTTTGCCGCGACGGGCCGCTTCGCGTCTGTGCCAAGCCATTCCGATAGTGCCGCTCGCGCCTCCGCATGTCGTCGATCGATTTCGATCAGTCGATCGTCCAGGCGATTGAGTTCGAGCTCTGCACGAAGTACGTCTTGCTGGGTCTTGCGCCCCACGGTGTACAACGATAGCGATATCTCGGCCAAATCCAGAAAGAACGGGCGCGACACCGTGACGATGTCACGAGCCTGTTGCCAATAGTAAGTCTCTAGCCAGGCGATGCGCACATTTGTCAGAACATCTCTCGAGCGCGCGGCGGCGCCGGCATTCATCTCAAGCGCGAGTGACTCGTATTGTTGCGTACTGAACGCGCGTGACTTGCCGGATGGAAAGTTCTGCCGAAAGCCCAGTTGCGCCTGCGTCATGCCTTCGGTCGAGAAACTGCCTGAACTGATCGGGTAGTTGGCAAGACCAATGCGCATCGTCGGGTCGGGTAGCTGCCCGGCGACGACCGCTTGCTCCAAAAGGGCCGAGGCACGCGCCAGCAATGCCGCGTGACCGGGCTCCTGCTCACGAGCCAGGTCCTCGGCTTCGGCGAGTGTCAGTGGCACGTTGTGTTGTGCTTGCGCCGCAAACGAAAGCGCCAGAGCTACAACAAGAATGTATAAGGGCTGTCGCCCACGGAAAAACGTCATCGAACAATCTCCTTCGTCAGGAACCGGTTAAGAACGGCTTACTACGAAGAGATCGTTAATCCAGATAGACGCAATTGAGAACGTGAAGGGGTGGTGGTGCGCCAGCATGTACTGACGCGTATCGTGGCAGCGACGTCGCATCGACCGGATGATGATAGGGCGCTGCTAGTTCATCGGAGGCGATTGCGAATGTTGTGTCGGTCGGAGCATCTTTGAGTTTCGATTGCCCGTTGCGCCCATCGTGATTCACATCTTCAGCGACTGCGCAATCTGACAAACCGTCAGCGCACGGCACCTTGTGGTCCATGTTGCCGTGCATACCGCCGTGCTCATGCGTCTCGGCGGGCGGGCAGTGCGGGCAATCGTGGTCGTCGCCGGCCGTATACGCCATCGCACAGGGCTGCAGCGCCAGATTCAGCCACACAGCCACAAACAAGCCCAAGGCGCGGCGGCCCCAGGTTTGCTGCCGTTGTCTGATGCTGGCGAGCTGGCTCAAGTGCTTGTCTCTAATACGATTTTGCAGTATCGCTAAATCGTAGTACCGAGGCTATTCCTAACAGTACCTATGCGTCAAGTGCGCAGTCATCATTCCTACTCGGTGCCCCACTTCGTCTCGACGTTGATGCCGATCTTTTTCAGAAATGCGGTGGGCAAAATACCGCCCGCGGACACGATGACTGCATCGTTCTTCAGCTTGCCGATTTTCTCTCCTACCGCGATGACGACCGAGTCCTGCCGAATCTCTTTGACATTCGAACTGAATAGCACCTTCAGTCTGCCATCGCTCTGCATCGCCTCGACTTTGTCGCGATTCTTTGGCTTTGCCCGGCTGAACGCGGCCGATCGATAGGAAAGCGTTACTGTCGTACCTGGCTCCGCTGCGATACTGGTCGCAGCTTCGAGCGCACTGTCACCTCCACCAACGACCAGAACGTGCTGATTTGCATACTGCTCAGGATCGATCAATCGATACGTGACCTTTGGCAGCTCTTCGCCCGGTACCCCGAGTTGCCGGGGCGTGCCAGCCCGACCTATTGCGATTAACACGGCGCGGGTGTCATAGCTTGCCTTGTTCGTCGTCACGACATAGCCAGGCCCGCCAGCTGCCGGTTCAATTTCGTCGACGCGCTCATCGTAGTTTATGGATATAGCGGTCTTTTTCTCAACGTGCTTCCAGAATTCAATCAGCTCTTCTTTTTGCACTTCCCGGAATGTCATCTTGCCAAAGATTGGCAAATCAGCAGGATGTGTCATGACAAGCTTGCGGCGTGGAAAATGCGCAACTGCGCCACCGAGCTCTTCCTGTTCGACGGTCACGGATCTTAGCTTCGCCGCTTTTGCCGCCAGGGTCGATGAGAACCCGGCGGGACCTGCACCGACAATGACGAGATCGAGCTGATTGCTGTGGCCTGTTTTCAGCAGGTCGATGATCGACTGCGTCGCCTGACGACCCTGCTCAATCGCATTGCGGATCAGCCCCATGCCGCCCAGCTCACCTGCAATGAAAACGCCGGGCACATCTGTCTCGAAGTTCGGTTTGATGACAGGAATGTCGATACCGCGTGTCGTGGTGCCAAAAACCAGTTTTATCGCATCGGCCGGACAAACATCCTTGCAGGTGCCGTGACCAATGCAATCGGACGGACCGATCAGCCAGGCCTTTTTGCCGATCATGCCAAGCACGGCATGCGCGTCCTGTTCCGGACACGCCGCGACGCACGACTTGCAGCCAATACACTTTCTTGGGTCAATGTCCGGATGCAGCGAGGGCGGCTCCAGCAGGCCGGCTTCTGTCGCCTCCTTGAGCGCGGCGAAACTTTCGCGTTCCAGCCGGGCGTGGCGACGCCAGTACCAGATCACGATCACCAGTACCGGAATCAGATACACGTACAGGTACAGGTGGTTTAGAAAATTGCCTTGCATAGGTGGCCAGTTGCCCGTTCTTGACGCGGCAGAGGATACCGCGTGGTTCGCCACTGCACATACGAATGGTTCTCGATTCGCGCACCTAATTTGGCGACCGACCCACCCATTGCGCCGTCAATTATCCCCGAATTCGGCCAGGTTGTTGAATTCATTGCATCCGGCAAGTTCAAGATACAAATCTTCGGCACGACGGAGACCCGGCAAGGGAGCGCCTTTTACGGCTACTCGCTGACAATAATCGCCATCGGCGTGGGTTGGCTATTGCGAGGCCATGGGCTGATTGATCCAAAAGATGGTCTTGGGTACTGGCTAGGCATAATCGGTGGCTCAATGATGCTGGTACTCGTCCTGTATCCGCTGCGCAAGCGAATCCGGGCACTACGTTTTCTTGGCCGCACTGCGCACTGGTTTCAGGTCCACATTATTCTCGGCGTCCTGGGGCCGATCCTGGTGCTGTATCACAGCAACTTTCATCTCGGCTCGTTCAACAGCCAGATTGCCTTGTACTGCATGTTGGCCGTCGTAGGTAGCGGTGTCATCGGCAGGCACCTGTACGCGCGGATTTACCACGGTTTGTACGGCGGCAAGGCCAGCCTGAAGGATTTGCAGGTACAAGCTGCCGCATCTCCGACCGTGGCCCGGGATTTCGACAAACTCAATACGGCCTGCTCAGTCTACATTCGCAATTTTATCCGGCTGACGACTCGCGTCGCTCAGTTCACGCTATTTGAACGGTTGTCTTCCCCGTGGCATGTGCTGCACATGCCACTGTTTTTCATGATGGTGATATCAGCGTTGGTGCACGTGCTGGCCGTTCACATGTATTAGCTCGAATCGCTGGCGATCCTTTGACTTTGCGCGCGAGAAACATGGGCCATTGTAAATGCGAACAGTTTTCGCTTCGCATACTTATGTCACGACCCGCCCCCACTTCACCACAAACTGTCGCCAAAGGGAGACGGGGTGTTAACCCTATTTTCTTTTTCTGTGATTCAGTGGAACCTAAAGAGATTGCAATTCGTGTATTAAGAAGGTCCGGTTAGGCCGGGTTTTTTTTGGGCAGAAAAATTTGGGCGACAAGGTCGGTCGCTGGGGAAATTATGTCAATTCTATTTTGGGGCCTGACCGTAACGATGCTTCTAGCAGCAATAGGCTTTGCAGCGCTCCCGCTCAGATCGGGCAATCCGTTGTTCAGTAAAGCAGGCTTTCTGGCCGCTCTTGTCGTTGCACTTACTTCCTTCGGGCTATATGCATTTCTTGGCTCGCCCGATGCTGTGAACGCTGCCTTGCCCGAGTCGCACACAGCACAGCAAGCGTCAGCTGCCACAGCAAACGCCCGACCCGCCGGCTCCCTGGGGACGGTTGCAAGCCTCGTCGGTCGTCTAAAAGACCGGCTACAAAAAGAACCGGATGATGCGGGCAGCTGGCTGTTGCTGGCGCGATCGTATCAGCACATCGGCCGTCCGGAGGAAGCACTTGCCGCATACGTGCACGCCAAGTCCCTGGGCGAAAGTGATACGGAATTCGAAGCATCGTTGCTTGGCGCGAACCAGGCGCCGCAAATGACGCCCCTGGATTCAGGTCCGGCCATACGCGGACGGGTCGTCCTCTCTCCGGACGTAGCAGCTCAGGTCAGTCCCGACGACACTGTCTTCATTTTCGCCAAGAAGTCTGCAGAGGACCGGATGCCGGTTGTCGCATTGCGCAAGTCAGCGGCGGACCTGCCGATTGACTTTTTTCTGACTGACAACGAGATCATGGTTCCCGACACCCACCTCGCGGATTTCGACGAACTGCTTGTTACGGCACGAATATCGCGTTCAGGGAATGCGGCTGACAACAGCGGTGGACTTGAGGCCTGGAGCAAGCCGGTCTCGCCGGTCAACGGCGGAACAATCGAATTGATCATTGCGGTTACCTCGCAGTCCGGGGGTGACGACGATGAATGAGATTGTGCTCGATCGGGTTTTTGAAACCGGGAATTTCAGGACACGGCTCTTTGGTACCGCCGAGACGCGGCAAAGCAGTACGTTTTACGGCTACACACTGACCCTGATCGCAATCGGTTTGGGCTGGTTATTGCGAGGCTACGAGCTGATTGACCCGAAAGATGGTCTTGGATACTGGCTAGGCATCATCGGCGGCTCGATGATGCTGATACTCATCCTCTATCCATTGCGCAAGCGAATCCGGGCACTGCGTTTTCTCGGCCGCACCGCGCACTGGTTTCAGATTCACATTGTTCTTGGCGTCCTGGGGCCGGTCCTGGTGCTGTATCACAGCAACTTCAGCCTTGGCTCGTTCAACAGTCAGGTTGCCTTGTATTGCATGTTGGCCGTCGCGGTCAGCGGGGTCATCGGCAAATATCTGTATGCACATATTCACAACGGCTTGTACGGCGGAAAGGCCAGCCTGAAAGATCTGCGGGACAACCTGGCCGAATCGCTGGAAAACAGTCACGGGCTTGCAACGCTGTTGCCCCGCTTCACTTCAAAGCTCGAGGCGCTCGCTGCCGAGGCGCAGGGTTGCAGTATTACCGGGAAACTCAGCATGCGCGTAAGCCTGTCATGGTCACTCAGGAAATATGCAATCTGGATATCCTTGTCGAGAGCCGCACATCGAGAGTTGCAAGCGCATGCCGTTGCATCTCCGGCAGTCGCCAGAGATTTCGACAAACTCAAAAAAGCGACTTCGACCTACATTCGTAATTTCGTGCAGCTGACGACACGCGTCGCCCAGTTCACGCTTTTCGAACGACTGTCTTCCTTGTGGCACGTCCTGCACATGCCGCTCTTTCTCATGATGGTGATTTCGGCCCTGCTGCACGTGCTGGCCGTTCACATGTACTAGCCGACGACTTCAGATCAGTCGATATGAACCAATGGCAATTCGGACTCGCGGGGATTGTTGTGATCTTAGCCTGCTTCACCAGTCACACTGCTGCTGCCCAGACTATTGAGTCGCTGGTGATGCCCGGCGAAGTCATTCATGGACATATGGATGTCGAGTCCGAATGTTCCTCATGCCATAAGCGCTTCGACCGATCTGCGCAAGACGGTCTTTGCCTGGACTGCCACGAGGACATCGCGAGCGACACCGAGGCGGGTGCAGGTTTTCACGGCAAATCGGACGACGTTGGCGACAACGCCTGCAACACCTGTCATACCGATCACATAGGGCGCAACGCCGATATCCTCGGCCTCGACGAAGAGACCTTTGACCATGCCATCGCGGACTTCGAGCTGCTGGGCAAGCATCTCGAGGCAGAGTGCGCCGGCTGTCACGAACCCGAAGCCAAGCATCGTGATGCTCCCGGTGAGTGCATCGACTGTCACCGCGAAGATGAACCTCATGAAGGCAAGCTCGGCACCGAGTGCGCGGACTGTCACAACCCGAGCGACTGGACCGATTCGACGTTCGACCACGACACGACGGACTTCCCGCTGGTCGGCAAGCATCGTGAGGCGGAATGCACAGGCTGCCACGAAGACCAGACACATCAGGACACGCCGACGACCTGCTTCGCCTGTCACGCTGAAGACGATTCCCACGAGGGCCGCAGCGGAGAACAATGCAACACCTGCCACAACCCGACCTCGTGGACCGACACAAGTTTCGACCATGCGAAGAACACGGATTTCCCGCTCGATGGTAAACACGCTCAACTGAGCTGTAACGATTGCCATAGCGAAGACCCGTTCGACGATGTAGATGAAATGGACATGGAATGCATCGCCTGCCATCTCGAGGACGATGATCACGAAGGGCACCGCGGAACTGATTGCGCGAACTGTCATTCGAACGAAGCGTGGACAGAGAACATCTTCGATCACGACATGAGTACGGATTTCGTCCTGAACGGCACCCATGAGACGACCGCCTGCGTTGACTGCCATGTTGAACCGATCTCCGAAACATCGCCCGACACACGGTGCTCGTCCTGCCACCTGGATGATGAGCCTCATGATGGAACACTCGGTGAAGAATGCAGCGATTGCCATAATGAAACGGTCTGGAAAGACGCGCCCCTTTTTGATCATGACCTCAGCAGCTTTCCGCTACTGGGTGCGCACGACGACAACGAGTGCGATGCCTGTCATGAAACGCAGCTGTTTGGCGACACCGCCGGCGAATGTGTCGGCTGTCATCTTGAAGATGACTCCCACAAAGGCGCGTTCGAAGACAAGTGCGCCTCATGCCACAACCCGGTCGCGTGGGACTTGTGGTTGTTTGACCACAATATGCAGACGGACTTTGAACTGGATGGCGCTCATATCGACGTCGCCTGCAACGACTGCCACCGCAGCTCTCTCGCGTCGATGCGAAAAACCGGCGAGCGCTGCATGGACTGCCATCGCTCCGACGATATTCACGATGCCGAGTTTGGGTCTGACTGTGGACGCTGCCACAGCGACAGCTCCTTCAATGAAGTGAGGTCATTACAATGACAAGCACTGATCTGACACCCCAATATTGGCCGGGCCGGGCCGCGCGAAGTCGCAGCCTGTTCCTGTTCACCGTGGCCGTTGTCAGCCTGCTTGCGTCAGGCAGTGCCGGGGCTCAGCAATCGTTTGATCACTTCAGCGCCGGCTTTGTGCTCGACGGCGCGCATGAGAATGTCAGCTGCGAAGGCTGCCATGTCGGTGGTACCTTCGGCCCCACTGAATCAGCCTGCTCCAGTTGCCATTCGCAAAGCAGCCTGGTGCGCGCGTCGTCAAAACCAGCCAGCCACGTCGCGACGACAGGTGAATGTTCAGACTGTCACATAACAACGAACTGGAGCGTGATCACGTTCGTGGATCACTCATCGCTAAGCGGCAACTGTGTCAGCTGCCATAACGGTATCCAGGCGACCGGCAAAACCGCAACTCATATCTCCTCCGGCGATCAGTGCGACGACTGCCACAACACGACGGGTTGGCTGCCGGCGTTATTCGACCACTCCGGCATCGCCGGCAACTGCATCGGTTGCCATGACGGCACGACCGCCACGGGCAAGAGTCCGACACATATTCAGACGAGCAACGTCTGCGAAGACTGCCACAGCACATCGTTGTTTGTGCCTGCGATTACGGTTGACCACACGCAGGTCATTGGCGCTTGCGGTTCCTGTCATGACGGCGTCACGGCGACCGGCAAACACGCGACACACATCACGAGCGGAATTAACTGCGACGATTGTCATTCGACCATTGCCTGGCTGCCGGCCAATTTCGATCACGTTGATATCTCAGGCAACTGTTTCAGCTGCCATAACGGCACGGAGGCCACCGGCAAAGGCCCGGCGCATGTGCAGACGAGCAACGTCTGCGAAGACTGTCACACCAGCAATGTGTGGGCGCCGACATTTACTGTCGATCACACGCAGGTCATTGGCGCTTGCGGCGCTTGCCATGATGGCGTGACGGCGATCGGCAAGCATCCCACTCACCTCACGAGCGGTAACACCTGTGATGACTGTCACTCGACGACCGCCTGGTTACCAGCGATCTTCGATCACGTAAACATTGTCGATAACTGCTTCAGTTGCCACAACGGCACCGAGGCCACCGGCAAGGACCCGATGCACATTCAGACCAGCAACGTTTGCGAAGACTGCCACAGCACGGATGTGTTTACGCCCGTGACGACGGTCGACCACACGCAGGTCATTGGCGCGTGCGGCTCCTGTCATGACGGCATCACGGCCACCGGCAAAAACCAAACCCATATCACCAGCGGCAATAACTGCGATGATTGCCATTCGACCATCGCGTGGCTGCCGGCGAACTTTGATCACGTCGATATCGCGGGCAGCTGCATCGACTGCCATAACGGCGTGGACGCTACCGGAAAGGGCCCGGCGCATATTCAGACGAGCAACGTCTGCGAAGACTGCCACAGCACCAATGTTTTTATGCCCGTATTTACTGTTGACCACACGCAGGTCATCGGCATCTGCAGCTCCTGTCATGATGGCGTTACCGCAACCGGCAAACACCCGACTCACATCACCAGCGACAACACCTGTGACGATTGTCACTCCACAATCGCCTGGCGGCCGGCGAACTTCGATCACGTGAACATTACCGGCAACTGCGTCAGTTGCCATAACGGCGTGGAAGCCACCGGCAAGAATCTGACACACATACAAACGACCAATGTCTGCGAAGACTGCCACAACAGCAATGTGTGGGCGCCTGCTATCACGGTCGATCACACGCAGGTCATTGGCGCTTGCGGCTCCTGTCATGACGGCCTGACAGCGTCGGGCAAGCATCCAACACACATCACCAGCGGCAACAATTGCGACGACTGTCATTCGACGGTTGGCTGGCTACCGGCGAACTTCGATCACGTGGACATTACCGGCAACTGTTTCAGCTGCCACAACGGTACGGAGGCCACCGGTAAGGACCCGGCGCATGTGCAGACGAGCAACGTCTGCGAAGACTGCCACACCAGTAATGTGTGGGCGCCCGTGTTTACCGTCGACCATACGCAGGTTATTGGCACTTGTGGCACTTGTCATGACGGCGTCACGGCGACCGGCAAGCACCCAACGCACATCAACAGCGGTAACAACTGCGACGACTGTCATTCGACGATTGCCTGGTTACCAGCAAATTTCGATCACGTGAACATTACGGGCAACTGCTTCAGCTGCCATAACGGCACCGACGCAACCGGCAAAGACCCCGCGCACGTTCAGACCAGCAACGTTTGCGAAGACTGCCACAGCAGCAATGTGTGGGTGCCCGTGTTTGCCGTTGACCACACCCAGGTCATTGGTGCCTGCAGCTCCTGCCATGACGGCGTTACTGCGACTGGCAAACACCCGACCCACGTCGCCAGCGGTAACAATTGCGATGATTGTCACACCACCGTCGCCTGGATACCGGCGAACTTCGACCACATCAACATCGTGGACAACTGCTTCAGCTGCCACAACGGCACCGAAGCTACCGGCAAGGGCCCGCTGCATGTGCAGACGACCAACGTCTGCGAGGACTGCCACAACACGACCGTCTGGGAACCAGTGACCACCGTGGACCATAATCAGGTGCTTGGATCCTGTTCCTCCTGCCACAACGGCACAATAGCGACCGGCCAGAACCCGGGTCACTTCAATACCGCGCAGGACTGCGGTTTGTGCCATAGCCCGAATGCGTGGACTCCCGCGGACTACCGCCACACGGGCCTGCCTTACGAGCCGCTCGATCACCGCGCGCCGCTGTTGTGTACCGCATGCCATCAAGCCAACTCAGATATCGTCAACTGGCGGTTCCCCGCGTTCCAGCCCGATTGTGCAGGCTGTCATGCAAACGACTACGAATCCGGGGAGCACACAAAGTATGGGAACACCAAGTACACGGCCAGTGAGCTGCGCGATTGTGCCGGCGCCTGCCATGTTTATACGAATTCTTCGATGACGACCATCCAGAATCGTCGATCAGGCCCCGAACATCGGATTTCCGGTGGCGACTTCTAGCCTCGGTCGCCGCGTTTGGTGCTGGCTGACCGGGGCTCTGCTAATCGCAGCAGCACCATTAGCGTCGGCTGGCCCTGGCTTCATTGACAGCTCCCGGGTTTCTGGTGATGCGTCCGGTGCCGATATTGAAGTCGCGTTCAATTGCAAAGCTCAGTATCTGGGACATGAGCCACGAGGAAGCGGCGACCACCTGCGTATCCACCTGGATCCGACCAGCATCTGTAACGGCGTCTCGCCACGTGTCGCCAGTTCGCGCTCAATCTTGCGCCCGGTAAATGCCGACAAAGCACATTTAGCCGACCTCGAATACGACGGCGATTCGGCGGGTGGTCCAATACTGACGTTGAACTTCAGTGAGCCGGTTGCATTCACGGTGGAAACGTCGGGTGTCTCTTTCAAGCTTGTCGTGCACGTACGCGCGCTGGCAACGCAAGCTGCACCACCCGAGGTAAGACCGGCCGTCGAGCACAGACAGGTGGCCCGACCAAAAGCGGAAACTTCGGACTACGTGATCAATCTGGCGTCTATGCAGCGAGTACCGACCGCCGCGGACGCCTCCGGGCTGCATCCCGCAGCAAATCAACGCATCTATTATTCAGCAGCTGAGGTAAATGGCACGACGTGGTATCGCCTGAGGCTTGGCGACTTCGAATCTGTTGACAAAGCGGTGAGTGCGCTCGCTGCGCTGCAAGCAGATTTTCCAGGCGCCTGGCTGGATCAGGTCGACCCAAATACTGTCGATGTCGAGCTGTTTGTTGCCGCAGACCAGGAATTGACGACGCCAGTTGTCCAGGGTGATGGTGAATCAAAAATTGACGCGCTGATGGAGGAGGCTCGCAAGGCCATGCTGGCAGGCGACGTCTCGCGCGCGGTTCAAATCTATACGAAAGTACTGCAACTACCCGAGCATGCGCGGCACCCGGAAGCACAGGAATATCTTGCCCTGGCGCGGGAAAAGAAGGGACAGACGGCACATGCGAAGGCCGAGTACCAGCGTTACCTGTCGCTGTATCCGGAGACCGAAGGTGCGGCGAGAGTCAGTCAGCGGCTCGCTGCCCTGCTCGCGAGCGGCCGGCAAGCTGATAATCCCGCCGACCCATCCAGTCCGGACGGCAGCGGCCGGCAGCCCAGACAAAGTGACTGGAGGATGCAGACCTTTTTTTCTCAATATTACCGGCGCGACTCGAATCAGCAGAGTGATCAGGAAGAGATTACCAGTCAGTCGGCGCTCTATTCTGATGTGAATTTCGATGCCAGGCGGCGCGGCGAACGCTTCGACTTCAGCAGCCGAATATCCGCGGGTTATCGCAACGATTTTCTCGACCAAGGCGTGGGGTCCGGCAACGAAACGCGGGTATCGTATGCGTACGCAGACCTCGCAGACGCGAAGACCGGCTTGCGTGGACGCATCGGTCGCCAGTCCAGGAATACCGGCGGCGTATTGGGTCGTTTTGACGGACTGAATTTCGGCTACCAGGCTAGCGAACGAATTCTGCTCAATGCTGTTGTCGGCAAACCGGCCTATTCCGCGACTGACGGTGTTGACTCCGCGCGGACATTCTACGGCGCCAGCGTCAACTACGGCCCGATTCTGGGTGATCTCGAGTTGGGGATGTTCTTCATCCAGCAGGACATCGAAGGACTCGACGATCGGCAGGCTGTCGGCACCGAGTTTCGCTACTTCGGAACCAATCAGAGTGTCTGGGGCCTTATCGACTACGACACTTTATATAGTGAGCTCGGCAGCGCTTTTTTGCAGGCAAGCTGGCGATTCGCCAATCGCTTGACGTTGCATGGATCGTTCGATCGACGCCATAGCCCGTTTCTGAGCGCCGGAAACGCTCTCATTGGGCAACCGTTTGAGACCTTCTCGGACTTGCTTGAGATATTCCCGGAGGATGAAATTCGTCAGTTTAGTATCGACCGCAGCCCGCTGAGTACGACCTACACACTCGGTGTGTCGCACTCGCTATCTCCGAAACTGCAAATCAACGCCGACATGAATCAAACGACAGTTGATGCAACGCCGGAGTCCGGTGGTGTGCCCGCGACTCCGGCGACGACATACACGTACTTTTCAACCAGCCTGGTGGCCAGCAGTTTGTTCAAAGAGGGCGATGTATCGATACTTGGACTTCGGTACTCGGATTCCGATACTTCCAAGGTAATGTCACTGACTCTCGACAGCCGCTTTCCGTTTGGCAAGACATGGCGCGTTAATCCCAGACTGCGCGTCGACCGGCGAGAAACTCTGGCTGATTCGAGTTACGAATGGCTTTACACGCCGGGCATTCGAATTCAGTACCGTCGCAGTCAACGATTCCGTGTCGAGCTGGAAGCTGGCAAACAATTTTCCCAACGCGATTCCGTGGGTGTCGATCTGGATCGGGAATCCTTCTTCTTTAACATCGGGTATCAGGTATTTTTCTGATGACAGCGGAACAATCGAAATCTTCGCTTCGAAGAGCGCTGCACGTTTCTGCAGCGGCCGCCCTCATGCTGCTTTGCGGGTGCTCCTCGAGTAGTTCATTTATTTCAAATAAGATGGACCCGTTGACCACGGTCACGATTACCTACAGTGAGGCCCCGCTGGTTTTCTACCGCGACGAATCGGGCCGCGCCGCCTACGCGCGTGACTACGTTCACCTGGGGCCTCTTGAGGTGAACCGGTCCGGAACATACCGCTACTACCTCTGGCTCGGAATCTGGAACACAATGCAGGATGCTGACGCGGGTGCACCCCGCGATGGGTTCGATGCCATCGTCGTATTTGCGGACGGAGAACCAATGCCGCTCGAGATTTCAGGCTGGACCGCGGCAGCGATTGGCGCAAGCGAGTCCGTATACATAAAGCCGGTTGCATCGGCCGCAGATGCGTATTACGAGGTTTCAGTCGATCAACTGCGAATGATTGCCGAAGCAAAAGATTTACGGCTTCAGTCAACCGGACCTCGTCGAGAATCCTATGAGCTTTGGGACAGCCAGGCCGGCGCGAAGGCTGGCCTGGTGGAGTTTCTCCGCGCCTCCGTTTACTAACCGCTTCGGTGAGCCACAGCCACCATGCGGTGCGATTTATCGATATCGATGACCGTATCGGCGTAGCTGGGCATGTCCTCCAGCATGTGCCGTGTCAGACGTTCGAAGTACATGACGAAGCGCCGTACCTCCGCTGGATTCATTCCTGCGATCGCGGCCTGACCTGATTCTTGTCGCTTGGCGTCTTCGCGAAGCTTCCGTTCCTGCAACTCGCGCCACTCGAGCACTTTGTCGAATGAAGGAACACGCAGCATGACAAGCACATCGATGTGCCCGAACAGCGCAGCGTACTGACTCTTTAATTGCTCATTGACGTACGCCCGCCATGCGCCATCAGCATCTTCTTTTGCTTCGAGTTCGTTGGCAGGATCGGCAAGATCCCAATCTTTCTGCGGCCGTGCGCCAACGCACCAACCTTCGAACAAAACAATATCAACGGGCGCTTCAACACAGCGCGATCTCGATGATTCAACTCGATCGTCACGCGCTTTGTCGAAACCTGGCAGCGTAACGACTCGCTCCGCGCCCGGCTCGGTCAGTGCAGCGAGCGTCTTCGTGCCTAAGACGATGTCGTGTGTACCGGGTACTCCGCGTGTGCGCAGCAGCGGATGCCGCTTTTCTGCGAGATCTTCGCGCTCATGTTTGCTCAGATAAAAATCATCGAGCGACAGGTTTACCGCAGCCAGTCCCAGCTCGCGCTGCAGCCAGTTGGTCAGAAACAGAGCGAACGTGGATTTTCCCGAGCCTTGCGCGCCACTAATACCGACAACTGCCGGGTGCCCCAGAAACGTGTGCAGTGACCGTATCCGCTCGGCCAACGGGGCGATGTAATCGAATACTGTGGTCGTATAATTTTCGGGCAGTCGCTCAGAGCGACGTAACGCGTCAATCCAGGATTTGTTGTTCGCGGTTATCAAAAAAAGACTTTCTCTGGCCGATCGGGAAACGATATCTGATTCATCGCATCGTCGTGACTGATGCTAGCAACTTCCGTCGCAATACTAAACGGATGCCGTTATTCGACATATCATTTCTGTTGCCGTCAGAGGGCGGTAGAATCTCACCCCTCTAAGCAACTAATGTTTGCAAATGCCGGGGGGCGATACGTGGTGGACGGAAAAACGAATGCGCGGCTGAATGAAGCGCTCGCGGCGCTGCAGGCGGGAAATACCGTCACTGCACATTTTGCGCTGAAGCGCGTCCTGCGGCGCGACCCCGACAACCTTCAGGCCCGCTTGCTGCTGGCCGAGGTGCGTTTGCAGGAAGGAAATCTCGCAGAAGCAACGAGTCTGGCAGAGGCGCTGACGGCTGCACAAATCCCGTCGCATGACCCGTTTTTTCGCGGCAGCCTTGCCGATCTTTGCCTGCGTTGTGAGATGTATTTCGAAGCGTCGGCTCTCTACGGCCCGCTGTGCGAGCAGAGTCCTGAGAACGAGTCGCTGCGCTATCGAGCCGGAACAGCAGCCTTCAAGAGTGGGCAACTCGACGCGGCAGAACAGCACTTCCTGCATTGCGCCAAATTGCGACCCGAGCATCCGGCCAGCTTTCTGCAGCTCGGTCATATCTACCGTGCGATGCGTGACTTCAAGCGCGCCGAAACATCCTACCTGGACTACATCGGCAGGTCCGCGGATGAGAAAGCCAGGGGTTATTGGAGCCTGGCCGACCTGCGCAGGCATGACTTCACAGACGAAACGATTGCGGCAATGGGCAAGTACCTGAGCACCTGTCCTGAACCCGGACTCGAGGCTTCGATCATGAATTTCGCGCTTGGAATCGCTGCCGAACAGCAAGACAACTATGAACTTGCGCTGCAGCATTATCGCTTGGCGAACGACATACAGACGCAACTTCGGCCGTTCCGTTCCGCTGCCTATCTGCAACTAACTAACGGGCTGATGGCAGCGAACCTGCCGTCCGTGCCGTTGCAGGAAGCCACATCAGGGCGACCACTCTTTGTCGTCGGTTTGCCGCGATCCGGCACGACCCTGGTCGAGCAAATCCTCGCCGCGCACTCAAACGTGGCAGCGACCGATGAGTTGCCGTACATCGAGCGCATCGCATTCGAACTGGAACACGCCGGTGGATACGGAAACCGGCTGGCGTCACTTGACGAAAACCAAAAGTCGCGCTATCGGCAACGATATCGGGATCAGGCAAGAAGATATTTGCCAGACCGTAACTGTCATTTCATTGACAAGAACCCGAATAACTTCTTGCACGTTGGGCTGATTCGTATGCTGTTTCCTGAAGCATTCATCATTAACCTGCGACGTGATCTGCGCGATAACGCCGTCAGTATGTATCGGCAATTGTTCAGTGTTGGGCATGATTACTCAGCGAAGTTTGCAGACATCGCAACCTATACGGAGCGTTACCTGCAGTTGATGGCGCACTGGCAGCAGTTGTACCCGGATGCCATCAGAATTCAGAGCTATGAGTCTCTGGTCACGAATCCCACACAGGAGATCGCCGAATTACTTGCTTTTTGCCAGCTCGAAAGCGAAGCGGCGTGTTTTGACTTCCATCGCAGCAAGCAGGCCGTGATGACGCCGAGCGCCGCGCAAGTGAGTGAGCCGATGTACACATCGTCAATCGGCCAATGGCAGCACTATGAGAAATGGCTGCCGCCAGAATTCGAAAAAATCGCGGTGTTGCAGAAAGAGCAATCCGGTCCGGGCTCAATGGCGTAATGCGAGAGCCAATGACATCACGAGATAGCGCAATTAACTCAGAGGCTACCGAGCTCCCCGGCTGACCGGTCTGCAATCCCCAGGGATTTCGGGGTCCGCAGCGCCTCAGCTCTGTAGTCCCGCGCCATAATCACCGACGCGATGTGTATGACGGCGTCCATGACGGGTGTCGCGACGCCAATCTGCCGCCCAAGATGTGACATGAATACCAGGCCATAGCCGACATCTTCGTTGAGGTAACGGTGATCCAGCTGCGGCTGGGCACCTATTCCCTGAAAACCCGGTGCTTGTCGATAAGCGGATCCATAATCGTCGGCCAGCATGTAGCCCTGACGCATGCCCATTTTTGGATCCGGCAGGATAACGATGCCCAGTTTGTCACCGACCGCAATGCGTTCCTTATCCAGTGCTTCGATCAATCGGCCCGTGGCATCACTGACGCCTTCTTCGTAAAACAGGAAGTCCGCGCCCACAGTATCAATGCGCGCCGCATTGGCCAGCGTAACGGCAGGATGAATAATGGGATTCGCGTTCTGCAAACTGGTCTGCATGACACTTTTCGCCGGCTCCATTCCCGGATACACGTCCGCGACTAACTGCAGTATCGCGTCGGTGTGGTGACCCGGCAGAGCGGCCAGCAAGTTACCGGCTTTAAGTTTCAGGAATACGTGGACCTTGCCTGGCTCGGTCAGTCGCACTGCGTAGTGCAGCGTGGACGTCTCAGCCACCCGGACGGAGTCATCGTCGACCGGCAGGCCCGCCGCCTGCTTGAACGCCAGCGCGCCACCACAGGAACCGGGGCTGACGATGACAGTTTGTCCAGGGCGCAGTTTGCCGGCTACTGCCGCGCCGAACGGTTCTGTGCTGTAAGCCGGCCCGACTGCGTATATGAGTTCGGCATCTTGTAGCGCTTCGTCAATGTCGTGACCTGCATGAGCTATCGCGCCAAATCCCGAGATGTTGCCGTCAGCGCTTATGCCGCCCCGGCTGGCGACGGCCGCGATGTTGTCAGGGAACTGCGCAAAATCAAATAGCCTTACCTCGTGCCCATGGGCGGCGTAATCGAACGCCAATGCAGTGCCGCCCGCACCGGCTCCCAATACCGCAATCTTCACCGACCACCTCCTGAGAAATTCTGATGACTTGTCTGTTCAAGCACGTCGCATCATAGCGGAGCGCCACAGCCGTGTGATTCCGTATTGTCCACTACTCCCGGCCGCGTCCGCACCCTTAAGGCAGATGCCCAACCTTGACGTACAACAGGGCGCCTTCGTCTCGCGTGTAGGGTGAGTGCTGGCTCTGATGCGGGCTTCGAATCCAGCTTCCGGCCCGGTATTCCCCGTACTCATCACAGAACGCACCGGTGATGACAAAGACCTCTTCGCCGCCCCAGTGTGTATGTGGCTTTAGTTGCGTGTCGGGTGCCCATTTGACGAGCGCGACCTGTTCCCTTTTATATTCGTGCAGGCTCATCACTTCGAGGCCGGACTCGAGTCCGGTCCACCAGTCTGTGTTGCGTGTTTCGATAACCACGTGCGACTGGTCATCGCTCTCGATCTGATACAGCTTCACAAAAATGATGCAGCCCTGCTCGCCGACCTTCGGCGAGTGCGCGGTGCCGACTGGATTTCTGACGTAGGTGCCAACTGGATAAGCCCCGTGCTCATCACCAAATTCGCCTTCGAGTACAAAGAATTCTTCGCCGCCACCGTGCACATGACGTGAGAACGTACTGTTGGGTACGTAACGAACGATCGATGTTGCGCGTGCGACTTCTTCGCCGACCCGATCCAGCATCACGCGTTCGACGCCAGGCATCGGTGAATCGACCCATTCGTAATCTTCGGGCCGAATGATAACTCTTTGGGAGAAATCCGCATTCAGTCGCATTGCTTGCTCCTGGCGGGATTATTGAACGATAACAGCCCGGCTGCAATCCCGCCGTCGCGCAGAGACAACGCGCACGGTACTATCTAAAAGGCTTCTCGATGAGGGGCCTTGCGCAACTCGGTCGTTACCGGTCAGCTGGTTTTCCAGCTCTGGTTCTGCGGCGACTATGGTATTTCCCGCAAGCGTGCCGGTCGCTGAGCGCCGTTGCAGGTCGGGATTTGGTTTTGCCGAGGAGGTCGGCGTTCGGCGCCGGATTTGGGATTAGGCAATTAACATTAGCTGGTCAGTCGGACTGAGCATGCGGCAGAAAGCTGTGACCCCTGCCTTCGGCGGATATTCCAGCAGTTGGGCTTACTCTTCTATGTCGGTTTTCGGCTTGACGATTACATGCTGACCGGTACTATTGTACGGATCGCCACCGATATCGAAGTCATCTGCGAGAGAGAGTTCATTCGCGTCGACGAGCTTCGACCGGAGTACACGCGGCTCCTTCTGATCAGTCTCAATGCGGACCGACTCGGTGATTACAACGGTCCCTGTTTTCGTTTTATGTGAATTCATGGTCGTTCCCCGTCACAACGTTTGTTCGTATCTAATTTTGAACGATCGCAGCCGGAAAATTCAGTCACACGTCGGGTAGATTCGACCGTTCGTCGGATTGTTGCCGTTCATCGGCTTACAACAACCGCTCGTCGCCAGACGATGGCCGTCCGCGTCAGCACCTTCGCCTGGAAGAGAAGCTAAATGGTCTTGAGCTGTGCGGTTGCTGCCGGAACTGATGCCTCTGCACCCGTGGTGGGTATTGACCTCAAGGGCAACCTGCTCTTATTGTTCGGTAATCGTGGATCATTCCAGTTTCTTATCTGGCCGGTAGTTGGCTTAGGAGTGTTTATGAAGTTGCACATGATTTTGATCATCGGGTTCGCTCTGAGCGTGACGGGTTGCGCTGAGAAAGAACAGGCTGCGCTTGAGCAAAGGGACGAGACGCAAATGGCCGCGCCGGCAGCTGAACCGCCGACAGCCGAGGCACCCGTGGCCGAGAAACAGAGTTGGCGGACCGATGCGTTTCTGCAGCACATGCACGCTCACGCGAAACAGCTCGACGATCTCAACTTCGCCCTCGCAGATGGAGACCTCGAAGCAGCCATGACGCCGGCCTACTGGTTGTCGCGGCACGAGACGGTTCGCGTTGTCCAGCCTGAGTGGCAGCCGTATTTGGATGGCATGCGCGGGGCGGCCCGCGCCGTTGAGGACGCGACTGATCTTCCGACCGCACGCACCGCGGCGGAGCGTATCACTGAGCACTGCCAGGGTTGCCATGCTGCCGTAGGAGTCGATAGCGAATAGAGGTGACACGCCGGTGCCAATTGATCGCAACCGCGGACACAGATTGTCAGTTCGTTTATAGCTGCTAAAGCCCGACTGGGGCGCGAAGCGCGCCCAGAACATAGAGATCGGGATTACCGTAAGTGAGAAGATGCTGTGGCCTGGCCAGTGCAGAATCGAGCAATGATGGGTCTCGAACTCCCTGGCCTCCCCCATGCTCCGCAAGCAATTGCGGCGGGCTCCGATGCGTGCATCGGGAACCCCTTATTGTGGCCCTTTGTTCCGGCGCGTAGCTTTTTGACTCATGTACAGCCGTGCAGGCGGCGCGCCAATGACAAGCAGAGTCAAGCGAATATCCAGCTACACCGGCGTATCGATCCTACTTCTGGTCGGGTTGCTGGCACCGGCCGTTGTCTCAGCCCAGCAGCCTATCGTCCCGCTCCAGCTCAGCTTCTCCGACCCTGGTGCGCGCAGCATGGGCTTCGGCGGGGCTTTCGTCGCACTGGCGGACGACGCCACGGCTGCGTTCGCCAATCCGGCCGGACTCGCGCAGCTGCTGAAGCCCGAGGTCTCGATCGAAGGGCGCCATTGGCGCTATTCGACGCCTTACACCGTGGGCGGCAGGGCGGAAGGCCTCCCCAGCGGCAACGGTATCGACACGACGGCCGGTCTTAGAACGTCGACATCCAAAGATGACCCTGCCGGGATCTCGTTCCTCTCGTTCGCGTATCCGCTGGGGAACTGGTCGCTCGCAATTTTCCGGCACGAGAATGCGAACCTCGGATTCGACAGTGAAACGCAGGGACTCTTCTATGCTGGAACCGACTGCTGCCAGGACCGGTACTACGACCAGCGGGCGACGAGCGAACTGGATTTCCTGAGCTACGGGTTCTCCGCCGCCTATCGGATCGGTGACAAATTCGATCTCGGGTTCGGTGTGGTCTACCACGATGCCTCACTCGAATCGAATGTGGCGCAGTTCCTCTGGGATGACGACTCGCAGCAGAGCTTTTACGGGCCGAACTCGTATCTGACTGAGAGCTGGCGATACAGCCAGAGGAGTTTCGTCGATGACACCGATTGGACGCTTACAGCGGGGTTTCTCTGGAGGCTATCGGAGGGCTGGAGCATCGGCGGTGTCTACCGGCAGGGGCTCGAGGCCGGTATCGAGTACGAGGTGACGGCCGGTGAAGCAGTCGATTTCGGCGTGCCGCCTGGAGAAGTGTTCATTCGGGCCTCGGCCAGACCGATCGAGTTCCCGGATATTTACGGGCTCGGGTTCGCGTATAAGGATCCCGACGGGCGGCTCACCGTGACTTTTCAGTGGGACCGCGTCGAGTATTCGGACATCCCGAGCAGTCTGCCCCTCGACGACCAGACGATCGACGATGCGAACGAGCTGCACCTGGGAGCCGAGTACGTCTTCCTCGGTTCGACACCGATCATTGCCGTGCGCGTTGGGGCCTGGCTGGATCCCGATCATCAGATGCGCGCCACGAGCGACGACCCCTTCATCCGCGCACTAATGCCCCGTGGTGACGACGAGGTTCACTACGCAGCGGGTATTGGCGTGGCAATGCAGAAGTTCCAGATCGACTTCGCTATGGATTTCGCCGATCAAGCGGATACGCTGTCATTGTCCGCGATCTACAGCTTTTAGGGCGGAGGCAGCAATGACGGTCCGAGCAAAGCGATTATCCAGCCACGCCGCGGTCCTGATCCTGTTTCTTGTCGAATCGCTGGCGCCGATCAAAGTCTCGGGTCAGGAGGCGGTCGTCCCCCTCCAGTTCAGCTTCTCCGACCCGGGCGCCCGTAGCATGGGCTTCGGCGGCGCTTTTGTTGCCCTGGCGGACGACGCTACCGCCGCGTTTTCCAATCCGGCCGGATTGACGCAACTGCTGAATCCCGAAATCTCGATCGAAGGCCGTCGCTGGAGTTATTCGTCGCCGTTCACCGAGCACGGGAGAGTGGAGAACCTTCCCAGCGGCTTCGGGATCGATACAACCGTCGGTCTTCGGACCGCCACTTCCGAAGATGACCTCACCGGACTTTCATTCCTCTCGTTCGTGTATCCGAAAGAGAACTGGTCGGTCGCGGTATTCCGCCACGAGTATGCAAATTTCGAATTCTTTAGCGAGACCCAGGGACTTTTCTTCGCCGGGAGCAACTGCTGCCAGGACCGGTTTTGGGACCAGCGATCGCAAACCGACATGGATATCCTGACTTACGGGCTCGCCGCTGCGTATCGGATCAGCGAGCGGTTCGATCTTGGGCTCGCGGTGGTCTACTACGATGCCTCATTCGTCTCGGACGCGGACATCTTTCTCTGGGATGAGGACACAATTCCCAGCATCTTCGCACTGAATTCCTATCTTCCGCAGAGATCGGTATTTAGCGAGCGAATAAGTTTTGACGACTCCGATTGGGCATTTACTGCAGGTTTTCTCTGGAGGCTGTCAGAAAGTTTTAGCGTCGGCGGCGTATACCGACAGGCACCAGAAGTCGACGTCGGGGTCACGCTGACGGCCGGACAGACCTTCGATTTCGGAGTACCGCCTGGCGAAGTGTTTCGACAGGAGTCGCCCATGCTCGAGTTGCCGAGGCTCTACGGACTCGGGTTCGCGTATAAATCCGCCGCCGGCAGCCTCACAGTGTCTTTTCAGTGGGATCACGTCGACTACTCAAATATTGTCGACAGCCTCAAGCTCGACGACCGTGCGATCGATGACATCGATGAGCTGCATCTGGGTATGGAATACGTGTTTCTCGAGTCGACACCTGTCATCGCCATTCGCTTCGGTACCTCGCTGGAGCCCGATCACCAGCTGCGGGCGACGAGCGACGACCTCCTCGCCCGCGCGCTTTTGCCGCGCGGAGAGGACGAGATGCACTATGCAGCGGGTATCGGCGTGGCCATGCAGAACTTCCAGATCGATCTCGGCGTGGATTTTGCGGATCGGGTGGATACGGTGTCACTGTCAGCGATCTTCAACTTTTGAGTCGGACGTATTAGCCAACGCTCCAGAAAAACTTATCAACGACGAAAAAGACCACGGCCATCGCCAGGATCGCGATGATGATGAGGTCGAGCTTGCGCCCCGTGTGGCGCGCCGCGGATTTCGATAGGTCGACGTTTTTTTCGAGCTTCACACCTTCGGGCGTCAACTCGAAGGCCCACGCGAGGAACAGCGCAACGGGCAGACCGAGTGAGAGAAATACGAGCAGCAACTTGCCGGCCCATCCGGGAACTTCGAGAAAATCGAAGACGATTTCTCCGACCTGCAGTAACACCCACGCGACAACGACGTAGGCGATACCGACGCGAACCACGTTGCGACGCTTTAGCTCAGCGAATAATCCACCAGTCGATCGTTCGGCCGCGGTATGCAGCACCAACTCCTCAGTGACTGTTGCTGCAACCGGCAATGCCGTGGTGTCCGAAGGCGTCGTGTCGTTCTGCATCTCTCGCAGCCAGCGGCGGAAGAAGTAGTTCGCCAGCACGAATTCACGTTCTGTGTTGCTGCGGATGAAGCCGAGGTTCTCCAGGCGGCGCAGGGTGCCCTCGATCGCATCGGGTCCGAGCGAGACCTCCTCCCGAATCGAGTTGCTCGTCACCACAGACTGTCGGGCGATCATCTGGATGATGTTGCCCTCGGCATCGGACAGCATGTCGAAATCGACGGAGAAGAAATAACTCACCATGCGGTCGGTGGCGACCTGTTCGATCGCTTCCTCAAGTCGACCCGTCTCAAGGTAGCGCTTGCAGACGAGCTGGACCAGGTAGGGATGGTTGTCACAGTGGTCGCGGATCGCTTCGACCACTCCCTCCGCGAAACGGGGTCTCTCTGCTCCGCCGAGATGAGACTGCTCAATCAGCGCACTCGCCTCTTCATCGGAGAACCGCTCGATGTAGAGCGGTGGGGTAAACCCGTGCAAGAAGGGCGAGGTGTCTTCTTTCTCATCAGAAAGCGCCCACAGGCGGATCGTCGATGCCAGAACCGTGCGGATATCCTCGCGACTCTGCATTGCATGCCGGAGCTTGCGCAGCAGCGCAGGGTCTTGTTTATGTAGCTTGATCAGCTCCTCAACTTCGTCGCAGAGTAGCAAGAGCCTGAGCTTCCTGGCGCGCAGCCCGCGTCGGAGTCGCTCGAGTGAAACGAACAGATCTTCCGCCTCCACCTCCTCCATATTGAGGCCAATGCGCTCCAGCCGCTCATCGGCGTCCAGCAGCGCATCGCCGAAATTGAGGTGCAGTTCTGCCGCGGTCTCAGCACCCTGAAAATCCCAGAAGATCGGAAAATAACGCCGCTCCCGGGCAGTCTCCGCGATGTGCTCGAGTTGCTTCAGCAGCGAGGTCTTGCCGATCCGCCGTGTCCCGAGCAGCCAGATGCAGTTCCGATGGCCCTCGAAAATCTCTTCAATCTGCGCCTTGCGGCCGTAGAACCGGTCGCCCCGTACCCATTGGCCAACGACGAAAGGGATTGCCGGCATTTCCGACACTAGTCCTCGCGACGTCGAGGCGTATTCCGCCGACAACGTCTCGATATTCGCCAACAGCCGATAGCCGCGCTTGGGTAACGTTTCGATCGGGTTGTAGTCGGCTTGACCCGGCTCCCCGCCTATCTTTCCCAGCTCATGGCGCAGCTGATAGATGCAACGACTTAGCGTGTGCTCGGTGACGATGACATTGGGCCACACTGCCTCCAGTAGTTCGTCTCTGGAGACGACGCGACCGGAGTGGCCGGACAGAACCGTGAGTACTTCCATCACCTTGGGTTCCAGACGGACCGCGCCGCCGGGACCGGCCACCGTACCCTCGCGTGCATCGACGGTGAACCTGGGAGGTGCGTGTGTCTCAGTACCCAATTTTCCCCCTCAGCCGTGTTGACGTCCTCACTAGCTAACACGAGGCCCGGACCGCAACAACCCGGAGATGTACTTAGAGTCAGGAGCGCCGGCAGGTGATGCTCCCCGAGAAGAAAATCAGAAGGAAATAACGTCGTCATCAAGCGGGATCCTGCCTGGGCATGTTGAATAGATGCTGAGGAGGATATCGACAGAAGCCGATACGCAGCCTCGAAAACAGGGAACAAACCGCACATCGGATGTGCAGTAACCAAAGAGGTATCGTTATGAAAACAAATTTCTTTCAATTGCGTTATCTGGTTCTGGTTTATCTGGCGCTGGCTTATCTGGTCCTGCTTACCGCCTGCTCCGGAGGGGATGTCAATGTCTCGGTAGACCCAACGGTAATTCCGCGATTCCCACCAGCGCAGACCAGCGAGACCATCACCGCGCATGGCGCGATCACAGGACTGGATGGCGTAACCATTAACGACGTCCGTTACTCCACCAATACTGCAATCGTCACAGCAAATGGTCAGCCGGGCACATTAGCTAATCTCAGGCGCGGCCAGATCGTCACAGTCAGAGGCAGAATCAACAGTTTCGGGCTGACCGGGACGGCCGATAGCATTCTCTTTGACGCCAACCTGATTGGACCTGTCGAAAGCCTCGATGCTTCCAGCGACCGGCTGACCGTGATGGGTCAAACCGTGCAATGTGATTCAGATACCCAATTCGCAGCTGGCATCGATCCGGCGACATTCGACGGACTGGCGGTCGGTAACATCATTCAGGTCAGCGGTTACGCAGATGCGGCAGGTGCGATCAGAGCAACGCGGATCGATCCGGATCTCGCGAATGCTGAACTGCAGATTATTGGCAAGGTTGCCGGTCATAATCTCGCGAATCTGTTGTTCTCGATCAATGGTCTGACCGTCGACTACAGCAGCGCCATTTTCATCGACCTGCCCGGCGGTGCGCCGAGCAACGGCATGAAAGTGAAAGCCATCGGTACAATGTCGGGCGGTCGCTTTACTGTCGAGCGCCTTGTCACTGCTCCGGCTCTGGCTGGCAACATGGGCCAGCGTGTGCAGGTCGCCGGTGTGATCACACGTTTCAACTCCTCGGCCGATTTTGACATCAACGGCTCTGCCGCCGCGGTCGATACGGGAACCGCATTCCGCAACGGCGATGCAGCCGACCTGGCATTGAACGCTGAAGTCATTATTGACGGTGACTTCGCCTCCGGTGGACGCATGATGGCCAATCGCGTCACATTTGGCCGCCTCACCGGCAATACGGCAAAGCTGGAATACGACCTTAGCGACTTCACCAGGATCTCTGTACCGACCGTTTTCAATGTGACGGTCACTCGAGGTCCTGACTTTTCGATCGAGGTCACTATTGATGAAGAGGTCGCAAATCGCGTCGATGTAACCCAGACCGGCTCCACACTCAACATCGCTTTGAGTTCGGGAGATGGAAATATCGGCACGCTTGAAGCATTCGTCACAATGCCCGTACTCGACCGTATAGACCTGACCGGAGTGGTCAACGCCACTTTGAATGATTTCAACCAGTCGCAAATAACGGTCAACGTCGGTGGCGTGAGTCGGCTACGTGGCAACGCCTTAACGATCGACAACCTGACCGCCAGCGTCTCCGGTGTCAGTCTGCTGGACTTTGGAGACATTCGTCCAATCGGCAACGCAAACATCGATGTGAGCGGTGTCAGTCAGGCGACTCTCAATATGGACGTTGGGTCCACGATGACGGGCTCCGTGGGAACGGGCCAGGGGACGGGGGCATCGACACTCTTCTACTATGGATCGAATGTCGATGTGAACGTCACAACGGATTTTCTTTCGTCGATAGTAAGACTCGGGGAAACGAGACCCTAGTGCGCTGTAAGGGAGACAACTAAGGAAGGGAGTGCAATTCGGAAATATCGTATTGCGCTCCTTTCGGTGCTGTGCGGTAGTCCCATTATGAAGGTGCCACGATGCTCAATCTTTGCGTGCGCGGCGATGGCGCTGCTCGCCTGCCCGGTTGCCGCTGATCCCTGGTATGAGCACTACTCCAACGCCGAACAGGCCCTCGGAGACCAGGAATGGACGCTGGCCGTTCAGGAGATCAACGGGGCGCTGGAGAAGAAAGGCGATTCGGGAGCGCGTGTACGCAGCTACGGGATGAAGGTCACATCCTACTTCCCTTATCTCAAGCTGGGCATTGCCTACTACCACCTGGGTCAGCTCGACGCTGCCCTGCAAGCGTTCGAGACAGAAGCAAGGTTAGGAGCCATTGCACAGTCGGACACTGCGAGCGCTGAGCTCGAACGCTACCGGACTATCGTGCAGGAGGCGCGCGCAACGGCGGCGACCGAGGAGACGCAACGGATACGTCAAATAGTGGCGCGGAGTCTCAGCGATGCGCAGGATCTGGGAGATCGTGGGCTCCTGGACCAAGCTATAGCAGCCCTCGACCAGGCACTGGCGGTAGCGCCTGACGATGTCGAAGCCCAGGCGGCCATGAGTCAACTTCGCCAGAGGCTCGAAGTGCGGGAACGCGAGCAGGAGCGCGAGCAATCGATTTTGGAGTTGGTCGCGAATGGACGAGCACTCCTGCTTGATCGACAGTACGGTGAAGCATCGAGCCTCTTCCGGCAGGCCCTCTTCCTCGAACAGAGCCCGGAGGTCCAGGAGCTGTTCGACGAAGCGCAGGGCAAGTTGCTCGCCGAACTCGACCCCGGCAAGGGGCTCGAGGATCAGGGGGCTGCGATCGGCGCACGATTGGAAGAGGTGCAGACACTGGAATCTGCGGGACGGCTTGCCGCGGCCCTGGATCGACTTCAATCCGTGCTCGCTCTGGCGCCTTCCAACCAAGAGGCCCTGTCGATCCAGAGCCGGCTTCTGCGAGCGCAAAAAGAAGCAGACGCGGAGAGCAATCGACAAGCAAGCATTGAACAACTCCTGGCTGAAGCCGAGTCGCAGTTCGAAGCCGGATCGGCGGAAGAGTCGCTGTCCGCTGCGAACCGGGTCCTGGCCCTCGATCCCGGTAACGGCCTTGCGCTCAAATATGTCGCGCAGGCCTACGGAGTGATTAGCCAAAAGCTTCTCGGGACGGGACCGAAAGGCAACATACCACCTGCCGTGCGCTTCGTGGATCTTCGGCGCGAGGGTGATGACGGCACTCTGGCGCAGACGATCAGGACGCCCGACTTCCGGCTAAACGGTGTGATCATTGACAATTCGCCGGTGGAGGTAGTCTTTTACGACGACAACGACAAGGTGATTGAGACGCGTCTCAACAGTCAGCCACTCGGCGAGTTTTACCTCACCGAGTTCGACGTCGAATCAGCGCTTTCGCCCGGCCTCTCGACCTTCCGACTTGTGGCAACCGATGCCGAAGATCTGATCTCGAGTAGCGAGTATGTGGTTATCTACGCTCGTCCCTTCTTTCGAGCCCCCTGGTTTTACGCTCTCATGGCCGGCAGCGCTGTCACATTTGGTGTCTTGTTCATGTGGCGACGCTACCGGCGCGGCCTGAAATTGCGCAGGCGCAGGTTCAACCCATACGTGGCGGGCGCGCCGGTCCTTGAGGAGGATATGTTTTTCGGCCGGCGCGAATTGGTCGACCGCATCCTGCAGACAATTCACAACAACAGCCTGCTCTTATACGGCGAACGACGAATCGGCAAGACCTCGATTCAGCATCAGCTCAAAAAGCGGCTGCGCAGGCTCGACGATCCACTGTATGAATTCCATCCGGTCTTTGTCGACCTGCAAGGCACGCCGGAGACGCGCTTTTTCCAGACCATCGCCGAAGACATTTTTCAGGAGCTGGCACCGGTGCTCGATGGCCTGCGGCCCGGCATTGAGAAATCCGGCGAGTATGCCTATCGAGACTTCGTTCGCGACGTCCGCGCTGTTCTAAAGACACTCGAAATGCGGACCTCCAAAAAAGTCAGGCTGGTATTGCTGATAGACGAAGTCGATGAGCTGAATGACTACGACCCCCGAGTCAATCAGAAGCTTCGCAGCCTCTTCATGAAGAGTTTTGCGGAAAGCCTCGTTGCCGTGGTCTCTGGCGTGGAAATCAAGAAGCACTGGGAGAGAGAAGGAAGCCCCTGGTACAACTTCTTCGAGGAAATCGAGGTTAAACCGTTCGGCCCCCGGGAGGCGCAGGAGCTGATAGAGCGCCCCATTGGCAGCATGTTCAAACTGGACGACGGTGTCGTCGAGAAGATTATCTCGCTTACCGGTGGCAAGCCGTACCTGATTCAGAAGCTCTGCATCTCTCTTGTGACGCGTCTCCACGAGCAGCACCGGCGGAAAATTACTATCGCAGACGTCGAAGCCGTCGGCTTGCCCGAGGCGGCCTGACCGCCATGCGTTACCGGTAAGAATTTGGTGAGTGATGAATACGAAGACATTCAGGACGTGGCGATTACGAGCAACTCGCGGGCTCGCCTTGCTAACGGTCCTGCTATTCATCACATCCGTCTACCTGGTGTTCTGCCGCCCTTATCAACTGCACTGGGGGGCAACTGACGCTGAAATCGGGCGGTCGATGGCAGGCGATGAACTCAACCCAAATCCGTCTTTCCTTGCCACGCGGGCGATAACGATCGAGGGCAGTCCGGAGGAGATTTGGCCCTGGCTAGTGCAGATGGGGTACGGCCGCGCCGGATACTATGGCTACGACTTGCTGGAGAATACAGGCAGTCCGGAGGGTCTTAGAAGCACCGACAAAATCCTGCCGAGATTTCAGGAATTCGTCGTTGGCGACGAGGTACCGATCAGCGCCGTCGTGAGCATGACGTTTCACACGATCGAGCCAAACCGTTACCTGATCTGGCTGGGAAGTGAGGTCACCGACCCCGGCGCTTTCACGTGGGCCTTGTATCCGCTGGACAATAACCGGACCCGTCTCGTCAGTCGTATTCGCTGGACATACCACCCAACATCCCTCGGTATATTTGTACTCGAGATATTCACGGAATTCGCTGACCACGTCGCCGTGCGTAAGGTCCTGCAGGGCGTGAAGCAGCGGGTCGAGCGGAACATCGAGCCGATGTGGGTCCAAAACGTCGAGCTCTTCACGTTCATTTGCACACTCGTTACGTTTCTGACAGCGCTGGTACTGCTCTGCTGGCGCCGTCTCACCTGGAAAGCCTGGGGTGCCGGCGTCGTTGCCGGCGCAATCTGGCTCACGACCTGGTACGCGCCGGTCACCAATTGGTTCAGCGCGTTATTGGCGCTCCTCGCAATCGGGATGCTGTTCCTCGCGCATCGTCGTGGCACGCGCGATCGGGCTAACAAACAGGACGCGGCACTGAGCAGCAATTACGAGCTACGCGCTTGAAGCGGAGGATTTCATGGCAACGATCGAAAAATCAACGCACCGGGATGTTTACAGAATCGGAATGCTGGGAGCCATTCTTAGCGCGATCGGCATTCTTACGTCGGGGCCACTAGCGGTTCTCGTGGTCGCCCTCGTGGAACCGCAGCCATTGTGGAACGGACCCGACTTATTTGTTGACAACTTCCACCGTATTCAAACTCTGCCTTTCTACTTCGGGTTCTTGCTCGCAACAGGCAGCATCATGATGTTGGTATCCGTTTACCTGTTATCAAAGAAACAAGCTACAGCCCTGGCGGCACTCATCTTCATGTCAATCGGCGCTGCCTTCGTCATTTTCAATTATGTGACACAGACAACATTCATTCCGGCCGTTGTCAAAACCTATACTGCAGAGCTTGGTTCGGTGGTTACAACACTGTCCATGTCTAATCCGAGCTCCTTGCCCTGGGCATTGGAGATGTGGGGGTATGGCCTGATCGGCCTTGGCACCTGGCTGGCTGCTGGCTTCTTCGGCACGAGCCGTCTCGAAATAATCGCAAAAACCCTGTTCATCCTGAATGGCGTCGTCAGCGCTTTCGGCGCGGTCATCGCATCAATCGATCTTGCCGGAGTATTCTCCATCGCAGGTTTGATCGGCTACGTCGTCTGGAACGTGCTTTACCTTGCTCTCGCCGTCACGTTTTATCGGGTGCTACAGAACAGGAGGCATGAGTAATGGCCATCTTCAAAGAGCAACTACAACTGGTTTTTTCGCCCAGGACCGCGATAACGGAATTGGCGAGTAACGCTCGTGGGGCATTTGTGGGATTCAAACACATTTTCATACTTGCCGTGCTCTATGAGCTCGCGTTCGTTCTTTGGGCGCTCGGCGATGCAACCGTGACAATGCCCGCCTTCCTGAAAATTCCGGAGGACCGATACTATTTCTATGAGCTGATCTTCGCGATTCCCGTGTTCTTTATTGTGTGGTTTGTTGCAAGTGGCACCGCCTATCTATTGTCTAAGGCGATCGGAGGAAACGGTTCTTACGATACGATGCTCGGTGGATTTGGAATCGCGGCACTTATCAGCGCTTACTTCACTCTCATACCAGACTTCATTCAAGGTGTGTTGTGGACGACCGGATGGGTGCCGTTTGCCGAGTATCAGGAAGCGACCAGCCGCGGGCCATTACTCGTATTGGTGTGGGTCTACATAGTTGCGTACAACGTCAGCCATCTGGTCTTGTATACCGTCACAATTCGCTACTCGCAGAATCTTGGTATTTTGAAATCCGCGATAGTGGCAATAATCTCGTACTTCACCTCAATCGGAATTTTCATCACCTTCATTCGCTAGCTGCGCCACGCCGCCGAGTAATCGTATGCACGACTTAATCACGTGCCTACTTAGTTACTAACCAGGCAGCTCAACAGGCAGCTAACGGCCAAAAGCAGCCGTTGGTTGTCAGTCTGCGAGCTCATTAAGCCGGTTGTACTCGCGCAGGACGCGCTGGAGTTCGGCGTGTGGTAATCCGGGAACCCGCACCGTGTCGGCGCCGATCATCGTATCGGCTGCGAGCATAGAATTGACCACCGCTTCCTCGGTAGCCAGGACCGCTCCTTCGAATACAGGGTTGATAGAGCTATTCGGCACCATTTTGAGGTCCATCACGGCATCGTATCCAAAAGCCTTGGCATTGGCTGTTGAAAACGCGATGAAAATATCGCCGGAACCGTTGCCGGCAAAACTTCCCAAACGACCCAGCGCCGGGCCAACTCGGCGAGCAACGCGCTTGAGTTGGTGCGGCAACAAAGGCGCGTCGGTTGCCACAACAACAATGATGGATCCGGTATCGTCTACACGACCGTCGGCCTTCCGGTCACATGGCAAGTCCACGCTTCCCTCACGCCAGTACTCCGCGTTCTCAACGCAGATTTTCGGTTGCTCCATTTCCATACCCACAGGTACGCCGGCGACCTTGAGCCAACTTCTCAGCCCATAGTTGCACTGCACCAGAACGCCAACGGCATAGGACTCGCCGTCAATCTCGATCACCCGCGACGAGGTGCCAATACCCCCTTTGAACTCGTTACATACCATGCCGGTACCGCCGCCCACGGACCCTTCAGTGACCGGCCCACTCGAAGCGGTATCCAGTGCGTTGAATACGTGCTTCTTCTTGACGTGAAATCCGTTCGCGTCATTGAGCCCCTGATAGCTGTATCCGGAGCCGTCCCAGGTCTCGGCTGTAACAGGCAATGACCACTCAAGATCCTTATCCTGCGAAACAAGCCATTCGATGACCGAGTCTCTGACGACGCCAACGCTGTGGGTGTTTGTAATTGTGATCGGCCCGGCGAGCTGACCTCCTTCCTCTACCCAGATTGTGCCGGTCATTTCGCCGTTGCCGTTTAGCGCGTACGTGCCAGCGAACACAGGCGTCTGAACGCCCTCGGCGCCTCGCGGGAATATTGCCGTTACTCCAGTACGTACCGGCCCTTCGCCCACTACGAGCTTACCGTCGCCCTCGATGATCGTCGTGTGGCCAACGGTTATTCCGGGTACATCGGTTATCGCGTTAAGCGATCCTGGCGTTCCCTCCAGGGGGATGCCGAGATCTCGTGCCCTGGGCCTGTCGTCGGCCACCGCACAAAGTGAAGCGAGCAGTGTGATAACTAGAGCTAAGAGAGATTTATTTCGCATAGGAAAAACGCCTCAATCGGAGGGCGAAACGCCTAAAAAGTACGACCGTCTGGTCTGGGTCATTTCCAGCCGCTGAGTATACATCCAGGTAAGCGGCTGCTAACGGCCTTGAGCGAACGTGAGCCTCTCAGGTCATGGCACATACAATGGGGTTATTCGCTCCTACTCAGCCTTCTTAGCAACAATAAACACTGCCTTGCCTTTGTCCGATTGCCACTGGTAGTCGATCTTAAAACCGGCATCGGTAATGCTGTATTCCAATTCCTTCGTGGTAAAGACCTTGACCAACGGCATCAAACCAAAAAAATTTCCGATCGGCACGATAAGCTCTAAAAACCGCAGCATCGTATCTCCGAGGCATGCCGTACTACTGACGAAAATACCGCCCGGTTTGAGCATTCTATGAACCTTGGCGATTGCCTCTTCCTTGTTTTCCAGTAAGTGCAAAATACTGAGCCCCAACACCGCATCAAAGGATTGGTCGGACACGCTGAGTTCATCAACGGTCGATCGATTGAAAGTAACATTTACGACATCATTCGCGTCGGCTTTGCCCTGGGCGATAGCAATCATTTTCGATGAAATATCAATTGCATGAATATGTTTCACATAGGGCGCATGGGTGATGGCAGTCGATCCTGTTCCGCAGCCAAATTCCAACACCTCCATATCTGGCTGCAAGTATTCGCGTGTAACCTGCAGTTTTTTCTGGTAAGCCGTTTCATCGGCAACAGGTTGTTGCGAATACCGTTCGGCAATTTTGTCCCAAAATCTAGCCGACCGATCCATCATCATCCTCCGCCGATCTATTGCCGGATTTTCGCCCTCACGGCGTTCGCGAAACGTTCTCCGTCTCCGTACTCATGTGGTAACAGGAGGGTTATCCAGTTATCTTCGTCCGCAGCGCTTACCTGGTAGACGCTGTAATTTCTCGCATCACCTTCTTGAATCAAAGTCACCGAAACAATCTCGTCATTCGCAATGGAGTAGTAATCGATCGATCCATCGTCAGCTCCTTCATAGGCGATAATGCGGTAGTTGGTCAGGAGGCTTCCGCCCTCTTTGATGGACAGGATTCCCTCGGAAAAGAAATACTCGATCACTTCACCTTTTTCGAGAATCCCCTCAGCGACGAGTTCCTCGTAGTGGCTGTCTGGAATTCCCTGCGCGCTCAGAACCCGTTCAGAAGGCGTATACCCCGTGTCCATCAGGACACCGAGCACTCCGAGCCCGACGAACCCGAGAACTAAGACCATGCCAACGACGCCGAGCGCTATGCGCAATGGACTCCTGTGAATCTTCACACCTTCAACAGGCAGGTATTCCTTGACGAAATGATTGGCGTGATAAACGGTAATCGCCTTTTCAATAGCCAGAAAGACTACGAACACAGCGGCAAGCGCCAAGTCGCCATTGGGGCTGATACTCGTTGGGATCAGGCTGCCGATGATGATCACCAGGAACAAAAGCTCAATGACCGCGTCGATAACGCCGAGATACGGATGGCCGGTATAGAAATAACCTCCACCCGGCAACCACAGCGACAAATTCCGTGCTTTTGCGCGGCTCTTGAATTCTTTGCCACAACCAGGACAGTCAAAGCGGTCTGCTTCGAGTACCTGCGTGCATTTTGGGCAAAGATGAACCCGGTTACCCGCCGTGCCCGACGAGCCGTGCAAGTCGGCTGCCTGCAGCAGGGCCCGAATTTTCTTTCGCTCCGAACGCCGAACGTACAAAAACAGTTCCTTAACGCCTGACTTGTACGCAACTTTGAGTCGGCTGCCCTTTTGTGCGATGGACTCAAGGTCGCCGTATCGAACTTCCGCCACGGACTCGCGATAGTCGAAGCTTGATGTGGTCGGAATGTGAAAGATGCGCCGATCAGTAAAGACAAGCATGCACCGCTTGATGTAAACGAAGATGAACCCTGTCGTCCATTGCTCAAGAAATGACGTAGGAGATACGGCCGTCGTTATGGCGAGCAGTTGCTCACCGTCTTCAAGAAAGTCCTTCAGGAACTTGACCTTCTCTGCGAGTTTGCGTTGCTTCTTTTCGATTCTGGGTTTATGAACACCGGCGTGATCGGCGAACATCGTGTCGGCGTCGAACGGTAGTGCGTCGAGCACTTCTGGCGATGCGGATGGCATATCTGGTGAGAGTGTATCGACCATGATCGCTCCTGCTGATTATTAGTTTTCGGCGAAAAGTATACCCAATTGTCGATATCCGCTTCAGGTAATTAGCAGCCATTCGAGAGCTAATAACCCGACCGGCTGCTTCCGAGCGTAGAGTGGACATTTGAAACAACATGAATGGGGATAGCTCTAATATGAACCTGTCAAGGCGGCCGTCGAAGCTGGAGCAAAATCGGCATCGGCTTGACGGCCGCCTTGACGGTCTGTAGTCGAAGGGATGAAATTAGCTCGCCATCATGCAATGTGATTCCAAAATTCCCGTCTGTTCAGCATCGAGGTGTGCCTTTCGACCGCTGCCGACTCAGGTCCTCACTCGCATAGCACTGAATAAGTTGCGCTCGCGCTCGTGCATGCGCAGGTCAATAACGATCTTGACAACAATGAGCACCAGCAGCATCCACACCGGATCACCCAGCACCACCACGAGAAACCCGCCAGCAATAACCGATATGTGCAACGCCATCATGCGACCGTAAGGCCGCCGCATCAGTTGCCCGAAATCAGTGCGTTGATACTCACCGCGACCGATGAAGTTTAGAATGAACGATACCAGGTGGCTGACCGCGATCGCGGCCACGCCAATCCACAAAGGTGATTGCCAGGCGTCGGACAGTGGCACGCCGAATTGCCAGCCGCTACGTGCCGAGTCGCCGATATCGTCACCAAAGAGACTCACCACAGCGGTGTAGTGGCCGTAACAAAACATGCCGTAATGGACGACGAAGAAGGGGATAACAAAGAAGCGAAAGCCGGTCAGTGTTGTGCGGTCGGTTGCGGTCATCTGCCGAATGTGTGCTTGATGCGCCAATCGCGACAGACCCAGAGTCCGCAACCACGCGATCAAGCGCATGACGTTGACGACGCCGATGACGACGTTTTCAGCCCAGTAAAGCATCAGAACATCAAATACGCGCCAGTCCAGCCACAGTATCCCGGCCAGCGGCACGAGGTTGGCGAGAAGCAGCGCAATGGCGGATGGCCTGGTGATCATATCTTCGGCGACGGGATGTCAATTGCAGACCAATTCAACAGCCCAAATCATAGCAGCTGAACGGCCGGTTGCCGGTGTTTGGCGGACCTAATGAGCGGCAACTACTGGTCGTTTTTAGACGCCTAGGCCGATTCCGGGTGTCCCTGGCTAAACGTCCACTTTTACCAATAACCGTCGCTCGAAATCCCAAAAAAACCACGAAAATGAAGGACAACTACCGGCCAATAGCAGATATGGCGAGTTCAGCGTAACAGCCGTATATTCCGCCCTAATTACCACGCCGAAAACACTTGTCTTTGTGTATTTCGTGAGTGGGTAAGTTCTATTATTAGTCGATGCCCCCTTTTTTGCGGCAACCCATGATGCGCGATGCGATGTTGAGGATACTTTGGCAGCTGGCTTTCGGTTGCCCCATTGGCGTGTGTATCTCTCTATTGTGCTTGTCCCACAGTTTGGCCAGCGTTGATATTTGCCAACAACCTGCTGACTATTCGTATCTTTCAGTCGCTTATTACAATCACGAAAAGTCTGCCATTGCGAGGGGCATCGGTCAGACCAACCAGGAAAATTACAATTTCGACCTACTATTCAATTTGAACGAAACCTGGGCGTTTGGAGTTGGCTATCGCTATGACGTCTTGGCTGTCGATCCAATCGAACTGCAAACGAACGGTCATTTACATACCTTGTTTTTCCCTCTACACAAACAAAGTAAGTCTGCTAGCAAGAGTTTTCGCTTCAGCATCGCGCCTGCGCTATCGGCTTCTTCCAACGTCATGAAAGATCCCGGCGAGTACAGCGCGGAAACGTTTCAACTATTGGCAGCTTTGGTCTGGAGCAGGAATCTGTCCGACCGGACGACGCTTCGATACGGTGTGTGTGGCGACCATCGTTTCGGTACCTATGAAATATATCCTTCGATCAGCATTGCATGGCAGCCCCATGTTGATTGGACGATTGAATTCGGTTTCCCAACGACTCGATTGACCTACCACGTATCAAAGAATTTCAATTCGTCATTGCGGCTCGCTCCTGATGGCAATGAGTGGCATATCAAGAATGAGGGTATGGAAAAACAGTCCCAATTAGTCTACGAGGCGTCACTGGTTGAGTGGACCTTCAACTGGCAGGCGAATAAGCATTTTACGGTTACGGGCAGCGTCGGTTGGCAATTTCACAATCGGTACGACGTAACGTTGTTGGATGATAGTCAAGTGCGACTCTCCAGCGATTCAGTTACGCGTATCGGCGCGACCCTGGCATGGCGTTTTTGATATGGCAATACGAACTAGGTCGACCAATGCCCGTTTCAGGTCATTAGCAGCCTCTTGGGAGTCTAGCAGGCCAACGGCCGCTATCGGGCGTATACCGGACACTCAGCGGCGAATTTTCGAGCAGCTAATTCTGAACGTCTGCTTTCACCTAAAGCGGTCATTAAGACGGCCGATTATCGAGGATTCAGAGCGGCAGCTTTCGGTTGTGACATCAATCGGTTGATGCAACACCTAAACTCTAACACTAGAGAAGGAGGTGTTGCTTATGAAGTACCGAACGAGAAGATACTTCACCGAGTCAGACAAAGCCGGGATGTGGGATCGCTGGTAGAAAGGTGAGTCGTTAAACGCCATAGCGCGCC